>Ga0209571_1000018_pt1 | contig 426927 bp, 391 predicted proteins | sample EBPBio102011_DNA_FD_185866 | JGI IMG/M metagenome (GOLD analysis project Ga0209571, IMG submission 185866) | Wastewater treatment Type I Accumulibacter community from EBPR Bioreactor in Madison, WI, USA - Reactor 1_1/10/2011_ DNA (SPAdes)... | ecosystem: Engineered > Bioreactor > EBPR >...
CGTGCAACTGTTCGGGCTTGAGATGGGAGCACGGAGTGCGGCGCCCCGGACTCCTACACGTGCTAACGCACAGCGACATATCGGGCTGCCGCACTCCGCTCTCGCGACCCAATCTACCCAATCGAAACACACAAGCGACGTGAGTCGCGAGCTTTTCAGCCAGCCAGCACGATCCCAGTGGCAGCCCAAGGTCCCGAGCACGATGTTCGCGACTCACGTCGCTCCCACGACGGACCGGCTATGCTCGCGCCACTCCCAAGGACTCCCCATGACCGCACCCTGCTGGCGCCTGATCCTCAACGGAAAATCCGCTGGTGACGACGACCTGCGCGCGGCCGTGCAGACCCTGCGCGAGTCGGGCATCGCCCTGGACGTGCGCGTCACCTGGGAAGACGGCGATGCCGAGCGCTATGTCGCCGAGGCCATCGCCGACGGCGTCGATACGGTGATTGCGGCCGGCGGGGACGGCACCTTGAGTGAGGTCGCCGCCACGCTGGCGCATCGCGACGCGACCGCAGAGGCGCTGCCCTCGCTGGGACTGGTGCCGCTGGGCACCGCCAACGACTTCGCCACGGCGGCCGGCATCCCCGACGGACCACTGGCGGCGTTGCAGCTGGTCCGCGAGGTGGTGGCCGCGCCGCTCGACCTGTTGCGCATCGACGCCGACGATGGCGCCCACTGGTGCGCGAACCTGGCCAGTGGCGGCTTCGGTACCGAAGTGACGGTGGAAACGGACGAGGGGCTGAAGAAGATGCTCGGCGGCCTGGCGTACCTGATCACCGGCATCGCCCGGCTCGGCCGCATCGATCCCCTGCAGGCCCGGCTGCGCGGACCGGACTTCGCGTGGGAGGGCGACCTGATCGCCCTCGGGATCGGCAACGGCCGGCAGGCCGGGGGAGGCCAGGCACTGTGCCCCGATGCGCTGGTCGACGACGGCCAGCTGGACCTGACGATCGTTCCCGACCTCTCCGGCGATGTCGCGGCCACCGTGGGCACCCTGATCAAGGAGGGTAAGCATGCGGCACTGGACCGGGTGGCGACCCGCATCCGCCTTCCGTGGGTGGAGCTGGCCTCCGACGAACCGCTGACGCTCAACCTGGACGGGGAGCCGGTAGCCTCCCGCCGCTTCCGCGTTGACTGCGTGGCGGGGCGCGTGCGGATGCACCTGCCCCTGGCGTGCCCGTTGCGCCTGAAACCATGCGCATAGTGGTCGGTCGGCGGCCGCATCGGGTAGAGTAGGAGCGTGTCCCACCCCACGCGCCCGCTTTCCCAATTTTCCGCACGCCGCAGCTGGCGATGGTGGCCCGTAGCCGTCGCCCGCCCCGCCATCGCGTCCCGGAAGGAAAGCCCGCTTGATCCCGCACGACCCGTTCCAGCAGTTCGCTGCTGAAGGCTTCAACCGCATCCCCGTTGTCCGTGAAGTGCTGTCCGACCTGGACACGCCGCTCTCGGTCTACCTGAAGCTCGCCGACGCGCCGCACACCTACCTGTTCGAATCGGTGGAAGGCGGCGAACGCTTCGGTCGCTACTCCATCATCGGCCTGCCGGTGCGGCGCGTGGTCACCTTCCATGGTCATCGCCTGGAAATCCGTGACCAGGGCCAGCTGGTCGAGGCGCGCGAGGTCGAAGACCCGTTCGCCGAAGTCGAGGCGCTGCGCGCGGCGTATTCGGTGCCGCGCCTGCCGGACCTGCCGGGGTTCACCGGCGGCCTGGTGGGCTGGTTCGGCTTCGAGTGCATCGGCTACATCGAGCCGCGCCTGGCCACGGGCGACAAGCCGGACGAACTCGGTACGCCCGACATCCTGCTGATGCTGTCGGAGGAGGTCGCGGTCTTCGACAACCTCAAGGGCCGTCTCTATCTGATCGTGCACGCCGATCCACGCGAACCGGGTGCGTGGGAACGGGCGCAGGCGCGGCTGGATGCGCTGACCGCCAAGCTGCGCCAGCCCGGCTCCTATCCCGCGCCGATCACCCGCGACGTGCTGGACGAAAGCCACTTCGTGTCCGGCTTCACCCATGACGGCTTCATCGCCGCGGTGGAGCAGTCGAAGGAATACATCCGCGCCGGCGACATCTTCCAGGTGGTGCTGAGCCAGCGCCTGAGCGTGCCGTTCAATGCGCGTCCCGTCGATGTGTACCGCGCGCTGCGCGCGCTGAATCCGTCGCCGTACATGTACTTCCTCGATGTCGGCGACGTGCAGGTGGTGGGTTCGTCGCCGGAGATCCTGGTGCGCCTGGAGCAGGGCGAAGTCACCGTGCGGCCGATCGCCGGCACCCGTCCGCGTGGGAAGACGCACGACGAGGATTTCGCGCTGGAAGCCGAGTTGCTCGCCGATCCGAAGGAACGTGCCGAGCACCTGATGCTGATCGACCTGGGCCGCAACGACACCGGCCGGGTGTCGGAGGCCGGCACGGTGCAGGTGGGCGAGCAGTTCGTCATCGAGCGCTACAGCCACGTCATGCACATCGTCAGCGAAGTCACCGGCAGGCTGCTGCCCGGACTGAGCTATGCCGACGTGCTGCGTGCGACGTTCCCCGCCGGTACGGTCAGCGGCGCGCCGAAGATCCGCGCGCTGGAAGTGATCCGCGAACTGGAGCCGATCAAGCGTAACGTCTACGCCGGCAGCATCGGCTACATCGGCTGGCACGGCGATGCCGACACCGCCATCGCCATCCGCACCGCCGTCATCAAGGACGGCCGCCTGCACGTGCAGGCCGGCGCCGGCATCGTCTACGACTCCGATCCCGAGAAGGAATGGGACGAGACGATGAACAAGGGCCGTGCGCTGTTCCGTGCGGTCGCGGAAGCGGCGAAGGGCCTGTGATGGAGATCGCCACAGACAACGCCAGGATCAGCCTGCGCAACGACTACAGCGAGGGTGCACATCCACGCCTGCTGCAGGCGTTGGCCGTCGCGAGCGCCGAGGTCAACCGGGGCTATGGTCTCGATGTCCACAGCGCACGCGCCGCCGCGTTGATCCGCGACCGCCTGGGTCGCGACGCCGACGTCCATTTCCTGGCCGGTGGCACCCAGACCAACCTTGTCGCGCTGGCGGCTTTCCTCCGTCCGCACGAAGCGGTGATCGCGCCGGCCAGCGGCCATATCGCCACGCACGAGACCGGCGCCATCGAGGCCAGCGGCCACAAGGTGCTGACGGTCGCCGCGCCGGACGGCAAGCTGAGTCCGGCGCTGGTCCGGCCGTGCATCGATGGCCACCACGGCGAGCACATGGTGAAGCCGCGGCTGGTCTACATCTCCAACAGCACGGAATGGGGAACCGTCTACAGCGCCGAGGAACTGCAGGCGCTGGGCGGCTTCTGTCGCGATCACGGCCTGCTGCTCTATGTCGACGGCGCCCGCCTTGCCTCGGCGCTGTCGACCGAAGGCAATGACCTCGACCTGGCCTTGCTGGCCGCGCAGGCCGATGCGTTCTACATCGGCGGCACCAAGAATGGTGCGCTGCTGGGCGAGGCGCTGGTCATCGTCAATCCGGTCCTGCGCACGGACTTCCGCCACATCATCAAGCAGCGCGGTGCGATGCTGGCCAAGGGCATGGTGGTGGGGGCGCAGTTCGAAGCCCTGTTCGAGGACGGCCTGTACTTCGTGCTGGCCACGCATGCGAACGCCATGGCGGCGCGGCTGCGCGAGATCCTGCAGCGGGCCGGCGTGCCGCTGGCCGTCGACTCGCCCAGCAACCAGGTGTTTCCGGTGCTGCCGGACGCTGTGGTGGAGCGCCTGCGGTCGTTGGTCGAGTTCGAAACCTGGGAGCGGCGTGGCGACGGGACCACGGTGATCCGGCTGATGACGTCGTGGGCGACGCCGGAGTCCGACATCGAAGCGTTCGCGGCGACTTTCGCCGCGCTGTATACAGAGGGTCGGGCCGTTGGTGCCGCCCAGCAGGCACAAGGAGCCTGACCGATGCTGTTGATGATCGACAACTACGACAGCTTCACCTACAACCTCGTGCAGTATCTGCAGTCGCTGGGTGCCGAGGTGAAGGTGGTGCGCAACGATGCGATGACGGTGGACGAGATCGCGAAGCTCGCGCCCGAGCGCATCGTCATCTCGCCCGGCCCGTGCACGCCGAATGAAGCAGGCGTCTCGCTGGAGATCATCGAGCGGCTGGGTGCGAACACGCCGATCCTGGGTGTGTGCCTGGGCCATCAGAGCATCGGCCAGGCCTACGGCGGCCACGTCATCCGCGCGGGCCGCATCATGCATGGCAAGACTTCGCGTATCCGTCACGAAGGCAAGGGCGTGTTCGCCGGCCTGCCGGATGCCTACGAGGCCACGCGCTACCACTCGCTGGTGGTGGAGCGCAGCAGTCTGCCGGATGCGCTGGAAGTCACCGCCTGGACCGAGAACGAGGACGGCAGTTTCGAGGAAATCATGGGTCTGCGCCATCGCGAATATCCCGTGGAAGGCGTGCAGTTCCACCCCGAGTCGATCCTGACCGAGCACGGGCACGCGCTGCTGAAGAACTTCCTCGAACGATGACGCAGGGCGGGCCTCGGCCCGCCATCGCCATGCCGGTGGGCCAGGGCCCACCCTACGGAGCCGACATGCCACTGACCCCACAAGAAGCCCTCCAGCGCACCATCGAGCACCGCGAGATCTTCCACGACGAGATGGTCGACCTGATGCGCCAGATCATGCGCGGCGACGTCTCGCCGACCATGACGGCCGCCATCCTGACCGGGTTGCGCGTGAAGAAGGAGACCGTCGGCGAGATCGCCGGCGCCGCCACGGTGATGCGCGAGTTCTCGCGCACCGTCGAAGTCGCCGACCGCACGTATCTGGTCGACATCGTCGGCACCGGCGGCGACGGTTCCCACACCTTCAACATCTCCACGTGCTCGATGTTCGTCGCGGCCGCGGCCGGCGCGCGCATCGCCAAGCATGGCAATCGCAGCGTGTCGTCGAAGTCCGGCAGCGCCGACGTGCTGGAAGCGCTGGGCGTCAGCATCGAACTGCAGCCGGAGCAGGTGGCGCAATCCATCGCGCAGGCAGGAATCGGCTTCATGTTCGCGCCCATCCATCACCCCGCGATGAAGGTGGTCGCGCCGGTGCGGCGCGAAATGGGCGTGCGCACCATCTTCAACATCCTCGGTCCGCTGACCAATCCCGCGGGTGCGCCCAGCATCCTGATGGGCGTGTTCCATCCGGACCTCGTCGGCATCCAGGCCCGCGTGCTGCAGGAGCTGGGTGCCGAGCGCGCGCTGGTGGTCTGGGGTCGCGACGGCATGGACGAACTTTCGCTCGGTGCCGGCACGCTGGTCGGCGAACTGCGCGACGGCGAAGTGCGGGAATACGAACTGCACCCGGAAGACTTCGGTATCGCGATGGCCGCCAGCCGCAACCTGCGCGTGGCCGACGCGGCCGAGTCGAAGGCGATGCTGCTGGGCGTGCTGGACAACAAGCCCGGCCCCGCCCGCGAGATCGTGGTGCTGAACGCGGGTGCGGCGCTGTACGTGGCCGGCGTGGCGGAGAGCATCGAAGATGGCATCGCCCGTTCGCGCGATGCCATCGCCAGCGGCCGGGCCCTGGAGCGCCTGCAGCAGTTCATTGCGACCACACAGGCCCTGGGCCTGTCGCATGGGGAGGCATGACATGGCTGCCAGCGGATTCGCCCGCCTACCCAAACCCCCTTATTACGCGGTGATTTTCTCGTCGCTGCGCAACAGCCAGGATGAGGCCGGCTACGGCGCCATGGCTGAGCGGATGGTCGAACTAGCGCAGCAGCAGCCGGGGTTCCTCGGGATGGAATCCACCCGCGGGGCGGATGGCTTCGGCATCACCGTGGCGTACCGGGAAAGCGAGGCCGCGATCCTCGCCTGGCGCCAGCATGCCGAGCACACGGCCGCGCGCGAGCAGGGCCGGCGGGACTGGTACGACCACTTCGAACTGCGGGTCGCCAAGGTCGAGCGGGCCTACGGCTGGGACCGCGGAACCGCCGAGCACCGCGGATAGTGCGAAAATACGGGCCCCGTACGGGCGGTATCCGCCTGAGGACTGCATGAGCGACATCCTGACCACCATCCTCGCCCGCAAGGCGGACGAGATCGCCGAGCGCAGCGCCCGCGTCTCGCTGGCCGACCTGCGCGCGCGCGTCGCCGATGCGCCGCCGGCGCGCGGCTTCGCCGACGCACTGAATGCGATGATCGCGCAGGGCGATCCGGCGGTGATCGCCGAGGTGAAGAAGGCCAGTCCCTCGAAGGGCGTGATCCGCCCGGACTTTCGTCCTGCCGATATCGCCGTCAGTTACGAGTTCGGCGGCGCGGCCTGCCTGTCGGTGCTGACGGACGTGGACTTCTTCCAGGGCGCGGACGATTATCTGCGCCAGGCGCGCGACGCATGCACGCTGCCCGTGCTGCGCAAGGACTTCACCATCGATCCGTACCAGGTGTACGAAGCGCGTGCGTTGGGCGCGGACTGCATCCTGCTGATCGTGGCGGCGCTGGACGACGGCCAGCTGGTCGACCTGTCCGGCCTGGCCATGCAGCTGGGCATGGACGTGCTGGTGGAAGTGCACGACATCGACGAGCTGGAGCGCGCCCTGCAGGTGCCGGTGCCGCTGGTCGGGATCAACAACCGCAATCTGCGCACCTTCGAGGTCAGCCTGGACACCACGCTGGCGATGAAGGACGCGGTGCCTAAGGACCGGCTGCTGGTCACCGAAAGCGGCATCGTGGTGCCGGAGGATGTCGCCACGATGCGCGATGCGGGCGTGAATGCGTTCCTGGTGGGCGAGACCTTCATGCGCGCCGAAGAACCCGGCGAGGCCCTGCGTCAGCTATTCTTCGCGACATGACGGACGCTCCTTATCCGACGCCGCGTGCCGATGCGCCGGTTGTCGTCTTCGACTTCGACCACACGCTTTACGATGGCGATTCCGGTGGCCATCTGGTGAAGTGGCTGATCCAGCGCAATCCGCTGCGCATGATCGCGGCCTTGGCCGCATCCGTCGTGCTGGGTCCGATGGTGGCGTTCCTGCCGACGCGGCGTCGCGGCATCTCCGGGTACATCTGGATCGGCACGTTCGGCCTGCACGGCCGGCGCAGCTTCGATGCGCTGATCGACCAGTACGTGGCCATCCATCGCGAGGATGTGCAGCGACGCCTGCTGCCGCATGCGCTGGAGGTGTTCCGCGAGCATCGGGCCACCGGCGACCGCGTCGTCGTCGCGACCGGCGCCCCGCCCGAACTGGCGCGTGCCATCCTCAGTTTCGTCGCCCACGAGGATGTGCCGGTGATCGGCACGGCCGTCGGCCCGCGCCTGGGTGCGGTCGTGGCCACGCGCCACTGCCACAACGAAGAGAAGATGCGCATGCTGCGCGAGCGAGGCTATGGCGAAATCGCGGTGGCGTACTCCGACAGCAGTGCCGACCTGCCATTGCTGAAGGCGGCACGCGCACCGGTGGTGGTCAACCCGAAGGCTGCGCGCGTCGAGCTGTTCCGCCGCGTGCTGCCGCCGGGAACCCCCATCCTCAACTGGGGCTGCAGGGAGCGGGGCGGGGCGGCGGCGTCCTAGGCGCCCGCCGCGTCAGAGGCGCTCGGGTGCGTTCCAGTCCTTGATCAGGTCGGCGAACTCGATCTCCGCAAAGTCTCGGTATTCGCCTGCATCGTAGAAACGGCCGTAACACCCATTGCAGCTTTCGAACCAGATGTGAGGCTGCAACGGGTCGACCATCCGGATCAGGTCGCGATGGCCCACGCACGCGGGACATTTGATCCGGTCGATCTTGTTGTACTGCTCGCCTTGGACTGGACCGCCGACATCGAGTTCGGCAGCTCGGTCCTTCAGCGTTTCGTGATCCACCATCTCGAACCACAGGCCTCTGCACCCTTCGCAGCGATGTACGTTCGCTTGCGCCATAGCGATCGGCTCCATCGCGCTGTGGCATTTCGGGCATTGCATGAAAAGACCTCGGAAGGCGGGTGAGCAGACCGCTGGATTCTAACCGGGCACCGGATCGCCGTGCGAGCGGCTGCCACGGTTAGAGTCGCAGGGGTTCCACCGCCACCTTCGGCAACAGCCGCCGGGTGAAGTAGCTCTCTTTGTAGTAGCGCACCTTCCGGCACAGGATCGGATGGGCGAGGCCTTCGTACAGCACGATTTCCTTCTCCGGCCCCATGGCCTTGAGTTCCTGGGGCAACATCAGGGCGCGCTTCTCCAGCACCTCGTTATCCGAGACATTGCGCCCCTGTCCATGCGAGCGGGTCCGTGCGCGGCGACGGATCGTCGTATAGCCCAGCATTTCCGAATAGTCGTTGGCGTCCTGCTGCTCGCGGGGCGCATAGATGATCTGCAGCGCGTGGTTGGTGATGATGGTGCGCGAAAGTTCCTTGCCGTAGACCGCATCCAGCTGCGCCATCGACTGGATGATGGGCAGCAGCCGCAGGTTGTAGCCGGCCATGTAGGCGACGGCCCTGGAGATGATGTCCACGCGTCCGATCGAGGTGAACTCATCCATCAGCAGCAGGCACTGGTGCTTCAGCGACGCGTCGTTCTGCGGCAACGTCTTGGTATTGACGTTGATCAGCTGGCTGAAGAACAGGTTCACGATCAATCGACTCTCTGCAAGCTTGTTCGGCTGGATGCCGACGTAGATCGTCATCCGACGCCGACGCACGTCGTCGAGGCGGAAATCGTCCTCGCTGGTGGCTGCGTCGAGCACCGGGTTTAGCCACGGATTCAGTGGCTCCCGGAACGAACCGATGATGGATGCGAACGTCACGTCAGCCTGCGAGAGAAGGCCGGAGAACGCCGTACGGGACTGTTGGCTGAGGAGGGGCGCTTCCACGAGCTTCTGCAGGTAGGGTTTCAGTTCTCCACCGTCACCGGATGCGAGCCGCAGCACCGCGCCCAGGGTGGGCTTCTCGGTAGTGGACTCGTGCTCGTGCCGCTCGAACAGATACAGCGCGAAGGCCAGAAACGCATTGCGCGCCTGGCTGACCCAGAACTTGTCCTTGTCGTCGCCATCGGGGTAGAGGATCGCGGCGATGCTCTGCAGGTCGGAAACGCGGAAGGCGGGGTCCGGCGACACGTAGGTCATCGGATTCCACCGATGGGTCCGGCGATCTTCCGCGAACGGATTGAACAGGTACACCTCGTGCCCGATCGATTGCCGCCAACCCGAAGTGAGGTCGAAGTTCTCCTGCTTGATGTCGAGCACCACCGCGGATTCGCGATAGTCCAGGAGATTCGGTATCACGACGCCCACGCCCTTGCCCGAACGGGTGGGGGCGGCCAGGATCACGAACTGCTGGCCGCGCAAGCGCAGCAGCTTGCCGTTCATCTGGCCCACGACGATGCCGTCGTCCCCGCCGCCAAGGAATCCCTTCCTGCCCAGATCGACCATGCCGGCGAACCTGGCCCGGCCGTGCAGGTTACGGTGACTGCGCAACTTGTAGATCATCACCACCAATGCAGCCCACGCCAGCAGCATCAGTCCGCCGCCGATCGCGCCCGCAGTCTTGATGCGCCAGGCGTAAGGCTGTACGCGCGGGTGGTCCAGGTGCCTCAGATAGTCGAAGTAGGTGTTCCATCCGACCTGCCCACCATCCAGGCCGAGGAACAGCAGCGAGAGATAGCCGGCCAGATAGATCGCCGCCAAGAGGGCGGCGATGCCGAGCACGACGCTTGCCAGAATACGCACGTTTCCCAAGAGTCCCCCTGTCACCGATTCCATTCACACGGCCGCGAGCCGTCTTTCGCCCGTCGTCAGCGCCGCCCTGCGGGCTCGCTGCCGCCCGCGGCTTCGCCATCGACCAGCACATACTCCCCGTTCTTCTCCCACCGGCGCAGACCCTCCTCGAGCTTGATGCACGGCGCCCCATCGCAGGCGGTGATCATCACGTGACGCAGGGCTTCGAGCACCTCCGCATCCACGTGCGCGCGCTGAGCGCGCTGCACGTTGTGCCATGACGCATAGCCGGTCCCTGCCACCAACAGCAGGCATGCCACTGCGATGGCCCCCAGCGTACTCGCGCCCAGGAAGCGCAGCCGCCTTTCGAGTGCGGTCTGCTCGTGTTGGAGACGGTCCGTTACCTGCTTCAGGCGCGCCGTGGTGTCGAGAATCGCCTGCGTCGCAGCGGGCACCTTCTCCGACAGCGCCGAGGAAACGGCAGAACCTGCGTGCTCGACAAGCTCGCGCTTCCCTTCCTCGATCGTCTTGCGTACCACGATCGCTGCGCCCTGAAGATCCTGCGCCGAGGCCTGCTGCGAAGCCGCTGCCTGCTCGCACCTTTCCTTGAGGTGGGCGGCGAGCAATGCGGCATTGGCGACGAATTCATCCATCTTCGACGAGTCCATATCCATCCCTGTTCGATGTGAAGCGAGGTGATCGACCTTTTTCAGAATGCTGCACAACGTTAGGTACTTCAATATCCAGCTGATGCTGGTCGCACGCATGTCTCAGTCATCTAGGTGAATCCGATTTTTCACATTGGATGTGACGCGGTGCGTACTTTCACAATGACCTTCACGTCCATGAGCGAAGTAATGATCGTCGCTTCACGCATCTGCAATAAACAGCTTGTTTTATGGGCTTTCGTGCGCATGCGTCGGGGGCAGCGAATGTTCATACACATGTTTACTCGAGTAAGTGTCTTGACGGCACAAAATCGCGTGGATATGTTCAGCGCGAATGTCGTGATGCAGTACGCGGATCGGATGTGATTCGCGAATGCCACAGTTTCAACGGAGCGTTAACCACATGGATGCGTACAGGGGGTATGGCACGGTCCTTCAATCCGTGCGCGGTGAAGATCGCGGCTTGCCCGCGGATCCCGATGCGCGTTCGCGCACTGCCGCCCACACACAATCTTCAGTACCGCGGAGCGTCCAGCGATGGGGCGCAGCGGATGGGTGTTGCCGACGATTGCAGGGTGGTCTACACGTGAGTGGAAACGCTGTCTTTCGCGCGTCTCTGATGGCGAGCGTGATCTTTGCGGTAATGGGAATGGCGGGGTGCGCGACGCCCACGCCGAAAGACGTAGGTGGACGTTGGCGTCCGGTGAACCGTTTCGCCGAGGTGCCTCAGGCCATTCCACTTCAGCAGGCCTACATCTATCAGGCGTCCCCGGCGGACTCCACCCTGAAAGCCATGCTCGGCCGGTGGGCAAGGGATGCGCGCCTCACGCTGTCCTACCTGCACCCGAACGACTACACGCTGCATTCGCCGGTTGCGCAGATCCGGACCGGCAGTCTCGAGGACGCGGCGAGTGCGCTTTCGGCCGCTTATGCCGAACAGGGCGTCAGGGTGGTGGTCGAGCGTCCACGGATCATCGTGAGCCAGTCGTTGCCGCCGTCCGCGGACGCAGCGCCTTCCGCGTCCACCGGTGACTGAGGGCGAACGTCCCATGTTCAAGAAGAAGACCTCGTCGCCGGACATCGATCGCGCCGTAGCTCAGGGCGTCAGCTTCGAGCTGACCCTGGCCGAACGCGCGCGGAAGAGCGAGCGCAGGGCTTGGCTCGTGGCGTGGTCCGCGATCGTGATGTCGCTGATCCTCGCCGGCGGCTATTTCATCTTTCTGCCGTTGAAGGAGAAGGTGCCCTATCTGGTGATGGCCGATCCCTACACGGGAACGGCCAGTGTGGCGCGCCTGTCCGGCAACTTCCAGGACCGCGACGTCACCACGGAGGAAGCGATCAACAAGAGCAACGTGGCGCAGTTCGTGCTGGCGCGGGAATCCTACGATTCCGGATTGATCGGCCAGCGCAACTGGAGGACCACGCTCTCGATGGCGGGGCCCGCGGTCGCGCCCGCCTATGTGGCACTGCACTCGGAAAGCAACCCCGAGCGACCGTTCCGGCTCTATGGCAGCGGTCGCGCGGTGCGCGTCCGGATACTCAGCATCGTGCTGATCGGTGGAACAGAGGGTCGGCGCCCCACCGGTGCGACCGTTCGTTTCCAACGCAGCGTCTATGAGAAGGGCCGGGGCATCTCTCAGGCGCTGGACAGCAAGATCGCCACGATGGAGTTCACCTACAGCCCTGATCTTCACCTCAACGAAGAGGACAGGCTGCTTAATCCTCTGGGGTTCCGGGTCACCAACTATCGCGTGGACGACGACTTCGCATCCACGGCGCTGCCGGAGCGCGAGTTCCCCGCGCCTCCGTCCTCTGCCGAGATGGCGCCTGCCGTGCCCTCGGCTGCGGCAGGCACGAACGGAGCGGTCGCGACGGCGCCAGGCCCGGACGAGGCGGTCGGCGAGAACGATGTGTCGACAGCGCCGCTGCCTGCGGAACAGTCGGAATCCGAGACCGGAAACGGAGTGCCCCAACGATGAGGTGGAAGGACGCCATGATGCGTTTGGTCACGCTAGGCGTGCTGCTGATGGTAGCGCCCGCGTACGCGCAGGTGATCGAGCAGTACACATACGCGCCGGACAAGGTCTATCCGGTACGCACGGGCCTGGGCATCACGACCCAGATCGAATTGTCGCCGCACGAGGAGATCCTGGACTTCAGTACCGGCTTCAGTGGCGGATGGGACATCAGTCGCCGCGGTAACGTGTTCTACCTGAAGCCAAAGAACGTCGATGTCGACACCAATCTGCTGGTGCGCACCGCCGCGCATTCCTACATCTTCGAGCTGAAGGTCGTCGCCACGGACTGGCGCGTGCTCGACCAGGCGAGGGCGGCTGGCGTGCAGTACCGCATCACGTTTGTCTATCCGGGCGATACCAGTTTCGCGGGCACGGCAGACAAGCCGCAGGATGTCGCCTCCGAACTGAATACCGAAGTCGAACCCGGGCGGCCGTACTACTTCAACTACGAATACTCCCAGCGCAGGCGTGGCCCGGCGTGGTTGGTGCCGGCGACCGTCTACGACGATCGCCGCTTTACCTACATTCGCATGGGCGATCGCACACGCTTCCCCAGCGGGAACTTCCCGGCCGTGTTCGCGCGCGAGAGCGAGCACGGCGATGAGTTCGTCGTCAATTCGACAGTACAAGACGACACCATCGTTGTGCACGGCACCTATCCCTATTTGGTCATCCGCCATGGCAACAACGTGGTGGGTCTGCGCAGGAGCCCGGAATGATGACCCAGACGCCGCACGACCATCCCGACGGTGGGCCGGAACGGGTGGGGCCGCAGAATCCCTACGAGGCCGCCCGGCATGTGCCTGAGCCAGACCTGGATGCCAATGCGCCCTACCTGAGGTCTGCCGACGTGCAGCGGCTCAACCGCAAGGCGCTGATGTTTCTGGCGGGGATCATTCTGCTCCTGCTAGTCGTCGCATTCTGGATATTCCGTAGCGCCGTATCTGACCGCGGGGACGAAGCTTCCGGGAAATCCCCCGGTGAGCAGCTTGTCATACCTGCGGCCCCTAAAGACCTTCCGGACCTTCCTCCCGAGCAGCCTACGGTGGCAGCCGAGCCGGAGCTTCCCCCGTTGCCCGTGGTCAACGAGTACCCGCCTCCACCGGCCCCGACTTTCTCCCCAAGTCCATCCATGGAGCGTATGGAGCTGACTCTCAGGGAGCGTCGGATGATGGACTTTGCCGGCAATACCCGTTCGCCATCGGCCCAGTCCGACCCCGTGCCGGGCGTGATGTCGCCAGATGAATACGCGCGCTTGATGGCACAACCAGGATCGCCCCCCGAAAAGGCGAAAGAAGCGGACGACACCACCAGCGCAAAACCCCTTTACAACCCCAATACACTGCTGCTGCGCGGCACCTACATCCGGTGCGTTCTTGAGTCGCGCGTCATCACGGACGTGCCCGGCTATACCTCGTGCGTGGTGACTGAGCCGGTCTACTCGGTCAACGGCAAGCGCCTGCTGCTGCCGCGCGGCTCCAAGGTCATGGGGAGCTACAACTCCGAAGCGATCATCGGCGAGCGCGCCGCCATCGTGTGGGACCGCATCACCACGCCGACCGGCATGGACGTGAACATGCGCAGCCCCGGCACCGACATGCTCGGGTCGGCCGGCAATCCCGGGCACTACTCGGCCCACTGGGCGCAGCGCATCTCCTCCGCGCTGCTGATCAGTCTGCTCAGCGACGCCTTCAAGTACGCGGGCGCCAAGAACGGTCCCCAGGAAACGGCGGTCGTCAACGGCGCGATCTACCAGAATCCTTACGAGAGCAATACCGCCCGCACCATGGAGCGACTGGCGAACATGGCGCTGGACCGCAACATGGCGCGTCCGCCGACGGTGACGATCAACCAGGGCACCATCCTGAACGTCTACGTGGCCCGCGACGTGGACTTCTCCGCGGTGATGCGCTGACGGCATGCCAGCATGGATACGCAGAACGAACCCCTTGCCCGTGTCTCCAACGAGTTCCTGGACTACCAGTACCAGGTGCTCGGCATCGGTGAGCACATGCATTCCTCGGACGTCACCGAGATCTGCATCAATCGTCCGGGCGAGATCTACCTGGAGACGGCGCGCGAGGGTTGGCTGAAAGCCGACGTGCCCACCCTGACCTTCGATCGCGCCCGCCAGTTCTGCACCTCCGTCGTCAACGAGAGCAATACCGGCCAGCGCATCACGGACGTCGACCCGATGGTGTCGCTGACGTTTCCCACCGGCCAGCGCGCGCAGTTCGTCATCCCGCCGGCCTGCGACGCAGGCAAGGTGTCGATCACCATCCGCCTGCCCGCCAAGTTCAGCAAGACGCTGGAGCAGTACGAGCAGGACGGGTTCTTCGACGAAATCCTGGAGCAGCAGCAGTCGCTCGGCGACCACGACCAGGAACTGCTCGAACTACGCCGTAGCCGCAACTACGCCGAGTTCTTCCGCAAGGCGGTGCTGTATCACAAGAACATCGTGGTGGCCGGGGCCACGGGCAGCGGCAAGACCACCTTCATGAAGTCCCTGGTCAACCATATCCCCGATCAGGAGCGCCTGGTGACCATCGAGGATGCCCGCGAACTGTTCATCCGCCAGCCGAACGTGGTTCACCTGCTGTACTCCAAGGGTGGGCAGAGCGCCAGCAACGTCACGGCGAAGAACTGCATGGAGGCCTGCCTGCGCATGAAGCCGGACCGCATCATCCTGGCCGAGCTGCGTGGCGATGAGTCCTTCTACTTCATCCGCAACTGCGCATCGGGCCATCCCGGCTCGATCACCAGTTGCCATGCCGGCAGTACGGCCCAGACCTGGGACCAGCTCGCGCTGATGGTCAAGGCGTCGTCGGAAGGGGCGGGGCTGGAATTCGAGGTGATCAAGCGTTTGCTGAAGATGACCATCGACATCGTGGTCCACATCAAGGCGCACGCGGGCCGACGCTACATCACCGGGATCGATTTCGACCCCGCCCGCACACTGGCGTGAAAGGAGATTCCATGCGTCGCGCCTTCCTCAAGAACTCCATGTCCGCATCGAGCGCTCGCGTCCGAGGCTTCCATCAAGCGGCTTGTGTGGACGGTCGTGTCGTTGCCGGGATCGGCAACCCTGATGTTGGTGGAAGGAGGTAATCGGATGCTGCCTGGCATGGAGCTGATGGGGTGCACGGGGCTGGCGGTCCCGCCGACCGTGATGGAGCACGTCGTGAAGGTCGAATCCTCGTTCAACCCCTACGCGATCGGCGTCGTCGGGGGCCGGTTGGCACGACAGCCTCGGAGCCTGGCTGAGGCGCTCTCGACCGCGCGCATGCTGGAAAAGCGCGGCTACAACTTCTCGCTGGGACTGGCGCAGGTCAACCGCTACAGCCTGGCACGCCAGGGCTTAGACAGTTACGAGAAGGCTTTCGACACCTGTCCGAACCTTCGCGCGGGCGCGCGCATCCTTGCCGAATGCCATGGCCGGTCGGGCGGGGATTGGGGCAAGGCGTTCAGCTGCTACTACTCGGGGAACTTCACCACAGGCTACCGGCACGGTTACGTGCAGAAGGTCTTCGCCTCCTGGCAGCGCAAGGCGGGGCAGGAGGCAGTGCCGATTCCGATCATCGACCGTCGTATCGCCGTGCAACCGCGCCGCTCGATGAGGACGGCAGCACGCATCTCCGGGACGTCATCGCTGGTAGCACGCCGTATCGAGGACGTGCAGGCTCCACGCATCGCCCCGCTGGCGGCCACGCCCACGACGGACGCCTCAGCGCCGCCCGTTGCTGCCCCAGGCGCATCGACGATGGCTGCCGCGATGCCTGGCGCGTCGATGCCTGTCACTGCTCAGTCGCAGGCGCCCGCAATCGCGCAGGGCAAGGACGGCGCGCCCGTCGTGGTCCAGCCGTATCACCAGAACACAGCCACGACGCCCCAGGCGTCCCAGGCCGTGCAGACATCCGGGAGGGATGACGCTTTCGTCTTCTAGCAGCACCAGCCACGGATGGCCCATGGCACGCGAAAGTGCCACCTATCGTCACCATCACTATTGGGGTACACCATGAACCACGAGCACATGATCCACGTAAAGCAGTACTTCGCCACCTTGGCCATCGCATCCGTCGCCGTCGCGGCGCTGGCGTTCCCTGAGCTGGCGTTCGCGCAGGATGGCTCTGGAGCCGAGGGTCGCGTCACCACGTTCTTCAACAACATCAACAGCTTGTTGAACGTCGCCTCGATCGCGATCGTCACCATCGCGGTGATCTTCGCCGGCTATCAGATCGCCTTCAACCACAAGCGCGTCGGCGACGTGGCGCCAGTACTGATCGGCGGCTTCCTGATCGGTGCGGCGGCGCAGATCGCCAAGATGCTGTTGCCGGATGACGTGACCTCGACGGCCATGGTCGTCGGTCAGATGCTCATGCAGCATGCATAAGAACGTGCTGTTCAGGGGCTGCACGCGCCCGCCCATGTTCATGGGGGTACCTTACGTACCCTTCGCGATCGGGGCAGGCGGCTGCCTGCTGGCCACGTTCTATTTCAACATGTTCTTCCTGGCCCTGCTGCCGGTGGTCATCTTCATCATGCGGCAGATGGCGCGCCGAGACGAGATGATCTTCCGGCTGCTGGGCCTGCGCTGGCAGTTCCGGACCAAGGTCCGGAACCTGCGCCATCACGAAGGCATGTGGGTGTTCACGCCAAACGCCTACCGCAAGCGTTTCGACGATTCGATTCCGGACTGATCCCATGCTCGCGCCCGACCTGTCCATCGCCGAGTTCATCCCGCTGTCCGCCCACGTGTCGCCGCATGTGGTCAAGACGACGGGCGGCGATTTCCTGCTGACGTGGCGACTGGACGGGTTGCCCTTCGTCGGGCGCGAGGAGTGGGAACTGGAGCATCGCCACAACAGCTTCAACCGGATGCTGCAGACGCTGCGCGCGCCGGACTTCATCAACGTGGCATTCTGGGTGCACGACCTGCGGCGCCGCGGCCGCATACGGTCCGACGCCCGATTCGGGCAGGCCTTCAACCAGGCGCTGTCCGACGAATACTTCGACGCGCTTTCCGCACAGAAGATCATGAACAACGAGCTGTACCTCACGATGATCTACCGGCCGGTCGTCATGGGGAAGAAATTCGTCGAGAAGTCCGCCGACGTCTCGCGCCTGCAGGCGGAGCAGGATCAGGCGGTCGCCAAGCTCACGGAGCTGGCTGGCAACGTGGAGGCCGTGCTGAAGGACTACGCGCCGGTGCGCCTCGGCATGTACCAGTCCGACACGGGCGGGGTGTTCTCTGAGACGCTGGAATTCTTCGGTTTCGTCCTTAACCGCATTTCGGAACCCGTGCCGGTCCTTCGCGCGCCGGTTTACGACTATCTGCCGGTTAGCCGGCACATGTTCTCGTCGAAGTCGGGCGATTTCGTCGTGCGTACGCCCGATGGGCAGAACCACTTCGGGGCCATCCTCAACATCAAGGAATACACCGACGGTACCTGGCCGGGGATTCTCAACGGCCTGAAATATCTGGACTTCGAGTACGTCATCACCCATTCGTTCAGTCCCATGGGGCGGCAGGATGCACTGAAGGTCCTGGACCGCACCAAGGGCATGATGATCTCCTCGGGCGACAAGGCGGTCAGCCAGATCGCCGAGTTGGATCATGCGATGGACCAGGTCGCATCCGGAAACTTCGTGCTGGGCGAATACCACGTCATCCTGACGTTGTATGCCGAGGATCAGCAGCGTCTCTCGCAGAACAACGCTGTCGCGCGTGCGGAGCTCTCGAATGCGGGTTTCGTGTCGGCCAAGGAGGACCTGGCCGTCTGTTCGTCCTTCTATTCGCAGCTGCCCGGCAACTGGCGCTACCGGACGCGGCTGGCCAATGTCAGCTCGCTGAACTTCCTGGGACTTTCGCCCCTTCACAACTTCGCCACCGGGAAGCGCGACAACAATCCCTGGGGCGAGTGCGTCACGGTGCTGCAGACCACCAACGGCCAGCCGTACTACTTCAACTTCCATGCCACCCATCCGGCGGAGAACTCGCTGGGCGAGAAGGCCATCGCCAACACCATGGTCATCGGCAAGTCCGGTACCGGGAAGACGGCCCTGATCAACTTCCTGCTCAGCCAGGTGCAGAAGTTCGATCCGGTGCCGACCATTTTCTTCTTCGACAAGGACCGCGGCGCCGAGATCTTCGTGCGCGCGTGCGGTGGCAACTATCTGGCGCTGGAGAATGGACAGCCGACCGGCTTCAACCCGTTCCAGTGCGAACGCACCGACGCCAACGTGCAGTTCCTGGCAGGCCTGGTGAAGGTTCTCGCCGGCAAGACCCATTACACCGCACGGGAGGACGAGGACGTTTTCCGCGCCGTCGAAGCCATGCTCGACATGCCGCTTCACTTGCGGTCGATGACCAACTTCCAGAAGAGCCTGCCCAACATGGGCGATGATGGGCTCTACGCGCGGCTGCGCAAGTGGACGGCCGGCAATGCGCTGGGATGGGTGTTCGACAACCCGGTGGACACCATAGACCTGGGTCGCGCCAGCATCATCGGCTTCGATTACACCGACGTGATCGAGAACGCCGAGATCCGCGTGCCGGTGATCAATTACCTGCTGCATCGGTTGGAAGAGCTGATTGACGGCAGGCCGCTGATCTACGTGATGGACGAGTTCTGGAAGATCCTCGACGGTGGCGGCGCACTGAAGGATTTCGCCAAGAACAGGCAGAAAACCATCCGAAAGCAGAATGGCCTGGGCATCTTTGCCACGCAGAGCCCGGAAGACGCATTGGCGAGCGATATCTCGGCGGCGTTGATCGAGCAGACCGCGACATTGATCCTGTTGCCTAACCCGAATGCCGCCCGAGAGGACTACATCGACGGCCTCAAGCTCACCGATGCGGAATTCGAGGTGATCAAGAGCCTGGACGAACGCTCGCGCTGCTTCCTGGTCAAGCAGGGCCACGCCTCGACCGTCTGCCAACTCAACCTGCGCGGGATGGACGATGCGTTGGCGGTCATTTCGGCCAGCACGGACAACATCGAGATCATGCACCGGATCGTCGACGAAGAAGCACAGCGGCTTGGCATCGAGAAGGCCGACCTGTTGCCAGAACAGTGGCTGCCGCGTTTCCAGGAAGAGCGCAAGGGATCGGGTCGCACGGGATCATCCCGAGTGTCGCCGGAGAGGAACGGGAGCAGCAAGCGCGTTCTCACCTAGAAGGTCAATTGCGAAGCATGCCGGCAAGCGAGATCACGGTGATCCGCTCGGCGAAAGGAGAGATGGTATGTCTTATGTCTACCCAACCAAACGCCGCTCTGCGTCGAAGCGTGGCCTCGCTTCCATGGTGGCATTGATCCTGATCGCACCCTGGAGCGGTACACATGCTTCAGGAGTTCCCGTGGTCGACGGAGCACACATCGGCGTCAACAAATTTGCGTGGATCGAACAGTACAGGCAGATGTATCAAGAGCTCCAAAGGCAGATGGATCAGTACCGTACGCAGATTCGCGAGCTCGAGCAGAAGTACGTGAGGGGACCCTCGTTCAATGGCTCGATAGGCTATCGGGAGGAACTCTCGGAGCGAGGCCTGAATGATTATGTGACGGAACGCTGCGGGACCGGCGCGAAGCTTCGCACGGGTCCGTCGGGAATCAAGGAGGTTGCCGCGCGGCAGTTCATCAACTGTGTCTCGATCATCCAGACCGAGAACAGACGTTACAACGTCATGGTCCGCGTACTGAAGAATCTTGATACGCGGGACAGGCAGATGGAGGAGCTGAAGCGGCAGGCAGCGGAAGTTCCCCCCGACCAGCCGGGCGCCCTGGATGGGGTGAAGGCGAATATCGCTCAGCTTGAGTCCTACATGGAGCTCGATATGCAGAATGCGTCCACGCTTCTTGGTGCCTACGACGCAAGCCTGAAATCGCTTAACGCCGAGCAGGTCTGGCTGGGGCAGGAGGCTTTCAAAGGGAAGCGCGGCGGGTTGATCGATGGTGTCGTCCAGTATGGCGCATTGAAGGCGGCTCTCGAAGTGGCGCGGACCCGCGATCGCTGAGTGGAGATGGTTGGGGATCCCTCAGATCCTTCTTGTCCTGGGTGATAGAAGATGGACTGCAGTTTGTTCTCAATACTGGACACGGGCCTGGGTGGAATTCCACTCAAGGCTTCGCTACCCAACATGATCTTCTTCCATGAGATCAATGATTTCATCGATGATGAACTGATCAATGAGTACCTGCCGAATCTTGGCCGGCGCGTCATGCGTGTGCTGGGCGGTCTTGGAACGATACTGCTCACGTTGTGGATCACGATACAGGGCTACCGGATCGTAACGGGTCAGTCCCGTGAGTCGATGATGGCGCTGGTTGTCAGTTCGCTACGCGCGACATTCATCGTCGGGATCGCGTTGGGGGTTGCGGTTTCATGGGGGCCGATCTATCAGACCCTGACCGATGGGCTCACGAGTACGGTCAACGAGACGATGACAGGGGAGGAAGATGGCGGGGGCGCCTACGAAGACATCGATAGGACCCTGGCAATCATGCAGGCTGCGCTGGCGGCAATTGACACCGTTTACAGCAACTACGATGTGGTCACCGAGAAGAGAAAGGATCGCGCGCTGATCTTCACGGGTGTCGGATTGGGGGCGCCTGCGATCATGGCCGCAGTTGCCATGATGCTCAACAAGGTCGCCATAGGCCTGGTGGTGGCCATGGGGCCTGTCTTCATCCTGTGCCTTCTTTTCGAGCAGACCAAGCCCCTTTTCCAGAAATGGTTGATGTACGGGATCGGCACGCTGTTCTCCATGGCGCTGCTGACGGTCATGGTTACATTGGCGCTGGACATGGTCATCGCAGTGGGCATGTCATTCTGGGTGACTAGCACGCTCGGATTCGGGGGTGAGGATGTCACCAGCATGGCGATGCAGCAGGGAGGGTTGGGTCTTATCCTGACCGCGCTCATCGTAAGTGCGCCACCAATGGCCGCGATGCTGTTTCAGGGAACGCTTGGCCAGTTCACGCCCTATAGTGCTTTCCAACCCTCGCAACAGCCCGGCGCACCTGGTCAGCCGGGTTATGCCGGTGTAAGCGTCGGTGGGCAATCACCTTCGCCACCGCAGAGTATCTATCCCTCTCCACGCGCGATGAATACCCAACACAACTAAGGTGGCCTCCCTAATGCGCACAACGATTTCGCTACTACTGCTCACGTTCTCGATGGCCTCTTACGCGCAGACGGCATGTCCGCAAGGCGTAGGCCCGGGTGATCCGCGTTGTGGCCCCGGTGGAGGTGGCGGTGGCGGATGGGATCTTCCTGCAGGAAAGGTTTACACGCGATGGAAGACGACGTGGGGGGCTCTGGCAGAGGACACGGCTACCGGGAAAATCGGAACATCGACGGGCGAGTTCAGTCGCAGGCGTGCCACCCGCGAAGCAGTCGCAAACTGCAAAGCCATGGGCGGCCTGGAATGCAAGTTCATCTTCACCTACAAGAACAGCTGCGCCGTGGTGGCCCAAGTGGCTGATGATCCCAGTCCGTCGATGATATCGACCTATCAGAGCGCACCGACCCTTGAGGTCGCCTCCAAGCTGGCTATTGATGGCTGCTCTAGCAAAAATGAAGGGCGTGCGTGTCAAGTAAATTACAAGGACTGTACGCCCCCCGTCCTGATTTACGAGTGAGACACGTAGGACGCGTCCAATCTATGTCCGGTTGCGGCTACCCGCGCGTAGGAGGAGAGGATGGTCGGTTTATGGTACGCAACCCGAAACTTGGATCCAGATGCATCCCGCTTCACCGGAGGCATGTACCACCCCTCTTGAGCATCTGCGTGTTGACGGTCTGGGTATGCTGCATCCAGCTATTGATGCCGAGGCATCGCATATTAGGTGGCAATTTATGAAGCGCGTCCTCCATTTTTTCCTCATCGCGACGGCGCTGCTCGGCAGCGGGTGCGATACGCAGACCGCACGCGCCGTGGATACGGCTAATCAAGAAGCTCCCCCAGGGAATAAGGAACACGACATGTCGGAGCTGAAGCCGCCTTCCGCGGACAGCGTGTTGTATTTCATCTATCAGCGCGACGGCGATGGTGCGGTCAGTTACAAAGTCGATGGCGGTGCCACCGTCAGCTACTGGTACGGCCACGCGTTCGAGTTGAACGGAAAGCACTACTTCACCGGCTTCGGCAGCAGAAGTGTGGGCGAGGGTCCAGAAGGCGACAACGGGATGATGGATCCCGAGCATGTCGCGATCTCCCAGGCGACGTTCACGCGCGTCGAGAAGGATGGCAAGGTGGAGTGGTCGAAGCCGGATACCGATGGCTACGTCGGTGAGTTCGGACGGTTGGGGCGCGCGGACGAGATCGATACGTCGCGCAAGGCGAAGGGATACGCCACTGCCGATGGTCGCTACGTGCTGGCTGTTCCCACACGAGATTTCATGAATGGCGAGGAGGTGCAGTCGTTCGCCATGTTCCTCTTCGATCCCGATGGCAAGGACGCGTTGTCGTTCCGCCAGTGGGGCTACGTTGGCAGTGTGCGCGTTGGCGGGGACAATCAGGCGGCCTGCAGTGACGGTCATGTGATGCCCTGCACCGCCAGCACCGGCGACCTGGCCTTCGAACCGGCGTCGGATGGCGGACTGCCGGCGTTGAAAGTCACCCCCACGGGGAACACGAATGCAGGCCCCGGCAAGGTACGTGCGCTCGGGCCCGCGGATGCGGTAACCTACCGCTTCGACGCGAATGCAGAGCGTTATACGCCCTGAACCTTTCGAGTTGACCGCCCTTTACAAGGCTCACGGATCGAGCCCGGTTGACGTCCTGCGACCCAAGGTCGCGAACATCAGCAAGAGGAGCCAGTGATGGCCAGTGACTACACCCGTGAACAGATCCTCGATATCGTCGAACGCCAAGCACAGGCGAGCGGCATTCCCCGCGAGGACTTCCTCCGGTTCGCCTACATCGAGACGGGCGGCCGCTTCAATCCCGATGCGAGCAACCCCAGTGGGGCGAAGGGGTTGTTCCAGTTCATGCCGCGCACGGCGGAGGATTACGGCATCGGGGGACAAGAATTCGATCCCGTGCAGAGTACGCGTGCGGCTGCAGCGCTGTACCAGGACAATCTTGCGGACATAAGCCGCAGGCAGCAGCGTAGCGGTCACGATTTTCTGTCAGGAAACCAGACGCCAAGCGGGCTCGATCTTTATCTTGCTCACCAGCAGGGGGCTGCTGGTTATGAGTCCGTGCAAAGCGCCATCGCGACGGGAGAGTTCTCGCTCACGAGTACCCGGCGGAACATATTGGGGAACATCAGCGCCAGTGATGTCGAGAGGCTGACAGGGCGCAAGCCTGAAGAACTTCGCGGACTCGATGACCGCGAACTGGCCACCACTTTCGCGCAGTACTGGAACACCAAGTACGCGGCCATCAGCATCCCCGATCGCGGCATCCACGCCAGCCAGCCCGATGCGGCCACGCGCCATCTCACGTCGCCGCTGGCCGATGGCGTGCTGCAGACCGGCGAGCGGGGCGAAGAGGTGCGCGCCTTGCAGACGTCGCTGAACCAGCTTGGATTTCGCGATGGCCAAGGCGCAGAGCTGGAGACGCGCTCGGGCATCTACGGTGGCAGGACGCAGGAGGCCATCCGCGCTTTCCAGAGGGCGAATCAGCTGGAAGCCACCGGCAATGCCGACGCGCGCACGCGCGAGGCCATCGCGCAGCAGCTCGCGTTGCCGGAACAGGAGCGCAACCGCGCCCAACCTGTGGAAGCGCAGCCGCGCGAAGGCGGACTGGCGTGGCCGACACCGGGCAATCGCGAGATCAACCAGGCCGACAAGCCACGCGAGGGCCGGGGGGAGTTCGGTACGCCACGCAGCGGTGGGCGGCGCCATGGCGGCATCGACATCGAGGGCGACATCGGCGATCCGGTGGTCGCCGTCGCGGGCGGTACCGTGGTGGTGCGTCCGAACAACGAGGCGGCCGGCAATACCGTGCATGTGCGGCACGACGATGGCTCGCTCACCAAGTACTTCCACCTGGACGGGTTCAGCGTGCGCCATGGGCAGCGCGTGGAGGCCGGGCAGCAGATCGGCACCATGGGGCGTACCGGCAATACGCCGGCCCAGGGCGATACCCATCTGCATTTCGAGTTGTGGCGCGATGGCCGTCAGGTCGATCCGTTGCCGCTGTTGCGCGGCGCCGAGCGCGATGCTGCCGCGCCCTCACGCCCGCCCGCGGCCGAGGTGCTGCGCGACGGCGCATCGGGTGCCGCAGTGCGCGAACTGCAGCGGCAGCTCAACCAGCTGGGCTACCGCGGCGCCGATGGCAGGCCGCTGGAGACGACTTCGGGTAAGTTCGGGCCGCAGACCGAACATGCCCTGCGCGCATTCCAGGCGGATCGCGGGCTGAAGGTGGATGGCGAGTACGGCGATCGCTCCCACGCGGCATTGGCCGCGGCCACGCGCGAGGCCGCACGCGATCCCGCCGCGGCCAGCGCCCTGCCGCAGGCCCGAAGCGAGGACGCGCAGCGTTCGTTCGTGGATCGCATGTTCGCGGCGATGCATGGCGGCGATGACCGCGCCATGCGCCAGGCGTTGGACGATTACCTCAAGACGCCAGCAGGCGAATCGTGGCGGAAGGAATCGCCAACGGTCGAACCCTCGGTCACGGGCCGCGACCCGACGGGTCCGGCCCGTTGAGTCGCGCGGAGCGCCGGCCAGCGTGGCTCTGCGCCCGTCGTTCGATGCGATCGTCAACCGTCAGGGTGTGCGGGTCGCGGTTCCTGTGCCGTGCTGCAGCGCACCCGGAGTTCCGAGGACGGCGTCAGTCGTCGATGCGAGTCGAGGAGAATGAAGATGGATCACTTACCGGATGGACGAAGTAAGGCGTTGACGACGGCCTTACTTCTCTTTCTTGTTTCCCCCACAGCCTGCAGCGGTGCCATGGACAGTCAGAACAGCCCCCCGACATTCACCGAGAATCCCGCTCCGCGCCAGACCTATCGTCTGACGCTGCGCATCGAGGGAGCCCCCGGTCCCCTGGAGGTCGTCTCCAGCGCGGCGCAGTACGACGTCGTCACTCCCGAATGCCTGCCGCCACCGAAGGACAATCCGGGAGGTCATACCTCGGCCGTGCCGACCCACGACATCCCGCTGCGCCTGCAGCGCGTCTCCGACAACGAGTACGTCGGTGTCGTCCATGTCGACGGCATGGTCGATGCCGACTACCACGGGCGCGGTGTGTGCCGCTGGCAGCTGATCCAGGCCCAGGTGCAGCTTCAGGCACCAGGGGCCGAGAGCGGCACGCGCTTCGTGGCCAAGCTCAACGGCGACGAGGTGTCGCAAGGTACCGCCAAGGCGATCCACTACTGGAAGGCGCGCTATCCGAGTGAGCCGGGTGCGGACAGCTATCGCGATTACGGGCAGCCGGATCTGCAGAAAGTGCCAGCCGACCAGCGCGAAGAATTCTTCGACATCGTGCTGACCGCCGGGGAGGCCTGACCATGGGACTCACCCCGCAACAGTATGCCTACCTTGCGGATCACAGCTACGACCGTGGCGGGCAGATGCAGGACCTGCTCAACAAGGATGTCGTCATCGGCGGCGAGCGCTACCGCGTGATCGACCATGTGGACAATCCGCGCACCGGTTACCAGGGCACCGTCTATCAGCATGAGGCCAGTGGCGCGGTGGTCGCCGCCCATCGCGGCACCGAGTTCGGGCGGGAGGCGTTCCGTGACGGCGTGGTCGCCGACGGCGGCATGGTGTTCGCGCGCACCAACAGCCAGGCGGCGGATGCGGTGGAGCTGACCCGTCGCGCGGTCGAGTACGCGGAACGGCAGGGACGCGAGCCGGGCAGAACGGTGCCCGAAGTGACCGTGACCGGACACTCCCTCGGCGGCACGCTCGCACAGGTGTCGGCCCACCACTTCGACCTGCGGGGCGAGACGTTCAACGCCTATGGCGCGGCCAGCCTTGACCGGCGCATTCCGGAAGGCGGCGACCGCGTGACCAACCACGTGATGGCGGTCGACGCCGTCAGCTCCGCAAGTCCGCATTACGGGCAGGTGCGCATCTACGCCACCGCGCAGGAGATCGAGACCCTCCACCGCACCGGTTATCACGACAACATGCTGCGGGACCTGCTGCAGCGTGACATGCCGCTGACGGCGTCGGTGGTGTCCGCCGACTCGCACAGCATGCACAACTTCCTGTCGGTGGATGGCGAAGGGCGAGCCGATCGTTCCGCACTGGCCGATCCACAGGCGCGGGGACGCGCGGAAGATCACCGCGGCATCATCGCGGACTATCGGGACGATGTGGGCGACCTGCGTCGCAGCGTCACGGTCGCGGCGCGCGGCCCCTTGGGTCTGGTGCTCGACGGCATCGATCGCGTTCGGGGGCCGCTGGCCCCCGGCGAGCCGGCAGCGCAAGAGGTGCGCCGTCCGACCGGCAGCCCGCAGGCGACGCCCGGCCCTTCGGTCACGTCGACGGCTCCGGCGGTGTGGCAGCCGAGCCCGGAGATCGAACGTCTGCTGGCGGCAGCACGCGAGGGCAGCCCGGCAGCGCTGCAGACGGCGCAACAGGGGTTGCAGGCATCCGCTCTCGGTCAGGCATGGCATGCCCGCGTGGACGCGCACCAGCAGGCGCTGGACGCGCAGCAACGCGTCGCGGCTCCGGCCGCGGAGCCACGGACGCAGGCGCCGCTGGATATCGCGCGCTGAAGAATTCCTGCGGCGAGGAGGGCAGGCCGGGCGCACGCGGTCGCCGCCGCGCGTGCCTGTCCGGGCGTCTCGTGCCGGACGGTTGCGGCATGTGCGGAGGCGGATTGTCAGCGCGGCTCATGCGCGCGGGAGGCGCACATGGGCGAGCAAGGTCTGCTTCGGGCGGATGGCCGTGTTGAAGGGCCCGCAGACAGTTGCGGTGGTCAGTGGGCAGGCGACCGTGCGGTGGCCTGCCTGGAACGTTGCAGTCAGCGCGTGCCGTACAGGACGACGGTCTTGCCGCGCGCGTGCAGGGCGCCGTCGGCCTGCAGTTTCTTCAATACGCGACCGGCCATCTCGCGCGAACAGCCGACCAGCCGGGCGAGTTCCTGGCGGGACACGCGCAGCTGGGTGCCCTGCGGGTGGCTCATGGCCTCCGGTTCGCGGGCCAGGTCGTGCAGGGTGCGCACGATGCGGTCCGTAACATCCAGGAACGCCAGGCGGCTGGCCTTGCGGCTGGTGTCCAGCAGGCGGCGCGACAGCTGGGCGCCGATGGCGTAAAGGATCTTGGGGGCGTCGGCGGACAGCGTGCCCAGGAACAGCTGGTGCAGACGCTCGTAGCTGATCTCGGCCAGCTCGCACTGGGTGCGGGTGCGCAGGATCACTTCGCGGCGGTCGGATTCGATGAACAGGCCCATTTCGCCGACGAACTCGCCGGCGCCGAAATAGCCCAGCACCAGCTCACGGTCGTCATCTTCCTCGGTGATGATGCTGACCGAGCCGCTGACCACGTAATACAAGGTGCCGGCCGGGTCGCCCGGGCGGAAGACATCGGCACGGGCTGGGTAGCGGCGACGATGGCTGTGGGCCAGGAAGCGCTCAAGCGTGGCGGTGTCCGGCGTCAGGGGACTGGCGGCGGGGCGAGCGGGGGCTGAAAGGGGGATGCCTAGGCTCATGGTGGTCGCAGCTCGTAATTCAGGAAGCTTAGTCCGAATACGTGGCCGACGGCAAACGCAGGCCATGCAAGGGCTGGGCCAGTCCCATGCCGGCCGGCCGACGGGCGGACACGGACATTTCGCTGTCACCCCATATGGCGCATAATCCGCCCCCTCATCCGATACCCCCCAGAGAGGGACCACCGCCGTGGTAAAACCCCTGCCTCGCCTGCGGCTGCAAGGCTTCAACAACCTCACCAAGGCGCTGAGCTTCAATATCTACGACGTGTGCTACGCCTCCTCCGAGGACGAGCGTCGCCGGTACATCGAGTACATCGACGAGGAGTACAACGCCGACCGTCTGACCCAGATCCTCACGGATGTGGCGGAGATCATCGGCGCCAACATCCTGAACGTGGCCCGCCAGGACTACGACCCCCAAGGGGCGTCGGTGACCATCCTCATTTCCGAGGAGCCGGTGATCGACAAGAAGGATGCAGGGAAGGAGATCATCTCCGACGCGGTGGTGGCCCACATGGACAAGTCGCACATCACGGTGCACACGTATCCGGAAACCCATCCGGACAACGGCATCGCGACCTTCCGCGCGGACATCGACGTGGCCACCTGCGGCGTGATCTCGCCGCTGAAGGCGCTGAACTACCTGATCGAAAGCCTCGAGTCCGACATCGTTATCATGGACTACCGCGTGCGCGGCTTCACCCGCGATGTGAAGGGCAAGAAGCACTACATCGACCACAAGATCAACTCGATCCAGGATTTCCTGGCCAAGAACATCAAGTCGCGCTACGAGATGCTCGACGTGAATGTCTATCAGGAGAACATCTTCCACACGAAGATGCACCTGAAGGACTTCGACCTGGACAACTACCTGTTCGAGGAAAAGGCCAAGAACCTCTCGTTCAAGGAGCGCATGAAGATCGAGGCGCGTCTGAAGCGGGAGATCGAGGAGCTTTACCACGGGCGCAACCTGTCCGAATGACAGGTCGGCGGCGGGCGCGGGTTACATCCGGTTCGGGTGGCCTGCGCTAGTCTGCCCACACAACCGGCGGGACGACCCGCCCGCGGCGCGAGCCGCGCATCAGGACCGACGGCGGTCCGGAACGCGAGTTCCGGGCCGTTTCGCGTTATGGCCCGGGCGATCAAACCTGAGGAGGTGACGTATGGCGTGGGTCTGGCTGGTGTTGGCGGGATTGCTGGAAGTGGTGTGGGCCGTAGGCCTGAAGTATTCCGAGGGCTTTACCCGACTCGTGCCCAGCGTCGTCACGGCCGTGGCGGCGGCGGCCAGCTTCTGGCTGCTGGCGATCGCGCTGAAGCACATCCCGCTGGGCACGGGCTACGTGATCTGGGTGGGCATCGGTGCCGTCGGTACGGCGTTTGTCGGCATGTGGCTGTTCCAGGAGCCGGCCACGGCGGCCCGCCTGGTGTGCATCGGACTGATCGTGGCCGGCATCATCGGGCTGAAGCTGACGTCTGGCGGGTAGGGCGGACCCAGGCCCGCCATCCGCATGTCCCTGTTGACGCTGCCTTCCGGGGAAAAGCCTCGATGCAGGTCGTCGTCCTTGGACCTGGCCGCCATGGGGCCAGGAGGCTTCTAAAGACGGTACGCCACCGCCTTCATCAGCTTGGAGGCGCCCGCCATCAGGGTCGGGATCGGCGCGGGCAGGGTGCGTGCGCCGGCCTGTTGCGCATGATCGGCATGGCGGGCTTCGTCGGCCTTCATCACGGTTAGGATCTCGCGGCTGCGCAGGTCGGCAGGCGGAAGGGTCTCCAGGTGCTCGTCAAGGTGCGCCTCCACCTGGCGCTCGGTTTCCACCACGAACCCCAGGCTCCAGCCATCGCCGCGCAGGCCGGCCAGGGCGCCCAGCGCGTAACTGCCGGCGTACCACAGCGGGTTGAACACGCTGGGACGGCTGTCCAATTCGCGCAGGCGGTCGGCGCACCAGGCCAGGTGGTCGGTCTCTTCCTGGGCTGCGTCCAGCAGGTGGGCGCGCGTGGCGCCGTCGCGGGCGACGGCCGCCTGTCCGAAATACAGGCCCTGGGCGCAGACCTCGCCGACATGGTTGATGCGCATCAGGCCGGCGGCATGGCGCTGCTCGTCCGGTTCCAGGGCCACGTCGGGGGTGTCCCCGGCGGGGTTGGCGCGATGGGCGGGCGGGTTGCCGAAGACGGTGTCCAGCCCCCGCTGGGCCTCCACCAGCCATCCGTCGAGAAGCGAGAGGGTCCGCGTGTTCATGGGTCGTATTGTGCCGACTCGTTTCAGCCGCGTCTGCCCGGCACCCCGACAGGTCGGGCAGGCCCGGGTTGCGCACTGCGGCAAGGCCCCGTACAATCCCGCCTCTTAACGTTTCACCCTTCACAACGCGTGGCAAAGTTCCGGCTGGGAAACCGCGGAATCCGCCCGACCAGACACACGAGAGTTCCATGAGCACCTTTACCGCCAAGTCCGAGACCGTCCAGCGCGACTGGTACGTCGTCGACGCAGCAGGCAAGACCCTGGGCCGCCTGTCCACCGAGCTGGCCCGTCGCCTCCGCGGCAAGCACAAGCCCGTCTATACCCCTCACGTTGATACCGGCGACTACCTCGTCGTGATCAATGCCGAGAAGATCCATGTCACCGGCAACAAGCTGGCCGACAAGAAGTACCACCGCTTCACCGGCTACATCGGCAACCTGAAGACCGAGACGCTGGCCCAGGCGCTGGAGCGCCATCCGGAGCGCGTCATCGAGACCGCCGTGAAGGGCATGCTGCCGAAGGGCCCGCTGGGCCGCGACATGTATCGCAAGCTCAAGGTCTACGCCGGCCCGAATCATCCGCACGCCGCTCAGCAGCCGCAGGTCCTGGACATCTAATCATGGCTATCACTCAGAACTACGGCACCGGCCGTCGCAAGTCCTCCACCGCCCGCGTGTTCCTGCGCAAGGGCACCGGCAACATCACGGTCAATGGTCGTCCGCTGGACGAGTTCTTCGGCCGCGAAACCGGCCGCATGATCGTGCGCCAGCCGCTGGAGCTGACCAAGAACACGGAAACCTTCGACATCACCGTGACCACCACCGGTGGCGGCATCACCGGCCAGGCCGGCGCCATCCGCCTGGGCATCGCCCGCGCGCTGGTGGAGTACGATGAAACCCTGAAATCGGAACTGCGCAAGGCAGGCTTCGTGACCCGCGACGCCCGTGAAGTCGAGCGCAAGAAGGTCGGTCTGCACAAGGCCCGTCGCGCCACCCAGTTCTCCAAGCGCTAACAGACGCGCTACACTATGCGTCACTGGTTACACAGCCCCGTCGCCAAGCGGTAAGGCACCTGACTCTGACTCAGGCATTCGGTGGTTCGAATCCATCCGGGGCTGCCAACTTGAAGTCCACTGGACATCCGCAAAAGCCCGCCTCTGGCGGGTTTTTGCGTTGAGGGGTCTGCCGATGGTCGCGATGTTCCCACCTCCCTTCTGCCCGGTCGCCGACGCACTGCCCCGCATGCGCGCGCGAGGCTATGCCGTGCTCGCGCCGACGGACATGGCGCAGGGTACCGGCACCGATTTGGCCGGCCTGGCGGCGCTGGTCCCGAGCTGGGACCGCCTGGAGGCCGACGGCTACCTGAAAGACGGCGGGCGTTACCGTCGCCGGCGGCACGCCTGCTTCGTGGTGGAGGGCGACGACGTCCGCCGGGCGCCGCACCGTGCGCACTGGCAGTCGCTGGACTACAACGCCCTGCACGGCGGCATGCAGCGCTGGTTCGAACCGATCGAGCCGGCCGTGGCGGAGGCAGCCGCCTGGCGCCAGTTGCTGGTCGGTCTGGCGCGCTGGTGCTCCGCACTGAAGGGTGAGCGTGCCTGGTACGTGGAAGCCCACCAGTTCCGCATCGACACCACCGATGGTATCGGCCGGCCGACGCCGGAGGGCGCCCACCGCGACGGCGTGGATTTCGTAGCCGTGCTGCTGGTGGGCCGGACCGGCATCAAGGGCGGCGAGACCCGGGTGTTCGAGGCGGCCGGACCGGACGGGCAGCGCTTCACCCTGGAGGTCCCCTGGTCGCTGCTGTTCCTGGACGATGAGCGCGTCATCCACGAGTCCACGCCGATCCAGCCGGTGGACGCCACCGGCCACCGGGATACGCTGGTGCTGACGTTCCGGTCCGGGGGCTTTCAGGGCGACGACTAAGTCGGCTGAATCCGGATCGGATTCGTTACAATTGAAACGAAGGCGCGCGTGCGCGGTTGACTGGAGTTCCGATGAAGCTGGGTTCCCTGAAGGAAGGCGGTCGTGACGGCACCCTGATCGTGGTGTCGCGGGACCTGACGCGCGCCGTGCGCGCCACCGGCATCGCGCCGACCCTGCAGCGCGCGCTGGAGGACTGGAGCAACACGGCGCCACGCCTGAACGCGCTGTACGAAGCGCTGAACGCCGGCGATGCCGATGGCGCCTTCGACATGGACGCCCAGGCCATGGCGGCGCCGTTGCCGCGCGCCTACGAATTCGTCGACGGCAGCGCCTACCTGCCGCATGTCGAGCGCGTGCGCCGTGCGCGCAACGCGGAAGTCCCAGCGAGCTTCTACACCGATCCGCTGATGTACCAGGCCACCAGCGCGGCCTTCCTGGGCCCGCGCGATCCGGTCAAGGTGGTCAGCGAGGAGTACGGGATCGATCTGGAAGCGGAAATCGTGGTCGTCACCGACGACGTGCCGATGGCCGTCACGCCCGCACAGGCGGCCGCGCACATCCAGCTGATCGGCCTGGTCAATGACGTGTCGCTGCGCAACCTCATCCCGGCCGAACTGGCCAAGGGGTTCGGCTTCCTGCAGTCCAAGCCACGCTCGGCGCTGTCGCCGGTGTTCGTGACGCCGGATGAGCTGGACGATGCGTGGAAGGACAACAAGGTGCACCTGCCGCTGGTGACGCATATCAACGGCGAGTGGTTCGGTGCGCCGGAAGCCGGCGTGGACATGCAGTTCGACTTCGCCCAGCTGGTGGCGCACGCGGCCAAGACCCGTCCGCTGTCGGCCGGCACGCTGGTCGGGTCAGGCACCATCGCCAACGAGGATGTGTCCAAGGGCGCCTCCTGCTTCGCCGAGAAGCGCACGGTGGAGACGCTGCGGGATGGCAAGCCGTCCACCCCCTTCATGAAGTACGGCGATGTGGTCCGCATCGAAATGAAGGATCGTGACGGTCGTTCCATTTTTGGCGTGATCGAGCAGCGGATCGAGCCGCAGCCCTTGCCTTGATGACCCGCCCGGGCCCAGTGTGAGTAGGGTACGGGGCGGAACCGGCATGGACGCGGATTTCTGGCACTTGAAGGGGCATTCCGCAAGGGGCGGTCTGCATGGCTGAGCAACTGCGGCTGTATTCCTATTGGCGCTCAAGCGCCGCTTACCGCGTGCGCATCGGGCTGAACCTCAAGGGTCTGGCGTTCGAGACGCTGCCCGTGCACCTGGTCCGCGACGGCGGGCAGCAGCACGCGGCCGAGTACGTGGCCAAGAACCCCCAGCACATGGTGCCCACGCTGCAGCATGGCGAGCGCGTGATCCGGCAGTCGCTGGCCATCCTGGAGTATCTGGACGAGGCGTGGCCGTCGCCGCGCCTGTTACCCATGACGGCGCGCGACCGTGCGCGCGTGCGCGCGCTGGCGCAGATGGTGGCGTGCGACATCCATCCGCTCAACAACCTGCGTGTGCTGCAGTATTTCGAGCACACCTGGAACGTGCCCCAAGCCGAGCGCGAGGACTGGGTCAAGCACTGGATCGTCGAAGGCTTCACCGCCGTCGAGACCCTGCTGGCCGAGGATGCCGCGACCGGCGTGTACTGTCACGGACAGACGCCGGGATTGGCCGACTGCTGCCTGGTGCCGCAGGTGTTCAACGCGCGCCGCTTCGGCGTGGACATGGCGGCGTTCCCCACCCTCCTGCGCATCGAGCAGGCCTGTCTCGCCCTGCCGGCCTTCGATCAGGCGCGCCCCGAGAACCAGCCCGACGCCAACGCCTGAAGGAACGGGCGGTCGACCGCCCGTCGTGATGCGTGAGCGCTGCGCCGTCAGCCGAAGCCGTGGGTGATGCGGGGCGAGGCGCTGCCGGTGTCGTAGTCGGCGTAGGGGTCGTGTTCGCCCTTGCTGCCCTCGGACAGGCGGAACTTCAGGGCCAGACCGTCGCGCGAGTCGGCCGCGCGCAGCGCCTCCTCCTGCTCGATCAGCCCTTCCTTCACCATCCGGAACAGGCACTGGTCGAAGGACTCCATGCCTTCCTCCAGCGATTCCTCCATGGCGGCCTTGATCTCGTGCACCTGCCCCCGGCGCAGCAGGTCGCGGATCATCGGCGTGTTGATCAGCACCTCGGCGGCGGGCAGGCGGCGGCCGTCGACGCCTTTCACCAGGCGCTGCGAGACCACGGCGCGCAGGTTCAGCGCCAGGTTCATCAGCACGTTCTTGTGCGCGCTCTCCGGGAAGAAGTTGAGGATGCGCTCGATGGTCTGGTCCGCATTGTTCGAGTGCAGCGTGGCCAGGCAGAGGTGGCCTGTTTCGGCGAAGGCGATGGCCGCCTCCATCGTGGTGGCGTCCAGGATCTCGCCGATCAGGATGACGTCCGGCGCCTCGCGCATCGCGTTCTTCAGCGCATTGTGGAAGGCATGGGTGTCCAGGCCCACCTCGCGCTGGTTGACGATGGACTGCTTGTGCCTGTGCAGGTACTCGATCGGATCCTCGATGGTGAGGATGTGGCCGGTGCTGGTGGTGTTGCGGTAGTCGATCATCGAGGCCAGCGACGTCGACTTGCCCGAGCCGGTGGAGCCCACGATCAGCACCAGGCCGCGCGGCGTCATGATGATGTCCTTCAACACCGGCGGCAGGTTCAGCTCCTCGATGCTGGGGATCACGCTGCGGATGGCACGGATGACCATGCCCACCTCGCCGCGCTGCTTGAACACGTTGACGCGGAAGCGGCCGGCGTCCTGCAGGGCGATGGCCATGTTCAGCTCGAGCTCGCGCTCGAACACGGGCACCTGGCCCTCGTCCATCAGCGAATACGCGATCTTCTTGACCATGCCGGGCGGCAGGCCGGTATTGCCCAAGGGGTACAGCTTGCCCTCGATCTTGATGTAGACCGGCGCCCCGGTGGTCAGAAACATGTCCGAGGCGTTCTTCTCGGTCATCAGCTTCAGGAAATAGCCGATGTCCATGTGCAAAGCTCCCCACGTTGCGTGGCACGGCGTTGCAACCGTACCAAAGGCTTCCGACAATGGCCGCGCGCACCCCTCTGAGCCACGGCACCCCAATGACAGCTAGCTTCTCATACTTCCGACGACCCCCGCATGTGATGGCGGCCGCAGTAGTGGCACTGGCCCTGTCGGCGGCGCCTGCATTCGCGCAGGCGGCGTTGACGCCCGAGCTGGAAGCCGCCGTGCAGGCCGTGCAGCGCGCCACCCAGGCCGATGCCGACCAGTACGCGCCTGCCGAACTCGCCGGGGCCCGCCAGTCGCTGGCGCAGGCGCAGGCGGCTCATGCGGCGCGCGAGAAGAAGGCGGCGTTCGATCTGGCCCTGCGTGCCGCTGTCGATGCCGATCTGGCGCGCGCGCGCAGCCAGGAGGCCGTGGCGTCTGCAGAGGTCGCGCAGCGCAAGGCCGAGATCGCCGACCTGCAGGCCCAGATCGGCGCGGAGGGTCGGCGATGAAGGGCCGTCCGCAGATCCTGGCCGGCCTGCTGGGCCTGGCGCTGGCCACCCAGACCGCCCTGGCGGCCGAAAACCCCGTGGTCGTGCAGCTGAACCAGCGGCTGGCCGCCCTGCAGGCCGATCCCGACCTGGCCGAACTGGCCGCCTACGAAAAACTGCAGGCCCAGCACGCCGTGACCGCCTTCAGCAAGGCGCGCCGCAGTCAGCGCGAAACGGCGCAGTACGTGGCCGAGCGCCGCGTGCAGATCGCCGAGATCGCAGCACGCGCGCAGGCGGCGCGCCGCGAAGCCGATCGCCTTGACCGCACGCGCAGCGAACTGCTGGTGGAAGCCAGCCGCCGCGAAGCCGAGCGGGCGCGTCGCGAAGCCGAGCGCCTGCGGGTGCAGGCCCAGATCCAGGCCGAGGAAGCCGAGCGCCTGCGCCTGGCGGCCGAGGCCGAGGCGCTGGCCCGCCAGGAGGCGGAGACCACCCTGGATACGGTGGCCGGCCAGCAGGCCAACCGCCTGAGCGCGGCGCGGCAGCGCGAACTGAAGCTGGCCAGGGAGGAGGCCGAACTCGTGTCCGGTGCCAAGCTGCCGGCCTCCAAGTTCGAAGCCCGTGGCGAAGTGTTCACGCTGGGGGCGGATGCCTTCGCCAGCGACTCGGCCAAGCTGTCGGCCAGTGGCGCCTCCCGTGCGAGCGCCTTGGCCGCTTACCTGCAGGCCAACCCGAAAGCGCGCGCACGCATCGAGGGCTACGGCGACAAGCAGACCCCGGGCCAGCGCCGTGCCGACGCCCTGCGCGATGCACTGACGGCGGCAGGGATCGCGAAATCCAGGCTCCAGAGCAGCGGCAAGGGCACGGGTAGCAAGGCGCGTGCGCTGGACGTGATAGTCACGCACTGATTTATTCTTGTAAATCAATAGGATGGGCGAACTCTAGGTGCTCTTCGCGGACTGGGCTGAACGCCGGGCGCATCATGCGCTGTCATGCAAATCAACAGGTTACGGCGGGTCTTGCCCGCCCCCAAGGGGAGGAGTAGGGTCGTATACCCAAGCGACTCCCGTCGCTTGGCTCACCGGAGAATCGACCCGATGACGCCCGTCCCCATTCCACCGGAGACCGCCGCTGGCAAGCAGATCGCCGCGGGCATTCCGGTGGAGGGTGCCCGCGCCGCCGGCCAGGTCCTCCGCTCCCAAGCCAACGCCCCGTGCCTGTGAAGGCCGGGGCGTTTGTATTTCCGCTGAAGGAGGTAACGATCATGTTCGAAGGTCAACCGCAGGCCGAAATCGAAGCACTCATCAAGGCCGATCCGGAGTTCAAGCAGCTGTATCAGCGCCATCGCGAGCTCGACAAGAAGGTCACCGACGCCGAGCTGGGCGTCCTGCCCATCGACGACAACCTGCTGGGCCAGATGAAGCGCGAGAAGCTGCACGCCAAGGAGCGATTGCTCCGGATCTACGACGCCAAGCCCCACTGACGCCTCCCCCGCGCTTTCTCGTCGCGGGCGGCGACGGCCTCCTCGTCGGCCGTCGCCGTCCGCGTCACCCAGATGCGATAATCCGGGCTATGTTCCGCACCGGATGCACGGCCGCATGGCGATCCACTCCTCCGTACTCGAGCTGATCGGCGACACGCCGATCGTCCAGGCCAGGCGCCTCGACACCGGGCTCTGCACCCTCTATCTGAAGCTCGAAAGCGCCAATCCAGGCGGTTCCATCAAGGACCGCATCGGCATGTCGATGATCGAGGCGGCCGAGAAGCGGGGCGACCTGAAGCCCGGTGCCACGCTGGTGGAGGGTACGGCCGGCAACACGGGCATCGGCCTGGCGCTGGTAGCCCAGCAGAAGGGCTACAAACTGATCCTCGTGGTCCCGGACAAGATGAGTCGGGAGAAGATCTTCAACCTGAAGGCCATGGGTGCCGAGGTCATCCTGACCCGCTCGGACGTGGCCAAGGGCCACCCCGAGTACTACCAGGACCTGGCCGAGCGCATCGCGCGCGAGACGCCCGGCGCCTACTTCATCAACCAGTTCGGCAACCCGGACAATCCTGCGGCGCATGAGTTCGGCACCGGGCCGGAAATCCTGCGCCAGATGGAGGGGCAGCTGGACGCCATCGTGTTCGGCTGCGGCAGCTCCGGCACCATGACCGGCCTGTCGCGCTGCTTCGCGCAGCACTCGCCGAAGACCGAGATGATCCTCGCCGACCCGGTGGGTTCCATCCTCACCCAGTACATCAACGAAGGCACGCTGAGCACGAAGTCGGGCAGTTGGCTGGTCGAAGGCATCGGCGAGGACTTCCTGCCGCAGATCTCGGACTTCAGCCGGGTCAAGAAGGCCTATGCGATCAGCGATCGCGAGAGCTTCCTGACCGCACGCGAGCTGCTGGCGAAGGAGGGCATCCTGGGCGGTTCTTCCACGGGCACGCTGCTGGCGGCCGCCTTGAAGTACTGCCGCGAGCAGACCGAGCCCAAGAAGGTGCTGGTGTTCGTCTGCGACACCGGCAACAAGTACCTGTCGAAGATGTACAACGACTACTGGATGCTGGACAACGGATTCATCGACCGGCCCCAGTACGGCGACCTGCGCGACCTCATCCTGCGCCCGTACAGCCAGCGCGACACGGTGGTGGTCAGCCCCACCGACCTGCTGACCACGGCCTATCAGCGCATGAAGCTGTACGACGTGTCGCAGCTGCCGGTGATGGAAGGCGACCGGTTGGTCGGCATCGTCGATGAAAGCGACGTGCTGCTGCACGTCTATGGCGACGAGGCCCGCTTCCGCGACCCGGTCGCCACGGCCATGGTCAGCAAGCTGGACCGGCTGGACGTGCGCTCCCCGATCGAGGCCCTGCTGCCGGTCTTCGACCGCGGACAGGTGGCCATCATCACCGACGGCGACACCTTCCTGGGGCTGATCACCCGCATCGACCTGCTGAACTATCTGCGACGCCGCGCACAGTAGCCGGCAGACTCCGGCTGCCCACAGGGGAGGGCCGCCGGACATGGACGATATGTTAAGACTCGGCCGGTAGAATGGCCGGCTGATTCAAGGAACCCGAACATGGCGACACATTCATCCCCTTCCGGTGGGGACGCGGGCGATCTCGCACTGGGCACGCTGGCCATCCATGGTGGCCAGGCGCCCGATCCCACCACGGGCGCAGTCATGCCCCCGATCTACGCTACGTCCACGTACGCCCAGAGCAGTCCGGGCGTGCACCAGGGCTTCGAGTACTCCCGCACGCACAATCCCACGCGCTTCGCCTACGAGCGCTGCGTGGCGGCGCTGGAGGGCGGCAGCCGTGGTTTCGCCTTTGCGTCCGGCATGGCGGCCACCTCGACGATCCTGGAGTTGCTGGACAGCGGCAGCCACGTCGTGGCGATGGACGACCTGTACGGCGGCAGCTATCGCCTGTTCGAGCGCGTGCGTCGACGCACGGCCGGGCTGGACTTCAGCTTCGTCGACATGACCGACCTGGCGGCGTTCGAGTCCTCCATCCGTCCGGAAACGCGACTGGTGTGGGTGGAGACGCCCACCAACCCCATGCTGAAGATCGTCGACATCGCCGCCATCTGCGATATCGCGCACAGGCGCGGCCTGCGCGTGGTCGTCGACAACACCTTCGCCTCGCCCATCCTGCAGCGCCCGTTGGCGCTGGGCGCCGACATCGTCATGCATTCGGCCACCAAGTACCTCAACGGCCACTCCGACATGGTCGGTGGCATGGTGGTGGTGGGTGACGACACGGAACTGGCCGAGCAGATGGCCTTCTTGCAGAACTCCATCGGCGCTGTCCAGGGGCCCTTCGACAGCTTCCTCGCCCTGCGTGGGCTGAAGACCCTGCACCTGCGCATGAAGGCGCACTGCGATAACGCGCTCGCCCTTGCGCAGTGGCTGGAAACGCACCCCGCAATCGAGAAAGTCATCTACCCCGGCCTGGCATCCCACCCGCAGCACGCACTTGCGACCCGCCAGATGCAGGGCTACGGCGGCATCATCTCCATCGTGCTCAAGGGCGGCTTCGACGCCGCGCGCCGGTTCTGCGAGAACACGAAGCTCTTCACCCTGGCCGAATCGCTGGGAGGGGTGGAAAGCCTGGTCAATCACCCGGCGGTGATGACGCATGCGTCGGTGCCGGTGGAGCGTAGGGAGAAGCTGGGGATTACCGACGGGCTGGTGCGGTTGAGTGTTGGCATCGAGTCTCTCCAGGATCTGGATGAAGACATCAGGCGTGCATTCGCAAGCATGCGAATAGAGTATTGAGAAGGACACCACCTGTAATGATCTTGTTGACTGGCGGCATGGGTTATGTGGGTTCGCACGTCTGCGTAGCGCTCGTGAGTGCAGGTTATGACGTGTTGATTCTCGATAATCTGGATAATAGTGATAGGCAGGTGCTCGATCGGATTGAGAAGATTCTGGGGAAGCGCCCCAGATTTGTCGAGGGCGACATCCGCAACACGGACTTTTTGCAACAAGTTTTCAGAGGGAATGAAGTTCAGGCAGTAATGCATTTCGCAGGGCTGAAGGCAGTCGGCGAGTCCGTGGCCCAGCCAATGTTGTACTACGACAACAACGTAGTCGGAACGCATTCGCTTCTTCGAGCGATGTTGGCGGCTGATGTGAAGCGTCTTGTTTTCTCTTCGTCCGCTACGGTGTATAGCTCTTCATCGCCTTCCCCGATTGATGAAGGCGCTGCTCGTGCCGCGAGCAATCCTTATGGCCGCACGAAGTTGGTCATCGAAGATATGCTGGCTGATGTGCATCAAGCGACGCCAGGCTTGTCAATTGCTTGTCTGCGCTACTTCAATCCCGTGGGTGCTCACGAGAGTGGGCTAATCGGTGAGCGTCCCCGCGGGGTACCCAACAATCTTATGCCTTACCTCTGTCAGGTCGCCGCAGGTCTTCGAGAGAAGTTGAGCGTATTTGGTGCGGACTATCCAACGCCGGACGGCACTGGTGTCCGCGACTTCATTCACGTAATGGATCTCGCTCAAGGACATGTTGATGCACTTCGCTATTGCGAGCGGAGCGAAGGCTTCACGCCTATAAATCTGGGCACAGGTACTGGTCACTCTGTGCTTGAACTGGTGCGCGAGTTTGAATCCGTGACGGGTCGTGCAGTGCCGTTCGAGGTCGTTGGCCGCCGCGCGGGTGATGTGGCCGAGTGTTGGGCGAATCCGGGCAAGGCGCGCGATCTGCTCGGATGGCAGTCCGTACGCGGCCTGCGTCAGATGTGCGAGGACAGTTGGCGCTGGCAAGTCAGCCTAGGTGGGGAAGTGCCATGAATCCGCATGCGGCTGCGCCGGTTTCGCCGGTCGAAATGATCAAGTCCCTCTGGTCCCACCGTCAGCTGCTCGCCCAGCTATCCCGCCGCGAGGTCGCTAGTCGCTACAAAGGGGCGACCATGGGTGTCGCATGGTCGTTCATCACCCCGATCCTGATGCTTGCCGTTTACACATTCGTATTCTCGGTAGTGTTCAAGGCCAGATGGGGAGCCGCGGATGCTCCCGAAAGCAATGCTCAGTTCGCGATCATCATGTTCGTCGGAATCGTCATGCACGGACTTTTCGCTGAGGTGATCAATCGCGCGCCCAGTCTTGTTCTGGGTAATGTCAACTATGTGAAAAAAGTCGTTTTCCCCTTGGAGATTCTTCCCGGGGTAGCGATAAGTTCGGCGTTGTTCCACATGTGCGTAAGTTTGGTAGTGCTTTTCAGCGCAATGCTCCTCATCAACGGCGCCGTGCACTGGACAGCTGTTTTCCTGCCGATGGTCGTGCTTCCCCTTGTAGTGCTTACGCTTGGTCTGGCTTGGTTCTTGGCGGCATTGGGTGTGTTTCTCAGGGATGTCACTCAAGTGACCTCCATCATCACCATGGTGATGCTTTTTCTGGCGCCCGTCTTCTATCCGATAACCGCAATTCCGGAAAATTACCGCTGGTTGATCATGATCAATCCGTTGACATTCATCATCGAGCAATCCCGCGACGTGATCATTTGGGGGCGGCTGCCTGACTTTCTGGGACTGGCGGTTTATAGCGTAGTCGCGTCCATCGTGGCGTGGCTTGGCTTTGCGTGGTTCCAGAAGACGCGCAAGGGGTTTGCGGATGTCCTCTAAACTGCCACCAAGGGACGGCTCTGCGGGTGAGCCAAGGAAGAATGCTGTCGCCCTCGCAGTGGACGTGGCTGGACTTGCCAAGTGCTACCAGATCTACGACAAGCCAGGTGATCGTCTGCGCCAATTCATCGTCCCGCGTGTTCTTCGTGCGCTGGGTCTTGAGGCGCGCGAGTATTTTCGAGAGTTTTGGGCGCTTCATGATGTCTCCTTCCAGATCGGCCAGGGAGAGGTGGTGGGCATTGTCGGGCGCAACGGTTCTGGCAAGTCGACGTTGCTGCAGATTGTGTGCGGGACGTTGTCGCCCACCTCGGGTGACGTTCTGGTGCGCGGGCGAGTGGCTGCCTTGCTTGAGCTGGGTTCGGGATTCAATCCCGAGTTCACCGGGCGGGACAACGTGTACCTCAATGCGGCTGTGATCGGCCTGACACGAGCGGAGGTTGAAGCACGCTTCGCCGACATCGTGGAGTTCGCAGATATCGGAAACTTCATCGATCAGCCGGTTAAGACGTATTCGAGTGGCATGGCAGTCCGCCTCGCGTTCGCTGTTGCTATCAATACTGATCCCGACATACTGATCGTTGACGAAGCGCTTGCCGTAGGCGATGAGCTTTTCCAGCGGAAATGCTTCTCAAAGATCGAAGCCTTGCGAGCCAGAGGCGTGACGATCCTTTTCGTGTCCCACGCGGGAGGGACGGTAATCGAGTTGTGTGATCGTGCGATCCTGCTCGACGCCGGCCAGCTTCTGATGGACGGCCCGCCCCGGACGGTGGTTAGCATGTACCACAAACTTCTGTACGCTCCCGCGGCGAAATCGGCGGAAATCCGCGAGGGCATTCTTGCAGCTGGAAAGGCGGCGGACGGCAGATCCGTGCCGGCCGGCGAGGGGGCGGGGGTGGGTAAGGTCCACGTCAGCAACATTGTCGAAGAAGAAACCTTCGATCCCGAGTTCGTGTCTGCAAACCTGCTTGAGTTCGAGAGTCATGGCGCCCACATCTTGTTACCGACGGTCCACGCGATGGACGGCAGGCAAGTGAATGGTTTGATACGTGGTCGGGAATATCTTTACCGATATCGCGTCAGGTTCGATCAGGCATTCACCGGCGTCAGATTCGGCATGTTGATCAAATCGATCAGCGGCGTCCATCTTGGAGGCGCGCTGTCGGTAGCATCGATACAGGACGGGATGACGGTGTCGGCAGGCGAATGGGCGAGTGTGGATTTCCGTTTCCGGTGCCATCTGAATCCTGGCGTGTACTTCATGAATGCGGGTGTTTTCGGCTGTCGTGATGAAACCGAAACGTTGCTGCACAGGCTGGCTGATGCGGTGGTCTTTCGTGTATTGCCTGTGGCGGATGGTCGAGCCCAGGAAATGGTCGATTTCGGGTGCAGGGCGCAGGTAGAGATCAATGTTTGAATGTTTCAACAACCTCTTGGCTTCCTGTCCCAATGGCGGCGGCCTCTTTCTTGTGCATGATCGGAGTGTCCATCGGCTGGACTCTCTCGACTCCACCGGCCTTGCTTCACGTGACCGCCTCCTCGTTCGCGGTATTCAGCCCGCGCTCGTAGTCGTCTATCAAACTGCTTCCTTCGACGTCAACCCCGCCGATATTGAGTTCGGGGATATCCACGACGTGCTGATCGATGGCGATTCGCTCTACCTCGTAAGCACGACTGGTAATGAGATAGTGCGCTTCAACTTCGCCGGCGTCGAGTTGGAGCGTTGGCGGTTTTCGGAAGAAGAGGACTCGTGGCACATCAACTCTATCGCGAAGTGGAACGACAGGATTGTCTTTTCCGCATTCGGTGAGTTCCACGAGCATCGAGGTTACAAAGGAAGGAGCGCCGGAGCCGGATTTGTTCAGGATCTGCGCACCGGCGAGCGACTGATAGAAGGTTTGTCGCAGCCACACAGCCTTACACCCTTGGCGGAGGGCTTGCTGCTGGCGAACTCCGAGAACATGGAGTTGATGCATTTCGACCGCAATGGCAAGTTGCTGAGATCGAAGATTCTCGACGGCTATGTCCGTGGTGTGCACACTGATGGTGAGCACCTGTTTGTTGGGCTGAGTCGTTCCCGAAACTTTTCAGATGGCACTGTGCAGACGGCGACTATCGTTGCGCTCGATGCAGAGACGTGGGATGTGCGAGATACCGTGAGCCTTCCCGTCGGCGAAATCTACGATATTCAAGGTATAGCTCCGCAGGACTTGCCGAGTGTCGTCGCGGCGGTCGCGGCCCATACCTCCAAGCTCCTTAGCGGGATGGTGTCGGAGCAGGCGAGGCGCCTGACCGAACTGACGGGCGAGCTTGATGATGTTCGTCGAGATGGTGTTGAGAGGCTGACTCTGTTGGAGCACGCGGCTGCAGTGGGTCGTTTGCTTGATGACGGCATGGGGCAGCTGGGTGAGGCCAAGTACAAGCTTCAGCAAGGAGTCGAGAGTGCGCTTCGCGGCATTGGAGAGGAGGTCTCACGTCTCCAGCAAGCTTCTGGCGATATCCATCGGGCAGTGCAAAGTCAACAGCAGACGGTGGCGGCGCTGACGGCGGCAGCAGGGGGGATTCAGAGCAAACATCAAGAGCTAAGCGGTGAGCTGGCATCGCTCGGTGAGCTTGCCCGTCGTGGCGACGGGATGTTCATCGACATCGTCGATCGCGCCGAGAGGCTTGAGGAGATGTCGATGCGCATTGAAAAGCGCATGGCCGATATGTTTGAGATGACTGCTAATCGTTCTGTGCAGGAGGCCGCGTTGTCCGAACTGGTTCGCAGCCTCGATAGTGAGCGGGCGCGTGCATCGAGCGCCGAGCGCAGTTTAATGGCTCAGGAACTCATGGTGCGCGACCTGCGAATCAGCAATGAGCAGTCCATCCGTCTACTAGATGAGCTTCGTGCGGAACTGGATAGCAGCCAAGCCGCTCTGGCGGAGAAGTCCGCCACATCTGATGCACTGAGTTCTGAGCTGTCGGAATGCCGGACGCAGTTGGACGCCCGCAGTGCAGAGGTGTTAGGTACGAGGGCGCAGCTGGAGTCAGTTTTGGGGTCGATGTCGATGAGGGTCACGCGTCCGATGCGCGCTCTGTCGGCAGCCGGGCGTAAGGTGGCCAGAGGCGTGGCGTCCCTTGCGAAGGCCAGCGGTTTCTTCGTCAGGAATCCGGGCAAGGTTGTCGAGTACGGGAAGGCTGCTTGGCGCTTGCGCGGGCACCAGCCCCACAGGCTGGCGCTACAGTTCATCGCCCGTGGTGGTCCCAAGCCACTTCAGGATTGGGAGCGCATACCAGAGCCGGTGATGTTCGATCTGCGCAAGAGCGGCAAGCCCGTCGTGATCCTCACAACCCGACATTGCGCCTACATAGGCCGAGAGATTAGGCATTCGCTGGCCAGGGTCGGTATCGATTCGGAGATCATCTTCGAGCGGCCGGCGTCTGGATTCTCCGACGCGCCTCATTTTGTGATCTGTCCGCAAATGTTTCCGGAGCTCCCCGGCTTCTATGTTGCGTTCCAGTTGGAGCAGTCTGTAAGTTCGCGTTGGTTTACTGACGACTATCTACGTAGGCTCGAGAATTCATTTGCGATCTTCGACTATTCAAAAGTCAACATTTCTTATCTGAGAGAGCGAGGCCTGAGTCTGAAGCAGGTCTACTACCTGCCTATCGGGCCTCTGGAAGATGGAAGCATGGCGTCGCTCGAGAACGATACTTCGGACCCCGGGTACGATGTTGTCTTCTATGGGGATGCAAGTAATGACCGACGTCAGCGCTACCTTCAGGAGCTGCAGAAGGTCTGCCGAGTCAGGATCGTGAGCGAGGTCTTCGGTGAAGAGCTCTACCGGATACTTGCGGCGGCGAAGCTGGTTGTCAACATTCACTACTATCCCAATGCATTGCTTGAGACCACCAGAATATGGGAGTCGTTGTCGCTAGGTAAGCTCATTGTGTCCGAACGATCGAGCGATATGAGCGAGCATCAGGATCTCGTGGGTATCGTTGATTTTGTCGATGTCGACGACGTTGATGGCATGATGGCGAGGGTCGACTACTGGCTTCGACACGAAGACGAGCGGCGGGCGAGGGTCAAGCGCAATGCGTCGGCTTTGACGGTCCTTCCCAATCGTTTTGACTATTTCTTTTTTCGCTTCCTGCTCGCTACAGATAACATCTCATTCGATGAGTTTTGGCGCGAGGCTGGAAGCAAATATGTGATTACTGGAGATCGGCTGTGCTTGAATCTGCCCGAGTACACGGACCGAACTGAAGGTTTCGAGGCAGATAACGCTTTCGACTTTTCGCTGTTTCCGGGCTTACGTCATAGCCAAGGCTGGCTTGGTTGCGCACTGAGTTACAAGTATATGATCATGTTGGCCCGCCAGCATGGGCTCAAGTCGGTAACGATTTGTGAGGATGATGTCGAGTTTCCCGAGAATTTCCAAGCGCAGTTCGCTGGCATCAAAAAGTATCTTGATGAGTCGGGGAAGAACTGGGACATATTCTCCGGACTGATGGCGGACTTGAGTAAGGATGCTCGGATTGCTGCGGTAGATCGCAAGGAGAATGCGACGTTCGTGGTCACTGATCGGCTGATCAGCACGGTGATGAACATCTATAACGACTCCGTGTTCGACGCGATCATCGCGTGGGACGAGCGTAATCGTGATGTTCACACCAATACGATTGACCGTTATCTGGAAAAGAAGAAGGCGCTGAAAATTGTAACGACGGCTCCCTTCCTTGTCGGCCATAAAGAAGAGCAGCATTCAACCATCTGGGGGTTTCAGAACACGCAGTATGCCGACCTGATTGCCGCAAGCACCAAACTTCTCGAAGAAAAAATCGGCGAGTTCGAGTCCAGGCGGCGCTGGTGGTAGCATGTCGCCGTCGCATTAAGACTCGCGCTGGATCTTCAACCAACCCACTTCACGAGGTTTTTTAGCCATGGTTACCAAGCAATACCGCTTCGCTTGCACGCTGTTGATGGCAACCGCTCTTTCGGCGTGCCAGCAGAACCAGCCCTCCCAGACGCAGGAGCAGACCGCTCCCGTTGCCGCCACGCCCCAGTCGGAGCCGTCTGTGGCGCCCCAAGTTTCTCCTGCAAACGTCACCTTCACGGTAACGCCGGATGCAATCAAGCAGTGCCCGGGCGCGGAGCCCGTTTCCACCGAGGTATCTTGGCTGGTTGCAGACATGGCCGTGACAGAAGTTAAGGTCGAAGTGGCGAATGCAGGCCAGAGTTCCCGCAAGCTCTTGTCACTGGCTGGTCGTCAGGGCAAGGCGACAACCGAGGCATGGGTCGTGGTGGGCACCAAGTTCTACCTGACGGACTCCAAGACCGGCCAGGAACTGGCCTCTTTTGAAATGCCTAGTCAGCCCTGCAACTGATACTCTTCCAGCTGAGCCGTTATGTCACGGAGCGGGGGGGGGGGTAGCCACCCCGCTCCTCCAGATCGCGGGGAGCGCGTCATGAGCGATTATGCTTTTCGTATCAACGCTGAGATCACCAACTTCGAGCAGGCACTCGCCAATGGCGGCGTTACCCATTCGATTCCCAGTATGTTTACTTGGTGGGCGAGTACCTACTTGAGCCCAAGACTTGTCAATGTATTTGGTTGCGCGGATATCCCCGAGATCTTCGCGTCAGAGATCGCCCGACGGGCGGCTGAGTTGGGCGGCGAAGTGGTCGTACTTTCTCTTGGTTCTGGCGATTGCGAGTTCGAACGCTCAGTGCATGAGTTGTTGCCGTCCGAAGTACGCGCAAGATGGACCTGCACGGATTTAAACCCGGTCGTTACCCAGCATGCCGGGCGCGTGCTTCGCAAACACGGTCACGGCGATGCTTTCAGTTTCCAGACGTTGGATCTGAACCTGGAGTTTGTGCAGGGTAAGTATGACGTCGTCATGATCAACCACGCGTTGCATCACTTCTTGAATCTCGAGTTTATCTTTGAAGGTATCCGTCGCTGTTTGAAGCCCGGCGGCCGAATTCTTGTTTCGGACATGGTCGGCCGCAATGGTCACATGCGCTGGCCGGAGGCCTTGGGCGTCGTACAGAGCTTGTGGGCATCTTTGCCTGATGAGTACAGATTCAATAACCATGCCAAGTGTATCGAGGGGCTCGCGTTCAATAACTACGATTGCACGAGCAATGGCGATTTCGAGGGTGTCCGAGCTCAAGACATCCTGCCACTGCTGCTGAGGAGTTTCAATTTTGAGAAATTCGTCGGGTTCGGAAACATTCCCGATGTTTTTCTGGATAGAGCTTACGGGCCAAATTTCACTCCGGCCCGGGATTTCGATCTCAGATTCATTCGGCTATGCGAGGATCTGAACAACCATTTGATCGATGGCGGCTATATAAAGCCAACTATGATGATCGGCGTATTGACTCTTGAGCCTCCAGTATCCGAGACGTTTGACAGGTGGAGCGCTGACTTCTCGATGCGTGACCCGGACCGTGGGTAACCTGTTCTTTCTTTGCAAAGTCGCGCAGGCAGGATGCTGGGTGCGGCCGTGTTAGGCGGCGCGCTCGCTTCGCGTTGGAGAAGTGGATCTTTAGAGCGCTGCCTCGAGGCACGCTCGGACAACTTCTTGGCTTTGAGGATCGTCGCTGCAAGTATGGTGATCTACGGGCACGCGCCTGCTGTGTCGGCGGCAGTGGTTCCGCATGATGTCTTTTGGTTGGCTACGGGAATTTACAGTGGGGATATTGCACTTTCGATATTCTTCCTCGTAAGTGGATTCCTGGTCTCGGCAAGCTATGCGCGAAGCCGGAGCGCTCTACGTTTTCTTTGGGCCCGCGTTGTCAGATTGTATCCGGCACTTGTGGTGCATCTGGTGCTGATGGCATTTGTGGTAGGCCTCGTCATGACGCTTTTGCCACGTAAAGATTACGTCTTCAGTCCTAGAGTGTGGCATTTCTTGCTGCAGAATCTGAAGTTGGTGAGTGAGCAGGTCTGGTTGCTGCCCGGTGTATTTGAGGCCGGGCACCGGAGCAGTGTCGTTAATGCGTCGCTCTGGACATTGCCTGCGGAAGCTCGTATGTATTTGCTACTAGCGGCTTTTGGCGTTCTGGGCTTTCTGCGAAGCGCTTGGCTGGGTTACGTAGCGCTGTTGGCGATCACGATTGCCATGATGTGGCTGCCTGTCGACCGCACAACCCTGCTGTTGCCCGAGGATTGGCGTTGGCTCGCAGGGTACTTCGCTCTGGGTGTTTTGGCATTCCTCGCGAGAAGAATAGTTCCCATACGCATCGAGCTGGTGTTGGCAGCGATCGCTGCATTCATTCTATTGCGGAATCATGAGCTCGGGCGGTACGCGTTCGCGCTGGCGTTGGCTGTCAGTGTTTTTTGGCTCGTATACAGGACGCCGCAACTCCGAAAACTGGAGCGCTATGGCGATCCCTCCTATGGAGTGTACTTATGGGGATGGCCGATTCAGCAGATTGTCTATCACGCAATCCCAGGCGCCGGGATTCTGGCACATGTTTCCATCGCGCTGACAGGCGCGTTGCTCTTAGGATATCTGTCGTGGCATGCAATAGAAAAGCACGCTCTTGAGCTCAAGGATCTTGGATTTGGGCGGGCTGGTAACGGTACTCGTGCGGGCTGAAGCTTAGCGCTTCTGACTGCCGCTTCATTTGACGACGGCAGTCGGATCGCCCGGTGAGCGCCGTTACAGCTTGGCCTCAAGTTCCGGCAGCAGTACAAATAAATCCCCCACCAATCCCATATCCGCAATCTCGAAGATCGGCGCTTCGGCGTCCTTGTTGATCGCCACGATGGTGCCAGCGTCCTTGATGCCGGTCAGGTGCTGAATCGCGCCGGAGATGCCTACGGCCACGTACAGCTCGGGGGCGATGATCTTGCCGGTCTGGCCGACCTGCAGTTCGTTCGGCACGTAGCCGGCGTCGACGGCGGCGCGGGAGGCGCCGACGGCGGCGCCCAGCTTGTCGGCCAGCGCGTAGATGACTTTGAAGTTTTCGGCCGAGCCGACGCCGCGGCCGCCGGAGACGACGCGCTTGGCGCTCTGCAGGTCAGGGCGATCCGATTTGCCGGCGGCCAGGCCGATGTAACGGGTGTGCGTGGGCAGGGTGGCGTCCACGCTGACGGCTTCGACCGTCGCGCTGCCGCCCTTGGCCGCTTCCGGCCAGGAGGCGGTACGCACGGTGGCGACGACGGTCTGATCGGACGGGGCTTCGACGGTGATGATCGCGTTGCCGGCGTAGATCGGACGCTTGAAGGTATGCGGGCCTTCCACGGCCATCAGGTCGGAAACCTGGTTGACGCCGAGCAAGGCGGCGACGCACGGCAGCAGGTCCTTGCCGAAGGTGGTGGAGGGCGCGAACACGTGCGTGTAGCCCGCGGCGAGTTTGGCGATCTGAGGCGCCAGCACCTGGGCGATCGCGTTCGCGTTGGCGGCGTTGGCGACGGTTAGCACCTTCGCAACGCCGGCGATCTGCGCGGCTTCGGCAGCGACGGCCGTCGGGTCGGCAGCCAGCACGACCACGTCGATGGCGTCGGCCTTCACGGCCGCAGCGGCGCTGACGGTCTTGGCGGTGGAGGCGTTGAGCTTGCCGTCCAGGTGTTCGGCGATGACGAGAACCTTGGTCATTACAGCAACCCCTTCTGCTTGAGTGCGGCGACCAGTTCGGCCGCGTCCTTCACCATGACGCCCTTGCTGCGCTTGGCCGGCGGGGCGTAGTGCGTGGTCTTGTGCGTATCGGCGGATTCGACGCCCAGGTCGGCCAGCTGCAGCGTTTCCAGCGGCTTGCTCTTGGCCTTCATGATGTCGGGCAGCTTGATGAAGCGCGGTTCGTTGAGGCGCAGGTCGGTGGTGACGACCGCAGGCAGGTCGACCTCAAGCGTTTCCAGGCCGGCGTCGACTTCGCGCACCACCATAGCCTTGCCGTCGGCGATGTCGAGCTTGCCGGCGAAGGTGGCCTGCGGGCGGCCCCACAGGGTGGCCAGCATCTGGCCGGTCTGGTTGGCGTCGTCGTCGATGGCTTGCTTGCCGAGGATCACCAGATCCGGCGATTCCTTCTCGACCAGCTTCAGCAGGGTGCGGGCGGCGGTCAGCGGCTGGATGGCCTGATCGGTGACCACGTGGATGGCGCGGTTGGCGCCCATGGCCAAACCGTTGCGCAGGTGGGCCTGGGCGTCGGCGGGGGCGATGGTGGCGACCACCACCTCGGTGGCGATGCCCTTGTCGCGCAGGCGCAGGGCTTCTTCCAGCGCGATCTCGTCGAAGGGGTTGGGGGACAGCTTGACGCCGTCGGTGACCACGCCGGACCCGTCCGGCTTGACCTGGATGCGGACGTTGTAGTCCACCACGCGCTTGTAGGCGACGAGAATCTTCATCCTGCGGGAATTCCTGTGTGCGACGGAGAGGCCCGGCCGCGGCGGTGGGCCGAGGGCAGAAGCCGGATTTTAGCTGTCAGGCCCGATCCATGCGAGTCCGTACGGTGGCGTCTGCCGGCGGCGCGGCAAGCAGGGCGGCGAGCCGGGCTGCGCTGCCGGGGGCCTGGTCGAAGAACAGGGAGGGCTCGGTCAGCTCCAGTTCGAGCAGGCAGGGCTGGCCGTCCGGGCCGGACAGCAGGTCGATGCGTGCGTAGGTCAGGGGCGCCTCCAGCTGACGCAGACGCGTGGTCGCGGTCAGGATGCGCTCGGCGAGGGTGAGTTCCGAAGGCAGGGGGTCGCGCGCGGTGATGTCGCCCGCCGCCATCGGCGCCTGGCGTGCCGCTTCTCCGGGGGGCAGCTGCGCGCCCTTGCGGAGCGCATGGCTGAAATGGCCGGCAAGGTAGACCAGGGCGGTTTCGCCAGCGGCATCCACCGTGGACAGGTAGGGCTGCAGCATCACGCTGCGGTCCTGGTCGAGCAGCCGGGCGATATGGTTGCCGGCGGCGAACTGCTGGTCGCGGCGGTAGCGTTGGGTGTCGCGCGCCCCGGCACTGACGGTCGGCTTGACCACGAACTCGTCCGCATCCGCGAACGCGTCCAGAAAGCGGCTCAGGGCCTCCATGGGCTCGGCATCGGGCTCCACGAACGTCGTCGGCACCGTGGGGATGCCGACGGCGGCCAGATCAGCCAGATAGTGCTTGTCGGTGTTCCACCGGACCACGTTCAGCGGGTTGAGCAGCAGGGTCGCACGGTCCACCCGTTCGGCCCATGCCAGGAACTCCGGCAGCCGTTCGGTGTAGTCCCAGGGCGAGCGGAGCAGGACGGTATCGAAACGCCCCCAGTTCACGGTGGGATCGTCCCAGGCCACGGCGCGCGCATGCAGGCAGGCATCGGCACACGCATCGAGCAGGGGAACGAGGTCATCGTCATGCCCGGTGGCAGCGACGGCGGTGACGAGGGCGACGGTTCTCATGGCGGCAGTGTACGCGCACGCCCCGCACCGGATTCCCATTGCCCGAAAGTACCTGTGTCCGGGATGGGCGGCTGGGTAGAATGCCGGCTTTCACCATCGAATGGATCGCGCCATGGCGGGTAATCCCGGCTCCGGAGGCAAGCAGAAGCTCTATCCCAGTGCGGCAGCGGCGCTCGAAGGCGTCGTGGCCGACGGCCAGACGCTGGCGGTCGGCGGCTTCGGCCTGTGCGGTATCCCCGAGGCGCTGATCGGTGCCCTGCGCGACAGCGGCGTGAAGGGGCTGACGGCCATCTCCAACAACGCGGGCGTGGACGGCTTCGGACTGGGGCTGCTGCTGGAGACCCGCCAGATCAGGAAGATGATTTCCTCGTACGTCGGCGAGAACAAGGAATTCGAGCGCCAGTTCCTTTCGGGCGAGCTGGAACTGGAATTCAACCCGCAGGGCACGCTGGCCGAGCGCCTGCGGGCTGGCGGTGCCGGTATCCCCGCGTTCTTCACCCGCACCGGCTACGGCACGGTCGTCGCCGAAGGCAAGGAAACCCGCCAGTTCGGCGAGCATTGGTACGTGATGGAGACGGCGCTGATGGCCGACGTGTCGCTGGTCAAGGCGTGGAAGGCCGACAAGGCGGGCAACCTGGTGTTCCGCAAGACCGCGCGCAACTTCAACCCGGCCTGCGCGATGGCCGGCAAGGTCTGCATTGCCGAGGTCGAGGAGGTGGTTGAGGTCGGCGCGATCGACCCCGACCACGTCCACCTGCCGGGCATCTACGTGGACCGCATCGTCCACAACCCGACCCCCGAGAAGCGCATCGAGCAGCGCACCGTCCGCCAAGGAGACAAGTGATGCCCTGGACCCGCGATGAGATGGCGCAGCGCGCCGCGCGCGAACTGACCGACGGCGCTTATGTGAACCTGGGCATCGGCCTGCCGACCCTGGTCGCCAATCACATTCCCGCCGGGATGGACGTCTGGTTGCAGTCCGAAAACGGCTTGCTGGGCATCGGCCCGTTCCCCACCGAGGACGAGGTGGATGCCGACCTGATCAATGCCGGCAAGCAGACCGTCACCGCCCGCGCCGGCGCCAGCTACTTCGGCAGCCACGACTCCTTCGCCATGATCCGCGGCGGTCACATCGACCTGGCCGTCCTGGGTGCGATGCAGGTCACCGACAAGGGTGATCTGGCCAACTGGATGGTCCCGGGCAAGATGGTCAAGGGCATGGGTGGCGCCATGGACCTGGTGGCCGGCGTCAAGCGCATCGTCGTGCTGATGGAGCACGTGGCCAAGGACGGGAGCCACAAGATCCTGCCGCAGTGCGACCTGCCCCTGACCGGCGTCGGCGTGGTGGATCGGATCATCACGGACCTGGCCGTACTCGACGTGACACCGGATGGGCTGGTGTTGGTGGAGATGGCCGAGGGTGTCACCGAGGCCGAGCTTCGGGCCAAGACGGGTGTCCCTTATCGGGCGCGGGCTTGACGGGCGCCATGGTTGCGTGACCGGAGTCAAATCCCCGCTCACGTTACTTGCGCTGCATCTGACTTTCAGCTGTACGTCCTCCTGCCGATAAACAGGTAAGCGGACCGGGTTGGCTGTTTTACAGCCGGTCAGCTGGGCTATATTGTCCGTTCAGGGGCTCCATCTGTTTTTCTCGAGGGTACGTATGAAACTCCGCATTGGCGCTTGCGCCTTGGTAGTGGCTTTGGCCGGGTGCAGTGGAGGCAATCCCGAATCGGGCGTGGCCGGGATGCGTGGCGTCGCCGCGACCCAGCCGTCCGCCACGCTGCCGGCCGCACTTCCGTTGGCCCGCGCGATCGGCGCTTCGATCGCCAATGCGCCGGACCGCGGCGCGCTGTTGTCCTATCCGGACAAGCAGAAGGCGGCCAAGCAGGAAGGCGCATACACCTGGTACCCCACGGCCATCAGCGAGGCGCACGCCTTCAAGGCGGTGGCCACCGGAGAAATGACGGTGCCTTCGCCCGATGGCAGCCAGGTCAAGCTGAGGTACGAGCGCCATGTCGAGGAAATCGACGGCAACTGGACCTGGATCGGCCGCGTGGTCGGGGGCGATCCCATGCAGGAAGCCATCATCACCTTCGGCGAGAAGGCGGTGTTCGGCTCCATCCCGCAGGCGAACGGCAAGCCGGCGCTGAGCCTGCAGACCCGCAACGGCAGCGTGTTCGCCGTCCAGACCGATCCCTCGAAAGTGGTGTCGGCGACCAAGGGTCATGTGGACATGATGATCCCCGAGGCGGCCGCGCTGCGTTCTTCGATGGGGGCCGCGGTCAGCCAATCGGCGCCCGTAAGCCAGGGCGCGACGATGGTGGCGCAGGGTGCGCCGCAGACCGGTGCAAACACCATCGACGTGGCCATCGGTTACACGCCTGAATTCGCGACGGCGAACGGCGGTGCGTCCGGTGCCGCGACCCGTCTGGTCTTCCTGATCAATGTGGGCAACCAGGCATTCGTCAACAGCGACGTCAACGGCTACCTGCGCATCGTCCATGCCCTGCAGGTCAGCTATACCAATACCAACACCAATCAGACGGCCCTGTCCGAGCTGACCGGCAGCAATGGTCAGTCCGCCGTCACCATTCCGGCCAGCCTCGCTCCGCTGCGCACGGCGCGCGACCAGTACGGCGCGGATATCGTCGTGCTGGTGCGCAAGTTCAATACGCCGGAGAACGACGGCTGCGGCATTGCCTGGCTGAACGGCGCCAACCAGACCGCCATCACCGCAGCGGATGCACCGTGGGGTTACGCGGTCATCAGCGACGGCTACGACCAGGGGACGGACGGCAAGACGTACTACTGCGCCGACGAGACCTTGGTGCATGAAGCCGCGCACCTGATGGGCTCGGCGCATGATCGCGCGAATTCCACCAATTCCTCGGGCGGCCTGCAGTACGGGCGTTACGCCTACTCGTTCGGGTACAAGACGGCGGCAGCGGCCGGCAACTTCTATACCGTGATGGCGTATGGCGACACCGGGCAGATCTCGCACCGCATCTTCTCCACGCCGCTCAAGAGCACCTGCGGTGGCGCCGGCAACTTGCCGTGCGGTGTTGCCAACAGTGAAGACAATGCGAGGAGCCTGAACCAGACGATCCCGGTTGTTGCAGGCTTCCGGTCCACGGTGGTGCCTTTCCAGGGGAAATTGCCCGACGACGTGACCGGAGATGGCAAGGCCGATTTGTTGTGGTATTTCCCGTCGACCCGTGAGTTCTACTACTGGACGATGGATGGACGCACGATCACTCAGGGTCGCGGCGGCTTTTTCATTGCTCAGGGTTATCTGGCTAAGGAGGTTGCAGACTTCAACGGCGACGGGCTCGCAGACATTCTGTGGTCTGACGGAAGCTTCATCCGGATGTTTACTGCCAGCTCTTCTGGTGGCTTCTCCGACGCGCTAGTGGCGCGATATCCGACGGGGCTTGAGCTGGTCGGCTCCGGCGACGTGAATGGAGATGGGCGCGCTGATCTGTTCTGGTACAACCCAACGACGCGTGAGTTTTCTTACTGGTTGATGAGCGGTTCGACGGTGTTGTCCTCGAACGGCGGATTCATCATGGCGTCTGGTTACACGGCGCGCATGGTGGGTGATTTCAATGGCGACGGCCTGACCGACATCGTCTGGTCCAATGGCACCCATGTGAGGATCTTCTCTCCCGTAAGTGGGAGTGGCTGGATCGACCGTTTCGTCTACGCGTACCCGGCGGGCTGGAATTTGATCGGAGCCGGTGACATTGACGGTGACGGCAAGGACGATCTTATGTGGCACCACGGCACCACACGCGAGTTCTACTACTGGCTGCTCGATGGGAACATCATCAAGGATGCTCGCGGCGGATTCATCATTGCTCCGGGTTACACCGCCAGAAAGGTTAGCGATTTCAACGGCGACGGCCTGGCCGATATCGTGTGGTCAGACGGCGTACGCATGCGAATGTTCCTAAATTCCGGCAATGGCGGATTCACAGATGGTTTGATCAATCAGGGTTATCCAGCCGGGTGGACGTTGTTGGGCCGGTAGCAACAGCTTGCTGGTGGCGAGAGCCGACAGTCTCGCCACCAGCCTGCGCGGCATACGCTCTCATTGAGAGTGTGGACGGAGGAGTTCGTTGGTGTCGCTCTAGAGGACCAATGGGCTAATGAATGCGGCGGAAAGTATCGGTTAGCCATGTAGCCGCATTGACGCTACTCGCCGCGCGCAGTGCTGATCGCATCTTCATATGAATGAGGGCGCTATACATTGCGACCTCCGGTTGAAGTCAAAGGATCGCGGGCGACTGAGCCCACAGCTCAACAGAGCCGGCCTGACACCTGTCATTTTAGTGTGCGTGGCTTAAGCTGTGCCCGGGTTAACGTCGCAACCTATTTGGCCGCTTAGGGCGAGCATTCGCTACGCTATGGCGAGTAATCTTCGAGCCACTAGTTCGACCGAAGCGTGGGACGGAGATTATGATGAATCTCCAAGCCGGATGAACTCAGGGAAAGTTCGTTGAATGCGGCTATCCAGTTAACTGGCACTTCGATTGACAGGATCATAAATTCCGCATTCATCGAGGGGTGCATCGAGTGCACTAAACCGAATTCGTAGTGCGATGCTGGTGTGCCTCCGCCTGCTCCTACAGGTTCTGATAGTTCGGCCCCGAGCCGCCTTCCGGCGTCACCCAGTCGATGATCTGGTAGGGATCCTTGATGTCGCAGGTCTTGCAGTGGACGCAGTTGGCGGCGTTGATCTGCAGGCGCTTGCCTTCGCCGTCGTCGACGATCTCGTAGACTCCCGCCGGGCAGAAGCGCGTGCAGGGGTTGTCGTACTCGGTGGCGCAACGGGTCACGCAGACGGACGTGTCGTGCACGCGCAGGTGCACGGGCTGGTCTTCGTCGTGTTCGGTGGCGGCGAAATAGACGCCCTGCAGGCGGTCGCGCGGGGCCAGGGTGCGGTCCAGGTAGTCGCGCTTGGGTGCTTCGTGTTCGCCGACTTTGTCCAGCGATGACCAGTCGGGCTTGACCTTCAGCGTCCAGGGCGACAGGCCGCCGGTGACGGTTTCCCACGCGGCGTTGGCCATGCCGAACCAGAGGCCCTTCTTGAAGCCGGGTTTGATGTTGCGCACGGATTTCAGCTCGGTCATCGCATCCGAGGCACGCAGCTTCGCGTCGAACCCTTCCGGTGCGAGCTGCGATGTCACCAGATGCTCGGCCGCCAGCATGCCGCTGCGGATGGCCTGGTGCGTGCCCTTGATCTTCGGCACGTTGAGCAGGCCGGCGGTATCGCCGATCAGCAGCGCACCCGGCATCTCGACCTTGGGCAGCGACTGCCAGCCACCGGTGACGATGGCGCGCGCGCCGGCGGACAGGATGCTTCCGCCTTCAAGGAGCGGCTTGATCAGCGGGTGGTTCTTCCATTGCTGGAAGGCCTCCCATGGCTTGTACTCAGGGTCCTTGTAGTCCAGACCGCTGACGTAGCCGAGCGCGATCTGGTTGTTCTCCAGGTGGTACAGGAAGCTGCCGCCGTAGATGTCGTTGCTGGCGGGCCAGCCCAGGGTATGCACGATCTTGCCGGGCGTGACGCGGCCTTCCGGCACCTGCCACAGTTCCTTGATGCCGATCGAATACGCCTGCGGATCGCTGTCCTTGTCCAGCGCGAAGCGCTTGACCAGTCGCTTGGTCAGGTGGCCGCGTGCGCCTTCGGCCAGCACGGTGACCTTCGCGCGGATGTCGATGCCCTGCGTGTAGCCGGGTTTGTGGCTGCCATCCTTGGCGATGCCCATGTCGCCGATGCGCACGCCGATGACCTTGCCGTCGTCGTCATGCAGCGTCTCGGCGGCGGCGAAGCCCGGGTAGATCTCCACGCCCAGCGCTTCGGCCTGCGGGGCGAGCCAGGCGCACATCGTGCCCAGCGACACGATGAAATTGCCGTGGTTGCGCATGCCCGGCGGCACCATCGGAAACTTGCGGCCGCCATCCTTGCTGAAGTACCAGAACTCGTCCTCCGTGGCCGGCACGCAGATCGGCGGCGGATTGTCGCGCCAGCCGGGGAGCAGGGCATCCAGCGGTGCGGGTTCGATCACGGCGCCGGACAGGATGTGTGCGCCGATCGTGCTGGCCTTCTCGATCACGCAGACCGAGATATCGGGATTCAACTGTTTCAGCCGGATGGCGAAGGCCAGGCCCGCCGGGCCCGCGCCGACAGTGACGACGTCGTACTCCATCACATCGCGTTCGACATCGGACATCGGGCTTGCTCCAGCAGGGCGATAGGCTGCCGGTATTTTCGGGGTTTGCACCGGACGGGGCAAATCCGCGAGCATCGCGGGCGTGACCATACCCTTGCCACTGCCGACGGATGGCGCCTTGGCCGCGCTGCCGGGTGCATCGCTTGCGTTCGTGCCGGAATGGCTGGGCGCCGACGAGGCCGATGCGTTGTTGCGCCTACTCCAGCGCGACCTGCCGTGGAGCGTGCACCGGATCAGGATGTTCGGACGTGAAGTGGATTCGCCCCGTCTCAGCGCCTGGATCGGGGATACAGGGGCCGTCTACCGCTATTCGGGCGCCGATTTCACGCCTTGCCCCTGGAATCACGCCCTGTCCGTACTCAGGGTGCGGCTGCAGGAGGAACTGGGAGTGCCGTTCAACAGCGTGCTGGCGAACCTGTACCGCGACGGGCGGGATGCCATGGGCTGGCACAGCGACGACGAACCCGAACTGGGTCCACGTCCTGTCATCGCCTCGGTAAGCCTGGGCGGCGTGCGGCGTTTTGCGCTGAAGCACCGCCATGATGCGGCGCTGAAAGGTGTGCTGGAACTGCCGCATGGCAGCCTGCTGGTGATGTCCGGTGACACCCAGCGGCTGTACCGGCATGCGCTTCCGCGCACCTCCCGCGTGGTGGCTCCCCGGATCAACCTGACGTTCCGCCAGGTCGATCCGGCGCGTCGCCGCTGAGCGGCGGACGGGTCAGGGGGACGCGGCCGGTTTCGGGTCGCTATTACCCGAAACGAGCACCCAACCCGCGATATCGGTCGTGGCCGCTTGCAGGGCCTGTTCGAACGCCGCGGCCACGCGGGCGACATCCACGCCATCCGCTGGCCGCTGCTGCAGGAAGGTGCGCGAGGCGACGACGCGTTGGCCCCGGTTGTTCACCAGCTTGGCGTTCACCTCCACCACCGCCTCCGGCAGCGCGCCACCCGCGTAGTCGGCGTCGAACCGGCGCAGGTCCATGACCAGCTTGTAGTCGCCCAGGATGCCCGCATCGGCGCTGGCCACCGCCGGAATGCGCCCGGAATCCTCCAGTGTGCGCTGTACCGCATCCTGCAGCATGTCGGTCGCCGGCATCGCCCAGGACGCGCCGCGATAGACCTGCAGCTCGCCCGGTGTCGGCCGCACGCTGATGCGGGGGCTGTCGATCACGCGCGCCGCGGTGGGCTTGGCGATCACCAGCGTCCAGGACACGGCAGGCCAGTCGGGGCGCGCCGACACGCGGACGTCGGGGGCGAAGATGGTGACGGGATCGCGCTGTTCGCTGCCCAGGATGGAACAGCCGGCCAGCGCGAGCGCGAGGGGGAGGGCAAGGACGAGGCGCATCGGCTTCATTTCGGTTCGAACTCCTTGGGTGCGTCGCGGCCCAGCAGGTAGCGCGCGGGATTGCCTTCGAGGCGGTCGCTGACGCGGCGCAGGTCGCGCACCAGGCCGCGCAGTTCGGTCAGCGTGGGGCCCAACTGGCCCAGGCCGTCGTTGGCGAAGCTGTTGATGGCGGCACGGTTCTCGCCGAGGATCGCATCGGCGTTGCCGGCCGCCGAATCCAGCTTGCCCAGCGTCGTCTCCAGCTTGTCCAGGATCCCGGGCAGTTCCTGCACCAGGTTCTTGTCCAGGCGCTCGATGGCGCCGTTGGTGGTGGTCAGGGTCTTGTCCAGGTTCTGCGCCGCATCGCGCGCGCTGACGATCAGCGACTCCAGCCCGTCGTCGCGGCTGGCGAGCGAGTTGCTCATGGACTCCAGGTTTTCGAGCGTGGCGGTGATGCTGGCCACGTTCTTGTCGCTCAGCACCTGGTCCAGGCGCTCGACGATGCGGTTGGCGGTGTCGGTGATGTTCTGCAATGCCGACGGGGCGGTCTGGATCACCGGCGCTTCGCGGCTGTCGACGCTGGTCAGGGCCGGTGCCTGCGGCGTACCGCCACTGAGCTGGATGATGGTCGGCCCCGTCAGGCTGGTGATGGCGAGCTTCGCACGGGTATCGGTCTTCACCGGCGTGTACGACTCCACCCGGATGCGTGCGATCACCTGGCGTGGATCGTTGGGCGCGAGCGACAGTTTGGTGATCGAGCCCACCGCAATGCCGTTGTACTGCACCGGGCTGCCGACGGACAGGCCGGTGACCGCCTCGCGGAACACCACCTGGTACTCCTGCCACGTGCGTTCGGACGAATACTTGGCCGCCCACAACCCGAACAGCAGCAGCGCGCTGGCGATGATGAGGGTGAAGGCCCCGATAAGGACGTAGTTGGCGCGTGTTTCCATGGATCAGACCGCCGTTTGCGAAAGGGAGGGCCCGGAAGGCCGCTGTCCGTCGCGCGCGGCGCGCGCGCGCGGACCGTGGAAGTATTCCTGCACCCAGGGATGGTCAAACCGCTCCACCTCCGGCAGCGGCGCGACCGTGACCACCTTGCGGTCCGCCAGGACAGCCACGCGGTCGCAGATCGCGTACAGCGTGTCCAGGTCGTGGGTGATCAGGAACACCGTGAGGCCGAGCGCTTCCTGCAGGGTCTTGATCAGACGGTCGAATGCGGCCGCGCCGATCGGGTCCAGCCCCGCGGTGGGTTCGTCGAGGAACAGCAGCGGCGGATCGAGGGCCAGCGCGCGGGCCAGCCCGGCGCGCTTGCGCATGCCGCCCGACAGCTGCGACGGCAGCTTGTTCAGCGCTTCGGCGGGCAGGCCGGCCAGCTTGACCTTCAGCAGGGCCAGTTCGTAGCGCCAGCTGTCCGGCAGTTCGGGATGATGCTCCTTCAACGGCACCTGCACGTTCTCGCCGACCGTCAGCGAAGAGAACAGCGCGCCGTCCTGGAACAGCACGCCGGTGTTGCGTTCGATGTGCTGGCGCGCGGCGAGATCCTGCGACAGTGCATCCTCGCCGAGCACGGAGATCCGTCCTTCCTGAGGTTCGCGCAGGCCGAGGATGGCGCGCATCAGCACCGACTTGCCGGTGCCGGATCCGCCGACCACGCCGAGGATCTCGCCGCGGCGCACATCCAGGTCCAGGCCCTCGTGCACGGTCTGCTCGCCGAAACGGTTGACCAGCCCGCGCACCTGGATCACGGCTTCGTGATTGGACGAATCAGCACGCCGCTCCGTCGTTGCGGGCGGCGCGCCATCCGGACCCGCTGCCTGTTGTCCGAATTCCGATGCCATCGTCACCAGTCCATGTGCATGAACCACAGCGCGGCCAGCGCGTCGATCATGATCACCAGCGAGATGGCCTGCACCACGCTGGACGTGGTGCGCTCGCCGACGGACTGCGCGGTGCCTTCCACGCGCAGGCCCTCCAGGCAGCCGATCAGGCCAATCACCAGCGCGAACACCGGCGCCTTCGACAGGCCCACCAGGAAGTGGCGCACTTCGATGGTGTCGTGCATGCGCGCGATGTACATCTGCGGCGGGATGTCCAGGTCGAAGGCGCCCACGGTGACACCACCGGCCAGGCCCGCCATCATCGAGATGAAGGTCAGCAGCGGCAGCATCACCAGCAGGGCGAGCAGGCGCGGGATCACCAGCAGGTCGATGGGGTCCAGGCCCAGCGTGCGGATGGCGTCGATCTCCTCGCGGCTCTTCATCGCGCCGATCTGCGCGGTGAAGGCCGACGCGGTGCGACCGGCCAGCACGATGGCCGTCATCAGCACGGCGAACTCGCGCAGGAACGCGATGCTCACCAGTTCCACCACATAGATCTCCGCGCCGAAGTCGCGCAGCACGGTGGAGCCGAGGAAGGCGATCACCGCCCCCACCATGTACGACAGCAGGATCACCAGCGGCACCGCATCCAGGCCCACCGCCTCCATGTGCGCCACCGTGGCGGTGGGGCGGAAACGGCGCGGCTCCTTGACCATCCTTGCCAGCTTGACCAGGTTCTCGCCGGTAAAGCTGAGCAGGGCGACGATTTCCTGCCCGTTCTCGTGGACCCGCTGGCCCAGACGGGACAGCGCGGCGAGTACGCCGTAGTCGCGCTTGCGTGGCGGCCGGTCGTCGGCGACATCCTCGATGGTGCTGACCAGTGCCTGATGGTCGGTACGGAACGCGATGTCCGACAGCTCCATGCCGCGGCGCTTGGCGAAGCGCATCAACTGCAGCACGCCGGCGGAGTCGATGCGGTCGATCCCGGTGGCATCCAGTTGGTCGACCGCGTCCGGCAGCGTGCGCAGCTGCTCGGCCACCTCCAGCGCGCTGGACAGCGTCCAGTCGCCGCCCAGCCGGACCCGGCGGGGTTCGGCGGCATCGGCTTCGCAGTGCGGGCGGGCAAGGGTGGGGGTCATGGCATCGCTCGGCCAAGGAGCATACAGGCTATCCCGCTGAACGTGAGGACCACGCCGATGAACGCCCGCTTACCCAGCGGTTCCCGCAACCACAGCGCCGCGAGCACCACCACGAACACCGAGGCGGACTCGTTGAGGATCGCGGCCACCGAGGCCGAGGTGAACTTGTAACCGCCCAGCCACAGCACCATCGACAGTCCCTGACCGAGCAGCGCGGCCACGAGCAGGCGACGCCACGGCACCTCGGAGGCGACGAAGCGCATGCGCGCGCGCATCGCAGGCAGCGCGGCCAGCCCCAGCAGGCCCGCGACCGCGCCAGCGAGCCGCAGCGCGGTCACCCACAGCAGCGGCTGGGTTTCCAGCGTGCGCTTGACCATCACGATGGCGATGGCCATCAGTGCGATCGCGGCCAGCCCGATCACGACGCCACGCGCCGTGTGCTGCGGATGCGTCCGCCATTCCCCGGGAGGGCGACTGACCAGCAGGACGCCCAGCCCCACCAGCGCGAACCCCAGCCACTGTCCCGCGCCCAGGCGTTCGTCCAGGAACAGGAAGCCGAGCAGGAGCACCAGCGGACTGTAGAGATTGCCGATCACGCCCATCCGACCGGCGCCGAGTTCGTTGAGCGCGCGGAAGTACAGGGTGTCGGCCAGCGCGATGCCGATCACGCCGCTGGCCACGACAATGGCCAGTTCCTCCGCCGGCAGCGACGGCCAGGCCCCCGCATGCAGCACCAGCGCCACCGGTGCCAGCACGGCAAGCACCAGCCCGTTCTTGAGCAGGTTGAGCGCGAGCGGCGGCAGATGCACGCCCAGCTGCCGTGCCAGGATCACGCCCACCGCCCATGTCGCCGCGCTGCCCAGCGCCATGGCCTCACCGATGCCCACCCGTACCCCAGTCTTGTTGCGGGTGCGTAGTGTAAGCAGCATGCGATGAAGGCGACCGCACGCCGCTTCGGCGATACTGTGCCGATGGCCGACGACACGTTGACTCCCGCGACCTACGCCCAGCGCATCGCCTTCGTCTGCGAGATCGCCGGGCGCCTGCACCGTTACGGCACCACCGCGCAGCGGCTGGAGGGCACGGTGGTCGGGCTCTCGCAGCGGCTGGGCCTGGATTGCGAGCCGTGGTCGAATCCGACCGGCCTGATCCTGAGCTTCAGCGATCCGGTACGGCCTTTGGGGGCCAGCGACAGCACGCGGGTGATCCGGCTGGCGCCGGGCGAAACCGACCTGCACAAGCTCAGCGAAGCGGACCGCATCGCCGATGCCGTGTCGATGGGGGAAATGAGCATCGCTCAGGGCCACACGGCGCTGCGCGCACTCGACCGCACGCCGAGCGTGCGCTGGCGCGCGATGCAGATCTTCGCGTCGGGCCTGGCGGCGGCGGCCGTCGCCGGGCTGTGGCGGCTGCCGTGGCTGGACATGGCGACGGCGGGGCTGATCGGCATCATCATCGGCGTGCTGGGCGAGCTGATCGCGCGCCGGCCACAGATGAAGGAAGCCAGCGACGCGATCTCGGCGCTGGTGGCGGGCTTCGTCGCCATCCTGGTGGCCAACTTCATCGCGCCGCTCAACCTCAACACGGTGATCATCGCGTCGCTGATCGTGCTGCTGCCCGGCATGGCCCTCACCAATGCGGTAAACGAGCTGACCAGCCAGCACCTGGTGTCGGGCGTGGCCCGTTTCGCCGGCGCCATGGCGACGGTGCTCAAGCTGACCGTCGGCAGCATGATCGCGGTGACGCTGGCGCAGCTGGTGGGCCTGTACCCGGAAGTCCGCGCGCTGCGGCCGCAGCCGGAATGGGTGGAGTGGGTCGCGATGGTGTTCGCGGCCTATGCCTTCGCGGTGTTGTTCAAGGCGCACCGGCGCGACTATTTCTGGGTGATGGCCGCCGCCATCGCCGGGTACAGCATTTCGCGCTATGCCGGTGAGGCCTGGGGCAGTCCGGTGGGCATCTTCCTGTCCGCGCTGGTGCTGACGGCGGCCGGCAACGCATTTGCGCGCTGGGCCAACCGGCCGGGTGCGTTGATCCGCGTGCCCGGCATCCTGATGCTGGTGCCCGGCAGCACCAGCCTGCGCGGCCTGCTGACGCTGGTGCAGCAACAGGATGTGGGCGTGGGCCAGTCCGCGCTGCTGGCGGTCACCAACGTGGTGATGGCGCTGATCGCGGGCCTGCTGTTCGGCAACCTGCTGATCTCCTCGCGCAAGAATCTCTGAGGCGACCAGCGCAAACGAAAACGGGAGGCCAGGCCTCCCGTTCGTGTCCGATGCCGCAGCGGCTTACTTCTTCTTGATGAGGAAGTCGTCGGCCTTCTTGCCCTTGGCGATCAGCGCGGCCATCCAGCGCGGATGCTTGCCGCGGCCGGTCCAGGTTTCCTTCGGGTTGGCCGGGTTGCGGTACTTCGGCGCGACCTTGCCCAGCTTGCGGCCTGCGCGGGAGCTGGGCTTCGCGGCGGCCTTGGCGCTCCGATTGCCGGACATGCCGAAAAGCTCTTCCAGCGTGTAGCCCTCGGCCTTGGCGAACTTGGTGATCTTGCTGCGCACGGTGGCGATGGGCGTGCGCTTGGCCAGCCGGCTCTGCTGCTGCTTGGCTTTTTCGATCAGGGCGCCAAGCTCCTTGGCGGACAGGTTACGCAGGTCGATCGACATCAGAATCTCCAGTCAGGAAGGGAAACGCCCGTCCTTGGCCGAATAATCATCTTAATCGAGGGGATAATCGCGGCACAAACCGCGACGATCCCCTTTTCCGGCATCCGTCCTGCGATCAACCCCGCAGGCGCGCCAGCAGTTCGTCGCGACCGATGTTCTCGGCCTCCGTCGCCCGGCGCGCGCGGTATTCGAACGTGCCCGCAGCCAGCCCGCGTTCGGACACCACCACGCGATGCGGGATGCCGATCAGTTCGATGTCGGCGAACATCGCGCCGGGGCGCAGGCCCCGGTCGTCCAGCACCGCCTCGATGCCCGCCACCTGCAGTTCTTCAAGCAGGGCTTCGGCCGCATTGTTCACCGCGGCATCGTTCTTCGGATTGATCACGCACACCGCCACCGCCCACGGCGCCATCGGCGCGGGCCAGATGATGCCGTTGGCGTCGTGGTTCTGTTCGATCGCCGCCGCCACGATGCGCGACACGCCGATGCCGTAGCAGCCCATCGCGGGCGTGGCGGCCTTGCCGGTCTCGTCCAGCACGGTGAACTTCATCGCTTCGCTGTACTTGCGGCCGAGCTGGAACACATGGCCCACCTCGATGCCTCGCACGATGCGGATCTCGCCGCCGTCGGCCGCCCTGTCGCCGACCACCACGTTGCGGATGTCGGCCACGGTCTCCGGTTCCGGCAGGTCGCGGCCCCAGTTGACGCCCGCCAGGTGGAAGCCGGCCTCATTGGCGCCGACCACGAAGTCCGCCATCGCCGCCACGTCGCGGTCGGCGACCACGCGGATCGCCTGCTTCGCGCCGATCGGACCGAGGAAGCCCGGCTCGCTGCCCAGGTGGGCGAGGATCTCGGCCTCCGTTGCCAGGCGGTAGTCGGCCATGCCGGCGACCTTGCCCAGCTTGATCTCGTTGACGGCGTGGTCGCCGCGTACCAGCGCCAGCACGAAGCCGCCATCCGTCATCACGGCCACCGACTTGACGGTGCGCTGGAGCGGAATGCCGAGCAGTGCGGCGACGTCCTCGCAGGTCTTCTGCGTGGGCGTGGCGACCTTGGTCATCGTTTCCGAGGCGGCGGCGCGCGGACCCGGTGCGGCCGCCTGTGCGGTTTCGACATTCGCGGCATAGTCGGAGCCGGTGGAGAACGCGATGGCGTCCTCGCCCGAATCCGCCAGCACGTGGAACTCCTGCGAGGCATCGCCGCCGATGGCGCCGCTGTCGGCCTGCACCGCGCGGAAGTCCAGGCCCAGGCGGGTGAAGATGCGCGTGTAGGCCGCATGCATGTTGCGGTATTCACGCACCAGATCCTCGTCGGTGATGTGGAAGGAGTACGCATCCTTCATCACGAACTCGCGCGCACGCATCACGCCGAAACGCGGACGGATCTCGTCGCGGAACTTGGTCTGGATCTGGTAGAAGTTGACCGGCAGCTGCTTGTAGCTGGAGAGCTCCTGGCGCGCGAAGTCGGTCACCGCTTCTTCGGCCGTGGGGCTGTAGCAGAAGTGCTGCTCCTTGCGGTCGGTGATCTTCAGCAACTGGCCGCCGAACTTCTCCCAGCGGCCCGTCTCTTCCCACAGCTCGCGCGGCTGGATGGTCGGCATGATCATTTCGATCGCGCCGGCGCGGTCCATTTCCTCGCGGACGACGGTTTCCACCTTGCGCAGCACGCGCAGGCCCAGCGGCGACCAGGTGTACAGGCCGGCGGCCAGCTTGCGGATCATGCCGGCGCGCAGCATCAGCTGGTGGCTGACCAGTTCGGCGTCGGCCGGGGTTTCCTTGGTGGTGCGGAGATGGAACTGCGACAGGCGCATCGGCATCGGCGTTTAGGGGGACGAATCGCCTATTTTGCCAGCCTTGGCCGCGTGCGGGGCGTTATTCCGACGGCCCGGCCCGATCGCCTTCCACCCGTATGCCGGCGGGCATGTCACGGTCCAGTCGTTCGTAGCGCCGCCCCTTGGGAGGGTGGTCGGTGATCTGCAGCACCCCGGCATCGTCGCGCCAGCGGTACAGCGAAGGGCGTGCGTCCTGTATCTGGGCAGCCGCCTGCCGGGCCTGCGCCTGCGTGTGCTGTCGGGCTTCCGGTGACTCGCGCGCCAGCCACCAGGCGATGCTGCCACCCGCGGCGATGCCGACCGCGATGGCCAGCCAGGCCCGCACGAGGCGTCAGCCGCCCGGCTTGCAGTAGGCCTTTACCGCTGCGTCGGCCAGCGCACGCTGGTTGGCGCGGGCGGCATCGTCCAGGGTGACGTCAGGCTTGCCGTCACCATCGGTGTCCTGCTGTACGGGGCCTTGGTGCGCCAACGCTTCCAGGTTCCGGCGGGCGGTCGCGCATTGTGGATGCTCGGCCGGCTTGCCCGCGGGCGCCGCTTCGGCCGCCGGTGCGCCGTACTGGTTGATGCGCCGGTTCTGCACCGTCTGGTTCGGGGGCGGGCTGTCGGCGTAGTGGGTGACGCCGTTCTTGTCCTTCCACTGGTAGACCTGCTGGGCCTGTGCGGTGGCGGCGACGGCGAGGCACAGCGCCAGCGCGGCGAGGCAGGGGACGAGGCGCATGGCCGGCTCCGGGATCGAGGAACCCCGATTGCAGCACCCCGAGGGCGTACAGGCAAGCCGGAGCGCGGACCGCTTGGGCTAAACTGCGACCCATGAACGAAATCAAGCCGCCCCCGCGTTCGCGCGGGATCTACCTGCTGCCCAACCTGTTCACCACGGCCGGCCTGTTCGCGGGGTTCTTCGCGATCATCGCTGCGGCGAACGGCCAGTTCGTCCACGCCGCCATCGCGGTCTTCGTGGCGGGCCTGATGGACGGCATCGACGGGCGGGTGGCGCGGCTGACCGGCACCAGCAGCGACTTCGGCGTGCAGTACGACTCGCTGGCCGATCTGGTCAGCTTCGGCCTGGCACCGGCGCTGGTGATGTACCACTGGTCGCTGTCGGCGCTGAAGTTCGATGGCGGCGTGATGGGCCGCGTGGGCTGGGTGGTGGCGTTCCTGTATGCGGCGTGCGCGGCGCTGCGCCTGGCCCGGTTCAACACCCAGGTGGGCACGGTGGACAAGCGCTGGTTCATCGGCCTGGCCAGCCCGGCGGCGGCGGGATTGATGATGTCCTTCGTGTGGGCGTTCGCCGATGGCGAGCTGGGCTGGACCGGCGAGGAACTGCGCTATGTGGCGCTGGGCGTGACCCTGGCCGCGGCGCTGTTGATGGTCAGCCGCATCCGCTTCTGGAGCTTCAAGGGCACGGGCGAAGGCGGTGCGAAAGCCGACCGCATTCCGTTCGTGGTGCTGGCACTGGTGCCGTTGGTGCTGGCCATCCTCTTCATCGACCTGCCGCGCACGCTGCTGGCCGTCGGCGTGGTGTACGCGCTGTCGGGACCGGGCTATTGGCTGTGGCAGCGGGTGCGTCGGCACAAGGATGCGCAGGCGTGACGCTCGCGGCGGACCGTCTGTGGTCGGCCGAGCAGCAGGGTTGGCTGCGCGCGCTGGGCCTGACCGTCTTCCTGCCTGCCGACTGGCCCACCGAGACGGGAGCACCTTCCCGTGAGGCGCCTGAAGCTGTGCCCGAGCGCCCCGAGCGCCCCGAGCGCCCCGAGCGCCCCGAGCGCCCCGAGCGCGCCGTGCCGCCGTCGCCCGTGCGCGCCCGGCCGCCGGCACCCGAGGCGATCGAGCGCACGCCGCCGGTGCGTCCCGCGTCGCCGGTGCGCCTGCCCGGTTCGCGCATGCCCGACCGGCTGCATTTCGCGCTGATCCGCGCTTCGGGCATTAATCCCAACGCGCCGGGCGCGGCGGAGGTGTTCGCGCAATGGCCTTCGTCGGCCGAGCTGCGCGGCAACCCCGCGGCCAAGCGCGCGCTATGGCCGGTACTGCGGCGCCTGCGGCGGAGCGCGCCGTGAGTGCGCAGGGCGTCGAGGTTTCACCGACGTCCGCACCCAGCCTGCGGCCGATGCGCGAGGGCGACCTCGATGCGGTGATGGCCATCGAGCAGCGGGCATATCCGTTTCCCTGGACCCGGGGGATCTTCCGCGACTGCCTGAAGTCGGGCTACCCGTCCTGGGTGATGACCGAACACGGCCAGGTGATCGGCTATGGGCTGCTGAGCATCGCCGCGGACGAGGCGCATGTGCTGAACATCTGCGTTGCGCCCGAGCGCCAGGGGCGGGGACTGGGTCGGTACCTGCTGCGTGCGCTGGTGAAGATCGCGCGCGACCAGCGCTCGCAGCGTGTGTTCCTGGAAGTCCGGCCCTCCAATCCCGGTGCCATCGCGCTGTACCACAGCGAAGGCTTCAACGAGATCGGCCGCCGCCCACGCTACTACCCGGCCCGCGATGGCCGCGAGGATGCGCTGGTGATGGCGATCGAACTGGTCGCCGACGACATCACCACGATGCCGCCTTTGTAGGGCGGGTCTTGGCCCGCCGACGCGGCACCATGGCGAAACAGTCCAACCGTCAGCCGGGCGAACGTCGAGACCCGGAGTCTTGGCTTTCCACCCGCAAAGCCGCTGGGTCCCGGCTTTCGCCGCGATGACACCGGGCTAGAGCTTCGCGCGCTGCGCGTGCAGGGCGGCGAGCTGGCTGCTCCACTCGGCCAGGCGCTGGCGCTCCTGCTCGACCACGGCCGGGGGGACCTTGTCGGTAAACTTGGCCAGCTTGGCCTCGCTCTTGTCCTTCTCGCCGGACACGCGGGCGATTTCCTTGTCCAGGCGCGCGCGCTCGGCATCCAGGTCGACCAGGCCTTCCAGCGGCACCAGCAGCTTCAATTCGCCGACCACGGCGGCGGCGGAGGCGGGCGCGTCCGCGCCGGCCTCCAGCCATGCGATGTCGTCCAGCTTCAGCAGGAACGACAGCGACGATGCGAAGCGCGCGATGCGTGCGCGGTCGTGGTCGTTGCCGTCCTGCAGCAGCAGGCGGATGGTCTTCGCCGGCGACACGTTCAGCTCGCTGCGCACGCGACGCAGCGCGGACACCATGGTCTTCAGCCATTCGACGTCGGCATCGGCCTGCGCGTAGTCCTGGCCGGCGAAGTCGCTGGCGACCGGGTAGGGGCGCAACGACACGGTGCCGCCATCGATGCCCAGCTTCGGCGCGACCTGCTGCCACAGTTCCTCGGTGACGAACGGGGTCAGCGGGTGCAGCAGACGCAGCAGCGATTCCAGCACGTACAGCAGCGTGTGGCGGGTGCTGTCGGCCGCATCCTTGTCACTGCCATTGAGCGCAGGCCCTTCGGTCTTGCTCAGGGCAGGCTTGGCCAGTTCGACGAACCAGTCGCAGAACTCGTTCCAGGCGAACTCGTACAGCGCCTGGGACAGCAGGTCGAAGCGGTAGGCGGCGAACTGCGCTTCGGCTTCCGCGGTGACCTGGGCCAGGCGCGACAGGATCCAGCGTTCGGCATCCGTCTTCGGCTGCGGTGTGCCGGTGGCGCTGAAGCCCTCGGTGTTCATCAGCACGAAGCGGGTTGCGTTCCACAGCTTGTTGCAGAAGTTCTTGTAGCCCTCGGCGCGGCCCATGTCGAACTTGATGTCGCGGCCGTGGGTCGCTAGCGCAGCGATGGTGAAGCGCAGCGCGTCGGCGCCGTGCGCCACGATGCCGTCCGGGAATTCCTTGCGCGTGGCCTTCTCGATCTTCTCGGCCATCTTCGGCTGCATCAGGCCGCCGGTGCGCTTGGCCACCAGGTCTTCCAGCGAGATGCCGTCGATGATGTCCAGCGGGTCCAGCACGTTGCCCTTCGACTTGGACATCTTCTGGCCGTCCTTGTCGCGGATCAGGCCGGTCATGTAGACGTCGCGGAACGGCACCTTGCCGGTGAAATGGTCGGTGGCCATGACCATGCGCGCCACCCAGAAGAAGATGATGTCGAAACCGGTGACCAGCACCGACGAGGGCAGGTAGCGGTCGAAGCCGCGCGCGGCCATCGCCTGTTCGTCAGGCCAGCCCATCGTGCTGAAGGGCCACAGCTGTGAGGAGAACCAGGTCTCCAGCACATCGCTGTCCTGGGTCAGCGCGACATCGGCGGAGAGACCGGCCTTGGCGCGCGCTTCGGCTTCGTCGCGACCGACGTAGCAGTTGCCCGCGTCGTCGAACCAAGCCGGAATGCGGTGGCCCCACCAGAGCTGGCGGCTGATGCACCAGTCCTGGATGTTCTCCATCCAGTGGCGGTAGGTGTTGATCCAGTTCGGCGGCACGAACTTCACCTCACCGGACTCGACCAGTTCCAGGCCGCGCTTGGCCAACCCGTCCATCTTCACGAACCACTGGTCGGTCAGATACGGCTCGATCACCTGGCCCGTGCGGTCGCCGCGCGGCACCTGCAGCTTGTGCGGCTTGGTTTCGACCAGCAGGCCGGCGTCTTCCAGATCCGCGAGCACGGCCTTGCGCGCCTCGTAGCGGTCCAGGCCGCGATACTTTTCCGGGGCGTTGTCGTTGATCGCCGCGGTGGGCGTCAGCAGGTTGATCAGCGGCAGGCTGTGACGCAGGCCGACCTGGTAGTCGTTGAAGTCATGCGCGGGCGTGACCTTGACCACGCCGGTGCCGAACTCGCGGTCGACATAGTCGTCGGCGATCACCGGGATCTCGCGATCGGTCAGCGGCAGCTTGACCATCTTGCCGATCGGGTGCGCGTAACGCTCGTCTTCCGGATGCACCATCACCGCGGTGTCGCCGAGCATGGTTTCCGGGCGCGTGGTGGCGACCACCAGCGAGCCGCTGCCGTCGGCGAGCGGGTACTCGATCGACCACAGGAAGCCGTCTTCCTCCACGTTCTCCACTTCCAGGTCGGAAATCGCGGTCTTCAGTACCGGATCCCAGTTGACCAGGCGCTGGCCGCGGTAGATCAGGCCCTGCTCGTGCCAGCGCACGAAGGCCTCGATGACGGCCCTGGAGGCCTGCTCATCCATCGTGAAGGTGCTGCGCGACCAGTCGCCGGACGCGCCCATGCGGCGCATCTGCCGCTCGATGGTGTCGCCGGACTGCGCCTTCCACTCCCAGACCTTGGCGATGAAGCCGTCGCGGCCCAGCGAATCGCGCGTCTCACCCTGGCCTTCCAGCGCCAGGTTGCGGCTGACGACCATCTCCGTCGCGATGCCTGCATGGTCGGTGCCCATCTGCCACAGCGTGTCGTAGCCGCGCATGCGGTGGTAGCGCACCAGCGCGTCCATCAGCGTGTGCTGGAACGCATGGCCCATATGCAGGGTGCCGGTGACGTTCGGCGGCGGCAGCAGCACCGTGTACGGTTCGCCCTTGCCGCTGGGCTTGAAGTAGCCGGCCGCTTCCCACTGCGCGTACAGGCGGGATTCGAAGGATTTCGGGTCGTAGCTGGAGGCGAGGTCGGTCATGGGATTCCGGGGGGATGTTGGAGTCGTCATCCCGGCGACTGCCGGGATCCATCTTGATCTTGCCTTTGCGTTGTCTGGCGGGAGGCCAGCGCAACGGCAGAATGGATTCCAGCGTTCGCTGGAATGACGGGTGCTACATATCGTGCTTGTTCACTTCAAAGCCGCGCGCCTTGTACTGCTTCCAGCGCTCGCGCAGCGGTTCGCGTGCGGACGGATCGGCGGGCACCACTTCCAGCACGCGCTCGCAGGCACCGGCAAAGGCCTCGTCGCGCAGGTTGATCACCAGCGCGCGGGCCGGCACGTCGACATCCGGCGTGGCGATCAGCACGGGCGTCAGTTCGTCCTCTTCGTCGCCGGCGATCTGGTGCGGGATGTAGGCGTCGGGATCGAACTCCCACAACAGCTCGTCCAGTGCCTCGGCCTGGGCCGCGTCACGCGCCAGCACCAGCGTCCACTGGTTGCTGTCGTAAGCCTTGCGGGCCAGTTCGCAGACCAGCTTGAGCGGCTCCTCGAGGAAGCGCGGCTTGGCGATCAGGTAGAAGTCGGCGCGCATGAGAGCCGTGATTCGTGATTAGGGATTAGTGATTGGTGAGGGCAACGCATGGCGTTCGGGATTCTTGAGATGGCTGAGTTCTTGCGAATCACCAATCACCAGATCACGAATCACGCCGCGCCACCGGCGCGATCCAGCAGCCACTGGCTCAGCAGGCCGACCGGACGGCCGGTCGCCATGCCGCGCTTGCCTTCGTCGTTGGAGACGCCGGCGATGTCCAGGTGCGCCCAGCGCTGGCCTTCGGTGAAGCGGGCCAGGAAGCAGCCGGCGGTGATGGCCCCGGCCCAGCGGCCGCCGATGTTGTAGACGTCGGCGAAGGTGGATTCCAGCTGGGTCTGGTACTCGTCCCACAGCGGCAGGCGCCAGGCACGGTCGAACACGGTTTCGCCAGCGCCCAGCAGCTCGTTGCTGAGATCGTCATGCTTGCTCATCAGGCCGCTGGCGTAGCGGCCCAGCGCCACGATGCAGGCGCCGGTCAGCGTGGCCACGTCGACCAGTGCGGCGGGCTTGAAGCGCTCGGCGTAGGTCAGCGCGTCGCACAGGATCAGGCGGCCCTCGGCGTCGGTGTTGCCGACTTCGATCGTCTTGCCGGACATGCTGGTGATGACGTCGGAGGGACGATACGCATTGCCGTCGATGGCGTTCTCCACCGCCGGCACGATCACCACCAGGTTCAGCGGCAGCTTCATCTTCGCCGCCGCGACGAACGTGCCGATGACGCTGCCGGCGCCCAGCATGTCGTACTTCATCTCCTCGATGCCGCCCTGGGTCTTCAGGTTCACGCCGCCGGTGTCGAAGGTGATGCCCTTGCCGACCAGCACGTACGGCTTGGCGTCGCCGCCCCCGTTCCACTTCAGCACGATCAGGCGCGGGCGGTTGGCCGAGCCGCGGGCCACGGCCAGCAGCGATCCCATGCCCAGCGCTTCCATCTGCGCCTCGTCGAGGATCTCGGCCTCGGCGCCGGTTTCGGCCGCCAGCTTCTGGGCCTGCTCGGCCAGATATGCCGGGGTGCAGATGTTCGGCGGCAGGTTGCCGAGTTCACGGGTGGTCTGCACGCCTGCGGCGATGGCCACGCCCTGCGCCAGCGCCTGGGCGTCGTCGCCGCTGACGTCGAAGCGGACCAGGCCCGGGTCGTCGTTCTTCTTCTTGCCCAGGGTGGCGGTGTAGCGGTAGCAGGCGTGGTCCGCGGCGATCACGGCCTGGCGGATCTTCCAGGCGGCATCGCGGTCCTTCACGTCCACTTCGGACAGGGTGAACAGCGCGGATTTCGCCGGGCCGGTCTTCAGCGCGCGGGCCGCATCGCCGACGGCCTTCAGGTACTGGGCCACGCCGAACTTGGCCGTTTCGCCCAGTCCCACCACCAGCACGCGCGGGGCGGCGACGCCCGGCAGGTCGTGCAGCAGGGTGGTCTTGCCCGTCTTGCCGCCGACATCGCCGCGCTGGACCAGGGCCGACAGCTTGCCGCCGCTGGCCGCATCCACGGCCTGCGCGGCCGGCGTGAGGCTCTTGTCGGCCCAGGCGCCTACCACGAGGCAGTCGACGCCGGCCTGGGCGGGGGCTTCGCGGTTCAGGGTGAATTCCAGCGTCATTGATCAGATTCCTGGTTCAGTTACGTACAATCGCGGGCCGGATGAAAGGTGGCTGGCGCCATCCCGGACCGCAGAGACCGCCGCCGCAGGTGCGGCGCACAAGCCCGAGATTGTAGATCAAGCCCTCCTGATGCCGAAGCTGGACCGCTACCTGTTCCGGGAATTCACTCAGAGTTTCCTGGCCACCCTGATCATCCTGCTGATGGTCAGCGTGGGCGGCGTGATGGCGGACCTGCTGGGCGATGTGGCCGACGGCAAGGTGCCGGCCCGCCTGCTGCTGTCCCAGCTGGGCCTGCAGTTCCTCAACTACATGCCCTACATCATCCCGCTGGCGCTGATGCTGGGGCTGCTGCTGGCGTTCTCGCGCCTGTACCGGGATTCGGAAATGGCGGTGCTGACGGCGGCCGGCATCGGCCCGCGCCGCCTGCTGCGGCCGCTGCTGATGCTGGTGGTGCCGGTGGTGGTGATTGTCGGCCTGTGCTCGCTGTGGCTGGGCCCATGGGCGCTGCGTACCGCGCAGACCATGCTGGAACACGCCAACCGCAGCCTGGTGGTCTCGGGCCTGGACGCCGGCAAGTTCACCGTGCTGTCCAGCGGCGCGGTGGTCTACGTGAGCGGGCTGTCGCCGGACGGGACCGGCCTGAGCAGGGTGTTCATGCACCGGGCGAAGGACGGCCGCATCGACGTGGTGACGGCCAAGTCCGGGCAGATGTTCTTCGAGGGCGAACGCAACCGTTACCTGAGACTGGATGACGGCTTCCGGGTCGAGGGCCCGGACGGTCCCGGCCTGGATTACCGCCTGATCCGCTACAAGGCCAATGAAGTCGCCCTGCCGGACCGCGCCGACACCCTGGACAAGGACGACCCCTCGCTGCAGCCCACCTCGAACCTGCTGGGCGACGCGCGTCCGGCCGCCAACGCGCAGCTGCACGCGCGCCTGACCCCGCCGCTGCTGGCGCTGGCGTTCGCGCTGCTGACCCTGCCGCTGTCGCGCAGTTCGCCCCGTCAGACCCGCTACGGGCGGGTGATGCTGGGCTTCCTGGCCTATCTGGTCGGCATCAGCCTGATGTTCAACGGCACCCAGTGGCTCAGCGAGGACAAGCTGCCCGGACTGGCGGGCTTGTGGTGGCTGACCCTGCCGCTGCTGGCCGCGGCGATCTGGTTCTATCTGCGTGACGGCCGGCCGTCGCGACCGCGGAGGCGCGCATGAGGTTCATGCCACGCCTGCACGACACCTACGTGGGCCAGGTGGTACTGGTCACCGTCCTGCTGGCCTGGGCGGTGCTGGTGGGCCTGGACGTGGTGATGGCGCTGTCCGGCGAGATCGGCGACCTGGGCACCGGCAACTACACCTTCGGCCATGCCGTGGCCTGGGTGCTGTACACGGTGCCGCGCCGTGCCTACACGATGTTTCCCACCGCGGCGGTGATCGGCTCGCTGATGGGGCTGGGCCAGCTGGCGGCCAGCTCGGAACTGACCGCGTTGCGTGCGCTGGGCCTGTCGCGGCGGCGGTTGAGCATTTCCGTGGCGGCGGCGCTGGCGCTGTTGACCGGCCTGATGGTGGTCAGCGGCGAAACGCTGGGCCCGTGGGGCCAGCGCCAGGCCGACACACTGAAGATGAGCGCGCGCACCGGCAACGTGGCGATGGACCGCTACTCCGGGTTGTGGGCCCGCGAGGGCAACACGTTCCTCTATGCGCAGAGCGGCGAAGAGCGCGAACAGCCGGGCGGCAAGGTGTCGCTGCAGCTGCGCGACGTGCGGATGTACGAACTGGCGGACGATGGCCGCCTGGCCTCCATCGCGCACGCCGCCATCGCCGAACACCTGGACGGCTACTGGCTGCTGAAGAACGTCCGCCGGACCACCTTCAACGAGCGCTCCGCCACCCAGACCACGGTGCTCGGCGAGCGCTGGGAATCGGAACTGGACGCTTCTGTGCTGTCGTCCAGCCTGGTGCGGGCGCGCAACATGCCCAGCCACGAGCTGAGCCAGAACATCGATTACCGCAAGCGCAACGGACTGGATGCGCGCGACTACGAGGACCAGTACTGGGCGCGCTGGTTCTATCCGCTCAACGTGCTGGCGCTGTGCCTGGCCGCCATTCCCTTCGCCTTCGGCAGCCTGCGCAGCGGAGGCATGGGCAAGCGGCTGTTCCTGGGCATCGTGTTCGCCGTGGGCTTCTGGGTGCTGCAGACCATGTTCGTGCGCCTGGCGGGCGCCTTCCGGCTGGACTACCGCATCGCCTATGCGATCCCGCCATTCGCCCTGCTGGGCATTTCGTGGCTGTTGTTCCGGCGACGCAGCCGCTGAGGCGGCATCAGGCGCGCTTCGGCAGCCGGACCATCCGCGTGCCGCTGTAGCGGTCGTGGAACGTCAGACGGTCCCGGTCCAGCCACGCCCACCAGAAGCCCAGGCCCCCCGCGAGCGTGGACAGCGTCGCCAGCGCATAGCGGCGCCACAGCGTGGCGAGTGACGGCGCACCACCATCCAGTGCGGTCACTTTCAGCCGCCATGGCCGCATGCCCAGCGTCTGCCCACCGCGCAGCCAGCTGAAGGTGGCGTACAGGCCTGCGACGCCCCAGCAGCAGGCCCACAGCAGCCACCACATCGGGCTGAAGGGTTCGATGTTGTGGCGGACGTCGCCGCTGATCACCACGTCGACCAGGACGAACGGGATGGCCACGGCCAGCCACATCGCCAGCACCGGCCAGATGTCGTAGAGCAGGGCGAGCAGACGCCAGCCGATCAGGGTGCGGGGTTTCTCGATGGCGGGTGCGGATTTCATCGCGACAGGATACCGGCTACGCCCGTTCGACTCCTGTGGGAGCGACGTGAGTCGCGAAGACCCAACCCCTGTCGCTGGAACAGCAGGGTTGTGGATGCCGCCGCAGACGTCGGTCCGCAGCATCGATCGCGTCCCACGCCCCGCTTCGCGACTCAGGTCGCTCCCACAAGACCGGGGACGCATCGCCTAAGCTTGCCGCATGACTGCCCGCACGCCCGCCGAACGCCGCCAGCAGGCGAGCGCCCTGCCTCCGGTCCCGGATGCGGATGCCGCCGACATCGCCGCCTTCCTCGATGCGATCTGGGCCGAGAGCGGGCTGGCCCGGCCCACGCTGGACAGCTACCGGCGCGACCTGGAGGGCTTCGCCCGCTGGCGCGACGGCCGCGGGGGCGGACTGGCCGCGACCGATCGCGCGGGCCTGTTCGACTACCTGGCCTGGCGGACCCGCCAGGGCTATTCGCCGCGCAGCAACGCCCGCCTGCTGTCGGCCCTGCGGGCCTTCTTCGCCCATCGGCTGCGGCAGGGGCTGCGGCGCGACGATCCGACCGCCCTGCTGGACCCGCCGCGCCTGCCGCGCTCGCTGCCCAAGGCGCTGGCCGAAAGCGAAATCGACGCGCTGCTGGCTGCGCCGGACACCACCACGCCGCTCGGCCTGCGCGACCGCGCGATGCTCGAACTGATGTACGCCGCCGGCCTGCGCGTCAGCGAGCTGGTCCACCTGCCGGCCACCGCGGTCAACCTGCGCCAGGGCGTACTGCGGGTCACCGGCAAGGGCAGCAAGGACCGGCTGGTGCCCTTGGGCGAGGAATCGCAGCACTGGCTGGAAACCTACCTGGCGCAGGCGCGTCCCGCCCTCGCCGGGAAACGCAGCGTGCCGTTGCTGTTTCTCGGCACGGGGGGCGAACCGCCGACCCGGCAGCAGTTCTGGACCCTGGTGAAGCGCTATGCGGCGGCGGCCGGCATCGATCCTGCCCGCATCAGCCCGCACGGACTGCGGCACAGCTTCGCCACCCATCTGCTCAACCGCGGCGCCGACCTGCGCGCCCTGCAACTGCTGCTGGGACACAGCTCGCTGTCGACCACGCAGATCTACACGCTGGTGGCGCGCGAACACCTCAAGCAGCTGCACGGCCGCCATCACCCGCGCGCATGAACCCGGTCACGCTGGCGGCCGGTTAAGCCGGCTGCCCGTCGCCGTGTGCCAGAATCGGCACCTCTCTCCGCCACCTGCCGCGCCGCGGCTCCACCGGATGCTCCTGATGCCCCGCCTGATCACCGCCGCCCTGCTGGGCGCCCTCAGCCTGACCGCGTGCGCGCAGGCCCCGCAAGCGCCTGCCGCCGACAAGCCGGCCGCGGCCAAGCCCGCGACGGCGTCGACCGCCGCCAGCGGCTCGGCGGAGGACCGCGCCCGGGCCGCGATCGCCAAGCTCAACCCCCGCGCCAAGGTGGAATACGTGGGTGCGGCGCCGCTGCCTGGCTTCCGAGAGGTCATTGCCGGTGGCCAGCTGCTCTATGTCAGCGATGACGGCCGCTACCTGATGCAGGGCGCCGTGCTCGACCTGGAGGCGCAGGAAGACCTGATGCAGAACAGCCCCGCGCTGGCCGAGCATCGTCGCAAGCTGATCGCCACCATCCCACACGCCGAACGCATCGTGTTCGCGCCGCCGAACGCCAAGTACACCGTCACCGTGTTCACCGACATCGAATGCGGCTATTGCCGCAAGCTGCATGGCGAAGTGGGCGAGCTCAACCGCCTCGGCATCGCCGTGGAATACCTGGCGTTCCCGCGCATGGGCCTGGGCAGCCAGGATCACAAGGACATGATCTCGGTCTGGTGCTCGCCCGACCGCAAGCGCGCGCTGACCGACGCCAAGGCCGGCAAGCCGGTCGCCCCCCGCGACTGCAAGAACCCGGTGACGATGGAGTTCGATGTGGGCCAGCGCATCGGCGTGAGCGGCACCCCGGCCATCTACTCGGCCGAAGGCGTGCAGCTGGGCGGCTACCTGCCGCCGGCCGCCCTGCGGGCCAAACTGGACGAGCTGGCGGCGAAAAAGGCCCCGGCCGCCGCCGCAGGCGCCGCACCCTGACGCCAGGGAAGCCGGCCCCGGGCCGGCTTCGCTACAATAGCGGGCCCCGTCCTGACGGCACGCCCCCACGGTTCCCGGACATGATCGTCCTCGAAGGCCAATCGGCCTTGTCGCATTTCCGCCGCGCGCGGCTCGAATCCAAGCTCCAGTCCATCGCCCCCGCCGTCCGTGTCCGCGGCGCCTGGCACGTGTATTTCGTCGAGGCGGACCCGGGCGCCAGCCCGGACCTGGCCACCCTGCGGCGCGTCCTGCAGGCCAACGAGGGCGATGCCCCGCAGGCGGACGGCGCGGTCTCCCGCTTCGTCACCCCGCGCTTGGGCACGCTGTCGCCGTGGGCCAGCAAGGCCACCGAGCTGCTGCGCGGCGCCGGCCAGCCGGTGAAGCGCGTCGAGCGCGGCCTGCGCATCGACCTGGAAGGCTGGGATGATGCGTCGCCGGCGCTGGCCAAGGCGCTGCACGACCCGATGACGCAGTCCCTGCTCGCCAGCCGCGAGCAGGCGCAGGCGCTGTTCACCGCGCCCGCGCGCGGCGAACTGGAGCGTATCCCGCTGGAGCAGCTGGAGGCCGCGAACGCGCGCCTGGGCCTGGCGCTGGCCGAGGACGAGATCGACTACCTGCGCACGCGCTACGCCGAGCTGGGCCGCGATCCGTCCGACGTCGAGCTGATGATGTTCGCGCAGGCCAACTCCGAGCACTGCCGGCACAAGATCTTCAACGCCAGCTGGACCATCGACGGCAAGGAGCAGGACCGTTCCCTGTTCCGGATGATCAAGCACACCCACGCGCAGACGCCGGAGCACACGCTCAGCGCCTACAGCGACAACGCGGCCGTGCTGGAAGGCTACCCGGCCGCGCGTTTCCGTCCGGACGGCAGCGGTCAGTACCGGATCGAGGCGAGCGTCGACTCGGCGTTCTGCATCAAGGTGGAAACGCACAATCACCCCACGGCGATCGCGCCGTTCCCCGGCGCCAGCACCGGTGCCGGCGGCGAGATCCGCGACGAAGGCGCCACCGGCCGCGGTGGCAAGCCCAAGGCCGGCCTGACCGGCTTCTCGGTCTCGCACCTGCGCATTCCCACGCTGCCCCAGCCCTGGGAGACGCCGCGCGCGCTGAATCCGCGCATGGCGCCGGCACTGGACATCATGCTGGACGGCCCGCTGGGCGGTGCCGCGTTCAACAACGAGTTCGGCCGGCCGAACCTGCTGGGCTATTTCCGCAGCTTCGAACTGCCGGAAGGCGAGGCGCTGACCCGCGCCTACGACAAGCCGATCATGCTGGCCGGCGGCCTGGGCGCGATCGACCGCATCCAGGTGGAGAAGAAGACGCTGTCGCCCGGCGACGCCGTCATCGTGCTGGGTGGCCCGGCCATGCTGATCGGCCTGGGTGGGGGTGCGGCCAGTTCGGTCGCCTCGGGCGAGAGCGCCGAGGATCTGGATTTCGCCAGCGTGCAGCGCGACAACCCGGAGATGGAACGCCGCTGCCAGGAAGTCATCGACCGCTGCGTGGCGATGGGCGAGGACAATCCGATCCTGTGGTTCCATGACGTCGGCGCGGGCGGTCTGTCCAACGCGATCCCGGAACTGCTGCACGACTCCGGCGTGGGTGGCGTGATCGACCTGGGCAGGGTGCCCAGCGACGATCCCTCGCTGTCGCCGATGCAGCTGTGGTGCAACGAATCGCAGGAACGCTACGTGCTGGGCGTGCCACAGGCGCGGCTGGCCGAATTCGCGGCGATCTGCGAACGCGAGCGCTGCCCGTTCGCGGCCGTCGGCGTGGCCACGGAACAAGAACACCTCGTCGTCGCCTACGGCGCCACCCCCGGCAATATTCCGGCCGATGCCCCCATCGACCTGCCGATGGACGTGCTGTTCGGCAAGCCGCCGAAGATGCATCGCGACACGGCGCATCCGGCCCCGCCGAAGTGGCCCGCGCTGCAGACCGGGGCACTGGACCTGCATGAAGCCGGCCTGCGCGTGCTGGCGCATCCGACCGTCGCATCCAAGCAGTTCCTCATCACCATCGGCGACCGCAGCGTCGGCGGCCTGACCGCGCGCGACCAGCTGGTCGGCCCGTGGCAGATGCCGGTGGCCGACTGCGCCATCACGCTGAGCGGCTACGAAGGCTTTGTCGGCGAAGCGATGGCGATCGGCGAGCGCACCCCGCTGGCGCTGCTCGATGCCGCCGCCGCCGCCCGCATGGCGGTGGGCGAAGCCATCACCAACCTGTGCGCCGCGCCGGTGGAATCGCTGCACCGGGTGAAGCTGTCGGCCAACTGGATGGCCGCCTGCGGACACCCGGGCGAAGACGCCCTGCTGTTCGATGCGGTGAAGGCTGTCGGCATGGAACTGTGTCCGGAACTGGACATCAGCATCCCGGTCGGCAAGGACTCGCTGTCGATGCAGGCGCAATGGCACAGCGACGGCCAGGCGCAAAAGTCGGTGTCGCCGGTCTCGCTGATCATCAGCGCGTTCGCGCCCGTCACCGACGTGCGCCAGCAGCTGACGCCGCTGCTGTCGCGCGAAGACGACAGCGAACTGTGGCTGATCGGCCTGGGCGCGGGCAAGAAGCGGCTCGGCGGTTCCGTCCTGGCGCAGGTGTATCCGCAGTCGGGCGGCGATGGTGCATGGCCGGCGTTCGCCGGCGACGGCCGTGACGAGAGCGTGCCGGACCTGGACGATCCGCAGCGTCTGCGCGACTTCTTCCACCTGATCGCCGATGCGCGCGAAGCCGGCCTGCTGCTGGCTTACCACGACCGCAGCGACGGCGGTGCGTTTGCCACGCTGTGCGAAATGGCGTTCGCCTCGCATCGCGGGCTGGACATCAACCTGGACGGGTGGGGCGACGACGCGTTCCGCACGCTGTTCGCCGAAGAGCTGGGCGCGGTGGTGCAGGTGGCCGACGAGGATCGCGCGGCCTTCGCCGACCTGGTCGAGCGCCACGCGCTGACCGAATGCGCGCAGCGCATCGCGCGCCCGACGACGGCCGCCGTGGTGCGCGTGCAGCAGGACGGCGACGTGCTGGCCGAATGGCGCTGGGAAGAACTCTTCGATGCCTGGTGGTCGGTCACCCATGCCATGCAGAAGCTGCGCGACAACCCGGAGGCTGCCGACCAGGAACGCGAGACCGCGCGCCAGTTCGGACGCACCGGCCTGAAACCGAAGCTGTCGTTCGATGCCGCCGAGGATGTCGCGGCGCCTTTCATCGCCACGGGCAAGCGCCCGAAGGTGGCGATCCTGCGCGAGCAGGGCGTCAACGGCCAGATCGAGATGGCCTCGGCGTTCACCCGCACCGGCTTCGACGCGTTCGACGTGCACATGAGCGACCTGATCGCGGGCCGTGTGTCGCTGGCGGACTTCAGCGGCCTGGCCGCCTGCGGCGGTTTCAGCTACGGCGACGTGCTGGGTGCGGGGCGTGGCTGGGCGACCTCCATACTGGAGCGCAACGCGCTGCGCGATGCCTTCGCGACGTTCTTCGCACGGACCGACACGTTCTCGCTGGGTGTCTGCAACGGCTGTCAGATGATGAGCCAGCTGAAGGACATCATCCCGGGCGCGCAGCACTGGCCGGTGTTCCTGCGCAACCAGAGCGAACAGTTCGAAGCGCGCACGGCGCTGCTGGAAGTGCAGGAGTCGCCGTCGGTGTTCTTCCGCGGCATGGCCGGCTCGCGCATCCCGGTGGCGGTGGCGCACGGCGAAGGCCGCGCCTCGTTCGCCGGCGCGGTCGACCAGGCCGCGGCGCACGTCGCACTGCGCTACGTGGACGGCGATGGCGTGGTCGCGACGGCGTATCCGCTCAATCCCAACGGCTCGCCCGACGGCATCACCGGCCTGACCAGCGACGACGGCCGCGCCACCATCCTGATGCCGCACCCCGAGCGCACGCCGCGCACCGCCAACCACAGCTGGCATCCGGCCGGCTGGCCGGAAGACTCGCCGTGGCTGCGCATGTTCCGCAACGCGCGGGTGTGGGTGGGGTGAGCAGGCGGACCCGCCGGCCGCGGCGGGTTACGCCGGCGCAACGTGGCACCTGATAAAGTCCGGGCCTTCAAGGAGGCTCCCGTGAACGCTGCCGCGCTCGACACCCCGCTTTCCGACGACGAACGCATCGTCGCGGCCCTGTTGGCCCGCGGGCGGCTGAAGGAAGCCGACCTGGGGCGGGCGCGGCGCCTGCAGGACGAGACCGGGGGCGACCTGCTGTCGCTGCTGTCGCGCCTGGGGCTGGTGTCCGAGCGCGATCATGCCGAGACGGCCGCCGAGGTGCTCGGGCTGCCGCTGGTGACGGCGAAGGACATGCCCGACGTGCCGCCCGAGTCGGTGGCGCTTTCGCTCCGTTTCCTCAAGCAGTTCCATGTCTGCCCGGTCGGTGAGGACGAAACGCACGTCGACCTGCTGATGGCGGACCCGCAGGACGCCTATGCGCGGGAAGCCGTGCGCCTGGCCACCGGCCGCGACGTGCGTGTCAGGGTGGCGCTGCGTTCGGAGATCAGCGACCTGGTCGAGCGCTATTACGGCCAGGGCCGCAGCGCGATGGGTGCCATCGTGGAGAACGCCGACGGCGAAGCCACCGCGGACCTGGACGATGTCGAGCACCTGCGCGACCTGGCGTCCGAAGCGCCGGTCATCCGCCTGGTCAATCTGGTGATCCAGCGGGCGGTCGAACTGCGCGCCTCCGACATCCACATCGAGCCGTTCGAGAACCGCCTGAAGGTGCGCTACCGCATCGACGGCGTGCTGGAGGAGGGCGAAAGTCCGCCCGCCAACCTCACCGCCGCGGTGATCAGCCGCATCAAGATCATGGCGCGGCTCAACATCGCCGAGCGCCGCCTGCCGCAGGATGGCCGCATCATGCTGCGCGTGCAGGGCAAGGAACTGGACCTGCGCGTCAGCACGGTGCCCACCGCCCATGGCGAAAGCGTGGTGATGCGCCTGCTCGACCGCGAGACGGTCGTGTTCGATTTCAAGAAGCTGGGCTTCACCGATGCCTTCCTGCCGCAGTTCCAGAAGGTGCTGCAGCAGCCGCACGGCATCCTGCTGGTCACCGGCCCCACCGGCTCGGGCAAGACCACCACGCTGTACACCGCGCTGAGCAAGCTCAACACGCCGGACGTGAAGATCATCACCGTCGAGGATCCGGTCGAATACCAGATCGAGGGCATCAACCAGATCCAGGCCAAGCCGCAGATCGGGCTGGACTTCGCCCACGCGCTGCGCAGCATCGTCCGCCAGGATCCGGACATCATCATGATCGGCGAAATGCGCGACCTGGAAACCGCGCGCATCGCCATCCAGTCCGCGCTCACGGGCCACCTGGTGCTCAGCACGCTGCACACCAACAACGCGGCCGGCGGCATCACCCGCATGCTGGACATGGGGGTGGAGGACTACCTGATGACCTCCACCATCAACGGCATCCTGGCCCAGCGACTGGTGCGACGATTGGAGCCGACGCACGCGGAGAAGTACGCCGCCTCGCCCGAGGAAATCGAGAAGTTCGGGCTTCGCCGCTTCCAGCCGCAGGGCGAGATATTCCTGTACCGCCCGCGCGGCTCGGCCATCGCGCCGACCGGCTACCTGGGCCGCACCACCATCGTCGAGTTCCTGGTGATGAACGACGAGATACGCCGCGCCATCATGCGCCACGCCGGCATGGGCGAGATCGAACAGCTCGCGCGCGACGCCGGCATGCAGACCATGTACGAGGACGGCATCGCCAAGGCGCTGGCCGGCGAGACGACGATCGAGGAAGTGCTGCGCGTCACCGAGGAGGGTTGAGCCATGCTGAAGGACGGGATGCGGATCTGTCTGTTCGCGGCGGCGCTGGTGCTGCTGCCCGTCGCCGCGAAGGACAAGCCGGCGCGCACGCTGGCCCGCGCCGAACTGCCGCCGGGCTTCGCCATCGGCAGCGGTTCTCCGGCGCTCGCCCTGCAGGTGGACGTCGTCGGCGGCAAGGTGGTGTCCTGGGCGCCGGCGCAGCCGGGCGCGGGCAATCTGCGCGGGACCCGCAGCGGCGACGCCGGCCAGACCACGCTGATGGTCTCCAGCACGTTGCCGGACGCGATCAAGTTCGACCTCTACGTCTCCACCCATGGCGAACGTTTCGAATACGCCAGCACCTGCGGCGTGACGCCGGGCGTGTCCTCGTTCGAGATGTGGGAACGGCCGATCACGCTGTTCGCGATGGGCAATCCGCGGGTGCTGCCGAAAGGGCGCATGGACTGCGACTGAGCCGCGGATATCCCGCAAGGAAAGGGCCCGGCATCGCCGGGCCCTTCTTCGTTGCGCGGCCGTGGTCTACAGATCGATACCGAAGCCCACGCCGGCCGACTTCTCGTCGCCGCTGAACGCGCCACCGATGCTGAAGGACGCGCGGTCGCCGATCGGCTTGGAGTAACCCACCGACAGCGCGTTCTCGCCGTTCTGCCAGCCGGCACCCACGGCGACCCGTCCGCGCGGGCTGCGGCTGCCGGCGGCGTTGATGGCCATGTTCAACATCGCCGAACTCATGGCGCCCATCCTGTCCAGTCGGCGGTCCTGCTCCGAGAACCGCCGGTTGACGTCGCCCCGGAAGGCGTTGAAGTCGTCCTCCAGCGCCTTGACCTGGAAGTCGGCGTAAGCCTTGGCACTGGCCAGCGTGCTCGCCGAGGACTGGTCGGTGTAGGACTGTGCGCTGCTGAGCGTGTTGGCGTCGCCCGCATCGGCGTAGGATGCGGCCGCGGCCGGCACGTCCGCTGCCGCGGTGGCGTCGGTCGGTGCCGCGACCGCGGGCTGGCCGCTGGCCACGGCGCCGCTGCTGGCGGCATCCGTCGTCGTCGCCGTCCCGCGTGTCGGCGTCGCAGCGGCAGCGCCGGTGCCCGGCGCGGACGCCGTCTCGCCCGCGACCTGACCCTGGCTGGCCTGCGTGGGCGGTGCAGCACTGGCGGACGCCGTGGCGCCGCTGCTCGATCCGCTGTACATGCCATACAGCTCGTTGAGCTTGGCGTCGACAGCGGTGAACGCCGCGCCCACGTTGTTGTACGACGTTCCCTGGATCGTATAGCTGGGTGCGATGAAGACGCCGCCGGAGAACCCCGCGCCGCCGCCGAGCGCACTGGCCACGAAGCTCAGTTGCGACAGGTTCACCGCGTCGGTGGCTTGGGTGCCGGCCGCGACGTTGGTGATCTGGCGCTCGCTGCCCGCGCTGCCGACGGAGACGGTGTCTTCGCGGTCCGCGACGGAATCGCCACCGATCGCCACGCTGTTGTCGGCTTCGGCGCTGGCCAGGTTGCCCACCGCCACCGCGTTGACGCCCTGCGCGTAGGCGCCGCCGCCCACGGCGACCGAGTAGTCGCCGGACGCCTCGGTCGGAAGGAAGCCGAAGAACGCGCCGCCGACCGCCACGCTGTTGTCGCCGCTGGCGATGGCGTTCGAACCCAGCGCGGTGCTGTCGTAGTTGCTCGCGACGGCACCGAAGCCCAGCGCGGTCGCGCTTTCCTGCGACGCTTCCGCACCGTAGCCGAACGCCGAGGCGGCGAAGGCGGATGCGCTGCTGTAGCTGCCGATCGCCGCCGATCCATCGCCCGATGCATCGCTGCGGAAACCGTTCGCGGTCGCCTGCAATCCCGACGCCGAACTCTCCGTGCCGTTGGCGGTGGCATAGGCGCCGGACGCGGAGGCCCCCGCGCCGGTGGCGGTCGCGCCGCTGTCGCTGGCGACGGCCCCTGCCCCTACCGCGGTGGCGTCGTCGGCCGTCGCCTCCGTGCCGGCGTAGACCGGATTGCCGTCTTCATCGAGCAGCGGGCCGCCGTTCTCGTCGAACAGCGGGCGCTGCCCGCCGAGCGCGACGGCACCCGCGCCCGTCGCCTGCGCGCCTGCGCCGCTGGCGACACTGTTCTCGCCGGTCGCGGTGGCGTTGAAGCCGGTGGCCGTCGCGCCGTTGGCGATGGCGAAGGCACCGGACCCCGTCGCCGTCGCACCGACGCCCTCCGCCAGGGCCGCCGAGCCGGAGGCGGTCGCGTAGTCGCCGGTGGCGATCGCGTCGTCGCTGCCGTCGCCGGCACCGTTCGCCTTGAAGTAGCGAGTGGCGTTTTCCGACGCTTCGGCCAGCGCGTTCAGCTGGTCGAGGTTCACGGCATCCGTGCCTTCCGTGCCCGCGGCCACGTTGGTGATCTGGCGTTCGCTACCGACATCGCCGACCGATACGGTGTTCTCGCGGTCGTTCCACGAGTTGGCACCGATCGCGACGCTGTTCGTCGCCCCCGCCACGGCGTTCACGCCCACGGCCACGCTCTCTTCGCCATCTGCGTAGCTGTTGTGGCCGAGCGCAGTGCTGTACTCGCCGGTGGCCCAGGCCCCGTTGCCGAAGGCCGAGCTGCCGGTGCCGCTGGCACGTGTGTTGATGAGGCCGAAGAAGGTGGTGCCGCCCACCGCGGTGCTTTCATCGCCGCCGGCGGCGGCCCCTTCGCCGACCGCCGTCGCGCCGCTGCCGCCTGCATCGGCACCGTAGCCGAACGCCGAGGCGAAATCCCCGCCCGCGCTGCTGTAGCCGCCGACCGTGGTCGAGGCCAGTCCGCCCGCACTGCTGCGGAAGCCGACCGCCGTGGACTGCGTTTCCGCTGCCGAGGCTTCGGTGCCCAGGGCGGTGGCGTAGGCACCGGACGCATTCGCACCCGCACCCACGGCGCTCGCGCCGACCTCGCCCGCGACGGCGCCCGTGCCCAGGGCCGTGGCATCGTCCGCCGTGGCTTCCGTGCTCGCGTAGACGGGGTTGCCGTCCTCATCGAACACGGGATCGCCGTTCTCGTCGAACAGCTGGCGCTGGCCGCCCAGCGCGATCGCGCCCGCACCGGTGGCCTGCGCGCCCGCACCGTTGGCCACGCTGTTGCGGCCGGTGGCAGTGGCGTTGAAGCCGGTCGCGGTGGCGCCGTCGGCGATCGCGAACGCACCGGAACCGGTCGCCGTCGCACCCGCGCCCTCCGCCAGCGCGGCGGAGCCGGAGGCAGTGGCGTGGTCGCCATTCGCAGTGGCGTCATCGGTGCCGTCGTTCGCGCCGTTCGCCTTGAAGTAGCGCGTGGCGTTTTCCGAGGCTTCGGCCACCGCGTTCAACTGATCCAGGTTCACCGCATCGGTGCCTTCGGTGCCGGCCGCGACGTTGGTGATCTGGCGTTCGCTGCCCACATCGCCGACCGAGACGGTGTTGTCGCGGTCCGCGGTCGAGTTGGCGCCCAGCGCCACGCTGTTGTCGCCCAGGGCCGTGCTGTAGAAACCGACCGCGGTGCTGTTGTCGCCACTGGCCCAGGATTCCGCACCCAGTGCGGTGGCGTAGTCGCCCGGCGCGTAGGCAAAGAAGCCGGCGGCCGTGCTTTCCAGGCCCGACGCTTCGGCCAGGCTGCCGGCCGCCAGACTGTAGTCGCCCGCCGCAATGGCGCCGCTGCCGAAGGCCGCCGCGCTGAAGCCGCTGGCCTGCGTGTAGACCAGCAGGCCGAAGCCAGGGATCAGGTCCGCCGGGCCGCCGACGGCGACGCTGTAGTCGCCGGTGGCCCCGCTGGCATGGCCGAAGCTGGACGCATACGATCCCGTCGCCGTGCTGCCATAGCCGAACGCGGAACTCGCTTCGCCGCTGGCTTCGCTGAGCACGCCGAACGACGCACTGCCCAACCCCGACGCCAGGCTGCCGGAACCCACGGCCGTGGCCCCGAGGCCCGAAGCGACGGTGTTGACGGTGATCGGATTGCCGTCGGCATCGAAGGCGTCCACCTGCCCGCCGATGGCGATGCTGGAATCACCGCTGGCCTCTGCGCTGCTGCCGGTGGCGACGCTGTTGCTGCCGGTGGCGGTCGCGGAGAAGCCGGTGGCGGTCGCGCCGTCACCCAATGCGAAGGCAGCGGAGCCGGTCGCGGTCGCGCCGACACCTTCGGCCAAGGCGGCCGAACCGGACGCCGTCGCGTAGTCGCCGGTGGCCGTGGCGTCGTCCGTGCCGTCGTCTGCCCCATTGGCCTTGAAGTAGCGCGTGGCGTTCTCCGAGGCTTCGGCCACCGCGTTCAACTGGTCCACGTTCACCGCATCGGTGCCTTCGGTGCCGGCGGCGACATTGGTGATCTGGCGTTCGCTGCCGGCGCTGCCGACCGACACACTGTCCTCGCGATCGGCGACCGAGTCGCCGCCGATGGCCACGCTGTTGTCGGCTTCGGCCGTCGCCAGATTGCCTAGCGCCACCGAATTGAAGCCCGGCGTGTAGGCACCACCACCGACCGCGACCGAGTAGTCGCCGGAGGCCTCGGTCGGGATGAAGCCGAAGAACGCGCCGCCGACGGCCACGCTGTTGTCGCCGCTGGCGACGGCGTTCGAACCCAGGGCGGTGGAATCGAAGTTGCTCGCCACCGCTCCGAAGCCCAGTGCCGTGGCGCTGTTGCCACTGGCTTCGGCGCCGTAGCCGAACGCGGAGGCGCCGAAGTCGGAGGCACTGCTGTAGCCGCCGACGGCGGTGGCGGCGTCATCCGATGCGCCGCTGCGGAAGCCGACGGCCGTGGCCTGCGTGCCGGACGCGCTGGCTTCCGTACCGAGCGCGGATGCGTACGCACCCGACGCATTCGCGCCTGCGCCCGCGGCTGTCGCGCCGACCTCGCTGGCAACGGCGCCTGCGCCGAGGGCGGTGGCATCGTCCGCTGTGGCTTCGGTGCTGGCATAGACCGGGTTGCCGTCCTCATCGAGCACCGGGTCACCGTTCTCGTCGAACAGCTGGCGCTGCCCGCCAACCGCAATCGAACCAGCACCCGTCGCTTGCGCACCGGCGCCATTGGCAACGCTGTTCTCGCCGGTGGCCGTGGCGCTGAAGCCGGTCGCCGTCGCACTGTTCGCCAGTGCGAACGCGCCGGAACCGGTCGCCGTCGCACCCACGCCCTCTGCCAGCGCGGAAGAGCCGGAGGCGGTGGCGTAGTCGCCGGTGGCGGTGGCGTCATCGGTGCCGTCGTTCGCACCGTTCGCCTTGAAGTAGCGCGTGGCGTTCTCCGAGGCTTCGGCGACCGCATTCAACTGATCCAGGTTCACCGCGTCGGTGCCTTCGGTACCGGCGGCGACGTTGGTGATCTGGCGCTCGCTGCCGGCGCTGCCGACCGAGACGCTGTCCTCGCGGTCGGCAACGGAATCGCCGCCGAGCGCGACGCTGTTGTCTGCGTTCGCCGAAGCCAGGTTGCCGATGGCGGTCGCATTCGTGCCCGGCGCCCATGCGCCACCGCCGACTGCGGTCGAGAAGTCGCCGGATGCCTCGGTCGGCAGCAGGCCCAGCAGCGATCCGCCGACCGCGACACTGTTGTAGCCGGTCGCGAGCGAGCCGGAGCCCAGTGCCGTGCTGTCGCCACCGCTGGCGTCCGCACCGTAGCCGACGGCCGTGTCGAAGCTGCCCGAGGCATTGGCGAATCCGCCGACCGCCACCGTGGCAATGCCGGTCGCCGTGCTGGTGTGGCCTGCCGCCAGCGACTGGGTGCCCGTCGCCGTGGACGCACTGCCGAAGGCGCCGGCGTACGCGCCGGTCGCGCTGCTTCCCGTGCCCACCGCACTCGCGCCTGCGCCGGTCGCGTTGGCCTGCGTGCCCACGGCCGTGGCGTTCGCTCCCGTGGCGGTGCTCTGGCTGCCCAGTGCCGTCGCGCCCTGCGCGGTCGCGCTGCTGTCGTAGCCCACGGCGGTCGCATTCACGCCCTTGGCTTCCGCGTAACCGCCGACGGCGGTGGCGCCGGCCTTGCTGGCGATGCTCTTGTAGCCCACCGCCACCGCATGCCGGCCGGAGGCATCGACATCATCGCCGCAGGCCACCGCGTTCTCGCCCGGCCGACCGTCCTTGATCGGATTGCCACGCGCATCCACGCAGTAGGCAGGTCCCGTTCCGATCTGCGGCTTGTCGTTCTGCGGCGGCCCCTTCTGCTTGTCGTGCGCGAATGCCGCGCCGAAGGGAATGCCCGCGAGCAGGGCCGAGGCCAGCAGCGTCACGCCCAGGCGTGCACGCACGCGCGCACCGGACGACATCACGCCGTGCGCGCGTCGCGCGAGCTCCGAGGCCACCACCAGCATGCCAAGGGAAGGGTTCCACACCTTGCTGTAAATCCTGTTCATGGATCACGTCCTTCTTTCTGTGTTTTCGGGGGAATACGACAGCCTCCGGGCCTGGCGGCACGGAGATGCGAGGCGGACTGCGTCAGCGAAACGGACTGCGCGGCATGCGACAGGGGAGACGCATGGCCGGCGCGCACGGAGCAATGGAATCGGGAAGTCGGAGCAGGGAGCGTGGCGCGGAATGCGACGCAGGGGCGCGATGCAATGCATGCGAAAGACGCAGCATCACGATGCTGCAGAAAAGACGTGCAAGCAGAACCGCAATGCGCGATGCCGCGAAGGAAAACACTTCCCGCATTCCCCATCCCCTTGGCCCGAGATGATGCAAAAAACCACTCCGTGTCATCGAACACTACCCGTGCGTTGTGCAATTTGCGAGAGATTTGCTACGTTCGATGCGACGCGACGAAAAACGCTGAAAACAAGGCGTTAACTGCGTGTGTTCATCGCGTGAAGAGTGTCGTGGCAGGTAAACAGGGGTACCTGCACGATCCGCTTGAAAGGGAAGTCGCAAGTCGTTGAGTAAGCAGTTGGTAAACGGGTTACCCAGTTCGTTCATCCTTGTAGACATGGAGCAGGTCAAGTGAATCCCTATTCTTCTTTCCGCAATTCGCGTCGCCGTCCGTTGGTTGCTGCACTCGCCGCAATGTTCGCGCTGGGCGCCGTCGCAGGCTCCGCCTCGGCGGGCGATGTCAGTACCGCCGGTCTGCGCGACGGCGAGACCTACGACCGTTTCATCGTGAAGTACCGCGACGGCAGCACGGCGCGCACGAGTAGTGCAACGCTGCATCGTTCGTTGGTCGGCGCTGTCTCGCGTGCCGCGCTGGGTCCGGCCAACGGCAAGGCGGTAAGCGCCGCGAAGCTGCGCCGCCTCGGCATCGGCGCGGAGCTGGTGAAGACCTCGCGCAAGCTGGACCGCGTGGAGGCCGAAAGCCTGCTGCGCCAGCTGGCGACGGATCCCGATGTCGAATTCGTCGAAGTGGACGCGCGCCGTTATGCGCGCCTGGTGCCCAACGACACCTACTACAACCAGTATCAATGGCACTTCAAGGATCCGGTCGGTGGCATCAACCTGCCGACGGCCTGGGACAGTGCGACCGGCGCGGGCGTCGTGGTCGCGGTGCTGGACACGGGCATCACCGCGCACAGCGACCTGGATGCGAACTTACTGCCCGGCTACGACTTCATCAGCGACACCTTCGTGTCCCGCGATGGCGACCTGCGCGATGCCGATCCGCGCGACGAGGGCGACTGGAATCCGGTGGCGGGCGAATGCTACGCGGGCTCGCCGGTGCAGGACAGCAGCTGGCATGGCACCCATGTGGCGGGCACCGTGGCGGAAGTGACCAACAACGCCAAGGGCATGGCCGGAGGCGCGTTCGATGCGAAGGTCGTGCCGGCGCGCGTGCTGGGTCGTTGTGGCGGCTACACGTCCGATATTTCCGATGCCGTGATCTGGGCCTCTGGCGGTACGGTCGCGGGCGTTCCGGCCAACGCCAACCCTGCGGAAGTCATCAACCTCAGCCTGGGCGGTTCCGGCGCGTGCAGCGCGGTGGAGCAGAACGCCTTCAACATCGCCATCGCCAACGGCAGCACCGTCGTGGTGGCGGCGGGCAACGACGCCGGCAACGTCAGCGGCTATTCGCCGGGCAACTGCGCCGGCGTCATCACCGTGGGCGCCACGCGCATCACCGGCGGCATCGCCTCGTATTCGAACTACGGCACGCGCGTCGACATCTCCGCGCCGGGCGGTGGCGGCAGCGTGGACGGCAACCCGGGCGGCTACGTGTGGTCCACGGGCAATGCGGGCGCCACCGTTCCCACCACCGAAACCTACTTCGGCATGGGCGGCACGTCGATGTCGGCCCCGCACGTCGCGGCGGTGGTCGCGTTGATGCAGAGCGTGGCGGAGACGCCGCTCACGCCGGCGCAGGTACTGGCCACGCTGAAGTCCACCGCGCGTCCGTTCCCGGTAGCGCCGCCGGCGAACCGTCCCATCGGCGCGGGCATCGTCAATGCGGACGCAGCGGTCCAGGCCGTCATCGGCGGCGGCGAGCCGCCTGCGGCGACCGTCCTGACCAACAATGTCGCGGTGGGCGGCAACACCGGTGCCAAGGACGCGGTAGTGCAGTACGCGCTGGTCGTCCCGGCCGGGGCCACCCAACTCTCGTTCATCAGCTACGGCGGCAGCGGCAATGCCGATGTGTACGTGAAGTTCGGAAGTCCGGCCACCGCGTCGAACTACGATCTGCGTTCGGCGCGTCCCGGCAACAACGAGATGGTCAACATCGCCAGTCCGCAGGCGGGCACGTACTACGTGTCGCTGGTCGGCAAGACGAAGTTCGCCAACGTCAGCGTGCGCGGCAGCTACACCGCGCCCTGAGCGGGCGTGCGGCTCCTCGGTCCCGGAATGCCCGGGCCGAGGCGCCTGCAGGGTCCGCGCATGACGATGCCCCGGCGAATGCGGTAAGTTGGCGCATTCTCCCCGTTCCCATCGGCATGCCGCTCTATCGTTACAAGGCCCTCAACGCGCATGGCGAGATGCTGGAAGGCCAGATGGAGGCCGCCAGCGACGCCGATGTCGTGACGCGGCTGCAGGAGCAGGGACACCTGCCGGTGGAAGCGGTGCCTGCGGTGGCCGGTGCCGGTCGCAGCTGGACGCAGTTGTGGCGTCCCCATGCGTTTGGCGGCGACCGCCTGGTGCAGTTCACCCAGCAGTTGGCCACGCTGCTGGGCGCGGGCCAGCCGCTGGACCGCGCGCTGGGCATCCTGCTGGACCTGCCCGAGGACGAGAAGGCGCGTCGCGTGATCGCCGACATCCGCGATGCCGTGCGCGGCGGCGCGCCGCTGTCGGCGGCGCTCGACCGCCAGCATGGCCTGTTCTCGCGGCTGTACATCAATATGGTGCGTGCCGGCGAAGCCGGCGGCAGCCTGCACGACACGCTGCAGCGGCTGGGCGACTACCTGGAGCGCAGCCGCGCGCTGAAGGGACGCGTGGTGAACGCCCTGGTCTATCCGGCGATCCTGCTGGTGGTGGTGGGGCTGGCGCTGCTGTTCCTGCTGGGATACGTGGTACCGCAGTTCGCGGTGATGTACGAAAGCCTGGACGTCACGCTGCCGTGGTTCACGCGCGGGGTGTTGTGGCTGGGCGCCTTCGTCCGCGATTTCTGGTTCGTGCTGATCGCCGTGCCCGCGCTGGCGGTGCTGTGGTTCGACCGGCGCCGCCGCGACCCGGCTTTCCGCGTGCGACTGGACGCCTGGCTGCTGGAACGGCCGCTGGCCGGCCCGCTGCTGGCGCGGCTGGAAACCGCCCGGCTCGCGCGCACGCTGGGCACGCTGCTGAAGAACGGCGTGCCGCTGCTGACCGCGCTGGGCATCGCCCGCAACGTGCTGGGCAACCGCGCGCTGGCCGCCGATGTCGATGCCGCCGCCGACGACGTCAAGAACGGCCACGGCCTGTCGGCGTCGCTGGGCAAGGGCAAGCGTTTCCCGCGGCTGGCGCTGCAGATGATCCAGGTGGGCGAGGAGTCGGGCGCGCTGGACGGCATGCTGCTGAAGACGGCCGAGACCTTCGAGCAGGAAACCGCTCAGGTGCTGGACCGTATGCTGGCCGCCCTGGTCCCCGCCATCACGCTGGTCCTGGCGGCGGTGGTGGGCGTGGTCATCATCGCCGTGCTGGTCCCGCTGTACGATCTGACCGGCGCCATCAACTGAATTCCGGAGAATCCGCACCATGTCCCATCCGCGCCCGCAGACCGCATTCCGCTCGCCGCGCTCGCAGCAGGGTTTCAGCCTGTTGGAGATCATCATCGTGCTGGTGCTGATCGGCGGCATCCTGGTGCTGGTGGGCAGCCGCGTGATGGGCGGTGCGGACAGCGGCAAGGTGAAGCTGGCGCAGTCGCAGCTGCAGACGCTGTCCGGCAAGATCGAGACCTACCAACTGGACACCGGCAGCTATCCCGCGCAGCTGTCCGACCTAGTGACGCAGCCCGGCAACGTGGCCGGCTGGCTGGGGCCGTATGCGAAGGAAAGCGAACTGCTGGACCCCTGGAAGAATCCGATCGAGTACCGCATCCCCGGCGAATCGCAGCGGTTCGACCTGATCAGCCTGGGCGCGGACGGCAAGGCCGGCGGCGACAGCGTCGACGCGGACCTGCGGAACGAGTAAGCGCCGGCGCCCACCGTCGTGGCCTGCCGCAGCGCCCTCTCGCATGCCCACGCGCCCGGCGGGCGGCGTGCAGGTGTCCGGCAGGACGGATTCACCCTGCTCGAAACCCTGCTGGTGGTGGCGCTGATGGCCGCCGCCGCGGTGCTGGCGGCGATGGTCTTCACCGGCGGCATGGAAGGCATGCGCCTGCGCTCCGAATCCAAGGAGATCGCCGCGCAGCTGCGCTATACGCGGGCGCGTGCCATCGCCACCGGGCAGGCGCAGCGTTTCCGCATCGATCCGCACGCGCACCAGTGGGAAGCAGCCGGCGACCGTCGCGGTGCCATCGACGCATCGCTGGCGGTGCGCTTCACCGGCGCGCGCGAAGCGCAGGCGCGTGCGGGCGAGGGGGCCATCCTGTTCTTCCCGGACGGCGGCTCGACCGGAGGCCGGGTCACGCTGGCGAGCGGGCGCGCGGCATGGAGCGTGGACGTCGGCTGGCTGACCGGCGAGGTGCGCCTGCTGCGCGACGAGGTGCGTGCGCGATGAACACGCCGTCATCCGCGCGGCAGCAGGGGTTCACCCTGCTGGAGGTCATCGTGGCGTTCGCGCTGCTGGCGCTGGCCCTGACCCTGCTGCTGGGCTCGCTGTCGGGGGCGACGCGGCAGGTGCGCGAGTCCGCCGATGCCAGCCGCGCCACCCTGCATGCGCAGTCGCTGCTGGCGCAGCTGGGTGCGGGCGAAGCCTTGCAGCCGGGACGGCAGGAGGGCGGTTTCGAACGCGACCGCTACCGCTGGCAACTGGACGTGGCGCCGTTCGCCGATCCGCTGGCGGCGCGTGCGCAGCGCGATCCGGGCGCCCCGCAGCTGCTCGACGTGCGCCTGCAGGTGCGCTGGGGCGAGGGCCGCGGACAGGTGCTGCAGTGGCGCACGCTGCGCCTGGCGCCGCGCGACATCAACCAGGCGGCATCGCCATGACATCGCGCCGCGCCCAGGGCTTCACCCTGATCGAAGTGCTGCTGGCGCTGGTCCTGCTGGCGGCCGGGCTTGCGCTGGCCTTCGCCACGCTGCGCTCGTCCACCGCGGTGGTCACCCGCGGCGAGGACATGGCGCAGGCCAGCGAGCGCATGCGTGCCGTGCACGGCTATCTGCGTGCGCGCCTGGCCTCGGCGCAGCCGATCGTGTTCGCGACCGACCGCGGCACGCTGCGGCAGGCGCGCTTCCTGGGGTCGCCGCAGCGCATGCGTTTCGTGGCCGACCTGCCCGACTATCTGGGGTACGGCGGCCCCTACCTGCATGACGTGGTCGCCGACGAGACGGGCCAGCTGCGGGTCGCCTTCGCGGTGGCGCAGCCGGAGGCGTCGCTGGAGGACGTGGATCTGGCGGCGCGTGGCCTGCGCGCCGAGCGGCTGGCCGATGGCCTGCGCGTGGTGCGCTTCCACTACCGCGGATTGGATGCGGACAACCGCCTGGGGCCGTGGCAGGACCGTTGGGAAACCTCGGAGATGCTGCCTTTGCAGGTGAAGATGGAAGTGGAAGCCGTCCGGGGTGGACGCTGGCCCGACCTGGTGGTGACGCTGGCACGCAGTGAGGGCGGCGCCGGTGGCGGCGCGCTGTCCGGTGGCAACGCCCCGGTGCTGCCATGACCGGCATGCGCGGTGCCGCGCTGTTGCTGGTGCTGTGGCTGGTGGCCCTGCTCACCGCGCTGGTGGGCGCGTACGCGCTGACGGCACGTATCGAGGCCCTGCAGGGCCGGGTGGGAAGCCGCGGTGCGATGGCGCAGGAGATCGCGCGGGCTGGCATGGAGTACGCGCTGGTGCGGGTGGCGGACCGCAATCCGGAAACGCACTGGCAACCGAACGGCCGCGCTTACGCGTGGCGGTTCGAGGGGCACGACGTGCAGGTCCGCATCATCGACGAGACCGGCAAGGTCGACCTGAACCAGGCCGACGTACCGCTGCTGTCCCGCCTGATGCAGGCATTGGGCGAGCCACCCGATGCCAGCGACGCGCTGGCGGCGGCCATCGTGGACTGGCGCGATGCCGACGACCTCGGCCAGCCGGTCGGCGGCGCGGAAGACGGCGACTATGCGGCGGCCGGCCGCCCTTACGGCGCCAAGGACGCGCCTTTCGAGACCATCGCCGAGCTGGAACAGGTGCTGGGCATGACGCCCGATCTGTACGCGCGGCTGGAACCGTTCCTCACCCTGTACTCGGGACGCGGGCAACCCGACGCCACCTATGCGCAGGGGCCGGTGCTGGTGGCGATGGGCATGGATGCCACGGCGTGGCTGGCGCAGCGCGAAGCGGCCGGCGCCGCGGGCGCCCTGCAACTCGTCGGCACCGGCAGCGGCACGTATAGTATCGAGAGCCGTGCGCGGCTGGCCGATGGCCGCGAGACGTCGTTGCGGACGGTGGTGCGCGCGGGGGCCAGCCCGGTACCGGGTTCGGCCTACACCTTGTTGCGCTGGGAGGAGGGCGCGTCACCACAATGAGCGGCGTACGCGACACCTTGCAGCGGTTCCGCGCCCGACTGGGCACGGGGCCCGGCGGCTTCCTGGTCTGGTGGGGACAGGCACTGGCGACCTGGCTGCCGGCACGCTGGCGCGTGCTGCTGGGCCTGACCGGCGACCGCCTGCTCTTCCAGCGCCACGAAGACGAGGTGGCCATGGCCTGGCAGCAGGCCGCGCACCGGCATGCACTGGCGCGGTTGCCTGCCACGGTGACGCCGGGCGAACTGCGCGCACTGCTGGGCACCCGCCTGGCGGATCTGCCCCGCTGGTGGCTGATGCCTGCCGACAAAGTGCTGCGGCGCAGGCTGCTGCTGCCGTCCGCCGCGGCTGATCGGCTGCGCGATGTCGTCCGTTTCGAGATCGACCGGCAGACGCCGTTCGCCGCCCATGAGGCGTGCTTCGATGCGCGGGTGCTGGCCGTGCGCGAGGACGGGCAGCTGGAGGTGGAACTGGTCGCCGTGCCGAAGGCGACGTTTGCCGCCGGCCTGTCCGGACTGGGTGCGCTGGCCAGCAACCTGGCCGGCGCCGATGTCGAGGATGCCGCCGGCCTGCCGCTGGGGGTCAACCTGCTGCCGGAAGAGGCGCGCGCGACGCGCCAGGCGCCCCAGCGCCGTCTGCACTTGGTGTTCGCGGGCATCGCCCTGTGTGCGCTGGTGTTGGCGGCGTGGCGGGTGCTCGACAACCGGCAGACCGGGGCCGAGGCATTCGCCGCGCAGGTCGAGGCCAACGCCGACGCCGCGCGCCGGGTCGCCGCGCAACGCCAGCAACTGGTCGACCTGGTCGCCGGCACCACCACCCTGAACCAGACCAGCGCCCGGCGCCCGACGGCGCTGGAAGTGATGGATGAGATCACCCGCCGGCTGCCCGACACCACCTATCTCGAGAAGCTGGCGATCGAAGGCGATCGCCTGACGCTGATCGGCTTCAGCCCCGAGGCCTCGGGGCTGGTCGCGCGCCTGCAGGGGTCTCCGCTGTGGCGCAATCCCGCGCTGAGCGGTGCCCTGCAGCCGGACCCGCGTACGCGCATGGACCGCTTCACCCTGACCGCCGAACTGCTGGGCAAGCAGGATCCGTCCGCGCCCGCCGCCACGGGAGGCGCCGATGCCGCCGGCCATCACTGACCGCGACCGCTGGCTGGCGCTGGCCCTGCTGCTGGGTGCCGTGTTGCTGGGCTACCTGGTGTTGGTGCACCCGTGGTGGACCGTGCCCATGCAGGAGACCGGCCGTCGCGTGGCGGAACTGCGCGAGCGCGAACTGCGCATCCGTACCCAGCTGCAGCAGGCGCCGCAGGTGCAGCGCGAACTGGCCGCAGCTCTGGAACAGCAGGCGCAGCGTCCCGGTTTCCTGCCGGAAGCGACGGTCGAGCTGGCCACCGCCGGCCTGGTCCAGCGGCTGGAAGCCATCGTCAAGCAGGCCAGTCCGGGCAACCGCAGCTGCGCCATCGCCAACCAGTCGCCGCTGGCCCTCACCGGCCGCGAGGTCTATCCGCGCGTGGTGGTGCAGGTGCGCCTGCGGTGCGGAGCGCCGGAGCTGGCCTCGGTGCTGCACCAGATCGAATCCGGCAGTCCGCGCCTGTTCGTGGAGAACCTCAACATCCTCGCGCAGCGCTACGCCTTTCAGGCCAGCGAAACCGGGGCCGGTGGTTTGGACGTGAACTTCGACCTGTACGGGTACCTCAAGCCGTCGCCGGCCGCGCCACAGGAGCCTGCACGTGCGCCGTGACGCCTGGAACGCCCGCACCTGGATCCTCGCGGTGGTCGCGGGGTGGTCGTTGCTGGTCGCCGTGCTGGCGATGTTCGGGCTCGGCGGGCGGATCACGCCGCTGCCCGCAGACCCGGACCTGGTGCAGCCCCTGCCGCGACTGCCCGCGGCGCCGCCGGAACGGCTGGGTCCGTTGCCGCAGTACGCGATGGTGGGCGAACGGCCTTTGTTCTCGGAAGACCGGCGTCCCAAGCCGTTCTTCCTGTCGGGCGAGGAAGCGGCCGCGCCGGCCTTCGACCTGGTGCTGAGCAGCGTCCTGATCACGCCACGCCTGGAGCTGGCCATCGTGCAGCCGGCGCAGGGCGGCGAAGGCCTGCGGGTGAAGCTGGGCGAATCGCCGGCCGGCTTCCCGGGCTGGCGACTGACCGAACTGGCGCCGCGCCGGGCCGTGTTCGACGGACCGGAAGGGCGTCGTGAACTCGAGTTGCGGGTCTTCGACGGAGCCGGCGGACAGCCGCCCACCGTGATCACCGGGACCGGAACCGTGCCGCCGGCCGCCGCCCCCATGCCGGGTGCACGCCCGACCGGCGGCAACAGTGCGCCGGTCGCGATCCCCGCAGGACCGGCCCCGGTCCCGGCACCGCCTCCGGCCGCCACGGCGGACGCGGTGGCGCCCACCTCCGCGACGGCGGCGCCTGCCGCTCCGGCGACCACCACCGACCAGCAGATGGAAGCCATCCGCCAGCGCATCGAGCAGCGCCGCGCGCAGCTGCGGCAGCAGCAGGCGCAACCCACCCCGCCGCCGGCAACGCCCGGCAAGACACAGTAGAGTGCCGGCATGACGTTACGCGTGATCCTGTTTTCCCTCTGCCTGGGCCTGCTGGCCGGCTGCGCCAGCACCCCCGTGCCCGACGTGCGCCGGACCGCGCCCGCGGCGACGGGCGAGGTCGTGCCGGGCGCGGCGCAGACCGCGGCCATGAAGGAGGATGAGGCGCCCGTCACCGGTCCGCAGGCGCAGATCCGCCGCGGCAACGGGCAGATGATCAACCGCAGTGCGGCCAGCGCGCCGCTGCCGTCGCTGGGCGGGGCCAGCAGCGGTTCGGCCACCTTCAATTTCGAAGGCGAGTCCGTGCACGCCGTGGTCAAGGCCATCCTCGGCGACATGCTGGGCCAGAACTACGTGATCGCGCCGGGCGTGCAGGGCACGGTGACGCTGGGCACGCCCAAGCCGGTGTCGCCGGCCGAGGCGCTGAACCTGCTGGAGATGGTGCTGGGCTGGAACAACGCGCGCCTGGTCTACAGCGGCGGCCGCTACAACATCATCCCTGCCGACCAGGCCCTGGCCGGCAGCGTGGCGCCGCGTACCGGTCCGGCCTCGAATGCGCGCGGCTACGAAGTGCGCGTGGTGCCGCTGCGCTTCATTTCGGCCAGCGAGATGAAGAAGGTGCTGGAGCCGTACGCGCGGCCGAACGCCATCGTCAACGTCGATGGCACGCGCAACGTCATCACCCTGGCCGGCACGCGCAGCGAGCTGGAAAACTACCTGCGCACCGTCGAGATCTTCGACGTGGACTGGCTGTCGGGCATGTCGGTGGGCGTGTTCCCGCTGCAGTCCGGCCGCGCCACGCGCGTAGTGGCCGACCTGGAAAAGGTGTTCGGCAACGACAGCAAGACGCCCAGCGCCGGCATGTTCCGCTTCATGCCGCTGGAAGGCGCGAATGCGGTGCTGGTGATCACGCCGCAGCCCGCCTACCTGGACCAGATCCAGCAATGGCTGGAGCGCATCGACGGCGCGGGCGAAGGCAGCCGCCTGTTCTCCTACGAGCTGAAGTACATCAAGGCGCGTGAACTCGCCCAGCGCCTGGCCGAAGTCTTCGGCGCCTCGGGTGGCGGCGCCTCCGGCGATGCCCGTTCCACCGGCGGCGCGGGCAACGTGTCGCTGATGCCGGGCACTGAGCCCGTGCAGATCAACGATGGCGGCATGAACGGCACCGGGGGTTCGGTCGATTTCGGTGGCAGCGGCGGCGGCGGTTCGGGCGGCGGACTCGGCGGCGGCTCGCTCTCGCTCAACCAGCGCGACAGCGGCAACGGCGCGGTGACGCTGGAGGTCGATGGCGCACGCGTGGGCGTGGCGGCGGTCGAGGAAACCAACACGCTGCTGGTGCGTGCCAGCGCCAGCGCCTGGCAGTCGATCCGGGAAGTGGTCGAGAAGCTCGACGTGATGCCGCTGCAGGTCCACATCGAGGCGCAGATCGCGGAAGTGTCGCTGACCGGCGACCTGAGCTACGGCGTGAACTGGTACCTGGAACGCGCGATGACCGACAACGGCCTGGGCCCCTTCGCCGCGCCCGGCGCGGGCGGGCCCAGCAAGTGGAGCACCCTCGCCGGCAGCATCGGCGGCGTGAGCGGTGCGGGCGCGGTCTGGACCCTGGTGAAGAACGACGCGGCGGCCGTCATCACCGCGCTGGACGAAGTATCCGACGTGCGACTGCTGCAGACGCCGTCCATCTTCGTGCGCAACAACGCCGAAGCCACGCTCAACGTGGGCAGCCGCATCCCGATCTCGTCGGTCACCGTCAACCCAGGCCTGGGCACCGACAACACCTACAGCCAGGTGCAGTACCTGGACACGGGCGTGATCCTGAAGGTGCGCCCGCGCGTGACCAAGGACGGCATGGTGTTCCTGGACATCGTGCAGGAAGTCAGTTCACCGGGCAGCGAGCCGGACGCCAACGGCAACGTGCGCATCAACACGCGCCGTTTCAAGACCGAGGGCGCCGTGCAGGCCGGCAACACGGTGATGCTGGCTGGGCTGATCAGCGATACGGCGACCCAGGGCTCCTCCGGCATCCCGGGCCTGAGCCGCCTGCCGATCATCGGCGGCCTGTTCGGCAAGAAGACCACCGGCACCGAGCGCAGCGAGGTCATCGTGCTGCTGACGCCGACCATCGTCAGCAACCCGCAGGAAGCCAACGACCTGACCGACGAGTACGGCAAGCGCTTCCGTGCGCTTGAGCCGCTGAACACGCCGCGTTCCAAGTGACGCCGCCGCCCGCATCGTCCCTGCCCATCGTCCTGCTGCCGATCGGCACCGACGACGATGCGCTCGATGCCTGCCTGGGGGCGCTGGATGCCGGCACGCCCGCAGGCACGCGGCTGTGGCTGGCCGACGATGCGCAGGCCGGTCCGCGCGCGCTGGCCATCATCGAGCGCTGGCTGACACGTACCTCCCTGCAGGCCGACTACACGCGGCGCCCGGGCATGCTGGGCGAAGTGGCGCACATGGACCAGATGCTGGCCGCGTGCGGCGATGCCGATGTGGTCGTGCTGTCGCCCGATGCGCAGCCGCTGCCGGGCTGGCTGCAGCAGCTGGCCGCCTGCCTGGCCCGCGATGCCGCCATCGCCACCGCCACGCCCTGGTGCAACGCCGGCGAGACCGCGGCCTGGCCGCGGCTGGGCGAGGTGAGTCCGCCGCCGGACGACGTCGAACGCACCGCGCAGGCCTGCGCGGCGATGCCGCCCCTGCACCCGGAACTGCCCGCTGCGGTCGCGCATGCCGTCGCGTTGCGTGGCAGTGCCCGCAAGCGCGTCGGTGGGCTGGACTCGGCCAGCTACGCCTCGTGGTACGCGGCCCTGGTGGATCTGTCCTTGCGGCTGTCCGGCCTGGGCTGGCGCAACGTGCTGTGCGAGACCGCGTTCGTCGCGCGCGGGGGCGAGGGTGGGCCGGCCGATGGCGACATGGATGCCTTGAACGCGCGTTGGCCGACCTTCACGCCGCGGTTGGCGACCTTCCTGATGGACGACCCCGCTGCGCGGACCGCGCGAGCGTCTCGCCGCCCTGTATGCCGACATCGGATCGCCGGAGCGCCAGCGTGACCTCTTCGGTTGAGGCGGATGCCATCGCCGTGGTGGTGGTGACCCACCAGAGCGCGGACACCATCGACGACTGCCTGATGCGCCTGCGCCTGGCGCACGGCGTCGAGCAGATCCGCGTGGTCGACAATGCCTCCACCGATGCCACTCTGGCCATCGTGCAGCGGCATGCACTGCACGACGGCCGCGTACGTTTCATCGCCAATCCCGACAATCCGGGTTTCGCAGTCGGGTGCAACCAGGGCGCGCGCGATTCGCATGCGCCGTGGCTGGCCTTCGTCAATCCTGACCTGATGGTGGAAGCCGACACGCTGTCGCGGCTGCGCGCGCATGCGACGGGTTCCGCCGGCGAGGTCCTGCTGGGCGTCGACCTGGTCGACGAAGCGGGCGTGCGCGACACGGCCGCACGGCGTCGCGACCCGGTCTTCGCCCGGATGCTGCGCGCACCCGGTCGCGCGTCGAAACTCGGCGTGCCGCCGGACGACACGCTGGTGCTGCAGCCGGTGGACGCCGTATCCGGCGCGCTGATGCTGTTGTCCCGCCCGCTGTTCGATCGCCTGGACGGCCTGGATGAAGGCTATCGGCTGCACGCCGAGGACATGGACCTGTGCCGTCGCGCCCGCCAGGCCGGCGCGGTGGTCGCGGTCGCCAACGACATCCGCGTGCTGCACATCCGCGGGGTGTCCAGCCGCGCGCGACCCGTGTTCGTGGAATGGCACAAGCACCGCGGGCTGTGGCGCTATTTCCGCAAGTTCGAAGCGGCGCAGTGCGGGCTTCCCACGCAGCTAGGCGTGTTCGCGGCGATATGGCTGCATTTCGGTGCGGTGCTGATGCGAATCCTCCTGCAGCGTCGTTGACGCGCATGGAAGAGTCAGGGGCGAAGGTGATGACCCGCCCCAAGCAGCGCGGACACCGCTTGCTCCAGCTGGTGCGCCTGCACCAGCACATAGTCGGTGTCGAAGGTCGACAGCGCGAAGATGCCTACGCCCCCGGCGGCCAGCGGATCCAGCACCGCTTTCAGGATGCCGGTCAGCGCGAAATCGAAGGGGCCTTGCAGCTTGAACATGCACCAGCCGCGCTGGCAGCGTACGTCCTCGGGAACATGCTGCTCTTCGCAGACGAGCGAGAGTTCGTCGTCGGTCCAGCTCGCATGGCGCATGCCGCCGGTGGGCCACCAGGCGGGCAGGGCGGCGCCGGCCGGCAGCTGCGCGACGGCGTAGCGCCCCGGCAGCAACGTGAGTGCCAGCGATGGGGCCGTCATCCTGCGCGACCGTTCCACCAGAACAGCACATTGACCGCGAGCACGACGACCATCGTGTAGATCAGCGACAGCGGCCCGCCCACGCGCCACAGCTGGCGCGAGGTGTAGTTGGCCGGGCCGACCACCATGGAGATCACGGGATTCGAGGCCGTCATCAGGTTGTTGGACGCCGACAGCGCCACGATCAGTGCGAACGCGGTGGGGTTGCCGCCCGCGGCCAGCGCCAGGTTGATCGCCATCGGCACCATCACGATGGTCGCGCCCACGTGGCTGATGACCAGCGAGAACGCGGTAGTCAGCAGCGCGACCGCGATTTCCAGCGCCCACACCGGAATGCCTTCCGGCAACCGCTCCACCGTGTGTCCGGCCACCCACGCCGCCGCACCGCTGCTGTCCATCGCCCAGCCCAGCGGGATCAGGCCGGCCATCAGGAACACCGTCTTCCAGTTGATCGCGCCGTAGGCCTCGTCCATGCGCAGCACGCCGGTCAGCAGCATGCCGGCCACGCCGGTCATCAGGGTCAGGGCCACCGGCAGCTTGGACGTCAGCGCGATGATGATGGTGATGGCGAAGATGGCCATGGCGATCTTGAACTTGTGCGGTCGCTGCTCGCCCTTCGGGTAGTCGGTCACCACCACGAAGTCGCGGCTCTCCGCGGCCTGGCCCAGGTCCTGCCAGATGCTGTGGAACACCAGCATGTCGCCGGCGCGCAGCTTCTCTTCGCGCACGTTGTCGCGGATGACCTTCTTGTCGCGGTTGATCGCCAGCAGGCTGATGCCGTTCTGCTTGCGCAGGCGCAGCTCGCGCGCGGTCTTGCCGATGAACTTCGACGTCGGCGGCACCACCGCCTCGGAAATGCCAGCGCGGCTGGGGTTGAACAGGTCGCCGAAGTGGCGCAGCCGCGAGGACATGCGCAGGAAGTGGTTCTGCGCGAAATCGCCCACCTCCTGACGCGCGCCCATCACGCCCAGCACGCTGCCCACCCAGATGCGCATGTCGGCCGGCGGGGCCAGGCGCGTGTCGTTGCCGGTCTGCAGCGCCAGCATCAGCGGCGCGTCGTGCAGTGCCTCGGCCTCGCCCAGCGACATCCCCACTAGCGGGCTTTCCGCGGTGACGATCAGCTCGAACACGTCGCCTTCGATGCCGTAGGTGTTGGCGAAGTAGCTTTCGGTGCGTGCGGGCGTCACGCTGGTTTCGGTTTCGTCCTTGAGCTTCCTGTCGCCGTAGTAGCGGAAGTACAGCAGCGAGGCGGCGACCAGCAGCACGCCGATGGGCGCGGGCGCGAACATGCGCAGCGGTTCCAGCGTGGCCATGCCGGAGGGCAGGTTGTTGTTGGCCGAAACCAGCAGGTCGTTGAGCAGGATCAGCGGCGAGTTGCCGACCATGGTGAAGGCGCCGCCCATGACGATGGCGGCCGCGATGGGCAGCAGCAGCCGCTGCAGCGACAGCCCGGTGCGCGAGGACAGGCGCGAGGCCACCGGCATGAACAGCGCCATCACCGACGGGTTCTGCATGAAGGACGAATTGAGGCTGGCGATGGCCGTGGTCATCAACAGCAGCCGCTGCTCGATGCCGTGGCCGCGCCGCAGCAGCCACGAGGCCAGGCGGTTCAGTGCGCCGGTGCGGTCCAGCCCCGCGCCCAGGATCATCGTGGCGATGATGCTCATCACCGCGTTGCCGGAGAAGCCGCCGAAGATCTCCTCCGGCGCGATCAGGCCGGTGATGCCCAGCACCACCAGCACCACCAGCGCGACCAGGTCGGCGCGGATGCGTTCGAACAGGAACATCGCCATCGTGAAGCCGACCAGCCCGAGGACGAGCTTCATGTCGTTGGTCAGCGTCAGCGCGTTGTCCATCAGGGCCGGGACTCGGGATTCGGGATTCGGGATTGGCGAGTCGACGGAGCCATGCGTCCCTGCGGACGCAGGGTATCGCGCGGTGGCCGCGCGGGGCAGGAGTCCGGGCTCCTGCGAACCCCTAATCCCAAATCCCTAAACCCGGTCATAGACAAGATCCCACACCCCGTGTCCGAGCTTCTGGCCGCGGGTCTCGAAATGCGTCTGCGGGCGCCAGTCGGGGCGCGGCACGCGGCCGCGCGGGCCGGCGCGGTTGACCAGCCCCGGGGTGGCATCCAGCACGTCCCACATGTGCTCGGCATAGGCCTCCCAGTCGGTGGCGCAGTGCAGGCGCCCGCCCGGGCGCAGCTTGCGCGCGACGAGCGCGGCGAATTCCGGCTGCACCAGGCGGCGCTTGTTGTGGCGCTTCTTGTGCCAGGGATCGGGGAAGTAGATGCGCACCTCGTCCAGCGACCCGTCGGCGACTTCGTGCTGCAGCACCTCCACCGCGTCGTGGTGGTAGACGCGCACATGGTCGCTGCCGTCTTCGGCCAGCGCGTTCAGCAGGCGGCCCACGCCGGGAGCGTGCACTTCCAGGCCGATGTAGTCGCGGTCCTTGTCGTGGCGGGCCGCAAAGCGCAGGGCTTCGCCGTTGCCGAAGCCGATTTCCAGCACGCGGGGCGCGCTGCGGTCGAAGACCGCGTCGTAATCGCGCGGTTCGCCCGTGTAGTCCAGCCCGAAGCGCGGCCACTGGGTATCGAAGGCACGCTGCTGCGCCTCGGTGAAGCGGCCCTGGCGCAGCACGAAGCTGCGCACCTCGCGTCGCCCCTCGGTCAGGGTGAAGGGCTTGGGCGGCGTTTTCGCGCCGGGGCTGGAGAACGGATCGGTCATCAGCCGATCAGTCCGTCGATGGGGCTCGATGCGGAGGCGTTGCGCTTGCGCGGGATGCGGCCGGCGAGGAAGGCTTCGCGACCGGCCTCCACGGCCTTCTTCATGGCGCTGGCCATCAGCACGGGATGCTTCGCACCGGCGATGGCGGTATTCATCAGCACGCCGTCGCAGCCCAGTTCCATGGCGATGGCGGCATCGGAGGCGGTGCCGACGCCGGCGTCGACCAGCACCGGGACCTTCGCGCTCTCGATGATCTCCAGCAGGTTGTACTTGTTCTGCACGCCCAGGCCGGAGCCGATCGGCGCGGCCAGCGGCATCACCGCCACGCAGCCGATCTCCTCCAGGCGGCGGGCCAGGATGGGGTCGTCGCTGGTGTAGACCATCACGTCGAAGCCGTCGGCCACCAGCTTCTCGGCGGCGGCCAGGGTCTGCACCACATCGGGGTACAGCGTCTTCTGGTCGCCCAGCACTTCCAGTTTCACCAGCGTGTGGCCGTCGAGCAGTTCGCGGGCCAGCCGGCAGGTACGCACGGCGTCGTCGGCGGTGTAGCAGCCGGCGGTGTTGGGGAGGATGGTGTAGCGGTCCGGCGGCAGCACGTCGAGCAGGTTGGGCTCGTTGGGCGACTGGCCCAGGTTGGTGCGGCGGATGGCGACGGTGACGATCTCGGCGCCCGCGGCTTCGGTGGCCAGGCGGGTTTCCTCGAAATCCTTGAACTTGCCGGTGCCGGTCAGCAGGCGGGAACGGTAGGTCTTGCCCGCGATCACCAGCGGGTCATGGGGGGCGGTGTTGGACATGCGGCGATTATCGCCGATGTTGGACGCAGGGTGGCAGCGCGCGGGCCGGCGCGGCCGGTGGGCTCAGCCGCCGCCCAGCGCGTGCACGATCTCGACCCGGTCGCCGTCCTTCAGCGTGGTCTGCGCATGGCGGCTGCGCGGGATGATTTCGCCGTTGAGCTCGACCGCGACGCGGCGCTCGGCCAGGCCCTGTTGCTGGAGCAGGGCGAGAAGGGTGCCGGGGTGGGGCAGGGCATGGGGCTGCCCGTTCAACTGGATGTCCATGGCGGCATTGTCGCCCATGGCGGATGTCATTGCCGCATTGCAGCGTGTGCGCCGGCCGCGTTTGGTGGAACGATGCGCGCCATGCGCAGCCGTACGGCAGAGCCGGCGCGCAGTCCATCATCCATTGCCCCGGGAGATTCCATGAAGCGTTCCATCTCGCCCGTCCGTTCGTTGCTGGCCGTCGCGCTGGCGATGGCGGCAGCCCCCGCCCTGGCCCAGGACGGCCCGTATACGCAGACCGTGTTCTTCGGCGACAGCCTGACCGACGCCGGTTACTTCCGCCCGCTGCTGCCGGCATCCGTCCGACCGGTGACCGGCCAGTTCACCACCAATCCCGGCTTCGTCTGGTCCCAGTATCTGGCCGAGTACTACGGCACCAGCGCCTACGCCAACGGCAATGGCCAGGTGGGCACCAACTACGCGGCGGGCGGCGCGCGCGTGGGGACCAACACCACCGGCGCGCTGGGCCCGATTCCTTCGCTCGCCACCCAGGTCAACACCTACCTGGCCTCGACCGGCGGCCGTGCCGACCCCAACGCGCTCTACACTGTCTGGGGTGGCGCGAACGACCTGTTCGCCATCACCAGCGGCGGCGCGGATCCCACCACGACGATCGGCGGCGCGGTGACCGCGCAGGTGGGCATCATCGGCACGCTGCAGAACGCAGGCGCGCGCTACATCCTGGTGCCCACCATCCCGGATCTGGGCGTGACGCCGGGTTTCCGCGCTCAGGGTGCGGCCGCGGCCGCGGCGGGCACGCAACTCTCCACCACCTACAACACCGCACTGTTCAACGCGATCGATACGGCCGGCCTGCGGGTCATTCCGCTGGACACCTTCTCCCTGCTGCGCGAAATCGTCGCCAGCCCGGCCGACTACGGCTTCGCCAATGTCACCGGCACGGCCTGCCAGCCGCAGATCACCGCCAACTCGCTGACCTGCAACCCGACCTCGTACGTCAGCCCGAATGCGCCGGATACCTACGCCTTCGCCGACGGCGTGCACCCCACCTCGAAGGCGCACAGCATCCTGTCGCAGTACGCCGTGGCGATGCTGGAAGGCCCGCGCCAGATCGCGCTGCTGCCGTACACCGCGTCCGTGCATGGGCGTGCGCGCGCCGACCGCGTGGCCGCGCACGTGGCCGGCAAGCCCGAGGCCGACGGCTTGCGCTGGTGGGGCGACCTGCGCGGGGACTTCCTGCGCTATGACGACGGCGACCTGTACGACGGCGTCGGCCCGATGGGGACGTTCGGCGTGGACTGGTCGCGGGGTTCGATGGTCTATGGCGCGTTCGCCGGTTATGGCCGGGCGAAGTACGACTTCGGCAAGCGCAGTGGCAGTTTCGACGAAGCCGACGCCACGCTGGGCGGTTTCGCCGGCTGGTACGGCGACCGCCTGTGGGCCAACGCGCAGGTGAGCTACAGCTGGATCTCCTACGACGTGGACCGCGAAGTCCAGCTGGGCAACGTGACCCGCCGCCACAGCGGCTCGCCGGACGGCACCAACCTGAGCCTGGGCCTGAGCGCCGGCTACCAGTGGGGCGAGGGCGCGTTCCGTCATGGTCCGGTGATCAGCGTGCTGTCGCAGACCATCGAGATGGACGGCTACAGCGAGAGCAACGTCAACTCCAGCGCGCTGGCGTATCCGGACCAGGATTTCGATTCGCTGATCGGCAGCGCGGGCTATGAGTTCAGCTATGCGATCAACGACCACCTGCAGCCTTACGCCCGCCTGACCGTGGACAAGGAGTTCGAGGATCCGGCCGATGAGGTGTTCGCGCAGGCCCTGTCGCTGCCGGGCACCAGCGCCTACGCCGTTCCGGGACTGGATACGGACGACGGCTACGGCACCCTGCTGATGGGCGCACGCACCAAGCTGTTCGGCTTCGATGCCAACCTGGGCGTCACCACGACGGTCAACCAGGGTGGCGGCACCAATACCACCGCCTTCATGACGCTGGGCGGAAGCTTCTGAAGTGACTGAACGATGCGGCGCCGGTCGCCGGCGCCGCATTGCCTTGTCCCCCGGCCCGGCATAGACTTCGGTCGTCCGCGCGGGTGTAGTTCAATGGTAGAACTGCAGCTTCCCAAGCTGCTAGCGTGGGTTCGATTCCCATCACCCGCTCCATCCCCCGTCTCGCTTCCATCGTCATCGCCCGGCCTTCCGGGCGTGCGATGCTGTACGCGGCCCAGGTGATCCCGCGTCCATGAAGCTCGCCATCCTGTCGCGCAACAGCAAGCTGTACTCGACCCGCCGACTGGTGGAAGCCGCGCGTCAGCGCGGTCATACGGTCCGGGTGCTGGACCCGCTGCGCTGCTACATGCGCATCGCCTCGTCTGGCTTCCAGCTGCATTACAAGGGCCGCTCGCTGGCCGGCTACGACGCCGTCATTCCCCGTATCGGCGCGTCCATCACCCGCTACGGCACGGCGGTGCTGCGGCAGTTCGAACTGATGGGCACCTACAGCCCCAATCCGTCGGACGCCATCCTGCGCGCCCGCGACAAGCTGCGCGCGCACCAGCTGCTCGCCGCGCAGGGCATCGACCTGCCGGTGACCGTGTTCGGCGACAACCCCGACGACACCTCCGACCTGCTGTCCATGCTCGGCCCGCCCCCCCATGTGATCAAGTTGAACGAAGGTGCCCAAGGGGCCGGCGTGATGCTTACCGAAAAGCCCTCGGCATCGCGCAGCGTGGTGGAGGCCCTGCGCGGCCTGTACGCCAGCTTCGTGGTGCAGGAGTTCATCGGTGAGGCGGACGGGGCCGACCTGCGCTGCTTCGTCGTGGGCGACGAGGTGGTGGCGTCCATGCGCCGGCAGGCACCGGAAGGGGACTTCCGCTCGAACCTGCACAGGGGCGGCACGGCCCTGCACGTGGCGGCCACCGACGAGGAGCGGGCGGTGGCCATCCGCGCCGCACGCGTGCTGGGGCTGGGGGTCGCGGGCGTGGACCTGATCCGGGCCAAGCGCGGCCCGCTGGTGCTGGAGGTCAATTCCACGCCCGGCCTGGAGGGCATCGAGGCGGTATGTGGCGTGGATGTGGCCGGCAGGATCGTGGAGCACCTGGCGACGCATGCTGAACAGGGCAGCTGATCGCCCTTTCACATGGATTTAACGTCCCTTTTAACGGGTGTTTAATCGCTCCCCGCGTAGCCTCTCCCGGACCGCAGCTCTGCGTTCCTCCCGGTGGATTCATCTGGAAAGCACAGGATTACGGTAATCGGGGCATTACTTTGGCCCAAGCGGGCGTCCACCCGCTTGGGCTTTTTTGTGCTTGGCCGCGCCTCACGTTAAGGTTGTGCCAGAATCGAAGGCGACGCGGGCGTAATGCCCGTTCCTTCCCACCACCACGACTCAAGGAGTCCGTAAATGCGAAAGATCGTGCTGCTGTCCGTACTCTTGTCGACCCCGCTGCTCGCCCACGCCAAGATCGACTCTGATGCCGCGCGCAGTTCGAGCAATGCGCAGGTACTCAACGTGAAATCTCCGTTCGAAGAGCAGCGCCAACGTATCCTCAATGATCTTGCGGGCGGAGAGAAGTACAGCGAGATTTCCCAGCAGGATCAGCGTGATGTTCGCAGTGCGCTGGACAGGATCGCGCAACAGCTCGACTCCGTGGGGTCGGTCGACGCGCTCAGCGATGCCCAGCGCCTCCGGGTGTTCAATGATCAGGAAGTGGTGAACAACATCCTGACCCGTGCGGGCGAAGACAGTCGCATGGTATGCAAGCGGGAAAGCAGCGTCAGCACCCGCATCGCGAGTACCCAGTGCCTCACTGTTGCACAACGGCGTAAGCTGCGCGAAGAGGCGCAGGATCATATGCGCAAGTCTCTGGGCGGCCCCACGCTCGAACAGTCTCGTTGAAGCAGATGCGCATCCTCGTCATCGAAGACAACAGCGATATCGCCGCCAACCTCGGCGACTATCTGGAAGAGCGTGGCCACACCGTCGACTTCGCGGCCGACGGTGTGACCGGGCTGCACCTGGCCGTCGTGCACGAGTTCGACGCGATCGTGCTCGACCTCAACCTGCCGGGTATGGACGGGCTGGAGGTCTGTCGCAAGCTGCGCAACGAGGCGCGCAAGCAGACGCCGGTGCTGATGCTGACCGCGCGCGATTCGCTGGACAACAAGCTGGCCGGCTTCGATTCCGGCGCGGACGACTATCTGATCAAGCCGTTCGCGCTGCAGGAAGTGGAAGTGCGCCTCAACGCGCTGTCCCGTCGTGGCAAGGGTGTGCAGACGCGCGTGCTGGAAGTGGGCGAACTGGAGTACAACCTGGATACGCTGGAAGTCCGCCGCCAGGGCAAGCTGCTGCAGCTCAATCCCACCGCGCTGAAGATCCTGCAGGCGCTGATGGAGGCCTCGCCCGCGGTGGTGACGCGCCAGGAACTGGAGACCCGCGTCTGGGGCGAGGAACTGCCCGATTCGGATTCCCTGCGCGTGCACATCCACGGCCTGCGCGCCGTGGTGGACAAGCCGTTCGACTCGCCGTACATCCAGACCCGCCATGGCATCGGATACCGCATCGCCGCACCCGATGCCAGCAGCTGATTCGTCGAAACCCCGCCGTCACCGCCGTTTCCGGCGGCGGCTGCGCACCCGCATCATCCTGTCGTTCGTCCTGCTCGGTTTCGGCCTGACCACGCTGTTTGCGTTTGCTGCACTCTGGGCAAGCAAGTACGTCGAGAACCAATTGGTTGACGACGTGATGAATCGGAACATCGACGAATACGTGCGCATGCACCAGCGCAATCCGGATGCCAAGCCCACATTGGCGGTCGACCAGATGTACGGTCGGGTCGTGAATCCGAATGACCCGGGTTCGATGGCTCGTCTCGCTGCCGATTACCCGCAGTGGGTCAGCATGCCGGAGGGCATTTCCAGCTACACCGGTACCGATGAGGCCAATCAGCTACTGTCTTACAAGGTTGCATTGCGCAAGACACCGGACGCCTGGTACTACCTCGCTTACGACACGCGCAGGGCGAATATCGCCCAGCAACGCTTGTGGTGGTGGCTATCGCTAGCGGTGCTCGTATTCGTGGCCTTGTCGCTGGCGCTGGGATGGTGGTCGGCATCGAAGGTAATGAGTCCGGTTTCGGAGCTGGCCTCCCGGCTCCGTGCCTATCGAGGCAGCAGCAATCCGCGTCCGTTGGCGCCGCATTTCCCGCAGGATGAGGTGGGCGAACTGGCGAAATCTTTGGACGACTACGCGGAACGCCTCACCGAAGTCGTCCAGCGCGACCGCGAGTTCAACGCCGACGTCAGCCACGAGCTGCGCACGCCGCTGGCCATCATCCGCGGCTCGGTGGAACTGATGCTGTCGCGACCGGACATGGACGAGAAGACGCGCACCCGCATCCAGCGTATCCAGCGCGCGGAGCAGCAGTGCACCGACCTGATCAGCGCGCTGCTGCTGCTGTCGCGCAACGAGCGCGGCCACGGCAATACCGACGTGGCGCGCGTGGTGGACCAGTTGCTGGACGCGCATCGCGCCACGCTTGGCGGCAAGCCGCTCACGCTGCGCGTGGAGGGCGAGGAAGGCGCACGCGTCGATTCGCCCGAGGCCGCGCTCTCCGTGGCGCTGGGCAACCTGATCGGCAATGCGGTGAAGTACACCAAGGAGGGCGAGGTCGTCGTCCGCCTGCTGCCGGATGCGGTGGAAGTCGTCGACTCCGGGCCTGGCCTGAGCAAGGAGGACGCCGCGCGCCTGTTCGAGCGCGGCTATCGCGGCACGCATGCCGGCCACTCGCAGGGCGGTGGCATTGGACTGTCCATCGTCAGCCGGTTGTGCGCGCTGTACGGCTGGGAGGTCGGTGTACGGCCGGGCGAATCGAAAGGCGTGGTGGCGACGCTTCGTTTCTCGCCGACGCGCGAGGCGTCGGCAGCCAATCCGGCGCGTGCCTGAAGCGCCCACGGCAGCGCGGTTACAGCGTGATCCAGAAGCAGTTGTAGGCGCGTCGCAGTCCGAACGTGGTGTTCGAGGGCGTGGTGCCGTTCTTCAGCGTCTGCACGATGCGCAGGCCCACGGGGCGCGTGTGCTGGGTCGTCGTCGGGTAATAGCCGTCCCGGTTGGGGTCGACGACGGCGCCCTCGGCATCGAGGATCGGTGCGGGGGCAGGACGCACCGGCACGATGTCCACGAGTGGGCGCTGCACGACCGCATCCAACTGGTCGAGGATCCGCAAGGCGGCGGCATCGGACACGCCGCTCCAGTGGTATACGCCCGCCAGCCGGTTGACGTCCCCGGCGGTGATCGCCATCGACAGCTGCGCTACCAGGTCGCTCAGCGTGCGGGAACAGCCTCCGCGATAGAGCGCGCCGGTCGCCGAGTGCCCGGTGGTACCGGCTGGCAGCCGATCCATCGCGCCGATGTCTTCGCAGTTCTTGTCGGTGTAGACGGTGTCGCCGTCCATCGTCGTGCAGCGCTGTACGCCCTGCTGCTGCGCCTCGGCGGGTGCTGCAGGGAATCCGGCCCACAGGCACAGGCTGGCGAGAAGGAGAAGCGGGAGGCGCATGCCTGCAGCGTAATCCGGGCATGGCATCCGGTCACCGAGCGCATGCCCGGAGTGCGACCGCCGTTCACCTGCGGGTGGGGCGCTAGGCGCGCCGCGACGTTCAGGCCGCCCAGCCGAGCCGCGAGAGGACGTTCTGGGTCGGCTTGGCGAGGTTCAGGGTGTAGAAGTGCAGCGACGGCGCGCCGCCGGCGATCAGCCGCTCGCAGAGACCGGCCACCACGTCGGCACCGAAGTCGCGAACGGCATCCGCATCGTCGCCCAGCGCCTGCATGCGCTTGCCGATCCAGCGCGGGATCTCCGCGCCGCAGGCTTCGGAGAAGCGGCGCAGCTGGGCGAAATTGGAGATCGGCATGATGCCCGGGATGATCGGGATGTCCACGCCCAGCCTGCGCACCGCGTCGACGAAGTGGAAATACGCATCCGGGTTGTAGAAATACTGGGTGATCGCGCCGTTGGCGCCGGCATCGACCTTGGTCTTGAAGTGGCGCAGGTCGGTCAGGGCATCCTCGGCCTGCGGGTGCGTTTCGGGGTAGGCACCGACTTCGATGTGGAAGGTGTCGCCATGTTCGGCACGGATGAACTCGATCAGCTCCGACGCATAGCGCAGGTCGCCCGGGTGGCCCATGCCGGAAGGCAGGTCGCCGCGCAGCGCGACGATGCGCTTGCACCCAAGCGCCCGGTACAGCCGCAGCAATTCGCGGATTTCCTCGCGGCTCCCGCCTACGCAGGACAGGTGCGGCGCGGCATCGAAGCCATGGTGCTGGTTGAGATGGCGCACCGTCTCGGACGTATAACTCAACGTGGAACCGCCCGCGCCGAAGGTACACGACACGTACTCCGGCGCATGCGCCTTCAGCTTGTCGGCGGTGCGATCCAGTTGGGCGCGCTGCTCATCGGTCTTGGGCGGATAGAACTCGAAGCTGATGGAGGGCATGGCGGCGTCCTGTCGTATGCCCGGCAGTATATCTCTTCATCCGGATGCATGTGAATACTTTGGGAGTGGGCCCAAGGGGTCGTCAGTCCGAGAAGCGCTTCACATGCGCCAACGCTTGGCTCAGCTGTACGGCGGGCGCCACTTCCATGCGGATCGGACAGACATCGACTTCATTGCGGGGGTCTTCCAGCGCGGCGAACTGGCTGTCTACCAACGCCACCGGCATGTAATGGTCACGGCGTCCGAGCACGCGAGCGGCCACCAACGCCCTGTCGCCCTGCAGGAACAGGAACCGCAACGGCAGCCCGCCGGCGCGCAGGCGGTCGCGATGGCGTCGGCGCAGGCCGGAGAACGCCAGCACCACGCGTTCGCCCCCCGCCACCCGGCGTTGCAGGTCCGCGGCGATGCGACGTACCCAGGGCGCGCGCATGCGATCGGTGAGCGGTTGGCCACTGGCCATGCGCGCTTTCGCCGCCGCGCTGTGGAAGTCGTCGGCATCCAGGAATGTCGCCGGCCAGGCATCGGCCAGGGCCCGCGCCAGCGTGGTCTTGCCGCTGCCCGACACGCCCATCACCACGACCACGCTGACACGGTCGCTCAAGCGGAGATCTCCACCCGCACCTGGTAGGTGCGGCCCGCCTCGAAACCGCGGATGGCCGTATCGTCCTGCCAGAGGCCATCCAGCGCCACGCGCGCCTGTGCCAGTCCTGGCATGCGCTCAATGGCCACCTCGAACATCGCGCCCCTGAAGCGGCGCGACGCGCGCGCCGAAGGCCAGTGCGAGGGCAGGTGCGGTGCGATCCGCAAGGCATCGCCGTCCCCGCGCAGGCCGAACAGTTCCTCCACCAGGCAGCGGTAAAGCCAGGCTGCCGTGCCGGTATTGAACAACTGGCTGGAACGACCGGCGGTACGCGGGTGCAGACGCCACGCGCCGCGGTAGTAGTTGGGTACGAACACCGGCAGCTGGCCGCGCTGCAGGCAGTCGGCCGGCTCGGGCGAGGGCAGCATGGTGCGCAGCACCCGCCACGCGCGATCAGCCTCCCCGCGTTGATAGAGGCTGTACAGGTAGAACGCCGCCGCATGGTTGTAGACCGCGCCGTTCTCGGCCGTGCCCGGGAACTTCTGCGTCACCCGTCCCACGTCCTCGCGCATGCGCGTGTATGGCGGGTCGTACATGGTCACCCCAAACGGCGAGACCAGGTGCGTGTCGATGGCGTCCAGCATGCGCGCCTGCCGGTCCCCGTCCGCCGCGCCACTGAGCAGGGCCCAGCTCTGCGGGTTGAGGAAGATGCGGCCTTCCTGATCCGCGCTGACGCCAAAGGCGGCGCCGTCGTCGGTGATGCCGCGGCCGTACCAGTCGCCGTCCCAGAGGTGCGTGTTCATGGCGGCATTGCACGCGTCCGCGCCCAGGCGGAATTCGTCGACGAGCCGCTCATCGCCACGGCGTGCGCAGATCTCCGCCCACTGCGTCAATGCATAGGCACTGGCCAGCGTCAGCCAGCCCGACACGCCGCGTCCGCGCCAGCCGACCATGTTCATCGGATCGCACCAGTCGCCCTGCGCGATGTAGCTCAGCCCGCGCGGATCCCGTGCCTGCAGCAGCCAGCGCATGGCGCGGGTGATGCGCTCGCCGACGGGGGTGGCATGGCCCTCGCGGTCGGTGACCATCGCATCAAGGATCGCGTCATCGCCCGTCTCGTCCAGGTAGGCGCGCAGGCAGATCGGCAACCACACGCAATGGTCCGTGTGCGGGATCTGGTTGATGTACTTCAACTCGGCGCCTTCGACCAGCAGGATGCCGTCCGGCATCGCTCCCGAGGGCTCCTGCTGCGAGAGTGCGTGCAGGAACGCCGCGCGTGCGACGTCGGGACGCAGGAAACCCAGACCCATGTGGTCCTGCAGGTAGTTGCGGGTCTGTGGATCGGTGGTCAGGCGGTTGACGTCGCCGTGATAGAAGACCTGCCGCGGCAACCAGTGGTTGGCGAACGCGTCCAGCCACGGATCCGGCGTTTCGATTCGCAGGCAGCCCGCGCCGGCCTCGATGTACGCGGCGCTGGCGCGCCGGGCTTCGGCGAAACCGTCCGGTGAAAGATGGCGCGCGCGCAACTGGCGGATCTCGTCGTCGTCGCGCGCGGGCGCGAACACGAAGCGGTACTCCTGCATCTCGTCGTCGTCGAGCGTCGCGCGGTACTGCAACACCGTCGTCGGCATTTCGTAGGCCCCGTCGCCGCCGCCCAGAAGCTCGCCGCCGACAATGCCATCCGGTGCATGCAGCCCGCCTTCGCCCTCGAACTGGGCCTGGTTCGCTTCCCATGCGTCCGGCGTGCGTGCATGCAGCAGCACGGTGCGGTCCTTGAAGTCGCGCTGGCGGAAGTAGTCCTCGACCTTCTGGTACGGCGCGATGCTGTCGCAGACGATCGCACCCAGGTCGGGACGATAGCGTCCGGACTGGTTCATCCACGACATGTAGCCGACCGGGAAATACGGATACAGGCTCAGCCGCCGTCGCCGGCCCGACCGGTTGCGCACGCGGACGGTCCACAGCTCGGCCACGTCGTCGACCGGCAGCACCACGCCCATCTCCACCTCGATCCCCGCGCACTGCACCCGCCACGCGACATCGTTGAGGCCGACGGAGAAAGCGAACGCCTCCGGCGTGCGGCGCACCGGCTCGTGGGGTACGGAGAACAGCGCGCCGTCCTCTTCGTCCTTCACGTAGCAGAAGCGGCCCGGGTGGTGCGCGTAATACGGCTGTTCCGGCTGCATGAAGGTCCGGGCTTCCAGCGTCGGCGCATGTGCGTACTTGGCCGGCTCCGGCTGCGTGAACTGCGCCGTGGCGAATCCGCGACAGTTGAGCTGCAGCAGCATCCGCCGATTCCACAGGAACGTGGACGCCGCAGGCATCGCCGTGGGGCTGGTCAGGACGAACCGCCGGCCGCCTTCCTCGAAACCGTATGGGACCTCCGTCATGCCGATACCTCCCGGCGCGACCGCAGGTCGGCCTGGACCTGCGCGAGCGTGGCGCCATCCAGGGGATAGAAGCGCATCACCCAGGCCGCCAGCAGCGCGACGCAGCCCGGGATCACCGTCAGCAGCAGCACGATGCCGAGCCGCGAGGCGTCCGACTGCGCCGCATTCGCCACATAGCCCATGCCGGCCAGGATCCACGCGATTGTGGCCGAAGCGAGCGCGCCCCCCAGTTTCTGCGAGAACGTCGCCGCCGCGAACGTCATCGCGGTGGCGCGACGCCCCGTCTTCCACTCGGTGTAGTCGGCGCAGTCGGCATACATCGAGAACGCCAGCGGGGACTTCGGCCCCAGCATCAGTCCCACCAGCAGGTTGAGTGCGAACATCAGCCAGACGGACTCGGGCGGGATGAAGAACATCGCGCAGCTCACCACGCCGACGCCTGCCATCAGCCCTGCCATGAGCCGCTGCTTGTCCACGTAGCGCGTCATCAGCGGCGTCAGTCCGGCGCCCACGGCGAGGGCAAGTGCGTAGGTGCCCAGGAACAGGCCGGTCAGCTCGGGCCGCGCGAGGTGGTATTTCAGGTAGTAGGCCAACGAGCCGCCGCGCATCACGATGGTCACCATGATGATCAACGCCAGCGCGAACAGCACCATCCACGGCCGGTTGTGCAGTAGGTCGACGACATCCTGGCGGACGGCGCTGGCCTGTTGGGGCGGGGGCGCCACGCGTTCGCGCGTGGTCAGGGCCACGGTGAAGAAGGCCAGCGTCGCGATCACGCCATACAGCGACAACGTCAGCTGCCAGCCCAGCGCCTGATCGCCGCGTCCCAGCCAGCGCACCAGGTCCAGCGTCAGCCAGTTGACCGCCATCGTGCCGGCGAACGCGGCGATGAAGCGGAAGCTGATCAGCTGCGTGCGTTGCTGGCTGTCGGCGGTGATCACGCCCGACAGCGCGGAGTAGGGAATGCTCACCACGGTGTAGGCCAGCATCATCAGCGTGAAGGTCGCATAGGCCCATGCCAGTTTGCCGCCCTCGCCCAGATCGGGCACGGTCCACGTCAGCACGCCGGTGAATGCCAGCGGCAACGCGCCGTACAGCAGGTAGGGACGGAAGCGGCCGAAACGGCTGCGGGTGCGATCCGCCAGCGCGCCCATCAGCGGGTCGGTGACCGCATCCACGATCTTGGTGACCAGCATCATCGTGCCGACGGCGGCCGCCGCCAGGCCCATCACGTCGGTATAGAAGATCAGCAGGAATGCCGAGATGTTCGCCCAGTACAGATTGAAACCGAAGTCGCCGATGCCGTAGCCGACTTTTTCCCCGAAGCGAGGTCCGCGGTCGGGCGCCGTCGTGCCGGCGGACTGCGCGGCGTCGCCGCTTCCCTGGTCGCTGCGCATGTCCACTCCCGATGCTGGGTCGTTGCGCCGCAGCCCAGGCACAGGCGTGGGCGACGGCACGGCGGTCAAGCTTGCAATGATCCCCGTAGCGAGGCAAGCGCCCAGCGGTATCGAAATGGTTGCGAATCAAGGTGCGCGACGGAGACTCGCTGCGTGGAATGCAGAACGGGCGCCCTGAGGCGCCCGTTCTTTCGTCGCAGTGGAACCGCGTCGATCAGTAGCGGTAGTGGTCCGGCTTGTACGGGCCTTCGACCGCCACGCCCAGGTAGTCGGCCTGGTCCTGGGTGAGCGTGGTCAGCTTCACGCCGATCTTCTCCAGGTGCAGGCGCGCGACCTCCTCGTCCAGGTGCTTCGGCAGGCGGTAGACGGTCTTCTCGTACACGTCCTTGTTCGCCCACAGGTCGATCTGCGCCAGCGTCTGGTTGGCGAAGGAGTTCGACATGACGAAGCTCGGGTGGCCGGTGGCGCAGCCCAGGTTCACCAGGCGGCCTTCGGCCAGCAGGAAGATCGCGTTGCCGTTCGGGAACACGAACTTGTCGACCTGCGGCTTGATGTTGATGCGCTTGGCGTCCGAGGCGTACAGCGCGTCCACCTGGATCTCGTTGTCGAAGTGGCCGATGTTGCAGACGATGGCCTGGTCCTTCATCGCCCGCATGTGCTCGAGGGTGATGATGTCCTTGTTGCCGGTCGTGGTGACATAGATGTCGGCCTGGCCCAGGCTGTCCTCGACGGTGTTCACCTCGAAGCCTTCCATCGCCGCCTGCAGGGCGCAGATCGGGTCGATCTCGGTGACGATGACGCGGGCGCCGTACGCGCGCAGCGAATGCGCCGAGCCCTTGCCCACGTCGCCGTAGCCGCAGACCACGGCCACCTTGCCGGCCAGCATCACGTCCATCGCGCGCTTCAGGCCGTCGGCCAGCGACTCGCGGCAGCCGTACAGGTTGTCGAACTTGGACTTGGTGACCGAGTCGTTGACGTTGATCGCCGGTACCAGCAGCTTGCCCTGTTCGGCGATCTGATAGAGGCGGTGCACGCCGGTGGTGGTCTCTTCGGACACGCCCTTCCAGTCCTTGACCACGCGGGTCCAGTAGCCGGGGCGTTCCTTAGCGACGCGCTTCAGCAGGTCCTTGATCACCTGCTCCTCGTGGTTGCCCGAGGCGGTATTGACCCAGTCGCTGCCGTTCTCGAGCTCATAGCCCTTGTGGATCAGCAGAGTGACGTCGCCGCCGTCGTCCACCACCAGCTCCGGGCCGGTCAGGGTGCCGTCGGCCAGGGTGAAGGTCAGGGCGTCCAGCGTGCAGTCCCAATACTCTTCCAGCGTCTCGCCCTTCCAGGCGAACACCGGCGTGCCGCTGGCGGCGATCGCGGCGGCGGCGTGGTCCTGCGTCGAGAAGATGTTGCACGACGCCCAGCGCACGTCGGCGCCGATGTCCTTCAGCGTCTCGATCAGCACGGCGGTCTGGATGGTCATGTGCAGCGAGCCGGTCACGCGCACGCCCTTCAGCGGCTTGGTGGCAGCGTGCTTGCGGCGGATGGACATCAGGCCGGGCATCTCGTGCTCGGCGATGTCGAGTTCCTTGCGGCCCCAATCGGCTAGGGAAATGTCGGCGACCTTGTAGTCGCCCTCGGTGGAAAACTTGCGTACGGCGTTCATCGTGTTGGCTCCGGGAAGGTGGCGAGCAGGGCTCGCATGCTTGACCGGGCGCCGTTGCGGTTTCCTGCCGAGCCTGGCCGTGCTTGCCTGTCGAACAGACATCACGGTCGCAGCGCCCCTCGGCGGACACATTATATCGCTTGTTCCGGATGAAACGATGACGCACGGCCTGGCCTGATCGGGTAGGCTTCGGATGCTGCCCTGCAGCAGACCACTTGTCCTCAGGGACAATACCAATCCTGGCCCAAGACGACCCCACGCCGCGCATGAACAGCCCCCGCAGCCTCGAATTCGCTCCGCCCGACGTCCCCCTGCGCGAGGACGTGCGCCGCCTGGGGACGCTGGTGGGGGAAATGCTGGCCGAACAGGTCTCGCCGGACTTCCTGGCCCATGTCGAACGGGTACGCACCACCGCGATCGCGCGCCGCCAGTCGGGCGAGCCGCCGCAGTCGCTGGCCGGCTTGCTGGACGGGCAGTCGCCCGCGCAGGCGGAGTCGCTGATCCGCGCCTTCAGCACCTACTTCCAGGTGGTGAACATCGCCGAACGCGTCCATCGCATCCGTCGCCGGCGGGATTACCAGCGGGCCGGCAGCGCGCGGCCGCAGCCCGATGGGCTGCACGACGCGCTGGCCCGCCTCAAGGCGCAGGGCGTCTCCCTTGAGGAACTGGCCGGCTGGCTGCCGCGCATCGACGTGGAGCCGGTCTTCACCGCGCACCCGACCGAGGCGGTGCGCCGTGCGCTGCTGGAGAAGGAGCAGCTGATGGTGGCCAGCCTGATCAACGGACTGGACGGCACGCGCACGCCCGGCGAACTGGCCACCGACACCGCGCGCTTCCGCATGGCGCTGACCTCGGCCTGGCAGACGGCCGACTCCTCGCCGGTGCGCCCGGGCGTGGAAGACGAGCGCGAGCATGTCGGGTTCTACCTGATCGAAGTGCTGTACCGGGTCATCCCGGTGCTGTACGAAACGCTGGAAAGCGCCATCACCGAGGTCTACGGCGCCGTGCCCGAGGTCACCGCGCGGCTGCCACGCGTGTTGCGCTTCGGCACCTGGGTCGGCGGCGACATGGACGGCAATCCGAATGTCGATGCACGCACCGTCACGGCCACGCTGGACGCGCAGCGACGCGCCATCCTCACGCGCTACCTGAAGGAGCTGCGTCAGCTCACCACGCTGCTCAGCCAGTCGAGCTCGATCATCGGCGTCTCGAGCGAGGTGTCGGCGCGGGTGGAGCAGTACCGCGCGCTGCTGCCCGATGCGGCGAAGAAGTCGCGTCCGCGCCACGGCGACATGCCCTATCGCCTGCTCAACGACCTCATGCGCGCGCGCCTGCATGCCACGCTTGAAGACCGGTCCGAGGGCTACGCCTCGCCGGAGGAACTGGCGCACGACATCGAACTGATCCTGCGCAGCCTGGAAGCCAACCGCGGCATCCACGCAGGGTGGTTTGCGGTGCGCAGGCTGGCCTGGCGCGTGCGCACATTCGGCTTCCACCTCGCCCGGCTGGACGTGCGGCAGGAATCCAGCGTGCATGCGCGCGCAGTGGCGGCGGCACTGGGCTATGCCGACTGGGAGCAGCGCGGGGCGGTCGAGCGCGCGGCATTGCTGGGGCCGTATGCCAGCGGCGATGCGGCCCTGCCGGCGTCGGCCGAGGAAGGCAACGAACGGCTGGATGCGGTCTTCAAGGCCCTGGCCGATGCGCGCGCGCGGCACGGTACCGATGCGCTGGGCACCTACATCATCAGCATGGCGCACAGCCGCGCCGACGTGCTGACCGTGCTGGCGCTGGCGCGCCGGGGCGGCCTGATCGACGACGCGGGGCAGGTGCCGCTCGACATCGCGCCGCTGTTCGAGACCATCGACGACCTGGGACATGGCACCGACGTGCTGCGCGACCTGCTCGCCGATCCGGTCTATCGGACCCATCTGGCCGCACGCGGCAACGTGCAGATGGTGATGCTGGGGTATTCCGACAGCGGCAAGGACGGCGGCATCGCCGCCTCGCGCTGGGGCCTGCAGCGGGCACAGGTGGACCTGGTCGAGGCAGCCCAGGAACTGGGCATCAGGCTGACGTTCTTCCACGGTCGCGGCGGTTCGATCATCCGCGGTGGCGGCAAGACCACGCGCGCGCTGGAAGCGGCGCCGCGCGGCAGCGTGGACGGGCGCCTGCGCGTGACCGAGCAGGGCGAGGTGATCCACCGCAAGTACGGCATCCGCGCGCTGGCGCTGCGTTCGCTGGAGCAGTCGGTCGGGGCGGTGCTGCTGTCCAGCCTGCGGCCGCGTCTACCGGAGCCGCGCGAGGCGCGCTGGCGCGAGATCATGGCGCTCGTGGCGGAGGAAAGTACGCAGGCCTACCGCGCGTTCGTGCAGTCGCCGCGCTTCATGGATTATTTCCGCAGTGCCACGCCGATCGACGTGATCGAGCGGATGACGCTGGGCTCGCGGCCCTCGCGCCGGCTGGGCCAGGATGCGGCACTGGGCAACCTGCGTGCGATCCCGTGGGTATTCGCCTGGAGCCAGGCGCGCGCGGTGATCCCCGGCTGGTACGGCGTGGGCACCGGCCTGCAGGCCGCAGTGGATGCCCATGGCGAAGACGCGCTGCGCGAGATGGCGCGCGACTGGCCGTTCTTCAAGACCTTCCTCGACGATGTCTCCATGGTGCTGGCCAAGGGCGACCTGAGCATCGCCGAGATGTTTTCGAAGATGGCGGGCGAGCTGCACGGGGGCTTCTTCCCGAAGGTACAGCAGGAGCATGCAGCTGCGGTGCGCTGGGTGCTGGCGCTCAACGGCAACGACTGGCTGCTGCAGCACGACCAGCGGCTGGCGTTGTCCATTCGCCTGCGCAATCCCTACATCGACCCCATCAGCGTGATGCAGGCCGACCTGCTGAAGCGCTGGCGCGACAGCGATCGCCAGGACGATGCGTTGCTGCATGCGCTGGTCGCCAGCATCAACGGCGTGTCGCAGGGCGTGCAGAACACGGGGTGAGGTGCCGCTGCCGCTTGTTGTGGGAGCGACGTAAGTCGCGATGACGCCTGACAGGTGTTTCATCGCGACTTACGTCGCTCCCACGGTTGCATCAGGTCGCTTCAACCATCCAACTCCGACCAGCGCTGGTAGGCGTGGTCCAGTTCTGCCTGCTTCGCGGCGAGCTCTTCGTTCGCGCGCTGCAGGTCGGCAGGCGACTGCTGGTAGTAGGCCGGGTCGTTCATCGCTTCGGTGCGCCTTGCGACCTCGGCTTCCAGCGCTTCGATGCGTGCCGGCAGCTGTTCCAGTTCGCGCGCTTCCTTGAAGCCCAGCTTGCGCTTGGCGGCGACCGGTTCGGGTTGCTTCGACAGCGCGGGCTTGGCGGGCGAGGAGGAGGGCGGCGCAGCGGGCGCACGACGTTGCCGCAGCCAGTCCGTGTAGCCGCCCACGTAGTCGCCCAGCCGGCCTTCGCCCTCCAGCACCAGCGTGCTGGTGACCACGTTGTCCAGGAAGTCGCGGTCGTGGCTGACCAGCAGCAGCGTGCCCTTGTAGTCCAGCAGCAGTTCTTCCAGCAGCTCCAGCGTCTCGACATCCAGGTCGTTGGTCGGTTCGTCCATCACCAGCAGGTTCGAGGGCTGGGCGAACAGTTTGGCCAGCAGCAGGCGGTTGCGCTCGCCGCCGGACAGGCGGGTGATCGGCGCGCGGGCGCGCTCGGGCGAGAACAGGAAGTCCTGCAGGTAGCCGATGACGTGCTTGCGGCTGCCGTTGATCTCGACGAAGTCGCTGCCTTCGGCGACGTTTTCCAGCGCGGTGCGCGATTCGTCCAGCTGGCTGCGGTGCTGGTCGAAGTAGGCGATCTGCAGGCCGGTGCCCAGCTTCACTTCGCCGCGCTGGGGTGCCAGCTCGCCCAGCAGGATCTTGAGCAGCGTGGACTTGCCGGCGCCGTTGGGGCCGATGATGCCGACCCGGTCGCCGCGCATGATGGTCGCCGACACGTCGTCCAGCAGCACGCGGCCGTCGTAGGCCTGGGTGATGTGGGTGGCTTCGATGACCTTCTTGCCCGAGGACTGCGCGGCCGCGGCTTCCATCTTCACGTTGCCGGACAGTTCGCGACGCTGCGCACGCTCGCGACGCATCGCCTTCAGCGCGGTGACGCGGCCTTCGTTGCGGGTGCGGCGGGCCTTGATGCCCTGGCGGATCCAGACCTCTTCCTGCGCCAGCAGCTTGTCGAAGCGGGCGTTCTCCTGCGCTTCGGCATGCAGGCGCTCCTCGCGACGGCGCAGGTAGTTGTCGTAGTCGCCGGGCCAGCTGGTCAGCTGGCCGCGGTCGATCTCGAGGATGCGCGTGGCCAGCGAGCGCAGGAAGCTGCGATCGTGGGTGACGAACACGATGCTGCCGCCGAAGGACTTCAGGAAGCCCTCCAGCCAGGCGATCGCCTCGATGTCGAGATGGTTGGTGGGCTCGTCCAGCAGCAGGATGTCGGGATTGCGGACCAGCGCCTGCGCCAGCAGCACGCGCCGCTTCATGCCGCCGGACAGTGCGGCGAAGTCGGTCTCGTCCGGCAGTTCGAGCCGCTCGAGCACCTGCTGCACGCGGCGGTCCAGGTCCCAGCCGTGCTGGGCTTCGATCTGCGCCTGCGCTTCGCCCATCGCGTCCATGTCGCCGTCGTGCACGGCATGGTGGTAGCGCGCGAGCAGCTGGCCCAGGTCGCCCAGGCCTTCGGCGACCACATCGAACACCGTGCCCTGCGTGTCCTGCGGCACCTCCTGCGCCATGCGCGCGACCACCACGCCGTTCTGCACGCGGATCTCGCCGTCGTCGGGCCTGAGTTCGCCGGCCATCAGCCGCATCAGCGTGGACTTGCCCATGCCGTTGCGGCCGACGATGCAGACGCGTTCGCCGGGTTCGATGGACAGGTCGACGTGTTCGAGGAGAAGCGGACCGCCGACACTGAAGTCGACCCGCTGGAATTGCATCAGGGACATGCGCGTATTGTAGCCGGCAAGGCGGGGTCCCCGTGCTGCCGCCGTGCGCTACTGGAAGCCGTAGCGGACCACGTGGAAGAACACCGGCGCGGCGAACACCACCGAATCCAGCCGGTCCAGGGCGCCGCCATGGCCTTCGATCATGGTGCCCCAGTCCTTCGCGCCGAGGCTGCGTTTGGTGGCCGACAGCGCCAGCCCGCCCAGGAAGCCGCACAGGACGATCAGCAGCGACAGCAGCGCCGACTGCACGGGCGTGAACGGGGTCACCCACCACAACGCGGCGCCGATGGCGGCAGCGGATAGGCCGCCACCGACCAGGCCTTCAACGGTCTTGGAGGGGCTTACCTTCGGTGCCAGCAGGTGCTTGCCGAAGAGCTTGCCGAACACGTACTGCAGGACATCGCTCAGCTGCACCACCAGCAACAGGTAGAACAGCAGCATCAGGTTCTGGCCTTCGTAGCCGGGGATGTTCAGCAACATCAGTGCCGGCGCGTGGCTCAGGCAGTAGACGGTGAGCATCAAGCCCCACTGCACCTTGGTGTTGCGCTCCAGGAAGTCCTCGGTATCGCCCTGCAGTGCGGTGACGGCGGGTAGCAACAGGAAGCCGTACACCGGGATGCACATGACGAACAAGCCGTACCAGTCCACGCCGATCAGCCAGTACTGCAGCGGGATCGCGACGTAGAAGCACAGGCACAGCGCGAGGTGGTCGCCGCGGCGCGTCGGCGTGAGGGTGAGGAATTCACGGAGCGCGAAGAACGACAGCAGCGCGTACAGCACCAGGGTGGCGATCTTGCCGACCAGGAAGCACACCAGCAGCACGCCGACCATCACCCACCAGGCGTTGATGCGGGCGTTGAGGTTGTCCACCACGGGTGAAGGCCTCCGCCTGCCCAGCACCCAGCCGATGGTCGAAGCCAGCACCAACAGCGCGATGACGCCGCCGATCATCCACCAGAACTTGCCCGGCGCCTGCGCGATGGCGGTGCGGATGAAGCCGTTGAAGGGCAGGGTATCCATGCGTCGACGTGCTTCCTTGGTTCAGGGCGCCAGTGCCTGCACCGCATCACGCGCGCGCTGCAGGAAACCGGCCTTGTCTTCGCCCTGCTCCGCGGCCAGGGGCGCGCCGAAGCGCACGGTGCAGATCAGCGGCACCGGCAGCAGGCTGCCTTTCGGCATACTGCGGCGCGCATTGTCGAGATAGACCGGCACCAGTTCGACCTGCGGATGGCGTTGTGCCAGGTGATACAGGCCGGACTTGAACGGCAGGAGCGTGGCGTCGGGATTGCGCGTACCTTCGGGAAACAGGATCAGCGACGCGCCTGCGTCAAGGGCTTCGTACAGGGGCTGCAGCGGATCGGCGTCGGGATCTGTGCGCTGCCTGTCGATCAGCACCACGTTGAGACCGGGCCCCGCGATCAGACCCTTGAGCCCGCCACCGCCCCAGTAGTCGCGTGCCGCCACCGGGCGGGTCGTGCGGCGCAGGGGCGGAGGCAATGCCGACCACAGCGCGACGGTGTCCAGATGGCTGGCATGGTTGGCGAAATAGATGCGCTGGCGCGCCTCGGGCTGGCTGCCCATCCAGCGTGGATAGGCCCCTATCAGGGCCTTGCTGATCGCGGCCAGCAGGCGGCTGATCATGCGCCGTCCCGCGCATGCAGCGCGGCCGTGATCGCTCGGCTGCGGGTGACGCAGGTCAACAGCGCGCCCATGGCGATGATCCAAGCCGCGATGCGCAGGGCCCAGTACGTCTGTGCGAAGGCCAGTTCGGCCGCGCCCAGCAGGCACGCGACCGTGAGCACGGCCATGCGGTGCTGCTTGGCCATCGGTCCTCTGAAATCCTGCGGCAATCCCAGGCTGCCGCCCGCAAGTCGCACGTAGGCCGTGAGTGCGGCCGCCAGTGCGCCAAGCCACCCCAGCCACGTCGCGCCGCAGGCGTACCCGAGGGCGACGATCAACAGCGAGTCCGCCACGCGGTCCGGGAACTCGTTGTACAGCGCGCCGGTCGGCGTCTTCTTGCCGCCCTCCATCGCGACCATGCCATCCAGCAGGTTGCAGACCAGTCGCAGCTGGATGCATACCGCCGCGACGACCAGCGCAAGCGGGGTGGCGAGCCACAGCATCAGCGCACCCAGAGCGGCGAAGACGATGCTCAGCATCGAGATCTGGTTCGGCGTGACGGACGAACGCGCCAATGCGGCACTGATCGAGCGAGCCCATCCACTGGCGCGGGCGGCGATGGGGCGCCGGTTGCTGTCGTCTGGCATACGGTCTTCCTGACGTGTGTGGCGATCCTAGCGGCAGACCGGAGGCATCGCCAGTCGCGCGAACTCAGGGGTTTTCCCCGGCCCGGCTGCCCAGTTCGGCATGTCGCCGTTCCATTTCCTCGCGCAGCTGGCGGCGCAGGCGTGCAGCGGCGCAGCGGCGGATCTCGTCCGGCGTGGACGGTTGCAGCGGCGGGACCGGGGTGGTCCGGCCGTCCTCGTCCACCGCCACCATGGTGAAGAAGCAGCTGTTGGCGTGACGCACGCTCTGCTTGCGGATGTCCTCGGCCACCACCTTGATGCCGATCTCCATCGACGACGTGCCGGTGTAGTTGACGGATGCCAGGAAGGTCACCAGTTCGCCGACGTTGATGGCCTGGCGGAACATCACCTGGTCCACCGACAGGGTGACCACGTACTTGCCGGCATAGCGGCTGCCGCAGGCGTAGGCCACCTGGTCGAGCAGCTTGAGGATCGCGCCGCCGTGGACCTTGCCGGAGAAGTTGGCCATGTCCGGCGTCATCAGCACCGTCATGGTGAGCTGGTGGCTCTTCAGCGATTCCATGGCATGCCTCCGCAAGGTGAGGCGCGCAGGCTAACCGATCCCGGTGCGGCGCGCGCAGTGCCGCTTTCCAAAAGGAAACGGGCCGCTGGTGCGGCCCGTTCCTGTCGTCGCGGAGTTCGCGGCGATTACTTCAGCTTGGCGTCCTTGCGCAGCGCCTCGGCGCGGTCGGTCTTCTCCCAAGAGAAGGCGGTCGCGGTGTGCTTCTTGCCGGCGCCGTCCACGTAGCTGATGTCCTTCGGCTTGCGGCCGAAGTGGCCGTAGCTGGCGGTCGGCTGGTAGATCGGGTGCTCCAGGTCCAGCATCCGGGTGATGCCGTACGGGCGCAGGTCGAAGTGCTTGCGGATCAGCTTCTCGATCACGTCGTCGCCCACCTTGCCGGTGCCGAACGTGGTCACCGAGATCGAGGTCGGTTCGGCCACGCCGATCGCGTACGAGACCTGCACTTCGCACTTGTCGGCCAGGCCGGCGGCCACGATGTTCTTGGCCACGTAGCGCGCGGCGTAGGCGGCCGAACGGTCCACCTTCGACGGATCCTTGCCCGAGAACGCGCCGCCGCCATGGCGGGCCATGCCGCCGTAGCTGTCGACGATGATCTTGCGGCCGGTCAGGCCGCAGTCGCCCACCGGGCCGCCGATGACGAACTTGCCGGTCGGGTTGATGTGCACCTTGTTCTTCGGCAGCGCGTCCAGCCACTTCTTCGGCAGCACGGGCACCAGGATCTCGGCACGCACGGCTTCGATCAGGTCCTTCTGCTTGATGTCCGGATCGTGCTGGGTCGACAGCACCACGGCGTCGAGGCCGAGGATGCTGTTGCCGTCGTAGCGCAGGGTGACCTGCGACTTGGCGTCCGGGCGCAGCCACTTCAGCTTGCCCTTCTTGCGCACCTTGGCCTGCTGTTCCACCAGGCGGTGGCTGTAGTACAGCGGGGCGGGCATGAATTCCGGCGCCTCGTTGCAGGCGTAGCCGAACATCAGGCCCTGGTCGCCCGCGCCCTGTTCTTCCGGCTTCTTGCGGTCCACGCCCTGGTTGATGTCGGGGGACTGCTTGCCGAGCATGTTGATGATGGCGCAGGTGTGGCCGTCGAAGCCGACGTCCGAATTGTCGTAGCCGATGTCGTTGATGACCTTGCGCGCCAGCGACTCGATGTCGACCCACGCGGTGGTGGTGACTTCGCCGGCCACGATGGCCGCGCCCGTCTTCACCAGCGTCTCGCAGGCCACGCGCGCGCGCTTGTCCTGGGCCAGGATCGCGTCCAGCACGGCATCGGAAATCTGGTCGGCGATCTTGTCCGGATGGCCTTCGGAGACCGATTCGGAGGTGAACAGGTAGCTGGACATCAGGCTTATATCCTTTGATTCGGATGAAAAGATGGGCGCGCATGATACACGCCGGCGGCAGCGCGTGCATTCTGCCCCGTTCAGGGTTGCCCGGGGTTAAGCGGGAATCAAGCGCCCTGCTGTCACCGGACTGCCAGAAAACGGAAACCGTGCTGTCGCCGGCCAGGCGCAGGCTGCGCGCCGAAACCCCGCCGCCAGCCCCTGCCATGCACCCGCTGGAACGCCAGATCGCCGAACGTTATCCCCACTGGTTCCGTGGCCGCCGCGCGCGGCTGACCGGTCCGCTGCTGCGTACTCTGGGCCGCTGGTCCCGGCTGGACCAGGCCTACGCTTTCCTGGCCGACCACGGCCACCTGCAGGGCCTGGACTTCATCGATGCCGCCATCGACCACCTCAACCTCCGGCCGGCCGTCGATGAGGATGACGCACGCCGGATCCCGGCGCAGGGACGGTTGCTGATCGTGGCCAATCATCCGTCCGGCGCGCTGGATGCACTGGCGCTGCTGCAGATGGTGGGCCGCGTGCGCCGCGACGTCCGCATCGTCGCCAACGACATGCTGGCCGGCATCGCGCCGATCGCCCCGCTGTTGCTGCCCGTGCGCATCCTGGGCGGCAAACCGAGCGCGGACAGCGTGCGGGCGGTCGAGCAGGCGCTGGAAGCCGAGCAGTGCGTGATCGTGTTCCCCGCCGGCGAAGTGTCGCGTCTGGGGCCGCGCGGTGTGCGCGATACGCACTGGCGCCGCGGCTTCCTGCGCTTCGCCCGGGCCACCGGCGCGCCGGTGTTGCCGGTGCGGGTGGTGGCGCGCAATTCGGCGTTCTTCTACGGGGCGTCCGCGCTGTTCAAGCCGGCGGGTACGGCACTGCTGGCGCGCGAGATGTTCCGCCGCAGCCAGCGTCGCCTGCAGCTGCACGTGGGCCAGCCGCTGCGGCTGGATCCGGCCATCGCTCCCGCCACGCTGATCCGCCAGGTGCGTGAGGCGCTGTACGCACTCGGCCGCCGTGAGCCCAGGCGCGTCGAGCCGCCGGCCGACGTGCAGGAGCCGCTGGCCGATGCGCTGGCGCCGGACGCGCTCGCGGCCTGCATCGATGCGCTGGATGTGCTGGGCGAGACTACCGACGGCAAGCGGATCTGCGTGGGCCGGCTGGCCGGCGGTTCGCCGCTGCTGCGCGAGATCGGCCGCCTGCGCGAGCTGACCTTTCGCGCGGTGGGCGAGGGCACGGGCAAGCGCATGGACGTGGACGCGTTCGACACCTGGTACGAACACATCGTGCTGTGGGATGCGGCGCAGAAGAAGATCGCCGGCGCCTACCGGCTGGCGCGCGGCGCCCCGGTGCTCGCGGCGCAGGGCCTGAAAGGCCTCTATACCGCTTCGCTGTTCGACTACGCGGACGACGCGCTGCCGCGCCTGGCCGCAGGCATGGAGCTGGGCCGCAGTTTCGTGGTGCCCGACTACTGGGGCAGCCGCAGCATCGACTACCTGTGGCAGGGCATCGGCGCCTACCTGCGCCGGCATCCACGGGTTCGCTATCTGTTCGGTGCGGTGTCGATGAGCGCGGCGCTGCCGCTGCACGCGCGCGAACAGATCGTGGCGTACTACGCCCACTACTACGGCGATCCGAACGGCGAGGCGCGCTCTCGCCATCCGTTCCGCTACACCGCCACGCCTCCGTGCTTCGATGCGCTGGAGGCCGATACCGCCTTCCGCGTGCTGAAGACCAACCTGGACACGCTGGGCGCCACCGTGCCCATGCTCTACAAGCAGTACACCGAGCTCTGCGAGCCGGGCGGGGCACGCTTCCTTGCGTTCGGCGTGGACCCGGATTTCAGCGATTCCATCGATGGGCTGATCGAAGTGGACCTGCACCGCATCCGGCCGAAGAAGCGCGAACGCTACCTGGGCGAGGCATGGCGGCCGACGGAGACCGCGGCGTGAGTCCGCCGGCCGCGCCACCGCCGATACGGCGCGCGGTCTTCGTTTCCGACGTCCATCTGGGCTCCAAGCACTGCCATGCGGCGGAGTTCGCCGACTTCCTCGCCGGGCTGCAGTGCCGGCGGCTGTACCTGGTCGGCGACATCGTCGACCTGTGGTGGATGGCACAGCGCCGGGCGTCGTGGGATGCCGCCCACAACCGGGTGGTGGAGGCGCTGCACGCGCTGGCACGCAATGGGACTGAACTCATCTACGTGCCCGGCAACCACGATCGCCCCATCCGCCGTTTCTGCGGCCTGATGCTGCCCGCCATGCAGGTGCGCCGCCGTGCGATCCACACCACGCTGGACGGCCGTCGGCTACTGGTCACCCACGGCGACGACTACGACGGCGTCACCCACTTCGGCGGCCTGCAGGAAAAGTTCGGCGACTGGCTCTACTACCGCATCCTCACCGGCAACCGGCTGACCAACCAGCTGCGCCGCCGCCTGGGCCTGCGCTACTGGTCGCTGGCGGAATACCTGAAGCGCCAGAGCGATGCGGCCGAGCGCTACATCGCGCGTTTCGTCCACGCAGGCCTGGAGGATGCGCGGCGGCGCGGCCTGGATGGCATCGTCTGCGGGCACATCCATCGCGCCGCGCTGCTCCAGCGCGAGGGTCTGCTGTATGCGAACGACGGCGACTGGGTGGAAAGCCTGACGGCGCTGAGCGAAGAGGCGGACGGGGCGCTGTGCCTGCTGTCCCACACGGGTCAGATCCTGGCCGACGTCGCGCCGCGGCTGCGCCTGGTTCCGCAGGACGTGCCGCGCGCGGCGTGAGGTATCCGGTCGGCGGCTGTTAGGATCGCCGCATGGATTCCCTCAGCCAGATCGTCCTCGGCGGCGCCGTCGCCGCCGCCATCGCCCCTGCCGCCCATCGTCGTGCCGCGCTGCTCGCGGGCGCGGCCCTCGGTACGCTGCCTGACCTGGACAGCCTGCCCATCGCGCTGTTCTCCGACAATCCGGTCACCCTGATGACCGTGCACCGCAGCTTCAGCCATTCGCTGTTCGTGCTGCCGCTGGTGGGCTGGCTGGTGTGGTGGCTGTTCAAGCGGTTCGGCCAGGGGCGTGTCGCGTCCGCGCCAGCGCGCTGGTTCTGGGCCATCCAGCTGGCACTGGTGACGCATCCCCTGTTGGATGCCTTTACCGTCTACGGCACGCAGCTGTGGTGGCCACTGTCTCCGCCACCGACGATGTGGTCCAGCGTGTTCATCATCGATCCCCTGTACACCGTCTGGCTGCTGGTCGCCTGCGTGGCCGCGTGGTTCCTGCGCGAACGCGCCGCCGCCCGGCGTGCACTGGCGGCGGGACTGGTGCTCAGCAGCGCCTATCTGGGCTGGTCGCTGGTGGCCAAGGCGATGGTGGACCGCGAAGCCGAACGCACGCTGGCCGCCATGGGCCTGGGCGATGCGCCGTACTTCTCGGTGCCCATGCCGTTCAACACGCTGCTGTGGCGTGTGGTGGCGATGACGCCGTCGGGCTATGTCGAAGCCGAGCGATCTGTGCTCATCGACGAAGGCAGGATGCACTTCCGCGGCTATCCGTCCAACGTGCAGGCCTTGCGTCAGGCGCACGGCATTCCCGCCGTGGACCGCTTGTCCTGGTTCAACCGCGGGTTCATGCGCGCGCAGGTGCGCGATGCCCGCCTGGTGCTGTCGGACCTGCGCATGGGGCTGGAACCGAACTACAACTTCCAGTTCGAAGTGGCGACCTGGAGGGACGGACAGTGGAAGCCCGTCCCTCCCGTGCAGCGGCCCTGGTCGTTACCGGTGTCAGGCGGCGCGGGTGCGCGTCACTTGCTGCAGGCCATGTGGCGCCGTACATGGGATCCCTCGGCCGGATCGGTTGCAGAGCGGCTTGCAGACGACGGTGCCGCCCCGGAAGAGGGAACCGGAAGTCCCTGATGCGACCCCCCACGCGACGGGACCGCATGCCGGCTCAGCCGCCCGGGGACTCCAGCCGGGTAGGGGGCGCCGATGCCGCCCCTCGGACCTGTGCGGCGACGGCTTCCTGCGTGCTGGCGCGTTCGATTACGACGGATTCGCCACGCATCAGCCGATCGAAGTTGTCCTCGCCGACCGCGCGCTTGAACTGGCGTTCGACACGGTTGTATACGACGCGATACTCCGCGTAGGGCGTGCGCGCACCCAGCACCATGCGGACATTGCGTTCGGTAAGGCCGGTTTCACGTGCGAGCTGGGCGACGGAGTCGTCCGCTTGGGCGGCAAAGGGGGCAGCGGCTAGAACGGCCGCCAGCAGGGGTGCGGTTCTTGCGTTCATGGGTTCCTCCGGGGAGGTGACTACCGCGTGTGGCTGCGATGCACTGCAGGCCGGCAGGGGATCCGGCGCCGACATCGTCGCGCTGCGCAGTGCGGTGCCCCAGTGCTGGAACGCACGGTGACTCCGGTCATGTTTACCCTGCGCTTACTTTCGTCAGTAAACCGTTGCGCGCGCCTGCACGAAGGCATAGAAGAACACCGCGTCCGGATCGTTCTGCACGTCGTGCATCTCGCGGCGCATGCCATCGACCACGTCCTGGGTGACCCGGCCCGCCTCGACCATCGAGTCCGCGGCGGACAGCAGCAGTTCCTCCCAGAACGCGATCATGTCCTTCCGCCTTGCCGGCTCGCGGTTGTCGAAGTGCACCGTCTTGATTTCCGTGACCACGTCGCGGTAACCGCCGGCCAGCAGCAGGTTGCCCAGCTTGGCGCCGATGAACGGGTCGCCGCCACTGTCGTACTGGAAGTCGTTGAACGCCATCCAGTAGCGCCAGGTGTTGGGCGAGTACGGATGCAGCAGGAACGAGGAATTCATCACCTCGGTGACGTAGATCGGCGAACCCGGCGCCAGCACGCGCCGTACTTCGCTGAGCACGCGCGCCGGGTTGGGCACGTGCTCCAGGATCCAGCAAAGAAACGCCGCATCGAAGTCGCGCGCGCCGAAGGGCAGGCGGCTGGCGTCGGCCTGCTGCAGGGTGTAGCGGTCGCGGCACCAGGGCATCTTCGCCAGGTTGTCGCGCGCGGCGTCCAGCTGCACCTGGTTGAGGTCAACGCAGGTGGCGTGCAGATCGGGAAAACGGCGCAGCAGGATTTCGGTCTGCGCGCCCACGCCGCTGCCCACTTCCAGCAGGCGGCGCACCCCGGTGTAGTCGACATGGTTGAACAGCGTGCTTTCCAGCAGGCGGGCCTGCTTGATCAGGCGGGCCTGCTCCACCGGCGAGAAGCCATGCAGGTAGGGAGAACTGGATTCGGTCACGAAAGCCTCCATCAGAAAATCAGGCCGCCGTCGGCAGCGCATCGCCGGCGATCAGGGCATCGAAGTAGTCGCGCGTGAGCCGCAGCTGTTCCCCGGCAGTTTCCGCGCGATTCACCACGGCGCGGAAGGCGGCTTGTTCCGGCCGGTCCTTCGCGTACCAGCCCAGGTGCTTGCGGGCGATGCGCACGCCCTGCGGTTCGCCGTAGAAGGCGTGCAATGCCTGCAGGTGGCCCAGCAGGATGTCGCGCACTTCATGCAGCGTCGGTGGGGGAAGGTGCTCGCCGGTGGCGAGGAAGTGCGCGATCTCGCGGAAGACCCACGGACGCCCCTGCGCGGCGCGGCCGACCATCACCGCGTCGGCGCCGGTCTTCGCCAGCACCTGCGCGGCCTTGGCCGGCGAATCGATGTCGCCATTGGCGACGACGGGAATACGCAGCGCGGCCTTGATCGCGGCGATGGTCTCGTACTCGGCCACGCCGGTGTAGTGCTGGTCGCGCGTGCGGCCGTGCACGGCCAGCGAGGCGATGCCGCTCTCCTGCGCGATGCGCGCGATGGTCGGCCCGTTGCGGTGGTCGCAGTCCCAGCCCGTGCGGATCTTCAGCGTGACCGGCACGTCCACGGCCTTCACCACGGCGTCCAGGATGCGGCCCACCAGCGCCTCGTCGCGCATCAGCGCCGAGCCTGCCCAGGCGTTGCAGACCTTCTTGGCCGGACAGCCCATGTTGATGTCGATGATCTGCGCGCCGTGGTCGGCGTTGTAGCGCGCGGCATGGGCCAGTTGTTGTGGCTCGGTACCGGCGATCTGGACGCTGACGGGGCTGGGTTCGCCGTCATGGTCCATGCGGCGCAGCGACTTGTTCGTGCTCCAGAAGCGCGGGTCGCTGATGGTCATTTCCGACACCGCCAGGCCCGCCCCCAGCCGTTTGCACAGCAGCCGGAACGGCTTGTCGGTGACGCCGGCCATGGGGGCCAGCATCACCGGCGGGTCGATGCGGTAAGGGCCGATCTGCATGGCGGCATTGTACCGCCGGCCCCGGAGGGTCAGCGCCTGCGGCGTCGCGCGCGCCAGAACAGGAAGCCGGTCGCCAGGAGGAAGGCGGGCAACAATCCTGCAGCGGCGACGGCCCATTGCCAGGCGCGCCCGCCCACGAAGCCGCCATGCAACGGATACATCGTCTCGCTGATGCGCGCGCCGGTGCCCTGCGCGGTCGCGTCGTGCACCTGCACCGCGCGTGCGCGGTAAGGGTCCAGCCAGATCACGCTGCGACCGTTGGGATGCCACTCGCCGGGCGCGCGAAAACGGATCGACACCAGGGCGTTGTCGCCCTCCGGCACGCTGACGCGGCGGAGTTCGCTGCCCCGCGGAGCCGCGTCTGCCGCGGCCAGCAGCACGGCCGGCCAATCGATGGCGATGGTCCTTCGTTCGATCGGCAAGGGCGGTACGACCTCGGGCCCGTCGGCGAAGGTCCAGCGAAGCGCGCTCCGCAACGGTTGGCTGTACACCATCGCCACGCCGGTGAAGGTCACGACCAGCAGCAGGGGCAGCAGAAGCACCCCCAAGCTGCGGTGCCAGCTGAGCCAGCGTCGGGCAGGGGGTCCTGCGTGCCAGCGCAGGCTTGCGGCCATTGCCGCCAGGCGCGGCCACCACAGGTAAAGCCCGGACAACAGCAGGAACAGTGAGACGATGCCGGATGCGCCCAGCACCTGTTCGCCCGCCTCGCCGGCGAGCAGGTGCGTATGCAGGTCGCGCATCCACATCACCGCGTCGTTGCCCGTATTCCGCACCAGCAGAAGCTCGCCATTGGCGGGATCGAAGTAGTGGCGTTCACCCTTGGCGGCGAACGCCTGCCAGGCAGGCAGCCGCGGCGAGGGCAGATCGACGGAACGGATGCCGCTGTCCTCCGCCCCTGCCACTATCCGCGCCAACGCATGACCCTGAAGCGCGAGCGGCGGGAGCCGTTCGCGCTCCAGTTCGGGATGCGCAGCCAACAGCAGTTCCGATTGGAACGTCAGCACCGTGCCGGTCAACGACACCACGGCGAACACCAGGCCCACGGACAGTCCCAGCCACAGGTGCAACCACTTCAGCACGGGGCGGAAGCGCCATGCGGAGGGAGTGGATATGGCCTGGCGGCGGAGCATGCGGGGCGTTGGCGAGGCGCGTCAGAAGCGGTGGGACCAGCCCACCGTGAGCACGCGCCCGCGTCCGGCGGTGTAGGTGTCGTTGCGTGGCGTGCTCTGCGAGTAGTAGGTGACGTACTGCTCCGAGAAGAGGTTCTCCACGCCCACGCTCAGCGTGCCGACGGGCAGCTTGACGCGGGTGAGCAGATCCACCGTGGTGTAGCCGTCGAAGTCGGCCACCGGGGTGCCGCGCAGGTCGAATTCGCGATCCAGCGCCTTGCTCGCCTGCAGGCGCACGTCCACCGACGGCGTGAACGAGGCCTCCCAGAACGCGGTGACCCGGTCCGGGCTGATGTTGATGCCGGGCAGATCGCTGTCGACGCGGCCATCGGCATTGCTGTCGTAGCGCCCTTCGCTGCGCGCGTAGGCCAGGCCCGCGCGCATGCCGTCGCTGAAGCGGTATGACAGGCTGCCATCGAAGCCCTTGATCTCGGTCCGCTCACGGACCACGGCATAGGTCTGTGTCGCGGTATCGAAGGCCAGGCGCGAGCCCAGGTCCGAGTCGGAGCGGTACAGGGCCAGGTGCACCAGCCAGCGCCCGTCGTCGTAATCCAGGCCGATCTCCTGGTTGTCGGCGATGACCGGCTGCAGGTCGACCAGGTTGTCCACCCGCTGGCCGGCCGCGGTGATGCCGCGCAGCACGCGACCGATGTCGGCCACGGTGTAGCCTTCGGCGTAGGACGCGTACAGCTTGAGCGCGTCGGTGGCTTCCCACACCAGGCCCAGGTTCGGCAGGGTCTCGGTCGTTTTGGTGGTGCCGCCGGTGACCAGGTAGCGCGTGCCCTTCACGCCGGCCGGCACGGTGCGCTGGTCGGGGATGGTCAGGTAGTCGTCCACCTGCAGTTCGCCGCGCTCATGCCGAAGGCCGCCCGTCAGCAGCCAGGCGTCGGCGAACCGCCATTCCGCCTGCACGAAGGGCGAAACCGATTCGTAGGTCGTTTCCGGCACCCAGTCGATCTGCGCGTAGACCAGCTCCTGGTAGGTGCTGTCGCGGGCCAGGTCGAGCCCGAACGTGGCCCGCAGGTCCATTCCGAACAGGTCGCCGCGCGACCAGCTGAACTTGCCGCCGAGTTTCTCCGACGCATTCTGCGACTGGTCGTACCAGTCCGGGTCGCGCCCGTCGCCCCAGAAGTCGCCCCAGTAGCTGCCGCCGTAGAGAGCCTTGAAATCCACCCAGTACAGCTGCGTCTGCAGGAAGCCACCGGCCAGTTCATGATCGGTGTAATCCAGCACCACCGATGTCGAGCGGTTGCGGGCGCCTTCGCCTTCGCTGCCGCCGGGCGCGGACGTGGCCAGCTGGCCGGTGGCGATGTTGCCCGGCACGGTGCGGTAGTCGTTGTTGCCCTGCAGTTCGTAGTGGTTGGCGCTGACCTGCAGCCGGCGCTGGTCGTCGAGGTTCCAGCCGACCTTGGCGAAGAGGTTGTGGCTGCGCGCGTCCATCAGGTCGCCCTGGACGTCGTTGACGGCGATCGCCCGGCCATCGCCGTCGTAATAGAGTCCTTCGCTGGCCAGGGATGCGCCGCCGACGAAGTCGACGTCGCCGTGGCGCGTGCCGAAGACGTAGGACGCCTTGTAGCCCGCGCTGTCGTCTTCGCGGGGGACCGCCACGCTTGCGCTGACGCTGACATCGTGGAACGTCTCGCCGTCCTTGCGGGGCGCGCGCTTGGTGATGATGTTGATGATGCCGCCGGAGGCGCCCAGGCCCTGCAACGCATTGGCGCCGTGGATCACTTCGATCCGCTCGATCATCGCCGGGTCGATGGTGTGACCGTCGCGTCCGCCTTCGCGCAATGGCGTCGACTGCGGTACGCCGTCGACCAGATACAGCGGCTTGCGGCCGCGCAGGTTCTCACCGGCGTTGGTCAGCTTCTGGCGGGAAGGCGTGAAGGCCGGAATCAGGTTGGCCAGGACCTGGGACAGGTCCTGTGTCAGCGCCAGCTGCTGATCCAGCTGCTGGCGATCGATGATGGTGATGGTGTTCGGCAGGGCCGCGGCCGAATCCGGAATGCGGCTGGTGCTGGCCGAGACCGTCACGCGGTCGAGCTGGACGGCATCGTTGGACTGCGCAATCGCAGCCGGGCTCAGAATGGATGAGAGGGCGAGCGAAAGCAGGCTCAGGCGGAGCGGAGAGGTCATGGAGAAGGATCGGGCGTGTCGGACCCGATCATTCTAAATGAGAATGGTTATCAGTAGCTAGAGGTGTCCGCTGGCATGTGCCTGCGGGCCCTCGACCGGAAGCCTTGTTCAGCCCGCCACGGTGTCGAAGCGCGCCCGCAGTTCGCTCAGCAGCGGCATGGCCAGCGCGGCTCCGGCCCGTTCGGTGGACAGCGCGGCGTAACGGTTGGCGAAGCGCACATGGTCGGCGAATGACGCCTGCGAAGCTTCCGCCAGCGATGCGGCCAGCGCACCGTTGAAGGCGTCGCCCGCGCCCGTCGTATCGACGACCGTCGCCGCTTCGGCAGCCATGCGGTAGTGCGGCCGCGCATCGCCGCGCAACGCCTCCTCGGGGTGGGAGACGTACACGCCGGTGGCGCCCAGCGTCACCACCACCGTGCCGTGCGGGAACAGCTGCCGGCAGTGCTGGTGCAGGGTGACGCCATCGAGGGTGGCGACATCGTCGGCGCTGATGCGTTCGCCCAGATGGCGGGCGAGCAGGGCGGCGAACTCGGTTTCGTTGGGCGTGATGACGTCGGCATGCGCCAGCAGTTCGGTGGTCGTCGCGGCGTTCGCCGGCGCCGGGTTCAGCAGGGTGGTGGCGCCCTGCTGCCGTGCGGCCTGCAGCGCGGCCAGCACCGCGTCGGCAGGCGATTCCAGCTGGACCAGCACCACGCCGGCTGTCGTCAGCACGTCCGTCTGGCTGGCGACGAAATCGGCCGACAGCATCGCGTTGGCGCCGGCACCGATGACGATGGTGTTGCGCCCGTGCGCGTCCACGTAGATGCCGGCGGTGCCGGTGGGCTCGTCGCTCGCCTGCACGCGCAGCGCCAGGCCGTCGGCGGCCGCCAGGTCGCGCGCCAGCCGGCCACCGGCGTCATCGCCCAGCGCGCAGACGAAGGTCGTGTCCGCTCCCGCCCGCACCGCCGCGATGGCCTGGTTGAAGCCCTTGCCGCCGGGGCCGTTCGCGTAACGGCCGGCGATGGTCGCGCCGGCGACCGGCAGGGCGTCGCAGCGCCACACGTGGTCGACGTTGAAAGAGCCCACGACGACGACGTGGGACGGGGCGAGGGATGGCGTGTTCATGCGGGGATACCTGAGGTCCGGACCGCGGCAATGCCGTGGTCACGGGAGGGAAACGTAAGCAGGAGGAAGGAAGCGGCCGGCGGCCGCTCCCTCCGGATCAGCCGAAGTGCGACAGCACCCCGGCGATGGTGGCCGTCATCAGCGTGGCGATGGTGCCGCCCAGCACCGCGCGCAGGCCGAAGCGCGCCAGGTCCGAGCGCCGCTCCGGGGCCAGGCCGCCGATGCCGCCGATCTGGATCGCGATCGAGCTGAAGTTGGCGAAGCCGCACAGGGCGTACGTGGCGATCAGCCGGCCTTCGTCGGTCAGGGTCACGCCGGGCGTCTGCCCGTTCACGATGCCGGCCAGCTGCAGGTAGGCGACGAATTCGTTGATGACCACCTTCTGGCCGATCAGCGAGCCCACGGTGGTGGCGTCCTGCCACGGCACGCCGATGACCCAGGCGATCGGGGCCAGCAGGTAGCCGAAGATCGTGGCCAGGTCGGTCGGCTTGCCGATGGCGGCCGCCAGGCCGGTGACGTCGCCGAACCAGGTCAGCGGCGCATTGATCAGCGCGATCAGGGCGATGAAGGCCAACAGCATCGCGCCGATGTTCAGCGCCAGCTTCAGGCCGTCGCCGGCGCCGGCCGCCGCCGCGTCGATGATGTTGCTGGAGGTCTTCTCCACTTCCATCTTCACCGTGCCGCGGGTCAGCGGCGTGCCGGTTTCCGGGATCAGCAGCTTCGCCACCACCAGCGTGGCGGGAGCGGCCATGATCGACGCGGCCAGCAGGTGCTTGGCATAGAAGGCCTGCTGCTCCGGATCGCCGCCGCCCAGCATGCCCACATAGGCCGCCAGCACGCCGCCGGCGATATGGGCCATGCCGCCGATCATCATGGTGATCAGCTCGGACTCGGTCATCTTCGGAATGTACGGGCGCACCGTCAGCGGCGCTTCGGTCTGGCCGATGAACACGCTGGCGCAGACGCTGGTGGTCTCGGCGCCGGACACGCGCATCACCTTGGTGATGGCCAGCGCCATCATCCGCACGATGAACTGCATCACGCCCAGGTAGTACATCACGCCCATCAGCGCGGCGAAGAAGATGATGGTGGGCAGCACCTGGAAGGCGAAGATGAAGCCGAACTTCTCGGTGTCCATCAGGCTGCCGAAGATGAAGCCGGAGCCCGCCTTCACGAACTCCAGGATCTTCACGAAGCCGTGGCCCAGCCAGTCGAACACCTCGCGCCCGCCCGGCACCAGCAGCACCAGGGCGGCGAAGGCGATCTGCAGCGTGATGCCCGTGGCGACCAGCTTCCAGTCGATGGCCCGTCGGTTGTTGGAAAACAGCCAGACGATGCCGATCAGCACCGCCAGACCGAACAGGCCGAAGCCGATCCGCCCCAAGACTTCCAGCATGTATTCCCCCAGACCTTGCATGTTGTTCTGACCCGGCAGTCTAGCAGCGCACCGGCTCCATCAGTCCGTTCAGCCAACCCCGCGCCAGGCAACCCAGAGGGCCAGGGCGAAGAACACCAGCGCGGCCAGGCTGCGGGCCAGCTTCAACGGCAGCCTGTCGGCGAAACGGTGGCCCAGCCAGACCACCGGCAGGTTGGCCAGCAGCATGCCGATCGTGGTGCCTGCGATCACCTGCCACAGCGGCTCGTACCGGGTCGCCAGCAGCACGGTCGCCACCTGGGTCTTGTCGCCGATCTCGGCCAAGAAGAACGCCACCGTGGTCGCCAGGAAGGCGCCATGGGCCGGCAGCTTCTCGTTCTCGTCCAGCGTGTCCGGCTTCAGCGTCCAAAGCGCCACCGCCAGGAAACTGGCCGCCACGACCCAGCGCAGCACCTCGGGCGACAGCCAATCGGTCAATTCCGCGCCCAGCCACGCCGAGATCGCATGGTTGACCAGCGTGGCGGCGAGTATGCCCAGCGCGATCGGCCACGGTTTGCGGTAACGCGCGGCCAGCAGCAGGGCGAGCAGCTGGGTCTTGTCGCCGATCTCGGCCAGGGTGACGGTGCCGGTGGACACCAGCAGGGCTTGCAGGGACAACATCTACGACTCCGGGGCCAGGCATTCGCGTGTGGACGCGAAGGCAAACGACGCACTGCCCGGCCCGGGTTAGCGCGACGCCTGCCTTCGGTCTTGCCCGGCGAAGCGGATCGCTTCGTCCCGCGCACCATGGTCTGTCGACCAAGTGTGTTGACGCGCGGACCCCGTGTGGACGGGTGGGCTACTCCCCGGAGGAGGAAAGTGCGTGCATTGTAGGAGGTGTGCGGCGTGCGGGGCGGAGCCATTCTCATTTGGCCGCGTGCCGGGCGTCCGGACGGGCGCTACGATGGGCACGGTCGTCACCGGAGCCTGCCATGCAATATCGCCGCCTGGGCACGTCGGGCCTCCAGGTCTCAGCCCTGTCCTTCGGTGCCTGGCTGACGTTCGGGCAGCAGGTCGGCCCGCGCGAGGCGGGCGAACTGATCGCGCTGGCCTGGGACCACGGGATCAACTTCTTCGACAACGCCGAGGTCTATGGCCATGGCGAAGCCGAGCGCGTGATGGGTCAAGCGCTGCGCGCGCTGGGGTTGCCGCGGGATGGTTTCTGCGTGTCCAGCAAGGTGTGTTTCGGGTCGGTGGAGAACCCGCGCCCCACCCAGCGTGGCCTGTCGCGCAAGCATGTGTTCGATGCCTGTCACGCGGCCCTGCGCCGGCTGCAGGTGGACTACCTGGATCTCTACTACTGCCACAGGCCGGATCCGGATACGCCGGTCGAAGAGACCGTCTGGGCGATGGACAGCCTGATCCGGCAGGGGAAGGTGCTGTACTGGGGCACGTCGGAGTGGCCGGCCGCCCGCATCCGCGAAGCCTCCACGATCGCGCGCAAGCATCATCTGCACGGGCCCACCATGGAGCAGCCGCAGTACAACCTGCTGCATCGCCAGCGGGTGGAACTGGAGTACGCGCCGCTCTACGCCGAGCTGGGCCTGGGCACCACCACCTGGTCGCCGCTCGCCTCCGGACTGCTGACCGGCAAGTACGGGAAGGACATCGCCGGCGACACCCGGCTGGGCCGGGCCGGGCACGAGGAACTGCGCCGGATGGTGTTGGGTGCGGAGGGCGCCCGGCGGCCGGAGCGCGCTGCCCGCTATGCCGCCGCGGCGGCCGAACTGGGCGAGAAGCCTGCGCCGCTCGCCATCGCCTGGTGCCTGCAGAACCCCCATGTCTCCAGCGTCATCCTGGGCGCCAGCCGCCCCGAGCAACTGCGCGAGAACCTCACGGCGCTGGAGCTTGCGGGGCGATACGACGAGCCGGTCTGGGCCCGGCTGACCGCCGCCGCGGACTGAGGCGGGAGCCCCATCCGGGGTGTTGACTCGCAAATAAGAATCATTATCATCATTGGCGTTCCGTCCTGGAGCTTCCCGATGATCTCGAACGTCACCGCATTGCCCACGTCCGATTCGCTGGCGCTGCGCGAGCGCCTTTCCCTGTCGCACGCCCGGCCGCAGGCCGAGGACACCCTGGACAGCACCGCGCTGCTGAAAGGGCAGCGCGAAGTCCTCATCCGCCACGGCGACCGCGTGTATCGCCTGCGCCACACCAGCAACGACAAGCTGATCCTCACCAAGTAGGCCGAACCCTCGTCGCGACGGAGCATCGTCGCGCCGCGCCGCTGCCGAACACCCTTTCTCTCCACCGGGCGCCAGCCAAGGATTCTCCGGCCGCCAGCCTTCCGGGTCTTCATCACCCACAGGAATGCTGTACGCCATGAAGCGTCCCACGCTGCTCACCACGGCCGTGTGGCTGGCCCTTGCCGGCCATGCCCGTGCCGAAACGTCCGCCGACACCGCCACGCGGGAGTTCGAGCGCATCCAGGTCACCGCCACGCGCAGCGAGCGCGCCGTCGCCGACGTACCCAACACGGTCAGTGTCATCGATCGGGAGGAATTGGACGACCGCCTGGTGCGCGACATCAAGGGCCTGGTGCGCTACGAGCCCGGCGTCACGGTGACCTCTAGCTTCGGCCGCTTCGGCCTGGGCGGTTTCCGCATCCGTGGCCTGGAGGGCAACCGCGTGCGCATCCAGACCGATGGCATCCCGGTGCCGGATGCGTTCTCGATCGGCAGCTTCTCGAATGCGAACCGCAACTTCGTCGACCTCGATACGCTGAAGCAGGTCGAGATCGTGCGCGGGCCTTCCAGTTCGCTGTACGGCTCGGACGCGCTCGGCGGCGTGGTCTCCTTCATCACCAGGGACCCGTCGGATTACCTCGACGATGGAAAGGATGCGTACTTCGGTTTCCGCCTTGGCTATGACGGCAGCTGGAATGGCCTGTTCGGCAACGCCGCCGCGGCGTTCGGCGGCGAGCGCTGGAGCGGCCTGGTCAGCGTGGGCCATCGGCAGGGTCAGGAAACCGAGAATCAGGGCGATATCGCCGGCGTCGGCGGCGCACGCACGCTGCCCAATCCGCAGGAGCGGGACGGCCGTAGCCTGCTGACGAAGCTGGTCTTCTCGCCGACTGAAGGGCGGCGCTTCCGCCTGACGGTGGAGGGCAACGAAGACAGTGCCGACACCGATCTGTTGACCCAGCAGGGCTACCAGTCGCTGACGCGCGCCACCCATGATCGCGTGATCGCGCGCGACCACCAGACGCGTGCGCGTGTCGCCTTCGCGCACGAATGGGACGGCCTGTCGGCCGGTTTCGCCGACAGCCTGGACTGGCAGGTTTACCGCCAGGACAGCGAGACCACCCAGTACACGCGCGAGGAACGGACGCTGCCGGCGCCGACGCTGCGCGACATCCGCGAGCGCGTGTTCAATTTCGACCAGCGGACCCACGGTCTGCAGGTGAATTTCCGCAAGTCGTTCGGTGCATCGGTCCGGCACGACCTGATCTACGGCCTGGACATCGCACGCACCGAGACGCGGCAGAAGCGCGACGGCCTGCGCACGTTCCCGCTGACGGGCGTGAGCACGCCGGTGATGTCGCCGGATACGTTCCCCGTGCGCGACTTCCCGATCAGCAGGACCACGACCGCCGCACTGTATGTGCAGGACGAGATCGGTTTCGCCGACGGCACGTTCCGGCTGGTGCCGGGCCTGCGCGTGGATCACTACCGGCTCGATCCCCGGCACGATGCCATCTTCGACACCGACAACCCGGGCCTGGCGCTGGCGGACATCCGCGAGACCGCCGTGTCGCCCAAGCTGGGCGTGGTGTGGAGGTTCGCACCCGCATGGTCGCTGTTCGGCGGCTATGCGCACGGCTTCCGCTCGCCGCCGTACAACGACGTCAACATCGGCTTCACCAACGTGCAGTTCGGCTACACGGCGATCGCCAACCCGGACCTGAAGCCGGAAACCAGCGATGGCGTGGAACTGGGCGTCCGCTACGCCGGGAAGGCGGTGTACGCCAGCCTGTCGGGCTACTACAACCGCTACGACGACTTCATCGAGTCGATGCGCTTCATCGGCTACAACGATGACGGGCTGATGGTCTACCAGTCGCAGAACATTTCCGAAGCGCAGATCCATGGCGTGGAGTTCAAGGCGGGCCTGGACATCGGTGCCTTGTCCGATGCGTGGCACGGCTGGTCGCTGCGTGGCGCGGCCGCGTGGTCGCGCGGCGAGGATCGCAGCGGCGATACGCCGCTGGACAGCGTGGACCCGCTGACCGCGACGCTGGGCCTGGCGTACGACGCGCCGTCATGGGGTGCGGAGCTGGCGGGTCGGTTCGTCGACCGCAAGCGCCGCGTCTCCGATCCGGCCTACTACCGCCAGCCAGGTTATGGCGTGCTCGACCTGTATGCGCACTGGGACTTCGCGCCCGGGGCCCGGTTCAACGTCGGTGTGTTCAACCTGGGGGACCGCACCTACATCGAGGCCGGCGACATCGCGCTGGTGCTGGACACCAGTACGACGCTGGCCCGCTATACCGCGCCGGGGCGCAGCCTGTCGGCCAGCCTTGCCGTGAGCTGGTAACCGCCATGGCGACGCTGCGCGTGATGCCAGGTCCCGTGTTCGGCGACGTGAGCGATGCGTTCCCCGCCGCCACGCAGCTGGCGGCGCTGGGCCCGGTGCTGTGCCTGTACCGCACGCAGCAGGGCAGCGAGCTCGCCGGTTGGCAGCAGGCCGTGCGGGTGGAAGTCCACACCGGTGTGGGCAGCGACGGACTCGACGAACGCCTGCTGTTCTTCGATGCGCAGGGCCGCTGCTGCTGGCGCCTGTGCCTGTTGCCGGACAGCGACTTCGTCGCGTGGGATCGGTTGGCGGCGTCGTTGCCGGCCGGCCGGGATGCCGACGCGGGCGGGCTGGCGGACCGCCTGTGGCGTCGCCTCGCCGGCCGCCTGCTCGGCGGGGAATGGCGGGCCTGCGTACTGCACCTGCACGCGTTACCGCAGCCCGGGGCGCTGCCAGTGCTGGCCGCCAGCCTGCCATTGATGTCGATGCTGAGCGCCACCACCGCGCAGCGCCTCGCGCAGGCGGAAGGGGCCGATCTGGAGGGCGGGCCCCGCGGCGAGATCGGCCTGCCGTCTCCATCCCGTCAGCCTTCCGATGCCTCCCCTTCGGAGGAAGGTCGTGAGGTGGGCGACAACGTCATACCGCTGATCAGAAGAACATGAGAGGAAACCCCATGAAAAAGCCGGTCGCCACCCTGGCGTGCACCACGCTGCTGCTGTCCGTCGGCCAGGCCTGGGCCGCCGATCCCGTCCGCGACCGCCAGGCCATCCTGGCGATGCAGGGCGACTACACCGTCGACTTCGCCTTCGACGAAACCGTCCTGCTGCAGCCGGGCTACGAGCGCCAGCCCGCCATGCGCAGTGGCGGGGATGAGACCGTCATCGTCGTCGAGGACACGCCCACCCGGATCGTCCTGCAACACCTCCTGGTCGATCCCAAGAGCGGCCACGTCACCAAGCACTGGCGCCAGGACTGGACCTACGAGGCGCCGACGCGCTTCGAGTTCAGCGACGACCAGACATGGCGCGTGCGCGCGATGGCGCCCGACGCGACACGGGGCGCCTGGACGCAGTGCGTGTACGAGGTCAGCGATGCGCCGCGCTACTGCGGGACGGGGCGCTGGGACTACCGAAACGGCGTGGCCACCTGGACCAGCGACCTGAGCTGGCGCCCGCTACCGCGCCGCGAGTACACCCGGCGCAGCGATTACAACGCGCTCTCCGTGGTCAACCGCCACACCCTGACACCGAACGGCTGGACCCATGAGCAGTTCAACACCAAGGTGCTGCGCAGGCCCGACGGAACGCAGGTGGAACTGGCGCGCGAATTCGGCTTCAACGATTACCTGAAGACCACCGAGGTCGACTTCACGCCCGCGCGCGACTACTGGCAGGCGACCGCCGGCTACTGGGCCAGGGTGCGCGCGCGCTGGGACGGATTCCTGTCGCAGGCTCCGGGCCTACGGCTGAAGACCAAGGTGGACGGCATGGCAATGATCATTCCGCTGTTCACGCAGGCGGGTGAGATCCAGGCAGGCAAAACGGTGGCGGACGCGGACATCGCCCGGGTGTTCGCCGACTGGGTGGAGCCGGCGCCGGTGGAACGCGCTGCCGCGGCGTCGCGCTGAAGCTTCTCTCCGGCACAGGGACGTGCCGTTCTTTCCGAAAAAGACCCCCGCGGTCGCGGGGGCAGGGGATTCACGCGTTTCTCTTCTAATAATGCGTATCAGATGAGGGTGCCGCCGCCCTTGCCGGCGGGCGGCGCCGGAGGTGCGGGCGGCGGAGAGGGCAGGAGCGTGTCCTCGCCGTCGTCTTCGAAGGTCTGCACCTTGCCGTCCTGGTCGACGATCATCACGCGACGGCGCTCCACCACGGCCGGTGTCTTGCCGACGGTCGCGGCCACCCGCGGCTTGACGACGATGCGCGATGTCGCGGGCAAGCGGAGCGCGGCGGCCTTCGGTACCGTCACCGTGCCGGTCCGTACCTGCCGGTCACGCAGGTATTCGATCGCGACCCTGGCCTCTTCCGGCTTGCCGCGCAGTGCCTGGGTGACGTCGCGGGGCGACGTCACCGGTGCGCCGTCCACCTTGCGGATCACGTCGCCCGGCTGCAGGCCTTCGAGTTCCTCGCCGACGGACAGGACGAGCACGCCGGCATCGGTGCCGAAGTAGCGGCCCAGCGAGGCATCGACCGTCGCCAGGTTGAGATTGCTCCAGCGGAAGGCCTGCGCCAGCGCCGGAAGACGGCAATCCTCGCGCTTGCAGTCGCCCAGCCTGCCGAGTTGGCGGAGTTCGCGCTGGACCTCAGGCGAGATGACGTTCGTGATCTGATCCATCGGCACCGGCACGCCCTCGATCCAGGGCATGCCGTCTTCGCCGCCGAGGAAGAAGGCACGGCCCGGTCCCTGCCCGTCGAAGGCGAAGCGCGGCGATACCGGCGTGGGCGTGATGCTGACCTCGTGCGTCCCGCCATCGCGCTGGTAGGTGATCCGCACGGGCGTATCGACGCGGAGGTCGGCCAGCAGTGCGCGCGCATGCGCCACGCGCGCGTCGGCGCCGTCACCCGTGATGGCGGCGCCGCCCACGCGCACCAGGCGATCGCCGGCCTTGAGTCCGGCCCTGGCCGCGCCGCTGTCCGGCGTGACGCCGGCAATGCGCACGCCTTCGTCGTCGCCCGCCAACAGCACGCCCAGTCGCGGCCGGCCTGCGACGGCACGGTCGATCCGTATCGGGGCCCGGAGCGTGTCGGCTCCTCGCGAGAGTTCGGCCACGCGTTGTGCGGCGCGTCGCAGGTCGGTGCGCGCGGCTTCCAGTTCCTTCTGTCGGGCCGCATCGTCCTGCTGCGCCTGGGCCGTCAGCGGCGACAGCAGCGCAAGGGCCAGCAGTGTGCGGGAAAAGGGCTTGAGCATGGTGGGACTCCTCGTTGCGTGTTCGGGTCAGTAGATGGCGGTATCGGCGGAGGTGTCGTTGAGGGCGACCTGCCAGCGTTGGGTGGCTTCCACGCCGGTGAGCTGGCGCAGCGTGTCGACGCGCTGCTGCCACAGCGCGGCACGCGCGGACTCCTGCAAGGCCGGCTGCGAGAGGGCGAGATCGATGTGCGCGACCTGGTCCTGCAGATCGGCGCTGACGGCGAGGATCGCCACATTGCCGACCGTGCTGTCGGGCAATTGGGCCAGCACGGCCTCCAGGCGTGCGGATTCGGTGTAGAGCGCGTCCAGTCGGGCGGGGTCGTGCTGTCGCGCCTGCAGGGCGCGCTCAGGTGTCTGCCGTGCGCGGGAAGCGGGGGCGGACCGTGTCGAAGGGGGCGTGTCCTGCGCTTCCGCGATGGTCGAAGTCCGGGCGAGCGGCTCCGGCGTCGCCACGAGGGGCGCGCTTGTCGCGATCTCGGGCAGGGGGGCGGGCTGCGACGGAAGCGGTGAGTCCACCGTGGTCCGCCAGTGCAGCAACGGGACCACGGCGGCGAAGAACGCCGTCGCCGCCAGCGCCAGCGCGGGACGACGCCATCGCGTGCGATGGTCGGGTGCCGGCGCGGGCGGCAGGGCGATGGCGACACGCTGCCAGGCGCCCTCCGGCGGGGTTTCCAGCGGCAGGCCGCCGAAGGCGTCGCCCCAGTCGCGCGGCAGGGGTTCGCGGGCGCGGGAATCAGGCATGGACGGTGTCCTCGATGTTCAACAGTGCCCGCAGGCGACGCGTGCCGCGGGAGACCTGCGATTTGGAGAAGCTGGGCGTGCGCTGCATCAGCTCGGCGATCTCGTCGTGGGTGTAGCCCTCGGCGTGGTAAAGCCACAGCACGCTGCGCGTTGCCGCGGGCAGCGCTTCGAGCGCGCGTTGCAGTAGCGCTGCATCCGCTGCCGCCGCGGGCGGCAGGCCCTGGTCCTGCGGCAGGTCGTCTTCCTCCACCGCGATTTCGGCGACCAGGCGCTTCAGCCGTCGCAGCCGCAGCAGCGCCTCGTTGACCGCGATCTGCCGCAGCCAGCCCCAGAAGGGGCAGTCGCCCCGGTAATCGGGCAGATGGTGGAAGAGCTTCAGCATGGTGTCCTGCAATACATCGCCCGCGGCCTCCCGGTCTCCGCAGATCCGCAGCGCCAGGGTGAAGACCGGGCGCTCGAAGCGCCGGTAGATCTGCTCGAACGCCTCCCGGCAGCCGGTACGCGCAAGCGCGACCAGGCTGTCGGGGACATCGATGGCGAACTGCGATCGGCTCAAGCGGAGCGATTCCCGGGCTGTCGGATGTAGGGATGCCGCAGCGGGCAATACCGTCGCAGGGTCGCCGAAGTTCCCGCGCACGGTGCCGGGACCGCCCAGGCCTATAATCGGACCATCGTCACAGGAAGGGGGTCAGCAATGGAGTTCGGTCTTTCCACACTGGTGGTTGCGGCGGTGGTGCTGTTCATCGTGGTCACCTTCTTCAAGGGTGTCCGCGTGGTGCCGCAGGGCTACGAGTTCACGGTGGAGCATTTCGGCAGGTACACCCACACGATGTCCCCCGGCCTGCACTTCCTGATCCCGTACATGCAGAGCATCGGCCGCAAGGTCAACATGATGGAGCAGGTGTTCGAAGTGCCTTCGCAGGACGTCATCACCAAGGACAACGCGGTGGTGAAGGTGGACGGCGTGGTCTTCTTCCAGGTGCTGGATGCGGCCAAGGCCGCGTATGAGGTGTCCAGCCTGGACCAGGCGATGATCGCGCTGGTGCAGACCAACATCCGTACCGTGATCGGCTCGATGGACCTGGACGAGTCGCTCAGCCAGCGCGAGACCATCAATGCCAAGCTGCTGGGCGTGGTGGACCATGCGACCAGTCCTTGGGGCGTGAAGGTCAACCGCATCGAGATCAAGGACATCCAGCCGCCGCGCGACCTGGTGGATGCGATGGCCCGGCAGATGAAGGCCGAGCGCGACAAGCGCGCTTCCATCCTCGAGGCCGAGGGCGCGCGGGCGTCGGAAATCCTGCGCGCGGAAGGCGAAAAGCAGGGTGCGATCCTGGAAGCCGAAGGCAAGCGCGAGGCCGCCTACCGCGAGGCCGAGGCGCGCGAGCGCCTGGCCGAGGCGGAGGCCAAGGCGACGGAGCTGGTGTCCAATGCCATCGCCCAGGGCGACGTGCAGGCGATCAACTACTTCATCGCGCAGAAGTACGTGGAGGCCTTCAAGGAACTGGCCATGGCGCCGAACCAGAAGTTCGTGCTGATGCCGATGGAGGCCAGCGGCGTGATCGGCTCCATCGCCGGCATCGCCGAACTGGCCAAGGAGGCGCTGAACAAGCAGCAGGTGGCGGCGCCATCGCGTCCGCCCCGCGTTCCGGGAGCCTGACATGAGCTTCAAGTTCGCGTTCTGGGCGATCGGAGCGCTGGTGCTGTTCGCCGCCGAGGCGATGGCGCCGGGCGCGTTCATGCTGTGGTTCGGCTTCGCCGCGGTGGCGATGGCGCTCTTGGTGCTGGTGGCGCCCGGGCTCGGCTGGCTGGCGCAGGCGGTGCTGTTCTCGGTGCTGGCGCTGATCTCGGTGGCGGTCTATCGCCGGTGGTTCCGCGGCAAGGGTCGGCAGAGCGACAAGCCGCTGTTGAACCGACGCGCGGAACAGCTGGTGGGCAGTGTCGCCGTGCTCGACCAGGCCATCGAAGGGGGGCGCGGCCGGGTGAAGATCGACGATGCGTTCTGGACGGTGGAAGGTCCGGACTTGCCGGTGGGCATGCGGGTCCGCGTGGTCGCCGTGAACGGCATGACATTGAAGGTGCAGGAGACCTGAGGTGGGATCAAGCGCGCTGGCGTGGTCGATGTCGGTGCTGGCGCCGCTGTCGGTGACGGCGGCCGACCTGGTCGGCCGTGTCATGCCACCGTATCCGGCCGGCCTGGACGAACTGGGCGGGAGCTGCGTCTCCGATTCGGTCGAACCTGCCCGCGTCTGCGATTACTCGGTGGGCGTGCTGGCCTCGCCCGCCGCCGTGGATGGCGGCGAACCCGTCCCGCGTTTCGTCATTGCCGGCCAACTGGCCGGCCGCGACGGCGCCCGGGCGCAGTGGCGCATCACCGACGCGCTGCCCTATCCCACCGGTCGTCCCGGCTATTACCTGCAGTTCGGCACCTGCCGGGTGAACGGGCGCGACGATGCGCGGGTGGCGGCCATCGTGCGGCAGCACGACACGTCGACCGAATGGTTGAAGGACATCGCCTGGGCCGGACGCCTGCGCCTGCCCGATGCGCGCTTCGACGTGCTGGATGCGCGCACGGTCGACTGCATCAATGAGGCCTACTACGGCCTGTGATGGCGGCGCACCGCCCTGGTGCGTTCTGGGATAATGCGCTTCTTTGCCCGCCCCGGAAGCCGCCATGACCCAGAAGACCCTCCTCAACGACACCCATCGTGCGCTCGGCGCCAAGATGGTCGACTTCGGCGGCTGGGACATGCCGATCCACTACGGTTCGCAGATCGAAGAGCACCACCAGGTGCGTCGCGATGCCGGCATGTTCGACGTCAGCCACATGACCGTGGTCGACCTGCGCGGGCCGCGCACCCGTGAGTTCCTGCGCCAGCTGGTGGCCAACTCGGTGGACAAGCTGCAGAAGCCGGGCAAGGCGCTGTACACGACCATGCTCAACGAGGAAGGCGGGGTGATCGACGACCTGATCATCTACTTCATGGACGACGCCTTCTTCCGCCTGGTCGTCAACGCCGCCACCCGTGAGAAGGACCTGGCGTGGATCGGTGCCCGTGCCGCGGCGTTCGATGTGGAGGTCAGCGAGCGTCCCGACTTCGCCATGATTGCCGTGCAGGGTCCTGCCGCGCGCGAACGCGTGCACGGCCTGCTGCGCGAAGAGGACCGGGTGAAGGTCGGCAAGCTGACCCGCTTCTCCGCCGCCGATGCTTCCACTGCGGACGGCGTGCCGCTGTTCGTCGCCCGCACCGGCTACACCGGCGAGGATGGCTACGAGATCGTGTTGCCCGGAAGCGAGGCAGTCGCGTTCTGGAACGCCCTGCTCGCAGCGGGGGTGAAACCGGCCGGTCTGGGCGCGCGCGACACGCTGCGCCTGGAAGCGGGCATGAACCTCTACGGACAGGACATGGACGAATCCGTCTCGCCCTACGAAGCGGCGCTGGCCTGGACGGTGGCGCTGGACGAAGGACGTCCCTTCATCGGCCGCGCGAAGCTGGAGGCGCAGAAAGCCGCCGGCGCGCCGCGGCAGATGATCGGCCTGGTGATGGACGAGAAGGGCGTGCTGCGCCATGGGCAGAAGGTGCTCACCGCGCATGGCGAGGGCGAGATCCTGTCGGGCACCTTCTCGCCGACGCTGGGCAAGGCCATCGCGTTCGCGCGGGTGCCTGCGGGCGACATCGCGCTGGGTGCGGCCGGCGGCGTGCGTGTGGACATCCGGGGCAGGGAAGTGCCGGTGCGCGTGGTCAGGTTCCCGTTCGTGCGCGACGGCCAGGCCCAGCCCGGCGTGCTGGAATGAATCGCAGGCCGCCACCTACACGTGCGGCTTACTCCGCTAAACTATCGTCTCCATCCCGACCTACCGCACCGATCCGGAGTACCCCATGAGTGAGATTCCTGGCGATCTGAAGTTCCTCAAGTCCCACGAATGGGCCCGCCTGGAGAGCGACGGTCGCGTCACCGTCGGCATCTCCGACCATGCGCAGGGCCTGTTGGGCGACCTGGTCTACGTCGAACTGCCGAACGTCGGCGATCGCATCGAAGCTGGCAACGCCAGCGCGGTGGTCGAGTCGGTCAAGGCCGCCTCCGACGTGTACAGCCCGGTCACCGGCAAGGTCGTGGAAGTCAACGCGGCGCTGTCGGACAAGCCGGAAACCATCAACGAGGACGCCTACGGCGAAGGCTGGATCTTCGTGATCGAAGCCGAGGAGCCGGACCAGCTCAACGAACTGCTGTCGCCCGACGACTACGCCGAGCTGATCGAAGACGAAGACCACTGAGGCAGCCCACCGGCTGTCCCCTGACGGGGAACCGGCGGCGAAGGAGCATGTCTCCCTCGTCGTCGGTTCCCCGCTTCGTTTCCGCCGTCGTGGGCGCTGGCGCCAAGGTGGATCCGCGCGTGGCGCAGGCGCATCCGGCGCGCATGCAACACCCGGACCAGCGCGGACGACGGACGCATGCGGCCGGCGGACGGCAAGGTGGAATCGCCGGTACGCACGGACGGCGGACGTGCGATGTCGCCACCCATCCGCTGCCGCGCGATCGCACTTGAGCCGCGATGCGGAGGCGTCGAACGCGGCGACGCATCGATGGCGGGAGGGAAAAAAGTTTGCGCAGTTCGGCGCATTCGGGCTTGTGCGACGCGAAATCGGATGCCTTTCCGGAAAAATTTTCTAGCTCGCGTTCAAGCCGCCGGGGCGGTCGTGGCCGAGGTCGCAAGGCGCTCGCGTCAACCTCGCAACATCATCGGCGCGCCTGACCCCGATGAAGAAAAAGCGCGTTTTCCCGATGTTTTTTTTCTTGCGTGCGTCGAAGCGGCGCAAACCTCGCCTGACAGGGAGCAGCGGTGCGGGTGCGCCAAGTGTTCGCCGTCGCGATCAGGTCCGGACGGGAGAACGAAAAAAGTTGCGCACAGGTGTTGACACCTTGAAAAACCGTGATTAGGTTTCGCCCCAAGCAGAGCATGCTGCGGAAGCGAGTGAGTCGAATCAACACGACAGCGCGAGAGACAACACAGTCCATCGTCACCCGGATCGGGGTGGACGCAGGCCTCGCTTCCCCCGCAGAAACGCAACGCCTCCATTCCATGACACCCGCGTCGCCTGGCGACGCGGGTGTTTTCTTATTTGTAGGGAGCCGGGTTTCGCACGCCTGGCCCCCTGGGGAATCCGCATCGCCGCGCGTGTCGCGGCAGCGGCTGCCGACGGGTCCGACTCCCGCGGCGTTTCTTGCAGCTGGGCCTGCCTTCGGGCAGATGTGCTGTAGCCAGACGTAAAACACCATAGTTCACTGACGAGGAGCCATCACATGGCAATGAAGAAAGCTGCGAAGAAGAAACCGGCCGCCAAGAAGGCCGCCAAGAAGGCCACCAAGAAGTCGGCTGCCAAGAAGACCGTGAAGAAGGCCGCCAAGAAGGTCGCCAAGAAGGTCGCCAAGGCCAAGAAGGCGGTGAAGAAGGTCGCCAAGAAGGCCGCCAAGAAGGTTGCCAAGAAGGTCGCCAAGAAGCCGGCGAAGAAGGCCGCCAAGAAGACCACCAAGAAGGCTGCCAAGAAGGTTGCCAAGAAGCCGGCGAAGAAGGCTGCCAAGAAGACCGCCAAGAAGGCTGCCAAGAAAGTAGCCAAGAAGCCGGCCAAGAAGGCCGCCAAGAAGGCTGCGAAGAAGCCCGCCAAGAAGGCTGCCAAGAAGTCCAAGAAGAAAGCGGCCCCGGTCGCGCTGCCGGCCACCCCGGCTCCGCTGATCTAAGCCAACCCCGATTAGCCGTAACACCATGGACTCTCTCCCTGTGCCCAGCGGGGAGAGAGTTTTTTTATGGGCGAGCGGCTAGGCTACCGCCCTGGATCCACGCGGGAGCATGGGCATGAAGTTGTTCAGATGGACGCTGGCGACCATCGTCGCGGTGGGGCTGGTCTTCGTTGCCGGTGGATTGCTGCTGCCGTCCACGACGCACGTCGAGCGCAGCGTCGTGATCGAGCGCAGTCCGGAGCAGGTCTTCGCCACCCTGGATTCGTTCGAACGTTTCAACGCCTGGTCGCCATGGGCCGAGTACGACCCGCAGGCCAGGTACACCTTCGAAGGCCCGGTGCGGGGCGTAGGCGCGCGCATGCGCTGGGTGGGGAACCGGGCCGTGGGTAGTGGCAGCCAGGAGGTCATCGCCAGCGAACCGCATAGCAGGATCGTGGTGGCGCTGGATTTCGATGGAAGCCAGGCGCAGGCGACGTATCTGCTGGTGCCGGAAGCCGGCGGAACACGGGTGACCTGGGCATTCGACAGCACGCATGGCCTGAATCCTTTCAGGCGCTGGCTCGGTCTGCTGTTCGACCGGATGATCGGTGCGGACTACGAGAAGGGGCTCGCCCGACTCAAGGCGCTGATGGAAGCCTCGGACGCATAGCCCGCCGGCGCGCGCTGCGCGGTGACGCAGCGCGCACGTGCGCTCAGCGGGGCGACGCGGTGCTGCGTTGCGAGGAGGTGCCCGCGTCGTTGCGCTCCCGTGCCGGAGCGCCCTCGGGCGACTCGGCCAGCAGCAGGTCGTAGTCGGCGGGCGTCTCGACCCACGGCTCGCCCGGCAGGCCCATGGCCCGGTCGAGGATGGTGGGCAGCAGGCCCGAGGGCAGCGAGCTGTCGCTGTTCCAGACCATGGCCACGCCCAGGTCCTGTCCCGGCACCAGCGCCATCAGGCCGCGATAGCCCTGCACCGCACCGGCATGGAAGATCACCTGCTGACCGGCGTAGTCGAACACGCGCCAGCCCAGGGCATAACTCGCCGAGTGGATGCGCTCGCGACGCCAGCCACCGCGCATTTCGCCCGGTGTGGTCACCACCGGAGCATGCAGGGTGGCCAGCAGCGGCGCCGGCAGTACGTCGGGACGATGGCCCGTCTGCGCGATCAGCCACTGCGCCAGGTCGCTGGCGCTGGCGTTGACGCCGGCGGCGGGCGGCAGGCGGTAGTAGGTCGGCTTGGGGGTCAGTGAAACCCAGCCGTTGCGGCTGCGCACGTGCGGCCGCGCCCAGCGCGTACTGCCCTGGATGCCGGACAGGCCCAAGCTGGCGTCGTTCATGCCCAGGGGCTTGAAGATGCGGCGATCCACCGCCTGGTCGTAGAACGTGCCGGACGCCGCGAACACCACGTCGCCGATCAGGCTGAAGGCCACGTTCTGGTAGGCATAGCACTCGCCGGGCGCGCACTTCAGCGGCGCGTAGGCGAGCTTGCGCGCGACATCGTAGTACTCGGCATTGGCTTCGATGTCGCGGTCGAAGGCATTGTGGGCCTGCAGGCCCACGCTGTGGCTCAGCACGTCCGCCACGGTGACGCGCGAGGTCGCGACGGGATCGCTCAGCTGGAAGCCGGGCACGTACTGGTTGACCTTGCTGTCCCAGCGCAGCGAGCCGTCCTGCACCATCAGGCCGGCCAGGGTGCTGGCGAAGGACTTGGACAGCGACGCCAGACGGAACACGGTGTGCGCGTCGACCTGCTGCGGGTTGACCACATCGGTGACGCCATAACCGCGCGCGCTCAGCACGCGCCCGTTGTGGACGATGGCCATGGCCAGACCCGGTACGCGCTGGCCCACCGTCAGGTGCTCGGCCATTGTCTCGAAGGCGCGCACATCGAAGCCGGCAGCCAGCGGGCGGATGTCCTGGCCCGCCAGCGCGGACCGGTAGGGACGCGGCTGGGTGGGGGAGACATACGGTGCGGTGCTGGCGGTGGCCAAGCCGGAAACCCCGGCATCGGATGCGGCGCCGGGCGATGTCCAGCGCAGCGGTGTCTGCGCCGTGGACGACAACGTCAGCGGGAGCATCATGCCGACCAGGGCGATCCGCAGGGAATGCGGCGACCGCCGGCTCTTCTTCGGTTTCATGGTGCGAGACGCCCTGCGAAAGCTGGTGCTGTCCGGGATCATAACGCCGCTGTTTTCCATTGCACAAACCGCGGGAAGTTCGATGGCCATGTCGTTCATCCTGCTGAAGATTGCAGATGTGCCGAGCGTCCCATTTCTCCGTGCGTTGCGCGCCGCCTGAATACGTACAGGCGCTTGGCTGCATGCCGGACGCTTCGTGCGTGGACATGCAAATTCCGGGCCATCGGTGCGAACGCGCGGCACGCGTTCAGCTCTTCGCGGCGTCAAGAACGGCCGCGCGGGGTCGGAGTACGGCGGTCCCTGGCGGGTGCCGCGATCAGCCGGCGGTGGCCAGCGGAATCGCCTCAGGTGCGGGTCGCGCCGACGGAAGGGGTGCGGAGGTCAGCACCGGCCGATTGCGGATCAGGTCCGACGCCCGCTCCGCGATCATGATGGTCGGCGCATTGGTGTTCCCGCCGATCAGCGTGGGCATCACGGACGCATCGATCACGCGCAGGCCGTCCAGACCCCGGACGCGCAGCGCCGGATCCACCACGGCATCGTCATCGAACCCCATCCGGCAGCTGCCGATCGGGTGGTAGACGGTCTCGGCCTTGGCGCGGATGAAGGCGACCAGCTCCGCATCGGTCAGGTCATCGCGGGCCGGATGGATGGGCGCACCGCGGTAGGCGTCGAACGCGGGCTGGGCGAACAGTTCGCGCGCGAGCTTCGCGCACTCGACCATCATCTTCAGGTCAAAGCCGTCGGGGTCGCCGAGGTAGTTCGCCTCGATGCGCGCGTCCGCGCGCGGGTCCGCACTGGCCAGCAGGATGCGGCCGCGGCTGCGCGGGCGCAGGAAGCAGGCATGCGCCGTGTAGCCGTCGCCGGAAAGGCGATGGCGGCCGTGATCGTCCAGCATCGCGGGTACGAAATGCATCTGGATGTCCGGGCGGTCGTCCGGCGCCAGCGGCGAACGCACGAACGCGCCCGCCTCGGCGATGTTGCTGCTGCCCGGGCCGCGATGCCCGCGCAGGAAGTAGTCGAAGGCGGTCTTGAGCTCGCTGGTGCGGTCGTAGGTGACGCGTTGCGTACTGTGCTGGAGCGTGCAGATGTCCAGGTGGTCCTGCAGGTTCCTGCCCACCCCGGGCAGAACATGCCGGGGTGTGATGCCGTGCGATGCCAGATGTTCGGCGGGGCCGATGCCCGACAGCATCAGCAGCTGCGGCGAGTTGATCGCACCGCCGCTGAGCAGGACCTCGCCCTCGCAGCGCACGACGACCTCGTGGCCGCCACGAGCGTAGGCCACGCCGATCGCGCGGTTCTTTTCCAGCAGGATGCGCCGTACCAGTGCGCCGGTGACGATGTCCAGGTTCTGGCGATCGCGTGCCGGGTCCAGGTAAGCCACCGCGGAGGAACACCGGGCCCCCTCCTTCTGTGTGACCTGGTAGAGGCCGAAGCCTTCCTGGGTCCTGCCGTTGAAGTCGGGATTGCGGGCGTAGCCGGCCTGCACGCCGGCCTCGATGAAGGCGGCCGACAGTTCGTTGGTGTAGCGCAGGTCGGAGACGTGCAGCGGGCCGTCGGCGCCGTGGAGGGCGTCGGCGCCGCGGCTGTTCCGCTCCGAACGGCGGAAGTAGGGCAGCACGCTGTTCCAGTCCCAGCCCTCCGCGCCGGCATCGGCCCAGTCGTCGTAGTCCTGCGGTACGCCGCGGATGTAGCACATCGCGTTGATCGAACTGGAGCCGCCGAGCACCTTGCCGCGCGGCCACCACAGGCGCCGGTTGTCCAGGTGCGGCTCGGGCGCGGTGTCGTAGTTCCAGTTCACGCCTTTCTGTCCGACCAGCTTGGCCAGGCCGGCCGGCATGTGGATGAAGGGGTGCCAGTCGCGCGGACCGGCTTCCAGCAGCAGCACGCGACAGGCCGGGTCTTCGCTCAGGCGGTGAGCGAGCACGCAGCCGGCCGAGCCGGCGCCCACGATGATGTAGTCGTACACATGCTGCCCGATTGCGAAGACGGACCGAACCTAGCGGGGGGGGATAGAGCAATTGCTCTGCCGGGATGCGCGGCTGCCGCACGCGTGGTCGGGCCTTGATCCGGCGAGTCGATGCGTGGCGAAAAGGCTGGCGATGTTGCAGTGCATCGGATACCTTGCGCGCCACAGGCGGGCGGTGCCCGCGTCCCGATGATGCGATCGCAGGCCGCGCCCCATGGACCCGTCTTCCCCAGCGACCACCCGGTTCGGCCGATTCCGCGCGGCGCTGTCCGAGTCCCCGCCGCTGCTGTGGGCGTTCGTCTACTTCTTCTGCCTGCTGAGCGGCTATTACGTGCTGCGGCCGGTGCGCGAGGCGATGGCGGCGTCCAGCGATGTGCAGGCGGTCTTCCCGCCCGCCATGATCGAGTTCTTCGCCGTGCGCGGCCTGGCGCTGAAGGATTTCACCCTGCAGGTGCTGTTCACCTGCACCTTCATCATCATGCTGCTGTTGCAGCCGGCCTACGGCTGGCTGGTCAGCCGGTATCCGCGTCGCGTGTTCCTGCCGGCGGTCTACGGCTTCTTCATCGGCACGCTGCTGCTGTTCTACGTGCTGTTCGACAGCGGGATGCCGGGACGCGGGATGGCCTTCTTCCTGTGGATCGCGGTGTTCAACCTGTTCGCGGTCGCGGTGTTCTGGAGCTTCATGGCGGATGTCTTCAGCAATGCCGAAGCGCGCAAGTTCTACGGCTACATCGGCGCGGCCGGCACGGTCGGCGCGATCCTCGGCCCCGTCCTCACCCGCACCTTCGTCGAGCGCATCGGCATCGCCAACCTGATGCTGGTGTCGGCCGGTTTCCTGGTGGTGTGCGTGGTATGCCAGCTGCGCCTGCGCCTGTGGGCGGTGGCGCGCGAGCAGGAACGCAGGGCGACCAGCGGCGAGACGCCGATGGGGGGCGAAGTGCTGGCCGGACTGAAGCTGATCGCCCGGGAGCCCCTGCTGCGCTGGCTGGCGTCGCTGGTGGTGATGGGCGTGGGCGTGGGCACGCTGCTGTACAACGAACAGGCCGCGATCGTGCGGAGGTTCTACACCGACCCGGCCGCCAGCACCGCGTACTACGCCGGCATCGACATGGCGGTGAACGCGCTGACCCTGTTCATCCAACTGCTGGTCACCCGCTGGTTGCTGCGCAGCTTCGGGGTCGGCCCCGCACTGCTCATCCCGGGCGGCGCGATCATCCTGGGCTACTCGCTGCTGGCCGCCTCGCCGCTGCCGATGATGGTGGCCATCGTGCAGGTGGTCACGCGGGCCAGCGAGTTCTCGCTGACCAAGCCGGCACGCGAGACCATCTACACCCGCGTCGATCGCGAGTGGCGCTACAAGGCCGGTGCCGCGATCGACACGGTCATCTATCGCGGTGGCGACCTGAGCTTCGTGTGGCTGCACAAGTTCGTGTCCGCATTCGGCTCCAGCGCGGTGTTCAGCGTCGGCCTGCTGGCGGCCAGCGCCTTCACGTTCAGCGGATGGAAACTGCTGCGCGAGGAAAGGAAACTCCCGTCCGAGCGCGACGCGGCCTCCGGGCAGCCCGGGTCGTCAAGGGCAGACGCGGCTGCGTGACGCCGCTATGCTGCGCACGGGCTAGGGGAGAAGCGGGAATGAGCGTGATCGCGGCGGTTCTGGTGGTACTGGTGGCGGTGCTTCACGCCTGGTTCCTGGTCCTGGAAATGTTCTTGTGGACCCGACCCGCCGGCCTGAAGACCTTCCGCAACACGCCGGAGAAGGCCGAGACCACCCGCGTGCTGGCCGCCAACCAGGGGCTGTACAACGGCTTCCTTGCCGCCGGCCTGCTGTGGGGGCTGGTGACGGCGCAGTGGAACGTGGTCGTGTTCTTCCTGCTGTGCGTGGTCGTCGCCGCGCTTTACGGCGCGTGGAGTGTCAGTCGGCGGATCTTCTACGTGCAGGGCGTGCCGGCGATCGCGGCGTTGGCGGCGATCTGGCTGCTCTGATCCGGCATCGGATGGAGGCTGTGGGAGCGACGTAAGTCGCGATGCATCGCATCCGTGCGTGTCCAGCGCCCGGACCGGCCTATCGCGACTTACGTCGCTCCCACGGTCATCTCGTGTCAGGCGGCGCGAGGCGGCTTCGGCGACACCCACATGCCGATCCGCGCACGGAATACCGCTTCTCCCTGCGGGTCGCTGACCACCACCTCCATCGGCAGGTCGTAGCCCTCGGCCGATTCATGCGGTTCGAACGCCGGCGTGGCGACGGCGTGCATGGTGCCCACGGCCTTCTTCAGATACTCGACGGTCATGCCCTTGGGGATCCAGCGCATCGAGCGCGGGATGCTGACGTCGGTGGTCAATCCGCCGACGAACTCGGCCAGGTTGCACAGCGCGATCGCGTGCACGGTACCCAGGTGGTTGGTGACCGAACGCCGGTGCCGGATGGTCGCCTCGCCGCGGCCGGGCTCCAGCCGCACCATGCGCGGGCCGATGCTGCCGAAGTAGGGCGCCTTGAAGCAGATCAGGCGCGAGAACAGCCAATGTCCCAGGGGCTTGCGGCTCAGGCTGCGGTAGATCTTCAGGACGTCGGCGCTCATCGTGGGCTCCTGGTGCGACGACGGCGGGACATGCCCGCCGTCGTCGTGTCTTCCGGTAGTGGCGTCAGGCCGCTTCGCGCGGCTGGCGCTTGTGCTGCGGCAGGTCGTAGTAGCTGGCGGCGCGCAGCTCGTGCACGTCGAAGTCGTCCACGGTGATCGTGTCCAGCGTGATCGCACGCAGTTCTTCCAGCTGCTTGCGCTCTTCCACGGTGATCCAGCCCTCGCGCACGCCTTCGTCCAGCTGCGCGCTGTAGTCCAGCGCCTCGATGTCCTTGGTCTTCAGCGCCTTCAGGAACTTGCGCTCCACCGGTTCGGCGGCCACGGCGGCGGCCAGGTAGCTGTCGATGCGGCCACCGGGGTTGTTCTCGCACGGGGTCAGGAACACGCCCTGGCCCAGGCGGTCGCGCGCTTCATTCGGTGCCATCAGCAGCATGGCGACGCGATGGCTCAGGCGGTCGCCCGGCGCCACGGCGCGGCGGCCGAACGGGAACACCACCGGCCACAGCAGCCAGCCCAGCGGCTTGATCGGGAAGTTGCGCAGCGCCTGCGACAGCGCCAGTTCGATCTCGTACGCGCTGTTGTGGAAGGCCCAGGCCAGCAGCGGCTTGTCGGCTTCCGGCGTGCCGTCGTCGTGGTGGCGCTTGAGCACCGCGCCCATCATGTACAGGTGGCTGAGCACGTCGCCGAGGCGGCCGGACAGCGATTCCTTGAACTTCAGCTTGCCGCCCAGCGCGCCCAGCGAGATGTCGGTCAGCAGCGCCAGGTTGGCCGCGTAGCGGTCCAGCTTGCGGAAGAACTTCTTGGTGTAGGCATCGCCCGGCGCGGCCCCGATCTTCGAGCCGGTGATGCCGAACCAGAACGAGCGCACCGCGTTGGAGATCGCGCCGCCGATGTGCGGATACAGCACCGCATCCAGCTGCTGGATGCCCGCCTTGGTATCCGGATCCTGCGCCGCGCGCATTTCCTTGATGATGTAGGGATGGCACAGGATCGAGCCCTGGCCGAAGATCAGCAGGCTGCGCGTCATGATGTTGGCGCCTTCCACCGTGATGGCGATCGGCGAGGCCTGCCATGCACGGCCGGCGAAGTTGCGCGGGCCTAGGATGATGCCCTTGCCGCCCACCACGTCCATCACGTCCTTGGCGATGTCGCGGGCCATGTTCGTGCAGTGGTACTTGGCGATGGCCGACGGCACCGACGGCACGTCGCCGCGGTCCACGGCGGCGGCGGTAGCCTGCGACAGCGCGCTGATCGCGTACGCCTTGCCGCCGATGCGGGCCAGCGCTTCCTCCACGCCCTCGAAGCGGCCGACCGACAGGCCGAACTGCTTGCGGATGCGCGCATAGCTGCCGGTGACGCGCGCGCCGAACTTGGCGCCGCCGCTGGCGGTGGACGGGAGGGTGATCGAACGGCCCACGGCCAGGCACTCGTTGAGCATGTTCCAGCCCTTGCCGGCCATTTCCACGCCGCCGATCAGCTGGCTGAGCGGGATGAACACGTCGCGGCCGTGGATGGGGCCGTTCTGGAACGGCGAGTTCAGCGGGAAGTGGCGACGGCCCACGTCGACACCGGGCGTGTCGCGCGGCAGCAGTGCCAGGGTGATGCCGATGTCGCGGGTGTCGCCGATCAGTCCGTCCGGGTCGTACATGCGGAAGGCCAGGCCGATGAGCGTGGCCACCGGCGCCAGGGTGATGTAGCGCTTGTCGAAGGTCAGGCGCAGGCCGAGCACGTTGGCGCCGTTCCACTCGCCCTTGCAGACGATGCCGTAATCGGGAATCGAGGTCGCGTCGGAGCCGGCGAACGGGCCGGTCAGGCCGAAGCAGGGCACTTCCTGGCCGATCGCCAGGCGCGGCAGGTAGTAGTCCTTCTGTTCCTGCGTGCCGTAGTGGTTGAGCAGTTCACCCGGGCCCAGCGAGTTGGGCACGCCGACAGTGGAGCTGACCACGCTGCTGACCGAGGCGATCTTCTGGATCACCTTGTGGTGCGCCAGCGCCGAGAAGCCCAGGCCGCCGTACTGCTTAGGGATGATCATGCCGAAGAACTTGTTCTTCTTGATGTAGTCCCACAGTTCCGGCGGCAGATCGGCGTGGACATGGGTGATTTCCCAGTCGTTGATCATCTTGCACAGCTCTTCCACCGGGCCGTCGAGGAAGGCCTGCTCTTCGGCGGTGAGTTGCGGCTTGGGATAGGCCAGGAGCTTGTTCCAGTCCGGGTCGCCGGTGAACAGGTCGCCCTCGAAGCCCACCGAGCCGGTTTCCAGCGCGATGCGCTCGGTCTGCGACAACGGCGGCAGCGCGCGGCGCAGGAAGCCCAGCGCGGGTGCGGTGATCAGCGGCTTGCGGATCGCCGGGATCAGCAGCGGTACCGCGATCGCCAGCACCACCAGCGCGGCCACCAGTGTGGCGGTGGGATTGGCGCCCAGCAGCCAGCAGGCCACCAGCAGGCTGGCGGTGATGGCGGCCCAGTAGGCCAGCCGGAGCCGATGGTAGGCGGCGAACGCACCCGCCAGCAGGAAGGCGAGAAAGGGGATGACGATGCTCATGGGGTTGCTCCGGACACGGATTCGGTTACATCGGATTCGGCGTTGCCCGACGCGGCCGGCAGGCCTGCCAGGTATTCCAGCACGGTGGCGGTAAACGCGTCGTTGTCGTCGCCGGCCACCATGTGGGTGGCCTGCGGCAGGTGCACATGGCGCGCGTGCGGCACCAGTGTCTTGAACTCTTCGACGGTCTTTTCCGACACCAGGTCGCTGCGCCCGCCACTGATCAGCAGTACGGGACACTGTACGCGGCGGGCGGCGTCGGCGATGGCGCCCTGGTGCTGTGCGCTGTCGCGGGCCAGTTCGTCCACCAGGCGCGGATCCCAGTGCCAGCGCCAGCGGCCGTCGCCGCCTTCGCGCAGCAGCTCGCGCAGATCGTCGGCGGATTTGCGCGTGCGGCGCTGCGGCTGGTAGGCCGCGATGGCGTCGGCTGCATGCTCGAGCGAGTCGAAGCCGTCAGGGAACGCCGTCATGAACGCCAGGATGCGCTGCAGGCCGGCATGTTCCCAGCGCGGGGTGATGTCCACCAGCACCATGGCGCGGAACAGGCCCGGCCAGCGCGATTCGGCGATCAGGCCGAACAGCCCGCCCATCGAGGCGCCGACCAGCACCGGCGGTTCGGGCTGCTCGCCGGCCATCACGATCAGGTCGTCGGCGAACTGGTCGCCGGTGTAGGGCAGCCCGGCGGCATTGCGGTCCGACTCGCCATGACCGCGTGCGTCGTAGGCCAGGCCGGCGTAGCCGTGCGCGGCCATCGCCAGGCCGGTACGGTTCCACGCGCCACGCGTCTGGCCGAAGCCGTGTGCATACACCAGGGCAGGGTGCCCCTGCAGTGCGCGCGGGGAAGGAAAACGGCGGATCGCCAGCGAGAAGCCCTCTTGCGCGACCGGCACGCGGTCCATTCCGGCGGCGGAGCCGGACACGGCGGGGAAGGCGAGGGAGGCGGGTTGCACCATACGGGCTAGTATGGGTTGTCGCATTTAGAGCAGTCAATCGGTTTGTGATACGTGTTTCCGATGCAACTGATTGATTTGTCTTTATTTTGTTGTGCGCCGCAACATACATACCGCTACACACCTCGCCGTATGGTTAAATGCGGACATGAGCACACCCAGCCCCGACAGCAGCCCGCCCGCTCCCACGCGCAACGCCCGCCTGAGCGCGGACGATTGGGCCCAGGCGGCCCTCGATCTCATCGCGGAGCAGGGTGTCTCGGCCGTGGCGGTGGAACCGCTGGCCCGCCGGCTGGGTGTCACAAAAGGCAGCTTCTACTGGCACTTCCCGTCGCGCGATGCCCTGCTGCAGGCGGCGCTGGAACGCTGGGAAGCCGTGGAACAGGAAAGCATCTTCGGCAGCCTGGAGCAGGTGGCGGACCCCCGCGAACGCCTGCGCGCGCTGTTCCAGCTGGTCGGCCATGAAGTGAAGCCGCACATCATCTATAGCGAGTTGCTGAAGGCGCTGGATCATCCCTCCGTTCAGCCGGTCATCGACCGCATCTCACAGCGCCGCCTGGAGTACCTGGTCGCGATGTTCCGCCAGGCCGGCCTGCAGCGCACCGACGCCACCCACCGTGCGCGCCTGACCTACGCCGCGTATGTCGGCTTCCTGCAGCTGTCGCTGCAGCTGCAGCAGCCGCGCATGACCTCGGAAGAATTCGAGACCTATCTCGAACACGTCATCTCGACGCTGATTCCCAACTGAGTTCTGTAGGGTGGGCCTTGTCCCACCGCGCGTGTGGTTGTCGTGTGTCTGGGTCAAGTCGCGCCAAGATTCAGCTTGCAGGATAGGACGATTTTTTGAAGGTCTTCGAAGGAGTCTGGTCTGACCCTGGTATCAATCAGTCAGCGGGGCGTGGGGCGCAGCAAGGCCCGGAATCCAAGCCTCCCAGCAATAACCGAGCGCGTCAGCGAGCTCGGGATGGCATTCCGTGTTATGTCCGTGCAGGTAGCCGTGGGGAAGCAGCCAGCTTGGGGCAGGACTCCATCCGTGAGGTTTTTTCAGAAAGCAATCCCTATAAACGCGAGATAGCTTGTTGAGACGGCGCGCGATCTGGGAGCCTGGCGGGGTGCAAAGACTAACCAGTTCAGCCGCTGCATGATTGGTAATGGCGTTGGAAAGCAGAATGCATTCGAGCAGGATCTCGGCGACATGGCCCCGGGCTTGGCCGAAGATCATGCTGCGGCCACCATGCGTTAGATCATGCAAGCAGGCCATGAGCTTGTCGGAGAGCACGATACCTAGCGAGTTGAGAATGAAAGGGGGAGCCTTCCCGTGAAGATCTTCAAGGATTCGTTCGGGCCTCTTGTGAAATTGAGAAGGCCTTTCACCAGGAGCCAAGTCGTCGACCAGTTGATCTAGCCACTGGTCCCCGGCCACATACCTTGCCCAGCAAGCCCTCCCGAGAGCTTCCGCCTGTGGCCGCAGGAGCGCCAACGCCGAGGCCGTGTTCCCGGCGCTCAGGAGGGAAAGAACTCCTGTTCCATGCTCCAGCGAAAGGGTGTACAGGGCCGATGCGACACCGGGTCGCACTCCCTGAGGAATTGCAAGCTCGCCAACGAGCCTTCGTACTGTCCAGTCGAGTTCCTGACTACGAGCGGTAAGGTTTAAGAGGCGGGGTGGCAACTCCCCCCGCAGAACCAAATGATGCTCCTCACCTTTAGTCATAAGCCGAATCCTAACGGATCATGTCGGTGCCGCCCGGAGTCGTGCTCGATGACCTCCTTCACTACTCCTGATCGGAACTCATCCGTGTACGGCAATATGAAAACCTCGCATTCATTGCGAGGGATTGTGGGCCTCGGACGTCGGGGAAAGGCTGGCGGGTCCAAGGTGGGCCAAGGTACATCCCACGGAACGACTCACGCCGGCCCCATCGCCCGCTGCCGCACGCCGCTCCGCCATTCCCGCTGCTCGCGGACATAGCCGCTGCGTTCCAGCCAGCGGAAGATCGAACGCACGGTGACGACGGGATAGTCACCGGAGAGCCGGGTGCCGACGGGGTGGTCGGTGAAATCGGTGTTCGCCGAGAACAACCCGCCAAGCACGCGCTTGGAGTAGGCGATGTGCACCGTGTCCGGCACGAAACCGTCGCCGCGGGCGAAGGCGTAGGCGCTGCGGCGATCGTAGATCCCGCGGTCGGCGAGCGCGGCGGCCATCACTTCCACGATCCAGGCGGTCGAGTTCTGGTAGTCCTCGCTGCCGGGTCGCGCGATCAGGTTGTAGCGGGGGTGGTGCAGGCTGTGGTGCGGCATCCGCTGCAGCCGCGACGCGAGCCGGTCGGCGACATCCGACGGGAACCATACGATGCGCAGATCCTGGTTCACCAGGTCGTCGGCGAAGAAGTTCACCAGCCCCTGCGCGTACAGGCCGGAGCGGTCGCTGCCGCATTCGTTGAGCAGGTGCACCACCGTCCAGCGTCCGTGCGCGTGGTCGCGCACCGCGAAGCCGGCATGGCTGTAGACCAGGCCCTGCTTGGACAGGTCGGTCCCAACGCGCGCGATCAGGGCGACCGGTGCGTCCACCTCGTCCAACTGCTGCGCGGCCAGCAACGCGGTACGCGCGGCCTCGGCCACCTTGTACGGTGGCATCTCCATCTGCTTGCAGGCATCGCCCGCGCGTGCCGTCCCCGGCAGCGCGAGGATGAAGATGAAGAACACCGCGAGTGCGCGCATCGCCCGCTCACCCGCCGTAGCGATGGCTGTGGATGTGCGGTCGGGCGGCGTCGTTGGCGATGAAGCACAGCGCTTCACCGGCCGCACTGAGGATCCAGCCCGTCGCCACGGCGGCGACACTGATCGCCGTGCCCACCGCGATCCCGAGCCGCTTGATCGCTTCCGCGCTCAGATAGACCACGAACGAGGCCGCGCCCACCACACCCGCCGCCGCGACGGAGACCGTCACCGCCACGCTGCCGGCCACCACCGCCACACCGGTGACCACCGCCGAGGCGCCATGGCCCAGCGCATGGATCACCGCCACCGGCACTTCGATGGACGCCTCCAGGCTGGCCTGCGACATCCGGCTGGCGCCGTCGGACTGCGGCGCGGCATGCGCGGGGAGGGTCACGCCCCCCGAGAAGACGGTGGCCAGGGCGAGGGTCAGCGAGCGGACGATCAGGCGGGGCATGCGGGTTCCTCCAGGGTGTCGCAGCCTTGTCGCGGCACGCCGGGCGGTTCAACCGGCATCGACGAGGTAAGCTCCCGCGCAACACCCGGTATAGGAATGCGCTACCGATGGCCGTCTCGGTGGACCTGATCGATGCCCTGAAGCGCTGCCTGCGCGCGCAGGAACTGACCTATCGTGAACTCGCCGCCCGTATCCGCATGAGCGAGGCGGCAGTCAAGCGCATGTTCTCCCGGCGGGCGATGAGCCTGCAGCGGCTGGAGCAGATCTGCGAGGTGCTGGATGTCGGCTTGGCCGAACTCAGCGCCGAGGCCTCGCGCGGGCGCAAGGCGATGGCGCAGCTGAGCGAGGCGCAGGAACAGGCGCTGGTGGACGACCCGCGGCTGCTGATGGCGCTGTTCCTCACCCTCAACCGCTGGCGCGAGGACGACGTGATGGGCCACTTCGGCTTCACGACGGCGCAGTGGACCGGGCTGCTGGTGAAGCTGGACCGGCTGGGCATCATCGAACTGATGCCGGGCAACCGCGGTCGCGCGCTGACCGCCCGCAACTTCCGCTGGCGCGCCGATGGTCCGATGGAGCGCTACTTCCGCCACACCCTGCTGACCGACTACTTCGCCGACCCCTTCGACGGCGAGCAGGACGCGCTGCTGCTGCTCAGCGGCAGCCTGAGCATCGACGGGGTGAAGCAGCTGCGCCAGCGGCTGGAGGAAGTGGCGCGCGAGTTCGACGCCCTGCTGGCCCGGGACGCCACCCTGCCGGCGGAAGACCGGGTGGGCGTCAGCCTGGTGCTGGCGCAGAAACCCTGGCTGCTGCAGCTCTTCAATCCCTACCGGCGCTCGCGCGAGGCGTAGGCGCCGGGGCGGAGATCGGGCTCGGAAGGTGATCGGACGGCCCTGTTTGCTCCATCGATCGCCCGGCGCGCCCCATCGATCGCGCTCTGAGCCCCATCGATCGCCTTCCGAGCCCGATCGATGGGGCTCCCACAGTGATCGATGGGGCTCCAAGGGTGATCCATGGCTTTCGGAGCCCCATCGATGGCGCTCTCTGCTCCATCGACCACCCGTCGAGCCTCATCGATCGCGCTCCGAGCCCGATCGATCGCCCTCGGAGCTCCATCCTTCGCGCCCGGAACCCCGTCCACGCCTCGAAAAGCCTTGTAGGGCGGTCGTTCTCTGGGTGCGCTGAGAAAGGAGCATCCCCGCGCCAGCGTCAGTGATGACCGCCCGTCCACGTTCTCCTCGTGTGAGGGACAAGACATTGGTATCATTTTGGTCTCACTTTTCGAGGGTGGCGCATGAACGCAGCGGTCGATGTTTTCAAACGCAACGAATTCCAGGGCAGTTCGCTGGACGCATTGAACGCCTGGGTTGCGGAAGTCGCCGCGCTCACCCAGCCGGACCACATCCACTGGTGCGACGGCAGCGACGCCGAGAACGCGCGGCTGACCCAGCAGATGCTGGCCGACGGCACCCTGCTGCCGCTGAACCCGGAAACCCACCCCCACAGCTGGCTGCACCGCTCCAGCCCCAGCGACGTGGCGCGGGTGGAGCACCTGACCTTCGTCTGCACGCCGCAGCAGGAAGACACCGGCCCCAACAACCACTGGATGGCGCCGGCCGAGGCGCACGCGAAGATGGATGCGCTGTTCGCCGGCTGCATGCGCGGACGCACGCTGTACGTGATCCCGTACTGCATGGGCCCGATCGACTCGCCGCTCTCGCGCTGCGGCGTGGAGATCACCGATTCGCCGTACGTGGTGGCGAACATGCGCATCATGACCCGCATGGGCGCGGCCGCGCTGGCGCGCATCGAGCGGGAAGGGACCTTCGTGAAGGGCCTGCACTCCACCGGCGAGCTGGACCCGGACCGCCGCTTCATCATGCATTTCCCCGAGGAGCTGACCATCAAGAGCTTCGGCTCCGGCTACGGCGGCAACGCGCTGCTGGGCAAGAAATGCCACGCCCTGCGCATCGCCTCGCACCAGGCGCGGCAGGAAGGCTGGCTGGCCGAACACATGCTGATCGTCGGCATCGAGAACCCGCAGGGCGAAACGCACTACATCGCCGCCGCGTTCCCGTCCGCCTGCGGCAAGACCAACCTGGCCATGCTGATCCCGCCGGAGGGCTACCGCCAGGCCGGCTGGAAGGTGTGGACCATTGGCGACGACATCTGCTGGATGCGTCCCGGCGCCGATGGGCGCCTGTATGCGATCAACCCGGAAGCCGGCTTCTTCGGCGTGGCGCCCGGCACCTCGGACAGCTCCAACCCGAATGCGCTGGCCACCATCAGCCACCACACCATCTTCACCAACGTCGCCGTCACCGACGACCAGGAGCCGTGGTGGGAAGGGCTGGACTCGCGCACGCCCGCGCTGGACTGGCAGGGCCGCAAGTACGACCCGGCCAATGGCCCGGCCGCACACCCGAACTCCCGCTTCACCGTCTCCGCGCGGCAGTGCCCCAGCTATTCGGCCAAGGCCGAGGATCCGCAGGGCGTGCCGATCAGCGCGATCGTTTTCGGCGGACGCCGCGCCTCGCTGGTGCCGCTGGTGTTCGAGGCGCGCGACTGGACGCATGGCGTGCTGGTCGGCGCGGCGATGGGCTCGGAAACCACCGCGGCCGCGACCGGCGCGGTCGGCGTGATGCGCCGCGACCCGATGGCGATGAAGCCGTTCTGCGGCTACAACTTCGCCGACTACTTCGCCCACTGGCTGTCGTTCGGCCAGGCCGATGCGACGCTGCCGAAGACGGCGCTTCCCAAGATTTTCCACGTGAACTGGTTCCGCAAGGGTGGCGACGGCAAGTTCCTGTGGCCCGGCTTCGGCGAGAACCTGCGCGTGCTGGAGTGGATGATCCGGCGCGTCGAGGGCAAGGCGGATGCGGTGGAAACGCCCATCGGCCACCTGCCGCGCGCCAAGGACCTCAACCTGGACGGCGTGGCGCTGAGCGACGAGGCCCATGAGCTGCTGTTCGGCTTCGATCGCGCCGGCTGGCAGGCCGAGTTCGCCAGCCTCGGCGAGTACCTGGAGGAATTCGGCGCCCGCACCCCGCAGGCGCTGAAGGACGAGCAGCAGCGTATCGCCGCCCGCCTGGCCGGCTGATTCCCCGCCTCGCGCATCGCTTCCTGCGCTGCCCCGCGTGCGTCCCGGACGCCGCGGGGCTTTTTTCGCGCGGCGTCGGGTGCGGGGTCTGGGATAATGCAGGCGTTCGTTCCCATCGAAGGCCGACATGACCCAGATCCTCCGCATCGCGATGGCGCAGTTCGACTTCCCGGTCGGCGCGGTGGCGCAGAACAGCGACAACATCCGCCGCATGATCGCCGAGGCGCGCGACGAGTACGGGGCCGACGTGGTGCTGTTTCCCGAACTGGCGGTCAGCGGCTATCCGCCGGAAGACCTGTTGCTGCGGCCGCGCTTCCTGGCCGACTGCGAGACCGCACTGACGGAGATCGCGGCCACCACGCACGGCATCGTCGCCGTGGTGGGCTGGCCGCAGAGCGCGGGCAGCGTGGTCTACAACGCCGCCAGCGTGCTGCGTGACGGGGTGGTCGAGACCACCTACCGCAAGCGCGAGCTGCCCAACTACGCGGTATTCGACGAGCGCCGCTACTTCGACGTGGACCCGGACGGGGGCGCCTGCACGTTCGAGGTGAAGGGCGTGCCGCTGGGCCTGGTGATCTGCGAGGACCTGTGGTTCCCCGAGCCGCTGGCCGACACCGCCAGCGCGGGAGCCGTGATGACGCTGGTGCCCAACGCCTCGCCGTTCGACCGCGACAAGCACGCGCAGCGCGACGCGCTGATCGCCGAGCGTACGCGCGAGACCGGCATGGCGCTGGCCTACCTCAACGTGGTGGGCGGTCAGGACGCGGTGGTGTTCGACGGTGCATCGGTGGTGGCGGACGGCGATGGCGTCGTGCACCCGGCGGCGGCGGCGTTCACCGACCAGTGGCTGGTGGTGAATTTCGACGCGGCCGCGCGGAAGTTCAGTCCCGTGGTGTGGATGGACGACGGCGACGAGAGCCGCGACGCGCTGGCCTGGCGCGCCATCGTGCGCGGCATTCGCGACTACTGCGGGAAGAACGGCTTCTCGAAGGTGTGGCTGGGCCTGTCCGGCGGCATCGATTCGGCGCTGGTGCTGGCGCTGGCGGTGGACGCGCTGGGCGCGGAGAACGTCACCGCGGTGCGGCTGCCGTCGCGCTATACCGCGGGGCTGTCCAACGACCTGGCCGCCGAGCAGTGCGCGGCACTGGGCGTGAAGCTGGAAGCCATCTCGATCGAGGCGCCGTTCAAGGGGTTCCTGGAGGCGCTCGGTCCGGTGTTCGGCGACACGCCCGCCGACACCACCGAGGAGAACCTGCAGTCGCGCAGCCGCGGCGTGATCCTGATGGCGCTGAGCAACAAGTTCGGCGGCCTGCTGCTGACCACCGGCAACAAGAGCGAGTACGCGGTCGGCTACGCCACCATCTACGGCGACATGTGCGGTGGCTACGCGCCGATCAAGGATCTGTACAAGACGGAGGTGTTCGCGCTGGCGCGCTGGCGCAACACCGTGGGCGGCGCGCCGGTGATCCCGCCGGCCGTGATCGAGCGCCCGCCGTCGGCCGAACTGCGCGAGAACCAGAAGGACCAGGACTCGCTGCCGCCGTACGACGTGCTGGACGCCATCCTGTTCCGCTACGTGGACCTGGAGCAGTCGCGCGACGAGATCGTCGCCGCCGGCTTCGATGCCGCCACCGTGGACCGCATGCTGCGGCTGGTGCGCATCAACGAGTGGAAGCGCCACCAGGCCGCGCCCGGACCGAAGGTCTCGCGTCGCGCGTTCGGCCGCGAGCGCCGCTACCCGATCACCAACAAGTACGCGCTGTGAGCGCCGCCGCGCGCCGGAGACCGGAATGACAAGGAAGAAAAAGCGTTCGCCGCATCGCGACCGCCCTGCGGCGCCCACGCCGCGTCCGGCCACACCGCCTGACAAGGTGATGCTGGCCTTGGCGGTACTGGGCCTGCTGATCACCGGCTATCTGGCCTGGACGGCGGGGAGCGGGTCGCCCTCTGCGTTCTGCGGCGCCGATGGGGGGTGCGATGCGATCCAGCGCAGCGGCTGGTCCACGCTGCTGGGCCTGCCGATGGCATTGTGGGGCTTCGGCCTGTATGCGGTGGTCGCCTGGGTGTCGCTTTCGCGCAAGGCGTCGCCGCTGCTGCGGTGGCAGCGGCAGTGGCGGCTGGTGCTGCTGGGGCTGGCGATCAGCGTGTACCTCACCGTGGTGGGGGCCGTGGTGCTCGACGCCTTCTGCATCGGCTGCCTGGCTTCGCTGGCGGTACTGGCGGCGATGTTCGGCTGGCTGCAGCTGCGCCGCCCCGTGTCCGCGCCTGGCCAGCCCTGGAAGCGGTGGTGGGCGGTGCAGGCGTTGCCGGTACTGCTTGTCGTGGCTGTCCTTCACGTGCACCAGAGCGGACTGCTGCACCAGCGCCCGGAAAGCCGCCGTGCGGCGGCGCTGGCCCAGCACCTGTCCGACTACGGCGCCAAGTTCTATGGCGCGTCATGGTGCGTGGAATGCCGGCAGCAGAAGCGCCGCTTCGGCCATGCGGCGGACCGGCTGCCCTATGTGGAATGCTCGCCCGGCGGGCGCAACACGCCGATGACGTCGACATGCGCGGCGGCCGGCGTGACCGTGTTCCCCACCTGGGTGATCGACGGCATCCAGCACAACGGCGTGATCGAACCGCAGCAGCTGGCGGTACTGACGCGCTTCGACTGGGACAGGGCCGGCGCGACCGAATGATCCCGCCCCAAACGAAGAAAGGGCCCTAAGGCCCCTTCTTCCGGACGACCGCGCTGCGCTCAGTCGTCGTTGCGGCGTTCGGCGGTGTTGATGGACTTCTCGCCGGCGAACGGGTTCAGGCGACGCACCATCCACGGATAGTCCGGCCACTTGCCGGCCAGCCACGGGTGCTGCGGGTCGTTCAACTCCAGCACGCGCCGGGCATCGGCGGCCAGGGCCTCGTTGCCCAGGCGGGTGTAGGCCTCGGCCAGCACGGCGACGGCGTCGTTCTGGTGCGCGCTCTGCGGATAGGTTTCCAGCAGGTACTTGGCGCGGCTGGCGGCCGACACGTAGGCGTCGCGGCGCAGGTAGTAGATGGCGGTGTCCAGTTCGTGCAGGGCGAACTGGTTGCGCAGGGCCACCATGCGCTGGCGGGCATCGGCGGCGTAGCGGCTGTTGGGGTAGTTCTCGGCCACGCGGTTGAAGTCGTTGTAGCCCTGCATCGGCGTGGCCAGGTCGCGGCGGCTGGCGTCCAGGCGCCACACCTTCTGCAGGAACACCGTGTCGCGGTTGGAGTTGGCCAGCCCGCGCAGGTAGTACATGTACGGGATGTTGCGGTGCGTGGGGTAGGTGCGGATGAAGCGGTCGATGGTGGTCACCGCGTCGTCCAGCTTGCCGGCCTTGTACTCGGCATAGGCCGTTTCCATCAGCGCCTGCTCGGTGTAGGGGCCGTAGGGATACTGGGCGATCAGGCGGCGGAAGCTGGTCAGGCCACGGTCCCAGTTGTTGTTGGCCATGGCCTGGTGCGCTTCCTGGTACATCACCTCGACCGGCTGGTTCTCAGGTGCTTCCTTCTTCTTGAAGATCTTGCCGCAGCCGGTCCCGGCGAAGGCGATCGCCAGTGCCAGCAGGACCAGACGGGCGGACGCGGAGGGGCGGGTAAGGCGGGGAAGGGCACGCTGGGTCATGGGCTGGCGGCAGGCCGCGGCAGGGAAACAGGCTGTCGATGATAGCCTAGGCGCCGCCTTCGCCATGAACAATCGGCCAATACGGACCGGCGGCATGGCCTTCCTGGACGTTTTTCCGCATGACCGAACCCGATTCCCCCGATTCCTCCGACACCCCCCGCACGGCCATCGTGCCCGCCAGTGCCGCCGGGCGGCGCTTCGACGCCGCGCTGGCGGAGCTGTTCCCCGAGTTCTCCCGCTCGCGCCTGACCGAGTGGATCAAGTCGGGCAATGCGCTGCTGGACGGCCAGGTGGTGCGCCCGCGCGACCCCGTGCGCGGCGGCGAGACCGCCAGCCTGGACGTGGTGCTGGATACCCAGACCCACGCCGAGCCGGAAGACATCCCGCTGGACATCCTGTACGAGGACGAGCACGTCTTCGTGCTGGACAAGCCCGCGGGACTGGTGGTCCATCCCGGTGCCGGCAATCCCACCGGCACGCTGGTCAATGCGCTGCTGTTCCGCGACCCGTCGCTGTCGGCCTTGCCGCGCGCGGGCATCGTGCACCGGCTGGACAAGGACACCTCGGGCGTGATGGTGGTGGCACGCACGCTGCCGGCGCACACCTCGCTGGTGGCGCAGCTGGCCTCGCGCGACGTGCATCGCCAGTATCTGGCGATCGTGGTGGGCGCGATGGTCTCCGGCGGCACCGCCAATGCGCCGATCGACCGCCACCCGCGCGACCGGCTGAAGATGGCCGTGCGCGAGGATGGCCGCGACGCCGTCACCCACTACCGCCTGCGCGAGCGCTTCCGCGCGCATACCGCGCTGGAGTGCAGGCTGGAGACCGGGCGCACGCACCAGATCCGCGTGCACATGGCGCACATCAAGTACCCGATCGTCGGCGATCCGCTGTACGGCGGCCCGCTGCGCCTGCCGAAGGGCGCCAGCGACGAACTGATCGCGGTGCTGCGCGGCTTCCGCCGTCAGGCCCTGCATGCCGAGACGCTGGAGTTCGCCCATCCCGTCAGCGGCGAGCCGGTCCGCGTCAGCGCGCCGGTGCCGGCCGACATGGTGGCGCTGCTGGCGGCCCTGCGCGCGGACACGCAGGCGCAGCGCAAGTGAATCGTGCGCCCGTCGTGCAGGCCGCCTGGCCCGCGCCGCGGGGCGTGCACGCGTTCACCACGTTGCGCCATGGCGCGGGCGTGTCGCAGGCGCCGTTCGACCACTTCAACCTGGGCAACAAGTACGCGGCCGACGGCGACGATCCAGCCACGGTGGCGCGCAACCGCGCGCAACTGGCCGAACTGGCCGGCCTGCCGTCGGTGCCGCACTGGCTGAAGCAGGTGCATGGCACGGATGTCGTGCGCGTGGACGGACCCCCGGACCGCGATGCGCCCGAGCCCGTCGCCGACGCGCTGGTCACGACGACGCCGGGCGTGGTGCTGGCCATCCTCACCGCCGACTGCCTGCCGGTGGTGTTCGCGGCGAAGGACGGCCGCGAGATCGCCGCCGCGCATGCGGGCTGGCCGGGGCTGTCGAAGGGCATGCTCGAAGCGACGCTGGCGGCCATGCGCACACCGGCCGCGGACCTGGTCGCGTGGATCGGACCGGCGGCCGGGCCCCGGCGCTACGAAGTCGGCGAGAACGTCTTCGACGCCTTCGTCTCGCAGGATGCGGACGCGGCCGCGGCATTCGTGCCGACGCGTCCGGGTCATTGGCTGGCCGACCTGCCTGCGCTCGCGCGTCGCCGCCTCGTCGCGCGCGGCATGCGGGCGGAGGACATCCATGGCGGCGATCTCTGCACGATCAGCGAACCCGACCGATTCTTCTCCCACCGCCGCGACGGCCGCAGCGGCCGCATCGCCACGCTGGCGTGGATGCAGCCGTAAGCCCGTTGTTCGCCGCATTGCTGGGGCCGGCGTTCGCCACGCTGCCGGAACCGGTGCGCGCGCTGCATATCGCGCAGGGACTGAAGCGGTACGTCGGCGAGGTGCAGGTCGAACGCGGATCGGGCCTGCTGTCGCGACTGGTCGCCGTGGCCACGCACCTGCCACCCGCGGGCGCGGGCCCACTGTGCGTCGAGATCGACGCATCGCCGGACTACGAACGCTGGATTCGCTACATCGGCGGCCGCGCCATGCCATCGCGGTTGTGGCGCGAGGGCGACGTGCTGTGCGAGCGGCTGGGCGTGGCGAGGTTCGGTTTCCGGCTGGAGGCCGTGGACGAGGCGATAGTCTGGCGCGTCGTCCGGGTCGGCGTGTTCGGCATGTGGCTACCGCCCCGCTGGTTCACCGGCGTCGGCGCGCGCGAGTCCGCGGACGGCGAGCGTTACGCGTTCGATGTGTGGGCCTCGTTGCCGGTCGTCGGACTACTGGTGCACTACACGGGCTGGCTGGATGTACGCAATGAGTGAATGGCTGTCCTTCTCCCCGCGTGCGGGGAGAAGGTGCCCGGAGGGCGGATGAGGGGCGCTTCTCGTTGTCGACACGGGGAGCGGGCGTCAGTGCATCGCGCGTTGCGCCTGTGCGGTGGCGCGATGGGTGGCAGGCTCCGTTCGCCCCTCACCCGTCGTTGGCACCCTCTCCCCGCACGCGGGGAGAGGGGAATCATCCTGTCTGATGGAGAGGTTGTGTGACGACAAGGGATCCATCCAGTCCGCGAGTGCCCGTCATCGTCTTCGACGGCATCTGCGTGCTGTGCAACGGCTGGGTGCGTTTCCTGCTGAAGCACGACTGTGAGGGCCGCTATCGTTTCGCGGCGATGCAGACGGACGCGGGTCGCGCGTTGCTGGCGGGGCATGGACTGGATCCGGACGACCCCGCATCGTTCCTGCTGGTCGACGGCGAGCGCGCGTGGACCGACAGCGACGCCATCCAGCGCGTGCTGACCGGCCTGGGCGGAGCATGGCGCCTGGCGGGCGTGATCGCGTGGGTGCCGCGTTTCGTGCGCGATCCGGTATACCGGTGGATCGCGCGCAATCGCTATCGCCTGTTCGGCACCACCGCGTGCCATGTGCCGACGGAGGAGGAGCGCGCGCGGTTCCTGTAGCGTGCGCCACGCGCACGACGCCGTGCGTCCGCAATACCGGGGCCGTGCGCATGGCGCACGCGACACAACCGTCATCCCGGCCTGCGCCGGGATGACGGTTGTCCAACTCAGAACGTGTAGCGCACCCGCGTGTAGTAGTACGCACCGTTGCTGCCGATGGGCGACAGCACGTCGTAGGGCAGGTTGCCGAAGTAGGAGATGTCCGCGCTCGACAGGTCCGGGTACTCGTCGGTCAGGTTCAGGCCGCCGAGGGCCACGCTCCACTTCGGCGAGACGCGGTATTCGACTTCCGCGTCCAGCTGCCACTCGGCGCCGTAGGTCTGCTCCGGCTCGAAGCCGCCGCCGAAGTTGAACACGCGCTTGGCGCTGCCGTGGCGGCTCACGCGGCCCAGCAACGACCACTGCGTGGTGTCCCAGCTGGCGGTGAAGGTGGCGCGCGTGCGCGGCGCGGCATCGGTCAGCGTGTTGCTTTCCTCCACGCCGAACAGCACGTAGCCGGGGTCGATGGCGAGCAGCTCGGCCGGGGTGGCGGCGATGTTCTTCAGCTCGGTCTTGGCATAGCTGTACGCGCCGGTCAGCAGCAGGTTGCCCTCGCCCAGTACCTGTCGCCAGTTGGCGACCAGTTCGGCGCCTTCGGTGCGGGTATCGGCGGCGTTGACGAAGAAGTTGGCGCTCTGCACGCCGGGCACGCCGAAGGTGTCCAGCACGAAGTCGGTCAGTGCGTCCCCGGTGATGCGTTCGGTGAGGGCCACGCGGTCGTCTATGTCGATGCGGAACACGTCCAGCGACACGTCGAAGTGCTCGCCGATGCGGCTGGTGAAGCCGAGGCTGAGGTTCAGCGACTTCTCCGGGTCCAGATCCTGCGCGCCGAGCGCCCGGGCGATGGGATTGTTGACCGACAGCAGGCGGCCCTGGGTCAGCTGGCCGGACGCGTCGTAGCCGGTGGAGGTGGATTCGAAACCGATCTGGCTCAGCGACGGGGCGCGGAAGTTGTTCGACACCGAGCCGCGCAGCGCGAACGCGGGCGCGAACTCGTAGCGCGCGGCGAGCTTGCCGGTCAGTTCGCCGCCAAAGTCGTCGTAGTGCTCGTAGCGCGCGGCGATGTCGGTGGTGAACTTCTCGCCCCACTGGCTGCTGAGGCTGGCGTAGACGCTGGACACGTCGCGGTCGAGGTCGGCGGTGTCCTGCGGCGTCAGTCCGCCGCCGGCCTGCGAGCCGGTCGGGCGGTCGGTGTAGGGGCCGGCTGCGTACGAAGCCGGATCGCCGGCGCCGGTTTCGAAGGTCTCGTGGCGGAACTCGACGCCGGTGGCGAAGGTGTGCGCGCCGAACACGCGGCTAAGGTCCAGGTTCACCAGGGTCTGGCCGGATTCGTAATCGCCGGTCTTGAAGCGCGTCGGGCTGGTCGGGCCGAGCGAGGCGTTGAGCGAGTTGCGCAGGCGGTAAGTGAAGGCGTTGCGGCCGTGATTGAGGCTGGCGTCGTAGTCCCAGTCGCCCCACTGTCCGCGCACGCCGGCCACACCGGCCAGGTCCAGGTTGTCGCCTTCGGAGATCGGGCGGTAGCCGTTCGGGTAGACCTCCTTCCAGTTCGCCACGCCATCGGGGTAGCGGAAATAGTTGGCGCCTTCGGTATCGCTCTGGTGGTACGTGCCGAACGTATAAAACTCGGCGGATTCGCCCAGCGGCACGGCCGCGTTGAGCCATGCGTTGATGTCGCGCGAGCTGCCATCGCCCAGCACGTAGTTGCGCTGGCCGGCTAGGGCCAGGTTGTCGGGCGTCTGCTCCTCGAAGAACGGGATCTGGTCGAAGCCGGCGCGATTGGTGCCCTCGCGCTGCTTGTATTCCAAACCGACACGGAAGAAACCACCATCGCCGATACGGTCGCCGACCTGCGCGCTGAAGAAGCCGCTCTGGCCGTCGGTGACGGTCTGGTCGATCGGCTCCACCTTCGTGTGGTGCGCGCCGTAGCTGGCCTCGAAGGCCCCGCCTTCCGGCGCGTCGTTGAGGATCACGTTGATGACGCCGGCCACGGCATCGGAGCCGTACTGGGCGCCGGCGCCATCGCGCAGCACTTCGATGCGCTTGATCGCGCTGACCGGGATGGCGTTGAAGTCCACCGGCGTATTGCCCTTGCCGATCTTGCTGTCGGTGTTGACCAGCGCGCTGGTGTGGCGGCGCTTGCCATTGACCAGCACCAGCACCTGGTTGGGGCTCAGGCCGCGCAGCTGCGCGGCGCGGATGTGGTCGGCACCGCCGGAATTGGACTGGCGCGGGAAGTTCAGCGAGGGCAACAGCGCCTGCAGCGCGCTGCCGAGTTCGCCGTTGAGCACGCCGGCCTTGCGGATGTGCTCGGCGGTCAGCACGTCGATGGGCGAGGTGGATTCCAGCGCGGTGCGGTCGGTGGCGCGCGTGCCGGTGACGATCACCGCGTCCAGGTCGGTGGCGCCGGCAGGGGCGGTCTGGGCATGGGCGGGGAGGGCGAGCGCCAGCACGATGGCGGCGCCGAGTGGAGCAAGGGCGGGGTGGGACATGCGGGTCTCGTGGGGCGAGGGGAGGGGCGGAATAAAGTCTATCGCTATATTGCGATGAAGCGATATATTAGCCGCCACGGCGGGCCGTGTGTCATCTCCGCTGTCCATCACCTTATGCCGTCGCGTCATATGGCCATCGCGGTGGCGTGCTCCATCCTGTCCTTCTTCCACGAGGTCTTCCCCATGTCCCATCGTGTCGTCTGGTTGCTGGTCCTTCTCGCGCTGGCCGGATGTGCGTCCACGCCGCCCGTCGCGCCGGCCCCTGCCACCACCGCCGCGCTGGAAGGCGATGCGCTGCGTCCGGCCAGCGCGAACGGCTGGGTGCGCAGCGAGCTGTACTTCGGCGTGGGGGAAGAGACGGGACCGGCCGACCGTCCCCAGGCCGAGCCGATCAGCGAGGCGACGTGGCGCGCCTTCCTGGACAAGGAAGTCACCGCGCGCTTCCCCGATGGCCTGACCGTGTTCGACGCCTACGGCCAGTGGCTGTTCCGCGGCGCGAAGGAACCCAACCGGCTGAAGACCAAGGTGCTGGTGGTCCTGCACGAGGACACGCCGCAGCGCCGGGCCGACATCGAGGCGATCCGCCTGGCGTGGAAGCAGGCCACCGGCCACCAGTCGGTGCTGTGGTCGCGGCATGCCGTGGACGTATCGTTCTGAAGCCGGTGCGCCCGCCGTCGGTGCTGGCGCTTATGCTGGCGGACTTCCGCCCACCCCACTGATTCCTGCCTCCATGACCGCATCGGCTTCTCCCATGCGCCGCTGGTTCGTCCCCGGCGACCTCAACGGTTTCTTCGGCCTGGTGGTGGACAACCTGTCCATCCTCGGCTTCATCGCCGCCGCGCTGATCGGCATCTTCCAGTTCCCGGCCGAGGTGGTGTTCACCCGCATGTTCCCGGGCACCGCGCTGGGCGTGCTGGTCGGCAACCTGATCTATACATGGATGGCGCATCGCCTGGCGGCGAAGACCGGGCGCGACGACGTCACCGCGATGCCGCTGGGCCTGGACGCGCCCACCAGCATCGGCATGGCGCTGCTGGTGCTGGGCCCGGCGTTCGTCGGCTTCAAGCAGGCGGGCCTGGACGAACAGGCCGCGGCCACTGCCACCTGGCAGCTGGGCATGGCCTCGCTGGTGGTGATGGGCGTGCTGAAACTGGTGCTGTCGTTCTTCGGCGATGCGGTCACGCGCGCGGTGCCGCGTGCCGGCCTGCTGGGTTCCATCGGCGGCGCGGCGCTGACGCTGCTGGGTTTCCTGCCGCTGATCGAGACGCTGCGCCAGCCCATCGTCGGCTTCGTCACTTTCGGCCTGCTGCTGTACGTGCTGGTGGCGAAGGGCAGGCTGCCGGTGAAGCTGCCCGGCGTGCTGCTGGCCTTCATCGTCGGTACCGCGCTGTATTACGGGCTGGGCCTGGCCGGCCTGGGTGCGCCGGGTTTCAAGGTGCCCGAGGCGGTGCCGCTCGCGCTGACCCTGCCGCTGCCCACGCTGGGTTGGCTGGATGGCCTGGCCTACACCGTGCCGTACCTCCCGCTGCTGCTGCCGTTCGGTCTGTTGATGGTGGTCGGCGGCATCAACGTCAGCGAGAGCGCGCGCGCCGCGGGCGACGATTACCGCACGCGCGACGTATTGCTGGCCGAAGCGGTGTCCACGCTGGTCGCCGGTGTCTGCGGCGGCGTGGCGCAGACCACGCCGTACATCGGCCAGCCCGCGTACAAGCACATGGGCGCGCGCAAGGGCTACACGCTGCTGACGGGGATCTTCATCGGCCTCGGCGGTGTGCTCGGCTACGTGTCGGGCCTGGTGCAGTGGCTGCCGGTGGCGGTGCTGGCGCCGATCATCGTCTACGTGGGCCTGGACATCACCGTGCAGGCCTTCACCGAAACCCCGCGCAAGCACGCCATCGCGGTGGCGCTGGGCTTCCTGCCGTCGGTGGCCTACCTGCTGACGATCAAGTTCGGCAACCCGGCGTGGATCGCGCCCGACCGCTTCGCCGCCCTGTACGAGGGCGTGGACGGGCATGGCCTGCCGGACCTGGCCACCATCGTCACCCTGGGCAACGGTTTCATCATCACCGCGATGATCTGGACCACCGCGCTGGTGGCGATGATCGACGGCCGCAATGGGCGCGCGGTCGTCGCGCTGCTGGTGGGTGCGCTGCTGACGCTGTTCGGCATCGTCCACTCGGTGGATCCGCGCGGCGGCATCTACCTGCCCTGGGACGTCGAAGGGCTGCGCGCGACCATCCTCTGGCAGTTCGCCGGGGCGTATGCCGCGATGGCCGTGCTGCTGGGCGCATTGTCCCTGCAGAAGAAGCCGTAGGACGGGCCCAGGCCCGCCGCTCCGGGTGTCGCGAAGACGGTAGGCCAAGGCCCACCCCATGGTGAACCCGGGTCTCAGCAGGCCTTGAAACACCGCCGCTTAACCGCATCTGGGTAGCATCGGCCGGGTTCGCCGGCCCCCCTACCTTGAGGTTCTCCCGATGCGGATGGACAAACTGACCTCGCGTTTCCAGCAGGCGCTGGCCGACGCGCAGTCGCTGGCCGTGGGCCGCGACCACACCATGATCGAGCCGGTGCACGTGCTCACCGCCCTGCTGGAGCAGCAAGGCGGCAGCACGCGCCCGCTGCTGGCGCAGGCCGGCGTCAACGTGCCCGTGCTGCGCGAACGGCTGGGCGAGGCCCTCGACACGTTGCCGAAGGTGACCGGGCAGGCCGGCAACCTGTCCATCGGCAACGACCTGGCGCGCCTGCTCAACGTCACCGACAAGCTGGCACAGGACAGCGGCGATACCTACATCGCCAGCGAGTGGTTCCTGCTGGCCGCGCTGGACGACAGCGGCGCCGCCGGCCAGGAGCTGAAAGCCAGTGGCGCCGACAAGCAGAAGCTGCGTGCCGCCATCGACCGTCTGCGCGGGGGGGAGAAAGTGCAATCCGAGAACGCCGAGGACCAGCGCCAGGCGCTGGAGAAGTACACCATCGACCTGACCGCGCGCGCCGAGTCCGGCAAGCTGGACCCGGTGATCGGTCGCGACGAGGAAATCCGCCGCACCATCCAGGTCCTGCAGCGCCGCACCAAGAACAATCCGGTGCTGATCGGCGAGCCCGGCGTGGGCAAGACCGCCATCGTCGAGGGCCTGGCCCAGCGTATCGTCAACGGCGAAGTGCCCGAAGGCCTGCGCGGCAAGCGCGTGCTGTCGCTGGACATGGGCGCGCTGATCGCCGGTGCCAAGTTCCGCGGCGAATTCGAGGAGCGTCTGAAGGCCGTGCTGAACGACCTGGCCAAGAACGAAGGCCAGATCATCCTCTTCATCGACGAACTGCACACCATGGTCGGCGCCGGCAAGGCTGAAGGTTCGATGGATGCCGGCAACATGCTCAAGCCCGCGCTGGCGCGCGGCGAACTGCACTGCATCGGCGCGACCACGCTGGACGAGTACCGCAAGTACGTCGAGAAGGACGCCGCGCTGGAGCGCCGCTTCCAGAAGGTATTCGTCGGCGAACCCAGCGTCGAAGACACCATCGCCATCCTGCGCGGGTTGAAGGAAAAGTACGCGGTGCACCACGGTGTCGAGATCACCGACCCGGCCATCGTCGCCGCCGCGCAGCTGAGCCACCGCTACATCGCCGACCGCCAGCTGCCGGACAAGGCCATCGACCTGATGGACGAGGCCGCCAGCCGCATCCGCATGGAGATCGACTCCAAGCCGGAGGAGATGGACCGGATGGAGCGCCGGCTGATCCAGCTGAAGATCCAGCGCGAGGCGTTGAAGAAGGAAAAGGACGCGCAGTCGAAGCAGCGCCTGGCCGACCTGGAAACCGAGATCGAATCGCTGCAGCGCGAGTTCAACGACCTGGAAGAAATCTGGAAGGCCGAGAAGGCCACCCTGACCGGTGCGACCAGGATCAAGGAGCAGATCGAGCGCGTGAAACTGGAGCTGGAAGCCGCGCAGCGCAAGCAGGACTATGCCCGCATGAGCGAACTCCAGTATGGCCAGCTGCCTGAACTGGAGAAGCAGCTGGCGGCGGCGCAGGAGGCCGAGCAGAAGGGCTTCCGCCTGCTGCAGGACAAGGTCACCGACGAGGAGATCGCCGAGGTCGTCAGCCGCTGGACCGGCATTCCGGTCAGCAAGATGCTGGAGGGCGAACGCGAGAAGCTGCTGCAGATGGAGCAGTCGCTGCGTGGCCGTGTGATCGGCCAGGAAGAGGCGATCAAGGTCGTGTCCGATGCGGTGCGCCGTTCGCGCGCCGGCTTGTCCGATCCCAATCGCCCCAGCGGCTCGTTCCTGTTCCTGGGTCCGACCGGCGTGGGCAAGACCGAACTCTGCAAGGCGCTGGCGGAGTTCCTGTTCGACAGCAGCGACGCGATGGTCCGCATCGACATGAGCGAATTCATGGAGAAGCACGCGGTCAGCCGCCTGATCGGCGCGCCTCCGGGCTATGTCGGCTACGAGGAAGGCGGCTACCTGACCGAGGCCGTGCGCCGTCGTCCGTACAGCGTGATCCTGCTGGACGAAGTGGAAAAGGCGCACCCGGACGTGTTCAACATCCTACTGCAGGTGCTGGACGACGGTCGCCTGACCGACGGCCAGGGCCGCACGGTGGACTTCCGCAATACGGTGATCGTGATGACGTCCAACCTCGGTTCCAGCCTCATCCAGGAACTGTCGGGTGATACGCCCGAGAGCTACACGCAGATGAAGGCGGCGGTGATGGGCGTGGTGCAGGCGCACTTCCGGCCCGAGTTCATCAACCGGCTGGACGACATCGTCGTGTTCCATCCGCTGGACAAGGCGCAGATCCGCGAGATCGCCCGCATCCAGACGCGTTACCTGGCCAAGCGCCTGGCCGAACGCCAGATCGTGCTGGAACTCGACGACTCGGCGCTGATGCTGCTGGGCAACGTCGGTTTCGATCCGGTGTACGGCGCACGGCCGCTGAAGCGCGCGATCCAGGCGCAGCTGGAGAATCCGCTGGCGCAGAAGATCCTGGCGGGCGAGTTCGGTGCGGGCGATACCGTGCGCGTGCGTGCCGAGGGCGGGCAGCTGCATTTCGAACGGAGTGCGTCGACGTCGTAAGCATCGAACTCGGGCCAGATCCGATCCAGCCCCGAGTCCCGGCGTGACACACGGCAGTGCGTGCGCGCCCGCGTCGGAAACTCGAATGTGACAGACAACGCACGGAGCATCGACTCACATTAGCGTTGCGCTATCGCATTGTGGCCGACAGCGGAGTAGTGTCGGCCCCGGCGCGATGCGGAGACGGGGGCAGCCCGCACCAGCGTCACCTCTCGGGGAGGAGACGCAACGATGGTTACGCGACGTCGTGCTTGGTGGGTGGATGCGTTTGCGGTCTCATTCGCGTGCTGGCTGCTGCAGGGCGTCAGCGTCGAGTACAGCGCGCGCTTTTTCCATCATGCGTTCCCGACGGGCGACGCCTCGCTGGTGCATGCGCATACGGGACTGTTGCTGGGGGTCGCTCTGCTGGGAGGCGACCGGCGTGTACTCGCCACGGCCTTTCTCACCAGTTTCCTGCACTGGTGGTGGCGCGCCCGACTGGAGGCGCCTGCCGAGTCCTTCGCGGCCGGTTTCGCCGTTGCGATGGTGCTGCAGTGGCGCTGGACCGAGATATGCGCGCGCTGGGCAGGCGGTCCGTTCCGGGGCGCCCATCGTCTGAAGGTGTCGGGAATATTCCGCTACGCCGCGGTCGGCCTGTTCGTGTTTCCCACCGGGTGGGCGCTGCTTTCGGGGGCCGTCGCATGGACGCACGGTGAAACCCTCGCTGCGGTGGCCAATTCGTCGGTCCAACTCTGGCTGGCCAAGCACGTGGGCGTCGGGGTGGCGACGCTGCCCTTCCTGCTGCTGTGGACCGACGACCGCCTGCGCCGTGCGCTGCGCGGCCGTTGGGTGGCGGTGGTGACGTGGACGTGCGTGTGCGTTCTGGTGGCGCATGTGCTGGAAGCGCGGCCCTCCATGCGTTGGGTGGAGGTGGTCTACGACTATCGCGCGCTGGCCGGCGTGCTGCTGGGCATCGTCATGTTGCTGTGGCGCGTCGAGTACTCCATGCCCCTGCTGACGTCGACGCATCTGGTCCTGCTGCATGGCCTGACCGATCAGGCCGGGCAGGCCGCGTCTCCGCCGCAGGTCGTCGGCCTGCTGGCGCATCTGGTCGAATGCAATTTCATGGTGCTGATCCTTGCCGTGCTGTTCCTGCTCAACCGCGAGCGCAAGCACCGGTACCACCATCTCCGCGCGATGTGCCGCCACGATGCGATCAGCGGCCTGGACAATGCCCATGCGCTGCGCGAGGCGTGGCGCACGTCGCCCACCCGGCCGACGGTGCTGGGCTTCCTGCTGCTGGATCAGGTCGAACGCGTGCTCGGGAGCTACGGTTGGCGCGCCCAGTCGCAGCTGCTGCGCGAGATAGGCAGGGAAATCGTGCCGTTGGCGCGCCCTTACCATATGGGCGGCGGGCAGTTCGTGCTGCTGCCGCTGGATCATGAAGACGGCAGTGCCCGCGCCGGAAACATGGAAGAGATCCTGCGCCGCCTGCAGGGCTTCGTCTTCCAATGGCACGGTGCGCAGTTGCGGGTAAGCCCGTACCTGGGCGTGGCGCCTTGCGAAAGGGCCGGCGCGCAGTCGCTCGACGAGTGCCTGGCCAATGCATGCGACGCCGCCCTGCGCGGACGCGAACTGGGCGAGCACACACCATTACCTTACGAAACCACGCTGTCGGGCGAGCCGGATACGCAGGCGCGCCGGCATCGCCTGGTCGCTGCCGCGGAGGCGCTGGCCTGCGTGCATGCCGGCCGGCTGGAACTCCACGTGCAGCCCATCGTGGCCCTGTCCGGACAGGACGCGAAAGGATTCCAGGGCGAAGTGTTGTGCCGCCTGCGCACCGCCGAAGGCAGGTTGCTGTTCCCCAATGATTTCATCGCCGACCTGGAGGCCGGCGGCCACGTGTCCGAACTCGACGTCGCGGTGATCGAATGCCTATTCCAGTGGCTGCGCGCCCATCCCGGTGCGATTCCGGGTATCGCCAGACTCGGCATCAACCTCAGCGGCAAGAGCGTGGCGTCCGCGTCGTTCCGCGCGCGCTTCGCGGAACTACTGCGGCAGGCGCCGCTCCCGCATGCCGCGCTGTGCTTCGAGCTGACCGAAACGGCCGTGATCGCCAGCCAGGAGCCGGTGATGCGCCTGTTCCACGACTTGCGCGCGCGCGGCTGCTCGCTGTCCCTGGACGACTTCGGCAGCGGCATGCAGAACTTCGAACGCCTTCGGCAGGTGCCGGTGGACAGCCTGAAGATCGACGGCCAGTTCGTGCGCAACATGCAGAGCCAGTCGCGCGATCTCGAGATCGTCCGTGCGGCGATCGCCGTGGCCGATGCCCATGGTTTGACCACGGTCGCCGAGTATGTCGAAAGCGCCAGCCTGGCCGAGCAGCTGCGGGGCATGGGCGTGCGGTGGGGGCAGGGCTACCACTTCGGTCGTCCGGAGCCGATCGCGAATCGACTGCTGCCGGCAGCCGCGGCGCCCACGGAGGTCACGTACTGAAGGTCTACCGGGGGCGGCCCACACGCTCCCGGCTGCTGTTGCGGCCTCCGTGCGTCGGCTACACTCGCCGGGCCGCGAAACCAAGGCGCGCCAGCGTTCTGAGGGAACGTCGGAATGACAAGCGTGGATCATGTCGGGGGCATGAGGCACCCAGGGCGGTTCGCCCGGGTGGTGCTGCTCGGAGGCCTGTGCCTGCTGCTGCAGCAGGTCCCCGTCAGCTATCGCATCGATTTCTTCGGCCAGGTGGACGATGCGTCGCTGATCCACCTCCACGCGGGCTTGCTGCTGGCGATCGCCATGCTGGAGCGCGATCGCCGGGTGGTGGCCGGATGTTTCCTGCTGACCTTCGCAGGCTGGACCTTGCGCCAGCTCTACTTTGACGACTGGCGTCCGGGTATGGGGCTGATCTGGGGAGGCGCCACCTATCTGTTCGCCTTTGTCTGGAGCTTGGCGTGCGCGCGCTGGATGGAGTGGCCGCGACCGGATGGGCAGCGCGTCCTGCGGCGGGATCTGGTGCGCTTCGCCGGCATCGGCCTGCTGCTGTATCCGCTCGTCCTGGCCTTGGTGGGTTTCAGCATTGTCGCGGTATCAACCTCCAGTGCGGCGATCAGCACGGTCTTCCAGATGTTCTTCGCCAAGCAGTTCGGGGTGGCGGTGGTGACACTGCCCGTGATGGTGGCGTGGCGCGAGCGGGGCCATCCCGAACCATGGACGGGGCGTGCGTCGCACTGGCTGTGGCTCGTGGCGCTGGCGGGCGGCCTGGCGACCAGCGTGTGGGCGACCCTGCTGGTGCGGCGGGCGTTCGAGGCCGGTGGGGCGAGCCCGCAACTGGTGCTCATGGACTATCGCTTCGCGCTGCTGCTCGTGCTGGGTTGGGCCATGCTGCGCCTGCCGTCCCGCTGGGCGATGGCGGCCCTGTCCGCGGCGCTGCTGATGCTGGTGGGTATGGTGGCCGGCACGGCCGAGTATGCGAACAGCGCGGTCGGCTTCTTCAATCTGCTGCACGTCACCCTCGAGCTCAACATCCTGCTGCTGGTGATGCTGTACCTGTGGCTGACGCATCGGGATCGCCAGGAACTGGCCGAGCGCCTGTCGGCCGAGACGCTGCGCGACCAGATCACCGGCCTGCCCAACCTCAAGGCCCTGCGCGAGCGCGTCTCGCGCCCCCTGGCGCGTACCGAGCTGGGCTACCTGCTGCTCGACCAGACCGATACGCTGGTGGCCGGCTTCGGGCTGGACACCCAGGCACAGGCGATGGACGCCACCGCGCGCCGTCTGCAGGATCTGGTGGAAACCTACTACGTGGGCACCGGGCAGTTCGCGTTGCTGCCACGCCACGCGGGCGATCCGGACCTGTGGGAGCGTGTGGTCGCGCGGGTCGAGCACGCCGAGATCGATGTCGGCGGCCGGCCGATCCGCCTGCTGCCTTATCTGGGCGTCGCCGCATTCAACGGTTCGCATCCGCGGGTGGTGGATCGGGCGGTGGTAAGCGCATCGCACTTGGCCTTCGAGGCGCGCCACCACGGCGAGCTGCGACCGCGTTACCACGATGCGGGCCACCGCCGTGTGCGCCAGAGCCAGCACCGTCAGTTGCACGACGCGACCGAGGCGCTCGCCAGTCTGCGCAACGAGCGTGTCGTCCTGTACTTCCAGCCGATCCGCGAGCTGGAGGACGGGCACGATGCCGATCCCCGTGCGCTCACGGGCGAAGTGCTGTGCCGGCTGCTGGACGAGCGGGGCGAGATCATGTCGCCGGCGCGGTTCATGGCGCCGCTGGAGGCCGCGGGTCGGGGCGCCGAACTGGACCTGGCCGTGATGCGTGCACTGTTCCGGCTGCTGCGCAAGTCGCCCGCCGCCCTGCCGCATTGCCGGGAGATCGCGATCAACCTGACCGGGCAGAGCCTGGCCTCGATGAGCTTCCAGGTCGAACTGCGCACCCTGCTGGCGGGTTCGCCGTTGCCGATGAGCGCACTGTGCTTCGAGGTCACCGAGACCGCGGCCATCTCCAATACCGCCGCCGCCAGCCACCTGCTGACCGACCTGCGCGCGCTGGGATGCCGTATCGCCATCGACGATTTCGGCACCGGCATGCAGAGCTTCGCGCGCCTGCGAGAACTGCCGGTGGACGTGATCAAGATCGACGGTTCGTTCGTCCGCAACGTGGCCCAGCTAGGCAAGGACTATGCGGTGGTGCAGGCCTCCGTGGCGGTGGCGAAGGCATTCGGCGCGGCGACGGTCGCCGAGTTCGTCGAGGACGAGGACACCGAGTTCTGCCTGCGTCGCCTGGGGGTGCAGCGCGTGCAGGGCTATCTCTACGGCAAGCCCAGACCCTTGGCCGAGGTGCTGTCCGACGCCGTGACGGAGGCCACGGCATCGGGGGGATGAGCCGCCGGCTCAGCCCGTGACGCGTTGGGGGCGGTAGGGCGGCGTGGACATCACCATTTCCGCCAGCGAGAACGCCAGTTCGCGCTCGGCCAGCACCGCGCCGTCGGCGCCGTGTTCCAGCAGGTGCTTCACTTCGCCTTCGCTGTGCGCGCGCGCCAGCAGGGTCAGCGAGGGATTGAGCGCGCGCAGCTTCGCGAGCGTCTCGCCGGCTTCGAGCGGTTGCGGGATGGCCAGCACGGCGATCTTGGCGCGCTCCGGATGGGCCTCCGCGAGCACGCGGTCGGCCGCCGCGCTGCCGCGGATGGCCGGAATGCCGGCGTCGTGCGCGCGCGCGACGTGATCGCCGTTGTCGTCGATGACGATGAGTGGGACGCCGCGGTCGCGCAGCACGCGCGCCAGTTCGCTGCCCACGCGGCCGTAGCCGATGATGATGGCGTGGTCGGTGACGTCCAGCGACGGGCCGGGCGGCACCTCGGGTTCGGCCGGCACCGGCGCCAGCGCCTCCTGCTTCTTCTGCCAGCGGTCCAGCCAGGTGAACAGGAATGGATTGGCGATGATCGACAGCAGCGAGCCGGCCAGGATCAGGTCGCGTCCTTCCGGCGGCAGGATCTTCAGCGCCACGCCGAGCGCGGCCAGGATGAAGGAGAACTCGCCGATCTGCGCCAGGCTGACGGAGATCGTCAGCGCCGTGCCGGTCGGGTGCTTGAACGCCTTGACGATGTAGTACGCCGCCACCGACTTGCCCAGCACGATGATGCCGAACGTGGCCAGCACCTGCCAGGGATGCGCGACCAGGATGGCGGGATTGAACAGCATGCCCACCGACACGAAGAACAGCACCGCGAACGCGTCGCGCAGCGGCAGCGAATCGTTGGCGGCCTTGTGGCTGAGTTCCGATTCGTTGAGCAGCATGCCGGCGAAGAACGCGCCCAGCGCGAAAGACACGCCGAACAGCGTGGCCGAGCCGAACGCCACGCCCAGCGCGATCGCCAGGACCGACAGGGTGAACAGCTCGCGCGAGCCGGTGGCGGCGATCTTCTCCAGGGTCCACGGGATGACGCGGCGGCCCACCAGCAGCATGAAGGCCACGAACGCCGCCAGTTTGACCAGTGTCCAGGCGATGGCCACGACGAAGCGGCCGAAGCTCGCCGGCTCGTCGCCCGTCGCATCACCGAAGGTGTCGGCCAGCACCGGCAGCATCACCAGCGCCAGCACCATGGCGATGTCCTCCACGATCAGCCAGCCCACTGCGATGCGGCCGCGCCGGGTTTCCAGCAGGCGCCGGTCCTCCATCGCACGGAGCAGCACCACGGTGCTGGCCACCGACAGCGCCAGACCGAACACGAAGCCGTTGAGCGGCGTCCAGCCTATGCCCCAGGCCAGTGCCCAGCCCAGGCCGGTGGCGACCGCGATCTGCGCGATGGCGCCGGGGATCGCGATCGCCTTGACCTCGAGCAGGTCCTCCAGCGAGAAGTGCAGGCCCACGCCGAACATCAGCAGCATCACGCCCAGTTCCGATAGCTGGTTGGCCAGTTCCTGGTCGGCCACGAAGCCGGGCGTGAACGGGCCGACGAAGACGCCGGCGAGCAGGTAACCGACCAGCGGCGACAGGCGCAGCCTGTGCGCGAGCGCGCCCAGCACGAAGGCCAGGGCCAGGCCCACCGCGATGATGTTGATCAGGTCGGTGTCATGGTGCATCGAATGGCGCGGTTCCTCGGCGTGATCCGTCGAGTGTCGCCGATGCGGCAGCCATGCCGCAAACCGCAGCGGATCCGCCGCTGCGACGGTGGAGGCTCTCCTCAAGTGAAATGCCCCGCACGTGGCGGGGCATTTCGTCTCGGATGGCGCAGTCGGTTACCAGGTGTACGCGATCCTGCCGTACACGTAGGCCCCGTTGAAGCCGAACGGCGACTGGCTGCTGTAGGGGAACTGGCCGCTGTTGGCGTTCGGGAAGATCGTGCGGTCCGGATACTCGTCCAGCAGGTTGTCCGCGCCCAGCGTGAATGCCCAGTTCTCGGTCGGGCGGAAGCGCGCCGAGGCATCGAACACCCACTTCGCACCGTAGGTCTGGTCGTTGGCGAAGTTGCCGGTCTCGCTGATCCGGCTGGTGAATTCGCCGTAGCGCGTGGCGCCCAGGTTGAAGTCCCAGCGCGCCAGGTTCCAGGCCGCGGTCAGCGTGGTCTTGTTGCGCGGATAGCCTTCCTCGATGCGGCCCTGTTCGTCGCGGCCGATGCGCCAGAGGTTCGCGCCCAGGGCGGTGAGTTCCGGCGGATTCGGCGCGATGCGCTGGATCTCGGTCTTGTTGTAGTTGTGGCCGGCGGTGAGGTTCAGGCTGCTGTTGGCCAGCGGGATGGTGTACTGGGCGATCACGTCGATGCCGCGCGTGCGGGTGTCGGCGGCATTGGTGAAGTAGCGCGCGCTGGTGACGCCGTTGACGCCCAGGCTGGCCAGCAGCGCCTGCGCGGCGGCGTTGCTGCCGAGGATCAGGTTCGAGGAAAGGACGATGCGGTCGTCGACGTCGATCTGGTAAGCGTCGATGGTGACGTACAGGCGGTCCACCGGCTGCAGTACCAGGCCCAGACCGTACGACAGCGAGGTCTCGGCGGTCAGCGGGTCCGCGCCCAGTGCCTGGGCAACGGCGCTGGTGGCGGGGAAGGTGCCCGATTCGAAGAAGCGGTCCAGGCTCGCGTTGTACTGCGAGGTCACCACCTGGTAGTACTGCTGCGCCAATGCCGGCGCGCGGAAGCCGCTGGCCACGGTGGCGCGCAACGCCACGGCGTCGCTGAAGGCGTAGCGCGCCGACAGCTTGCCCGACACTTCGCTGCCGAAGTCCGAATAGTCCTCATAGCGGCCGGCGATGCCGGCGGAGAACTTCTCGGTCAGGTCGGCTTCCAGGCCCGCATAAGCCGCGTAGCTGTCGCGGTCGGAATGCACCGCGTTGGCGGGCGTGAAGCCGCCAAAGCCCTGCGCGCCGCCGCTGGTGTAAGAATCCGGTGCGCCGGGCGACTGGTTCCACTTCTCGCGTCGGTACTCTGCACCGAAGGACAGCGTGGCGGGATAGGCCAGGCCGATCTCCAGCGGCTTGCTGATGTCGGCGTTGAGCACGTTCTGGGTGTACTCCAGCGCGCCGTCGTAGAAGCGGTGGGGACTGGACGTTCCCAGGCTGTAGTTGATGCTGTTCTGGGTGTAGAACTTGAGGTGGTTGTAGCCGTAGTTGTAGCTGACATCCCACTTCCAGCCGCTCTCGGTGTCGCCCTTGACGCCGGCCACCAGCGACCGGTCCTGCGACAGCTGGTTGATCTCGGGCACGTAGCCGTCCGGATAGACCTGGGCCAGCAGCGCGCCCTGGTTGCTGTGGTTGGGCGAGCGGTAGAACGCGAACGAGGTGATGTCGCGGTTGCTGGCGATCGCGGTGGCGTAGGCGCTCACGCTGTCGCTGAACGCGAAGCCGGCGTTGGCCGACACCGCGCCGGCGTCCACCTTGGGGTCGCCATAGACATAGGCCACTTCGCCGATGTCGGGGTTGTTGCCGGTGTTCGGCGCGGTGCCTTGGTACGGACCGGCGCGGTTGGTTTCGTCCTGGGTCGTCAGCTGGCCGGCCACATGCACGAACCCGCGGCCTTCGCCGAACGACACGCCGGTATCGCCGGAGAGCTGGTACTGGCGTCCGTCGCCGGCCGAATACCCGCCCAAGTCCGCCACCAGCGAGCCGCCCTTGCCGGCGCCCTTCAGCACCACGTTGACCACGCCGGCGATCGCGTCGGAGCCGTACTGCGCCGATGCGCCGTCGCGCAGCACCTCCACGCGTTCGATCGCCGACACCGGGATCGCGTTGAGGTCGACCGCCGACGAGCCGCGGCCGATCGTGCCATTGACGTTGACCAGGGCCGAGATGTGGCGGCGCTTGCCGTTGACCAGGATCAGCACCTGGTCGGGCGACAGGCCGCGCAGCTGCGCCGGACGCACGCCGCTGGTGCCGTCGGTGACCGCCGGGCGCGGAAAGTTGAGCGAAGGCAGCGCACGTGCCAGCGCGGTCGCCAGTTCGGTGGTGCCGGTGGCCTGCAGGGCCTCGGGGGTGATGATGTCGATGGGCGACTGCGATTCGGCGACCGTACGGTCGCTGACGCGGGTGCCGGTGACGATCAGGGTGTCCAGCGTGCGGGCGTCGGAGGGAGCCGATTCCTGCGCGAAGGTGGCGGGGGCGACCAGGGCCAGGGCGATGGCGATGGTCAGGGGTGAGCGGGTGCGGATCATGGGGGGGGGCTCCGGAAAGACGGCGAAGTACGACTTCAAGTGGATCAGGGCTTGCAAAGTTTCCTTTGAAACCATGGACTTAGGCGGTACACACTCTGGTTATCAGGCCGCTGATGGGCGTGTCAATGGTTTCTTAACAACGTCGAGTGGGAGTGCTATCGATAAACTACGCGGCCGCTTCTCCCAAATCCCCGTAGGTTGTTTCTTGATCGCCCTTCGTAATTTCGCGCTCCGCCGTGGTGAGCGCCTGCTGCTGTCCAACGTCGACCTCACCCTGCATGCGGGTTACCGCGTCGGCGTGGTGGGTCGCAATGGTGCGGGCAAGTCCAGCCTGTTCGCCGCCGTGCAGGGCGAACTGGAGGCCGACAAGGGCGACCTCGACCTGCCGGGCAAGGTACGCATCGCCAGCGTCGCGCAGGAAACCCCCTCGCTGCCGGACCCGGCCCTGTCGTTCGTGCTTGGTGGCGACACCGAAGTCGCCGCCGTGCTGCAGGCCGAAGCCGAGGCCACCGCGCGGGAAGACTGGGAGGCGGTCGCCAACGCGCACCAGAAGATGGCCGAACTCGGCGCCTACGACGCCGAGGCGCGCGCCGGCAAGCTGCTGCACGGCCTGGGCTTCCCGGCCGACACGCACCACCGACCGGTGTCGTCGTTCTCCGGCGGCTGGCGCGTGCGCCTGAACCTGGCGCGTGCCCTGATGATGCCCAGCGACCTGCTGCTGCTGGACGAGCCGACCAACCACCTGGACATGGACGCGGTGCTCTGGCTGGAGCAGTGGCTGCTGAAGTATCCCGGCACGCTGCTGTTGATCTCGCACGACCGCGAGTTCCTCGACAACGTCGCCACCCACACCCTGCACCTGCACGGCGGCGGCGCCAAGCTCTATACCGGCGGCTACACCGACTTCGAGCGCCAGCGCGCCGAGCAGCTGCGCCAGCAGCAGATCGCCCACGAGAAGGAGCAGGCCGAGCGCGCCCACCTGCAGAGCTTCATCGACCGCTTCAAGGCCAAGGCCTCCAAGGCGGCGCAGGCGCAGAGCCGCATGAAGCGCTTGGCCAAATTGGCCGGCACCGAGGCGGTACGCGCCGAGCGCGAGTTCCGCATCGAGTTCGCCGAGCCGGCGAAGCTGCCGTTCTCGCTGATCCGCCTGAACCACGTCGAAGCCGGTTATGGGCCCGATGCGGTGATCCTGCACGATGTCGGCTTCGGCCTGGAGGCGGGCCAGCGCATCGGCCTGCTCGGCCCCAACGGCGCGGGCAAGACCACGCTGGTGAAGACGCTGGTGGGCGAACTGCCGACCATGGCCGGCGACCGCATGGCGCACCCGGACCTGCGCATCGGCTACTTCGCCCAGCACACGGTGGAGTCGCTGCATGAAGGCCAGTCGCCGATGGACCATTTCCGCGACATCTCGCCCGATGCCAGCAATCAGTCGTTCCGCGATTTCCTGGGCAAATGGAATTTCCCCGGCGACCGCGCGTTCGAGCCCGTCGACGGCTTTTCAGGCGGCGAACGTGCGCGCCTGGCGCTGGCACTGATCGCCTGGCAGCAGCCCAACGTGCTGCTGCTGGACGAACCCACCAACCACCTCGACCTGGAAATGCGCGAAGCACTGGCCGAAGCGCTCAGTGACTTCGACGGTGCCATCGTGATGGTGTCGCACGACCGCCACCTGATCGGCCTGGTCTGCGACACGTTCTGGCGCGTGGCCGACGGCGTGGTCGAGCCCTTCGCCGGCGACCTGGACGAATACGCCGCCTGGCTGCGCACGCGGGCGTCCGCCCAGGGCAGCAAGCCGCTGCGCAGCGAGCCGGCACCCGCGCCGAAGGCGACGCCCGCCCCGGCGCGCAAGGTCAATCCGGTCAAGCTGGCCGCCGCCGAAGCCAGGGTCGCCGAGCTGGAAGGCCAGCTGGCGGAGGTCGATGCGCGCCTGGCCGAACCGAAGACGTATACCGACGCCGACCTCGCCGCGCGCCTGGGCCGCGAGCGGGAAGATCTGCAGCAACAGCTGGCCAAGGCCGAGGAAGCCTGGTCGGCGCTGTACGACGAGGCTTGATTCGTCCGCCGGCCGTCCCCACACAGCCTCCCGTTCCCGTTATTCCCGTTATTCCCGTTAGCCCTCCACGATCGACTGCCATGCCCATCTACGCCTTCGAATGCACCCAGTGCGGCCACCGCTTCGACCGTCTGCAGAAGCTGTCCGACCCCGATCCCGACACCTGCCCCTCCTGCGGCCAGTCGACGGTAAAGCGGCAGATCACGGCGCCGGCGTTCCGCCTGGCCGGCAGTGGCTGGTACGAGACCGACTTCAAGAAGGACGGCGACAAGAAGCGCAACCTGGCCGACGGCGGCGAGGGTGCGAAGCCTTCGGGCGACGCCAAGCCCGCCGAATCGGCACCGGCCAAGACCGAAAGCACGCCGGCCAAGACGGAAACCAAGCCAGCGACATCGTCGTCCTAGCCCCGTGGTCCGTGCCCGGATTGACGTGGCCGGACCGACCCCTCGACGCGCGACCACCACCAAGGTAGCCTCCATAGACGGTCCCCAGGGATACACGCAGTCAGCGTGTCGGGGCCGCCAATCCGGAGGGGGCGATGTCGAAGGCAGGGATGGCCATTCTGGCCGCGTGGGTCATGGGCGCGATGGCGGCCGTCGCGGGTATTGCCGCCATGTCGATACCGGTGCTGCAGAGCGCAGGGCAGGCCGCTCCGCCCGCAGGCGCACTGCCCGTGCGCGGGTCCCAGCCGCTGGTACCACCGGCAAAACTGCGCCTGTCCGGTGAAGTGACGCCGCTGGCGGCCGGCGATGTCCTTCAGTCGGTGGAAGTACGGGTCGGCACCGAGTTGATTCCGGTCAGCGTGCAGGGCCAGTACTTCGAGGCCACGCTGTTCCTGATGGATACCGCTCGCATGGCATCCATCGAGGTGCGCTCCACCAAGGGGCGCCAGGCCAGCCTGCTGGGAAGCGTTTCGCGTCTGGCCACCCTGGGCGGCGGCGATGGCTGGCTGGACGTGCAGGAACATGCCGCCCTGCGGGTTTCACCCTTCACCACGGCGCTGCTGCGTCATATCGAGTACGCATTGGGTCGGCAACCCCTCAATGATGCGGAGCTCGACCAGACCACGCGCGCCGTCGGCCATGACGGACTGGGTGCCCTGTCGTACGCGTTGTCGAAGATCGCTGGCGGCGAGTTGCCGCTACCGGCCGGATACCAGGATGGGTATGCCTTCAGCGCCGATCGGGAAGCCTTCCATGATTGGCCGCATCTGCCCGCCTACGAGGTATGGTCCGCCTATCTCTTCAACCAGGCTCCCGGTTCCAGGGTCGCCGACGTCGCGGAGCTGCCCGCGCGCATGCTGATGTTGGGTGGCCTCTCGGTCACCGAGTATCCGAGCTATTCCGGAGTCACGCGCTTGCTGGAGCGCACGCCCGACGGATCGGTCAATTTCCACGAAGACCGAGCGCTCGCCAACCCCAACTATTCGATCTCACTCGACGGCGCTGGCCGGATCGTCCTCACGCCGCGGGCTCCCGTCATCCACCGGTACGAGCGGACGGAACCGGAGAACGCTTCGATCCAGCGAATGTCGCAAGGACACGTCCTTCGGCGCGTGGCGCGCAGTGGGGGCGTCAGTGTGTGGGTGGTGCGGTCCGACTGGCTGGATATCGACATGTCATCGCCGTCTTCGCCTCCCGTTCCCGTAACGGAGTATCGGGTGCTATCCGGCACGGATCTCGATGGTTGGGTCAGGACCGACGCCTGGCCCAGCAACAGTTGGCAGTACACGTTGCCATGGCTCTGCGTCGAATCTGGGCACTTGGCGATATGTGGATATCCGCTGCATCGGTTCGATTGGTGGGACAACGCGGGCTTCACGTTGGAGCAAGGCATCCCGCTGAGTGATGATGGTGCCCCCGAAGTGCCCACCGGTTCGGTGCGTTTCGAGCCGATGATCGACAGCCAGACCCGCCTCACCGTCGACAACGGGCAGACCGAGACCCACTTCTGGCGATTGCAAGCGGGAACGGTGGGCAGGGCCGTGGTGCCGTCGGTCTTCCTTTCGCGTTCCCTGCAAGGGGATACCCAGGGTGAGACCCTGGTGGGGCTGACGCCGTCATTCCTGTACCAGTTCGAAGGCGAGTCGCCTTCGATCATCCAGCCGCTGGGGAACTGGCGTAACGGTTACCAGAAGGCCCAGCCGCCGTCCTACGTGGGGCTGGATGTCTCGGTCACGCTCTCGCGCCTCGCCGACGGCAACAGTACGTATTCCGTCCAGGGCGACAACGGCAACAGCCTGGAGAATCATCGCTGGAGCATGACGGGATTCGGCATCTACAACATCCGCGCGAGCGCACGGTACCCTGATGGCTCCAGTCGCCAGGTGGAGGCCTGCACATCGTCGGTCATTGCTGCGGGGGCGACCGCCTGCAACGCGTTGATTCGATATTTCCGTCCCATCACGCTGGCGCGCGGCAGCTATTACGGCGTCGAAGAGCGCTATCGGGTCAGCTATCCCGACCCTGACACGCCGGACGGACAACAGAACCGGTTTTCCATCGTCAGGGACTATTCGCGGTTGGGCTTTGAGACCTGCGAGAGCTCCGAGTGCGCATCGGTCTTTCCCAAGACGGTGTCGCAGGCCCCCGCCATGCCCGGACCAGGCGTGCAGGTATTCCCACAGCGGGGCACGCGGCTGGGAGGACGGCCGCGTGCGGCTGTCCGCTGGATTCCGTGGCTCACGCCGCTCCGCAGCACGTCGATCGAGGAGGAGGAGCGCGATGAACGCTGCCCGTCCTGCGATCGACCGCGTGCCTATCTGTGGACCGTCGTCCGCGGCGCGTCCGCTCCTGTTTCCGAGCCTGCCGACAGTGAGGGGGCGGACCTGCCGCACGGCACTCCCGCGCAGGAGGGGGGCGGGAAGGCCTCCCGCAGCACCGAGGCCGACGAGCCTGCACCGGCCGAAGCCCACGTCCACGTCGACCTCACCTCGGTCGCGCCTTGAAGCGCTCCGGGGTAAGGTGTCCCGTTACCGGGAATGGACTGCCATGAAGAAGACCCTGCTCGCGCTTGCTGCGTTGTCCGTCGCAGGTTGCGCCACCTCGTCCACGGCGGCATCGTCATCGACGCCTGCCGACGCCTTCCTCTCTGCGCTGCAGGGGCATTGCGGCAAGGCCTACGCCGGCCGCATCACGGCCAACCAGCCCGCATCCGCCACGCCCGATCCGTTCGAGGGCAAGACGCTGGTCATGCACGTGCGGGGCTGCGACGACCCGACGCGCGAGATCCGCGTTCCTTTCCATGTTGGTGACGACCGCTCGCGTACCTGGGTGCTGACCCGGACCGCCACGGGACTGCGCCTGAAGCACGATCACAGGCACCAGGACGGCCAGCCCGATGCGGTGACGATGTACGGCGGCGACACGGTGGATGCCGGCACGGCGCAGCGGCAGGCGTTTCCCGTGGATGCCGAATCGGTGGCGATGTTCAAGCGAGAAGGCCTGAACGCTTCGCTCAACAACACCTGGGCCATGGAACTGGTGCCCGCGAAGACCTTCGTCTACGAACTGAGCCGCCCGAACGGCCGCTTGTTCCGGGTGGAATTCGACCTCACCACGCCGGTGGAACCGCCGCCGGCGCCGTGGGGCGCCGACGGTTGAGCCGGTGAGGGTCGCTCAGCGCGGCCCGAAGCGGCCACGGCAGCCGCGGTCCACCCAGATCTGGTTGCCGGCGTAGCCCCAGCTGTAGCCTTCGCGACAGCTGGTGTTGGAGATCTGTTGCAGCAGGATCGGCCGGCCCTGGCGCGGGTCGTAGGCGCAGGTCTTGCGGCGGTTGTCTTCGCTGCTGCAGGTGACGGAGTACTGGCTGGAGCCGCCACCGCCACCGGCGCGCGGACCGAACTCGGCACGGCAGCCGTTGCCGACATAGACCTGGCCCTGCTGCGATTGCCAGCTGCGCCCTTCGATGCAGGCGGCGTTGGACAACTGCCGGATCAGGCGTGAGTGGCCGCTCCACGGCGTGCGGCAGGTGCGGCCGCGGCCATCGTTGCTTTCGCAGCGGATCGTGCCCCCGGCGGCCAAGCCCGGCGCGAATTCGCCGCGGCAGCCCTTCCATACGGTGATCAGGCCGTCCTGCGAGCTCCAGGTCGCTCCCTCTTCGCAGCGGCTGTTGGAGAGCTGTCGTACCAGTCGCGACTGGCCACGCCACGGCGGCGTGCAGCGCCGGGCGTCGCCGCTCTTGCTCTCGCACAGGATGGTCTGTCCATGGGTCGGCGGGGTCGGGTTCCAGCCGCCGCTGTTGCCGCCCAGCGACTGGGCGATGTCCTGCTTGATGCGGCTGAAGGTCCAGTTGGAGCGGTTGACCTGGTCCAGGTAGAACCGCAACTGGTCGTCCGGGATGCGGCGACCGCGGGACTGTTCGGAATACTCCAGGCTGATGACCCGGGTCTGGTCCTGCACCGACAGCGTGCGCAGGTTTTCCGGCGCATAGGCCTTGGGCGCGATCTGGGCGAAGGCGCTGCCGGCCGCCAAGGCCAGCAACAGTACGAAAACGGACTGCAACAACGGCTTCTTCATGGCGACACCCTCCTGGGAAGGCGCCAGCATACGCCCGGCCGGTTAAGGCTGTGCAGGGGCAGGCCGCGGGCCGGAGGGCAGGGGAGCGGGTAAACTAGCGGGCTTGACCGGCCTGTTACGCCGCGGGATGTCCCGGCCCCGGTCCGAACCCAGTGGAGCCCCCATGCGTACCCATTTCTGCGGCCTCGTCGACGAGGCTTTGATCGGCCAGACCGTAACCCTGTGCGGCTGGACCGATGTCGCCCGCAACCTCGGCGGCGTGTGCTTCATCGACCTGCGCGACCACGAAGGCATCGTGCAGGTGACGGTGGATCCGTCCAATGCCGAGGTGTTCAAGGTCGCCGCCTCGCTGGGCTACGAGGACGTGCTGCAGGTCGAGGGCGTGGTGCGCGCGCGCGAGGCGGTCAACGCCAAGATCCGCACCGGCCAGGTCGAGGTGATCGCCACCCGCATCACCGTGCTCAACAAGGCCGAGCCGCTGCCGTTCCATCACCACGAGAACCCGGGCGAGGACATCCGCCTGAAATACCGCTACCTGGACCTGCGCAGCCCCGACATGCAGCGCAAGCAGCGTACCCGCATCCGCCTGGTGCAGGCGCTGCGCCGCTGGCTGGACGCACGCGGTTTCCAGGACATCGAGACACCCATCCTCACCAAGGCCACGCCCGAAGGTGCACGCGACTTCCTGGTGCCGGCGCGCATGCACCCGGGCGAGTTCTACGCGCTGCCGCAGTCGCCGCAGCTGTTCAAGCAGATCCTGATGGTCGCGGGGTTCGACCGCTACTACCAGATCGCGCGCTGCTTCCGCGATGAGGCACTGCGTGCCGACCGCCAGTTGGAATTCACCCAGCTCGACATGGAATTCGCCTTCGTGCGCGAGCGCGACGTGCAGGATACCGTGGAAGGCATGATCCGCGACATCTTCGCCGAGGTGATGGACGTTCAACTGGATGCGCCGTTCCCGCGCATGACCTGGGCCGAAGCGATGCGCCGCTACGGTTCGGACAAGCCGGACCTGCGCATTGCGCTGGAGCTGGTGGACGTGGCCGATCTGGTGAAGTCCAGCGAGTTCGCCGTGTTCACCGCGGCCGCCAGCGACCCGGACGGGCGCGTCGCCGCGCTGCGCATCCCCGGCGGTGCGTCGCTGAGCCGCAAGCAGATCGACGAGTACGCCGCGCACGCCACCAAGTACGGTGCGAAGGGCCTGGCCTACATCAAGATCGACGATGCCGGTGAGATTTCCTCGCCGATCCGGAAGTTCTTCGCCGAGGACGCCTTCGCCGCCCTGGTGAAGCACGTCGGCGCGGGCAACGGCGACATCGTGTTCTTCGGCGCGGGCGGCTACAACAAGGTCAGCGACTTCATGGGTGCGCTGCGCCTGAAGGCCGGCAAGGACTTCGGTCTGGTCCAGGACGGATGGAAGCCGCTGTGGGTCACCGACTTCCCGATGTTCGAGTGGGACGAGGACGCGCAGCGCTACGTCGCGCTCCACCACCCCTTCACCGCGCCCGCGGTCGACGACATTGCCGACCTGCGCGCCAATGCGAAGACCGCGGTGTCGCGCGGCTATGACATGGTGCTGAACGGCAATGAGATCGGCGGCGGTTCGATCCGTATCCATCGTCCGGAGATGCAGAGTGCGGTGTTCGAGCTGCTCGGCATAGGTGCGGAAGAGGCCGAGGCGAAGTTCGGCTTCCTGCTGGATGCGCTGCGTTTCGGCGCGCCGCCGCATGGCGGCATCGCGTTCGGCATCGATCGCATCGCGGCGCTGATGGCCGGCACGGAGTCGATCCGCGACGTGATCCCGTTCCCGAAGACCACCACTGCGCAGTGCCTGATGACTGGCGCGCCGTCGCCGATCTCGGATGAGCAGCTGGCGGAAGTGCACATCCAAGTTCGTCCGCGGACTTGACCGCTAAGCGGTCAAGCCCCCGTCATTTCGCCTGGGCGAAATGACGGGCCCCACGCCGTTGCATGCCACAACCCCGCGGCTGACGCCGCGCCCCCTTGACTCAAGGGGGCTTAACATCAAGAGAGCCAAGATGACGGAAGTTGCTTTTTCGCTTGAGTGGGAACGCCTGGGCAATGAAGGCGCCGATGCGGGCCTGGTGACGGAACGCGCGCGCGTGTTCGGTGGCTGGCTGGTGCGTGCCTACGGTTCGCCCTCGTCGCTGGCGCTGACTTTCGTGCCGGACGGCCAGGGTCGCTGGGACGGCGAGGACTTCGGCGAAGACGACTACGAAGAAGAAGACGAAGAAGAGTACGAAGAGGAAGAAGACGAAGACGCCGACGAGGAAGATGAGGCGGACGAAGAGGAAGAGGACGAAGAGGACGCGTGAGCATGCGGATCCGTCGCGCCACCGTCGATGACGCGGCCGTGCTGTCGGACCTGGCGTCGCGTACGTTCACCGAGACCTTCGGCCATCTGTATCCGGCCGAGGACCTGGCGGCGTTCCTCGCCGATGCCTACGAGGTGGGAAAGCAGAAGGTCATCCTGTCCCATCCGGACTATGCGGTGTGGCTGCTGGAGGACGACGGTGTGGCCGTGGGCCATGCGGCGGCCGGGCCGTGTGGGCTGCCGCATCCTGAAGTGAAGGCGGGCGATGGCGAGTTGAAGCGCTTGTACGTGCTGGCGTCGCACCAGAACGGTGGATGGGGCGGGAAGCTGTTCGCCGAGGTGGAGCGGTGGTTGTTGAGGGACGGTCCGCGGACGCTGTGGATCGGGGTGTGGTCGGAGAATTTCGGTGCGCAGCGGTTCTATGCGCGGCAGGGGTTCGTGCGGGTGGGGGAGTACAAGTTTCCGGTGGGGAAGACGCTGGATGATGAGTTCATCCTGCGGCGTAATGCGTCTACGAGTGTTTGATGATCGAAGCGTTCCGCTGGCCCGCAGGGCCAGCGGGTAACTTTTCTTTGTCTGGCCAAAGAAAAGTCACCAAAAGAAAGGCCATTCCCCGACGAAGCAATCCCATCGCGTCATTGCTATCGGGATTTTCCGGTTCGCCTTCCTGGCGAATCGGAAAACGGCGGACATCCTTGTCCGCCGCCCTTCGGGTCTGGCGAGGACACGGATGTTCAAAGGAGAGAAGCAAACGGCCGCTGATGCGGCCGTTGCTTTGTCTGTGTCTTGGAACTTACTTCTGCAGGAAGTCGAGCAGGTCCTCGTTGACGCGGTCCTTGTGGGTGTCGGTCAGGCCGTGGGGGGCGCCGGCGTAGACGATCAGCTTGGCGTTCTTGATCAGCGCGGCGGAGGCCTTGCCGGAGGCGTCGATGGGGACGATCTGGTCGTCGTCGCCGTGGATGACCAGGGTGGGGATGTCGAACTTCTTCAGGTCGGCGCGGAAATCGGTGGCCGAGAACGCGGCGATGGAGTCGTACGTGTTCTTGTGGCCGGCCTGCATGCCCTGCGCCCACCAGCTGTCGATCAGGCCCTGCGAGACCTTCGCGCCGGGGCGGTTGAAGCCGTAGAACGGGCCCGAGGCGATGTCCTTGTAAAGCTGCGCGCGGTTGTCCAGCGAACCTTTGCGGAGGCCGTCGAACACCTTGATCGGCAGGCCGCCCGGGTTGTCGGCGGTCTTCAGCATCAGCGGCGGGACGGCGCTGATCAGCACGGCCTTCTTGACGCGGCGGGTGCCGTGGCGACCGATGTAGCGCGCCACTTCGCCGCCGCCGGTGGAGAAGCCCACCAGGGTCACGTCCTTCAGGTCCAGCGTGTTGATCACGGTGGCCAGGTCGTCGGCGTAGTGGTCCATGTCGTTGCCGTCCCATGGCTGGCTGGAACGGCCATGGCCGCGGCGGTCGTGGGCGATCACGCGGTAGCCCTTGGCGGCCAGGAAGACCATCTGCGATTCCCAGCTGTCCGAGGACAGCGGCCAGCCGTGGCTGAAGGTGACGACCGGACCGTTCTTCGGGCCCCAGTCCTTGTAGTACAGCTGCACGCCGTCGGCGGTGGTGATGTGGCTGGCGGTGCGCTCGACGGCGACCGGGGCGGGAACGCTGGCGGGGGCGGCCAGGCTGGCCTGGGTGCCGACGGCCAGGACGGTGGCGGCGATGGTGCGGGTGATGGCGTTCATGGCGAGGATTCCTGTAGTGGGCGGGGCAGGAGGAGGGGTCAGTCGGCGATCACCAGCGTCACGTCGATGTTGCCGCGCGTGGCGTTGGAGTACGGGCAGACGATGTGGGCGGCGTCGACCAGGGTCTGCAACTGCTCGCGGGCAACGCCGGGAGCGGCGATGGTCAGTTCGGCCTGGATGCCGAAGCCGGTGGGGATCTGGCCGATGCCGACCTTGCCGGTGACGGTGGTCGAGGCGGGCAGGGCGACCTTCTGCTTGCCGGCGACGAACTTCAGCGCGCCCAGGAAGCAGGCCGAGTAGCCGGCCGCGAACAGCTGCTCCGGGTTGGTGCCGTCGCCCCCGGCGCCGCCCAGCTCGCGCGGGGTGGTCAGCTTCACGTCGAGCACGCCGTCGGACGAGGTGGCCTGGCCTTCGCGGCCGCCCGAGGCGGTGGCGGTGGCGGTGTAGAGGATCTTTTCGATGGACATGGCGGTATTCCTTGGAGAGGGGGTGGTCCGGGGCGGGTGGCCGTCCGGTGAGGTGTACTTTGCGCGCCACGTCGGTACGAAAGGTGATATAAAATCCTGAAAACTTGATCTGGAGTTCCGACATGGTCGATCGGCTCGCTGTCCTGCTGGACCGGTTCTCGGTGAGCGCACAGGTGTTCAATGCCGGTGCGCTGTGCGGTATCAACACGCTGGAGGCCGACATGGGGCTGGGTCAGCTGCACCTGATCCGGCAGGGGCCGCTGGAGGTGGTCTATGGCGCGACCTCGCTGCGCATCGACGAGCCCAGCCTGCTGCTTTTCCCGCGCGCGCTGACGCACCGCTTCATCAGCGACCCGGTGCGCGGTGCCGACATGACCTGCGCGACGTTGCGGTTCGAGGGTGGCGACCAGAATCCGATCTGCGCGGCGTTGCCCGACGCGGTCTGCCTGCCCCTGTCGGGCATCCATGGCGCCGGGGACGTGCTGGCCCTGCTGTTCGAGGAGGCCTTCACCCAGCGCTGCGGACGCACCGCGCTGGTGAACCGCCTGTTCGAGGTGGTGATGATCCAGGTGCTGCGCCAGCTGATGGAAACCGGCGAGGTGAAGGGCGGCATGCTGGCCGGGCTTTCCCATCCGCGCCTGCGCAATGCGATCGTCGCCATGCACGAGGCGCCGGCGAAGGACTGGACGCTGGAGGATCTGGCGCGCGTGGCGGGCATGTCGCGCACGGTGTTCGCGTCGACCTTCCGCGAGTCGCTCGGCATCACGCCCGGCCAGTACCTGCAGGGCTGGCGCGTGGGGCTGGCGCAGCAGGCGCTGCGCCACGGCAAGGCGCTGAAGGTGGTCGCATCGGACGTTGGCTATGGCAGCGAGGCCGCGCTGTCACGCGCGTTCAAGGCGCACAGCGGGCTGTCGCCACGCGAATGGAAGCGCGCCCATGCGACGCACTGAACGGGCTGGCGGCCCGCGCAGGCTTCCACCACACTTCCGGCCATGACCGCACAGCCCTCCTCGATGCCACGCGTGCTGCTGGTCCATGGCATCTGGAATGCGAAATCCTGGCTCACACCGTTGGCGCGGCGGTTGCGGCACGAAGGCTTCGAAGTTGAAACCTTCGGCTACCCCAGCATCCTCGGGGGACCGGAGCCCGCCATTGCCGCGTTGATCGCGCGTCTGCAGGGCGGGCCGCCCGTCCATCTGGTGGGGCACAGCCTGGGCGGACTGATCGGCCTCGAGGCGCTGCGCCGCGCGCCTGGCCTGCCGGTGCAGCGCATGGTCTGCCTGGGCTCGCCGCTGTGCGGCAGCGGTGCCGCGCGTGACCTGGGACGGCGGGCGTGGACCGCGCCCGTGCTGGGTCGCAGCGGCGGCCTGCTGCAGGCCGGCTGCCCTCCCTGGGAGGGCACGGTGCCGGTCGGGATGGTGGCGGGCAACGTGGCGCGGGGCATCGGCCGCCTGATCACCCGGTTCGGGGGCGAATCCGATGGCACGGTCGCGCTGGAAGAAACCCGTCTGCCGGGGCTGGCCGCGCACTGTGTGGTGCCGGCCAGCCACACCGGGCTGGTGTTCTCCGCGCATGCGGCGCGCCAGGCGGCGCATTTCCTGCGCGAGGGCCGCTTCGACAGCGGGCCGTGATGTGGGCGGGGGGCGCGTATAATCCGCGCCCTTGTCAGAGCACTCCGGAAGTCACCATGGGTAGAGGCCCGTCCATCGAAGCCCGCAAGAACGCCACCGACGCCAAGCGCGGCAAGATCTTCACCAAGATCATCCGCGAGATCGGCGTGGCGGCTCGTGCCGGCGGCGGCGATCCCGCCAACAACCCGCGGCTGCGGGTGGCGGTGGACAAGGGGCTGGCGGCGAACATGTCCAAGGACGTGATCGAGCGCGCCATCAAGAAGGCCACCGGCGAACTGGAAGGCGTGGTCTACGAAGAAGTGCGCTACGAGGGCTATGCGCCCGGCGGCGTGGCCGTGATCGTCGACTGCCTGACCGACAACCGCGTGCGCACCGTGGCCGACGTGCGCCATGCCTTCAGCAAGTGCGGCGGCAACATGGGCACCGAGGGCTCGGTGGCTTTCATGTTCAAGCGCCTGGGCGTGCTGAGCTATGCGCCGGGCGCGGACGAAGAAAGGATCACCGAAGCCGCCATCGAAGCCGGCGCCGACGACATCGTGGTGTACCCCGATGACGGCTCGATCGACGTGGTCGCCGCGCCGGAGGCCTTCCAGGGCGTGAAGGACGCGATGGAAGCCACCGGCCTGAAGCCGGATCACGCCGAGATCACCTTCCGTGCCGACAACGACATCAGCGTGCAGGGCGACACCGCGCTGCAGGTGAAGAAGCTGCTGGACATGCTGGAAGACCTGGACGATGTCCAGGACGTCTATTCCAACGCCGAGCTGGGCGCGGATGCGTATGCCTGACGGCCGGGATTGGGGATTCGGGGCCCGGGATGCTCAAGAGCGCTCTCCCGGCCACCCGATACCCCGTCCTGCCTCCGCCGGCGTCGAATCCCGAATCCCGAATCCCCCATCCCGGCTCCAATGACCCGCATCCTCGGCATCGACCCCGGTTCCCAGCGCACCGGCATCGGCATCATCGATGTCGATGGCGCGGGCAGGGTGAGCCATGTCCACCACGCGCCGCTGGTGCTGCTGGGGGCGGAGGATTTCCCGCAGCGGTTGCGCGTGCTGCTGGACGGACTGACGGCCGTCATCGCCACCTGGCAGCCGGACGAGGTCGCCATCGAGAAGGTGTTCATGGCGCGCAATCCCGATTCGGCCCTCAAGCTGGGGCAGGCGCGCGGCGCCGCCATCAGCGCCGTGGTGCTGCGCGACCTGCCCGTGCACGAGTACGCGGCCAAGGAAGTGAAGCTGGCCGTCGTCGGGCGCGGCAGCGCCGAGAAGACCCAGATCCAGCACATGGTCGGCATCATGCTCAACCTGCACGGCAAGCTGCAGGCCGATGCTGCCGATGCGCTGGCCGTCGCCATCACCCACGCGCACGTACGCGCCACGGCCAAACGGCTGGGCGTGAGTTCGCAACTGGCCTGGAGCAGGAAATGATGAGGGTCGGGAGTCGGGAGTGGGGATTCGGGATTCGCAGATGCGGCGGGATGGGCACCGCTTTCGGCGAATCCCGAATCCCGAATTTCCAATCCCGTGCCCGGAGGGCAACAGCATGATCGGACGTCTTCGCGGCATCCTGGCGTACAAGTCGCCCCCGTGGCTGGTGATCGACGTGGGTGGCGTTGGCTATGAACTGGAAGCGCCGATGAGCACGCACTACGACCTGCCCGACGTGGGCCGCGAAGTGCTGCTGTTCACCCACTATGCGCAGAAAGAGGACAGCGTGGCGCTGTACGGCTTCCTGCGCGAGGGCGAGCGCCGGCTGTTCCGCGACGTGCAGAAGGTCAGCGGCGTCGGCGCGAAGATCGCGCTGGCCGTGCTGTCCGGTGCCAGCGTGGACGAATTCGCGCGCATGGTGCAGGCGGGCGACATCGCCGCGCTGACGCGCATCCCCGGCATCGGCAAGAAGACCGCCGAACGCATGGTGGTGGAGCTGCGCGACCGCGCGGCCGACCTGATCGGCACCGGCGTGGGCGGCATCAGTGCCTTGCCGGCCGATCCGCAGTCCGAGGCGACCATCGCCCTGCAGCAGCTGGGCTATAAACCGGCCGAAGCCACCCGCATGGCGCGCGACGCCACTGCGCCAGGCGACGAGGCCGCGACGATCATCCGCAAGGCGCTGCAGTCGGCGCTGCGCTGACCGTCGCCTAGAGCACCCCTTCACTTTCACAGCGCTACCCTTCCGGCCGCCATGTCCACCCCCTCATCTCCCCACGACGCCGGGCAACACGGCCATTCGAAGGCCGGCATGGTCGCCCTGGTGGCGGGCGCCGTCGGCGTGGTGTTCGGCGACATCGGCACCAGCCCGCTGTACACCATCAAGGAAATGTTCCATCCGCACTTCGGCCTGACGCCGGATGCGGACACGGTCCGCGGGCTGCTGTCGCTGGGTTTCTGGTCGCTGCTGCTGGTGGTGACGTTGAAGTACGTCATCGTGATCATGCGCGCCGACAACGACGGCGAGGGCGGCATCATGGCGCTGACCGCGCTGGCGCAGCGCAGCCTGACCAAGGGTTCGCGCCTGAACTATACGGTCGGCATCCTCGGCATCTTCGGTGCGGCCCTGTTCTTCGGCGACGGCATGATCACGCCGCCCATCACCGTGCTGGGCGCGGTGGAGGGCCTGGAGGTGGTGTCGCCGGTCTTCACCCGGTGGGTGGTGCCGATCAGCCTGGTGATCCTGACCGGCCTGTTCGCGTTCCAGCGCTTCGGCACCGCGAAGGTGGGCAAGGCGTTCGGCCCGGTGATGATCACCTGGTTCATCGTGCTGGCCGGCTTCGGCATCTACAACATCGCCCAGAACCCATCGGTGCTCGCGGCGCTGAATCCGTTCTGGGCCTGGCACTTCTTCGTCACCCACGACTGGCACGCGGTGCTGATCCTGGGTGCGGTGGTGCTGACCGTCACCGGCGGCGAGGCGCTGTACGCCGACATGGGGCACTTCGGCAAGAAACCCATCCGCTGGGGCTGGTTCGGTTTCGTGCTGCCGGCGCTGGTGCTGAACTACTACGGCCAGGGCGCCGTGCTGCTGCGCCATCCCGAGGCGGTGGCCAACCCGTTCTACATGTCCATCCCGGACTGGGCGCAGATCCCGATGCTGGTGCTGGCCACCACGGCGGCGGCGGTGGCCTCGCAGGCCGTCATCACCGGCGCGTTCTCGGTGACCCGCCAGGCCATCCAGCTGGGGTACCTGCCGCGCCTGCACATCAAGTACACCTCCAAGGACACGATCGGCCAGATCTACGTGCCGTCGGTCAACCTGATGCTGTACCTGGCGGTGGTGGTGCTGGTGCTGAGCTTCCAGAGCTCGGGCGCACTGGCTACGGCGTACGGCCTGTCGGTTACCGGCACCATGCTGATCGACACCCTGCTGCTGGCGATCGTCGCGTACACGCGCTGGCCCGATTCCCGCCGCTGGGTGCTGCCGTTGTGCGGCGTGTTCCTGGTGATCGACCTGGCTTTCCTGTTCGCCAACGGCGCGAAGCTGGTCACCGGCATCGGCGCGTGGGTGCCGCTGTTCATCGGCATCACCGCCTTCACCATGATGCGCACCTGGCGCCGCGGCCGCGAACTGCTGCATGGCGAGGTGCAGAAGGACGGCATCCGCCTGGATACCTTCCTGCCCGGCCTGATGCTGGCCCCGCCGGTGCGCGTGCCGGGTACCGCGATCTTCCTGACCGCCGACAAGGGCGTGGTGCCGCACGCGCTGCTGCACAACCTGAAGCACAACAAGGTGCTGCACGAACGCAACGTGTTCCTGACGGTGGAAACCATGACGGTGCCGTACGCGCCGAAGAAGAAGCGGCTGAAGATCGAGCCCATCGGCGACGACTTCTATCGCGTGGTGATCAGCTACGGCTTCGCCGAGACGCCGGACGTGCCGCAGGCGCTGATGGGCTCCTGCGACCAGGGCGGCGTGTACTTCGATCCCATGGAGACCACCTACTTCGCCAGTCGCGAGACGGTGGTGGCCCGTCGCCAGGGCGGCATGCCGATCTGGCGCGACAAGCTGTTCGCGGCCATGCACCGCAACGCCGCGCCGGCGACGGGGTTCTTCCGCATTCCGGGCAACCGCCTGGTGGAACTGGGCGCGCAGGTCGAGATCTGACGGTGAATGGGCGACGGTTTCGTCCATAATCCCGTCATGACCGCCGACCGCCTCATCGATTCCTCCGCCACCCGCGAAGACGACGCCATCGAGGCCAGCATCCGGCCCAAGCGGCTGGACGAGTACCTGGGCCAGAAGCCGGTGCGCGAGCAGCTGGACATCTACATCCAGGCGGCGAAAGGGCGCGGCGAGGCGCTGGACCACGTGCTGATCTTCGGGCCGCCCGGCCTGGGCAAGACCACGCTGAGCCACGTGATCGCCAACGAGCTGGGCGTGAACCTGCGTGTCACCTCCGGCCCGGTGATCGAAAAGGCCGGCGACCTGGCCGCGCTGCTGACTAACCTGCAGCCGCACGACGTGCTGTTCGTCGACGAGATCCACCGTCTCTCGCCCGTGGTCGAGGAGGTGCTGTATCCGGCGATGGAGGACTTCCAGATCGACATCATGATCGGCGAGGGCCCCGCGGCCCGTTCGATCAAGCTGGACCTGCCGCCGTTCACGCTGATCGGCGCCACCACGCGTGCCGGCCTGCTGACTGCGCCGCTGCGCGACCGTTTCGGCATCGTGCAGCGGCTCGAATTCTATTCGCCCGAGGAACTCACCCGCATCGTGCAGCGTTCGGCGCGCATCCTAGGCATGGACTGCGTGCCGGAGGGCGCCGCCGAAGTCGCGCGTCGCGCACGCGGTACGCCGCGCATCGCCAACCGCCTGCTGCGACGCGTACGCGACTACGCGCAGGTCAAGGCCAACGGCCACATCGACGTGGACGTGGCGCGCGCCGCGATGCAGATGCTGAAAGTGGACCCCGAGGGCTTCGACGAACTGGACCGCCGCATGCTGCGCACCATCATCGACAGCTTCGATGGCGGACCGGTGGGCGTCGAGTCGCTCGCTGCCGCGCTCAGCGAGGAGCGCGGCACGCTGGAGGACGTCATCGAGCCCTATCTGATCCAGCAGGGCTTCCTGATCCGTACCGCCCGCGGCCGCATGGCCACCCGCAAGGCCTACCTGCACCTGGGTCTGACGCCGAAGGGCAGGGTGCCAGATGCGAGCGACGCGTCAGGCGAACTCTTCTGAGCGCCACTGGTTTCAGGTTGGTATGCACCATGCCGTGCGGGAGCGCATGCTTTGACGACTGATTCGAAGACGATCGCCGTGGATGCGGCTCCGTTCATCTTTCCGACACGCGTCTATTGGGAAGATACCGACGCCGGTGGCGTGGTGTACCACGCGCAGTACGTCGCTTTCCTGGAGCGGACCCGCACCGAGTGGTTGCGGGCCCGCGGGTACGCCCAGGAGCAGCTGCGCCAGACCCACGACCTGGTGTTCGCCGTCCGCGCGATGCGCCTGGATTTCCTGCGCCCCGCCCGGCTGGACGATCTGCTGCAGGTCAGCGCGCGCATCCACCAGTGCAAGCGGGCCAGCGTGGTGTTCGCCCAGACGATCGAGCGCGGCGGTGAGGTGCTGCTCACCGCCGAGGTGAAGGTCGCGGCGCTCAGCGCGTCCGGGTTCAGACCCGTTGCGCTGCCCGAGACGTTGTACGAAGAGTTCCGCCGGCTCGAGACCCCGGGCCCGCCGCTTTAACCCGACACGCAAGACAACACGAGAATCGAGGAACGACGGATGATCGCAACGCTGCTGGCCTTCCAGGACACCGTGGTGGAGGCGCTGCCGCCGGAAACCGCCGCCGCCGCCGCCCAGGCCACGGCCGAGACCGTGCACAGCGGGATCAACTACATCGACCTGATGCTCAAGGCCAGCCTGCCGGTGAAGCTGATCGTGCTGCTGCTGCTGGCCGGCTCGCTGATCAGCTGGATCATCATTTTCCGCAAGGCGCGGGTGTTCAAGACCGCCAACCGCGACGCCGACGAGTTCGAAGGCCGGTTCTGGTCCGGCGCCGAACTGAACAAGCTCTATGCCGGCGCCGCCGACCGCAACCGCGTCGTCACCGGGCTCGAGGCGATCTTCGAAGCCGGCTTCCGCGAGTTCACCCGCCTGCGCGACAAGCGCGGCCTGGACGGACGCGCGCAGCTGGAAGGCGCCCAGCGCGCGATGCGCGTGACCTACACGCGCGAGGTCGACCAGCTGGAACGCAACCTGGAACTGCTGGCCAACATCGGCTCGACCGCGCCTTACGTGGGCCTGGTGGGTACTGTGTTCGGCATCATGGTCACCATGCACGACATGCTCAACAGCGGCGAGCAGGCGGGCATCGCCGCCGTCGCGCCGGGTATCTCGGAAGCGCTGTTCGCCACCGCGATCGGCCTGTTCGTCGCCATTCCGGCGGTGTGGGCCTACAACCGTTTCACCACCCGCGTCGAGCGTCTGTCGGTGCGCTACGAGAGCTTCGCCGAGGAATTCAGTTCGATCCTGCAGCGCCAGAGTTCGGGCGAATAAGCGGAGCTCCCCATGGCCGGAAGCATCTTCCATCGCAAGCGCCGCAAGCTGAAGTCCGAGATCAACGTCGTGCCGTACATCGACGTGATGCTGGTGCTGCTGATCATCTTCATGGTGACCGCGCCGCTGCTGACGCTCAGCGTGGACGTCAAGCTGCCGTCGTCGAGCGCGAAGGCGGTCGAGACCCGCAACGAGCCCATCATCGTCATCGCCTATCCGGACGGCCGCTTCGGCCTGAAGCTGCCGGAAGCCAAGCAGCCTGAAGTGCTGGACGCTGCTGGACTGGAGGCCAAGGTCGCCGCGATCCGGGGCGAGCAGGGCAACGAGCTGCGCATCATGGTGGCGGCCGAAGGTTCGGCGCCCTACCAGAAGGTGCTGGATGCGATGGACGTGCTCCGTCGCGCCAAGGTCAGCAATGTCAGCCTGATGACCAACGCGGGTGGCAATGCACGCTGAAGTCGCCCCGCGCCATCCGGCCCAACGCGACGAAGGGCTGGGCAGGGCGGTCGCCTGGGCGGTCGGCCTGCACCTGCTGCTGGCCGTGCTGCTGATCGTGTCGCCGCTGCTGACCTGGGACCGCGATCGCCTCAATGCGGCCGGTGCGCCGACGATGGAGGCCACGCTGGACGCGTCTGCCGCCGACCAGCGCGCGGTCGAGCGCGCGCTGGACTTCACGCCTGCACCGTTGCCCGAGCCCGTGGAGGAGCCGGCGCCGGAAGACACCGTGCCGCCGCCGCAGCCGATTCCCGAGCCGTCCCCGCAGGATGCGCCGGTCGAACGCCAGGCCGAGGCGCAGGAGCGCATTCCCGTTCCAGATACGACCGAACAGGACGAGGCGAGGCTGGATGCGATCTCGCAGGAAAAGGCCCGTCAGGAGCAGGAAGCCAAGCGTCGCCAGGAACAGATCGACCTGACCGAACGCAAGCGCCAGGAGCAGGCCGAACAACAGCGCCGCCTGGCCGCGCAGCAGGAAGAGGACCGGCAGAAGCGCATCGCCGCCGAGGCGCAGCAGAAGGCCGAAGCCGACAAGAAGCGGTTGGAGGAAATCCGCCGGCAGCGTGCCCAGGCCGCCCGCGAGGCCCAGCTGGCCGAGCAGAAGCTGCGCCAGCTGGCCGACGCGCGTTCGCGGCAGGCGGCTGCGTCGGCCAACCAGTCGCAGTACGGCCAGCCCGCGGCCCCGGCCGGCAATGGCGGTACCGACGCGGACCTGCGGGGTCGCTATGCGGCGGCCATCCAGGAGGCGGTGTTGAGGCAGTGGACCCGTCCCGAGTCGGTGCCGGTCGGCACCCGCTGTCGGGTGGTGATCACCCAGCTGCCGGGCGGCGAGGTGATGAGCGCGAAGGTCCAGCCCGGGTGCGCGATGGACGCGGCGGGCCAGGATTCGGTGGAGCGCGCGGTGCTGAAGGCCCAGCCGCTGCCGTACCGGGGCTACGAATCGGTGTTCGCGCGTACCCTGACGCTCAACTTCGAGGCCCGGGACCGCTGACTTCACGCGGCGTTTTCGCGATCCTCGTTCACAATTGTTAAAACGTTCACGCGGAGGCTGGTATCCCTGTGCCGCCCCGCCCAACCGCAGAGTTGCCGTGCCCATGATCAAACCGCTGCGCTGGTTCGCCCTCGTCCTCTTCACGCTCCTGCCCGCGCTGGCTTCCGCCCAGCAGCAGGGTCTGGAAATCGACATCATCGGCGGCAACGCCTCCGCCCTGCCCATCACCGTGGTGCCCATGCCCTACCAGGGCACGGCCGCTGCGCCGGCCACCGATGTGGCGGCGGTGGTGCGTGCCGACCTGGAGCGTTCCGGGGCGTTCCGGACCCTGCCGGTGGCCAGCATCACCGAGCGCCCGACGCGGGGCGGCGAGATCCAGTACCCCACCTGGCGCGCCCTGCGTCAGGACTACCTGGTGGTCGGTCGCGTGGCGGATGCCGGCGACGGCAGCTACCGGGTGGAGTACGAACTGTTCGACGTGGCCAAGCAGGAGCGCATGCTCGGCCTGGCGATGACCGCGCGCGCCAGCGCCATGCGCGACGTGGCCCACCAGATGGCCGATGCCATCTACGAAAAGATCCTGGGCGTGCGTGGCGCCTTCTGGACCCGCATCGCCTACGTGACCGCGGCCGGCACCGGCAAGGCCACGCGCTATGCGCTGATGGTGGCCGATTCGGACGGCTACAACCCGCAGACCGTGGTGCGCTCGGCCGAGCCGCTGCTGTCGCCGTCGTGGAGCCCGGACGGCCGCCGGCTGGCCTACGTCAGCTTCGAAAGCGGCAACTCGGCCATCTATATCCAGGACATCTCCACCGGCGCGCGCGAGAAGGTGGCCAGCTTCCGCGGCATCAACGGCGCACCGTCGTTCTCGCCCGATGGCCGCCAGCTGGCGTTGACCCTGTCGCGCAGCGGGAATCCCGAGATCTACGTGATGGACCTGGGCAGCCGCTCGCTGCGCCAGCTGACCAACACCTCCGCCATCGACACCGAGCCGGTGTGGAGCGCGGACGGCGGCACCATCTACTTCACCTCCGACCGCGGCGGTCGCCCGCAGATCTACCGCGTTCCGGCGGCAGGCGGCAGCGCCAGCCGGGTGACGTTCGAGGGCACGTACAACGCCACCGCCACCGTGTCCTTCGATGGCAAGAAGATCGCCGTCGTGCAGGGCGCGGGCAACAACTACCGCATCGCCCTGATGGACAGCAGCCTGGGCAGTGCGCGCTGGTCGTCGCTGTCGCCGGGCTCGCTGGACGAATCCCCGAGCTTCGCCCCCAATGCCAGCATGGTGCTGTATGCCGCGCGTGAGGGCGGGCGGGGCGTGCTGTATGCCGTCTCGGCCGACGCGCGCGTACGCCAGCGTCTGGTCGTGGCCAATGCCGATGTGCGCGAGCCGGCGTGGTCGCCCTACCGGACCGCCCGTTAAGTTTATGTCTACAATGTAGTTTCGATCCCCCGTTCCCCATGACGCAAGGAATGACCATGAACAACACCACCCGTGTGCTGATGCTGTCCCTGATGTCCGTCGCCGTGCTGGCTGGCTGCAAGAAGGCCGTCAAGCCCGAAGCCCCGGCCGATACCACGACCACCGCGCCCACCACCCCGACCGCGCCGACCACGTCGGGCGTGTACGGCCCGAACGACCTGGACACCGACGCCTGCCTGCGCCAGCGCGTGGTGTACTTCGACCTGGACCAAGACGCCCTGAAGCCGGAGTTCCAGGCCATCATGGGTTGCCACGCCAAGTACCTGCGCGACCGTCCGTCCTCGCGCATCTCGCTGGAAGGCCACGCCGACGAGCGCGGCAGCCGCGAGTACAACCTGGGCCTGGGCGAGCGCCGCGGCAATGCCGTCAATTCGGCCCTGCAGGCGGCCGGCGGTTCGGCCAGCCAGCTGACCGTGGTCAGCTACGGCGAAGAGCGCCCGGTGTGCACCCAGTCCGACGAGTCCTGCTGGTCGCAGAACCGTCGCGTCGAGATCGTCTACACGGCGAAGTAAGCCGTCGTCGTCACGATGATCGCCAAGAAGTACATGCTGGTTCTCGCGGCGGCCCTGGTGGCCGCCGCTCCCGCCCATGCCCAGCGCGTGAGCCTGGCCGACCGCGTCGCGGCGCTGGAAGCCAAGGCCAACAACCCCCAGCAGAACCTCGACCTGCTCAACCGCATCACCCAGCAGGAAACGGAACTGCGCGAGCTGCGGGCCCAGTTGGAACAGCTGCAGAACGAGAACGAGCAGCTCAAGCAGCGCAACCGCGACCAGTACCTGGACCTGGACGGCCGTCTCAACCGCATTGAAGGCGGTGCCGCGCCGGTCACTCCCGCGCCTGCCGCGACGCCTCCGCTGAGCAGCACCCCGACATCCGCGCCGGCCACTGCGCCGGCGCCTGCCGTTGCCCCCGCCGCCACCGAGCGCCCGCCCAGCGTGCATGGCGACCTCGGCGCGATGTCCGCGGCCGGCGACGAACGCACCGCGTACAACGTCGCGTTCGACAAGCTCAAGGCCGGCGATTACGCCGACGCCGCGCAGCTGTTCAGCAGTTTCCTGCAGCTGTATCCGTCGGGTGTCTACGCGCCCAACGCGCTGTACTGGCTGGGCGAGAGTTACTACGTCACCCAGAACTACGCGCTGGCGGCGGACCAGTTCCGCGCGCTGCTGGCCCAATATCCCACGCACGACAAGGCTGCCGGCGCCCTGCTGAAGCTGGGCTTGTGCGACTACGGGTTGGGCAAACTGCCCGAGGCCGAGCGCACGCTGGCCGAGGTCGTCGCGAAGTACCCCGGCACCGACGTCGCCCGCACGGCCGACGATCGCCTGCGCGCGATCCAGCTGGGTCGCCTGCGCTGAGCCGTTAGGGCAGGCCCGGGCGCTGCTGCGGGCTGCCGGACGGTCAGGGCGTATCATGCGCACCCCATGAACGACGCCGCCCGCCCCAGCGAGATCGTCCAGTCCCCGCTGGAACGCCTCAAGATCACCGAAATCTTCCTGTCCCTGCAGGGAGAGGCGAATGCCGTCGGCTGGCCCACCGTGTTCGTGCGCCTGACCGGCTGCCCCCTGCGCTGCCAGTACTGCGACACCGCCTACGCCTTCCACGGCGGGCAGTGGCGGGAGATCGACGACATCGTGGCCGAAGTCGCGCGCCAGGGTGTGCGGCATGTCTGCGTGACCGGCGGCGAACCGCTGTCGCAGAAGCGCTGTCTTTCGCTGCTGCAGAAGCTGTGCGATGCGGGCTTCGACGTATCGCTGGAAACCTCGGGCGCCATCGACATCGCCGGCGTGGATCCGCGCGTCTCGCGCGTGGTCGACCTGAAGACGCCCGGCTCGAAGGAGATGGCCCGCAACCGGCTGGAGAACATTCCGCTGCTCACCGCGCGCGACCAGGTGAAATTCGTCTTGTGCGGCCGCGGCGACTACGAATGGGCGCGCGCCATGGTGGCCGAGCACCGGCTGGCCGAGCGCTGCGACGTGCTGTTCTCGCCCAGCAAGAGCGAACTCGATCCACGCGACCTGGCGGACTGGATCGTCGCCGACCGCCTGCCGGTACGCTTCCAGATGCAACTGCACAAGCTGCTGTGGAACGACGAGCCGGGGCGTTAAGGGCGGGGATCGGGCATTCGGGATTCGTGATTCGTGAAGCCGACAGCACGCGCTTCCCACGAGCACCCACCGAGCGACCGGTCGCCACAACGTTCAAGCACATCCTATTCCGCCGTTGCCAATCCCGAATCCCCACTCCCGAATCCCGCACATGAAAAACGCCGTCGTCCTACTTTCCGGAGGCATGGACTCTGCCGTCGTCGTCGCCATCGCCCGCGCGCAGGGCTTCGCCGTGCATGCGCTCAGCGTGCGCTACGGCCAGCGGCACACCTCCGAACTCGACGCCGCCGCGCGCGTGGCACAGTCCCTGGGCGCCGTGGCGCACAAGACCGTGCACGTGGACCTGCGCAGCATCGGCGGCTCGGCGCTGACCGACGACATCGATGTGCCCGAGGCCGGCGGCCCCGGTATCCCGGTGACCTACGTGCCCGCGCGCAACACCATCATGCTGTCCGTCGCGCTGGGCTGGGCCGAGGTGCTGGGCGCCAGCGACATCTTCTGCGGGGTCAATGCGGTGGACTACTCGGGCTATCCGGATTGCCGGCCGGAATTCATCGAGGCGTTCGAGAAGCTTGCCAACCTCGCCACCAAGGCGGGGGTGGAAGGGGCTGGCCTGCGTATCCACGCGCCGCTGCTGCGCCTAAGCAAGGCCGACATCGTGCGCGAGGGGATGCGCCTGGGCGTCGATTTTGCGCAGACCGTGTCCTGCTACCAGGCCGACGACCAGGGCCGCGCCTGCGGGCACTGCGATGCCTGCCGCCTGCGCGCCGCCGGCTTCGCCGACGCGGGCGTGCCGGACCCCACGCACTACGCGTGAACCGGGCGGACTTCGCCCCCTCGCGGACGATGCGCTAGAATGCGCATCCCGGTGCAAGGCCGGGATGCGTTCCCGGGCCGTTAGCTCAGTCGGTAGAGCAGAAGACTTTTAATCTTTTGGTCGAAGGTTCGAATCCTTCACGGCCCACCACGCACATCCCGCCGCCGCGCCATCACCGCGCCGCTTTCGCGTCGGCGCACGCAAAGGGGGCGGCGTGACCACGGCAGCACGTGACTGGACGGCGCAGGCGATCCAGCGCATCGAAGCGGACTTCAACCGGTCCGCCGATACCCACCTCATCCCGCTGCCGATGCCCGGCTTTCCCGGCATCGACGTCTACCTGAAGGACGAGTCCAGCCATCCCACCGGCAGCCTGAAGCACAGGCTGGCGCGCTCGCTGTTCCTGTACGCGCTGTCGAACGGATGGCTGCGCGAAGGCGCGCCGGTGATCGAGGCGTCCAGCGGTTCCACCGCCGTGTCCGAAGCGTATTTCGCGCGCCTGCTCGGCCTGCCGTTCATCGCCGTCATGCCGTCCTCGACCTCGCCGGACAAGATCGCCGCGATCCAGTTCCAGGGTGGCCGCTGCCATCTGGTCGAGGATCCGGGCGCGATCAATGCCGTGTCGCGGCAGCTCGCCTGCGAAACGGGCGGCCATTTCCTGGATCAGTTCACCTACGCCGAACGCGCCACCGACTGGCGGGCGAACAACAACATCGCCGAGTCCATCTTCAAGCAGATGGACGCCGAACCGCATCCCATTCCCGACTGGATCGTGTGCAGCCCGGGCACCGGCGGCACCAGCGCCACCCTGGGGCGCTATGTTCGCTATCGCCGCCATCCCACCCGTGTGCTGTGCGCGGATCCGGAGCATTCGGTGTTCTTCGACCAGTACCGGGGTGCCTGCACCGGCTGCGAGGATACGGCGCTGACCTGCGGACGCGGGTCCGGCATCGAGGGGATCGGGCGTCCGCATTGCGAACCCAGCTTCATCCCCGCCTGCATCGACGCGATGGTGAAAGTCCCGGATGCGCTGAGCCTGGCCGCCATGCGTCACGTCAGCACCGTGCTGGGCCGGCGCGTCGGCGGCTCCACCGGTACCAACTTCGTCGGCGTGCTGGCCGCGGCCGAGCGCATGCGGTCCGCCGGCCGGTCCGGTTCCATCGTCAGCATCCTGTGCGACAGCGGTGAACGGTACGCGCACAGCTACTACAACCGGGACTGGTATCTGGAGCGCGGCATCCCCATCGTGGAAAGCGACGATGCCGTCGCGACCGCCGTCGCCGGACGCGGCCTGCCGCCGCTGGCGCAGGCCGACTGGCCCCTCTGAATTCCCTTCGCACCCGGTGTTCCCATGACCAACCCCCTGCTCGACTTCTCGGGCCTGCCGCGTTTCGACGAGATCCGTGCCGAGCACATCGCGCCCGCCATCGATCACCTGCTGGCCGAGGCGGAAGCAGCGGTCGCCGCCGCCGAAGCGGTTTCGCCGGTGACCTGGGACAGCTTCGTGGTGCCGCTGGACGACGCCACCGAACGCCTCGCCCGGGCCTGGAACCAGGTGACCCACCTGGAGGCCGTGGTGAACACGGCCGCCCTGCGCGGCGCCTACAACGCGCAGTTGCCGAAGGTGACCCGTTTCTGGAGCGCACTGGGACAGAACCTGGCGTTGTACCGCCAGTATCGCGCCCTGGCCGATGCGCCCGAGGCCGCGCATTACGACGACGCGCGACGCAAGGTGCTGGAGAACGCATTGCGCGACTTCCGCCTGGGCGGCGCGGAGTTGCCGGATGCGCAGAAGGCGCGCTTCGCCGAGGTGAAGGAAGAACTCGCCGCCCTGTCGGCGAAGTTCTCGCAGAACGTGCTGGACGCCACCGACGAATACGAATTCTGGATCAAGGACAAGCAGCACCTGGGTGGCCTGCCGGCCGACGTGGTGGCCGCCGCGCGTGCCGCCGCCAAGGCCGACGATGAGCCCGGCTGGAAGTTCACCCTGCAGATGCCGTGCTACCTGCCGGTGCAGGCCTACGCCGACGACCGCGCGCTGCGCGAGACGCTGTACCGGGCCAACGCGGTGCGCGCGTCCGAACTGGGCGGCAACGAGGCGCTCGACAACTCCGCGCTGATCGACCGCATCCTGGCGCTGCGTATGGAACTGGCCGGCATGCTCGGCTTCGACAGCTACGCCGCCTATTCGCTGGCCACCAAGATGGCCGACACGCCGGACGAGGTGCTGCGCTTCCTGCGCGACCTGGCCGCGCGCGCGAAGCCGCATGCGCAGCGCGACCGCGCCGAACTGGAAGCCTTCGCGCGCGAGCACCTGGGGCTGGACACCGTCGAAGCCTGGGACCTGGCCTACGCCAGCGAGAAGCTCAAGCAGGCGCGCTACAGCTTTTCCGCGCAGGAGGTGAAGCAGTACTTCACCGAGCCGGCCGTGCTGAAGGGCCTGTTCGGCGTGATCGGCGACCTCTACGGCCTGCGGGTGGAGCAGGACGCGGCGCCCACCTGGCACCCGGATGTGCGCTTCTACCGGCTGATGGACGGCGATGGCACGCTGGTCGGCCAGTTCTACCTGGACCTGTATGCGCGCGAAGGCAAGCGGGGCGGCGCCTGGATGGACGATTGCCGCAACCGGCGCGACACCGCGCGGGGTACGCAGACGCCGATCGTGTACCTGGTGTGCAACTTCGGCAAAGGCGTGGACGGCAGGCCCGCGACCCTCAGCCACAACGATGTCACCACCCTGTTCCACGAGATGGGGCACGGCCTGCACCAGCTGCTGACGCAGGTCGGCGAGCTGCGCGTGGCCGGCATCAACGGGGTGGAGTGGGATGCGGTGGAGCTGCCCAGCCAGTTCATGGAGAACTTCTGCTGGGAATGGGAGCGGGTACAGGCGATGACCGCGCACGTCGACACCGGCGAACCTTTGCCGCGCGCGCTGTTCGACAGGATGGTCGCGGCGAAGAATTTCCAGAGTGGGATGGCGACGGTCCGTCAGCTCGAGTTCGGGCTGTTCGACATGCAGCTGCACAGCGGTTTCGATGCGACCGACGACAGCGTGCTGGCGCTGCTGGACCGGGTGCGCGCCGAAGTGGCGGTGAACGTGCCGCCGGACTGGAACCGCTTCCCGCACCAGTTCAGCCACATCTTCGCCGGTGGTTACGGGGCGGGGTACTACAGCTACAAGTGGGCCGAGGTGCTCAGTGCCGACGCCTACGCGGCGTTCGAGGAAGCGCCGGGCGAGGTCGCGGCGACCGGGGCACGCTTCCGCCACGAAATCCTGGCGCGGGGAGGCAGCCGTCCCGCCGGTGAGAACTTCCGCGCCTTCCGCGGCCGGGCGCCGCGCATCGACGCCCTGCTGCGGCACTCCGGCATGGCGGGCTGAGTCAGGCGGTCCCGGGAGGACGCCGAGGCCCTCCCTGGCGGGGTTTGACCCTGACTGTAAACGTTTTCATAATGCCGTCTCCGTAACACCCGCGTTCCCGGGAGGATCGCCTACATGCCGCATCAGCGAAGGATCGAGCGCCTGATCGCCGCCATGACGCTGGAGGAAAAGATCGGTCAGCTCGGCGCCTTTGCCGATGCGCTGAGGCCGTTCGCCTTCGAGGTCAACCCGGAGACCTTCGCCCGCGATGCCGCGCAGGTGCGCGAGCAGATCCGCAGCGGCCGTGTCGGTGCGCTGTTCAACGGTGTGGGCGCGGCCGAGGGCCGCGAGGCGCAGCGCATCGCGGTGGAGGAGAGCCGCCTGGGCATCCCGCTGCTGCTGGGGGCCGACGTGATCCACGGCATGCGCACGGTGTTCCCGATCCCGCTGGGCGAAGCCGCCAGTTTCGAACCCGACCTCGCCGAGCGCACCGCGCGGGCCACCGCGAAGGAAGCGACTGCGGCCGGCATCCACTGGACGTTCGCGCCGATGGTGGATGTCGCGCGCGACCAACGCTGGGGCCGCGTGGCCGAAACCTCCGGCGAGGACGTGTACCTATCCTGTGAGTTCGCCGCCGCCCGCGTGCGCGGCTTCCAGGGCGGGGACCTGACCGCGCCCGACTCGCTGCTGACCACGCCCAAGCACTTCGCCGCCTATGGCGCGATTTCCGCCGGCCTGGACTACAACTTCGTGGACATGGCGCCGCAGACCCTGCGCGACGTGCACCTGCCGCCGTTCAAGGCCGCCCTGGATGCCGGCGCACTGACGCTGATGAGTTCGTTCAACGACATCAACGGCGTGCCCGCGTCCGCCAACCGCGAACTGCTGACCGACATCCTGCGTGGTGAGTGGAAGTTCGAGGGCTTCGTCGTCTCCGACTACACGTCCGACCTGGAACTGGTCGCCCACGGCTATGCGGCCGATGAGGCCGATGCGGCGCAGAAGGCCCTGTCGGCCGGCCTGGACATGAGCCTGCAGAGCGGCGTGTACGCCAACCACGTGGCCGCGCTGGTGGAGCAGGGCAGGCTGTCGATGGCCGAGGTCGACGAGGCGGTGCGCCGCGTGCTGCACGTGAAGGCGGCGGCCGGCCTGTTCGACGACCCCTATCGCTGCCTGGACGCCGCGCGCGAGGCGGACCAGTCGCACATTCCTGCGCACGACGCGCTGGCGCGCGACTGCGCGCGCCGGTCCATCGTCCTGCTGAAGAACGACGGCGACGTGCTGCCGCTGAAGAAGAGCGGCCAGCGTATTGCGCTGATCGGGCCGTTCGCGCAGGACACCGCCCACCTCGGTGGCTGCTGGAACATCTTCGGCGATGCCTCGCGCATGGTCGATCTGGAAACCGGTCTGCGCGCCGCGCTGGACGATCCGTCCGCACTGGTCGTCGTGCCGGGTAGCGGCATCGAGGACGCCGTCGAGGGTGGCATCGAGGCCGCGGTGGCGGCCGCACGCGCGGCCGATGTCGTGCTGCTGGCGCTGGGCGAACCGCACGACTTCTCCGGCGAAGCGCAGTCGCGTACGCAGATCGTGATCCCCGCGGCACAGCAGGCATTGGCCGAGGCCGTCGCCGCAACCGGCACGCCCGTCGTGGTGGTGCTGCGCAACGGCCGTGCGCTGGCGCTGGAAGGCGCGGTGCGCGATGCGCAGGCGCTGTTGGTGACGTGGTTCCTGGGCACGCAGACCGGGCCGGCGGTGGCCGATGTGGTGTTCGGCGATTACAACCCCTCGGCGCGGCTGCCGGTGAGCTTTCCGCAGGATGCCGGCCAGCAGCCGTACTTCTACAACCATCCCGCCACCGGCCGTCCCAACGTGCCGGGCACGCCGCGTTTCTTCCAGACGCGCTGGCGTGAGGTGCCGCATGCGGCGCTGTATCCGTTCGGCCATGGGCTGACGTACACTCGGTTCGAGTATGGCCTGCCGCAACTCAGCGCCACCCGGCTGGGCTGGGACGACACCCTGACGGTCCGCACGCGCATCACCAACGTCGGCGCGCGCGACGGCGAGGACGTCGTGCAGCTGTACGTGCGCGACCGCATCGCCAGCCGGGTGCGGCCGGTGCGCGAGCTGAAGCGGTTCCGCAAGATCGCCCTGGCCGCCGGGCAGTCGCTGGATGTCGAATTCAGCCTGACGCGTGCCGACCTCGCCTTCCACGGCGTGGACAACCGGTTGGCGGCAGAGCCCGGCCTGTTCGACCTGTGGATCGCGCCTTCGGCCACGACAGGCGAGGCGGTGCAGTTCGAGCTGCTCGCCCCCTGATCCGGCATGTCGGCCCTTGAGGATGCGGCCACGCCTAGCCGCGCGGGTGCGGACCGCCCCGGCGCGCGCGAACGCATCGCCACCCGTCTCGCCTTCTTCATCGCCGGCTTCGCGGTATCGGCCTGGGCGCCGCTGATTCCGTTCGCCAAGCGCAGGCTAGCCCTCGACGATGCGCAACTCGGGCTGATGCTGCTCTGCCTGGGCATCGGTTCCGTGTTGATGATGCCGCTGGCCGGCGGGCTGGCCGCGCGCTACGGCTGCCGGCGCACGATCCTCGCCGCGGGCACGGTGATCTGCCTGTGCCTGCCGGCGCTGATGCTGGCGCCCTCGATTCCGGTGCTGGCGGCGGCGTTGGCCGTGTTCGGCGCCAGCCTGGGCGTGCTGGACGTGGTGATGAACCTGCAGGCGGTCATCGTCGAACGCGCCAGCGGACGCGCGATGATGTCCGGGTTCCATGGCATGTACAGCGTCGGCGGCATCGCCGGCGCCGGCGGCGTGGCGGGTGCGCTGGCAGTGGGTGCGTCGCCGCTGGTCGCGATCACTGGTACGGCCGTACTGGCGGCGCTGCTGCTCGCCGCGGCGCGTGGCGGCCTGCTGGCGCAGGGCGGCGAGGGCGACCATCCGGCGTTTGCGCTGCCGCGCGGCCGCGTACTGCTGGTGGGCGCGGTGTGTTTTGCGATGTTCCTGTCCGAAGGCGCGGTGCTGGACTGGAGTGCGGTCTTCCTGAGTACGGTACGCCACGCGGACCCCGCGACCGCAGGCTTCGGCTATGTGGCCTTCGCGGTGACGATGACGCTGGGTCGCCTGAGCGGCGACCGCATCGTGCAGGCGCTGGGGGCGTTCCGCGTGGTCGTCTGCGGTGCGCTGGTCGCTGCCGCAGGATTCGCCCTGGCCATTCTTTCCGCATCGCCGATGGCAGGACTGGCGGGCTTCGCCCTGATCGGTGCGGGTGCCGCGAACGTGGTGCCGGTAATGTTCTCCGCGGCCGGACGGCAGCACGACATGCCCACGCACCTGGCGGTGGCCGCCGTCACCACGATGGGTTACGCGGGCGTGTTGCTGGGGCCTGCGGCGCTGGGTTTCGTCGCCAAGGCGACCTCGCTGCCGATGGCGTTCGGCCTGCTGGTCGCGTTGCTGCTGTGCGTGGCCGGCGCTGCGCGCCAAGCGACGCGCAGCTGACGGCGGATCAGGGGCGCGGCGCGGCCCGCATCATCGGTCCGGGACCATGACCGGGGCCGTAGTAGTAGCCGGGCCCATCGGAACGACTGACATTGATGTCGAGGTTGAACGTACGCGGCTTGCCTTCGTCGTTGTACGTGGTCTTGCACAGGTTGAGGTTGGCCGCGTTGTAGGTGCTGCGGCCGTATCCCTTGCTGTAGCCGATGCCGGTGGTGATGCTGCCGGTCACGCCATCGCCGTCGTCATCGCCGTACCAGGCGCAGGGATCGACCGGCGCCTCCTCGCGCTCGTCCTTCGACTTCGCGACCTGGCGATCGCCGTACCACGTGCCTGGCGCGTCGTTGGCGTACGCGCTGGCGTTGGGCAGGGCCAGATCCAGGGCCGCGGCGTTCGACTGGGCCCACGCGGGCGTCGCTGTCAGCAGGGCAAGCAGGGCGAGCGTCGACGTCTTCATGCGAGATTCCTGGAAGCGGCACGCCGGGCGGGCACCTGCAGGGCACGCTAACAGGCGCGGATTGAATGCCGGCTGATGCGGACACCCGGGCGGCGGAACTCAGCCGACCGCACCCAGCGCTTCCAGCACGCGCTCGCCGTAGCGCGCCAGCTTCGCACCGCCGATGCCGCCCACGCGTGCCAGGTCGTCCAGCGTGGCGGGCTGCTGTTCGGCGATGGTGCGCAGCGTGCTGTCGTGGAAGATGACGTAGGCCGGCACATTCTGTTCGCGCGCCAGCTGCGCGCGCAGGTCGCGCAGGGCCTGGAAGCGGGGCAGGTCGGCGGCCTCCACGGCCACGCCGCTGCGGGGGCTGCGGTCGCGTTCGCGCCGCTCGCGCTGTTCCTTGCGCAGCTGCAGGCGGCGCTCGCCCCGCAGCACCGCGCGGCTGCCCTCGGTCAGGCGCAGGCTGCCGAACTCGGCCTCCACTTCCAGCAGTCCGCAGGCCACCAGCTGCCGGAACACGCTGCGCCAGGTGGTGGCGTCCAGGTCCTTGCCGATGCCGTAGGTGGTCAGGTGGTCGTGACCGCACTGGCGGATGCGCTCGCTCTCGCTGCCGCGCAATACGTCGATCACGTGGTTCACGCCGAAGCGCTGGCCGCTGCGGTACACGCAGCTCAGGGCTTTCTGCGCGGCCTCGGTGGCGTCCCAGGTTTCGGCGGGGCTCATGCAGTTGTCGCAGTTGCCGCAGTCGTGAGGGTATACCTCGCCGAAACCGGCCAGCAGCACCTGTCGCCGGCACTGGGTGGATTCGCAGTAGCCGAGCAACTGGTCCAGCTTCCGCCGCTCGAGCCGCTTGCGGTCCTCGCCGGCCTCGGACTGCTCGATCATCTGCTTCAGCAGCACCACGTCACCCAGCCCGTAGCACAGCCAGGCTTCGGCCGCCTCGCCGTCGCGGCCGGCACGGCCGGTTTCCTGGTAGTAGCCTTCCATCGACTTGGGCAGGTCCACGTGCGCCACGAAGCGCACGTCGGGTTTGTCGATGCCCATGCCGAACGCAATCGTCGCCACCATGACGATGCCGTCCTCACGCAGGAAACGCCGCTGGTGATGGGCGCGCACCTCGACATCCAGGCCGGCGTGGTAGGGCAGGGCATTGAAGCCCTGCTCGGCCAGGTAATCGGCGAACTGCTCCACCCGCTTGCGCGACAGACAGTAGACGATGCCGGCCTCGCCCTTGTGCTTGCGCAGCATGTCGCGCAGCTGGTGGCGGGCGTTGTCCTTCTGCACCACGGTGTAGCGGATGTTGGGGCGGTCGAACGAGCTGACGAACTTCTGCGCCTCCACCAGGTTCAGCCGCTCGGCGATCTCGCGCTGGGTGGGCGGGTCGGCAGTGGCGGTCAGCGCGATGCGCGGCACGTCGGGCCAGCGCTCGTGCAGCAGGGCCAGTTCCAGGTACTCGCGGCGGAAGTCGTGGCCCCAGGCCGATACGCAGTGCGCCTCGTCGATGGCGAACAGGGCGATCCGGCTGCGGTCCAGCAGCGACAGGAAGCGCCCCGTCAGCAGACGCTCCGGCGCGACGTACAGCAGGTCCAGATCGCCCCGCAGGAGGGCCTGCTCCACCTGGGCGGCTTCGTCGGCGGCCAGGGAGGAATTCAGGAAAGCGGCGCGCACACCCAACTGTCGCAGGGGGTCCACCTGGTCCTGCATCAAGGCGATCAACGGCGAAACGACGATGCCGGTGCCCTCGCGCAGCAGCGCGGGCACCTGGTAGCACAGCGATTTGCCGGCGCCGGTGGGCATCAGCACGAGCGCATCGTGGCCGGCGGCGAGGTGTTCGACGATGGCCTGCTGGTGGCCGCGGAAGGCGCTGTAACCGAAGACGCGCTGCAGTGTTTCGAGGGCGGGGGACGACATGGGGACAGGATAACGCGATGACGGGTGTTGGCCTGGTCGGTGGGCACAGGGGGCTATCGGAAAACCCTTTGACTGGGGGTAGGAGTTCATCCTGGCGCGAGCGGCGGGTGGAAGTCCCTCTCCCTGCGGCGACCGAAGGAAGTCCCTGTGGGAGAGAGGGGTTGGGGTGAGGGGCAACGAAGACACTGTCCTACCAGGACTGGGTTTGGCACCGCATCCGCGATGGCAGTGGTTTCATCGCCTTGCGGGATGGACTTTTTTTATTGGATGTATGGCGCCGCTCGCCGCGGCGGCCTTCTTTCTTTGCTTGTGCAAAGAAAGAAGCAAAGAAACACACCCCAGGCGGCACGCCCTGCGCTTCGCTCCGGGTCCGCGGGCGGGCCGGGAATTTTCGTATGGCACATCCCTGTGCCATACGAAAACGCCGTCATCCATGACGGCGCCCTTCGGGTTTTACCCGGCCCACTCGCCGTGCCTCATGGGGACCCCGAAGAGCCAGGGCAACGGCGCGCACGCCGGATCTCTCCGCGCGAGCTTTGGGGCCCCTTAGGTCCGGCAGTCCCGGCGGGTAAAACCCGCAGGGCGGCGCACAAGGATGTGCGCCGTTTTCGGCCGGGGCAGGATGCCCCGTCCGAAAATTCCCGCCGGGACTGCGCACCCGCCGCTTAGCGGCGGGCGGATCGCCGGGGTGTGTTTTCTTTGCCTACTTTCTTTGCACAAGCAAAGAAAGTAGGGCCCCCGCGGCGAGCGGCGCCATGTCCGCACGCAAGCAAACCCCATCCCGGCAGTCCAGGAAGCCCAAAGCGACGATGCACCCGCAGACATGCTACGGATCGATATGAGCAACGGACTCCGTTGCCCCTTACCCCAACACCTCTCTCCCACAGGGACTTCCTTCGGTCGCCACAGGGAGAGGGGCTTCAAAGGGCCCGACAGCAAAACGCCCGGACCAGCCGGGCGTCTCGCGCTTCACTCACTCAGGCGTCGCGCTTACTGCAGCAGCGACCGCAGCATCCACGCGTACTTCTCGTGGGTCTGCAGCCGCTGGGTCAGCAGGTCCTCGGTCGGCGCATCGTCGGCGTCGTCGGCGATGTCCAGCACCTTGCGCGCGGTGCGGCAGACCGCCTCGTTGCCCACCACCAGCTGGCGGACCATTTCGCGCCAGTCGGCGCTGTCGGTCAGACCCGGCTCTTCCGGGATCGAGGTCAGACCGACGAACTCGCGGTACGAACCCGGCGCATTGAACCCCAGCGCGCGGATGCGCTCGGCGATCTCGTCCAGCGCGGTCCACTGCTCGGTGTACTGCGTCTCGAACATCGTATGCAGCGAATTGAACATCGCGCCGGTGATGTTCCAGTGGAAGTTGTGGGTCTTCAGGTACAGCGTGTAGCTGTCGGCCAGGAACCGCGACAGGCCGTCGGCGATCTTCTTGCGCTCGCCGCTGCTGATCCCGATATCGATGTTCGGTGCCGATGGGGCCGAGGCGAGGGGGGCGCCGGCGGGCGCGGCCTTGGTCTTGGCGGGCTTGGTCTTCGGCTTGGCCATATGGATTCTCCTGAGGGTGGGTTGAGGCGGCACAATAGGCACACTAGAACATGTGGCGTGAGAGAAAAGTTTCAACCGCTTGCTGAAGAATGAACATCCCCCGTGACCCTGCCCCCGCCCATCCCGACCGCGCCGCCCTCGAACAGGGCCGGCGCGCGCTCGACCGCGCGCTGAGCCGCGACCGCGGCCGCCTGCATGGCCTGTGGTCGCGCTGGCAGGGCAAGCCGGCCGATGCCGGCGTACGGCAGGCGTTCGAGCAGGCATTGAACGCGTCGATCGCCACCCGCGAACGCCGTCTGTCGACAGTGCCGGCGGTGACGCTGGATGCATCCCTGCCGATCGCGCGCGAGGGCGATCGCATCATCGAGCTGATCCGCAATCACCAGGTGGTGGTGATTGCCGGCGAAACCGGATCGGGCAAGACCACCCAGCTGCCCAAGCTGTGCCTGGCCGCCGGGCGTGGCGTGGCCGGCATGATCGGCTGCACCCAGCCGCGCCGCATCGCCGCCCGCGCGGTGGCGCGGCGTGTGGCCGAGGAACTGAAGACCGAGCTGGGCCGTGGCGTGGGCTTCCAGGTGCGCTTCAACGACCAGGTGGGTGAGGACACCCACGTCAAGTTCATGACCGACGGCATCCTGCTGGCGGAAATCGCCAGCGACCGCTGGCTGTCGGCCTACGACACGATCATCGTCGACGAAGCGCACGAGCGCAGCCTCAACATCGACTTCCTGCTGGGTTACCTGAAGCAGTTGCTGCGCAAGCGCCGCGACCTGAAGGTCATCGTCACCTCGGCTACCATCGATACCGAACGCTTCGCGAGGCATTTCGACGACGCGCCGGTGATCAGCGTGGAAGGCCGCACCTATCCGGTCGAGGTGCGCTACCGCGCGCTGGAAGGCGAGGGCGAACAGGAAGGCGAACGCACCGTCAACGAGGCCATCGTCGGCGCCGTCGACGAGATCACCCGGCTGGACGCACGCGGCGATGTGCTGGTCTTCCTGCCCGGCGAACGCGAGATCCGCGACGCGCACCAGGCGCTGGAGCGGCGCAAGTACCGCAATACCGAGGTGCTGCCGCTGTACGCGCGCCTGTCCAACCAGGACCAGGACCGCGTGTTCAATCCGGGGCCGAACCGGCGCATCGTGCTGGCCACCAACGTGGCCGAGACCTCGCTGACCGTGCCGCGTATCCGCTACGTGGTCGATCCCGGCTTCGCCCGCGTCAAGCGCTACAGCCCGCGCAACAAGCTCGACCGCCTGCATATCGAGCCCATCTCGCAGGCCAGCGCCAACCAGCGCAAGGGCCGCTGCGGGCGCGTGGCCGAAGGCATCTGCTACCGCCTGTACGGCGAAGCCGATTTCCAGGCGCGCCCGGAGTTCACCGATCCGGAGATCCGCCGCTCCAGCCTGGCCGGGGTGATCCTGCGCATGCTGCAGCTGGGCCTGGGCCGGATCGAGGACTTTCCGTTCCTGGAGGCGCCCGACGAGCGCGCCATCGCCGATGGCTGGCAGCAGCTGGCCGAGTTGGGCGCGATCGACGGCGAGCGCCGCCTGACCGCGATCGGCAGGCAGATGGCACGGTTGCCGGTGGACGTGAAACTGGCCCGCATGCTGGTGGCCGCGCAGGCCGCCGGCTGCCTGCGGCCGATGCTGGTGATCGCCTCGTTCCTGGGGATCCAGGATCCGCGCGAGCGACCGGCCGACGCGCGCGGCGCCGCCGACACGGCGCACGCGCAGTTCGCCGATGGCCGCTCCGAATTCGTCGGCGTGCTGCGCCTGTGGGATGCCTATCGGCAGTCCCATGAAGACCTGACCCAGTCGAAGCTGCGCGACTGGTGCGGGCGCCATTTCCTGGGCTTCCTGCGCATGCGGGAATGGCGCGAGCTGCATCGCCAGCTGCGCCTGCTGTGCGAGGAGCTGGGCTGGAAGGAAGAAGATGCCGACGCCGCGATGGCGCCGCTGTTGGACGGCAGCCGTGCGCCGCCGGTCGCGCGCGATGATGCCGCGGCCGTGAAGGCCACCCGCGGGCAGTTGCATCGTGCCGCCAGGTTGGCGCGCGAAGCGAAGACCGAAGCCGCGCCGCTAGCGGTGCGCGCGCAGCAGGACCAGGCACCCGCCGGGGGTGGTTTCAGCGAGCGCATGCGCGCCAGCGCCTACCAGACCCTGCACCGCGCACTGATCGCCGGCCTTCCGACGCAGATCGGCCATCGCACCGAGAAGGGCGATTTCCAGGCGCCGCGGCAACGCCGTTTCCTGCCGTTCCCCGGCTCACCGCTGTCCAAGCGGCCGCCGCCGTGGCTGCTGGCGGCCAACCTGCTGGATACCCAGAAGGTGTGGGGCATGACCCTGGCGGCGATCGAACCGGACTGGGTGATCGCCGAGCTGCCGCACCTGTTGCTGCGCAGGCACTTCGACCCGCACTGGTCGCGCGCGCGGGGCCAGGTGCTGGCCTCCGAGCAGATCAGCCTGTTCGGGCTGGTGCTGGCGCCGAAAAAGCCGGTCCACTACGGCCGCATCGCGCCTGGCGAGGCGCACGACCTCTTCGTCCGGCAGGGCCTGGTCACCGGCGAAATCAACACACGCGCCGGATTCGTGGCCGACAATCTGAAAATGCTCGCTCAGGCGCGCGAGGAAGAGGCGAAGCTGCGTCGCGCCGGCCTGGTCGCCGATGAGGACTGGCAGGCGCGCTGGTATCTGGACCGCGTACCGTCCGACCTCCATTCCGCGGCGGGTCTGGACGCGTGGTGGAAAACGCTGCCTGCGGACAAGCGTCGCGCGCTGCACTGGTCGCTGACCGACTTGCTGCCCGGCGAAGGCAGCGAAGAAGACCGCTATCCGAAATACTTCCCGCTCGGCGACGCGCGGCTGCCGCTGCACTACCGGTTCGAACCGGGCGCGGCCGACGACGGCGTGACGCTGGAGGTGCCGCTGCACCTGCTCAATGCGCTCGATCCGGCGCGCTTGTCGTGGCTGGCGCCAGGATTCGTCGCCGACAAGGCCTCGGCCCTGATCCGCAGCCTGCCCAAGGCGATGCGGCGCAACTACGTCCCCGCGCCGGACTTCGGGCGTGCGTTCTTCGAGGCGTTCCCGAAGCCGACGGCCGACGATATCCGCGGCGAACTGGCGCGCTTTCTTTCGAAGGCGACCGGGGTGCCGGTGACCGCGCTGGACTTCGAGGAAGCGGCGCTGGAGCCGCACCTGCGCATGAACCTGCGCCTGCGCGAAGATCCGCGCGGCGGTGGCGAAGGCCGCGTGCTGGCCGAGTCGCGCGACCTGGACGCATTGCGTGCACGCTTCGGCGCGAAGGCCGGCCAGGCCTTCGCCGCACGCGCCGGTCGCGCGATGGCGGCCAGCGGGTTGCGCGACTTTCCGCAGCAGGCCATCCCGCACGAAGTCCCGGGCGAAGCCGGCGTGCCGGCCTATCCGGCCCTGCGCGACGAGGGCGATACGGTGGCTTTGCAGGTGTTCGCCGACCGTGCCGAAGCCGAGGCGGCCCACCCGCGGGGCGTGCGCCGCCTGCTGGAGATCGCCCTGGCCGACAAGGTGAAGCAGGCCCGCAAGCAGCTGCCGGTTTCGCCCAAGACCGGCCTGCTGTATGCGGCCATCGAATCGCAGGAACGCCTGCGCGGCGACATCGTGGATGCGGCGATGAATGCGGTGCTGGCGGAAGGGTTGGAGGCGATCCGCGACCGCGCCGCGTTCGAGCGACGGCGCGATGAGGCGGGCAAACGGCTGTTCGGCGAAGCGATGGAAAGATTGAAGCTGGCCGAAGCCATCCTGTCCGCCGTCGCCGACCTCAAGCCGCAGTTGGAAGCGCCGCTGATGGGCTGGGCACGCGGCAACCTCGACGACCTGCGCGCGCAACTTGCAGCGCTGGTGCATCCGGGCTTCCTGCGCGAAACCCCGGCGGATGCGCTGGCGCAGTTGCCGCGCTACGTGAAGGCGATGCGCCTGCGCGCCGAGCGCGCGGTGCGGGACCCCGCCCGCGACCAGGCCCGCATGCTGGAGATCAAGCCCTTCGCCGATGCGCTGGCGCAGGCGGTGGAGGACGGCGTGGCCGGATCGGCGGACTGGCAGGCCCTGCGCTGGGACCTGGAGGAACTGCGCGTGTCGATGTTCGCCCAGGAGCTGGGCGCGCGTGCGGGCGTGTCGCCGAAAAAGCTCGCGCAGCGCCTGCAGGCGCTGCGCGGCTGAGCGGGCCTCACTTGATGCGTCGCACCTTGGCAGGCGTGTTGTAGCCGTCGATACGGAAGAACCAGTTGTTGAACAGGCCGGGCTTGATGGTCACGGCCGGGTTGGTCTTGCGCACGCCGCTCAGGCTGGCCGCTTCGATCTGCTCCCATACCTGCCCGTTGGCCAGCGTATAGCGGTTGCCCTTCGCGAATCCCCTGAACTCGCCGGCCAGCGTGCTCTTGATGGGTTCGTCCGAGCCGAAATCGAAGAAGCCGCGGTTCTCCTGCTCGACCTGCTTGCGCGTATCGGCCTGGGCCTGGGCGACCGCGGTCTGCGTCTCCTGGCGGACCTGTTCCACCGCACGCGCGGTCTCGGCCCCGACCTTGCGGGTCAGCCATGCGCTGAGCGCCGACAGTTCGGCATCGGACAGCTTGTCCAGACCGGCAGCCTTGAATTCCTCCGCCGTCATCGAGGCGCGCAGGTCGGCGAACCGCGCATCGTTCGATGCATCCTGGGCGAATGCGGCCAACGGAGCGGTCAGCAACACGAGGGATAGAAACAAGCGGCTCATCTTCATGGTTGTTCCTGCGGTCGACTGGCCGGTAGTGTAGTCATTCCGGCGGCGCTTGGCCGCGGTCCCTTCCTGCCATGGTCCCCCCCGTTCACGACATCGCCACGCTGCTGCAACGGCCTGCGCTGCAAGCGCTGCCGGCGCCGCTGCGGCATGCGCTCGCCGAAGCGGCCGCGCAGGACGGCGCCGATGCCGGCATGCCGGATCCGGTGGGCGTGGCCGCAGACACGCTGGATACGCTTGCGGCCCTGTCCGCCGATGGCGACGTGATGCTGGCCGCGTTGCTGTACGCGGTCCCGGCCCTGCAGTCCGCGGTGCGGAGCGGCACCGGCATGTCCGCCGCGCTGGCGGATCTGCGCGAAGGCCAGGCCGCCGCGGCCCAGGTGTGGGCCCTGCACGCCGAGCAGGAGCGCAGCGTCAACACCGAAGGCCTGCGCCGGTTGCTGCTGGCGATCGTACGCGACCTGCGGGTGGTGACGATCCTGCTGGCCCGCCAGTTGGCGCGCATGCGCGCGGCAGGCGCGTTGCCCGAGCCCGAGCGCCAGGCGCTGGCGCGGCTCACCCGCGACATCCATGCGCCGCTGGCGAACCGGCTGGGCATCTGGCAGCTCAAGTGGGAGTTGGAGGACCTGGCATTCCGGTACCTGCAGCCTCAGGTCTACAAGCAGATCGCCACCCAGCTGGACGAGAAGCGCACCGGGCGCGAGCGCTACATCGCCGCGGTGATCGGCAGCCTGCAGAAGGCCCTGGCCGAACACGGGATCCGCGCCGAGATCAGCGGCCGGCCGAAGCACATCTACAGCATCTGGCGGAAGATGCAGCGCAAGCAGGTCGGTTTCGACGAACTCTACGATCTGCGCGCGGTGCGTATCGCGGTGGACGACGTGGCGGCGTGCTATGCGGCGCTGGGCGTGGTGCATGCGCTGTGGGTGCCCATCCCCAGCGAGTTCGACGACTACATCGCCCGGCCCAAGGCCAACGACTACCGCTCGCTGCACACCGCGGTGGTCGGCCCCGAGGGGCGGACGCTGGAAGTGCAGATCCGTACGCACGAGATGCATGCGCAGGCCGAACTGGGCGTGGCCGCGCACTGGAAGTACAAGGAAGGCAAGGGCGGCGGCGATGCGTTCGACCGCAAGATCGCTTGGATGCGCCGCCTGCTTGAGGGCAGCGGCGAGGCGACGGGCGAGGGCACCCTGGCTGGCGACCTGGATGCGGAGCTGGTGGAGGATCGCGTCTACGCGCTGACGCCGAAGGGCGAAGTGGTGGACCTGCCGCGCGGCGGCACGGTGCTCGATTTCGCCTACCACGTGCACACCATGGTCGGGCACCGCACGCGCGGGGCGAAGGTCAATGGGCGCATCGTGCCCCTCAACCACGTGCTGCGCAGCGGCGATCGCGTCGAGATCCTGACCTCGAAGGAACCCGAGCCGCGCCGTGACTGGCTGCTGCCGGCCAACGGCTTCCTCGCCAGCGGGCGCTCCCGCGACAAGGTGCGGGCGTGGTTCCACAAGCTGGACCGCACGCGCAACCTGCAGGCCGGGCGCGAACTGCTGGAGAAGGAACTCAAGCGGCTGGGCCTGCACCAGGCCGACCTGGCCGGCGTGGCGAAGAAATTCCACGCCGACAGCATCGACGATCTCTACATCCAGGTGGCGCTGGGCGATGTGGGGCCACACCAGGTCGGGCGCGCACTGCATGAAGAGCAGCGGGCAGCGGCCGAACCCGACGCCGCTGCGCTGCCTGTACGGCGTCCGCCACGCAGGGTCGCGGCACCCGGCAAGTCGAAGTTCACCGTGCAGGGCGTGGGCAACCTGCTGGTGCAGCTGGCGCGCTGTTGCCAGCCGGTACCCGGTGAGCCGATCGCCGGGTATCTGACGCGCGTGCGCGGCGTCACCGTGCACCGCGCGGATTGCGCCTCGTTCGCGCGGCTCGCCGCAGCCAGCCCGCAGCGCGTGCTGCCGGTGGAGTGGGGCCAGGCCGGCGGCGGCTACGAGGTCGACGTGCAGGTCACGGCGCTCGACCGCAAATGGCTGCTGAAGGACATCACCACGCTGATCGCCCAGGAAGAAGCCAACGTGCTGGACATCAACAGCCAGGGCAACCGCGCCAGCGGACGCGTACACCTGCGCCTGCGCCTGAAGGTGGCCGACTTCGGCCAGCTCTCGACCCTGCTGGGCAAGCTGGACGCGCTGCCGGGCGTGGAAGACGCGCGACGTTCAGGCTGAGCCGTTATCCTGCGGGCGTGACCCGCGAAGACCGCCCCGACACCGGCCGCGATCGCCGCATCGAACCGCGCATCGACTGGACGCGCATCGTCGCGGCCCCGCGCGCACGGCGTGATCATCCTGTCCCCGCCTGGCGCGACCGGCGGTATTGGCGATGGGCCCTGCTGGTCGCTCTGCTGCTGGTCGTGCTGCTGGTCGTGTTCCGCCGTCCGCTGGCGGACGTGCTGTGGCCCGAGACGCGGGTGCAGGCACTGCTCGACCAGGCGGCCCGCGCGCTGGCCGACGGGCGTCTCGATGCCGCCGACGGCAGTGGCGCGCGCCAACTCTACGAAGCGGCGCAGGCGCTGGATACCGACCGCAGCGAAGCGTCCATGGGACTGCGTCGGGTAGGCCAGGAAGCGCTGCGACAGGCGGGCGCCGCGCTCGCGCAAAGCCGGTTCGCCGAAGCGCGCGAACGGCTTGCGCTGGCGCGCGAACTGCAGGTGCCGCAGGCCCAGGCCGACGCGCTGGCCGCACGCCTGCGCGCGCGCGAAGCCGAGCATGCCGGGCTGGACAACGTGATGCAGGCGGCGGCGCGTGCGCACGAGGCGGGACGCCTGGTCGGCGGTCCGGACGCCGCGCTGCCGTTGTACCAGCGCGTGTTGGCGTTGCAGCCCACCCGGCTGGAAGCACTGGAGGGGCGCGAGGATGCGCTGTCGGACCTGCTGCAGGAGGCGGGCCGGCATCTGCAGCGCAACGAACTGGGGCCGGCCGCATCGCTGATCGGCCAGGCGCGGGCCTTCGATCCCGGTCACGTCGACCTGCCGCAGGCACAGGCCGCGCTCGCCACCGCGCTGGAGGCGCGTCGCCGGACGGCTGCACGCGATCTTGCGCGTGGCCGTCTGCTGGCGGCGCAGGCGGCATACGATGACGTGCTGGCAGCCGCGCCAGACGACGCGGGCGCGCGCCAGGGGCTGGGGCAGGTGGGCGTGGCCCATGCGGTGCGCGCCGAGCGGCACGCCGCGGACTTTCGCTTCGACCAGGCGCGGCAGTCACTGGCACGGGCGCGCACGCTCGCTCCGCAGTCGGCGCGCGTCGTCCAGGCGGAACAGGCCATCGCCCGCGCGGAACAGGCACGTGGGCGCCCGGGTACTGGCATGCCGGCACGCGAACGCGCGCAGCGTGTGCAGACCCTGCTCGCGGCCGTGGCCGACGCCGAAGCCAAGGGTCACTGGCTGACGCCGCCGGGTGAGAGCGCTTACGACAGCCTGCGCGCCGCCCAGGCGCTGGCACCGGATGCCCCCGCCGTACGCCAGGCCGCCGCGCGCCTGCTGCCTGCCGTGCGCCACTGCTATGAAGACGAACTGCGCGCCAACCGCATCCGCCGCGCGCAGGCCTGCCTGCAGGCCTGGCAGACGCTGCAGCCGCGCGAGGCCGGCCTTGCCGATGCGCGCCGACGGTTGGCGGAGAAGTGGATCGCAGTCGGCAGCGAGCGCCTGGGCGCGGGCGACGTGGCGTTTGCGGCGCAGGCGCTGGAAGAAGCGCGCCGTCTCGATGCTGCCGTGCCCGGTATGGACGACTTCCAGGCGCGCGTACGACTCGCGCAGGCGCCGCAGACGCGCTAGAAGAAAATCCGCCGGACCGCGTTGCGCGCGGCATCCAGCGAGAAGTGTCTGCGGATGTTCTCGCGACCGTTCGTGGACAGACGGTGCCAGAGCGACGCGTCGCCGTACAGGCGCACAACCGCATCGGCGAAGGCGTCGGCACCTTCCGCGACGAGCACATCGTGGCCATCCACCAGGTGCATGCCTTCCACTGCGCACGGCGTCGCCACCACGGGCTGCCCATGCGCCATGCTCAGGTTCACCTTGCCTTTCACGCCGGCGCCGAAGCGCAGCGGCGCGATGGCCACACGCACGCCGTCCATGTAAGGCGCGAGGTCCGGCACGTGTCCATGTACCGTGATGCCGGGAATCTCCTGCAGCGCGCGGACCTCGGTGGGAGGCTCGGCGCCGATGCAGTGGAGGCGCACGTCGGGCAGCCGCGCCCGGATGCGGGGAAAGATCTCGCGGCCGAACCACAGCATCGCATCGGCATTCGGCGGATGGCGGAAGCCGCCCACGAAGACCAGGTCCCGGCGTTGCGCGAAAGGTGCGCCGTTTCCGGCGATTTCGTGCAGGTTCGACAGTACTTCGACCCGCGTAGTCGGCGGCAGCAGCGCGGCCAGCATGTCGCGTTCGACGGGGCTGACGACCAGCGTCGCGTCCGCCTGGCGCATCAGCGCGAGCTCGCGATCGCGTGTCTTCCACGCGCTGCGGCGGAGTGCGTCGTCGCCGGCGATGTCCGCGCCGCGTGTCTCGCGGAGGAAATGCAGGTCGACCGTGTCGAATACGATGCGGGCCTGCGGCGCGAACCGGCGTACGAGCGGAAGAAGCTCGGCGGCGACGTAGTGGCGCGACAGCAGCACCACGTCGAAACGGTGCCCGTGCGTGCGCATCCACGAGGCGACGCTGGCGGCGAACGGAGCGTGCCAGCTCTCCACCCCGAGTTGCCGGAGGGCCGCTGTGTCCTCCCCCGCGGCGCGCAGGTCCGCCGGGAGGAACACCACATGCGCGCCTTCGCCGACCAGCAGGCGCATGAGGTTGACCATGCGCAACGACGCCGAATCGTGCCGGGGGCGCGGCGTTTCGGCATCGACGACCAGCACCTGCCGGTGGCCGTGGGCAAGCGTCGAGGGGGAGGGCAGCGTGCCCGCCGCCGGTTGCCCCACGAGCGCTTCGGCCCACTTTTGCGCGAACAGGCCGCGGTTGCGGATCTGGTAGGCCTTGATCCCGCTACCGGTGTCGGTGCCGGCCGTGATGCCTTCAAGATGCACGACGCGCGCGGCGGGCTGGTAGAGCACGCGAAGGCCGCGCGCGCGGACGGCAAAGGCCAGATCCGTGTCTTCGTAGTAGGCCGGTGCGTAGCGCGCGTCGAAGCCGCCCAGATCGCGGAAGAGCGCGGTAGGCACCATGATCGCGGCCCCCGAGCAGTAGTCGGCCTCGCGCAGGCTGGCGTAGCGCGGATCCTCGGGCGATTCGAAGCGCCCGTAGTTCCAGGCTGACCCGTCGTCGAAGACCACGCCGCCGGCTTCCTGCAGGCGGCCGTCCGGGTAGACCAGCTGGGCGCCTACCAGGCCCGTGTCGGGCCTTGTGCCGAAGGTGTCCAGCAGCGCGTCGAGCCAGCCCGGCTGTGGGAACGTGTCGTTGTTGAGGAAGACCAGATAATCGCCGCGTGCCAGCGCGGCGCCGTCGTTGCACGCGGCGATGAATCCTCCGTTGCCGGCGCGCACGTGATAACGCAATCCGCCGATAGAGGTCATCCAGTCGCGCGTCTCATCGGTGGAGCCGTCGTCCACGACGATGATCTCGCAGGCGACCGACGGCGGATGCTCAGCCAGCGCGCGCAGGCAGCCGAGGGTGTGCGATGCCTGGTTGTAGACGGGAACGACGATGCTGACGCGGGGGGCGTCGCTGGCGGGCACGGCGAACGGAGCGAAGGGCGCCTCGGCCGGACGGTACAGGGACGCGGGCGGCAACCGGGGATGCCGCGCGAACTGCCGGCGCACCCGCGCCCAGGTCGCCGCCAGGCCTCGCGTGCGCAGACTGGCCAAGCCTCGACGAATCAAGCCGCGCGTGCGTTCCAGCATGAAGCGCACGTCGGCCCACGTCATCGACATTCCGTTGCAACTCCAGCTGAGCGAAGGGGGAGCGGGCCGGGCGTACCCTCGGCGGCTGCGCTAGACTCGCCCGAATTCCCATTGTCGCATCCCCTGTGGCCCGCAACGACTACGACGACGAAGCGCTGGACGAAGACGACATCGACGACGGTGACGAGGGCCGACCGGTCTGGCGGCAGCGCCTGTTCGGCTGGGGACTGGCGGCCGTGGGCCTGGGCCTGGGGTTCCTGATCCCCTACACGCTGTACCTGAACCATCAGGTCACGGAGCGTTTCGGCGAACTGCGCTGGCAGATCCCCACCCGCGTGTACGCGCGCCCGCTGCAGCTCGCGCCCGGGCTGGCCATGGATGCGCAGACGCTGAAGACCGAACTCGATGCCGCCTCCTACCGCGACGACGGTGCCGGCCGGAGTCCGGGCACGTATGCGCGCGAAGGCGGCCGCTTCACCATCTCCAGCCGCGGCTACATCGACGTGGACGGCCGCGTGGCGCCGCGCCGCATCCAGGTGACCCTGTCCGGCGGGCGTGTGGCGACCGTCCGGGATGTCGCCCGCAAGCAGTCATTGAAGGCCGCGCGGCTGGACCCGGCGCGCATCGCCACGCTGTACGGGCAGAAGCAGGAAGAACGCCGCCTGGTGCGCCTGGAGGAAGTGCCCGAGTTGCTGGTCACCGGCCTGCAGGCGGTGGAGGACCGCGATTTCAAGGACCACCATGGCGTAGACCTCTCCGGCATGGTGCGCGCGGCGTGGCTGCTGGTGAAATCCGGCGGCGACACCCGCCAGGGCGCCAGCACGCTGACCCAGCAGCTGGCCCGCAGCGGTCTGCTCGGCATCGGCAAGGAGCAGACGCCGACCCGCAAGTTCAACGAGATCCTGTTCGCGCTGATCCTGGAAGCGCGCTACGACAAGCGCACCATCTTGGAGGCCTACTTCAACCAGGTCTACCTGGGCCAGCGCGGCAGCCAGGCCATCCATGGCGTGGCGGCGGGCTCGGAATTCTGGTTCGGCCGCGACCTCGACAGCCTGACCACCGAGCAGGTCGCCCTGCTGATCGGCATGGTCAAGGGGCCGTCGTACTACGACCCGCGCCGCAACCCGGAACGGGCGAAAGAGCGTCGCGACTACGCCCTGCTCAAGCTGCACGAGACCGGCCTGATCGACGACGCGGAGTACAAGCGCGCGCTGGCGGCCCCGCTGGGCGTGACGAAGACGCCGGGCATGGCAGCGGCGAACCGCTTCCCGGCCTACGTGGATCTGGTGCGTCGCCAGCTGGCGCGGGACTACCCCGAGAGCGCGCTGCAGGGCGCCGGGCTGACGGTCCTGACCGGCATGTCGCCCTCGGCGCAGGCGTATGCCGAAGCGTCGGTCACGCGCACCATCAAGGCGCTGGAGAACAAGCGCCGGCCGCCGTTGCAGGCCGGCATGGTGGTGACCGACGTGCACGACGGTGACGTACTGGCCGTGGTCGGCAGCCGCAACGTGTCGGAGGTGGGCTTCAACCGTGCGGTGGAAGCGCAGCGGCCGGTCGGCTCGCTGCTCAAGCCGTTCGTCTACCTGCTGGCGCTGGCGCAGCCCGACCAGTACTCGCTGGCCTCGTGGGTCGACGATTCGCCGGTGACCGTGCAGCTGGGCAAGAACAAGCGCTGGACGCCGGCCAATGCCGACCGGCGCAGCCACGGCACCGTGCGCCTGGTCGATGCGCTGGCCCGCTCGTACAACCAGGCCACGGTGCGCGTGGGCATGCAGGTCGAACCGGACCGTCTGGCGCAGCTGATCCGCGTGCTGGCCGGCATCCAGGCCGAACCCAACCCGGCGCTGATCCTGGGTGCGACCGACCAGAGCCCGTATGCGATGGCGCAGCTGTACCAGTTCCTCGCCTCCGGTGGCGAGATCCAGCCGCTACACGCCGTGCGCGGCGTACTCGACCCCGACGGCAGGCTGCTCAAGCGCTACGACAAGACGCCGGCACCGGCGCAGGAGGGCGATTCGATCGCCGCCAACCTGATCACGGTCGCCCTGCAGCAGGTGGTGTCCAGCGGCACCGGCCGCCAGCTGATCGGCGACGGCTTGGGACGTCTGCAGTCGGCCGGCAAGACCGGCACCAGCAACGACGGGCGCGACAGCTGGTACGCGGGCTATACCGGCGACCATCTGGCCGTGGTCTGGATGGGCAACGACCAGAACGAGCAGACCGGACTCTACGGCGGTACCGGCGCCATGCGCGTCTGGTCGGGGCTGTTCGCGCGCCTGCCCAGTGCGCCGTTGAAAGTGTCCGGCAAGGGCCTGGACTGGCAGTGGGTGGTGGGTTCCAACAGCACCGACGCCGGCTGTCCCGGTGCGCGTCAGTTGCCCTTCGTCTCCGGCCACGCCCCGGCCTACGCTGCCTGCGTGGTCGAGCAGCCACTGATCGAGGGCGAGGACGCCGATAGCGGTGGCGGCTGGCGCAGCTGGTTCGGCCTGGACCGCAAGGAAGAGCCCGCACCGCCCCCTGAAGAGACTCCCCCGCCACGCCCGTGATCATGAAGTTCCCCTTTCCCCTGTTCCTGCTGGCATTGGCTGGATGTGCGTCTTCGTCGATGCCGGAAGCGCCCGCCCCCCAGGACCCCATGACCCCCGCCCAGCGTGTGGCGGCCATCCATGCCGCCGCCGGCGACGACGACCGCGAACTGGCCGTGCAACCGCTGCGCGACCCGCAGGTGGAGGATCTGCGCGAGCGGGCGCAGCAGGCGCGCGTCGCCGGCGATGCCGCGGCCGCCGGGGACGCGCTGAACCAGGCGCTGCTGCTGGTGCCCGAGGATCCCGCCGTGCTGCAGGAGCGTGCCGAAGTGGCCATCCTGCAGGGCGACTACGCACGCGCGGATACGCTGGCCCAGCGTGCGTTCCAGCTGGGCTCGCAGGTGGGCCCGCTGTGCAGGATGCACTGGGAGACCGTGCGCCAGGTGCGCCAGCACGCGCTCGCCGTGCAGGCGCCGCTGCCCGCGCGCCACAAGCCGGAGGACGCCGCCCAGCACGCCGCACGCGCGGACACGATGCAGGCCGCCATCGCCGACGCGGAAAGCCGCCGCGACGCGTGCACCGTGCCGGTCATCGAGCGCATGTGAACCGCATGCCGCCCGCAGGGCGACGCGGTACCCTTGTCGCCGCACGCCGCCTTACGTTTCCCTGATGTCCCAGCTAGCCCAGGCCAGCCGCGATGCCCTCAGCGAGGGCGGCGCGCTGGCGGAACGACTCGACGCTTTCGCGCCCCGCGACGCCCAGCAGCGCCTGACGGCGGCGATCGCCGATGCGTTCGACGCGCGCGAGGTGCTGCTGGCCGAGGCCGGCACCGGTACCGGCAAGACGTTCGCCTACCTCGTGCCGGCGCTGCTGTCGGGCCTGAAGACCATCATCTCCACCGGCACGCGCGCGCTGCAGGACCAGCTTTACCACCGTGACCTGCCGCGCGTGCGCGACGCGCTGGGCGTGGCCGGGTTGAAATCCGCGCTGCTGAAGGGGCGCAGCAACTACCTGTGCCGCTACCGCCTGAACCAGGCCAAGGGCGATCCGCAGGCACTGCGCACCACCTTCACCAGCCGCGAGCAGGTGGACCAGTTCCAGCGGATCGTCGCATGGGGCGGCCGCACCCAGTTCGGCGACATGGCCGAACTGGCATCGCTGCCGGACGATTCGCCGCTGCTGCCGCTGGTCACGTCCACCATCGACAACTGCCTGGGCAGCGAATGCCCGTTCTGGGACGACTGCTTCGTGGTGCAGGCGCGCCAGCGCGCGCAGGCGGCCGACATCGTGGTGGTGAACCATCATCTGCTGCTGGCCGACCTGGCGCTGAAGCAGGAGGGCTTCGGCGAGATCCTGCCGGGCGCGCAGGCCTTCGTGATCGATGAGGCCCACCAGTTGCCCGAACTGGCGGCGAACTTCTTCGGCGAAGGCTTCGGCATGCGGCCGCTGCAGGAACTGGCGCGCGACTGCCTGGCCGAATGCAAGGACGTCGCCGGCGCGCTGTCGGCGCTGCAGCCGCCGGTGCGCGCGCTGGAGCAGGCGCTGCGCGAGGCCCGCGCGGCGATGGAAGGCCTGCCCGCGCGGGGCACCCGCGAGCGCCTGCTGGCCCGGCCGGAGGTGGCGGCCGGGTTCGACGCCCTCGATCAGGCGCTGGCCGAGCTGTCCGCCGCGCTGGCGCCGCTGGCGCAGGCGTCACTGGGCCTGGAAGCCTGCGCCGTGCGCGCCACCGAGTTCGCCAAGCGGCTGGCGCGCTGGCATGCCTCGTCGTCCGGTGCGGGCGCCTTCGACGATGACGAGGCGCCGCAAACCGACGTCGGCGACGTGCTCTGGTACGAACTCACGCCGCGCGCGTTCCGTTGCCAGCGCACGCCATTGGACGTGTCCGGTCCACTGCGCCAGCACCGCGAGCAGTCGCGTGCGGCGTGGGTGTTCACGTCGGCCACGCTCGCCGTCGGTGGCCGTTTCGACCACTTCGCCACCCGCCTGGGCCTGGATGACCCACCGACGCTGCTCCAGCCCAGTCCCTTCGACTGGCCGCATCAGGCGTTGTGCTACCTGCCTGCCGGCCTGCCGGACCCCAACGCGCCCACCTTCGGCCAGGCGCTGATCGCGACCGTGCGCCCGGTGCTGGAGGCGTCGCAGGGCAGGGCGTTCCTGCTGTTCGCTTCGCATCGTGCGCTGCGCGAGGCCGCCGAGGCGCTGCGCGGCGGGCCCTGGCCGCTGTTCGTCCAGGGTGAGGCGCCGCGCGGCACCCTGCTGCAGCGATTCCGCGAATCGGGCAACGGCGTCCTGCTGGGCGCGGCGAGTTTCCGCGAGGGCGTGGACGTGGTCGGCGATGCGCTGAGCGTGGTGGTGGTGGACAAGCTGCCCTTCGCCGCGCCGGACGACCCGGTGTTCGAGGCGCGCCTGGAGGCGGTGCGTCGCGCCGGCGGCAATCCGTTCCGTGACGAACAGCTGCCGCAGGCGGTGATCGCGCTGAAGCAGGCGGTGGGCCGGCTGATCCGCAGCGAGACCGACCGCGGCGTGCTGGTGCTGTGCGATCCGCGCCTGACCGGCAAGCCCTATGGGCGCATCTTCCTGGATTCGCTGCCGCCGTTCGCGCGTACGCAGCGCGTACAGGACGTGCAGGGGTTCTTCGGCGCCGCGATCAGCGACGACCAGGCCGTCGCGCCACGGCCACCCGGCGACGACTGGTTCGCCGACGCCCGCTTCTGACCCGCACGGGTATCCTTGTCCGATGACTGCCTGCCGACCCGCATGAAGCTGCTCGCCTTCGAAACCGCCACCGAAGCCTGTTCCGTCGCCGTCTACGTCGATGGCGAGGTGCGCGAGCGCTTCGAGATCGCGCCGCGCCGCCATGCCGAGCTGGCGTTGCCGTGGGCCGGGCAGCTGCTGGCCGAGGCCGGCATCGCCCGTTCCCAGCTCGACGCGGTGGCGCTCAGCCGCGGTCCGGGCGCCTTCACCGGCGTCCGCCTGGCCATCGCGCTGGCGCAGGGCATCGCCCTGGCGCTGGACCGGCCGCTGCTGCCGGTATCGACGCTGGCGGTGCTGGCCGCGCAGGTGCCGCCCCCGGCCGCGCTGGCCGGCGAGGGCGGCTGCGATATCGGCGCGCCCCACGCCATCCTTGCGGCGATCGATGCGCGGATGGGCGAGATCTATACCGGCACGTTCGTGCGCCAGGGCGACGGCCTGCAGGCCACGACCGACGAAGGCGTCGTCGCGCCGGCCGACTATCGGCTGCCCGGCGATGCCAGCGGCTGGATCGGCATGGGCACGGGATTCGCTGCGGTCGAGGGGGCGTTGGCGAGCGCGCTGCACGCGCGCTTCGCCCGCATCGACCCGCAGGCGCTGCCGCATGCCGCCGATCTGGCGCGACTGGCGGTGGAGGCCTGGCAGCGTGGCGAGGCCATCGCGCCCGAGCGCGTGGAGCCGGCCTACCTGCGCAACAACGTCGCCCTGACCCTGGAAGAACAGAAGGCCCTGCGCGCCTCGCGCTGAACCGGCCTTCTACTCGTCGCGCACTTCGCCACCCGCCAGGAAGCGCCAGGTGCGGGTGACGTGCAGGATGTCCACATTCTCGGACGTCTCGGGCAGGGGAGGGAACGGCGAGGCCAGCTGCACGATGCGCTGTGCGGTGGAATCCAGCAGCGGGATGCCGCTGGACTGGATGATGCGGGTCTGCTCGACGCTGCCGTCGCGACGCACCGCCACGCTGATCACCAGCGTGCCGGCCAGGCGCTTGCGGCGCGCCTCGTCGGGATAGTTGAGGTTGCCGACGCGCTCGGCGCGGTCGACCCACGCCCGTAGATAGTTGGCGTAGACGTATTCCTTGGTGCTGGCCGAGACGAACTTGCGCTTCGGACGCTTGGCGTACAGCTCCGAACGCAGGTGGTATTCGGCGGCCAGTCGCGCCATCTCCGCATCGCGCTGCACCTTCTGCTCGCCCTGCGGCAGCTCGGGCTGATCCGGTTGCGGACGGGCCTCTGCCACCGGAGCGCGCGTATCGCTCTCGCGTGTGGTGACCACCCGGCTTTCCGGCGGCGGCGCCGGGGCCGTCGTCTGCGCGCGCAGGGGTTGCGGGGCCAATCCGGTATCGGGCTGGGGAATCCAGCCGGCCTGGCTGTCGCGCGGACGCTTGGCCTGGTCGCTTTCACCGCCGCCTTCCTGGTTGGCGGCGGCCAGGAAGTCGGCTTCCTTCGGCGTCAGCGGCGTGCTGGTCTGGCTGAGGATCACGTCCAGCGTGGGCATCACCGGCGCGGCGTCGTCCAGGGCGAAGCCCACGCCCAGCACCAGCAGGCCGTGCACGATCAGCGAAAGCGCCAGGGTGGCGCCGAGGCGTTCGTTCGCGCCGATCTTAGGTGGGGTGACGGGGACCGCCGACATCTCAGGCGAGCTTCTTCTCGATCGCATCGAACAGCAGGGCGGCGATGTTCAGCCCGAACTGCGCATCGAGTTCGCGCACGCAGGTGGGGCTGGTGACGTTGACCTCGGTCAGGTAGTCGCCGATCACATCCAGGCCGACGAAGAGCATGCCGCGCCGCTTCATTTCCGGGCCCACCTGGGTGGCGATCCAGCGGTCGCGCTCGCTCAGCGGCCGGCCTTCGCCGCGGCCGCCGGCGGCCAGGTTGCCGCGGAACTCGTCGCCCTGCGGGATCCGCGCCAGCGCATAGTCGACCGGCTCGCCGTCCACCAGCAGCACCCGCTTGTCGCCGTCCTTGATGCCGGGGATGAACCGCTGGGCCAGGGTCAGGCGGCCGTCGCCGACCAGGGTTTCCAGGATGACGTTGGTATTGGGGTCGCCGGCCTTCACCCGGAAGATCGAGCGCCCGCCCATGCCGTCCAGCGGCTTCAGCACCGCCTCGCCGTGCTCGGCGACGAAGGCCTTCAGCGCGGCGGGATCGCGACTGACCAGGGTCGGCGGGCAGCACTGCGGGAACAGCAGCGCCGCCAGCTTCTCGTTGTAGTCGCGCAGGCCCTGAGGGTCGTTGACGATCAGCGCGCCGGCCTGCTGGGCGATGCCCAGCACATGGGTGTCGTACAGGTACTGATCGTCGACCGGCGGGTCCTTGCGCATCAGCACCACCTGGCCGGGGCCGAAGGTCAGCGTGCGCGTGTCCCCGAGGGTGAACCAGCCTGCCTTGTCGTCCTTCACGGTCAGCGCCGCCACCTGGGCCTGGGCCACGCCGTCGCGCAGCGACAGCCGTCCGGGGATCACGTACTGCAGGCGGTGGCCGCGCCGCTGCGCTTCCAGCAGCATGGCGAACGTGGTGTCCTTGACGATCTTGATGGACCCGATGGGGTCCATGACGACGACGACATCCAATGGCATGGGGGCGGTTCTGCGGGAGACGGCGCGATGGTATCAGGGCGTGCCGTCCGCCCGGGTCGGCGCGCATGGAACACCCCGTTCGCGATGTCGCCGCAAACTGAGACGCAGTTCGCACCACGCCGTTCAGCGGCCCCGTCCGCCCGGGTGCGGCTTGACAGTGCGCGGCGGGATAGGGGATATAAGCAGCAACGCAGCGGGGCCGGTTCGTCTATGAAGCCACGCGCGCACGGGGAAATCAGGTAATGACGCAGAACGAAGGCCAGGCCGGTGGATTCCACGGCCTACGGGTCATGGTGATCGATGACTCGAAAACCATCCGCCGCACCGCGGAGACCCTGCTCAAGCGGGAGGGTTGCGAAGTGGTGACCGCGACGGACGGGTTCGAGGCCCTGGCCAAGATCGCGGACCAGCAGCCGCAGATCATCTTCGTGGACATCATGATGCCGCGCCTGGATGGCTACCAGACCTGTGCGCTGATCAAGAACAACCAGGTGTTCAAGTCCACGCCGGTCATCATGCTGTCGTCCAAGGACAGCCTGTTCGACAAGGCGCGCGGGCGCATCGTCGGCTCGGAGCAGTACCTGACCAAGCCGTTCACGCGCGAGGAACTCCTCGACGCCATCCGCGCCCACGTCAGCACCTGAGGGGCTGGCGGCATGGCGACCATTCGCACTGAGTGCACAGGGGGCGGGCCATGATCCGCACACCGTTCGATACGCTGGCCGAATACGAGCGCCGGAGCCTGGCGCATGCCGTCGCCCAGCCCGCCCGCGAGATCGCGCAGGACCAGTACCGCGGCGTGGGTTACCGCGTGGGCAAGCGCCGGCTGATCTCCAACTTCGGGGAAGTGGTGGAAATCGTGCCGATGCCGCCGGTCACGCCGGTGCCCGGCGCGCAGCCGTGGCTGCTGGGGATCGGCAACCTGCGCGGCAACCTGTTCCCGGTGGTGGACCTGAAGCAGTTCCTCGAGGGCGAGCGCACCGTGCTGCACGAGGGCCAGCGCGTGCTGGTCATGCGCCAGGCCGGCGGCGACGTGGCCCTGACCATCGACGAACTGTACGGCCAGCGCAGCTTCCACGAATCGCAGCAGGTCGAGCCGGGCGATCTGGCGGACGGCCGCTACGGGCATTTCATCGATCGCGCTTTCGCCAGCGACGATCAGCGGTGGGGGGTGTTCGCGCTGGGCCTGCTGGCGCGCACACCGGAATTCCGCCAGACCGCGCTCTGAGCGCGAACGACAAGCACTATCCAGGGGTTGAACGATGAGCACTGCGACGGATTCTCCTAGCGCCAGCAAGATCGGCAGTTTCGGCAACAGCTTCTGGCTGGCGCTGCTGGCGATCTCGGTGATCGTCTTCGGTGCCAACACCGGCGTGGCCACCTACCAGGGCAGCCGCCTGTCCGGTGCCAGCACCGGCGCATCGGACATGCGCGTGCTGTCGCAGCAGCTGGCCAACCAGGGCCGCGAGGCCGTGGCCGGCAACGCCGAGGCATTCAAGGCGTTCAAGGAAACCAAGCAGTCGGTCGAATCGACCGTCGCCGACCTGCAGAGCCGTTTCGGCAATGAAGGCGCCATCGCCGGTCCGCTGGCCAAGCTGAGCGCCACCTGGGCGCCGCTGGGCAAGAGCGCCGACCAGATCGTCGCCTCCGAGGCCGCGGTGCTGGCGCTGGCGGGCAACGCCGACCGCTTCGCCACCCAGGTGCCCAACCTGCAGGCGCAGCTCAACGAAGTGGTGCGCGCCATGTCCGCCGGCGGCGCGCCGTCCTCGCAGATCTACAGCGCGCTCCAGCAGGTCGTGCTGGCCGGCACGATGGCCCGCCGGGTGACGGAAATCCGCGCCGGTGGCGCCGGTGCCGCCACCGCCGGCGACGCGCTGGGTCGCGACGCGGTGCTGTTCGGCCAGGTGCTGGACGGCCTGCGCGACGGCAACCCCGACCTGGGCATCGCGGCGGTCCGCAACGGTGCGGCGCTCGCAGCGCTGCAGAACTCGCAGACCCTGTGGACGGCGATGAAGAAGGACCTGGACGCGATCCTGGCCAGCTCGCGCAACCTGTTCGCCGCGCAGTCCGCGGCCGCTGCGCTGACCAACGGCTCCGGCCAGATGCTCCAGGACAGCACCAACCTGTTCCAGGCGTTCTCGGCGTTCGGCTCGGTGCGCGACACCCGCCTGTTCCCCAATTTCTGGCTGGGCATCGCATCCGGTATCGCGGCGCTGGTCTCCATCATCGGCCTGCTGTATTCGTTGTACCGCACCCGTCAGCGCGAGCAGGAAGTGCGCTACCAGACCCAGGTGGAATACAACAGCCGCAACCAGCAGGCGATCATGCGGCTGCTCGACGAAATCAGCTCGCTGGGTGAAGGCGACCTGACGGTGAAGGCTTCGGTGACCGAGGACATGACCGGCGCCATCGCGGACGCCATCAACTACGCCGTGGACGAACTGCGCAACCTGGTGACGACGATCAACGACACCTCGGTGCAGGTGGCCGCGTCGACCCAGGAAACGCAGGCCACCGCACTGCAGCTGGCCGAGGCCGCCGGCCACCAGGCCGACCAGATCACCACCGCCTCCGACCGCATCAGCGAGATCGCCACCAGCATCGACCAGGTGTCGAAGAACTCCACCGAATCCGCCGAAGTGGCGCAGCGCTCGGTGCAGATCGCCACCGAGGGCGCGGGCGTGGTGCGCGAGACCATCCGCGGCATGGACCAGATCCGCGACCAGATCCAGGAGACCTCCAAGCGCATCAAGCGCCTGGGCGAGTCCTCGCAGGAAATCGGTTCGGTGGTGGAACTGATCAACGACATTTCCGAGCAGACCAACATCCTGGCGCTCAACGCGGCCGTGCAGGCGGCCTCGGCCGGCGAAGCGGGCCGCGGTTTCGCGGTGGTGGCCGACGAAGTGCAGCGCCTCGCCGAGCGCACGTCGCTGGCGACCCGCCGCATCGAATCGCTGGTGCAGACCATCCAGGCCGACACCAACGAAGCCGTCAGCTCGATGGAGCAGACCACCGCCGAAGTGGTGTCCGGCGCCCGCCTGGCCGAGGACGCGGGTACCGCGCTGGGCGAGATCGAACGCGTGTCGAACGATCTCAACAACCTCATCAAGAACATCTCCTCCGCCGCCCAGCAGCAGTCCACCGCGGCGTTGGACATCACCCAGACCATGGGCGTGATCCGGCAGATCACCTCGCAGACCTCGCTGGGCGCGGGCCAGACCGCCGAATCGATCGGCCACCTGGCGCAGCTGGCGTCGGACCTGCGCCGTTCGGTCGCCGACTTCAAGCTGCCGGGCTGAGGACGGGACGTACCGCATGAATTTCCTACGCCATCCCGCCCGCCAGCAGCGCGAGGCTGACGGTTCTGCCGTCGCCGCGGGAGCCCGCCGATGAGTGCGCTGCGCGAAGCCATGAGCCACGCCGTGCTCGGCTGGGTGAAGCCCGAGCTGGACGAGACCCTCCGCCTGGTGCGGCAGGAAATCGAGGCCTTCGTCGAGACGCCCGCGGATACCAGCCGCATGCGTTTCTGCGCCGGTTATCTGCACCAGGTGCAGGGCACGCTGCGCATGGTGGAGCTGTATGCCCCGGCGATGGTGGCCGAGGAGCTGGAGCTGCTGGCCAAGGCGTTGCAGGAAGGCGCCGCCGGGGATCGCGACGAGGCCTGCGCCACGCTGATGCGCGGCGCGGTGCTGCTGCCGGATTACCTGGAACGCCTGCAGGAAGGCCATCGCGACATCCCGATCGTGCTGCTGCCGCTGCTCAACGAGATCCGCGCCGCGCGCGGCGCGTCCGGGCTCAACGAAAGCATGCTGTTCCCGCCGGGCACGGGGGAGGTCGCCGCGCCCAGCGAGGCCGAGATCGACCACGCGCGCAGCAGCCTGAGCGGGCGCAACCGCGAACTGCTCGACACGGTCGGCAATGCGGTGAAGGAAGAACTGCTGCGGGTGAAGGATGCGCTGGACCTGCACCTGCGCACCGGCAGCGACGCCCACGACCTCGAGCCGCAGGTCGCCGAGCTGGGCAACGTGGCCGACACGCTGGGCATGATGGGCCTGGGCGTGGCGCGCGACGTGGTGATGCAGCAGCGCGACACGCTGCGCGACGTCGTCGCCGGCAGCCGGCCGGCGGACGAAGGCACGCTGCTCGATGTGGCCGGCGCGCTGCTGTACGTGGACGCGTCGCTGGACGACCAGGTCGCCCGGCTGGGCAGCGCCGGCGATGCCGCGCCCGACCCGAGCACCGCCGAATCCCAGCGCACCGTCGAGGTGCTGGCGCAGGAAGCGATCATCAATTTCGCCGGCGCGCGCGAGCGCTTCGTGGCGTTCATCGAGACCAACTGGGACCACGGCGAACTGGCCGAGGTGCCGCGCCTGCTGGACGAAGTCGCCGGCGCGCTGCGCATGCTCGAACTGGGCCAGGCGGGCGACTACGTGACCGGCGTGCGCCGCTATGTCGGCAGCGAGCTGATCGGCAAGAAGCGCGTGCCCGGCGGACAGCAGCTGGACACGCTGGCCGACGCGATGGCCAGCCTGGAGTACTACCTGGAAGCGCTGCGCGAGCGGCGTCCCAATCGCGAGGACATCCTCGAGATCACCCGCGGCAGCCTGGAGGCGCTGCGCTACTGGCCGCTGCCGCCCGAAGCGCCGGCCGAGCAGGAAGCGGCTGTCATCACCGCACCGGCGGTGGCCGCGAGCGAACCCCCTGCGACACCCGCGATCGAGGCACCGACCGCGCAGCCCGCAGAGGACACCGCGCCCGCACCGTCCTTCGGCGCGCTGAGCCTGGAGCCGCTCGATACGGCGCCCGTGCTGGGCGACGCGAATCCCTTCGATCCGGTCGGTTTCGAAGAGGCCGCTGCGGACGTCGAACCCACGACGTTCGTGGTCGAGCTCGAAGAACAGGCGGCTGCGTCGGCGCCGGACGACGCGCCGGTCGAACCCGAGGCGCCTGCGGCGCAGGAAGAGGCCGTTGCGTTCGCCCCGGCCACACCGGTCGAGGCGGAAGAAGACGCGCTGCCGGATCTGCGCCACGAGATCGCGGCCGCGGCCGCCGCGTTGCCGGCGGCGATCGTGGTGGGCGGCTTCGATGGCGACGCCACCGACATCGACGACGAGATCCGCGAGGTCTTCCTGGAGGAGTTCGACGAGGAGATCGTCAACCTCCGCCAGCTGCTGCCGGTATGGCGCAGCAACCCCGAAGACCTGGAACGGCTGCGGCCGATCCGTCGCGTGTTCCACACGCTGAAGGGCAGCGGGCGCCTGGTCGGCGCCAAGACGCTCGGCGAGTTCAGCTGGAAGGTGGAGAACATGCTCAACCGCGTGCTGGACCGCACGCGCGAGCCCAGCCACGCCGTCGAAGCGCTGCTGGAACAGGCCTGCGATGCGCTGCCGCAGCTCAACGCCGCATTGCGCGGCCAAGGCAGCGTGACCGCAGACCTGGCCGGCCTGCAGGACGTGGCCGATCGTCTGGCCGCCGGCGAAGACGCCTACTACAGCGCTGAAGCCCCGGTGCTGGCCGAGGACGAGGAGTTCGTCGAGCCCGCCTACGTCGCTCCGGTCGCAGAGGACGTGCCGGCCGTGTTCGAGCCGGAAACCGAAGGTACGCCGGCGTCGGTGGACGCGGTACTGCGCGAGATCCTGGAAACCGAAGTCGACAACCATCTGGACACCGTCGACACCTGGCTGCAGAAGGCGCAGGTGGAGGCCACGCCGGTCAGCGAAGAACTGCTGCGCGCCATCCACACGATGAACGGCGCCCTGGCCATGGCCGACGTGCCCGAGATCACCCACGTCACCGCGCCGGCGGAACAGTACGTCAAGCGGCTGCTGGCCGCGGGCGAAACGCCCACGCCGGAAGGGGTGGCCGCGTTGGCCGATACCGCGCAGGCGATCCGCCGCAGCGTGGCGGCCCTGCAGGCGCCGTCGCCGCGGATTCCCGTATTCGCCGCGCTGTCCGCACAACTGGTGGCGCTGGGCGACAGCCTGCCTGACCTGCGCGCAGGCGCGCAGATCGTCGATGACGCCCGCCAGGGCACCTACGTGGGCCAGACGCCCATCGCCGCGCCGGTCGGGCCGTCCGATGTGGAACTGCTGGCGATGGACCTGTCGGCTTACCTCGATACCGAGGCGGCCGATGTGGCGGGTGGATTCGCCATCGCCGATACCGTCGATGGCGAAGGCGCCGCAGAACTCCCGACGGACACGGGCGCTGCGCTTCCGGCCGATGCGGAGGAGGCCGTGTCGCGGGAGGACATCCCCGCCGACCTGCCCCAGGTCCCGGCACCCAGCGACCAGAGCGTCACTTTCTACGACATCGACTACCGCATCCTGCCGCGCACGCAGGTGCCGGACGCCGAGGCGGTGGTGCCATCGAGCGAAGAGGCGCAGCAGGACGGAGTGCCGCCCACGGTCGACGACATTGCCGTCGACGGGGCCGATGCCGGGCCGCATGACGTGGAAGAGACCGTTTCGACTGACGCGCCCGCCCTGCAGGCGGCGGATGAAGCAGAGCGCGCGTCGGACCAGACCGCCTTCGCGGACGACGAAGCCCTGGTGGTCGATGGCGATATGCCCGCCTTCCTGAGCGAGACGGATGCCGCACCGGCGACCGGGACGGACGGGGGCGAGCAGGCGGCCGATGACGCCACGGCGCACGACGAGACCGGTGCCGTCGTGTCCGAGGAGCAGATCGAAGCCGGCGCGGCCGAGCCCGCCCCGGAGCCGGAGATCGCCGAGGCCGTCGACACGATCGAGGCCATCGAAGAAACCTCCGTCGAGGACGATGCCGTCGAGGCCATCGAAGAGGCCTCCGTCGAGGACGATGCCGTGGAAGCCATCGACACGCCTTCGTCGACGGTGGAAGACGTGGCCGATGTCGATGTCGATGTCGATGTCGACGCATCGCCGACCGTCGACAGCCTCGCGGCGGAAGATGCTTCGTCGGAACCGGTCGAGGTCGACGAGATCGTCGAGGCCGTGGAAGTCGTCGAAGTGGTGGACGCATCCGAAGCGGAAGCTCCCGCATCGCAGGACGTCGAACCCGTTGCCTCCGTCGAAGCCGAGGAGTCTGCCGTGACCAGTGCGCCCGCCGACATGCCGGAGCCGGAGGAGGCCCTCGACCTGACCGGGCTGGACCTGGACCTGGTCGAGATCTTCATCGAGGAAGGCAACGACCTGCTCGACCACTCCGACGACCTGCTGGCCAAGCTGCGCGAGACGCCGGAAGACCGCGCGCTGGTGATCAGCCTGCAGCGCGACCTGCACACCCTGAAGGGCGGTGCGCGCATGGCCGGCATCCACGCCGTCGGCGATCTGGGCCATGCGATCGAGTCGATGCTGGAATCGATCGCCGGCCAGCGCACGGAGCTGGACCGCCGGGCGATCCAGCTGCTCGAGCGTGGCTTCGACACCCTGCATGCGCAGCTGGCGCGCGTGACTGCGCGTCGCGCCGTGACCATCCCGGACGGCATGATCGCCGAGTTCAATGCGCGCGCGCGCGGCATCGAACTGCCCGCCGCGCCGGAAGTCGCCGCGGCGGCTCCCGTGTCGATCGAGCTGGCGCCGTTGTCGGCCCCGATCGAGACCGACCTGGCCGCGCCCGTGGAGGAGGAGTTCTTCCCGATGGGCCAGCAGGAGCAGGTGCGCGTGCGCGCCGACCTGCTGGACCGGCTGGTGAACCACGCCGGCGAGGTCGCCATCTACCGCGCGCGCCTGGAGCAGCAGATGGGTGCGTTCCGCGGTGCGATGGCCGAACTGGACCGCACCAACATCCGCCTGCACGACCAGCTGCGCCGCCTGGACCTGGAAACGGAAGCTCAGATCGTGGCGCGTTACCAGCGCGAGCACGACAAGCAGGACCCGACGTTCGATCCGCTGGAACTGGACCGCTTCTCCACGCTGCAGCAGCTCAGTCGTGCGCTGGCCGAATCGGCCGCCGACATCAGCGGCCTGCAGGGCGTGCTGGACGATCTGTCGCGCCAGTACGACAGCCTGCTGCAGCAGCAGTCGCGCGTCAGCTCGGAACTGCAGGACGGCCTGATGCGCGCGCGCATGGTGCCGTTCGAAGGCATCGTGCCGCGCCTGCGCCGCGTGCTGCGCCAGGCGGCCAGCGACACGCAGAAGCAGGTGAACCTGCAGCTGTCCGGTACCCACGGCGAAATGGACCGCAACGTGCTGGAGCGCATGACCGCGCCGCTGGAGCACCTGCTGCGCAATTCGGTCGCGCATGGCCTGGAATCGCCGGAGGCGCGCCGCAAGGCGGGCAAGCCGGAGGAGGGCACCGTGCAGGTCGCGTTGCGCCGCGAAGGGTCGGAAATGGTGCTGGTCGTCTCCGACGACGGTGCCGGCCTGGACCGCGAGGCGATCCGCCGTCGCGCCGAGCAGCGCGGGCTGATCCAGCCCGGCGCCACGCTGGCCGACGCCGATCTGGACCGCCTCATCCTGGAGTCCGGCTTCAGCACCTACGACCAGGTCAGCCAGCTGGCCGGCCGTGGCGTGGGCATGGACGTGGTGTACAACGAAGTGCGCCAGCTGGGCGGCTCGCTGGACATCAGCTCCTCGCCGGGCCAGGGCGCCACCTTCACCCTGCGCCTGCCGCAGACGCTGGCGGTCACCCAGGCGGTGTTCGTGCAGATCGGCGAAACGCAGTTCGCCGTGCCGGTGGCGGCGGTCAGCGGCATCGGCCGCATCAGCCACGCGCGTTTCAATGCGGGTACCGGCGCCTATCACTACGGTGGCGAGGACTATCCGCTGTACAACCTCGGCCATCTGGTGGGTCACGGCCCGGCCAAGGCCGAGGGCCAGGCGCAGGTGCCGCTGCTGCTGGTGCGCGCCGGCGACCTGCGTGCGGCCGTCGCCGTCGACCAGGTGCTGGGCAACCGCGAGATCGTGGTCAAGCCGGTCGGCCCGCAGATCGCCTCCATCCCGGGCATCTACGGTGCCACCATCACCGGCGATGGCAGCGTGGTGGTGATCCTGGACGCCGCACCGCTGGTGCGCCGCCACCTGGCGCAGCCGGCACAGCCGGCCCAGCCCACGGCGGCCGTCGAGCAGCGCCGCGTGCCGCTGGTGATGGTGGTGGACGACTCGCTGACCATGCGCAAGGTGACCAGCCGCGTGCTGGAACGCCACAACTTCGAGGTCTCGGCTGCGCGCGACGGCGTGGAAGCGCTGGAGAAGCTGGAGGAGCGCGTGCCCGACCTGATGCTGCTGGACATCGAGATGCCGCGCATGGACGGTTACGAGCTGGCCACCACCATGAAGGCCGATCCGCGCTTCAAGGACGTGCCCATCGTGATGATCACCTCGCGTACCGGCGACAAGCACCGCCAGCGCGCCTTCGACATCGGCGTGCAGCGTTACCTGGGCAAGCCGTACCAGGAACTGGACCTGATGCGCAACGTGTACGACCTGCTGGGAATCGCCCGTGTCCGTGAGTGAAGCCAAACGCGTCGCCCTGCTGGCGCGCCCGGGCGAGGCGCGCGAGCGCCTGCGCGTGGCGCTGCACGAAGCGGGAGCCGACATCGTGCTGGAAGACGACCCCAACACCCTGGATGCGGAGGCCCTGGGCGGCAGTGCGCCCCAGGTGGTGCTGGTGGCGCTGGAACCGGCCATCGAGGACAGTCTGGAGCGCTTCGACAGCGTGCTGCACGATCCTGCCGTCGCGGTCATCTTCGACGAAGCCGATCTGGCCGCACGTCGACAGGGCTGGGATGCGCAGCGATGGGCGCGCCATCTGGCCGCCAAGCTGCACGGCCACCGCGATGTCCTGCCTCCCGGTCGCGAAGAGGACGTGGTCCTGCAGTTGGAACCCGGCCTGCCGGTGACACCCGCACAGCTGCACGAAGGCGACGGCATCGCACGGCATCTGGAGGAAGCGGCCGACCGGGCGCTGGACCTGCCGAGCGACGATTTCGCCTATACCGGCGGCCTGCAGGCGCGCCCGTCCGGCGATCAGGTGGTGGATGCCGACGACTGGCTGCGCACCGCCGGCCTGGAAACGGCCCCGGCATCGTCTCCGGCCGTGCCTCCGCCGCTGCCCGAGGTGCCGTCGGTCCCGCCGCCGGTACCGACGCCTAAGTTCGATCTGTCCAGTCTTGAACTGGAACCGCTGGATGCCGGCAGTACGTCGGCGGCCGCCCGCGTGCAGGGCGCCGTGCTGGTCTTCGCCGGCATCGGCGGCCCCGATGCGGTACGCAAGCTGCTCGCCGAGCTGCCGGAGGGATTCCCCAAGCCGCTGCTGGTGCATCTGCGCCTGGATGGTGGCCGCTACGACAACCTGGTCCGGCAGATGGAGCGCGTGGCGCACATGCCGGTGGTGCTGGCCGAGGCCGGTACGCCTGCCGAAGCGGGGCATATCTATGTGTTGCCCGGCGACGTCGTGCCGTTCGTGGATGCCGGCCAGGTGGCATTCCGCCCGGGCGCGGTGATCCACACGATGATCCCGCAGCTGCCGCCCGCCGACAGTGCGGTACTGCTGCTCAGCGGCAGCGACAGCGCGCTGGTCGATCCGGCCGCGACGCTGGGCACGCAGGGCGCGCTGGTGCTCGGCCAGTCGCAGGAAGGCTGCTACGACCCGGCCGCGCCGCGTGCGCTGGCCGCCCGTGGTGCCGACCTGGGCACCCCTGTGCAGCTGGCGCAACGCCTGACCGACCGCTGGTTCTGAGGAACATACGATGGCCCATTCCAACGACGAGATCCGCGGCGTCCTGATCCAGGCGGGCGAGCATCGCCTGCTGCTGCCCAACGCCACCGTCGCCGAGGTGCTGACCCGTGCGCCGGTCGAGCCGATCGCCGACATGCCCGACTGGCTGCCGGGCCGGATCGACTGGCACGGCTGGCCCGTGCCGCTGGTGGCGTTCGGCCGCCTGAGCGGCAATGCGAACGAGCCGGTCGCGCTGAACAGCAAGATCGTGGTGCTCAAGGCGTTGAGCGGCGACAAGGAGCGCCCGTATTTCGCGTTGCTCACGCCCTCGTTCCCGCGCCTGGTGTCGGTGCCGCGCGATGGCCTGCTGGCCGACGCGACCGAGGAAGCGCTCCCGGTCGGCGTGAAGGTCCGCGTGCTGCTCGGCGACGAAGCCGCCGTGCTGCCGGACCTGGAAGTCGTCGAAACGATGATCGGTGAAGCGCTGGCCAACGCGGCCTGACGCAGTCTGCGTAGGGCGGGCTTCAGCCCGCCATCGCGGATCCTGTAGGTGAAGCGGCTTTCCACGAGATGTGCTGGCGGGCCTGGGCCCGCCCTACAGGTCGCCGAATCTCGACTGCAGCGCGGCGATGGCGGCCAGACCGGCGGTTTCCGTGCGAAGGATGCGCGGGCCAAGCCTCAGCCCGGTGAATCCGGTCGCCGACAGGGTGTCGCGATCGCGCGGCGACCAGCCCCCTTCCGGGCCGATCGCCACCACCACTGCGCCGCCGACGATCTGCAGGGTGGCCAGCGACACGTCGCCGGTCGGATCGAGCGTCAACTTCGTCGCGTCGGCTTGAACGATGCGCGCAGCCTCCGCGAGCGCCGCCGGCGCGGACAGCGTCGGCAACCGTGCACGGCCGCTCTGTTCGCAGGCCGAGGCGATGACGCTGCGCCAATGCGCCATGCGTTTCTCGGTGCGCTCGGCGTCCAGCTTCACTTCGGTGCGCTCGGCCATGACGGGGACGACCGCAGCGACCCCCAGTTCGGTCGCCTTCTGCAGGATCAGGTCCATCTTCTCGCCACGCGCGATGCCCTGCAGCAGGGTCACATGCAGCGGGGATTCGTTGTCGACCGCGCGCGACGCCTGCAGTTCGACCACCACCTCGCGCTTGCCGATCGACGCGATGCGGCCGTCATGATCCTGTCCGTCGCCGTTGAACAGCACGCAGGCATCGCCCTCGCGCAGCCGCAGCACGCGGGCCAGATGGTTGGCCACGAGTTCGGGCAGGACGACGCGCGTACCCGCCTGCAGCGGCAGCGCCACGTAGCAGCGGGTCAGGCGCATGCGGTGGCGTCCTCGATGGCATGGCGGGTGACATCGGCGAGCAGCTGCAGCTGCTCCTCGTCCACGCAATACGGCGGCATCCAGTACAGCACGTCGCCCAGGGGGCGCAGCACCACGCCCCGTGCCAGCGCGGCGCGGTAGGCCTTCAGGCCCACGCGTGCGGCGGCGGGGAAGGGCGTGGCCTTGTCGCCGTCCCGGGTCAGTTCGAATGCCAGCACCATGCCGGCCTGGCGCACGTCGGCGACATGGCGGTGCGCCGCCAGCGGTTCGGCCAGCGTGGCCATCGCACGCGCGGTGGTGCGGTTGCGCGCCAGGATGTCGTCGTCGCGGAAGACGGCCAGCGACGCCAGTGCGGCGGCGCAGGCCAGTGGATTGCCGGTGTAGCTGTGCGAATGCAGGAAGGCGCGTTCGCGCGAATCGTCCAGGAAGCCATCGTAGATCGCCTGCGTGGCCAGCACCGCCGCCAACGGCATGAAACCACCGGTCAGGCCTTTCGACAGGCACAGCAGGTCCGGCATCACCCCGCTCTGCTCGCTGGCGAACAGCGTGCCGGTACGGCCGAAACCCACCGCGATCTCGTCGGCGATCAGGAACGCCCCGCTGGCGTCGCAGAGCTCGCGCACCCGGGTCAGGTAATCCGGATGATGCATGCGCATGCCACCCGCGCACTGCACGCGCGGTTCGACGATCACCGCGCAGACCTCGCCGGCGTGACGGTCGAGCAATGCGGCCAGCGCATCGGCGGCGCGCGCGGCGCATTCGGCCGGCGATTCGCCCGGCTGCGCCAGGTAGGCGTCGGGCGAAGGCGCGAACAGCGCTTCGGCCAGCAGCGGCGCATACACGCGCCGGTACAGCGGGATGTCGCCCACCGCGAGCGCCCCGAGCGTTTCGCCGTGGTAGCCGTTCTCCAGCGCGATGAACTTCGTCCGACGGTGCTCGCCGCGGTTGTGGAACCAGTGGAAGGCCATCTTCAGTGCCACTTCCACACCGGCCGAGCCGTTGTCGGCGTAGAACACCTTGGACAGCGGCGCGCGACCGGGCTGCCGCGGCGCGACCGCCAGCAGGCGCTCGGCCAGTTCGACCGCGGGGGCGTGGGTGAAGCCGGCCAGCATCACCTGTTCCAGTGCCCCGGCCTGCGCGGCGATGGCGGCGCCGATGCGTGGCTCGGCATGGCCGAACAGATTGGTCCACCAACTGCTGACCGCGTCCAGGTAGCGCGTGCCGTCATGGCCGATCAGCCAGGCGCCTTCGCCGCGGGCGATCGGCACCAGCGGCAAGGTGTGCGGGTGCTCACGCATCTGGGTGCAGGGATGCCACAGCACCGACAGGTCGCGGCTACGCCAGTCGTCCGCCTCTGCTAGCATTCCCGCTTGATGATCCTGTTGTCGCATCCCCACATGATATCGGGCTCCGCCCCCTGCCGTCGTCGTGCCTCGCGCGTCGGGCGTGGATGCCGCGCCGCCCGATGAGCCGCCTGCCGATCATCCATGGCATCACCCAGCGCACCGACGGGCCGGACCGGCATGTCGAAGAGCTGGATCTGGAATTCAGCAACGGCGAGCGCCGCCGCTACCACCGGTTGCGCTCGCAGGGCCATGGCGCGGTGGTCGTGGTGCCGATGCAGGACGACGACACGGTGCTGCTGGTGCGCGAGTACGCCGCCGGCATGCACCGCTACGAACTGGGCCTGGTGAAGGGCCGCATCGATGCGGGCGAGACGCCGGAGCAGGCGGCCGACCGCGAACTGAAGGAAGAAGCCGGCTTCGGCGCGCGCCGCATCGACGTGCTGCGTGCCCTGACCCTGGCGCCCACCTACATGAGCCACCAGTCCTGGCTGGTGGTGGCAAGAGACCTGTACCCCGAGCGCCTGCCGGGGGACGAACCCGAGGAGTTGGAAGTAGTGCCCTGGAAGTTGCAAGACCTCGACCGGCTGATGCTGCGCGAGGATTTTTCGGAAGGCCGTTCGCTGGCGGCGCTGTTCATCGCCCGCGAATGGTTGAAAGAGCGGACATGAGCCGCATGACCACCGACCTGCACGAAGCCGTCATCGTCATCGCCCGCGAAGCGGGCCAGGCCATCATGGCCGTGTACGAAGGCACATTCGACGTACAGCAGAAGACCGACGACAGCCCGCTGACCGCCGCCGACATGGCCGCCCACCAAGTGATCACCGACGGCCTGCGCCGGCTCACGCCGCAATGGCCGGTGCTGTCGGAGGAAGCCGCCGATATTCCCTGGTCCGAACGCAGCCAATGGCCGACCTACTGGCTGGTGGATCCGCTGGACGGCACCCGCGAGTTCATCAAGCGCAATGGCGAGTTCACCGTCAACATCGCGCTGATCGAGCAGAACGAACCCATCTTCGGCGTGGTGCACGCGCCGGTGACCGGCGAGACCTGGCACGCCCGCCAGGGCCGCAATGCCTACCGCCGCGTGGGCCAGGTGGATACGCAGATCCGCACGCGCTCGCCCGCGACCGGTGCGCTGAAGGTCGCCGCCAGCCGTTCGCATCGCGATGCGCGCACCCAGGCCTTCCTGGATGCGATGGGCGGCATCGAGGAGATGTCGCTGGGATCGTCGCTGAAGTTCTGCCGCATCGCCGAGGGTGCGCTGGACGTCTACCCGCGTTTCGGCCCGACCAGCGAATGGGATACCGCCGCGGCGCAGTGCGTACTGGAAGCGGCGGGCGGCGCCCTGCTGGCGCCGGATGGCCGCGCGTTCCGCTACAACCGCCGCGAGACGCTGCTCAACGGCGACTTCGTCGCGCTGGGCGACATGACGCTGCCGTGGCGGACGTGGCTGGCGCAGGCGCTGGGGGATGAACATGGACATGCCCGCATCGCCTGACGGCGGTATCGCGCGCCTGCTGGCCATCATGGCCCGCCTGCGCGATCCCGACGGGGGCTGTCCGTGGGATCTGGAGCAGGATTTCCGGACCATCGCGCCGTACACGATCGAGGAAGCCTACGAAGTCGCCGACGCGATCGACCGTGGCGATCTGCCCGCGCTGAAGGACGAACTGGGCGACCTGCTGCTGCAGGTCGTCTTTCATGCGCAGATGGCGCAGGAGCGGGGCGCTTTCGCGTTCGACGATGTCGTCACCGCCATCTGCGACAAGATGATTCGCCGGCATCCGCACGTGTTCGGTGATGCCTCCTTCGCCGATGCCGAAGCGCAGACCGTCAACTGGGAAGCGATCAAGGCCGCCGAGCGCAAGGCCGCCGGCGAGGAGGACACCTCGGCGCTGGCAGGCGTCTCTCGGGGGCTGCCGGAATGGCAGCGCGCAGTGAAGCTGCAGTCACGCGCGGCGCGCGTGGGTTTCGACTGGCCGGGCACCGCGCCGGTGATCGACAAGCTGCACGAGGAGATCGACGAAGTCCGCGTCGAACTCGCCGCGGCGCCGTCGCCCGAGCGCGACGCGCGGCTGGAGGACGAGATCGGCGACCTCCTCTTCGTGGCCGCCAACCTTGCGCGTCATGCGAAGGTGGACGTGGGCGGCGCGCTGCGCCGGGCCAACCTGAAGTTCGAGCGCCGCTTCCGCGCGATGGAGGCGCTGGCTGCCGCCGAAGGCACCACCATGGCGGCGCTGTCGCTGGAGCAGCAGGAAGCGCTGTGGGCGAGGGTGAAGCGAGAGGAGCACGGCGGGGCGTAAGGACGCTGCCTCAATCCCGCTCCGGATCGTCATTCCCGCAACGGCGGGAACCCGTCGCACTTCCGCGCATCGCTTGTGGCCCGCCCGGGATGCCGTCATGGCCGATGGGCTGGCGGCGGGCCGGGGCCCGCCCTACGCTGTCCGCATGAAGACCCTGGTGCTGTTCCTGGTCACCGCGCTGGCCGAGATCGTCGGCTGCTATCTGCCCTACCTGTGGTTGCGCAAGGGCGGCAGCGCCTGGCTGCTGGTGCCGGCCGCGGCCAGCCTGGCGCTGTTCGCCTGGCTGCTGACGCTGCACCCCACGGCTTCGGGTCGGGTTTATGCGGCCTATGGGGGTGTCTACATCACCATGGCGATCTTCTGGCTGTGGGCCGTGGACGCGGTGAAACCCACGCGCTGGGACCTGCTGGGCGCCGGCTTGTGCTTGGCCGGCATGGCGGTGATCATGTTCTCGCCACGCGCCGCCTGACCCTGTGGGAGGGGACATGAGCCGCTTCGCCAGCTTCCGCGAGTTCTATCCGTTCTATCTGGCCGAGCACAGCAACCGCACCTCGCGCAGGCTGCATTTCATCGGCAGCTGCGGCGTGCTGGCCTTGGTGGCGCTGGCCGTTGTCGAACGCAATGCCTGGTGGCTGCTCGCCGCGCTGTTCTGCGGCTATGGCTTCGCATGGCTCGGCCACTTCTTCTTCGAAAAGAACCGCCCCGCGACCTTCAAGCACCCGTTCTATTCCTTTGCCGGCGACTGGGTGATGTTCAAGGACATCCTCATCGGCAAGATCCGGTTCTAGGTAGCGTGCGCCGCGCGCACGACCCCGCGATCTTCGTGCGCACGGCGCACGCTACGGCTCGTAGAACATCAGGAACGCCGCGCCCACGATCAGGGCGAACGCCGCGTAGTGGTTCCACTTCAGCGGCTGGCCCAGGTACCACGTGCTGAAGCCGGCGAAGACCAGCAGGGTCAGGATCTCCTGGATCGTCTTCAGCTGGACCACCGAATAGACCGCGCTGCCGATCCGGTTGGCGGGCACCATCAGCGAGTACTCGAAGAAGGCGATGCCCCAACTGGCGAGGATCGCCACCACCAGGGGCGCGGACTTGTATTTCAGGTGCCCGTACCAGGCGAAGGTCATGAAGACGTTGGAGGCCAGCAGCAGGCACAGGGGCAGGACGCGTTCGAGCATGGGGGGTCATTCGAAAAAGGTATGGCAGAGCGTAATCCCAACTGCCGGCTGAATGGAGCCGGCGTCTTCACACGGTGTCTACCGGCAGACAGGTAGTTTCACAAACCTGAAGCCTTTCAAGGAGCTGTCATGCGACACAGTCAGGAAACCGCAGGTCTGGTGCTGGTGGTGGAAGACAACCGCAACATTTCCGAGATGATCGGGGAATACCTGGAAGGACGCGGATTCGAGGTCGACTACGCCACCGACGGCCTGGACGGCTACCGCCTGGCCGTGGAGAACAGCTACGACGTGCTGGTGCTGGACCTGATGCTGCCGCGCCTGGATGGCATGGAAGTCTGCAAGCGGCTGCGCAACGAGGCGCGCAAGTCCACGCCGGTGCTGATGCTGACCGCACGCGACACCCTGGACGACAAGCTGACCGGGCTGAGTTCCGGTGCCGACGATTACCTGACCAAGCCCTTCGCGATCCAGGAACTGGAAGCCCGCCTGCGGGCGCTCATCCGCCGCGAGCGCCGCCAGGTGGGTGCCGAAGTGCTGAAGGTCGCCGATCTGGTGCTGGACCCGGTCAGCATGCGGGCCACCCGCGGCGGCACCGAGCTGATGCTGTCGCCCATCGGCCTGCGCCTGCTGACCATCCTGATGCGCGAATCGCCGCGCGTGGTGACCCGCCAGGAGATCGAACGCGAGATCTGGGGCAACGGCCTGCCGGACTCGGACACCCTGCGCAGCCACCTGTACAACCTGCGCAAGGTGATCGACAAGCCGTTCGACAAGCCGCTGCTGCACACCGTGCAGAGCGCGGGCTACCGCATCGCCGACATCGGCTGACCCGGCCGTCCGCGCGCGGCATACTCCGCCTTTCGCCCGACGGATCCCCATGCGCCACGGCCTGCCACGCAAGCTCAGGATCGCCTTCATCCTGCAGGCCGTCATGGTCAGCCTGGCCATCGTGCTGGGCGTGTACCTGATCTCGGCGGTCATCAAGCACAGCCTGATGAACACCGCGCTGCAGGAAGAAGCCGCGCACTTCTGGGAGCTGTACAGCGCCAGCACCGCACAACCCCCGCCGAACACGCACAACCTGCGCGGCTACCTGGTGGTGAAGGGCCATTCCAACTTGGTGCTGCCCGAGAACCTGCGCGACCTCCGGCCAGGCTTCCACGAGCTCAAGGACGACGACCTGCTGGTGCTGGTGGACGAACAGCCCGCCGGGCGCCTGTACCTGGTGTTCCTGCGCTCGCAGGCCGAGCGGCTGGCGTTCTACTTCGGTACCGTGCCGATCATCATGACGCTGGTGGCGATCTACCTGGTGTCCTGGTTGACCTACCGCGCCTCCAAGCGGCTGGTCTCGCCGGTCAGCTGGCTGGCACGGCAGGTGGCCGAGTGGGACCCGCGTCGTCCCGACGTCAGCACGCTGGCCGCCGACCGCCTGCCCAACGATGTGCAGGGCGAGGCGCGCCAGCTGGCCGCCGCCCTGCACGGGCTGGCCCAGCGCGTGACCGCGCACGTGGCGCGCGAGCGCGATTTCACCCGTGACGCCAGCCACGAATTGCGCACGCCGCTGACGGTGATCCGCGTGGCCAGCGACATGGCGATGGCCGAGGATTCGCCGCCGCGGGTGGCGCGCGCCCTGCAGCGCATCCAGCGGGCGGGCCGCGACATGGAAGCGGTGATCGACGCCTTCCTGATCCTGGCCCGCGAGGCCGAGGTCGAGCCGCAGAGCGAGGATTTCGACGTGGCCGACATCGTCATGGACGAGGCCGAGAACGCGCGCGCGCTGCTGCTCAACAAGCCGGTGGACCTGGAAGTCACCCTGCATGCGCGCCCGCGGCTGCATGCGCCACCGAGGGTGTTCCAGGTGGTGGTGAGCAACCTGCTGCGCAACGCCTGTTCCTACACGGACCGTGGACGGATCGACGTGATCCTGGAGCCGGACCGGGTGATCGTGCGCGATACGGGCATCGGCATGTCCGCCGAATCGATGGTGCGGGTCTTCGAGCCCTTCTACCGGGCCGACTCCAGCCGGCCGCAGGGCAGCGGACTGGGCCTGTCCATCGTCAGCCGGCTGTGCGACCGGTTCGGCTGGAAGATCGAGCTGGACAGCGAGCTGGGACGCGGCACCACCGCGACGATCCGCTTCGTTCCGTAATCTATACGGGAACGACCGGCGCGCGGGGCTGTCAACGCCGCGGCCCCCGGTGCGTTACCGTCCCCCGACTCCCCACCTTCCGAGCCGACTCACTGCATGAGCCAGCCTGCCCGTTCCGCCCCGCGCAAGAAGTCCATCGTTCCGTCCCTCCTGCTCGGCATCGCCGTGGTGGCCATCCTCGGTGGCGGCGCCTGGTGGTGGACTGCCCGCAAGGGGGAAGCGGCGGACAGTGCCTACCGCACCGCCACCATCGAACGCGGCGACATCCGCGTGGCGATCTCGGCCACCGGCACGCTGAGCGCCATCTCCACGGTGACCGTCGGCAGTCAGATCTCCGGCCAGGTCACCGACGTGCTGGTCGACTACAACAGCGAGGTCAAGAAGGGCGAGGTGCTGGCCCGCATCGATCCCAGCACGTACGAGGCGCAGATCGAACAGGGCAATGCGCAGATCGCCAACGCGCAGGCCAGCCTGAAACAGGCGCAGGCCACGCTGGCCAATGCCGAACTCGATTACACGCGCAAGGCCGACCTGGGCCGGCAGAAGCTGGTCGCGCAGAGCGATGTGGACCTGGCCCGCGCCGCCCGCGACCAGGCGCGCGCGCAGGTCAACGCGGCGCAGGCACAGATCCGCCAGCAGACGGCGTCCACGCAGACCACCCGCGTCAACCTGGACCGCACGGTGATCCGTTCGCCGGTGGATGGCGTGGTGCTGACCCGCACCATCGAGCCGGGCCAGACCGTGGCGGCCAGCCTGCAGGCCCCGGAGCTGTTCACCATCGCCGAGGATCTGTCGAAGATGAAGATCGAGCTGGCCGTCGACGAGGCCGACATCGGCCAGGTCAAGGTCGGGCAGGCGGTGTCGTTCACCGTCGACGCCTTCGCCGACCGCCAGTTCCGCGGGCAGGTGCAGCAGGTGCGCCTGTCGGCCACCACCACCAGCAACGTGGTGACGTACCCGGTGGTGGTCAGCGTCGACAACAGCGACGGCACCCTGCTGCCGGGCCTGACCGTCAACGCCGAGATCGAGGTCAGCAAGCGCGACGACATCCTGAAGGTCTCCAACGCCGCGCTGCGCTACAAGCCGACCGGTGAGGCCGCCACGGCCACCGCGGCCGCACAGGCGCCGCAGGGCGGTCAGAATCGCGGCGGTGGCATCGGTGACGACCTGGCGCGCGTGGCCGGCAGCCTGCAGCTCAAGCCCGACCAGCAGGCCGCGTTCGATGCCGCGCTCACGGCATTGCGGGAACGTCAGGCCGCGCGGATGGCGCAGGCGCAGCAGCGTGGCGCCAGCATGTTCGGCGGCGCTCCCCGGCCGGGTGGCAATGCCGGCGGCGGCAGTGGCGCGATGCAGGCGCAGATGCGCCAGCGCATGGCCGAACGCATGCAGCAGGACTTCGCACCGTTCCGCGCTACGCTGGACGATACGCAGAAGCAGCGCTGGGATGCCGAACTGCGCGCCCTGCTGGGCGCCAAGCGCGCGCCGATCTATACCTTGGTCAACGGCAAACCGGAAATGGTGCAGGTCCGCATCGGCGCCAGCGACGGCACCAGCACCGAGGTGTCCGGCGCGGTGAAGGAAGGCGACGTGGTGGTCGTGGGGGAGCGCGCGAAGGAATGAACATGCCGTCAGCGAATGCGGGCGACCGCGTGCCGGTCATCCAGACGCACGCGCTGGGCAAGGTCTATTCCGCGGGCACCGAGGCGGAAGTCGTCGCGCTGAAAGGCGTCGACATGCGGGTGGATCGCGGTGACTTCGTCGCCATCATGGGGCCGTCCGGCTCGGGCAAGTCCACGCTGATGAACCTGATCGGCTGCCTGGACACGCCCACCGACGGCCGCTACCTGTGCGACGGCATCGACGTGGCCACGCTGGACGCCGAACAGTTGGCGATCCTGCGCCGCGAGAAGATCGGCTTCGTGTTCCAGGGCTTCCACCTGCTGCCGCGCATGACCGCGCTGGAGAACGTGGCCATGCCGCTGGGTTACGCGCAGGTGCCGCCGGGAGAGCGCGCCGAGCGCGCAAGGCAGGCGTTGGCCGCGGTCGGCCTGGCCGAACGCGCGGGCCACCGCCCGAACGAACTGTCCGGCGGCCAGCAGCAGCGCGTGGCCATCGCACGCGCGCTGATCAACCAGCCGCCGATCCTGTTGGCCGACGAACCCACCGGTGCGCTGGACAGCAAGACGGGCGAGGAGATCCTGGCCCTGTTCAAGCGCCTGCGCGACGACGGCCACACTGTCATCCTGATCACCCACGATCCCGAAGTCGCCGCGCACGCCGACCGCATCCTGGTGATGCGCGACGGCGAGCTGCATGAAGAGCCGGGATTCGGGCGTCGGGAATCGGGAGTCGGACGCGCACATCCGTGATCCGTCCACTTTCCCTGCCGGCCCTGTTCCCGTTCATGCGACGCGGCTTTGCGTTTGCGAATCCCGAATCCCTATTCCCCACTCCCGGCCTTCTGCCATGAACTTCTCCGACATCCTGCGCACCGCACTGCACGCGCTGCGCGGCAACTGGATGCGCAGCGCACTGACTTCGCTGGGCGTGATCATCGGCATCGCCGCCGTCATCGTCATGGTGTCGGTGGGGCAGGGCACGCAGGCCGAAATCGACAAGCTGGTCTCCGGCCTGGGCTCGCAGCGGCTGGACATCAGCCCCGGGGCGGGCCGCGGCCCGGGTGGCGGTGGCGTGCGCATGAGTTCCAGCAGCTTCTACACCCTCAAGGAGGGGGACGTGGAGGCGATCCGTAACGAGATCCCGGAAGTGCAGTACGTGGCGGGCGCACTGCGCGGCAATACCCAGATCGTGTTCGCCGAAAACAATGCATCCACCAGCTGGCAGGGCGTGCAGTCCGACTTCTTCGACATCAACAGCTGGGTGATCGCCAACGGCGAGGGCTTCGACGCGCAGGACTACTCCAGCGCGGCCAAGGTCGTGATCCTCGGCGAGACGGTGCGGCGCACGCTGTTCGGCGAGGACAGCGGCATCGGCCAGACCGTACGCCTGGGCCGGGTGCCGTTCACCGTGGTGGGTACGCTGGCGCCGAAGGGGCAGGGCGGCTTCGGCCAGGACCAGGACGACGTGATGATGGTGCCGCTTGAAACCGCACGTCGCAGGCTGATGGGCTCGATGGGCCTGCCGCCGGGTGCGGTGATGCAGGTGGCGCTGACCGTGGCCGACGCCAAGGACCTGAGCTACGTGCAGGGCGAAGTGGAAGCGCTGCTGCGCCAGCGGCACAAGATCAATCCGGGCGAGGAAGACGACTTCAACGTCCGCAACATCTCCGAGATCGTCGCCACCCGCACGGCCACCACCAAGCTGATGTCGTTGCTGCTGGGCGCGGTGGCCACCATCTCGCTGATCGTGGGCGGCATCGGCATCATGAACATCATGCTGGTGTCGGTGACCGAGCGCATCCGCGAGATCGGCCTGCGCATGGCGGTGGGCGCGGGACCGGGCGACGTGCGCAGGCAGTTCCTCGCCGAAGCCATGCTGCTGTCGCTGGGCGGCGGCGTGCTGGGCATCGTGATCGGCGTGGCCGGCGCGCTGCTGGTCGGCCAGTTCAGCGAATTGCCGGTGGTGTTGAACGGGCAGGTGATCGGCCTGGCCGCCGGCTTCTCCATCGCGACCGGGCTGTTCTTCGGTTACTACCCCGCGCGCAAGGCCTCGCAGCTGGATCCGATCGAGGCGCTGCGCTCGCAATAGGCGGTCGACGGAGGGGCTGGTGCAGCGCGGCGGCGGGAGTATGCTGGACGCCCGTCGTGCCTGACCGGACCAGCGCCATGAGCTCGACCACGTCCCGCCGGCCACTTGCCCTGGCCATCCATGGAGGCGCCGGGGTGATCGAACAGGGCAGTCTGGTGCCCGAGGTCGAGGCCGCGATCCATGCCGATCTCGCACGCGCGCTCGACGTGGGCCACGCCATCCTGGCGACCGGTGGCAGCGCCCTGGACGCGGTGGAAGCGGCGGTGACCGTGCTCGAAGATTCGCCTTACTTCAACGCAGGGCGTGGTGCCGTATTCACCGCGGAAGGCCGGCATGAGCTCGACGCCGCCATCATGGACGGGCGGCACCGCCGTGCCGGGGCGGTCGCGGGCCTGATGACGGTGCGCCATCCGGTGCGGCTTGCCCGGCGCGTGCTGGAGGACTCGCCCCATGTGTTCCTGATCGGCGATGGTGCGGAGCAGTTCGCCGATACGCAGCCGGGCATCGAGCGGGTGCCGAATGGCTGGTTCTCCACCGAGCCCCGGCGCGCCCAACTGCGCGAGGCGCAGCAGCGCGAGCAGCAGGCCTGGCACGGCAACGACGATCTGCGTGGCCGTTACTTCGGCACGGTCGGCGCGGTGGCGCTGGACAGCCGCGGACATGTCGCGGCCGCCACCTCCACCGGCGGCATGACCAACAAGCGCTGGGGGCGCGTCGGCGATTCTCCGGTGATCGGCGCCGGTACCTGGGCCGACGCGCGTTGCGCGGTGTCGTGCAGCGGCTGGGGCGAGTTCTACATCCGCAACGCGGCCGCCCACGACATCGCCGCCCGCGTCGCTTACCGGGGCGATCGCCTGCGCGACGCGGTGGAGGACGTCATCCTGGGCGAAGTGCCGCAGCATGGCGGCGACGGCGGTGCCATCGCGGTCGATACCGAGGGCAATGTGTCGCTGGTGCTCAACACGCGCGGCATGTACCGAGGCTGGGTGCGTCCCGATGGCGCGCGCGGCACCGCCATCTACCAGGACGCCTGAGTGCCTGCGTCGCCGGAAGCGCACGCCGCTGCATTGACCCTGGCCGATCATCGCGCCCTGCACGCGCAGGCGCTTCGCCTGTGCCGCCGTGCCGACGAAGCCGACGACCTGATGCAGGAAACATTGCTGGCAGGCGTGCTGGCCGGCCGCCACGACATGCCGTGGCTGTCGGGCGTGCTGCGCCGGCAGGCCGCGATGGCGGCACGGTCGGGCGTCCGGCGCCGACGGCGCGAAGCGCTGGCCGCCATGCCTGCGGAGAACGTTCTCGAGCCGCCCGACTCCCACGAAGCAGCGCGCATGTCGCGCCCGCCTGCCTGGCTGGTCGGGTTGCCGCCCTCGGCGCGCCGGCTGGCGGTGCTGGCGCTGCACGGCCTGTCGGCCGACGAGATCCGCTGGATCCTGCGCATCGAACCGACCGCCTTCCGCCAGCGCCTCACCCGCATCCGACGCGCGCTGGCCACGCAGTCCCCGCAGCTGCGCGCCGAGAGTCTGGCGCTGGCCTACGTGCGCGATCCGGCGTGCTCCGCCGATCTGCCGTTCGGCCTGGTCCGCCGCGCACTCAAGGCCGCCATGCGCGTCGGCGATGGCCTGGGCACGCACGATCCGGACGGGCACCTGGTCCTGATCGACGCGGGCGCTCACACATCGCGTCTCCGCGGCAACGTAAGGACGGGAATCACACAGGAGGACATCCCATGATCAGCAACTGCAAGGTAGGCGCCATCGTGTTCTTCGTTTCCGATCTGGCCCGCTCGGTCGCGTTCTACCGCGACACGCTGGGGTTGCCGGTGGAAGCGCTGGAGGGGCATGACGGACCGTGGGCGATGGGCGAAGTGGAAGGCCTGACGCTGGTGTTCATTCCACGGCCCGCACGTCCGGGCGAATCCCCGGTGGTGGTCTTCAGCCTCGACGGCGGCATCGACGACCACGCCGAAGCCCTGGCGGCCAAAGGCGTCGAAATCGTGGTGCCGGTGAGCGAATCGCCGGACGGTGGACTGTCGCTGGATTTCCTCGATCCGGACGGCAATGTACTCAGCCTGCACCAACCGGAGGGGGCGCCACGCAGGCGCTGAATCAGGTAACGGTGCATCGCATCGCAGCGACTTCCACCGCTGCGATGCGAATCACTCTCATGGCTTCCGGTGACATCGCGGATGCGTGCGCGAAGCGCTGCAAATGTGAGCCATATTCGATATCTAGAACCGTTATTACAAGCTAGATTCGCTCCACTGCGCCGCTCGGCACGGCAACCACAACACGCGGAGTCGAATCGGTCTATGAAGAAGAATCGCATGGCGGTATGGGTGGGACTGACGCTGATGGCCATGGGGGCGGCGCAGGCGGCCAGCGCGGGCGGCAGGCCCGACCTGGTGGTCAAAGGCCTGAAGGAAGGCAAGCCCCACGCCAGCGGCGAGTTGCTGGTGAAGTACCGCGATGGCGCCGCAGCCGCCGACCGCCAGGCCGTGGTGCATGGCCTGGGCGCGCAGAAGCTGGATACCGTGCGCCGCGGCAACGGCCGCACCGGCGAGATCGCGCTGCTCAAGCTGCCGGGCAACATGGACCTGTCCGCCGCCGTGCAGGCGCTCAGCGCCGATCCGGCCGTGGAATACGCCGAGCCGAACTGGACCTATCAGCACCACGCGGTTTCCAACGACACCTATTCCACCAACGGCTCGCTGTGGGGCATGTACGGCGATGCGGGCACGCCCGCCAACGCCTATGGTTCGCAGGCGTCCGAGGCATGGGCCGCCGGGCACACCAGCTGCGGCAACGTCGTGATCGGCGTGATCGACGAAGGCATCTATTTCAACCATGAAGACCTGGCCGCCAACATCTGGACCAACCCGTACGATCCGGTCGACGGCGTGGACAACGACGGCAACGGCTACGTCGACGACGTGCGCGGCTGGGACTTCGACGGCAACAGCAACAACATCAACTCCGGCGGTGCCAACGACGACCACGGCACGCACGTGGCCGGCACCATCGCCGGCGTGGGCGGCAACGGCAAGGGCGTGGCCGGTGTGTGCTGGAGCGGCGTGAAGCTGATCAGCGGCAAGTTCCTCGGCCGCCGCGGCGGCAGCACCGCCAACGCGATCAAGGCGATCGACTACTTCACCGACCTGAAGACCCGCCACGGGCTGAACATCGTTGCGACCAACAATTCGTGGGGCGGTGGTGGTTTCTCGCAGGCGCTGCAGGACGCGATCACGCGCGCCGGAAATGCGGAGATCCTCTTCATCGCGGCCGCGGGCAATGACGCCTACGACAACGATGCGACGGCCAGCTACCCGTCCAATTACCCGAACGCGAACGTCATCGCGGTCGCATCCACCACCAGCACCGGCGGGCTGTCCAGCTTCTCGCAATGGGGCCGGACCACGGTGGACCTGGGTGCGCCGGGTTCGGGCATCTGGTCGACAGTGCCCAAGTCGTCGAAGGGGCAGCTGGTGTCGGCGTATGCCAGCTACAACGGTACGTCCATGGCCACCCCGCACGTGACCGGCGCGGCGGCACTGTACGCGTCGACCCGGCCGGGATCGACGGCGGCGCAGATCAAGGCGGCGATCCTGGATGCCACCGTGCCGACCCCGTCGCTGCAGAACAAGACGGTCACCGGTGGTCGCCTCAACGTCAGCGGCTTCTGACGCAAGGCCTCCGCGGAACGAAGAAGCCCGGCATCGCCGGGCTTCTTTTTTTCTTGCGGTCGGAAGCGGCTACTCCAGATAGGGCGCGATGGCGCGCTGCCAGATGACATAGCCGGCGCGGCTCATGTGCAGGCGATCCTCGATGAACAAGGATTCGTCCGGCTGGCCGCTGGCGTCGAGCATGGGCGTGAAGATGTCGATGTAGTCCACGCCCAGGCGTTTGGCTTCCGCGGCGATCAACGTGTTCGCCTCGCGCTGTACGGGCAGCAGTTGCGCGCGCGAAGGGCTGGGCTTGTTGCTGATGTACGCGATCTTCGCCTTGGGCAGGTCGCGGCGCACGCGTTCGACGAAGGCGATGAAGTCGGCGCGCAGCTGCTGCGGCGTACGGCCCGCGTTGAGGTCGTTGTCGCCGGCGTAGATCAGGATCTGGCGCGGTGCGTACGGCACGATGATGCGGTCGGCATACCACGTGCTGTCCCGCAGTTCCGAACCACCGAAGCCGCGGTTGATCACCGGCACGCCCGGGAAGTCCTGCGCCAGCGTGTCCCAGAAGCGGATCGACGAGCTGCCGATGAACAGCACGCCGCCGCGTGGCGGGGGCGACTGCGCATCGGCGGCCTCGAAGCGCTGCATGTCGGCTTCCCAGGCCGGGCTGGACACCTGCTCCGGGATACGTGGCGCGACGCCTGCCGTCGATGGAGACGGTGCTTCCGGCGTGGCGGGCGGCCCGCCGACGCAAGCGGCCAGCAGGGCCACCAGCGCAGTGGCGAACAGGGACGGGCGAAGGGTGTTCAGGAAGGGCACGGGATAAGGCTCCTCTGGCGCGGGCGGGCCCTAGTGGAGCAGCCCGTTCCCGGGGATGCAAACCCCGCCGGCGCGGCCGGGGATCGCCTTGTGGCAAAATTGCCCCCTTGGCGCGGTGACTGTGCCAGCTTCGCCCGACACATCCTTGCGCGGGATCCGGCTTCGCCCGGCCGGCAGGGCCGATGCGGGACCACTTCCGCCTTTACCCGCCCCATGGCAGACGAAACCGGACATTTCCCCCGCGGCCCCGGCCGCATCCTGAAAGCCACCGTCTGGTCCCTGCAGGGACTGCGGGCGGCCTGGATGCACGAATCCTCCTTCCGCCTGGAGGTCTACCTGCTGGTGGTCATGGCGCCGCTGGCGCTGTGGCTGGGGCAGAGCGGCCTGGAACGCGCGCTGATGATCGGCAGCTGCCTGCTGGTGCTGGCGGCCGAACTGCTGAATTCCGCCATCGAAGCGGTGATCGAGCGCTACGGCCCGGAACACCACGAACTGGCCGGCCGCGCCAAGGACATGGGCTCGGCGGCGGTGTTCGTGTTGATGATGAACGTGCTGCTGTGCTGGGCGCTGATTCTCGCGCCGCGCTATCTGTGAACTCCTGATCTGAACCAAGGTACTCCCCGATGATGGAATTGCTTACCGATCCGCAGGTGTGGATCACGCTGGTCACGCTGAGTGCGATCGAGATCGTGCTGGGCATCGACAACCTGGTCTTCATCTCCATCGCGGTCAGTAAGCTGCCGCCGCACCAGCGCGAAGTTGCGCGCAAGTTCGGCATCGCCGTGGCCTGCATCACCCGCATCATGCTGCTGCTGACGCTGGCCTGGCTGGCGGGTCTGACGTCGGATCTGTTCACGCTGTTCGGCCAGGGCATTTCGGTGCGCGACCTGGTGCTGATCCTGGGCGGCGTGTTCCTGCTGGTGAAGGGCACCAAGGAAATCCTGGAACTGGTGAAGGGCGAGCCCGATTCGGAGGACGTGCACACGCGTCCGGCCGCGTCGTTCGCCGGCGTGATCGCGCAGATCGCGGTGATCGACATCGTGTTCTCGCTGGACTCGGTGATCGCGGCGGTCGGCATGGCCAATCACACGCCGGTGATGGTGGCGGCCATCCTGCTGGCCGTGGCGGTGATGCTGCTGGCGGCGCGCCCGCTGGGCCAGTTCATCGACAACAATCCCACCATCAAGATGCTGGCGCTGGCCTTCATTGTCGCGGTGGGCGCGTACCTGCTGCTGGATGGTTTCGAGCTGCACATCCCGAAGGGCTACCTGTACGGTGCGATGGCCTTCTCGGCGGTGGTCGAGTGCCTGAACCTGTGGGCCAAGAAACGCGCCAGCGTGCGCATGCTGCGCGAATAGCGCCGCGCTTCTCTCCTGGTGTCGCGAAGGGCTCCCTCGGGAGCCCTTCCTTTTTCACGAAGGCCTAACGAAGCGTTTCCCGCAGTGCGTGCGTGCAGCTTGCGCCTTCATGGGCAAGGTGCTGGAATCGGCACGTCCGCCCAAGGGAGTGCCGTGCCATGCGTCAGGTGTCGCGTCTGTGGTTGCTCGTCGTGCTGGTCGCGCTGCTGTCGGGCTGCGGCTACAACGCCATCCAGCAGAAGGACGAAGCGGTGAAGGCCGGCTGGTCGGAAGTCCTGAACCAGTACAAGCGCCGTGCGGACCTTATCCCCAATCTGGTGAAGACCGTGCAGGGCTACGCCCAGCAGGAACGCCAGGTGCTGACCGACGTCACCAATGCGCGCGCGCGGGTGGGCCAGATCCAGGTGAACGCCGACGATGCCGCTTCGCTGGCGCAGTTCCAGCAGGCGCAGGGCGAATTGTCCAGTGCATTGAATCGGCTGCTGGTCGTCACCGAGAACTACCCGAACCTGAAGTCCGACCAGTCCTTCCGTGATCTGCAGGCACAGCTGGAAGGCACCGAGAACCGCATCACCGTCGCTCGCGGCCGCTACATCCAGACGGTGCAGGACTACAACACCTACATCCGCCAGTTCCCGCAGGTGATCACCGCCAAGCTCACCGGCGCCAAGGAGAAGCCGAACTTCACCGTCGAGAACGAAGCGGCGATTTCCGAGGCTCCCGCCGTCGACTTCGGCACGCCGCCGCCGGCCGCACCGCAGGCCCCCACGCCGCCGCCTGCTCCGTCCCCGGACAACTGAGCCACGGCCATCGCCGTCATGCTGCGCGCGCTGGCGTTGTGCCTGCTGCTGGTTGCTGCGCCGGCCTGGGCACAGTCGCTGGCGGCCATTCCGGCGCTGGATTCGCCGGTGGTCGATATCACCGGCACGCTGGAAGCCACACAGAAGCAGCAGCTGGTGCAGCAGGCGCTGGCGCTGCAGCAGCGCAAGGGCAGTCAGCTGCAGGTGCTGATCGTGCCCAGCACGCAGCCCGAGGACATCTTCGACTACAGCCAGCGCGTGTTCGACCAGTGGAAGCTGGGGCGCCGGGGCGTGGACGACGCGGTGATCCTGGTGGTGGCGAAGGACGACCGGCGGGTGCGCATCCATACCGGTTACGGACTGGAAGGCGCCGTTCCCGACGCCGTGGCCAACCGCGTCATCCAGGAATACCTGGTGCCGAAGTTCCGTGCCGGCGACTACGCGGGCGGCGTCACCGACGCCACGGCCGTGCTGGTGAAGCTGATCGATGGCGAATCGCTGCCGGCACCCGTCAGCACGCACCGGTCGACGACAGGCGACGGTTCCGGGGGCGACTGGCTCTTCGCGCTGTTCGCCGCGTTCGTGGTGGCGACCGTGGTACGGGGCATGTTCGGCCGCGCGCCGGCCGGGCTGCGCGGCCTGTTCACCGGTGGCGCCGCGGCGGGCGTGGCGCTGCTGCTGTCGTCGCTGATTCCGGCCGGCATCGCGGGCGTCTTCGGCCTGCTGTATGGGCTGGCCTCGGTGTCGACACGGGGTGCCTACGCCCGTCATCGCGATTGGGGTGGCTGGGGCGGTGGCGGCGGAGGCTGGGGCGGCGGTGGGTTCGGAGGGGGCGGCGGCTTCGGGGGCGGAGGCTGGAGCGGCGGGGGCGGCATGTCGGGAGGCGGTGGCGCCTCCGGGAGTTGGTGATGCGTCTGCTGCGCCATCTGTTTGCACGCTCGTCGGGCCGGCTGTTCCCGGAGGACAGCCTGCATCGCATCACCGAGGCCATTGCGGCGGGCGAACGCCTGCATCGCGGCGAGGTGATGTTCGCGGTGGAAACCAACCTGCCGCCGAGCGCGGTGCTGGCAGGGATGCAGGCCCGCGAACGTGCGCACGAGGTCTTCGTCCGTCTGCGCACCTGGGACACCGAAGCCAACAACGGCGTGCTGATCTATCTGTTGCTGGCCGACCATCGTATCGAGATCGTCGCCGACCGCGGACTGGACGGGCGCGTCAGCGATGCGCAGTGGGCGCAGGTCTGCCGGCTCATCGAGCAGGAGATGCGCGCCGGCCATCCGGAACGGGCGGTGATCGACGGCGTGCGTGCGGTTTCGGACCTGCTGGCGCTGCACTGGCCGCAGCAGGAGGGTCAGTCCGATGAGGACGAACTGCCGAATCGGCCTGCGCTGCTGGATTGAAACGCGGCTTCGTGCAGCGGGGGATGGTCTTCCGCCCGGGGCCCAGGCTCCGGTCCAGTGTTCAGCCGGGCGGACCCCACGCCGCGAAGGGAGTGGACGGATGCCCATCCGCATGCCCGCCTGGGGCAAAATAGGCGCTCCCCACCGGCCACGCCGAGGCGCATGATCTACCTCCACCAGATCGATCCGATCATCTTTTCGCTGGGGCCGGTCAAGCTGCACTGGTACGGCCTGATGTACCTGCTGGCCTTCGTCGTGGCCTGGTGGCTGGGACGCAGGCGTGCATCGCAGGGGCGCCTGCCGGGTGTCGATGCCGACGCATTCTCCGACCTGATGTTCTACGCCATGTTGGGCGTGGTGCTGGGCGGGCGCATCGGCTACGTGCTGTTCTACGGATTCGGCACCTTCCTCGACAATCCGCTGTCGATCTTCAAGGTGTGGGAAGGCGGCATGAGCTTCCACGGCGGGCTGCTTGGCGTGATGGCCGCGGCGCTGTGGTGGTCGCGCCGGCACCGGCTGCATTTCTTCGACACGATGGATTTCGTGGCCCCGCTGGCCGCGCCGGGACTGGGGTTCGGGAGGCTTGGCAACTTCATCGGCGCGGAACTGTGGGGCAAGTACACCCAGGCCGGCTGGGGCGTGATCTTTCCGACCGATCCGGCGCTGCGCGGCCTGGATGCCGCCCAGTTGCAGGCGCAGTACGCCGCGGGCGCGCTGGATCAGTTCGCCCGCCATCCCTCGCAGCTGTACCAGGCCTGCCTCGAGGGACTGGTGATGTTCGTCGTGCTGTGGACGGTCTCGCGCAAGCCGCGGCCGCGCTACCTCGTGTCGGGTCTGTTCGCGCTGATGTACGGCGTGTTCCGCTTCCTGATGGAGTTCGTCCGCGTGCCGGACGAAGGCCATTACGTGGCGTGGGGCTGGTTGACCAAGGGCCAGATCCTCAGCGTGCCGCTGGTGCTGTTGGGCCTGTACCTGCTGTGGCTGTCACGCCGCGCGCCGACGCTCCAGCCCGTGGTTCCCGCGCCGGTTGCCGGCAAGTAAACCGTGAAGTCCATCGCCGGAGACCGCGCATGAAGCAATACCTCGACCTGCTGCGCCACGTACTGGAGCACGGTGCCGAGAAGTCCGACCGCACCGGCACCGGCACGCGCAGCGTGTTCGGCTGGCAGATGCGCTTCGACTTGAACGAAGGCTTCCCGCTGGTCACCACCAAGAAGCTGCACCTGCGCTCGATCATCCACGAGCTGCTGTGGTTCCTGAAGGGCGAGACCAATATCGCGTATCTGAAGGACAACAAGGTCAGCATCTGGGACGAGTGGGCCGACGAGAACGGCGAACTGGGCCCCGTCTATGGCAAGCAGTGGCGCAGTTGGGAGGGCGCCGACGGCAGGACGGTCGACCAGATGCAGTGGCTGGTCGACGAGATCAAGCGCAATCCCGATTCGCGTCGCCTGGTGATCAGCGCCTGGAACGTCGCCGAACTGCCGAAGATGGCGTTGATGCCGTGCCATTCGCTGTTCCAGTTCTATGTGGTCGACGGCAAACTGAGCTGCCAGCTTTACCAGCGCAGCGGCGACATCTTCCTCGGTGTGCCGTTCAACATCGCCAGCTATGCACTGCTGACGCATATGGTGGCGCAGGCCACGGGCCTGGGCGTCGGTGATTTCGTGCATACGCTGGGCGACGCGCATCTCTATTCCAACCACTACGAACAGGCGCGCGAGCAGTTGTCGCGCGAACCGCGTGCGCTGCCCACGCTGCACCTCAATCCCGAGGTCACCGACCTGTTCGCCTTCACCTTCGACGACATCGGGATCCACGGCTACGATCCGCATCCGGCGATCAAGGCGCCGGTGGCGATCTAGCGAAGGGCGAGCCATGGCGCGAGCGATGTCGCAGGAGAAGGAACAGGAGTTCGCGGAGCTGGAGGCGTTTGTCGCTTTCTACGCCACTGCTATTGTGGGGATTGATCCCGCCAACCCTATCCATCCGTCCATCCAGCTGCGTGGCATTGCGGCTCAGGTGGGCAAGTCAAAAGCTCTGGTCGGTCTCAGGCAGGCGGTCAACGATTGTCTTGAGTGGGTAGAAGAGGCGTCGCCCGAGGAAATTTCCGCGCTGGATTCCGCGCTGAAATCCAAAGGCATCGTGACGTTCACGGAACTGCTGGTTAGAAAATCTCGCAAGTACAGGGCCGTGCTGAAGCGAGGGCGTATCCGAAACGACACCGAGTATTACATCGTCGACACCGCTGCTTCCGACTTGTCCATTGCCATGCCGGAAAACGAGCGGCGGCAGTTGGATAGCATGCTTGCTGGATATCGAGCATGAAAATCTCACTGGTGGTTGCCATGGACCGCCATCGCGCCATCGGTCGCGACAACGACCTGCCGTGGCGGTTGCCGGACGACCTGAAGCGTTTCAAGGCGCTGACGCTCGGCAAGCCGGTGCTGATGGGACGCAGGACGGCCGAGTCGCTCGGGCGTGCGCTGCCCGGACGGTTGAATCTGGTGCTGACGCGCAGCGGACGCGTGCCGTTCGAGGGCATGCAGGCGGTCGCCTCGGTGGACGAGGCGGTCCGCATCGCGGTGGAGCAGGGGAGCGAGGAGCTTTTCGTGATCGGTGGCGGCGAGGTCTACGCGCTCACGCTGGGTCGCGCCGACGTGCTGCACCTCACCGAGGTCGATACCGAGGTGGAGGGCGCGCATGCGTTCTTCCCAGCCTTCGATCCGGCGGAATGGCATGAAGTCGCCCGCGAACCGCATCCGGCGGACGCGAAGCATGCCATCGGATTCGACTTCGTCGAGTACCGGCGCGTCTGACCGAACGTAGCGTGCGCCATGCGCACGACTGCGCGGTGCCGGGTCCATGCGGTCGTGCGCACGGCGCACGCTACGCGCTCAATCCTTCGGCAGTTCGCCCTTGGGCGGAGGCGGTACGTCGCGGCCGGGCACCTGCACCAGCCGGATCTCGTCGGTATCCAGCTGCAAGGCGGTCAGCTTGCCGCCCCAGACCGCGCCGGTGTCGATGGCATGCACGCCATGGCCGATCATCAGGCCCAGCGTGGACCAGTGGCCGCAGACGATCTTGAGGTCGCGCTCGGCGCGGCCGGGCACTTCGTACCAGGGGTATAGCCCCTGGGCCTGCCGGCCCGGTGCGCCCTTCTCCTCGATCGCCATGCGCCCGCGCGGCGTGCAGTAACGCATGCGGGTGAGGACGTTGATGATGGCGCGCGAGCGGTCGTGGCCGGACAGGTGCGGCGCCCAGTTCGGCTTGTCGCCGTACATGTTGCGGAACAGCTTGCGGTAGCCGTTGCCGTGCAGTTGCGCCTCGACTTCGCGCGCATGCTTCTCGGCGAGCGTGGTGGTCCACTTGGGCGCCAGTCCGGCATGCACCATCATCCAGCCCAGGTCGCGGTCCACGTGCAGCAGCTTCTGCATGCGCAGCCAGTCCAGCAGCATGCGTGCGTCGTCGGCCAGGACCACGCGCTGCAGGTCCGGATTGACCTTGCGCTGCTCGTCCGGCGAACGCTCGCCGATGGCGAGCAGGGACAGGTCGTGGTTGCCCAGCACGACGACACAGTGTTCGCGCAGCGAGTGCACCAGGCGCAGCGTTTCCAGCGACTGTCCGCCGCGGTTCACCAGGTCGCCGCAGAACCACAGCCGGTCCTGCGCGGGGTCGAAGCGGATCTTCTCCAGCAGTCGCTGCGTGGCGTCGTAGCAGCCCTGCAGGTCGCCGATGGCCCAGACACTCATGCGCCCGGGCCTCAGTGCAGGGTCCGCGGGACGGACAGGGTAAAGGGGGCGATGGGGGCGTCGAAGCGGGTGCCGTCGTCGGCGAGCATGTCGTAGCGTCCCTGCATGGTGCCGAGCGCGGTCTCGAGGACGGCGCCGGAGGTGTAGCGGAAATCCTCGCCCGGCCTCAGCCAGGGCTGTTCGCCCACCACGCCCTCACCGTGCACTTCCTGCACCTTGCCGTTGGCGTCGGTGATCACCCAATGGCGGCGCAGCAGCTGCGCGGGCACGCGCCCGCGGTTGTGGATGCGGATGGTGTACGCGAACACGTAGCGGCCGTCCTCGGGCGCGGACTGGTCGTCCAGGAAGCGCGTGGCGACGTCGACGTCGATGGCGTAGTCGGGGGAATCCATGCGTTCAGTGTATGCAATGGCACGTCAAAGCGGAAACGACGGCACGTTGCGTGCGGTCAGGATGCGTCGGGCTGGTTGGCCAGACGGATGAAATCGGTGACGGGGACCTGTTCCGCGCGCAGGTCGGGGCGCAGTCCCGCCGCTTCGATCTGCTCCACGCTGCGGGTGCCGGACAGTGCATTGCGCAGGGTCTTGCGGCGCTGGCCGAACGCGGCGCGCACCACGTCCGCGAAGCGGCGGTGGTCGCGGATGCCCACCTCGTCGGCCGCGCGCGGCACCAGCCGAGCCACGGCCGAATCCACCTTCGGCGGCGGACGGAACGCGCCGGGAGGCACCACGAACAGGCTGTCCACGCGGCAGTAGGCCTGCAGCATCACGCTGAGACGGCCGTACACCTTGCTTCCGGGTTCCGCGGCCATGCGGTCCACGACTTCCTTCTGCAGCATGAAGACCATGTCGCGGATGGACGCGGCGTGCTCGATGGCATGGAACAGGATGGGCGAGGACAGGTTGTAGGGCAGGTTGCCGACCAGGCGCAGCCTGTCTTCGCCCGCCAGCTTGCCGAAATCCACGTCCAGCACGTCCTTGTGGATGATCGTGAGCCGGCCCACGCCTTCGGCAGCCTCCATCAACGGCGTGATGAGGTCGCGGTCGAACTCGATGGCGGTCAGCTCGCCGTGCCTGCGCAACAGCGGGAACGTGATGGCGCCCTGGCCCGGCCCGATCTCGACGAGACGGTCGCCCGGCTGGGGATTGACCGCCATGACGATCTTCTCGATGTAGGTGCGATCGGTCAGGAAGTGCTGGCCGAGGGACTTCTTGGGGGGAGCCTTGAAATGCGACATGCGCGGATTATGCGGGAACACCGCCTTCCGCGCGGCTTCTACGCTGCCCGGTGCGCGCGCCGGATCGCCGCGATGCGCGCGCAGGTGGCCACGGCGGCGAACAGGCTGGACGGATCCGCGGTGCCCTTGCCGGCCAGTTCGAGCGCGGTGCCGTGGTCGACGGCCACGCGGGGGTAGGGCAGGCCCAGTGTCAGGTTCACGGCCTGCTCGAACCCGCTGTACTTGAGCACCGGCAGGCCCTGGTCGTGATACATCGCCACCACCGCATCGACACTGCGCAGCTTCTGCGGCAGGAAGGCCGTATCGGCGGGCAGCGGGCCGACCAGGTCCAGTCCAGACGCCCGCAGCGTGTGCAGCACCGGTTCGATGACGTCGATCTCCTCCCGCCCCAGGTGGCCGGCTTCGCCCGCGTGCGGGTTGAGCCCGAGGACCGCGATGACGGGATGGGGAATACCGAAATCCGCCCGCAGCGCCGCGTGGGTGATGCGCAGCGCTTCCTCCAGCGTGGTGGCCGTGATCGCATCCGGTACCTCGCGCAAAGGCAGGTGCGTGGTGACCAGCGCAACACGGACGATTCCGTTCGCGAGCATCATCACCACCGGCCGGCCTGCGTGTTCGGCCAGCAGTTCGGTGGTGCCGGTGTAGGCGATGCCCCCTGCATTGATGGCGGCCTTGTGCACGGGGCCGGTGACCAGGCCGTCGAGTTCGCCGGTCAGGCAGGCGCTGGCGGCCTGCGTCAGGGCCTCGATGACCGCGCGCGCATTGCGCGGATCGGTGTGGCCGAAGGTCGTCGGTGAAGCGTTGGGAACGGGCCGCACGCGCAGGTCGCCGGGCAGCTTGGCGACGGCGTCTTCATCGATCAGCTGCAGCGGCAATCCCAGGGTGGCCGCCGCAGAGATCAGCGTGGCCGAGTCTGCGAAGGCCAGCAGGGTGCAATCGGTGCGCGGCTGCTGGGCCAGCCGGACGCAGAGCTCCGGACCGATGCCCGCCGGCTCGCCCGGCACCAAGGCGAGCCGGGGCAGCATGTCAGCCTCCCGGCGTGGTCTCTGCGCGGTCGCCGGTGCGGAAGCTGACGTACGCCTCGCCTCGCAGCTCCTGCAGGAAGCGGTTGTATTCGTCCTCGGCCTTGCGACGGCCGATGGTTTCGCGGATCTGGGCGCGGCGGTTCTGGTCGGTCACGTCGGTCTGGCGACTGCCGACGCGCTGGACGATGTGCCAGCCGGCGTCGGTGCGGAACGGGGCGCTGACCTGGCCATCCTGCAGGCCGCTGACCTGCTGGCCGAAAGCCGGGCCGAAGGCATCGGCCGGGAACCAGCCCAGGTCGCCGCCGTCGTCGCGGCTGTTGGCGTCTTCGGTGGATTCCTTCGCCACTTCGACGAAGTCGGCACCACCGGCGATGCGTGCGCGCAGGGTGTCGATCTTGGCCTTGGCCGCGGCGGCATCCTGGGTCGGGGTGACGCGCACCAGGATGTGGCGTGCGTTGTACTCGGTGACCGAGCGCTTCTCCATCTGCGCGGCATCGCGCACTTCCACCAGCTTCAGCAGCTGGAAGCCGCTGGGGCCGCGCAGCGGGCCCACCACCTGGCCGGGACTCATGCCCTTGAGCATCTCGACGAACGCCGTCGGGATCTCGTCGACGCTGCGCCAGCCCAGGTCGCCGCCTTCCAGCGCGTTGGGGCTGTCGGAATAGCGCACCGCGGCCGCGGAGAAGTCCAGCTCGCCCTTGTCGACCAGCGCCTTCACGCCATCGATCTTGCTCTTGCCGGTGCTGATCTGGTCGGCGCTGGCGCCGTCGGGCACCCCCACCAGGATGTGGGCCAGGCGGTACTGCACGCCGGTGGCGGCCTGCGCGGCGATGGCCGCGTCCACTTCGCCTTCGCTCACCTGCACGCGCGACTGCGCATAGCTCTGGCGCAGGCGCTGGATGGTGATCTCGTCGCGCAGCGAGCTGCGGAACTCGTCGAAGGACATGCCATCGGCCTCGAGCCGCTGGCGCAGGCCGTCCGGCGTGGTGCCGTTCTGCTGGGCGACGGCATTGATGGCGTTGTTCAGTTCGGCGTCGCCGATGCGGATGCCGCTTTCGGTGGCGCGGGCCACCTGCAGCTTGACCAGCACCAGGCGCTCGAGCACCTGCCGCTCCAGCACCGCGCGCGGCGGCAGCTGGCCCGGCTGGTTGGCATACTGGGCCAGCACGTTCTGCACGGCGCGGTCCATTTCGCTCTGCAGCACCACGTCCTCGTTCACCACGGCGGCGATGCGGTCCAGCGGCTGCAGCGTCTGCGCCATCACCGGCGTGGCGACGGTCGAGAAGGCCAGCAGGCCGGCAATCAGGAGGCGGGGAAACGGCTTGGTCATGGAATCGGATCCGGATCGTAGGAAGTATCGTCCGGTCGCTGCGCGATATTGCTAGGCGGGACGAGATAGAGGTCGTCTCGGTAGTAACCGAGGATAGCACGGCGCAGGGTGCGCTCCGTGTCCTGGCCGGCCGAGCCCAGGCCCTTCAGGACGAACTCGACCTGGAAGCCGGTGTTCATGTCGCCTTCGCGGTTGCGCACGTAGCGGCGCACCAGCGCGCGCACGGCCAGGCAGCAGCTGTCCCACTGCACGCCGGCCACGCCTTCCAGCAGGCCGGGCTCCTGGTCGGTGGCGGCGTCGCGGTAGAACGAATGGTAGTAGCGGCCCACCACGCTCCACGCCGGCGTGACCGGGTAGAGGAACGAGAAGTCAGCCTGCTCCAGCAGGTCGCGGCGGCGGCGATAGGTGATGTTGACCACGCCGTCGTCGGGCAGCAGGTAGCGCGCTCGCACGCTGGCCAGGTCCTCGCGGCGGAACTTGGGGTCCCACTGGTAGGACGCGCCGATGGTCCAGCGGTCGGTCGGCGCGTAGTTGGCGTCCACCACCCAGGCCGACTTGCCCTTTTCCAGCTGCGCTTCTCCCGGCAGGACCACGCGGCTGTCGTCGAAGTAGCGGATCTGGCCGATGCTGGCCGACAGTCGCTCGAAACCGTCCTTCTGCCGCAGCAGGCGCGTGGAGAGCGCCAGGGTCAGCTGGTTGGCGTCCGTCTGCCGGTCGGGGCCGGTGTAGCGGTTGTCGCGGAACAGCTGGCCATAGCTGAAGTTGAACGGGCGGGTGTCGAAGATCGGCAGGCCGTCCTGCTCGCGGTAGGGTGCCTTCAGGTAGAACAGCCGCGGTTCCAGCGTCTGCAGGAAACGGTCGCCCTTGATTTCGGTTTCGCGGTCGAAGTACACGCCCGCATCCAGCGAGCCGATCGGCAGGCTGCGGCTGGGGGAGCGGTCGTAGAACTCGGCGATCTGCGCCGCGCTCACGGGCTGGTTGGCGGGAATGCCGTAAGCAGCGCGTGCGCGCCTGGTCGCCGTGGTCTGCGCCAGTTCGGCATCGAGCCGGTACTCGGTGTGCCGGTACGCCAGCGTCGGGGTGACGTACCACGCCGCGCCCTGAAGCGGGAAGGAGATGGTGGGTTTGATGTCCAGCCGGCTGCCGTCGCCCCATTCGTTGTGCTGGAACCTCACCGCCTCGGCATGGCCGCCCACGCTGATCCAGCGGCTCAGCGGCTGGTTCCAGTTGAAGTACGCGCGCGGCAGCCGATTGTAGGGAAGCGACGCTTCGGTGCTCAGGTAGTCGGAGAGTTGCCAGTGGTCGGCCATCAGCCCGGCGCTCCAGAACTCGCCCGCGCCGTAGACGCCGGCCGTGCTGGTCACCGAGGAATACGCCTGCCCGTACAGCGAGTTGCCGAAGTCCTCCTGGTAGCGCGCATCGCTCAGCCAGATCAGGTTGGCGCGCGCCTGCCAGTTGCGGCTGAAGCGGTGGTTGCCCTGGAAGGAGAAGAAGCCGCGCCCGTCGTCGGGGTCGGGATTGTTCGGATTTTCCTCGTCGTAGTCCGCCTCGCCCATGCGGTCGCGGACCAGGTCGTCCTTGTTCATCCAGGTGCCCTGGATCTCGCCGCGTCCCTTCTCGTACAGGTAGCGGAACTCCGCGCCCATCTGGAACCCGCGCTCGCTCATGTAGCGCGGCTCCAGCGTCGCGTCGTAGTTGGGCGCCAGGTTGAGGTAGATCGGCTGCTTCCAGTCGAAGCCGTTGCGGCCGGACAGGCCGACGGCCGGGTACAGCAGGCCGGTGTGGCGCTGGTCGTCGATGGGGAACTTCAGGTACGGCACGTACAGCACCGGCACCTTGCCCAGCCGGATCGTCGCGCCGCGCGCGACGCCCCAGCCGTCGTCGGTGTTGATGTCGATGCGCCGCGAGCGCAGCTCCCAGCGGCGGTCCTCGGGATCGCAGGTGGAGTAGGTGGAGTGCAGCAGGCTGCCTTCCGGCCCCTTCATGTCGATGCGGTCGGCGCCGCCGTTGCCGCGACGGGACACCAGCTGGTAGCGCACGTTGTCGATCTGGTGCGTATCGGCGCCCTGGTCGCCGCGCGCGCTGTCGGCCATCAGACGGATGCCGGCATCCTGGTAGCGGATGTGGCCGTCGGCGACGTAGGTGTCCTTCTCCTGGTCGTACTTCAGGTTGTCCGCGCCGAGGAACTGGTCGCCCCGGCTGAGCGCCACGTTGCCCTGGTACTCCAGATTGGTCTCCGTCCCACCCAGGCTGTCGCCTTCGATGGACGTGGGCTGCTCGGCACGCTGCTCGCGCGTGGCCTGGGCATTGCCGGGCGCCGGCGCCTGCGGCGCCTCGCCGAATGCCGGAACCGCGTCCTGGGTGGGACACAGCGCCCAGCTTTCGGGCTTCTCATCGTCGGCCAGCGCGGGCAGGCACAGGGCGATGCTGAGGGGTAACGGGAGCAGGCGGAGGGCAGGGCGCACGCGTTACTGGGCTCGCTGTCGGACGAAAAACGGCCGTTAGCTTGCCCCATCCCATGCATGCGGGCAATGAAGGCCTCCGGCCGATGTCGGGCGGGGTTCAGCGACCGGTGGGCGGACCCGCCGGCTCAGCGCAACGCCTCCACATGGACCACGGTGCACTCGCGCAGGGCGTCCAGGTCGTAGCCGCCTTCGAGCATGGACACGATTCTTCCGGCGGCGTGTCGTTCGGCCACCTCGCGCAGCTGCCGGGTCAGCCAGCCGAAGTCCTCGGTCTCCAGCATCAGGTCCGCCAGCGGATCGCGCATGTGGGCGTCGAACCCGGCCGAGATCAGCAGCAGCTGCGGCCTGAAGTCGTCCAGCGCGGGCAGCAGTTCGTCCGCCCAGGTGTTCTGGAAGCGGAAGCCCCCGCTGCCCGGCGGCAGCAGGGCATTGAACACATTGCCCACGCCGCGCTCGTAGGGCGCGCCGCTGTGCGGGTAGATGCCCGATTCGTGGCTGCTGAAATAGGCCACGCGCGGATCGTTGTAGAAGATGGCCTGGGTTCCGTTGCCGTGGTGCACGTCGAAATCGACGACGGCCACGCGCTCCAGCCCATGCTTGTCCAGGGCATAGGCGGCCGCCACGGCGATGTTGTTGAACAGGCAGAAGCCCATGGCCGCAGTGCCGGTCGCATGGTGGCCGGGCGGGCGCACCGCGCAGAAGACCGCGCGGTCCTCGCCGTTCATCACCGCATCCACCGCCGCCACGCCGGCGCCCGCGGCCCGCAGCGCCGCCGCGCGCGAGGCCGGGCACATCACCGTATCCGGGTCGAGCATGCGATAGCCGGTCACGTCGGCCTCCAGCACCTCGTGCACCAGCGCGTCGTCGTGCACCCGGCGCAGGTCGCCCAGCTTCACGATGGGCGCCTCGCGCCAGTCGGCATCGCCGTGCTGCCCGCGCAGCGCCTCCAGGACCACTTCCAGCCGCGCCGGCCGCTCCGGGTGCTCGGGTCCCGGATCGTGCAACAGGCAGGCGGGGTGGGTATAGATGATCACGATGCCGGCGTTGCCCTCGACGGGGCGGGAACCGCCTCTCCCGGGTGGATGTCCGGGTCCATTCTATGCGCGGCCCGGCACGGGCCGGCACCCGACCTTGGGAGGAGGCGTCGGCCTACGCGTGCCGGCGCTCGTGCTTCCAGAGCACCTCGCCCTGGCCATCGGCGCGGGCCAGCACCCGGGCCAGGACGAACAGCAGGTCGGACAGCCGGTTGAGGTAGCGGATCGCTTCCGGCCGCACGGCGTCGTGGCGGGCCAGAGTGACCGTCTCGCGCTCGGCCCGGCGCACGATGGTGCGGGCCAGGTGGCAGCGCGAGGCGGCCTCGCCTCCCGCCGGCAGGATGAAGTCCTTCAGCGGCGGCAGATCGTCGTTGTAATGGTCCAGCTGCCGCTCCAGCGCCTCGACATCGTCGCCGGTGATGGCGGCATGGCCCGGGATGCACAGCTCGCCGCCCAGGTCGAACAGCTGGTGCTGCACGGTGGTCAGCAGGGCGCGGATGTCGTCCGCCACGCTGGGTACGGCCAGCAGCACGCCGATGGCCGAATTGGCTTCGTCCACCGTGCCGTAGGCGGTCACGCGCGCGGAGTCCTTGCCCACGCGCGTGCCGTCGCCCAGACCGGTGCTGCCGTCGTCGCCGGTGCGGGTGTAGATCTTCGAGAGGCGGTTGCCCATCGCGGTGAAGGCCCGGTCAGTCGGCCGTGCGGCCGTGCGGCCTGGCCAGGCGGACGACCTGGCCGACCATCACGTGCACGATGACCGCCAGGCCCACGTAGATCGCGGCCACGCGCAGATAGGGCAGGTACCAGTCGCTGAAGTTCTTCCACCAGCCGGCGATCGTGGGCTCGCTGACGACCGGGCTCAGCCAGTAGAAGCTGCCCTGGCTGAGCAGGTGGCAGACGGTCACCGAAGCCAGCAGGCTGCCGACCAGCAGGGCCAGCGTGCGGCCGTGGTGCGCGGTCTGGTAGCGGCGCAGCAGCGTGCCACCGGCCCACAGTGCGCCGTACGACGGCAGCAGGAACCAATACGCCGGCGACACGCAGTAGTGCGCCCAGAAGTTCATGCCCTGGCCACTGATCACCACGTAGTCGACCGCCACCGCCGCCGCCATGAACAGCGGGAACGCCCAGCGCGACCAGCCACGCAGGTAGTAGCCGCCGATGAAGAACGCGGCCCAGCTGGCATCGGGCAGCGGGCCGAGGTGGCCGAACGTGGTGGGCAGGTGCAGGCGGGTGAGGACCAGCAGGGCGGCGACCAGCGCCATCACGAGGGCGCGTTGCGAAGTGGTGTTCATCAGGCACGGTTCCGGAGACTCAGCCCCGCATTCTACCGGAGCCGGCCGGTCGGGGGCCGCAGGGCGGGCGCTATCATGTCGGCATGACAGATCGGCATGACGTAGTGATCGTGGGCGGTGGGCTGGTGGGTGCCAGTCTTGCCATCGCCCTGGCGCGCCAGGGCGTGGAAGTGGGGCTGGTGGAAGCGGCACCTGCCGGGCAGATGTCGGCGGTGTTCGACCAGCGCAACCTCAGTTTCGCGGCGGCGACGGTCAATGCGCTGACCGCGCTGGGGGTGATGCAGCAGCTGCGCACGCCCACCGGGCCGATCCGCCGCATCCACATCAGCCGGCAGGGAGATTTCGGTCGGGTCCGGCTGGAGGCGCAGGACTATGGCCGTGCCACGTTCGGCCAGGTAGTGGTGGCGCGCGACTTCGGCGAGGCGCTGGAAGCCCGACTGGACGGCCTGTCGGGGCTGACCCGGTACCGGCCGGCGCGTTTCGTCGGCTTCGCCCCGGACGAAGCCGGCCATCGCGCGCTGCGGATCGCCGATGCCGAGGGCGAGCGCACGTTGCATGCCCGCCTGGTGGTGGCCGCCGATGGAACCCGCAGCGCCGTGCGAGAGGCGCTGGGCATCGGTGTGGACGAGCACGATTACGGCCAGACCCTGTTCATCGCCCGCGTGCGGGCCACGCTGGCGCCGGATGGCACCGCGTACGAGCGCCTGGGCGACGACGGCCCGACCGCGCTGCTCCCGCGTGGCGACCGCCACTGGGGCGTCGTGCACGGCGTGGCGCGCGAGCAGGCCGAGACCGTGACCGCCCTGGACGATGCGGCCTGGCTGGCGCGCCTGCAGCGCGCGGTCGGCTGGCGCATCGGCCGGCTGGTCGCCAGCGGCGAGCGCAGCGCGTATCCCATCGCCCGCGTCGTCGCGCAACGGCTGGTCGCCGACCGCGCGGTCGTGCTGGGCAATGCGGCGCAGACGATCCATCCGATCGGCGCGCAGGGCTTCAACCTGGGCCTGCGCGATGCCCTGACGCTGGCCGAGGAGATCGCGCGCGGTGACGATCCGGGCGCCGCCTCCCGCCTGGCCGCCTATGCGGCGCGGCGGCGCGAGGATCGCGAACGCACGCTCGCGTTCTCCGACGGCCTGGCACGCCTGACGGCCAACCCATCGCCCCTGCTGAAGCCCGTGCGCAGCGCAGGCCTGGTGGCCATGGAGGCGCAACCCTCGCTGCAGGCGTTCCTGGTAGGCGGCGCGATGGGGTTCCGTGGCGACGTACCGGCACTCTGCCGGGGAGAGGCCGCATGAAGCGGCGCGGTCAGATCGACGTGGCCGTCGTCGGAGGCGGCGTGGTGGGTGCGGCCTGCGCGCTGGTGCTGGCGCGTGAGGGACTGGAAGTGATGCTGGTCGAAGGCCGCGAGCCGCCGCGCTGGTCGCCGTCGCAGCCGGATCTGCGGGTGTATGCCTTCGCGCCCGACAACGCGGCGCTGCTCGACCCGGCCGGCGTATGGGACGCAGTGCGTGATGCGCGCGCGCAGCCTTACCGGCGCATGCGCGTCTGGGACGCGGCGGGCGGCGACGAGCTGCGCTTCGATGCCGATGCGCTTGGGCGCACGCAGCTGGGCTGGATCGTCGAGAACGCATTGCTGGTCGATCGGCTGTGGGCCGCGCTGCCGGCGGCCGGCGTGCAGATGCGCTGCCCGGCGCGCGTGGAGGTGATGGAGCAGGACGCGGACGGCGTGACGCTGCGGCTGGACGACGGCACGCGTATCGATGCGCGGCTGGCGGTGGCCGCCGACGGCGGCGATTCCACGTTGCGGCGTCTGGCCGGGCTGGAGGTCGCCGCGCACGATTACGCGCAGCGTGGCGTGGTGGCGTTCGTGCGCACCGGGGAGCCGCACGAGGACACCGCATGGCAACGCTTCCTGCCGAGTGGTCCGCTGGCATTCCTCCCGTTCGCGGACGGCCTCAGCTCCATCGTCTGGACGTTGCCCGACGCGGAGGCCGAGCGCGTGCTGGCGCTTGATGAAGCCACCTTCGGCCGGGAGCTGACGCAGGCCATGGGCGGTCAGCGCGGCGAAGTGGCCCTGGCCTCGCCACGCGCCGCGTTTCCGTTGAAGCGCCAACTGGCCCGGGACTATGTCGCCGGGCGCGTGATCGTCGCGGGCGATGCCGCGCACGTGGTCCATCCGCTGGCGGGGCAAGGCGTCAACCTGGGCCTGCGCGATGTCGCGGCGCTGCGTGACGGCATCCGTGCCGCCACCGCCAAGCGCGCCGACTGGGATGCGTCGCACCGGCTTGAGCGCTGGGCGCGCCAGCGCCGCAGCGAGAATGCGACCGCGGCCCATGCCTTCGACGGCATCAACCGTCTGTTCTCCAACGACGAGATGCACCTGACCCTGCTGCGCGGGCCGCTGCTGGGGCTGGCCGGCAAGCTGCCACCCCTGGTGGACTTCTTCTGGCGTCACGCAGCGGGTCAGCGCGGGCGTTGACGACATCGGCTGCAGGCATGCGGTAGCCTCGGGATTCCCCCACAAGGTTGCCGCGATGAACGACGACGCTTCTCCCGTGCACGATCCCGCCCGCCGGCGCCTGCTGGGCACCCTGGCGGCGGCCGGCCTGGCAGGCGTGATGCCATGCGTGCACGCCAAGCGTTCGCGACCGCTCGGCGTCGCCCTGGTCGGTCTGGGTTACTACAGCCGCGACCTGCTGGCCCCCGCGCTGCAGGCGACGAAGCACTGCCGCCTGGCCGGCATCGTCACCGGCACGCCCGCGAAGGCGGCGGAGTGGCAGCGGCGATACGGCATTCCCGATCGCAACGTGTACGACTACGCAGGCTTCGACCGCATCGTCGAGAACTCCGACATCGACGTCGTCTACGTCGTGCTGCCCAACCACCTGCACAAGCCGTTCACCCTGCGCGCGGCCGCCGCGGGCAAGCACGTGTGGTGCGAGAAGCCGATGGCGATGGACGCGGCCGAAGCGCGCGCGATGATCGACGCCTGCCGGCAGCACCGCGTGCAGCTGGCGATCGGCTACCGCATGCAGCACGAACCCAATACGCAGGCGGTGATGGCGCTGGCGAGGTCCCGGCCGTTCGGCCGCTTGAGGCACATCCGCGCCGAGGCCGGTTTCCATGGGTTCGACGGCGCCAGCCGCGATACCTGGCGCCTGGACGCGGCGCGCGGCGGCGGCGCGATGTACGACATGGGCGTCTACGCGCTCAATGCCGCGCGCTACACCACCGGTGCCGAACCGGTCGCGGTCACCGCGACCTCGTCGGTGGAGCGGCCGGAGATCTTCCGTGGTGTCGACGAGACGATGCGCTTCCGCCTCGAATTTCCGGACGGCGTGACCGCCGCGTGCGAAACCAGCTTCGGCCGCAACCTCAACCTGCTGCGTGCCGAGTGCGAGGAAGGCTGGTACGAACTGTCGCCGTTCCAGGCGTACGAAGGCGTGCGTGGCCAGGCCAGCGACGGGCGCCGCTTCGACGCTGTGATCGGCGCCACGCCCGCGCAGCAGGCGCGGCAGATGGATGCCGATGCGCTGGCCATCCTGGAACGTCGTCCGCCGCGCGTGCCCGGCGAGGAGGGCTGGCGCGACATGCTCGCCCTGGATGCGATCTTCGCGTCCGCGCGCGCCGGAGGAAGGCGGGTGGAGATCGCGTCCGCCTGAATCCTGTCAGCCCGGGATGAACGGGAACACGATCTTCAGCAGGCCCTTCAGCCCGCCCTCGGCGGTACTCGTGACGGCTTTCGCGCCCAGGCTGTTGAGCGCATTGCGCGCGTCCTGCCAACGCAGCTTGGTGACGTCCTTCTTCAGCAGGTCGGCCACTTCTTCGGCAGTAGGGGTCAGCTTCTTGAGTTCCGCGACGACGGACGCAGGGTCTGTCTGCAGGTAGCCCCAGCGCTCGGCGATCGCCAGCAGGGTGTCGAAGCGCACCGCGACGACCTCGCGGTTGCGCTCGTACACCGGCAGCGCGCCCACGTCGAGGATGGCCTGTTCGAACTGCTGGTGGTCGTCCGGATGCTCGATGCGGATGGCGAGGAAGCCGTCCTTGCGGCTGCGTTCGCTGACATGCTTCGCGCCGGCCTTCAGGTTGGCCTCGGTCAGCACGGTCGCCACGATGCGCTGCAGGGCCGCATCGCTTTCCTCCGGCACCAGCGCCCGCCAGCGCGCATAGCCGTCGCGACGCAGCGCCTTGACCTTGGCGGGCGTCACGCGCAGCTTGCCGGCGACCGTGAAGTTGGATTCGTCGCGGCCGATGGCGCCATCGCGCTCCAGCAGGACGAAGATCAGCAACTCCAGGTCGCGCTTGGTCAGCGACTGGAACCCCTGCAGCAGGGTCAGGCGCAGGAATTCGTTGCCGAAGCCGGCGGGGTCCTTGAGGGCAAGGGGATTCATGACGCTCCTTCGCTGTCGGGCCAGTATGTCCTGGCCGGATTGCAGGGGCTGAGACTAACCCATCGCATGCTGGGGATGCCGGCGTGGCAGGTGCCGCGCGGCGCCGGATCGCGTAGGGTACGCCAGCCCCATTCACCGGAAATCCCCATGCCTCTCGTACGTTGCGCCCTGTTGCTCGTCCCCTTGCTGGCTGCCGCCGTTGTCCGGGCGGAGACGCAGGCGCCGGCGGTGGATCCGGATTACATCGCCCCGGCGGCATCGCTGGCGCCCGAGCGCGTGCAGGGCCTGCAGCAGCGCCTGCTCGACTGGCCCGGCCTGGCGCGCTATCGGGACGACAACGCGCGCCTGCCTGCGCACGAAGCAGGCCGCGTGGTGTTCTACGGGGATTCCATCACCGACGGGTGGGGGCGCGTGGCGGACACGACGTTCTTCCCGGGCAAGCCGTACGTCAACCGCGGCATCTCCGGGCAGACGACCGCACAGATGCTGGTGCGCTTCCGCCAGGACGTGATCGCGCTGGACCCGGAGGTGGTGGTGATCCTGGCCGGGACCAACGATATTGCCGGGAACACCGGACCGGCCACGCAGCGCATGATCGAGGACAACCTGCGTTCGATGGTGCAGCTGGCGCAGGCCAACGGCATCCGCGTGGTGCTGGCCTCCGTGCTGCCCGCCAGCGCCTACCCCTGGCGACCGGGCTACCGACCGGCCGAGCCGATCAAGGCGCTGAACCAATGGATCGAGGCCTACGCGCGTGAATCGGGGGCCGTGCATCTGGACTATCACCGGGCCATGGCCAACGCCGAAGGCGGGCTGGATGCCCGGCTGGCCGCGGATGGCGTGCATCCCACGCCGGCCGGCTATGCGGTGATGGCGCCGCTGGCCCAGCGGGCGATCGATGACGCGCTCGGCCGCAAGTGAGCGGCCGCGGCGTCACTGGCCGGTTTCGCGCCCGGGCAGTTCCGTACGGAAGGCTTCGATGGCGCCACGGTCCTGCAGGGTGACGAACACCGTGCGTCCGTCGGGCCCCCCGAAGGCGACGTTGGTCGGCTTGCGTCCCTTGAGCCGCACTTCGTGCAGCAGCTCACCCTGCGGCGACACCACCGCCACCGTGCCGGCCCCGTACCGGGCGATGTAGAGGTTGCCCCGCACGTCGGTGCGCATGCCGTCCAGGCCATGATCGGGAAAGGCGATCAGCAGGCGCTTGCCGGATATCCCGCCGCTGCCGTCCAGGTCGTACGCCCATACGCGCCGCTGCATGCTCTCGTTGACGTACAGCACGTCGCCCCGGGGGCCGACCTCCACGCCGTTGGTGGTGCCCATCCCGGTTTCCAGCAGCGCGGCCCTGCCATAGGGCAAGATCCGCCACAGCCGGCCGGTGCCGGTGCGCCAGTCCGGGTCGCTGGCGTAGAACATCCCGTTCGGCGCGAAGGCGAGATCGTTGGGCTGGTGCGCGCCCGACAGGGTGGCGAACACGCCCACCGAGCGGTCGCGTGGATCGATGCGAAGGATCTGGTCGCCGGTGTAGTCGGCCACGTACATGAAGCCGTCGGCATCGAAGCGGATGCCGTTGCCGGTGCTGCCCGCGGGCAGCGTCATGAACAGGTCCGCGCGTCCGCTGCCATCGGCATCGAAGGTCACCCGCCCGATCGTGCCGCCGCGGCCGAAGTCCACCGCATACAGCGCACCGTCCGGACCGAAGGCCGGACCCTCGATGCCTTCACCGAACGCGCCGTCGCCGACGACATCGCGCGCGACGTACAGCGCTTCCACCGCCGCGCCGGCGCCGGCGGGCGTGTCCGTATGCGCGCAACCGGCCAGCAGCGCGGCAAGGAGTGTCGCCGCGATGCGTGTGGACCCGGGTGACGTCATCGGTTTCCCCTCGGGGGCGCGCAGTGGGTCCGCACGTGTCAGCCCGGCGTGGCGAACACGGTGATCTCTTCGCGGTCGTGGTACAGCTGGCGCGCGCGGATCTCCAGCGGTCTGCCGGCCTGGTCCGCGAAGAGTTCCAGGCAGAGCTTGGTCTCGTCCCAGCGCTTCTTCATCGGCAGCTTGAGGTTGAACACGGCGTGCCGGCACCAGCCTTCGCGGAACCACTGCGCCATGCGCTCGGCGACCCGTCGTGGCTGCTCGACCATGTCGCAGACCATCCAGTCCAGCGGTTGCGGGGGCTTCCAGTGGAAGCCGTCCGCGCGCAGGTGCTCGACCAGGCCCGTGGCCAGCACATGCTCGCGCAGCGGCCCGTTGTCGACGCTGGTGACGCGCAGGTGGTGGCGGGTGAGCACCCAGGTCCAGCCGCCGGGCGCGGCACCCAGGTCGGCGGCGGTCATGACGGGCTTCAACAGTGCCTCGCGCTGGGCATCGTCGAGCAGCGACAGGAAGGCTTCCTCCAGTTTCAGCGCCGAGCGCGATGGCGCATCGGGCAGCAGCTTCAGGCGCGGGATGCCGAGCGGCCACGGCGCGCTGTCGCGCGCGTCCGCCGCGCACAAGAACAGGTGGTCGCCCTGCACGAACACCACGTGCAGACGCGGCAGGCGCGCATCGTCTTTCTCGGTGAGGAACCCAGCCTTGCGCAGCGCCGGGCGCAGCGCGTTGCCGAAACTGCGCGCCAGTCCCGCCAGTGGCTTGGCGCTGTCCGAATCCGGATGCTCCACCCACAGGTCGCCGTAGCGCCCGCCGCCGGCCAGGGCGGCGAGAAGGGGCGTGATGCGGTCCTTCGGGTCGATGCCGCGCAGCTCGGCCAGCAGCCGCAGCTTTTGCCGGGCGAAGATCAGCTCGCGCCAGGGCAGGGCGCGGTCGAGCGCCTGCGCTTCCTCGCACACGAATACCACGTGGCCATCGTTGCGCTGCGCGCGGGCATAGCCGGCGAAGCCGGCCAGCGCGGCGCGCTCGGTCAGCTCGGCGGCAAGTTCGGGTTCGAATCCCTGGCGGCAATAGGCCAGCAGGCCGGTCGTCGATGACATGGCACGGTCGCGTGAAGCGGAGGGCTGCGGCTCCTGCCGCGACCACAGGGTACAGGAGAAGCCGGGGAAGGGCTTCCCTGCGTCCGGCTCAGTACGTGTCGCCGCCCGATTCGCCGTAGCGGCGGAGCACGGCGCGCGCGTCGTCGCGCCGCAAGTCGCGCACGACCTCGATGCCGCGCTTGTTGAGCTCGCCGATCCAGTCGGCCGGCAGCGGGCCTTCGTCGAACTCGGTCAGTTCCATCACGTCCTCGGCACGCGCGCCGATCAGCAGGCGGTCGATACCGGCCCAGATGGTGGCGCCGTAACACTGGCAGCACGGCTGCGAGGAGGTGGCCAGCACCACCGGCGCCAGTACATCGTTGAGGCGCGGCGTCTGCAGGCGCTGCTGCGCCAGCATGTAGGCCATGTTCTCGGCGTGCGCCAGCGAGCAGGTGTGCGGCATCACCCGGTTCACCCCGAGGCTGATGACGCGGTGATCGGGTCCGAATACCGCCGCGCCGAACGGACCACCGGAGTTCGCGTCGACGTTGCGACGCGAGAGCTCGATGGCCAGCGCGACCTTCTCTTCGTCGCTGGTGTAGGTCGCCGCGGGATCGACCAGGTCGTGGGTCCAGGCGGGCAGGGTCAGGTGGATCTGTTGGTAGAGCATTACCGGGCAGGCAGTGTCGAGGAAGAGGAATCGGATTCGCAGCGGCCGCTCACGCACTGGCAGGCGGTCACGTCGGCGAAGCCGCAGACGCTCATGCGGCCACTCGCAGCGCATTGCGCCTGGACGCCCTGCGGGTCGGTGGGGCTGTCCTTGTTGACGCAGGCGGGCATCGCGCCGCAGCAGTTGCCCACGTTCTTCACCGCGCAGTCGGCGCTGGTCCGGCAGCTGTAGTCCACGGTGACGGCGCCGGCTTCGCGCGGTGGCAGGTTGCCGCCGGTCGGCTTGGGCGCCGGCGTCGGTGCGGTGGGCGGATCGGTCGCCACGCCCTCGGAGGACGCCGGTGCCGCGCAGCCCGACAGCGCGAACAGGAACAGGCACGACAGCATGGCAGGCAACAGGCGCAGCGCGATGCGGGACATGGCGGACTCCTTCCTCGGTGGTGGTGGTGCGCGCCAGCCTGCCTTTCGCCGCTTCAAGACGCGGTGAAAGGCACCGGCATCAGGCCTTGGTCGCCCAGGTGTCGCGCAGGGTGACGCTGCGGTTGAACACCGGACGCTCCGGCGTGTGGTCGTAGCGGTCGGCGACGAAATACCCCGTGCGCTCGAACTGGAACGACTGCTCGGGCGCTGCGCTGGCGGCCGCCGGCTCCACGTAGCCGGTGACGGTGCGGCGCGAGTCCGGGTTCATGCAGTCGCGGTAGGTCTTGCCTTCCGACTCGTCATCGGGGTTAGGCACGGTGAACAGGCGGTCGTACAGGCGGATTTCCGCGGCGACGGCGTGCATGGCGCTGACCCAGTGGATGGTGCCCTTGATCTTGCGCTCGGCGCCGGCCATACCGGGACGCGACTCCGGGTCCAGCCAGCCGCGCAGTTCGACGATCTCGCCGGCGTCGTTCTTGATCACTTCATCGCAGCGCACGATGCCGGCGCCGCGCAGGCGCACTTCGCCGCCGGAGGTCAGGCGCTTGAAGCCCTTCGGCGGTACTTCCTCGAAATCCTCGCGCTCGATCCACAGCTCGCGCGAGAACGGCACGCTGCGCTGGCCGAAGGATGCGTCCTTGGGATGGTTGGAGAACGTCAGCGTTTCTTCGTGGCCGTCCGGCAGGTTGGCCAGCACCAGCTTCACCGGGTCGATGACGGCCATGCGGCGCGGCGCGGCGGCGTCCAGGTCCTCGCGCAGTGCGCCTTCCAGGATGCCGATGTCCAGCAGCGAGTTCTGCTTGCTGATGCCCACGCGGTCCACCATCAGGCGCAGCGCCGCAGGCGTGTAGCCGCGGCGGCGGATGCCCTGCAGCGTGGGCATGCGCGGATCGTCCCAGCCGTCGACCAGGTGGTCGTTGACCATCGCCAGCAGCTTGCGCTTGCTCATCACCAGGTAGTTGAAGTTCAGGCGCGAGAACTCGATCTGGCGGGGCTTGCTGGCTTCCTTCGGCAGGCCCTTGGCCAGCAGCGGCGCGATCAGCTCGGGGGAGCCGGCCAGGTCCACCTTGTCCACGCACCAGTCGTACAGCGGGCGGTGGTCTTCGAACTCCAGCGTGCACAGCGAGTGGGTGATGCCTTCCACCGCGTCGCTCAGCGAATGCGCGTAGTCGTACATCGGGTAGATCGGCCAGTCGTTGCCGGTGTTCTGGTGCTCGACGTGCTTGATGCGGTACAGCGCCGGGTCGCGCAGGTTGATGTTGCCGCTGGCCATGTCGATCTTCGCGCGCAGCGTGCGTGCGCCATCTGGAAATTCGCCCGCGCGCATGCGACGGAACAGGTCCAGGTTTTCTTCCACGCTGCGGTCGCGGTACGGCGAGTCGCGGCCGGGCTCGGTCAGGGTGCCGCGGTACGCACGCACTTCGTCCGCGCTGAGGTCGCAGACGAAGGCATCGCCCTGGCGGATCAGTTTCTCGGCGGCCAGGTACAGCACCTCGAAATAGTCCGAGGCATGGCGGAGGTCGTGCCAGTCGAAACCCAGCCAGCGCACGTCGTCCTGGATGGCACGCACGTATTCGGGGTCTTCCTTGGCCGGGTTGGTGTCGTCCAGGCGCAGGTTGCAGACGCCGCCGAACTCGGCCGCGATGCCGAAGTCCAGGCAGATGGCCTTGGCATGGCCGATGTGCAGGTAGCCGTTGGGCTCGGGCGGGAAGCGCGTCTTCACCGCGACGTGGCGGCCGCTGGCCAGGTCCTCGCGCACGATCTGGCGGATGAAGTCCCGCTTTTCGGGGGCGGCATCGTCCGGAAGGGTGGCGGGATGGGCGGCGTCGTTGGACATCGGGAAGGCAGCAGGCTCGGGAAAACGCAAGTTTAGCCCGTCCGGCGCCCGGGCTGGTCTATCCTGAACGGCCCTCGCGCCTCCGGTGCTGTCCATGCGCCTTCCCGTCCTGGTCATCGGCAACAAGAACTACTCGTCCTGGTCGCTGCGCCCCTGGCTGTTGCTCAGCCATTTCGGCGTGGCCTTCGAAGAAGTCCGCCTGCTGCTGGATACCCCGCAGTTCGCCGCGGAAGTCGGGCGCCATTCCCCGACCGGCAAGGTGCCCGCCCTGCACGATGGCGATGTGCACGTCTGGGATTCGCTGGCGATCTGCGAGTACGCCAACGAGCGCTGGCTGGACGGCCAGGGCTGGCCGCGCGAGCGTGCCGCACGTGCGGTGGCACGCGCGGCGGCCGCTGAAATGCACTCCGGATTCACCGCGCTGCGCACGCAGTTGCCGATGAACAGCCGGCGCACGCCGGATGCCTATCGCGGGGATGCCGCGGCCCAGCGCGACATAGATCGCATCCAGGCGCTGTGGCGCGAACTGCGCGAAGCGCATGGCGGGGATGGCGAGTTCCTGTTCGGCGGATTCGGCATCGTCGATGCGATGTACGCACCGGTGGCGGTGCGCTTCGACGGATATGGTGTGGAGGTGGACGACACCACGCGCCGCTACATGCAGGCGCTGTTCGCGCTGCCGGCGATGCAGGCATGGCGGGCCGCGGCGGCGCTCGAGCCTGAATCGGTGCCCGCCACCGACGCCTTGCGCAAGCCCCTGCCTGCCTGACCGGGTGTAGGCTGGCCGCGGAGGACGTATCCATGCGCGTGGTCTACCTGGCCGACAACCTGTTCGACGCCCATCTGGTGAAGCACGCACTGGAGGAAGCGGAGATCCCGGCATTCGTGTTCGGCGAGTCGCTGCTGGGCGGCATGGGCGAACTGCCGCTGTTCGGCGTGCTGCGCGTGTGCGTGCCGGACACAGCGTTCTCCGACGCGGAGGGTGTCGTGCAGGGCCTGGGACTGGATTCGGGCGGCAACGGCCCCATCTTGGAAGGCGACGACGAAGGCCTGGGCATCCTGCCGGCCTGATCCGCTTTCCCCCACACACGAGGTTCGCCATGCTGGGTATCGGAGCCTACAAGCAGCGCATGCCGCGCGCGGAAGACATGCTGCCGGGGCGCAGCACGCCGCTGCCGCTGCACAACGTGCATTTTGTCAACGGACGTCCTCTGCAGGATGCATTCGACGGATTGCAGCAGGTCGAGTTCGGCCTGGGCTGCTTCTGGGGCGCGGAACGCAAGTTCTGGAGCGTGCCGGGCGTGTACAGCACGTCCGTCGGCTATGCCGGCGGCGGTACGCCGAACGCGACCTACGAGGAAGTCTGCTCCGGCCAGACCGGACACAACGAAGTCGTGCGCGTGGTCTACGACCCGGCGCAGGTGTCGTTCGAACGCCTGTTGCAAGTGTTCTGGGAAAGCCACGATCCCACCCAGGGCATGCGGCAGGGCAACGATGTCGGCACGCAGTATCGCTCCGGCATCTACTGCCATACGCCGGAACAGCAGGCCGCGGCCGAAGCCAGCCGGCAGGCCTACCAGCAGACGCTGCGTGCCGCCGGCTACGGCGACATCACCACCGAGATCGTCCATCCGGCGCCGCCGTTCTACTACGCCGAAGACTACCACCAGCAGTATCTGGCCAAGAATCCGAACGGTTACTGCGGGCTGGGTGGCACCGGCGTGAGCTGTCCTGTCGGCCTGGGCGTCTGATCCCGCGCCCGGCCGGCCTCAGGGCAGGTGTTCGCACCAGTACTGCAGCTCGCTGCTCTTGGTGGGTTCGTAGACGGCATGGAAGCCGGTGAAACCGCGTCCTTCCTGCTTCCCGGCGAACGGGGGCGCGTGCGTGGCCGCATGGATCAGCACGGGCTGGCCCATGGCCATGCCGTAGACATAGACCTTGACGGCTTTGCCTGTGGCGACGCGGTCCACGTAGACCGGCTTGAACTCGAAGTAACGCCCGATCTTCGTGCCGGTTGCCTGATAGGGATCATCGGTCGGCGCCGCATCGACGGAGAAATGCTCGCCACCGTAGACGATGTGGCAGCGCACGCTGGCGGCCTGGGCCTGTACGGCCAGCGGCGCCAAGGCGAGGAGGGGCAGCAAGCGTCTGGCCTTCATGTCATTCGCCCGCGCATTGGTTGACGACCTTCCGGTCGGGGCTGGCGCAGGGACTGCTGGCGGTCGGGTCCGGATGCGGCACGCCGTTGGCATCGAGCCTGGCCACGTGCGTGCGCCAGTCGACCACGCCGGTGCGGTCCACCCTGGCCGACAGCACCCAGCCGGTGGTCGTCGCCGGCGTGTCGAATCCGTTGAACAGGAAGTTGCCCAGGCTGTAGATGATCGGCTTGCCGCGGTAGTACTCGGCGCCCTGGGTGACGTGCGGATGACCTCCCACCACCATATCGGCACCCGCGTCGATCATGCGCCGGGCGAATGCGCGCAAGCGCGGACTGGGATCGGGTTCGTCCTCCCAGCCCCAATGCATGAAGGGGATGACGATGTCCGCCCGGTGCACGCGCCGCGCGGCGATGATGTCCTCGATCACGTCGTCGTCCTCGCCGCTCCAGGCCACGCCGGGGCGGCTGGCATCGGCTTCGAAGGAACGGGGTTTGAATTCCACATAGCCCAGCAGCGCGATGCGCACGCCGTTGCGCTCGACGATCCAGGGCGCATGCGCTGCCGTGGCGTCGCGACCGCCGCCGAAATAGGGCAGGCCCGCCTTGTCCATCAGCGCAAGCTGCTCGGCGAATGCGGCCTTGCCGAAATCGCCGGAGTGGTTGTTGGCCAGCGACACGGCGTCGAAGTGCCGCTTCAGCACCGGCAGCGTGCGCGGATCGGCCCGGAACGTGTACGGTTTTTCTTCCGCCGTGCCCGTGGTCGCGACCACGCACTCCAGGTTGCCTATCCGCACGTCGTGCGAGGACAGCAGCGCCGCGAAGGGCTGGAAGGGGTCCTCACCGCGCGCGATCAGTTCACCGGGCGTTTCCGCCACCATGATGTCGCCGACGAAGATCAGGCTGGCATCGCCCGATGACGCATGGGCCATCGGGGATGCGGCGAGGAGGGCGGACGAGAGCAGGAGGGCGCGCATGCGCCCGATCATCCCGTGTCCGGCGCGCGGGCGCCAGCCCTGCCCGCGCCGGGTCGGGGTGGCGTCAGGCGGACAGCTTCTCTCGGACGGTGGCGCGCAGCGCGGCCAGGTCCTTGGCGAAGGTCTCGATGCCGGTGGCCAGCTTTTCCTTCGCCATCGGATCGGCCTGGATCGCCGCGCCGAAGCTGTCCGCCGTGACCGCGGAGGCGTTCACGGGCTGCGCTTCGAGGGGCGACAGCTTGCGCGGGAGCGGACCGCGGTCTTGGTCCAGCGTCTCCAGCAGGTCCGGCGAAATCGTCAGGCGATCGCAGCCGGCGAGCGCCTCGATCTGCGCGGTGGAGCGGAACGAGGCACCCATCACCACCGTCGGCGAGCCGCGGCGCTTGAACTCCGTATACACGCCGCGCACGAACATCACGCCCGGGTCCTCGTCGATGTGCGCCGGGGCCTGCCCGTTGGCCACGTACCAGTCCAGGATGCGGCCCACGAACGGCGAGATCAGGAACGCGCCGGCTTCGGCGCAGGCGATGGCCTGGGTGGGGTTGAAGATCAGGGTGAGATTGCAGTCGATGCCTTCGGCCTGCAGCTGGCGCGCGGCTTCCACGCCTTCCCAGGTGGAGGCCACCTTGATGAGGATACGGTCGCGGTCGATGCCGTGGTCGGCATACATCTGCACGAACTTGCGCGCCTTGGCGATGGTGGCGCCGGTGTCGTAGGCCTGGTCGGCGTCGACCTCGGTGGAGACGCGGCCGGGGATCAGGCCGGCGAGCCTGGCGCCCACGCCGATGGTCAGGCGGTCCACCACTTCGTCCACCAGCGCGTCGCCGCTGCCCTGCGCGCGAGCCCAGGCCAGCTGCTCTTCGATCAGGTCGGCATAGACCGGCAGGTCCAGCGCCTTCTTCACCAGGGTGGGATTGGTGGTGCAGTCCACCGGCTTGAGGCGCTTGATGGCGTCGTAGTCGCCGGTGTCGGCGACGACCACGGACAGGTCGCGGAGCTGCTGCAGCTTGGAGGGAGCGGTGTCGGTCATGGGCGGTCGATGGGGAGGGGGAAATCGGGCGACAAGTATGCCCTGTCCCGCAGGGGCGGGCCGGCTGCGGGAGCGTACTTTCCGTGGATTGACGCGATAGCGCGGCTGCGGATCAGCGGTGCAGGTCGCCGCTGGCTTCGGGCTGGTAGTCGATCGCGGTGACCCGCAGGCGCAACGACCGGTTGCCGGAGGCCTGCCAATCGATCGTCTGCCCCACCGACAGCCCGAGCAATGCGCTGCCGACCGGCGCCAGCACGGAGACCAGGCCGGTCTCGACGTTCGCTTCGTGGGGATACACCAGGGTGAGGCGGTGGTGTTCGCCGGTGAGTTCGTCTTCGCACTCGACGCGCGAATGCATGGTCACCACGTTGCCGGGCATGTCCTCCGGCGCGCGCACGTCGGCGCGGTTCAGTTCGTCCATCAGCGCCAGTGCGGCGGGATGCCGGCGCAGTACGGGCGTGTCGAGCAGGGCTTCCAGGCGGGACATGTCGCGGCTGGAGATGACGAGCGGGGGCAGCGAAGGCGGCAGGCCGCTGGTGCGGGTGTTGTTCATCGGAAGTTCTCTATGGCTCTGGAAGTTTTGGGATCGCGCAAAAGGAAACGGGCGACGCGTCGCCGCGCCGCCCATCGGTGTCCTGTTTTGCGTGCCTACCGTAGCCCGGAAGGCGGCTTGGTTCAAGCCGCGCGCGGAGGCGTCGGCACGGGTTCGGCGACGTCGACGGTTGGCGTAGCCGGCACGGGCGCGTCCGGCTGGAACAGGCCAGGCGGCAGTTCGCGGAACACCTGCGCGAACACCTGCAGGAATCCGCTCATCGCCGAGCTCTTGCGCCACACCATCGCGATCCGTCGGCTGGGATGCGAATCGCTGAAGCCGAGCAGGTGGATGTTCGGCGAACGCGCCACGGGCGGCTTCACCGCCAGCGTCGGCAGCAGGGTGATGCCCACGTCCGCCGCCACCATCTGCCGCAGGGTTTCCAGGCTGGTGGCACGGAACTCGGATTTCTCGTTGGCGCCGGACAGGCGGCACACATCCAGCGCCTGCTCGCGCAGGCAGTGGCCGTCCTCCAGCAGCAGCAGCTGCTGGTGCGACAATTCGGCCAGCGTCAGCGACCCGCGCTGCGCGAGCGGATGCGATTCGGGGACCGCCAGCACGAAGGGCTCCTCGAACAGGAATTCCGTGTGCAGCTGGTCGTCCGCCACCGGCAACGCCAGCAGTCCCGCGTCCAGCTTGCCCTCGCGCAGCCGCGACAGCAGCACATCGCTCTTCTCCTCGACCAGCAGCAGTTCCAGGTGCGGGAAGCGCGCGCGGATGCGCGGCACCACATGCGGCAGCAGGTAGGGCCCCAGCGTGGGGAACATTCCCAGCCGGACGGTGCCGGCCTCGGGGTCCTGGCTGCGGCGGGCGGCTTCCTTCATCTGCTCGACCTCGGCCACGATGCGGCGCGCGCGCTCGGCGGCATCGCGGCCGGCCGGTGTCAGCATGACCTTGCGCGGCGCGCGCTCCACCAGCGGCACGCCCAGTTCGTCCTCCAGCTTCTTGATCTGGGTGGAAAGCGTGGGCTGGCTGACGTAGCACGCGGCGGCGGCACGACCGAAATGCTTGTGGTCGGCCAGGGCCACCAGGTACTTCAGGTCGCGCAGATTCATCGGAACCCTCCTTCAAGGAGCGCGGAGCGGCGCGGGCGCACCGCCCGCGCGATGCATCATGCCGCCACGGCGTCCGCGGTTTCCACCGGGGCGGAACTGCGGATCAGGTGGTCGAAGGCGCTGAGGGCGGCCTTCGAACCCTCGCCCATGGCGATGACGATCTGCTTGTAGGGCACGGTGGTGGCATCGCCGGCCGCGAACACGCCCGGCACGCTGGTCTGGCCGCGGTCGTCGATGACGATCTCGCCGCGCGGACTCAGTTCCACGACGCCCTTCAGCCACTCGGTGTTGGGCAGCAGGCCGATCTGCACGAAGATGCCCTCCAGTTCCACGCGATGCGTGTCGCCGCCTACGCGGTCCTTGTAGACCAGTCCGGTGACCTTGCTGCCGTCGCCCAGCACCTCGGTGGTCTGTGCGCTGGTGACCACGCGCACATTGGGCAGGCTGTGCAGCTTGCGCTGCAGCACCTCGTCGGCGCGCAGTTTGCCGTCGAATTCGATCAGGGTGACCTGCGCCACGATGCCGGCCAGGTCGATGGCCGCCTCGACGCCGGAATTGCCGCCGCCGATCACCGCCACGCGCTTGCCCTTGAACAGCGGGCCGTCGCAGTGCGGGCAGTAGGCCACGCCCTTGTTGCGGTACTCGTTCTCGCCCGGCACGTTCATCTGCCGCCAGCGTGCGCCGGTGGACAGGATCACGGTCTTCGACTTCAGCGACGCGCCGTTGGCCAGGTGTACTTCGACCATGCCATCGGCGCCGGCCGGCACCAGCTTCTCCGCGCGTTGCAGGTTCATCACGTCGACCTGGTAGTCCTTGACGTGCTGTTCCAGCGCGGCGGCCAGCTTCGGGCCTTCGGTGTAGGGCACGGAGATGAAATTCTCGATGGCCATCGTGTCCAGCACCTGGCCGCCGAAGCGCTCGGCCGCCACGCCGGTGCGGATGCCCTTGCGCGCGGCGTAGATCGCGGCCGCTGCGCCGGCGGGGCCGCCACCGATGACAAGCACATCGTACGGCGCCTTGGCCTTGATCTTCTCGGCTTCGCGCTTGCCTGCGTTCGTGTCCAGCTTGGCGACGATCTCTTCCACGCCCATGCGGCCGGCGCCGAAGACCTCGCCGTTGAGGAAGATGGTCGGCACCGACATCACTTCGCGCTGCTCGACTTCCTGCTGGAACAGCGCGCCGTCGATGGCCACGTGCTGGATGTTCGGATTCAGCACCGCCATCAGGTTCAGTGCCTGCACCACGTCCGGGCAGTTCTGGCACGACAGCGAGAAGTAGGTTTCGAAGCGGTATTGGCCGTCGAGCGAACGGATCTGCTCGATCACGTCCTGCGCCAGCTTCGACGGATGGCCGCCGACCTGCAGCAGCGCCAGCACCAGCGACGTGAACTCGTGGCCCATCGGCAGGCCGGCGAAGGTCAGGTGGATGTCGTGGCCCGGCGAGGTCAGCGAGAAGGACGGTGTGCGTTCGCCGCCACGCTGCTCGGTGACGCTGATCCTGTCCGACACCTCCTTCAGGTCGCGCAGCAAGGACTGCAGCTCGGCCGAGGCGTCGCTGTCGTCCAGGAACGCGGTGATGTGGATGGGGCGCACGGCCTTTTCCAGGTAGGCCTGCAGCTGCGTCTTCAGATTGGCGTCCAGCATGGCGAACGTCTCCGTGGAGGAATAGGGGGAAGTGAGGTCAGGCGTTTGCAGGAGCGGCATGCGCCGGGGGAGGGAGCCGGCCAGGGAGGGGGACCGGCAAGCGGCACATGCCGCTGCTGCAAACGTCCGTCGGGAAGGCCGACCTCCGGGCGCGTGGCCCGGAGGTGGCAGGAAGCGGATGACGCGGTACTGCGGCGGCGCATCCACGCGGGGATGCGCCAGTGCTGCGGCGAGGCTTAGATCTTGCCGACCAGGTCCAGCGACGGGGCGATGGTCTTGGCGCCTTCCTTCCACTTGGCCGGGCAGACCTGGCCGGGGTTGGCGGCGGTGAACTGCGCGGCCTTCAGCTTGCGCAGGGTTTCCGACACGTCGCGGGCGATCTCGTTGCTGTGGATCTCGGCGGTCTTGATGATGCCTTCCGGGTTGATGACGAAGGTGCCACGCAGGGCCAGGCCTTCTTCTTCGATGTGCACGCCGAAGGCGCGGGTCAGCTGGTGGGTCGGGTCGCCGACCAGCGGGAACTGGGCCTTGCCCACCGCCGGGGAGGTTTCGTGCCACACCTTGTGCGAGAAGTGCGTGTCGGTGGTGACGATGTAGACCTCGGCGCCGGCCTTCTGGAACTCGGCGTAGTTGGCGGCGGCGTCTTCCACTTCCGTCGGGCAATTGAAGGTGAAGGCGGCCGGCATGAAGATCAGGACCGACCACTTGCCCTTCAGGGTGCCGTCGGTGACCTCGACGAACTCGCCGTTGTGGAAGGCGGTGGTCTTGAACGGCTGGACCGGGGTGTTGATCAGGGACATCGGAAATCCTCGTGTGGAGTGGGATGGGTGTGGTGAAGCGATGGCGCCATGGTAGGCAGGGCCTATTGATATCTCAAATCGATTAATGGAATTGAATCAATAGGCTATAGCTATGAAGTCATGAGGCACCGTGGATCTGATTCGGGAAGATGATCTTCCTGACCTGAACCTGTGGCCCAACACGCTGTTTTTCAAGGGATTCACATGGCAGGTAGCGCCGTCCATCGTGACGATCGGCTACGAGACCCGAGGCGTTTCCGCGGCGAACGACCCTCGTAAAGTCGATGTCCGCGCGGCGGATGCCGGGCCGCGATTGAGCACCATGATGGTGCGGCGCGGCGGTGCGAAGCCCATCGGGGACGCCGGCGGCCGGTACCATGCAGGCGATGACCGCCCACCAGCCCCCCGTACGGATCGACTCCGCCCTGCGCGCCGCCGCGACGCGCCTGCCGGGGCCGGAGGCGCGCCACGAGGCGGAACACCTGCTGCTGCATGTGCTGGGGCGCGACCGTGCCTGGCTGTTCGCGCACGGGGACGCGGGCCTGACGGACGCCGAGACGGCGGCGTTCGAAGCCCTGCTGATGCGCCGCATCGCCGGGGAGCCGGTGGCCTACCTGACGGGCCGTCGGGGCTTCTGGACCCTGGACCTGCAGGTGTCGCCCGCCACGCTCATTCCGCGCCCGGAGACCGAGCGGCTGGTCGAACTGGCGCTCGAGCGCCTGTCCGCGGACAGGCCATGGCGTGTGGCCGACCTCGGCACCGGCACCGGTGCGATCGCGCTGTCGCTGGCGAGCGAGCGCCCGCAGGCCCGTATCATAGCGACCGACCTCAGCGCCGACGCGCTCGCCGTCGCCCGCATGAACGCCGTGGCGAACGGCATCGCCCATGTCGAATTCCGCCACGGCAGCTGGTGGACGCCGCTGCGGGGCGAGCGCTTCCACCTGATCGCCAGCAATCCGCCCTATATCGCCGACGGCGACGCCCACCTGACCCGGGGCGACCTGCGCTTCGAGCCGACGACAGCGCTGGCATCCGGCACGGACGGTCTGGATGCCATCCGTGAGCTGATCGGCGGGGCACCGGGCTTCCTGGTGCCGGGTGGCTGGCTGTTGCTGGAGCACGGTTGGGATCAGGGCGCCGCCATCCGCGCGCTGATGACCGCTGCGGGTTTCGTCGACGTGGCCACGGAGAGGGATCTGGAACAGCGCGACCGCGTGACGCTGGGGCGGCTGGGGGAAGTGCAGGACGCGAGCCGCTAGACTGTCGCTTTCATCCAGGACGGGCCGCTCATGCGCACGCTGTATCCCGACATCGAACCTTTCGACACCGGTACGCTGAAGGTCGACGAACGCCACACGCTGTACTACGAACAGTGCGGCAATCCCCAGGGCAAACCCGTGGTGCTGCTGCACGGGGGGCCGGGCGCAGGCTGCAGCCCGAAGATGCGCCGGTTCCACGATCCCGCGAAATACCGCATCGTGCTGTTCGATCAGCGCGGCTCCGGCCGCTCGACACCGCACGCGGACCTCGTGGACAACACCACCTGGGACCTGGTGGCGGATATCGAGAAATTGCGCGAGACGCTGGGCATCGAACGCTGGCAGGTGTTCGGCGGCAGCTGGGGCTCCACGCTGGCGCTGGCCTACGCCGAGACCCATCCGCAGCGCGTCACCGAACTCGTGCTGCGTGGCATCTTCATGCTGCGACGCTGGGAACTGGAGTGGTTCTACCAGGAAGGCGCCAGCCGCCTGTTCCCGGATGCCTGGGAGCACTACATCACCGCGATCCCGCCGGTGGAGCGCCACGACCTGATCTCGGCGTTCCATCGCCGCCTGACCTCGGACGACAAGGCCACGCGGCTGGCCGCGGCGAAGGCCTGGAGCGTGTGGGAAGGCGCGACCAGCTTCCTGCAGGTGGATGCGGACTTCGTCAGCGGGCACGAGGAGCCGGAGTTCGCGCTGGCCTTCGCGCGCATCGAGAACCACTACTTCGTCAATGGCGGCTTCTTCGAGGTCGAAGACCAGCTGCTGCGCGACGCACCGCGCATCGCCGGGATCCCGGGCGTCATCGTGCATGGGCGCTACGACGTGGTGTGCCCCATCGCCAATGCGTGGGACCTGCACAAGGCCTGGCCGAAGGCGAAGCTGGAGATCACCCCGGCCTCGGGCCACTCGGCGTTCGAAGCCGAGAACGTCGACGCCCTGGTGCGTGCGACCGACGCCTTCGCCTGAGGGAAAGATGCGGGATGGCGTGTGCGGCCGGCTCTGCGCGCACGCATGTCCATGAGGCGTGCCTGCACGTGAGTTGAGGATGGGCGCGTGCCGTGCGCGGCGGTGCCGCCCGCGTGAGTCGGCGGGTATCCGTGCGCCTTTTCGCCTGCTGGGCCGTGTCTGTGTGTCCGGGGACGCGGACGATTTCCGATGAAGCCTCTGAGCGCATGATGCCGAGGGTGCGATGGGGGCGATGGCAGAGCAGGACGTGGTCTCGGAGATCGGGTCGCCCCGCATCGGGCTGGAGGATGTGGATGTCGCCCGGCTCGGCATGGCGGCCCTGCGCCTGATTCGCGTGGTTGAGCACGGGGATGTGGGGAAGATGTGGGATGCCGCCTCGGCGCTGCTTCGAAGACATCAGACCCGTGACGCCTTCATCGCCTCCATCACCTCGCATCGTCGCGCGCTGGGATGGGGCATGGAGCGGCGCTGGACTGCCGCGCGGATCGATCGCCCGCGCAGGGGGCCTGCCCAGCCGCCGGGCACCTATGCCGTGCTGGAGTTCTCCTGCCGGATGGGGGCGTTGGGCCTGCCGTATCGGGAGCAGGTCACGTTCCGCTACGAAGAGGGCGGGGTATGGCGCTTGACGGGGTACCAGGCCCGCCCCGACTGAGCCTGTCCGCGCGCGGCCTGCTCAGGCGCGCGGCGTGCCGTCCAGATTGTGGTCGATCATCCACAGGCCCGCCCAGAGTTTCGCGTCCAGTTCGTAGCCTTCGCCGATTTTCTGCGCCAGCCACGCGGCGGCGCGTGCGCGGGGAATGGCGTGCACGGTGATGTCCTCGTCGCCATCGCCGCCGCCTTCGCCCACCTTGCGCAGGCCGGTCGCGCGGACGAAGGCGATCTTCTCGCTGCTGCTCCCGGACGAGGTGGGGCCGATCATCAGCACTTCGGCGTGCGCGGCGGTCCAGCCCGTCTCTTCTTCCAGCTCCCGGATCGCCGAGACCTCGATGGATTCGTCGGCATGGATGTCGCCGACGAGGCCGGCCGGCATCTCGATGGTCGGTGCCTGCAGCGGCACGCGGAACTGCTCGACGAACAGCACCTCGTCGTCCGGCGTCACCGCGATGATGATCGCCGCCAGGCCCCCCGCGTGCGCACGCTCCACGTACTCCCAGGTGCCGCGCACCATCATGCGCTGGTATTTGCCCTGCCAGACCACCTCGGCGGGTGCGTTGCGCTTGTCGTCGTCGCGTCGGTCCATGTGGGGATGCTATCGGGTGAGGGTGACGTTTTACAGACGCTCAGTAAGCCGGATCATCCAGCCCCCGCCGCCGCCCGCAACCGCCGCCGTGTCATCGGGCCGAAGCGCAGCGCATCGGACAGGCCCGCGAGCATGTCGCGATCGGCCGGGCCGCGGGCGTGGCCGTGGGCGATATCGCCCAGGGGGGCGTCCAGCGCGATGGTGGTCAGTTGCCGCCAGAGCAGGGCGTGTTCGCGCTGTTCGCGCAGGCGCACGGCCATCGTGGCGGCGCCGCGCAGGCGCAGGAAGGCGACTTCGTCCACGCGTGCCAGCAGGGTGTCGAGATCGCCGAAGTGCGCCAGCAGCACCGCGGCGGACTTGGCCCCGACGCCGCTGACGCCCGGAATGTTGTCCACGGCATCGCCGGTCAGGGCCAGATAGTCGGCGATCTGCCGCGCCTCCACGCCGTGGCGCGCCTTGACCCCGGCCATGCCCCAGCGCTGGCCGCGCGCGAAGTCCCATTGCTCGTCGTGTTCCTGCAGCAACTGTGACATGTCCTTGTCGGCCGACACGATGACGCCGCGGTACCCCTGAGGTCGCGCCGCGTGCAGGGCGCTGCCGATCAGGTCGTCCGCCTCGTATTCGCCATGCGCCAGCACGTTCAGCCCCAACGCCGCGCACAGTGCCTTGCAATGGGTGAACTGCCGGCGCAGTGCTTCCGGCGCGGGATCGCGGTTGGCCTTGTAGGCCGGATACAGCCGGTTGCGGAAGCAGCTGTCCAGCGCCTCGTCGAACGCGATCGCGATGTGCGCGGGACGCTCCTTCTCCAGCAGGTCCAGCAGGAAGCGCGCGAAACCGTGCACTGCGTTGGTGGGCCAGCCGTCGGCATCGTGGAATTCGTCCGGCATCGAATGCCAGGCGCGGAACACGTACAGGCTGGCATCGACCAGATAGAGCGGCCGCGCAGGAAACGCCTCAGGCACCGGGCGTCCAGTCCGTGAGCAGCAGGGCCGGGTCGGGGCGCTCGCGTTCCGGTGCCTCCATTTTCGGCGTGCCGATATGGATGAAGCCGGCGATGCGTTCGTCGGCCGATAGGCCGAGCGTGGCCGCGACGGCGGCGTCGTAGGCCATCCAGCCGGTCAGCCATTGCGCACCGAAGCCCAGCGCCTGCGCGGCCTGCAGCAGGGCGAAGCAGACGCTGCCGGCCGTCAGCAGCTGTTCCTGCTCGGGAACCTTGTGCCCCGGCGTGAGCCGCGCCACCACGGTGACGATCACCGGCGCTTGGGAGAAGCGTGCGCGGTCTTTCTCCACGACGGCATCGGCTGCATCGGGTTGCAGATGCAAGGTCCGTGCCGCAAGCAGGTCGCCCAGCGCATGGCGGGCCTCCCCCTGCAGGCGGATGAAGCGGAACGGCACCAGTTTGCCGTGGTCCGGCACGCGCACCGCCGAGGCCAGCATGCGCAGCAGCGTGGCGTGGTCCGGGCCGGGCTCGCCGAGTTGCTTCGACGGCACCGAGCGGCGTGCATCGAGGACGTGCAGGGGATCGGTAAGCGACATGCGTCAAGTTTACCGTGTCACATCTTGTTGCATGGCACTAAAATGCCGAAAGCATCACGGTTGCCTGTGCGGCGGATTTCCTACGATGTCATGGCGGATCCCCGGTCCGCATCCCCCGAACGCCTTTCGCCCTCACGGGCGGAGACCCTGCGCATGTCGAACGTCTTCAATATCGCGGACCGCCCCGGGCGCGACACGCGCCTGCTCGACCAGGCGCGCGACGCGGCGATCCCGCCGCTGGTGGACGCCTTCGCCATGGCGCTGGGCCGGTTCGACGACGCCCTGTTCGACCGCGCCGAGCGCGCGGGCCCTTCGCAGATGGCGTTTCTGGATGCGATGCGCGAACTGCGTCGCCGTCGCGAAGACATCGTCGTGCGCTTCCGCGCCCACCTGCAGCGCGCCTGGAAGGCCCTGCAGGAGGGACAGCCCCTCTCGATGGAGACCGCATTCGCACAGGGGGCGGACGACACCCTGACCCTGGTGACGGACCAGGAACTCGAATCCCGGCTGGCGGTGCGCAACCTGGCCAGCGTCATCCAGCGCGATTGCAAGCCGGTGCTCCTGCGACTGGATCGCCGGCTCGGCTGGATCGCCGGCGACGTCGCGCTGGACAGCGACCTCAATCCCATCGGTCCCGAGCACATCGGCGTGGCGGTCCACCAGGCCTTCTCGGCCTGCGACCTGGCCCCGGAGGTCAGGCTGGTGGTGATCAAGCTGTGCGAACGCGACCTGGTCCCGGCGATCGCCCGGATCTACGCGGCGCTCGACCAGCGGCTCGGCGGCGGTACCGCGCCGGAGCCAGCGACGCGCCGTGCCTCCAGGCCCGAGGCTGCGCGCGAGCTGGAGGATCTGATCGCCGACGAGGAGCCGGGCGCCCCGGCCTGGGCGGCGCGCTTCCTCAACCGCATGGCGGGCGTGAACCGTGGCCTGCAGGCCGCACATGCCGGCGCGCAGTCCCCCGGCTTCGGAGAGGTGCCGCCCGGTTACGCCTCCGCGCCCGGCGCACAGGGCGTCCTGCTGGAGGCGCTGCATCACCTGCTGCAGGAATCGCGCCGTGGCCGTGACGTGCAGGACGAGGCCCCGCGTCCGGCGCATCCGCAGCGCGACCTGTCGCAGCGCGAGATGCTGTCGGTGCTGTCGTTGCTGCAGAGTTCCCCCAGCGCCACGCTGCGCGCCGCCATCGGCGACACCGGCGAGTCGCTGTCGCAGCGCCTGAAGAACGAAGTGCTCAGCAGCGCGATGCAGTTGGGCGTGGATCCCGCCACGGCGCGCCTGGCGCCGGTCGACGAGGATGCCATCGACCTGGTCGGCATGCTGTTCGACGTGATGCTGGACGAGCGCGATCTGGAAGGCCGTCCGCGCGAACTGATCGGCCGCCTGGTGGTGCCGTTCGTCAAGGTGGCGCTGCTGGACCGCCGCATGTTCGTGCAGAAGACGCATCCTGCGCGCCGCCTGTTGAACGTGCTGGCCGAGGCCTGCGAGGGCAACAACGGCGAGAGCGCCGCCGAACGCACGCTGTTGACCAAGGTCGAGGAGGTCATCGACCGCCTGGTGGCCGAGTTCAACGAGAACCTGGCGATTTTCCTGACGCTGGAAGAGGAATTCCGCGCGTTCCTGGAACAGCACCGTCGACGCATCGAGATCGCCGAGCGCCGTGCCGCCGAGATCCAGCGCGGCCAGGAGCGTCTGGAAGCCGCGCGCACGCGCATGGCCGCCGAGCTGGACGAGCGCTTGGCCGACCGCCGCGTGCCGCAGGCGATCGAGGATTTCCTGCGCCAGCCGTGGGCCCACCACGTCACCATGACGGTGTTGCGCGAGGGCGAGGAGGGCGAGGGCCTGCGCGAATCGCTGGCGCTGGCCGACGGGCTGCTGGAAGAACTGACCGAAGCGCAGCGCCACGTGATCGGCAAGCCGTGGCTGCAGGCCTGGAGGCCCGCGCTGCTGAAGGTGTTCGCCAGTGTCGGCCTGAACCAGGATGCCGCCGGCGGGGCCGTCGACGCGCTGCACGACACACTGCAGGCGGTGGCCGCGGCGCGTCCGGACCTGGAAAAGGCACTGCCGGAACTGCCCCAGGTGGTGCTGCCCAAACCGGCCGTGGACGAAGAGGCCACGCCCATCCAGCTGGTCGGTGGCGCCGACACGCTCGATTTCGACCACAGCGATGCGGACCATTTCCGCGGCCTGCCCATCGGCACGTGGCTGGATTTCATCGACAAGGACAACAAGGTCCAGGCCGGCAAGCTGTCCTGGGTCAGTCCCATTTCCTCGCGCCTGCTGTTCGTCAACCGGCGCGGCGTGCGCTTCTGCGTGGCTTCGCCGGAGGAGCTGGCGGCCATGGTCCGTCTGGGCCGCCTACGTACGCACCAGAGCGAGGACGCGTTCGACAGTGCGATGCAGGGCGTGATCGAACGCCTCGAGCCCACGCCCTCGGTGGGCATTCCTTCCTGATCGCGCCAGGCGTCCGCGCGGCGCCGTCGCGCTCTGTTAGCATCGCCTCAGCGATGACCTAACGACGAGGGGCGCCATGGCGGTCGAAGTTCGGGTACTGAAGGAAACCGCGCCCGGCGAGCGCCGGGTGGCCGCCACGCCGGAGACGGTGAAGAAACTGGTCGCCGCCGGTGCGCGTGTCGTCGTCGAGCGTGGCGCAGGCGCAGCTGCCGGCTTCATCGATCAGGCCTACGCCGATGCCGGCGCTGCCGTGGACGATGGCGAAGGCCGGGCGCAGGCCGATGTGCTGCTCTGCGTGCAGCCGCCTCCTTCCGATGCGATCGCCGGTTTCAAGGCGGGCGCCACGCTGGTCGGCATGCTCCAGCCCACCGCCGATCCCGTGCGGGCCGATGCGCTGCAGGCGCGTGGCCTGCAGAGTTTCCCGCTGGAACGGCTGCCGCGCACCACCCGTGCGCAGGCGATGGACGTGCTGAGTTCGCAGGCCGGCATGGCTGGCTATAAAGCGGTGCTGATCGCCGCGCAGCTCGCCCCGCGCTTCTTCCCCATGCTGACCACGGCCGCCGGCACCATCCGGCCCTCCAAGGTGCTCATCGTCGGTGCCGGCGTGGCCGGGCTGCAGGGCGTGGCCACGGCCAAGCGGCTGGGGGCGCAGGTGGAGGGTTTCGACGTGCGCCCGGAAACGCGCGAACAGATCGAATCGCTGGGCGGCAGGTTCCTGGACCTGGGCGTGAGTGCGGCGGGGGAGGGCGGTTATGCACGCCAGCTCACCGAAGAGGAACGCGCCCTGCAGCAGCAGCGCTTGGCCGACCATCTCAAGGGTATCGACGTGGTGGTCTGCACGGCGGCGGTCCCCGGCAGGCCGGCCCCGAAGATCATCACCGCCGCGATGGTGGCGGGCATGAAGCCGGGCAGCGTCATCGTGGACCTGGCGGCGGAAACCGGCGGCAACTGCGAGCTCACGCGCCCCGGCGAGACCTACGACGCCCAGGGCGTGACGATCGCCGGCCCGCTGAACCTGGCCAGCCTGGGCGCCGTGCACGCCAGCGAGATGTACGCCCGCAATGTGCTCAATTTCGTGTCCCTGTTCGTCAAGGACGGTGCGTTGCAGTTCGACTGGAACGACGAACTGCTGGCGAAGACCGTGTGGCCGGAACGGTCCGACGCGCCCGCGCAGGCGGCCTGACGCGGGCGAAACCGGATCAGCGTTCTTCCCGCGACGGGCGCCGCCGCGGTGCGTTCTCCTGCATCCACGCCTCACGCTGCTCGGGCGTCATCTTCTTCCACTGGTCGCGCAGCGCGGCGCGCTGCTCGGGCGTGAGCTCCTTCATCCGGCCGTAGAGGGCGCGGGCCTGCCGGCGCTGTTCCGGACTCATGCCTTCGAAGCGCTTCATCCCGTGGCGTGCCTGTGCGCGCTGCTCGGGCGACAGGGCCTGCCAGCGCTGCGCGCGCTCCATCATGCGGGGACGGTCCTCGGGTTCGCGGTTCCAGCGGTCGCGCAGAGGAGCGATCAATGCCTCGCGCTGCTGCGGCGTAAGCTTTTCCCAGGCGGGCAGGGGCGCGGGCGGCGGCGACTGGGCGAACGCCTCGGCAGACGCGAGGGCCAGCAGGCCGAGGACGAAGAGGCGGGCGATACGGGCTGTCATGGGTCACTCCATCGCAAGGGGCTGCGCCTCGGCGGAAGCCAGCCACAGGTACAGGTCGGGGTCTTCTTCCAGCGTGCCAGCGGCGGTTTCGTCCAGCGTTTCGCCGTCGGTCGAGGCCAGCGGTGCGGGCGTCGTCACGCCGGGGGAGGAGGGGGTGGGCGCCTGCGGCAGGAACTGCAGGCCGACGCCGACCGCCAGCACGGCGGTGAACGCGGTCGCGGTGAGCCAGCGCCATGGGCGCGCGTCGCCGGACGCCGGCGCGGCGCGCTGGGCCTCATGGCGGGCGGCGCGCAGGCGCGCCAATGCCTGGGGCGACATCTGCGCCAGCGACGCGCGATGCAGGGTGCGGGCCTGCGCGTCGAAGCCGCCGTCGTCAGGGGTGCGGGGGGTCATCGGAATTCCTCCAGTTGCTTCTGCAGGGCGTCTCGCGCACGAGACAGGTGGGTCTTCACCGATCCCTCCGAGCAGCCCATGACGCGCGCGGTGTCCGCCACGTCCAGTTCTTCCAGCACGCGCAGTGTGAACGCTTCGCGCTGGCGTGCCGGCAGGCCGCGCAGCGCCCTCACCAGACGCGCGTACGCCTCGCGCTGGTCGTGCGCCTGCGAGGGTCCCGCGCCCAGGTCGGGCGCCCAGTCCACCGGGCCTTCCTCGCCACGGTCCCCGGTGGGCAGCAGCCAGCGCAGCCGGAAGCTGGCGCGGCGCTGCAGGTCCACGATCCGCCGCCGCAGGATGCTCCAGAACAGTGGGGTCCATTCGCCAGCGGGACGGTCTGCGTAGGCCAGCATCTTCATCATGGCGTCCTGCACCGCATCCAGCGCGTCCTCGCGGTGGCGCAGCCCGGCCTCGGCGAAACGGAACGCCCGCGGGCCGATGTCGGCCAGGAACCGTTCCAGCGTCGCCGCCGGTACGGGGGACGACACCGTGTCCGGCGACGGAGGGGGGGCGGTGCTCACCAACATAGCTTAGCGGCCGATGCCGTCAATCAGCCGCGATCCGACCACGGGTGTGGGCGATGCGGATGCGCAGGGGCAGGGACGGGCGTCAAGGTCGATCCTCCGTGGTTACCGCAGGCGGGAACGCGCCACGGCGCGTCCGGTTGACACGCCCCCGCGGGAGCCCCGGTGGATTCAGGTATGGTTATGATGCGGAACACGCCCCGCCCCTGCGCGGTGGTGCCGACAACGTGGACAGGATGGGGGAGCGGATGAGCGACGGGTTCGTGGCGCTGTACATCTTCATGCTGGCGGCTATCGCCGGGCACGTGATCATTTCGCGGGTGCCAGTGATCCTGCACACGCCGCTGATGTCGGGCTCCAACTTCATTCACGGCATCGTGCTGATCGGTGCGATGGTGGTGCTGGGCCACGCCGATACGACGCTGGAGAAGGCTATCGGCTTCATCGCCGTCCTGCTCGGGGCGGGTAACGCCGCCGGTGGCTACGTGGTCACCGAGCGCATGCTGGAGATGTTCAAGAGCAGCAAGCCCGCGGGTGGCAAGTGAGCCACGGCACAACGGCCATGCCGGCACGCGGGCGCGCCACGGCGCGCGACCTCTTCCAATGGTTGAGCTACCTGCAGTACCCCGCGTTGCTGGTGGCGCTGGGGTACGGGGTCAGATCGGGCTGGACGCTCGCGACCGCGGGCGACGGCGGCTGGGCGACGGTCTACGACGACTGGAACTACGTGCTGCTCTACGCCGGCATCGGCATCGGCCTGTCTTCGCTGCAGGACCCCACCAGGACGCAGAACGAAGTGTCCAGGCGCGTCTGGCAGGATCCGCGCAAGGGCCGCTGGCTCCTGCTGCTGCTCTCCTTCTATACGTTGAGCGCGATGGTGGCCGGGCTGGTCGGCGCCTATCTCGCCGACACCACCGTGGTGAACCAGTTGTCGCTGGGCCTGGTGGCCTTCGGCCTGGGCATGGTCGGCCTGCTCAAGACCGCCATCGAAATGCGGGAACACCATCGGTTGGACAAGCAACCCGCGTCGTCGTCAGAAGGGGGCCGTGCATGAGTGCGTTGACGCTGGTGAAACTGAGTTACTTCGTGGCCGCCACGCTGTTCCTGCTGGGCCTGCAGCGCATGGCCAGCCCCAGGACCGCGCGCAGCGGCATCCAGTGGGCGGGCGTGGGCATGCTGATCGCCACCATCGCCACGTTCTTCCTGCCGGGCCTGCACAACATCGGCCTGATGGTCGCGGCCATCGTGATCGGCGTGGGCCTGAACTGGGTGTGGGGCAAGAAGGTCGCCATCACCGACATGCCGCAGATGGTCGCGCTGTTCAACGGCATGGGCGGCGGTTCCGCCGCGGCGATCGGCGCGGTGGAACTGGTGCGCTATTCGGCCGGCGAGCCGGCGCCGTCCACGTTCACCCTCTCGCTGGCGGTCATCGGCGCGCTGATCGGCGCGGTCTCGCTGACCGGCTCGGTGATCGCCTGGGCCAAACTCGACGGGCGCATGGACAAGCGCTACACCTTCCCGGGACAGCAGTGGTTCAACGCGCTGGTGGCGCTGGCCGCCATCGCCTGCGGCGTGATGGCGCTGACCACGCTGGCGATGCCGTGGATCATCGCCTTCTTCGTGCTGTCGCTGGCGCTCGGCGTGCTGATGACGCTGCCCATCGGCGGCGCCGACATGCCGGTGGTGATCTCGCTGTACAACGCCTTCACCGGCCTGGCGGTCGCGTTCGAAGGCTACGTGCTGGGCAACGAAGCGCTGATCATCGCCGGCACCATGGTGGGCGCGGCCGGCATGCTGCTGACGCGCCTCATGGCCAAGGCGATGAACCGCAGGATCAGCAACGTGCTGTTCTCCAACTTCGGCGGCGGCGGCGCTGCGATGCAGGAGATCGGCGGGTCGATGAAGCCCATCGAGGCCGCCGACGTCGCCGCGATGATGGCCTATGCCGAACGCGTGGTGATCGTGCCCGGCTACGGCCTGGCGGTGGCGCAGGCGCAGCACAAGATCTGGGAGCTGACGCAGAAGCTGATGGAGCGCGGGGTGAAGGTGAAGTTCGCCATTCACCCGGTCGCCGGCCGCATGCCGGGCCACATGAACGTGCTGCTGGCCGAAGCCGGCGTGCCCTACGACCTGATCGCCGACATGGACGACATCAACCCCGAGTTCGCCAACACCGACGTCTCGCTGGTGATCGGCGCCAACGACGTGGTCAACCCGGTGGCGAAGACCGACCCGGCCAGCCCCATCTACGGCATGCCGATCCTCGATGTGGTGAACAGCAAGAACACCATCGTCATCAAGCGCGGCAAGGGCACGGGTTTCGCCGGCATCGAGAACGCGCTGTTCTACGCCGACAACACCCGCATGCTGTACGGCGACGGCTCGGAGATGGCGAACGCGCTGGTCAGCGAACTGAAGGCGCTGGACGGCGGGCACTGAGCCCGCCGACCCGCGCGCGTCCTGTTCGTCAGGCGGCCGCAGGCTGGCGCACTTCGTCGCCGTCCTCTCGCAGGCGGCGGACTTCCGAAGTGGTGCGACCGAAGGCGTTCTTGAACGCGCGGCAGAATGCGCTCTGGCTCTCGAATCCCAGCATTCCCGTGATCTCGCAGATCGGCAGGCCTGTACCGCTGACCATGTCCCAGGCCTGGCGTTCGCGCAGGCGCGCGGCGTACTCGGTGGGTGTTTCCCCGAACACGCTGCGGTAGATGCGGATGAGATGGCAGGGCGAGTAGTTCGCCATGCCGGATAGCGCATCCAGGTCGAGCCGCACGTCGGGGTTGCATTCGATCGCATGGCGCACGCGCAGCAGGCGCAGCAGCGTCTGCTGCCGCCGTGCCAGCGTGCGGCCGTTGCAGCGGGCCAGGCAGGCCTGCAGATCGACCTGCAGGTCGGCCAGCGCGGAATGCAGGGCTTCGAGCAGCGTGGCAGGGTCGCCCGGCGTGCGTGCATCGCCTGCGTGGCCGTCGCGCGCAATCCGTGCGAGCAGGCCCGCCGCGTCGCGGCTGGCGCGGCCGCGCCAGGGCAGCAGCCCGGCCGCCGGCTCGCGGGTCTGCCCCATACGGTCCCATGCGGTCACGGGCGCGCACAGTGCGAGCCATCCGCGCGGACCAAGTGCGCGGCAGCGCAGCGCGCCATCACGCCACACCTGCATGTGGCGTGCCGGCAGGGTCCAGTGGCCGCTGGTGGCGGACAGTGCCAGCGGGCCGTGCAGCGGCCACCACAGCGACATCCATCCGGTGGGTACTTCCACCTGGATGCCGCGGCCGCGCGCGTGCAGGACGTGGAAGGCATCGCCGGGAAGCCGGGAGAGATCGAGGCTGTCGCCGAACCTGAGGCTGTAGTGGAGCGTGCGCATCGTATTGGCCCTCTGCATGCATGCGCTGGAGGCACTGCATCAAGGCCACTCTAGGCGGCATTGGCGCGGCATTTGAGGGCCAATCCGCTGCCCTGCGCAGGAGCCAATGCGGCGCCCCGGCTCCTTTTTCTAGGTCGCAAAAAAAGAACGCCCGGCCGGGCCGGGCATGTCCACCTGAAGGGCAGGACGTTCCTCTGCGGGGAACTGGCGCCCGGTCTGGCCGGGAGAGCGGTGCGGCGCTGTGGACGCATGCAGCATCGCGCAGTGCACGGGCGCGCATGGTGCAGGGGCAGCGCCCGCCATGGACCGCATGCGCGCGATGGATGTGCAGGTGCTGCGCGCGCCGCGTCCGGCCCCAGGACGGGACCGGGCGCGGGCTTCACTCAAAAGCGCTGCAGATACTTCATGTAGAGAAAGCGGCCGATGTCGTACTGGCCGTGGTAGGACACGTTGGCGCTGGGCTGGCTGTAGAACTGCGGACCCTCGCGGTCGAACACGTTGTTGGCACCCACCGAGATCGTCGCATCCCACGGCGCCGTCCAGCGCAACTCGATGTCGTTGAACGTCACCGAGCCGCGCTTGTGCACCGCACGCGACTGCGCCGGGTTGGCGGCGACGAAGCCGGGATCGCTGCATTCGTCCGGGAACAGGGCTGCGGACAGGCAGGTCTCCTTCTGCGAGGAGTAGTAGCGGGCGCCCCAGGTGGCGCCGAAGCTGCCGAAGGTCCACGTCAGGTTGGCGTTGGAGCGGACGCGGAACGTGCCGATGAAACCGGGCGAGGTCGCGTAACCGACCAACTGCTGCGGCAGGGTGGCGGGGTTGGTGTCGGTCTTGATCTCGTCGCGCGCGGTGTAGGTGGTCTGCCAGACCAACCGGAAATCGCCCGCCGCTTCGGTGGCAAGGCGGTAGCTCAGGTCCAGGTCGTAGCCTTCCGTTTCGCGGTAACCGGCGTTGATGCCGTTGAAGGTCAGGTTGTTGACGAAGCCGAGCACCGGATCGCGGGTGAAGGCGGCGCAGCGCGCGGCATCGTTCTGGATGTAGCAGTCGTTGAGCATCTGCGTGGGCGTGTCGGCCACGATCGTGTCTTCGATGCGGATGTTCCACCAGTCCAGGCTGACGTTCAGGCCGCTGGCGAATCCCGGGCTCCACACCACGCCCAGCGTCTTCGATTCGGACGATTCCGGCAGCAGGTCCGGGTTGGAACCGTTGAAGAACGCCACCGGCGTCTGCGAGTTGGGCGATCCGGCCGGAACGAAGCCCTGCGCGAGCTGGCGGTAGGTGTCGGCGTTGGCGATGTCCTGGGCGCAGCGTGCGCGGACCGCTGCATTGCCCGCCGACGCCCCGAACAGCGTGTCGCAGGGGTCGGTGAAGAAGCTGAAGGTCTGCGAACCGCCGCCGTACAGGTCGTTGATGGTCGGCGCGCGGAAGCCTTCGGCGTAGGTGCCGCGCACGAGCACCGAGTCGACCGGCTTCCACTTGAAGCCGACCTTGCTGTTGGTGGTATCGCCGAAGGTGTCGTAGTCCGAATAACGCGTGGCCACGCTGAAGCTCAACTCCTCGGCGCCGGGCAGGTCGGCCAGCAGGGGTATAGACAGCTCGGCATTCAGCTCGTCCACGCGATAGCCGCCGCGGGTGGGGCCTGCGGACAGGGTGGTGGAGTTGCCGGTCACCGCCATCGCGTCGGGAATGAAACGGCCCGATTCCTTGCGGCTTTCGACGCCCACGGCGAAGCCCAGCTCGCCGCCGGGCAGCGCGAAGAGCGAGCCCGACAGGTTGGCGGTGAATGCTTCGGTCTCCGTCTCGCCGGTCGAGTTCAACGTCTGGAACAGGTAGTCGATCAGCGCCCGGTTGTCGGTCAGCCCGCCGTCACCGGCGCGGCCGAAGGGTATGAACGGGTTCCAGGCCACGCAGTCGGTCAGCGGGATCGGGTTGGTCGGCGTGCCGCATTGCACCTGGCCGTTGGCGTTGAGGAACGACGGACCCACCGCCCGCGCCACGCGGGCCAGGTTGAGGTTGCCGTAGTTCTCCTGATGAACCTTGTTGTTGTTGTACAGGTAGTTCACGTCCCAGTCGTAGAACCGTTCGCCCACCTGGAAGCTGCCCTCCAGTCCCACAGTGAAACGCCAGGTGGTGGAGGTCGGCTTGTCCACGCGCGGGATCTCCCACGTGCGGCGCGCGAAGTTGACGGCCGTCGGTGCGGCGTAACCGTGGTGCGTGCCGACCGGGTTGTAGTAGCTGTCGGCCGACATCATCAGCCCGAACGACGCGCTCTGGAACGGATAGCCCGCAATCTGCCGTGCAGCCTCGCGCTGGCTGTACAGCATGCTGCCGCGCAGGCGGATGTCCTCGCTGAGGTCGAAGCTGCCATCGACGAACAGCGAGCGGCTCTCGAGCGGCGTGCGCAGATGGGTCTGCTGGTTGGGATTGCTCTTGTCGGCGGTGGAGCCAGCCGGATCGCCCGCGCTGGTGCCGGTATTGGTGTTGAGCGCATGGAAGTTGCCGATGTCGCGCCAGTCGGCGCCGGCATCGAGCACGCGATTGCCGCCCAGGGGTGCGGGAAGATTGATCACGCCCCACTGGCTGACCGTCGTCCATCCGCGCGTGGGATGCCACTGGCCCTGCGGATAGGCCGAATACGGCCGGTCGGCGGCCATGACCTCCTCTTCCTTGCGATACTCCACCGCAGTGGTCAGCGAGCCGCGGTCGCCGTTGAAACCCAGTACGAAGTCGGCGCGGGTGATCTTGCCGTCGCCCTCGTCGTACTGGCCGTGATAGAGCTGCGCCTGCGCGCCCTCCACGCCCGAGCGGGTGATGATGTTGACCACGCCGGCGATGGCGTCGGAGCCGTAGATCGAGGAGGCGCCGTCCTTCAGCACCTCGATGCGTTCGACGGCGGCGGTAGGGATCAGCGAGATGTCCTGCAGACCGCTGGTACTGGCGCCGATGCGCTGGCCGTTCACCAGCACCAGCGTGCGCGCGGTGCCGAGGTTGCGCATGTCGATGAACTGTCCACCCACATTCTCGCCGGACGACAACGGCATGGCGCGGCTGATCGCCGGTGCACCGGTGGCGGAGATGTTCTGCAGGATGTCGGCGATGGACTGGAAACCCTGTCGCTCGATGTCGTCCCGGCTGATGGTCAGCACCGGCGCGGCGCTCTCCATGTCGACCTGGCGGATGCGGCTGCCGGTGACCTCGATACGGTCCAGCGTGGTGGGGTCCTGCGTGCTGTCCTGGGCGGCCGCGGCGCAGGTGTACATTGCGGTGGCGGCGAGTGCCACGCGGATGGCCTCGCGCAGTGGGCTGTGCTGCAACGTCATGGGAAGGCTCCGTGATGGGTGGAAGGCGCCCGCGCTGCGTCGGCGGGCTTCCGTCAGCATCACGAGTTCTTAACCCCGGGATTGCGCGCACCACGACGAAAACGATATGCGCGGCTTGATCATCCGGACCGGAGCCTCCACGCGGCGCGTGCAGCGATATCCCGGGCCACGACTTGCGCAGCGCCTGCACAACGCTCACGGGGGCGCGCCGCTAGCGTCATGCCTTCCATTCACGCTTGGGAGTCGCCATGGTGCGCAGTGCATTGCGGGCCGTCTGCTGGATCACGGGCATCGCCGCGTGCATGGAAGCCGATGCGGCGTGTTCGATGACGAGCGGAAGCGGGCGTGCGCCGTTGGTCGAGCTGTACACCGCCGAAGGCTGCAGCGAATGCCCCGCAGCGGATCGATGGCTGTCGTCGCTGGCGCCCCGGCCGCCAGGCCAGCGGCCCGTGCTGTTGGCACTGCACGTGGACTACTGGGACGACATCGGCTGGCCCGATCCGTTCGCCGCGCCGCTGCATGGCAGACGACAGGAGGCACGCGTCCTGCTTGCCGGCAAGCGCGTGGTGGTGACGCCCCAGGTGATGATGGGTCGACACGTGTTGGTCGACTGGCGTGATGCCGGCGCGTTCTCGAGGCTGCTGGCGGCGGAGCGGTCCCTGCCGCCGGGCATCGATCTCTCCCTGGATGTCATGCGCGGAGAGGGCGAACTGCGGGTCGCGATCGGCGCACGCACGCGGAAGGCGACCGCCTCGTCACCGCTGCTGTGGCTGGCCCTCTATCAGGACGGGCTGAGCCGCCGGGTGACGGCCGGCGAGAACGCCGGCAGGCGGCTGCAGCACGACCGGGTGGTAAGACACCTGCAGGGGCCATGGCAAGTCCTTGGCGACACACATGCCAGCGAGGCCAGCGTGCCGCTGCCTGCGGATGCGGACATCGACGCGATGGGCCTGGTGCTGTTTGCCGAGTCGTCCCTGACCGGCGAGGGACTGCAGGCGATGGAATTGCCGCTGTCTGAATGCGGGGAGGAATGAACGCGCGCATCCTCCCGTCGTCATCCGGACGCCGGGCCGCGCAGCACGCGCGCGGCGGCGAATGCGCAGGGTGTGCCCACCAGCGCCATGTGCGCAGCCAGGTGCGCCAGCTGGTTCCATTGCCACGCAGGCCATTGCCCGTTGCCTGCGGCGGAGAGCGGCACCACCACGTAGGTCATCGCCAGATAGAGCGCTGCACCGTAGAGCGGTCCGAACAGCCAGGGGCGACGGGCCAGTGCGGGCCAGATGCGCGCCACCCGATAGCAGGTCCACGCCATCACCAGCACGATGCCGTAGTGCGACAGCGCGCCGAGCACGGCTGCAGGCGCGCCGACCGAATAGGCTTCGCGTCCCAGCCACCCCGAGGCGATGGATTGCAGGATGCGCACCGGTGGCAGCCCTTGGGCACCCCAGAAGGCGAAGGCGTACAGCAGGTCGAGCGAGCCCGCGACGGCGGCGGCGAGGAACAGGGTGGGGGCGACGGCACGGCGGAAGAAGGAAGGTGTCATGTGCATGCGTATGGGGCATCGGGGCTGCGATTGAACGCAGGGCGTGCGCGCATGCACAGATCCAATTGCGTCCCCGCCGCACGGGGCCATGCCGACGCGGATTTCAGCGACGCAGCACGCGTCCGCACGCCCAGGCGATCGGTACGCCGATCAGGCCGGCACACGCCAGCAGGCATACCAGCACCCCGTCGGGTCGGGACGGTGCGCCGCCCTCCACCGCCAACAAAGGGACGGCCACATGGAACACCGCCACGTACATCGACGCGCCGAACAGGGCGCCGACGCGCAACGGGTGTCGGCGCAGCGCGGCATGGCGCTTGAACGCGGCCAGGTACAGATGCGCCAGCAGCCACACCAGCGCGGTGTAGGCCAGCACTCCGAACAGGGCGGTGGAGGTGTCGCCGTCGTAGGCGGCGCGGCCGAGGAACCATGCGGCGATGGACTGCGGGATGCGCAGCGGGTCCACGCCCTCGGCCGCCCAGAACAGGACTGCCACGCCGAGGTCCAGCACCGCGCCAGTGACCGCCGCGAGCAGCACCCAGGGCGTCCGGAGATGAGGGCGTTCGACGCCGTGGGCGAGCAGGACGGGCATGGCGGGACACCTCCGGCAGGGGAATTGGCTCTATCAACGCGCTTGGAAGTGGCACTATCAAGGTCCAATTCCATCGCTTGGAATAGGGCCAATCCACGCAGGGAGTTCTTCGTGCACGTGAACATGGATGGCCAGGGGCCTCTGCATGCCCAGCTGACCCGGGCGCTCAAGGCGGCCATGTTCGCCGGACGCCTGGGCGAAGGTGGCCGCCTTCCGGCCACGCGCCAGCTGGCGCGCGAGCTGGGTCTGTCGCGCAACACCGTCTTGGCCGCCTACGAGCAGCTGCGGGCGGAGGGCTTCGTCCGCGGCCAGGTGGGGTCGGGAAGCTTCGTCACGCCGCCGGTCAAGGCCGAGGCACCGCCGTCGTTCGCTCAAGTCGAGCGCCCCGCGCAGTCCGCATTCGCTCGCCGCGGCCGCCGTTTCCACGACCACGCCACCATGCCCGGGCGGGCCACGCCTGGCATGCGCTACGCCTTCTCCTATGGCGTGCCGTACACCAACCCCGCGCTCACCACCGCCTGGGCGCGCGAACTGGGCCGCGCCGCCGCGTACACGCCCCCCAACTACCCGATGACCCAGGGCCTGCCGGCCCTGCGCGAAGCGGTGTGCGACTACCTGGCGCGCCGTCGGGGCGTGCAGGCCGCCCCCGCGGACGTGCTCATCGTCGCCGGTACCCAGCAGGCCATGGCGTTGACCGCACGCGTGCTCCTGGACGTGGGCGAAAGCGCCGTGCTGGAGGAACCGCATTACACGGCGATGCGCGAAGTGCTGCAGATCCACGGCGCGCAGGTGGAGGCCGTGGAGGTGGACGCGCACGGGCTGCGCCTGGACCGATTGCCTGCTGCGCCGCCCAAGCTGGTGTGCGTGACGCCGTCGCACCAGTTCCCTTCCGGCGTGGTGATGTCGCTGGAGCGCCGGCTGGAACTGCTGGCCTATGCCAGCCGGCACGACTGCTGGATCTTCGAGGACGACTACGACGGCGAATTCCGCTACGACGCCCAGCCGCTGGCTGCGCTGCGCTCGCTGGACCGCGATGGCCGCGTCGTCTATGTGGGCACGTTCTCCAAGGCGCTGTTCCCCTCGCTGCGGCTGGGTTACCTGGTGATGCCGCCTGGCCTGCAGCGCGATTACCTCAACGCCAAGTGGCAGGACGACTTCGGCAGTTCCGCCATCGAGCAGGCCGCGCTGGCCAACTTCATGGCCGATGGCGGCTTCGAGCGCCATCTGCGCCGCGCCGGGCGCGCGCTGCTGGAGCGACGTGGCGCACTGCTGGCCGCGCTGTCGCGGGAACTGGGCGATGCGCTGCATGTGGCCGACTCGCGTGCCGGCATGCATCTCGTCGCGTGGCTGCGCAGGGCCGACCCGGAACAGGGGAACGCGTTGATCCTCGCCGCGCGCGAGAAAGGGCTGGATCTGTACTCCATCGAGCCGTACTACCAGCGTCGTCCCCTGCAGGCCGGGCTGCTGATGGGATTCGCCAGCATGTCCGTGGCCGAGATCGAACAGGCCGTGCAGGTGTTCGCCACCTGCATGCGCGAGCAGGGACTGGCCTGAGCGGTCAGCGTGCGCCCCACGCAGCAACCGGCGGGGCGAGCGCCAGCGCGATCCAGTCCAGCGGCGTCATCGCCAACATCAGCAGCGTCCAGCCATGGTGCAGGCCCAGTTTCAGCGCCGAATCCCACGGCGTGAGCCCCAGCGCGAAGCCCAGCTGCGTCGCCACGATGCCCCACAGCGACATCCCGCAGATCACCGCCGTCGCCACCAGCGCCAGCGCGGCCCGCGGCGCGCCCGCCGGCATGCCGGCCAAGCGCAGCACCACGATCACGTCCAGGGCCGCGAGCAGGGCCATCCAGCCCACCTGCCGGTGCAGGTAGAGGGCGGCCGTCACCCAGATCAGGACCAGGCTGGCGCCGCCGAGCAGCAACATCAGGGGGACCAGCCAGCGGGAAGGGCGACGCGTCGCGGGGGGCATGGGAACTCCGACAGGGCCGCCAAGGATAAGGCTTCGACCCGGTTCCCGGGGGTGGGGGCTACAATAGGCCGTCTTGCAGCGCCCCACGCGCGCCCCCATCTGGTCCGGCATGTATTCCCGCAGCAGCGAACCCGTCCAATTCTCCCGCGATTGCGCGGCCGTGCTGGTGCCGCAGGGCGAACTCGTCACCCTGCCGGCCGGCAGTTACGGCTACATCACCCAGGCGCTCGGCGGCAGCTACACCGTCTTCGTGGAAGGCAACCTGTTCCGCATCGCCGGCAAGGACGGCGACGCCATCGGCAAGGAACCCACCGAACCGCTGTCGCTGCCCGAGAACGCCAGCGACGACGAGGTCGAGGCACTGGTCTGGAACCAGCTGCGCACCTGCTTCGATCCGGAAATCCCCTTCAACATCGTCGACCTGGGCCTGGTGTACGAAGCCAACCTCAGCACCCGCGAGGATGGCCAGCGCGGCGTCGAAGTGAAGATGACGCTGACCGCCCCCGGCTGCGGCATGGGCGAGATCCTGGTCGACGACGTGCGCAGCAAGCTGGAAATGATCCCCACCGTGGCCGAAGCCGATGTCGAACTGGTGTTCGACCCGCCGTGGGGCCGCCACATGATGTCCGAAGCCGCCAAGCTGGAAACCGGCATGCTCTGAGCCCCCGGCTCGCCCTCTGCAGAACCCGTCAGGAAGGAAGAGATGAACGTGATGAACGCCGCCCCGTTGACCTACCGCGTGACCCGCAACGAGAAGGCCCGCACGGCCGCCGAGCGCGACGCCATCCTCGCCAACCCCGGGTTCGGCCTGCACTTCACCGACCACATGGTCGAGATCACCTGGGACAAGGCGCAGGGCTGGCACGATGCGCAGGTGCGCGCCTACGGTCCGCTCTCGCTCGATCCGGCCGCGTCGGTGCTGCACTACGGCCAGGAGATCTTCGAAGGCATCAAGGCCTACCGCCACGCCGACGGCTCCATCTGGACCTTCCGCCCCGACGCCAACGGCGCGCGCCTGCAGCGCTCGGCCGCGCGCCTGGCGCTGCCGCAGCTGCCGGTGAACGAGTTCGTCGAATCGCTGCGCCAGCTGGTCGCCATCGATGGCGACTGGGTGCCGTCGGCGCCGGAGACCAGCCTGTACTTCCGTCCCTTCATGATCGCCACCGAGGCCTTCCTCGGCGTGCGCGCCGCGCAGAAGGCCGGCTATTACGTCATCGCCAGCCCGGCGGGCGCGTACTTCGCCAAGGGCGTGGCGCCGGTGTCGATCTGGCTGTCCGAAGACTATGCACGCGCCGCCAAGGGTGGCACCGGCGCGGCGAAGTGCGGCGGTAACTATGCCGCCTCGCTGCTCCCGCAGCAGGAAGCGCAGGCGCAGGGCTGCTCGCAGGTGCTGTTCCTCGATCCGGTGGAAGGCAAGTATCTGGAAGAACTGGGCGGCATGAACGTCTTCCTCGTCTACAAGGACGGCCGCATCGTCACCCCGGAACTCTCGGGCAGCATCCTGGAAGGCATCACCCGCGACAGCATCCTGCAGATCGCACGCGACCGCGGCCACGCCGTCGAAGAGCGCAAGGTCTCCATCGATGAGTGGAAGCAGGGTGTGACCTCCGGCGACATCGTCGAAGTCTTCGCCTGCGGTACCGCCGCGGTGATCACGCCGATCGGCCAGCTCAAGGGCAAGGACTTCGCCGTCGGCGACCTCAACGCACCGGCCGGCGAGGTGACGATGGGCATCCGCAAGGAACTGACCGACATCCAGTACGGCCGCCTGCCGGATCGCCATGGCTGGTTGGTGAAGCTGCGCGACTGATCCGCGCCTGCGCACGAACGAGGACGAGGCCCGCCCCTGGCGGGCCTCGTCTTTTTTGTGGTGGTGCAATGCAAATGTGAGCTTGAGTCGCATCGCAGGTCCGCGTCCCAAGCGTGCATCCGCCCGTCGTTCCGCAGGCGCTACCCAACGCTCGAGCAATCCGGATTTCGCTGCAATCGTGATGCGATCAAGTGTGCTGTCCGTCACGGAATGGCGCAGGTTCGCTCCGTTAGCGTCTGGACGCGTCGTGCGTTGCACGGTGCGTCGTTCGGCCGAACGCGGCAGGCCAGCATGTCCTCCGTGCCCCCTTTTGCGTCCCGTCCGGACCTTTGCCGCGTTCGCGGTTTTTTCAACATTTTCGGGAGAAGCTGATGTCTGGATTTGCAAAGCGTGGTTCGCGAGTTCGCCTGCTGTGCCTGTCGTCTGCGGTGCTGGCATCGCTGTACGCGTTGCCGGCGATGGCCGGTCGCGTGGACATGAGCGGCCTGCAGGTGGAACAGCCGGGTGGCTACGACCGCTTCATCGTGAAGTACCGCGACGGCAGTACCGAAAGCACCAACGCGACGCAGCTGCAGCGCTCGCTCAGTACGGCCGCCAGCACCGGCGTCGCCAAGCGTGGTGGCCGCGCGCTGGGCCTGCAGAAGCTGCGCCGGCTGGCCGCCAGCGGTGCGGATGTCGTGCGCGCCGACCGCAAGCTGGACCGGGTGGAAGCCGAGTCGCTGATGCGCCAGCTGGCCGCCGATCCCAACGTGGAATACGTGGAAGTGGACCAGCGCATGTACGCAGTGCTGACGCCAAACGACACGCGCTTCTCCGAGCAGTGGGGCTTCGGCACCACGGCGGCGGGCATCAACGTGCAGCCGGCGTGGGACAAGTCCACCGGTGCGGGTGTGGTGGTGGCGGTCATCGACACAGGCATCACCAGTCATGCCGACCTCAACGCCAACCTCCTGCCCGGCTACGACTTCATCAGCGACACGTTCGTCTCGCGCGACGGCGACGGCCGCGACGCCAACCCCAACGACGAAGGCGACTGGAACCCGGTGGCAGGCGAGTGCTATCTCAACTCCCCGGTCGCGAACTCCAGCTGGCACGGCACCCACGTGGCCGGCACGGTGGCGGCGGTGACCAACAACGCCAGTGGCGTGGCCGGTACCGCGTTCGGCGCCAAGGTGGTGCCGGTGCGCGTGCTGGGCCGCTGCGGAGGCCTGACCTCGGACATCGCCGACGCGATCACCTGGGCCTCCGGCGGCACGGTCAGCGGCGTGCCCGCCAACGCCAACCCGGCCGAAGTGATCAACCTGTCGCTGGGCGGCGGCGGCACCTGCTCCACCACGTACCAGAACGCGATCAATGGCGCCGTGGGCCGCGGCACCACGGTGGTGGTGGCGGCCGGCAACAGCAACGTCAACGTGTCCAACGCCGTGCCGGCGAACTGCCCCAATGTCATCGCCGTCGCCGCCATCACATCGGCGGGCTCGCGTGCCAGCTTCTCCAACTACGGCACGGGCATCGATATCTCCGCGCCGGGGCAGAGCATCCTGTCCACGCTCAACAGCGGCACCACCACGCCGGGCAGCGCCAGCTATGCCTCGTACAACGGCACCTCGATGGCAGCGCCGCACGTGGCCGGCGTGGTCGCGCTGATGCAGGCCGCGGCGGACTCGCCGCTGACGCCGGCCGAGGTGGAAAGCACCCTGAAGAGCACGGCGCGTCCGTTGCCCGGCAGCTGCTCGGGCGGGTGCGGCGCCGGCATCGCCAATGCGGATGGCGCGGTGACGGCGGTGCAGGGCGGCGGTCCCGATCCGGACCCGGGCACGCAGACGTACACCAACGGCACCGACGTGAGCATTCCGGACAACAACAGCACCGGCGTGAGCAGCACCATCACCGTCTCCGGACGCACCGGCAATGCGCCCAGCAACGCGCAGGTGGCGGTGAACATCGTGCACACCTACATCGGCGACCTGATCGTGGACCTGATCGCACCCGATGGCTCGGTGTACGTGCTGCACAACCGCACAGGCGGCAGTGCCGACAACATCAACCAGACCTACACGGTCAACCTGTCCAGCGAAGCGCTCAACGGCAGCTGGCGCCTGCGCGCCCGCGATAGGTCCAAGAGGGATACCGGCTACATCAACAGCTGGAGCATCACCTTCTGAGGATTCCCCCGAGGGGACGCACAGGGACGTGCATGAGAAGCCCCGGCCTTGGCCGGGGCTTCGTTGCAAGAAGACATCCCGGGCCTGTCAGGCCGCCATGGCGCGCTGATGATATTGCGCGCCCGATCCACGCCTTGTCGCCGCATCGAAACGGGCCCGCCTCGCGCGGGCCTTTCTTTTGCGTACGAGAATGATGCGCGTACTAATAAAAAATTCGTGCTTTTCACGCATGCAGCACGTAAATGAATCTACAAAGCGCTGTCCACCGGTGGCTTCCGCTTCATGCGTGTATCCCGGCGATTACGTTTGAAACTCATGCGATGAAGTGTGGCTTTCATCGCTGATTCATGTGGTCGCGCTCCGCTAGCGTCGTCGTGCGCCATGCATTGCACGGCGTGTCGCCCGGTCGAACGCGGCAGTCCGCTACGCCCTTCTGTGCCAGTCCCCGCGCCCCGACCGGGCTCTTGCCGCATTCGCGGCTTTCAACCTTTGAGGGAGAGTCTGATGTCTGGAATTGCAAAGCGTGGTTCGCGTGTGCGCCTGCTGTGCCTGTCGTCGGCGGTGCTGATGTCCCTGTACGCGTTGCCGGCGATGGCCGGGCGTGTGGACATGAGCGGCCTGCAGGCGGAAGAACCGGGCGGCTACGACCGCTTCATCGTGAAGTACCGCGACGGCAGTACCGAAAGCACCAACGCGACGCAGCTGCAGCGCTCGCTCAGTACGGCCGCCAGCACCGGCGTCGCCAAGCGTGGTGGCCGCGCGCTGGGCCTGCAGAAGCTGCGCCGGCTGGCCGCCAGCGGTGCGGATGTCGTGCGCGCCGACCGCAAGCTGGACCGGGTGGAAGCCGAGTCGCTGATGCGCCAGCTGGCCGCCGATCCCAACGTGGAATACGTGGAAGTGGACCAGCGCATGTACGCAGTGCTGACGCCAAACGACACGCGCTTCTCCGAGCAGTGGGGCTTCGGCACCACGGCGGCGGGCATCAACGTGCAGCCGGCGTGGGACAAGTCCACCGGTGCGGGTGTGGTCGTGGCGGTCATCGACACCGGCATCACCAACCATGCCGACCTCAACGCCAACCTCCTGCCGGGCTACGACTTCATCAGCGACACGTTCGTCTCGCGCGACGGCAACGGCCGCGACGCCAACCCCAACGACGAAGGTGACTGGAACCCAGTGGCGGGCGAGTGCTACAGCGGTTCGCCGGTGACCAATTCCAGCTGGCACGGCACCCATGTGGCCGGCACGGTGGCGGCGGTGACCAACAACGCCAGTGGCGTGGCCGGTACCGCGTTCGGCGCCAAGGTGGTGCCGGTGCGCGTGCTGGGCCGCTGCGGCGGCTACACCTCGGACATCGCCGATGCGATCACCTGGGCCTCCGGCGGCACGGTCAGCGGCGTGCCCGCCAACGCCAACCCGGCCGAAGTGATCAACTTGTCGCTGGGTGGCGGCGGCACCTGTTCCAGCACCTACCAGACCGCGATCAACGGCGCCGTCGGTCGCGGCACCACGGTGGTGGTGGCGGCCGGCAACAGCAACACCAACGTGTCCAGTTCGGTTCCCGCCAACTGCCCCAACGTCATCGCGGTGGCGGCGACGACCTCGGCCGGTTCGCGTGCCAGCTTCTCCAACTACGGCACGGGCATCGACATCTCCGCGCCGGGGCAGAGCATCCTGTCCACGCTCAACACCGGCATCACCACGCCGGGCAGTGCCAGCTATGCCTCGTACAACGGCACCTCGATGGCAGCGCCGCACGTGGCCGGCGTGGTCGCGCTGATGCAGGCCGCGGCGGCCTCGCCGCTGACGCCGGCCGCGGTGGAGAGCACGCTGAAGAGCACGGCGCGTCCGTTGCCCGGCACGTGCTCAGGTGGGTGTGGGGCGGGCATCGCCAATGCGGACGGCGCGGTGACGGCGGTACAGGGCGGCGGTCCCGATCCGGACCCGGGCACGCAGACCTACACAAACGGCACCGACGTGAGCATTCCGGACAACAACAGCACCGGCGTGACCAGCACCATCGCCGTGTCGGGACGCACCGGCAATGCGCCCAGCAACGCACAGGTGGCGGTGAACATCGTGCACACCTACATCGGGGACCTGATCGTGGACCTGATCGCACCTGATGGTTCGGTGTACGTGCTGCACAACCGCAGCGGCGGCAGCGCCGACAACATCAACCAGACCTACACGGTCAACCTGTCCAGCGAAGCCCTCAACGGCAGCTGGCGCCTGCGCGCCCGCGATCGCGCCAGCGTCGACACCGGCTACATCAACAGCTGGAGCATCACCTTCTGAGGATTCCCCCGAGGGGATGTACAGGGAGGTGCAGGAGGAACCCCGGTCTTGGCCGGGGTTCTTTTTTGATATGTGACAAAGGATAACGAAGACGCAGGCAAGCGGGAGCGTGCGTCGATCGGAAAATTGGTGTATCTAAAGAGGGGGCGATGAGTACACGCCTGCCCCTGGATGTTGTGCGGGAAGGTTGCTCGACAGGAGGTCGCAACATGCTGCTCAACCCGTTTCTTGCACTGACAGCGATGACCATAGTGCTGTCGATCGCGAGCTGCATATCCCCGGCTTCGCCTGATTCAAGTTTTCTCGCATCGCGGGCGAGAGAGGGTGAGTGTCGCGGCGAATCCAAGGTCAATGCCATGGAAAGAGACGCAGACTGTGGGACTAGCGCGATCACCGACCCACCGCTTGCTGACATGGCCTGCGCAGGTCATTTGCCGGAGCACCTTGTCGAGTTCCTAAGGAGCATGCCTGATACGCATCTTTTCCTTAACGCTTCGGAACGGGAAGAGATCGCCGGGTCACCCCAAAGCTTCAAGGTGGTTAGCGGGTTAGGTGAGCGCCCGGATGTGGTCGCCGTGATCTCACATTCCAGCCTTTTCTGGATTCGTTCTTTTGAAGGGCCGGACCCGAACGTAACTGTCTACATGGTGTACGGCCCTGATTGCGACGCTTCGTCGGCTTTCGGTGGATTTCCCGCTAAGCGTAAATGTCGTTCCGAGGATAGCTATCTCCGTGATTTCACTTTGTACCTTGTCAGCAAAGGGCGGCCTCCAGAGGATGTGACTAGCACGCTGATGCCTCCGTTGCCGCGTATGAGCAGGAAGGAACAGCTCAGGTATGGTGTGTATCTACGGCCAGAGGGTGAAGCGAGTGAGGCGGACATCAAGCTGGATGTGAGTAGGCTTGTACGCACTCCGGTGCTTCGCTGGGTGATGCGACCAGTTCAAGAGGGCGACTACGAGCCGCCCGACATGCCTGCATCGGATCCACGGGCATTCATTGACTACTACTGGGGCAACAGGAACGTTGCCCACTTTGGCTTCTTGGTATGGAACGGGAGGCGCATGGAGTTGCGCGAGACCGTGTCGGAAGCGTTGTGGCCCTGCCGTGTCAGTGGTCCCCAGTCGCGTAACTGCGACGCGGGGTATGACGGCAGCGCCGACCGGTATCTAACTCGCGTAGCCACAGAACGGCCAGGAGGGCCAGATGACGAATCCACATCCCACCATTGAGACGGACATCGACATCCGCATGGCGGCGGATAGGGTGATCGAGCATCTTCGACAAGGACGGTATGAGGCGGCATTTCAAGTTCTCGATAGGGAGCGCGCGGATGAGCGGCGAGTGGTGCAGGAGTCGCTGGATCGCTACGTTGTAGCGGGGGCGCGAATTGAGCTCGATCAAGCGCGTCGTGTCGCCGCGCCGGAAGCGATACCAGTGCTCGAACGCCTGCATCAGGCGGCCGGTCCGCCTCGTATGCCTGAGTACAACCACATGGATGCGAATTCACCGAATGAGCTGGTTGGATTGACGCAGGAGCAGAAGTACGACGTCTATGCCTCCATCGTCGAGACGCGCGGCAATCAGGCAGCATTCAATGCTCTGCGAAACGAGCAGAGCGTGATACTTGGGCTCAGGAAGGAAACCTCAACTGTGAGGTCTATGGATGATCCCCGCATTCCTGGCGTCGAGGATCGTGAGTTGCGGCGCGGTACGGGCGTGTATGACGACCATATCGTGGTGCTGCGAAAAGACAGGGACGGGAATCGCCATTGGTTTCTTGCCGATCGCGCCAGTACGGAGCCGACAGCGCAGTACGATGCACATGCGCGCCCTGTACCGGGTCGAGAAAGTACGCCTTATGCTGACGTTCAATGGAGGCGCCCTCAGGGAGAGCGGGCCGATGGCGACGCGATTCCGGACCTGGGGCGACTAGCGGAGGGTTCCATTGAGATGCAGCGGGCCACGCATGCTGCCAGGGGCAACGCCAATGATTTTTCACTCAGGCCTACGCCCGAGCAAGTGAGAGAGCCACGAAGCGACAATCTTGTACAGCGAGACACCAACGGGGATGGGTGGTTCACGCAAGATGACATCGGCGGTGTTCAACAGCTGAATAATTCCTTCAAGATTCACGCGGGATCGCTCTACAACACAGACTCGGCCGGTTGCCAGACGATCCACCCTGGGGAGTACGACGAATTCATTGCCGCTGTTCAAGCGAATCGCCAACAAACCCGCTGGCAATACGTCCTCACGTCGACAGAAGGCGGCTTGTTTCACGACGTCAATCGGGGCGATGAGCGAGGGGCTGAGCCAGGGGAACAGGGACCCCACCAGAGGCCTGAGGCTCCCGCTGAGCATGGGCAACGCCAACGGCCGCCCCAGGCGGTTCATCTTGGCGATCCAGCAGTGGATGACTACCTTGCCGCCATCCTGTCGGGTGATCCCGCCGCGGCCGATCGTGCCGCCACCGAGTTTGCGCGCTCCGCCGAAGGCAGGCACATGGAGACACAGGGAAACCAATGGCTTGCCCAGCATCAAGCTGCCGAGCAGGCCCAGTCACAGGAGCGCCAGATGGCGCGCTGACTGTTGAGGTCCCCTCCACACGGAAGTAGAAAACCAAGGAGTAGCCATGGAAGACAGGATCGCAGTGTCCACCCCCACAATGCCGCCCGATGCCATCAAGGCATTGATGATGCTGCATGCCGACATGATCCAGCGCGAGACGCGCATGAGCGCAGCGATCAATGAGCAAGTGCAGTCACTGCGGCGGGAGGCGGGCCAGTTCCGTCGTGATCTGACCGCTATGGTGGAAGCAGCGGGCACGCGGATTGCGCAGGATGCCCGTGAAGCGGTTTCCCCCATCACCGCCGAATACGCCCATGCCGTATCCGCCACGTCGGCGCAATTGCATGGCGTGGGAAGGACGGTGGGGTTGTGGTTTGCCGCTATCGGCACGACCCTGTTACTGGTGCTGTGGGTGGCCTGGACGGTCCTGGGCTACTACCGCCGTGAACTGGCCGCCACGAAGGACGAGCTTCAACGCTATGAAGATGCCGTGCCGGTCGTGCAGGCCTTCTACGCTTCCGATGCGGTGATATGCGGCGGTGTCATCTGCACCCATGCCGATCCGGGCGGAATGCGAGTCGGTGACAAGGGCCAATATCGTGCGGCCAAGCCCAGGAGAACACCCTGAGCGTGCCGCACGGCTGTGGAGAGGATCGCGTCGCGATGAGCGGTAAGGTCCTGGCTGAGACCGGGGTTTTCTTCGTGCGGCGCCTGTCGGAGAAACGCGCGTAGGGGTGTACGGTCCAGTCGAGGAGCCGAGAGGCATTTAACATGTCCGCATTCGGCACCGTGCTGACGCACGCGGCCTGGCGCAGCAAACCCAGCTGGGCCGTGATCGCCACCGAAGACAAGGCCTTCGACCAGGCCATGCTGATCTACATGGCCGAGCGCGTCAACGCGCGCATCATCAAAGTGTCCGCCAGCCACGCGGTCTTCATGACGCAGCCCAAGGTGGTCGCCGACACGATGGCCGATCGCCCTGCGATGCACGGGCCTGAAGGAAGCAGAGCGCGACTCCGGAATCGAGCCGCAGGCTTTGGAGCCCGCCGACCACACGCGCCGGCCGAGGCTGGGTCCAGACCTAAACGATGCCCCAGCCCTGCCGCCGCGCGATAGTGAGGATTTCATCCTCGGCGGCCGCGCGCGTGGCGTGTAGCTCGCGGGTCACGACATGGATGGTGCAGGGCGCTTTCGCGCTCCTGAAGTTCGCTCTCGCCTGCACGTAACCCATGCCGAGGGCGTTCCGGCGTTCGGCAAATTCGATGCGCAGCGCAACGCCTGCTTCGCAAGCTTCTTTCGGTTCCATCATGGGCGCTCGTAGGCGCCGAGAGTGTGCGCGCAACCCTTCTACGCCCTTTCATGGGGCATGGCAAGGACAGACAAGGCGCCGAACTCTGATTGCAGACCGCGTGTCCGCGTGTCGATCCCGGGCGCGCAGTTTCGTCGAACAGGCTAGGGCGGTATCCCGGCAGCCAGTGGGGCGGCCGCCGCCACGGCACGATGAGAGACGACAATGACGACGAACGAAAAAGTGAAAGGCCCGGCTTCCTACTTTCCTTCGATAGAGAAGCAGTACGGCAAGCCGGTGGAACACTGGTTCAAGGTGCTGGACGCCATCAGCGACCGCAAGCACATGGAGCAGGTGGCCGTGCTGAAGTCGGAACACAAGATGGGCCACGGCCATGCGAATGCGCTGGTGGCGTATCACAAGGCGAAGCACGGGAAATAGGCCGCGGCCTGCGCGCAGCTGTCGCCCGGTCTGCCGCTGCGTCAATGTGTCATCGAGCCCAACCAGAGCCCTGCGCCGAACAAGGCCCAGTCGTTGATCACATGTGCGCCCGTGGAAACCCACAGGTTGCGCGAGAAGAGATAACCCAGGCTGAGCACCAGGCGGGCGCTGCCGATGATCAGCAGGCACTGCATCAGATCCCACTGGTAGGTCGGCAGATGCACCAGCGCAAACGGGATGGCCGACAGTACCCAGGCCAGCACCACCGCGGTGCGCCGCTGCAGCTTGAGGCGCGTACCCAGGCACCACAGCAGGGCGAGGAAGGGCAGGATGGTCAGCAACTCCTCGCCCAGCAGCTGCGGCACCATCGCCGCGAATGTCATCGCCCGCGTTGTCGCGTCCGCTTGGCCAAGGGATAGGAAAAGCGGATTGGCCGACCCGTGGTGCAGACTGGTCACCAGCGCACCCACCAGCAGCGTGACCACCAGGTTCAGCACGGCGATACCGACCATCAGCAGCACGTCACGCCCGGTCGGGCGATGGAACAGTGCCGTCCAGTGACGGCCAGCGACCAGCGCCAGCGCGGCCAGCGGTACCCCGCAGAACAGCAGGACCGGTATCCACATGCCCCAGGGTTGGGGTGGGTGTGTCCACGGTGCGGTCAGCAGATAGAAGGCGAGTGCGACGGCTGACAGCACCACCAGCCATTGCACCCCGGACAGACTGACCGGCGTGCCCGCGTAGAAGGGGAAGTCACGGCGATCCTGCGAACGGGAGGGGCGCATGGACGATTCCGGGTGGTGTGTGACTGGATTTAAGCACGAAGCCGTGCAATATGTGACACGACCTCCCGGCAGGCCGGGGGCTGCCAGGCAATGGACGGACCCATGGATTTCCTGAAGATCCTCAAATCATTCGAGGAGTTCGTCTACGAGGCGCTGACGTGGCTGGTGTTGTTGCCGCGCACCCTCTGGCGCATCGCGCGCTCCCCGCGCCGGATGACCGAGTATGCGGGTGCGCAGTTGGCCTCACAGAACGAGACGCGCTTCAGTGAGGCGATCAGTCCGCCGCTGCTGTTGATCCTGTGCGTGCTGCTCTCGCACTTCATCGACCTGGCCGTGCGCAGCCCGGCGCCAGAAACCGAGGTGGGATTGGGGGCCATGGTGCTGTCGTCGGAACAGAACCTCCTGCTCTATCGGACCATCGCGTTCGGCGTCTGGTCGCTGGCGGGTGCGGTATACCTGCTTGTGCGCACACGTCGGCCGGTGGACCGGGAGACCCTGCGAGCACCCTTCTACGAACAGTGCTACCTGGTGGCCCCGTTCGCCTTCACGATGTCGATATCACTGACCTTGCTCGCCCTGGACAGGACATGGGCGCTGCTTGTGGCGGTGGCGCTTTTCACGGCAGCGTCCCTCTGGTTCTGGCTGGCGCAGGCCGCATGGTTCCGTGCGCGAGCCTCCCTGGGCCTGTGGCGCAGCCTTGCGGCCGCCACACTGGTTCTGATTATTGGATCGGTCGTCAATGCCGGCGTGGGGCGCGCGCTGGGCAGTACGGCTGACGCGCCCGCAAGCGCCGCTCCGGATGCTGGAGCGACAACTCGACCCTCCGCCGGTTCGGCACACTCGTCGATGAGGATGGCGCAATGATGCGTTCACTGGGACCTTTCCTGCTCGCCCTATGGGTACTGCAAGAGCCCGCAGTGGCAACGCCCTCCTGGGGTGCCACGATGTCGCGGTCCGCAGGCACCCCGCCCAGCGAACTCAGGCCTGGCGAATGGGTGTGGGGAGGCGATGCCAAGGACATGGGGCCGATGGCGGTTGTCGTCAGCCTGACGGAGCAACGGGCCTACGCTTATCGAAACGGCATGCTGATCGCCGTCTCGACCGTCAGCACGGGCAAGCCGGGGCATGAAACGCCCACCGGTGTCTTCACCATCCTGCAGAAGGACAAGGATCACCATTCCAGCAAGTACAACAATGCGCCGATGCCATACCAGGAGCGGCTGACCTGGGATGGCGTTGCGCTGCACGCGGGCGGATTGCCCGGCTATCCGGAGTCGCACGGCTGCGTACACCTGCCCACCGAGTTCGCACGCCTGCTCTTCGACGCCACCACCATGGGCATGGTGGTGGTGATCGCCAAGGAAGGACTGTCGCCGGAAGATCTTGTCCATCCATCGGTCGCAAGTCCGATCGATCCCCGCACCGGGGCCGAGGATGCCGCGCCGTTGCTCGGGCCGCAGGAGCAGTTTCGGTGGGAGCCGCAGAAATCCCCCGGCGGTCCGCTGTCGATGGTGATGAGCACGGCAGACCGGCGCCTGTTCGTCTTCCGGAACGGCATCGAGATCGGACGGGCACGTGTGGATTTCCGGGATGGTTCGGCGCCGCAAGGTACACATGCTTACCTGGTTTCGGCCGCCAGTCCCGGGCAGCCGCCGACATGGCGCCGGATCGGCATTCCCGGCCGCGAAGACGAAGCGGGCCGGGACGTCGCGGCTCAGGACGCCGCGCGCGTCGTCGTGCCGCCGGCATTCAGTGCCGTGGTCCGGCCCCTGCTGCAACCGGGCGTCGTGCTGCTGCAGACCGACTTGCACGTGTTACCTGAAACCACTGGCCAGGCGCTCCAGGTACTCAATGCCGATGTTCCAGGCTTGTAAGCCGTGTGGATGGCAGGAGCGGATCTTCACGCTGCCGAGCGGGTGACGGCGCCATGCTCCGGTAGCCCCCGATATGGCATGGCGAGCACGGACACGTCCGCGCTCAGTCTGATGGCTGCGGGAAGGGGCAGGGCGCGGCAAGTACGCTCCGCCGCAGGGCAGTGATGTGTGTTTCATGTTCGACCCAGTACGCAACAACCGCATTCGAATTCCACCAGGAGAATCACCATGCGTATGCACCGTCGCTCCACCTGCTCCCTTGCCCTGCTCGCAGCTTCATTCGGCGCGTTGGCGCAAACCCCGCCCGATGTCGAGGATCTGGTCGGCGCACGCGGCGCTGGCGGCGAGACCCAGTTGCAATCACGCGGTTACGAGCAGCGCGATTCGAACACGGTGCGCGATCAACGCTTCACCTTCTGGTGGAACGCCAAGAGGCGACAATGCATCTCCGTCTCCACGATGGACGGGCGCTATGCATCCATCCAGGGCGTGCCGGCCGAGAACTGTGGAGCTTCGGGCGCGGCATCGTCGCAGCCTTATCCGTCGACCGACCGCGACCCCAACTCCCTGGTGCTGGTCTGCTACGGCGCCGGAACGCGCCCTACGGTGAAGAACGAATCCAACTATGTGTGGGACGACAAGCGCAACAAGTGGCATGAGGCCGAGTCCGTGCAGGCGACCACAGAAGGTTTCAGCAGCGACGTCCAGATCGAACTGTATGGCGACCATGGCCGCATCCACCTGGGTGCACCCCTCATTCCGCCGATCAACTCCCACGGCGACCATGGCTGGTGGGAGCTGGACAACCTGCAGGTCGGACCGGACCGCATCACGGCCAGCTATCGGCTCAATGGCATGAACAAGCCCCGGCTTACTGTCGACCGTCGATCAGGGCGCATCAATATTGAAGGGGGCACGACGTTCTCCGGGCAGTGCGACATCGGCAACTACGGTGGAGGTCAGCGCCGCTTCTAGGCTGGAAAGGCGAGCGTCGCACTGAAACAGCGCGGCGGCTCGCTCGCACGAAACCGTTAATGACCCACAACGAAGCTGCTGGTACGAAACCGCGTGTTCGACTCCTCCCGCCTCCCGTGACGACAGGGCCCCCATCAACGGGCCTTGTCGTCGCTGGGGTACGTGTGCCATGCGGCCTCCAGCCGCCTGTAACCGATTCATCGCCACGGTCTTGCGTACCTTCACCGGATCCCGGATCCGCCCGTTCATGACGAGCGGTGCGCCCGCCGGCGGCGACCGCACCGCGTGGATGGCGCAGCCGATGTCGAACTGCGCTTCCGAGTCGTGGACGCGGGCCGGGCGGTGAGCGCCGATCATCAAGATGGAGATCGGCAGTGGGTTGGGGTGAGCCTGCGAACCTAAGCGCGCGGAAACGCGATGGGGACAATGTGCGGCGGCATGTGGATGACGCGCAAGCCAATCCGGTGAAGTGGGCGTACAGTAGCCGTGGCTCATGCCGGCTGCGAGGAGCGCGCCATGTTCGATCCTGCGGATTTCAGGCTGGACGGCCAGGTGGCCGTGGTCACGGGGGCCGGGGCGGGCATCGGCCGCGCGATCGCCGAGACGTTCGCCGCCGCCGGCGCGGGCGTGATGGCCAGCGACCTCGACGCCGGCGCGGCGCGGGCAGTTGCCGACGGCATCGTGGCGCGTGGTGGCCAGGCGCTGGGCATGGTCTGCGACGTGACCCGCGAGGACGCACTGGAGGCACTGGTGCGGGAGACCGTCGCCCGCTTCGGCAAGCTCACGGTGCTGGTCAGCAATGCCGGCGGCGGCGGGCCGAAGCCCTTCGACATGCCCATGGCCGACTTCCGCCGCGCGTTCGACCTCAACGTGTTCTCGCTGTTCCGGCTGGCCCAGCTGGCCGCGCCGGAAATGCAGAAAGCCGGCGGCGGCGCGATGCTGGCGATCACCTCGATGGCGGGAGAGAACCGCAACAAGCGCATGGCCGCTTACGGGGCCTCCAAGGCCGCCACCAACCACCTGATCCGCAATCTTGCCTTCGACCTCGGTCCCCTGGGGGTGCGCATCAACGGCATCGCACCCGGCGCCACCCGCACCGCGGCGCTGGCGTCGGTACTCAACCACGACATCGAGCAGCGGATGCTCGCGCACACGCCCATCCACCGGCTGGGCGAACCGCAGGACATGGCCAATGCCGCGCTGTACCTGTGCTCACCCGCGGCGGCGTGGGTCAGCGGACAGATCCTCACCGTCTCGGGTGGTGGGGTCCAGGAACTCGACTGAGGAACAGGCCATGACGCATGCATTCGTCGCCGCGCTCGCACTCGTGCTGCTGGGCATGTCCGGGCCGTCACGCGCAGCCGATACGGCCCCGCCGAACGCTGCGCCCGATGCCGACGCATCCGACCCCCGCGCCCTGGGCTGGATGCAGGGCTTCCCGCCGCCGCCCGACAAGCGCCTGAGCGCGGCCGATGGGTCGTTCTTCCGCTTTCCCGCGCTGCGCTGGAGCGTGGTGCACATGCGGGAGTTCCTGCCCACGGTGGAGGTGTCGCGCGGGCTAGGGGCGCCGGTGCCGCTGCCGGTGGCGCTGGACGGCGCGATCGATGCGATCCGCTTCACGCCCACCGGGGCGCGCGCGCCGATGACCTGGAAGGCATCGCTGGCGGCCAACTACACCGACGGTCTGGTGGTGCTGCATCGCGGCCGCGTGGTGTACGAGTTCTATGCCGGCGAGCTGCGCGAGGACCGCAGCCATGCCGCGATGTCGGTGACCAAGTCGTTGACCGGTACCCTGGCCGCAATGCTGGCCGCCGAGGGCGTGATCGACCCGGCGGCGCCCGTGACGCGCTACGTGCCGGAGCTCGCGGGGTCGGCGTTCGCGGATGCGCGCGTACGCGACGTGATGGACATGACCACCTGCCTGCGTTACAGCGAGGACTACGCCGATCCGGAAGCGGAAATCTGGGAGTACGCCAAGGCCAGCAATCCATTGCCGCAGCCTGGTGCGGAGGTGGTGGGGACGGCGGCCTACCTGCGCACGCTGCAGCCCGAGCCCGGATGCCGGGTGGGCGAGGCGTTCGCCTACAAGACGCCGAATGCCGACGTGTTGGGCTGGATCGTCGCGCGCGCGTCCGGCACGTCGGTCGCAACCCTGCTGTCGGAACGCATCTGGCGCCGGATGGGGATGGAGCAGGCCGGCTACTTCCAGGTGGACGCGACCGGCATGCCGGTGGCCGGCGGTGGCTTCAGCGCCGGCTTGCGCGACATGGCGCGCTTCGGCCAGCTGCTGCTCGACGGCGGGAGCTGGAAGGGCGAGCAGCTGATTCCGCGCGCGGTAGTGGAGGACATCCGCAAGGGAGGAAGTCGCGCGGCATTCGCGCGTTCCGGGCATCCGGGCCTGGCCGGCTGGTCGTATCGCGACATGTGGTGGGTCACCCACAACGCCCATGGCGCGTTCGCGGCGCGCGGCGTCCACGGCCAGACCCTCTACATCGACCCGAAAGCGGAGATGGTGATCGTGCGCTTCGCGTCGCACCCGCAGGCGGGCAATGCCGCCAATGATGCGACGTCCCTTCCCGCCTATCAGGCATTGGCCGATCACCTGCTGTCCCGCGACGGTAAGTAGGCGGCGCCTGCGCCCATCGATGCAGTGCGACGCGTGGGGGCGCCGCATCCTCGGCTGACGGGCCGGCGAACCCCCGTCTCACGGGGGCCGGAGGGGGCTGGTCGCCGACGACGGACACGTCGGACGCCGGATACCGAGCCGAAGCGGACGTCTTTGCATGTCAGGTGCGGGCGATGGACACGCCACCGTCGACGAGAAAGGCCGTGCCGGTGATGAAACTCGACGCATCCGATGCCAGATGCAGGACGGAGCGTGCGATCTCTTCGGGCAAGGCCATGCGCTTCAACGCATGGATGCCCTCCACGAAGGCCTGCACTTCCGGCGTGGCGTCCGGCGCATGGGTGAGGCTGGCGGGCGTGTCGGTGCCTCCGGGGAGGACGGCGTTGACCCGGATACCTTTCGGGCCGTACTCGGCCGCCAGGGCCTTGACCAGGCCGATCTGTCCCGCCTTGCTGGCGGCATACGCCGCCATGCCGGGAAGGCCGGCCGTGTAGCCAACGAAGGAGGACGTGAAGATGAGTGAGCCGCCGCCGCGCGCCAGCATGGCGGGCAGCTGATACTTGGCGCCCAGGAACGCGCTGGCAAGGTTCGTATCGAGCATCTCGTGCCATGCGTCGAGCGACATCTCCGTGATGGGCTTGATCTCTCCCACCATCCCTGCATTGTTGAACGCAACGTCAAGGCCACCGAAGCGGTCGACGGCCGTGTCGACCAGGGCCTTGGCTACCTGCTCATGCTTGATGTCGCCCGGCACCGCGATCGCTTGCCCGCCCTCCGCTTCGATGTCACTGACAAGCGCGTCGAGTTCGGCGGAACGACGTCCGCTCACGACCACACGCGCCCCTTCTCTCGCGAACAGCCTGGCCGTCGCACGTCCAATGCCGGAGCTGGCCCCGGTGACGATGGCCACTTTCTTCGCCAGTACATCCATCTGCAACTCCCGTGTTGTTGTGTCGGGAGAATCTATCGGCTCGTGTCACACGCCGATATCCGCTTCTTGCGCTCGCAACCGGCATGCGGATACGCCTGCTGATGTTGCACGCCGTGTCGACATGCACGGGCAGGCCTTCGGGTCCACACAGGCCAATCCGGTCCGGGGGTTGCTTCGGTTTCGCACGTCGCCACTGGCCGATGGCAGGCATCCGTTGAAGATGGGGCTGCGGGCGCGAATCTCCGCGATGCAGGGCGACGTGTTCGATGCCCCCCATCTCCCATTGCGACAAGGCCTGCATCCGCGGGCCTTGTCGTTACCGAGGATGGGCGACATCCAGCCTCACGCCGCCTCGAGCCGATTCGCCGCCACGTTCTTCCTGACCTAGAACAGGTTCCAGCCCCGCACGTTCATGGCGATGTCCGCCGGCAGCGACTGCACTGCGCCGATGGCGCCGCCGATACTGAAAACTCCGCGTTTGGGCCAGGGAAGTGGGGTGGGCGGAGCGCACCGGTCATCACGAAGGTCTTGTCCGGGATGGAGAGCCACTCGTGGCCCGTCTGCACCATGCGGCCGGAGCCGTGGGTGACCTGCGCGTGGCGGGTCGGCTGCGTGGCGATTCAGCTCGTGACAGGTATGCTGCCTTCCCTTCCGGCCTGTTTGCCCTTTGCCCAGGCCGCGACACGGCCCGGCGTGACCCGGTATTCGGCCATCGCAGCCCAGTGGACCCTCGTTGAAAGCAAGCCCTCTCCAATGGAAAACAGACTGGTGCTTCGAGCAGAGCCAGCAGCGACGGCACTACGTCATTGAGCCATGGCTCGATGGCCGCCGCGTGGGTCGTGCCCATGGGTGGTTCGAGTCGGGCGAGCGCTTTGTGCTGGAGAAGATCGAGATCGATTCCAGACAGCGCTCTCGCGGCTATGGCAGTACGGTGATCGAACGGCTGCGACAGAAGGCGCGTGACGAGGGATGTCGCGAGCTTGTGATCAACAATGTGCGCGCCAGCAACCACCGGGCCATCTCGCTCTATGAGGCGCTGGGTGCGAAGGCCGTCCCGCTGTCGTCAAGCCTCTGCGCATTCGCCATTTCACCGCCGTAGGCCCATGCCGACACAGGGTCGGGCCAGGCTTTCAGCGTAGGCGCCGGAGAACGATTCCCTCTCCGTGAAAGCACAGGCCCGCATCAGCTGGCCTCATTGCGGCTCCTGCGTCCGTCGGTCGGTATCACACCGCCTCGAACCGGTTCGCCGCCACGTTCTTGCGTACCTTCGCCGGGTCCCAGATGCGGCCGTTCATGGCGATGTAGACGCCCGTCGGCAGCGACTGCACCGCGCCGATGGCGCAGCCGATGTTGAACTCCGCGTCCGAGCCGCGGAAGCGGGCCGGGCTGAGGGCGCCGGTCATCACGATGGTCTTGTCCGGGATGGAGGCCAGCACATGGCCCGTCTGCACCATGCTGTCGGTGCCGTGCGTCACCAGCACGTGCTTCGTCGGCTGCGCGGCGATGGTGGCGCGGATCAGCTCACGGTCCTCGTCGGTGATGTGCAGCGAATCCTTGCGCAGGATCGGGATGACCGTGAAGCGGAACGTCACCCCCAGCTCGCGCAGGATCATGCCGATCTGCGGGTCGCCGATCTGGTAGTCGGATTTGTCGTCGAAGTAGATCTTGTCGATCGTGCCACCGGTGGTGACGATCAGCAGCTCGTCCATCTCTGTGCTCCTGCCGGCGTTCACGGCGCGCCTGGCGTTGTGTCCGGGGGTGTCAGGCGGTACGCCTCGCCGTAGTGCCGGCAGATCATGTCTTCCAGTCCCGGCGAAGGCGGTGCGACCACCACGCGATTATCGCCGCTTTCCCGCAGGAACGTGCATTGCGCGTCCCCGCGACCGTCTTCGTCGTACGTGGCGCCACTGCCGTCCACCTGCGCCCGCAGGTCCTGGTTGCCGTCGCCGAGCGGCAGCGACCGCACGGCATCCAGCTTCCACATCAGATAGTTCCAGCTGCAGCAGCTGCTGCGCCCGGCCTGCACCAGCCACCCGTCGATGAACTGCAGCTCGTAATAGCCACCGCTGAAGAAGTGCTGCAGCGTCCGCGTGGCCGGGTCGACCCGGTAGACATCGCCCTCGCAGTTCGGCCCCGCACCGCACGCGCCGAGGATCTCGATCTCATGCAGGCCGTCACCGTCCAGATCCACCAGACTGGCATTGCCCATCGGGGTGTACTCCGTTTCCTGGTCGATCTCCAGGCGGTCGCAGGTACGTCCGGCGTCGCACGCGAGCTCGACGATGTGGCGACGCAGCGCTGGCGAAGGGCATTCCGTCCGCACGGTCAGTACGCTGCCATCGCGATTCTCCACGCGCGCCGGTTCGACGGGTTCGCACACCGCGTCCTGCGCCCATGCGCACGGCGCCAGCGCCCAGAAGAACAGCGCCACCACGCAGCGCATCATCCCTTCCTGCCGAACCGCTTGGCGAACGCCGGCCAGCTGGTGGCCAGCACGATGCCGACCGACAGCACGATGCCCGCCCAGGCGAAGGGCGCCTTCACCGGATCGGCCCAGGCCACCATCACCGCATGTGAGAACCAGAACAGCGCGAACACGCCGGCCCAGAATGCCGCCGTGCGCCGGCGGGCCATCACGCCGATCATCAGCAGGATCGGCGGCAGCGCGAACACCAGCAGCGCCAGCGTGTACTGGCGGTCGCCGTAGAACCAGACCGCGTACAGGACGGCCAGCAGCTGCAGCAGGCCGGCCAGGACCAGGCGCGAGCGTTCCATCAGCGCACCTCCAGCCGACGCGCGATGTCAGCCACGCGCCGGCCAAGCGCGCGCGCCAGCGCGGCTTCCTCGTCGCTGGGCTGCGGATCGTCCTCGCCACCGGCCACATGGCTGGCGCCGTACGGCGTGCCGCCGGTGCGCGTGCTGCTCAGCTGCGGCTCGGTGAACGGAATGCCGACGATCACGCAGCCGTGATGCAGCAGCGGCACCTGCATGGACAGCAGCGTGGATTCCTGCCCGCCGTGCTGGGTGGCGGTGGAGGTGAACACCGCCGCAGGCTTGCCCACCAGCGTGCCGCTGGCCCACTCCGCGCCCAGCCCGTCGATGAAGTGCTTCACCGGCGCGGCCATGTTGCCGAAGCGGGTGGGGCTGCCGACGATCAGGCCTGCGCACTCGGCCAAGTCCTGCCGGTCCACGTACGGCGCGCCGTCCTCGGGGACGGGCGGTGCCGCCTGCTGGGTCACCGCGGCCACAGGCGGCACGCTGCGCAGGCGCGCGGACATGCCGTCGACTTCGCCCACGCCGCGTGCGATCTGCCGCGCCAGCCTGGCCACGGAACCGCCGCGGCTGTAGTAGAGCACCAGGATCTCGGGCATGGGCCGTCTTCGTCGTTCGGGGAGCGCCTAGTATCGGCGATGTCGCCTCCATGACGCATCGGTTACCCTTCCGTCCATGGAGCCCCTGGACTCGTTGAACCGCTGGACCGAACGCGTGCGCGACCGTGCGCGTATGGGCACGTTCTTCCGCTTCCTGGCCAAGCGCTTCCTCGACGACCGCCTGTTCCAGGCGGCCGGTTCGCTGGCCTACACCACGCTGTTCGCGCTGGTGCCGCTGGCGATGGTGGTGTTCGGCGTGCTGTCGGCGTTCTCCACGTTCCAGGAATGGAGCGACCAGCTGCGCGACTACATCTTCGCCAACTTCCTGCCGGGCGCGGCGGCCAGCCTGAAGGTGAAGCTGGACGGCTTCCTGGCCAACACCGGCAAGCTGACGGCGGTGGGCGTGATTGCGCTGGTGGTGTCGCTGCTGATCACCCTCAACAGCATCGAGGCCACCTTCAACCGCATCTGGCGCGTACGCAGTGCGCGGCCGAAGCTGTCGCGCTTCCTGGTGTACTGGACGGTGCTGACACTAGGCGCGCTGATGGCGGCGGCCTCGCTGGCACTGTCGGCGCGCTTCTACGCGTTGCCGGTGTTCGCCACCAGCGGTGGCAAGTGGCTGCAGGCGCTGTCGTTGAGCGTGGCGCCGGTGCTGATCGAACTGGCGGCCATCGTGGTGATCTACCGCGTGGTGCCGCATCGGACCATCAAGTGGCGCTACGCCGTGGCCGGCGCGCTGCTGGCCACCGTGTTGCTGGAACTGGCCAAGTGGGGCCTGGGCGTCTATCTGGGCAGTTTCAACACCTACCAGAAGATCTACGGCGCGGTGGCGGCCGCGCCCATCCTGCTGCTGTGGATTTTCCTGTGCTGGGTGGCGGTGCTGCTGGGTGCGTCGCTGGCGTCGGGCATGGCGGCGTTCCGCTACCAGCCGGTCGCGCTGCGCCTGCCGCTGGGCTACGAAATCTACGGCCTGCTGCGCATGCTGGGCCGCTTCGCGCAGGCGCGTGCGCAGGGCAGGGGGCTGCACAGCGACCAGATCCTGGCGATGGAGCCGATGCTGACCGATTCGCTGATCCAGCAGATGCTGGGCCAGTTGGCCGAAATCAACCTGCTGCGTCGCGACGAGGAAGGCGAGTGGCTGCTGGCGCGCGACCTGGACGACCTGACGCTGTGCGACCTGTACGAAGCCTGCCAGCTGCGCATTCCCGTCGCCGAAGCGCACCTTCCTTTCCATGACGATGCGCTGGGATGCGCGGCGCGGCGCGCGCTGGACGACCTGCGTGTGCCCCTGCGCGAACTGCTGAAGAAGCGCGTCAGCGACCTGTACGTCGAATCCTCCCAGGAGCCTGCATGAAGTCCGTTCCCTCCCTGTCGCTGGCGGTCGTGCTGTCGCTGGCCGCCTGCAATGCCGGCTCCGCGCCCTCGGAAGCGGCACAACCGGCCATCGAGGCCCACGTGCAGGATGTCGATCCCGACGCGGAGAAACCCGCCGAGCGGACAGCCGAGACACCGACCCTGCAGGTGAAGACGCTGGATGGCGCCGACTACTCATTGGCCGCGCATCGTGGCAAATGGGTGGTGGTGAACTTCTGGGCCACCTGGTGCGCGCCGTGCCTGAAGGAAATGCCGGACCTGTCGGCGCTGGACAAGGACAACGACCACATCGAGGTGATCGGCCTGGCCTACGAGGAAATCGAGGCGGACGAACTGAAGGCATTCCTGGAGGAGCGCCCGGTCGTCTACCCGATCGCGATCCTCGACGTGTACAACCCACCCGCGGACTTCGCCACGCCGCGCGGCCTGCCGCTGACCTACCTGATCGCGCCGGACGGCAAGGTGGCCAAGCAGTTCCTCGGTCCGGTGACGGGCAGGGAGATCGAAGCGGCCATCGCCGCGTCGGGCGGGCCGAAGGCCGGGGCCTGATGCCCGCTGCGCGCTTTCTGGTCACCGGCAAGGTGCAGGGCGTGTTTTTCCGCGCCTCCACGCGCGAGCGCGCACTGGACCTGGGCTTGCGTGGCCGGGCCACCAATCTTGCCGACGGCGGCGTGGAAGTGATCGCAGAAGGCGATGCCGCGGCGCTGGACGCGTTGGCAGCGTGGCTTCACCACGGGCCACCGGCTGCGCGCGTCGAATCGGTCGTGCGCGACGCGTGGACGGGACCGGTAAACGACGGCTTCGTCACCGGCTGAGGCTTCATTCCCCCGCTTCGTGCAGCCGCAGCGCGCGTGCGGTCTGTGCTTCGTCCAGCGGCGGCGGTCGCGCGATCACCGCCTGCCTGGGTTCCTTCCAGCCGGGGATCTTGCGTGCGCCCGCCTGGATGCCCTTGGCAGCCAGGCCGGCGAGCACCGGCACGATGCCCCCGTTCTTGCCCAACTGCTCAAGGCTGGTCGGTTCGCGCCAGCTGCGTTCGAACGTGCCGGGTTCCACCTCGATGGGATTGCGGAAGCGGTACAGGTCCACGACTTCCTCCGGCTCGGGCCGGACGGTCAGCGTTTCCAGGGTGGTCGCCGACGGGTCTTCCGCGCCGGCGGGGTCCTGCGCCAGCGCAGGCGTCGCCGCCAGCCACACCGCGGCCATGAAGGGCAGGCGCATGGTCAGCCGCCGCGCTGCGGCTTGATCGGCTTGAGCACGCCGTAGCGCTCCTTGTGCAGCTTGCCGCGCAGCGGCGGCAGGCCCAGCGGTTCCACCGGTACACGGGTGTCGGGCAGGCGGTCCAGCAGGTCGCGGATCATCGTGAGGCGACCGACGCGCTGGTCGTTGAAGTCCACCAGCGTCCACGGGGCGTTGGCCGTGTGCGTGGCCTTGAGCATCGCTTCGCGCGCGGCCGTGTAGTCGGCGTACTTCTCGCGCGCCTTCAGGTCGATCGGCGACAGTTTCCAGCTTTTCAGCGGTTCGTCCGCACGCTCGGCGAAGCGCTCTTCCTGCTGGGCCTGGTCCACGCACAACCAGTACTTGAACAGCAGGATGCCATCGTCGGTGATGCCGCGTTCGAATACCGGTGCCTGCTGCAGGAAGCGCTGGTACTGCTCGTCGGTGCAGTAGCCCATCACCTTCTCGACGCCGGCGCGGTTGTACCAGCTGCGGTCGAACAGCACGATCTCGCCCGCGGCCGGCAGGTGCGCGATGTAGCGCTGGAAATACCACTGCGTGGCTTCGCGTTCGCTGGGCTTGGGCAACGCCACCACGCGGCATTGGCGCGGGTTGAGGTGTTCGGTGATGGCGCCGATGGCGCCGCCCTTGCCGGCGGTGTCGCGCCCTTCCACCACCACCACGATGCGCGCGCCGCAATGCGAGGCCCAGCGGGCCATCGCCGCCAGTTCCAGCTGCAGGGGTTTCAGGCGGGCTTCGTAGTCCTTGCGCTTGAGCGGTTTCATCGCGTCGTCCTGTGCGGCGGTGGGAGGTTCAGCGTTTGCGGCGCGCGGCCTGGCCGGCCATGCCGCGGGCGACTTCCAGCAGTGCGCCCTGCTGGCGGGTGTTCAGGGCGCGATAGGCGGCGAGCAGGTCGTGCTCGCCCTGCGTGCGCGCCGGGTCCAGCGTGGAGGCCAGTTCCGACAGCAGTGCGCCGGCCGGCACGCCGAACGCGCGGGCGAGGGCGTTGAGCTGCTCGCTGCCCGGCATTTTCTCGCCGGCCAGCCAGGCCTTGACGGTGGATACGCCGGCCCGCGGGATGGCGGCGGCCAGGTCGGCGGCGGTCAGGCCGCTGGCCTTGGTGAGCAGACGCAGGGTGGCATCGAGCGACATATGGAGCTCTCCTGGCTCATTCCTTCAGGCGGGGACGCAGCGTGGCGAGATTGCAGGGCCGCGTGCGCGCATCGAGCTGCGCGCGGATGATCTTTTCCCACGCCGTGCGGCAGGCCGAGGTGGAGCCGGGCAGACAGAACAGGAAGGTCTGGTTGGCCAGCCCGGCGAAGGCGCGCGACTGCAGCGAGGAGGTACCGATCTCGTCGAAGCTGATCTGCCGGAACAGTTCGCCGAAGCCCGGCATGTCCTTGTCCAGCAACGGCAGCAGGGCTTCGGGCGTGGAGTCGCGACCAGTGAAGCCGGTGCCGCCGGTCACCAGGATGCCGTCCACGGCCGGATCGGCGATCCACTGCGAGATCTGCGCACGCAGGCGGTAGCGGTCGTCGGGCAGCAGGGTGCGGGCATGCAGGTGGTGGCCTTCGCGGGCGAGCGCTTCGGCCAGGTAGTCGCCGGAACGGTCTTCGGCCAGGGTGCGGCTGTCGGAAACGGTCAGCACGCAGAGGTGCAACGGGATCAGGTCGTCGGCATGGCTCATGCCGCGCAGCGTAGCGCAATCGTGCGTCAGCGGAGCGGCAGGCGGTAGCGCAGTGTGCCGTCGTACAGCGTCCAGCCCATGTCACGGTACAGGGCCTGCGCGCCGTGGTTGTCGTGGTCGGTTTCCAGTTCCAGCCGCAAGGCGCCGTCGTCGCGGGCGAAGTCGGCGGCGGCGGACAGCAGGGCACGCGCCACGCCCAGTCGGCGGGCTTCGGGCACCACCAGCAGATCGTTGAGGATCCACGTGCGGGCCGCACTGACCGAAGAGAACGCAGGGTACAGCTGGACGAAGCCGACGGCCTGCTCGTCGCGCCAGGCCAGCAGGACCACCGATTCGTCGCGCTCCATCCTGGCCCGAATGAACGCGCGCGCCAGCGATGGATCGCTCGGCTGGCCATAGAACATCCGGTACAGGTCGAACAGGTGCGCGACGACGTCCAGGTGGTTCAGGCCCGCGCGGCGGACAACGGGAAGTGTCATGCGGACTCCGTCAGGCGGGCCAGTTCGTCGGCGAGATGCTCGCGGGCGAGGCGGTCGATCAGTGCGTCCAGATCGCCCTGGATGACGTTGGGCAGGTCGTACAGGGTGAGCCCTTCCACGCGGTGGTCGGTGATGCGGCCCTGCGGGAAGTTGTAGGTGCGGATGCGCTGGCTGCGATCGCCGCTGCCCACCTGCAACTTGCGCGATTCGGCCTGCGCCGCCTGCTGCCTGCTGCGCTCGGCATCGAGCAGCTGCGCCTTCAGCCGCTTCATCGCCTTGTCGCGGTTGGCATGCTGGCTGCGCTCGGTCTGGCACTCCACCACCACGCCGGTCGGCACGTGGGTGATGCGGATGGCCGACTCGGTCTTGTTGACGTGCTGGCCACCGGCGCCGGAGGAGCGGAAGGTGTCGACCTTCAGGTCGGCCGGGTTGATGACGATCTCGTCCACGTCGTCCACGTCCGGGATGATCGCCACGGTGGCGGCCGAGGTGTGGATGCGGCCCTGCGATTCGGTTTCCGGCACGCGCTGCACGCGGTGGGTGCCCGACTCGAACTTCAGCTTCGAGTACGCGCCGCGGCCAACGATGCGGGCGACGATTTCCTTGTAGCCGCCGTGCTCGCCGGGGCTGTCGGATTCGATCTCCACCTTCCAGCCCTGGCGTTCGGCATAGCGCGCATACATGCGGAACAGGTCGCCGGCGAAGATCGCCGCTTCGTCGCCACCCGTGCCGGCACGAACTTCCAGGAACAGGTTGCCCTCGTCGCGGCTGTCCTTGGGCAGCAGCAACAGCATCAGCTGTTCGTCCAGCTGCGCCAGCCGCTGTTGCGCGGCGGTGATCTCCTCGTCGGCCAGTTCGGCCAGCTCGGGGTCCTCGCGCATCGCCTGCGCCGCGGTCAGGTCGGCCCGGGCACGCTTTTCCTCCGCCATCGCGGTGGCGAGCGGTTCCAGTTGGGCGAACTCGCGCGAGAACGCGCGGAAGCGGTCGCCATCGCCGATCACGTCCGGGTCGGCGAGCAGGCGTTCGAGTTCTTCCCGGCGTTCGGCCAGCGCTTCCAGCTTACGGCGCAGCGTTGGCGTCATCGTCTTTCTTCAGGTGGGAATAGGGCGGCTGGGCCGGGAACAGGCGGTCGGCGGCGCGGGCGAGGTCGGCGTCGCCGTTCAGCGCGGCCTCGCGCAGGGCGGCCGTCGGTGGGTGCAGCAGCCGGTTGGTCAGCGTGTGGGCCAGGAAGTCGAGCACCTGTTCCGGTTCACGCCCGTTGGCCAGTTGCTGGCGTGCCTTGGCCAGCACGTCCTCGCGCGTCGCCTCGCCCAGGGCGCGCAGGCGCTTGAGCGGCTCGGTGCGCGCGCCGGCGCGCAGGCTCTCCATGAATCGGCCCACCTGCACGTCGATGATGGCTTCGGCCGCATCGGCGGCTTCGCGCCGGCTGCGCCGGTTGTCCTCGACCGCGCGCTCCAGGTCGTCGACCGTGTACAGGTAGGCATCGCGCAGGTCCGCCACCGAGGCGTCGATATCGCGCGGCACGGCCAGGTCGAACAGCAGCATCGGCTTGTGCCTGCGCGCGGCGAGCGCAGCGGCGACCTGCGCGTGGCGCACCACCGGCTCGCGCGCGGCGGTGGCGGAGAACACCACGTCGGCCTCGGCCAGGTGGCGGTCCAGTTCGGCCAGCGGCAGGGCGTAACCGCCGTGGCGGGTGGCCAGTTCCTGCGCATGCGCGAGCGTGCGGTTGGCCACCAGCAGCCGGCGCACGCGTCCTTCGCTGAGGTGCTTGGCGGCCAGTTCGATGGTTTCCCCGGCGCCGACCAGCAGCACCGTGGATTCGCTGAGGCGGGCGAAGGAGTTCTGCGCCAGGCGCACGGCGGTGGAGGCGACCGATACCGGGTTCGCGCCCACCCGCGTATCGGTGCGCGCACGCTTGGCCACGGCGAAGGTCTGCTGGAACAGCCGGTCCAGGCGGTTGCCGAGCGCGCCGTGCTCGCGCGCCGTGGCCCAGGCGTCCTTCACCTGGCCGAGGATCTGCGGTTCGCCCAGCACCATCGAATCCAGGCCGGTGGCCACCCGGAACAGGTGGCGCACCGCATCGGCGTCGCGATGCCGGTACAGATAGCCTTCCAGGCCTTCGGCATGGGTGGCCAGCCAGCTGGACAGCACGTCGCCATCCTCGGCCACGGCGTAGAGTTCGGTGCGGTTGCAGGTGGACAGCAGGGCGGCCTCGGCCACGTCCGGCAACGCGCGCAGCGACGACAACGCATGCGGCACGGTGCCGGCGTCGAACGCCACCCGTTCGCGCAGGTCGACCGGCGCGGTCTGGTGGTTCAATCCGAGGACCCACAACGTCATCGTTCAGGTGCTTGCAGTAAGCTGCTGGCTCATCAGGGCCGCCATTTTACGGCCCACGTGAGTTTCATGCCCGAAATGATTCGTACCCGTCTGGCGATGCTGGCGCTGGTGGCCCTGGCACCCGTGGCGCTGGCCGCCCCGTCCACGCGTCCCGTCGAGCCGAAGGACGATGCGCTGACCACGGTCATGGCCGGCGAGTTCGCCCTGCAGGCCGGCCAGTTGCCCGATGCGGCGCGCTGGTACCTGGATGCGGCCCGGCGGGACGACGATGCCGGCCTCGCCGAGCGCGCCACGCGCATCGCCCTGCTGGCGAAGGACGATGCGCGCGCTGCCGAGGCACTGAAGCTGTGGCGGGCCAGATCGCCGCGCACGCTGGCCCTGCGGGGCGCCGAAGCCACGCTGGCTCTGCGCCAGGGGCAGGGCCGCCAGGCCCGTCGGGAGCTGGCCGGCCTGATGCAGGATCCGGACGAACTGGGCTGGCGGTATGCGCTCACCGCGCTGGCCAGCGGAGGCAAGGATCCGGAACTGGCGCCGCGGTTGCTGCGGGAGCTGGTCGACCAGGGCGCCATCCCCGACACCCTGCAGGCCTGGCTGGCGTTTACCGGGCTGGCCCAGCAGATGGACCAGCCGGTGCTGGCCGAGCGCATGGTGGCCAACGTGGTGAAGCGCTTCTCCGGTGAGCCGCAGGTGGCCCTGCTGCAGGCCAGCCAGTTGCAGCAGGCCGGCCGCAAGGACGAAGCGAAAACGGTGCTGGACGGTCTGCTGCCGAAGGCGGCGGGCGATGCGGCGCTGCGCCTCAAGCTGGCGGAAGAGTACGACCGGCTGGGCGACCCGGCGGCGGCCTCGCGGGCGATGGGGCAGGGTCCGCAGGACACCCTGACCTACGGCCTGCGGGCGCAGCTGCTGGCCAAGGCCGACGACAAGCAGGCACTGGATGCGTTGTATGAAGAGTTGAAGCGGGCGTCCACCGGGAAGGACCCGGCGACGGCCTACAGCCCGGAACGTCGTCTGCTGCTTGGCCAGATGGCCGAGTTCCTCGAGCGGCGCGAGGAAGCGCTGGCGTGGTACCGCAGTGTTCCTGCCGGCGAACAGCGCGCCGAAGCGCGCCTGCGGGCGATCAAGACCCTGTTCGACCTGGAGCGCAAGGACGAAGCCTTCGCCGAGGCGCGACGGCTCCAGGCCGATGCCGAGGTCGGCGACGGGACCCGTCGCGACGCCTATCTGATGGAAGCCGAGCTGCGCCACGAGGACCGGCAGGACGCGGGCGAACTGGAGGTCTTCGCGCGTGGGCTGGCCGCCTATCCCGACGATCTGGCGCTGCTGTATTCGCGCGGCCTGGCGTGGGAGCGCCGCGACCGCATCGACCATGCCGAAGCCGATTTCCGCCGGATCCTGGTGATCGAGCCGGACAACGTCGCCGCGCTCAATGCATTGGGCTATACGCTGGCCGACCGCACCACGCGCTACCAGGAGGCGCTGGAGCTGATCGATCGCGCCCGCGCCGCCGCGCCCGAGGATGCGGCGATCATCGACAGTTACGGCTGGGTCCTCTATCGATTGGGGCGCAACGCCGAGGCGCTGGTGGAGCTGCGCCGGGCTTTCACCTTGCAGAAGGACGCCGAGATCGCCGCGCATGTCGCGGAGGTGCTGTGGGTGATGGGACAGAAGGATGAGGCGCGCCGGTTCTTCGAGGAGGCGCGCAAGATCGATCCCGACAACCGCTCGCTGCAGCGGGCGCTGGAGAAGACGGGCGCATGAAGGTTTCAGGAATGCTGTGGACGGGGCTGGTGGCCCTGTCGTTGGCAGGCTGCGCCACGCGCGGACCGGCCGTGGACTCGCCGGTCCTGCGCGATCCGGAAGCGCTCGCGGCCGCGCAGGCGTCGCAGGCCACGCGGGCCGCATGGCTGGCTTCGCAGGCGGACTGGTCGTTCTCCGGGCGGGTGGCCGTCAGCGCCAACGGCAAGGGCGGCAGCGGCCGCATCGATTGGGAGCAGGCCGACGCCCGCTACGAGGTCGCCCTCAGTGCGCCGGTCACCCGCCAGAGCTGGCGCCTGGCCGGCGATCTGCAAACCGGTGCAGGCCGTCTGGAGGGACTGGAGGGCGGAACCCGTGAGGGCAGCAACGCGGCGGACCTGTTGAGGCAGGCTACCGGCTGGGATATCCCCGTGGCCTCGATGGTGCACTGGGCGCGCGGCCTGGCGGACCCAACCGCGGGCGTCGAGGGGCTGGAGTACGACACCCAGGGCCGCCTGCGCGCCCTGTCGCAGCATGGCTGGCGCGTCGACTATCTGGATTGGTTTCCGGCCGAGGGCGCGCGGCCCGTCCTGCCTCGCCGGGTGGAGGCGCGTCGCGACGGCGCGGCGGTGAAGCTTGCCGTCGATCAGTGGCAGATGGCGCCGCAGTGACCCTGTTCCCCGCCGAAGAAGGCTGGTCCACGTGGCCGGCCCCCGCCAAGCTCAACCTCGCACTGCAGATCACCGGCCGGCGGGCCGATGGCTACCACCTGTTGCAGACCGTGTTCCGCCTGCTCGCGTGGGGTGACCGCATCCACCTGCGTCCCCGTCCCGACGGGGCGATCCGACGGGTCGGGGCCTCAGTCCCCGGTGTGGCCGAGGATGACGATCTGGTCATCAAGGCTGCCAAACTTCTGCAAAAAGTCGCCAAATCGGGTCAAGGTGCGGATATCGGCGTCGAAAAACGCATTCCGGCCGGGGGCGGCTTCGGTGGCGGATCATCCGACGCCGCGACGGTGCTGGTGGTGCTGGACCATCTGTGGGGCTGCAAGTTGGGCCCGGACCGGCTGGCGGGGCTGGGCCTGCAGCTCGGGGCGGACGTTCCGGTCTTCGTCCGCGGCCAGAATGCCTGGGCGGAAGGCGTGGGCGAGGTCCTGACTCCGCTGGATCTGCCCCCGGCGTGGTACCTGCTGGTCGATCCGGGCGTCCACGTGCCCACCGCGGCGCTGTTCGCGTCCCCGGATTTGACGCGTGATGCTGCACCCGCGAAAATATCGGACTTCGTTTCGGGATCACTGCTCGGCAATGCGTTCGAGCCGGTCGTGCGTCGCCGGGAGCCTGCCATCGAGGCGGTCTTCCAGGCCCTTTCGCACATCGGTACGCCACGCTTGACCGGTTCCGGCGGCGGCTGCTTCTTGGAGTTCGCCGACCGGGCCGCCGCCGAGGCTGCGCTGGCGCTCCTGCCGGCCGGGCTGCGTGCCTGGGTGGTGGGGGGCGCGGCGCGCTCGCCGCTGCTGGATGCGCTGGCGCAGGTCCGCGGAACGGAGAAAAACGCCTAGGGGCGTCGCCAAGTGGTTAAGGCACCGGGTTTTGATCCCGGCATTCGTAGGTTCGAATCCTTCCGCCCCTGCCAATCCAGTCCAGCCGCATCCGCCGAGACGACCCATGCAAGACGAACGTAACCTGCTTGTGTTCTCCGGCAACGCCAACAAGCCGTTGGCCAACAGCATCTGCCGCGAACTGGGCGTGCGGCCGGGCAAGGCGCTGGTGTCCCGGTTCTCCGACGGCGAAGTGCAGGTGGAGATCCAGGAGAACGTCCGCCGGCAGGAAGTGTTCGTCGTGCAGCCAACCTGCGCGCCGAGTGCCGAGAACCTGGTGGAACTGCTGGTGCTGATCGACGCGCTGAAGCGTGCATCGGCCAGCAGCGTCACCGCGGTGGTGCCGTATTTCGGCTACGCCCGCCAGGATCGCCGCATGCGCTCCTCGCGCGTTCCGATCACGGCGAAGGTGGCGGCGAAGATGTTCGGCGCGGTGAGCGCCGACCGCGTGCTGACGGTCGATCTGCACGCCGACCAGATCCAGGGTTTCTTCGACATCCCGGTGGACAACGTGTACGCCTCCCCGCTGCTGCTGGCCGACATCTGGCGCGCCTACGGCACGGAAAACCTGCTGGTCGTGTCGCCCGACGTGGGTGGCGTGGTGCGCGCCCGCGCGGTCGCCAAGCGCCTGGATGACGCCGACCTGGCGATCATCGACAAGCGCCGTCCGCGCGCCAACGTGGCCACGGTGATGAACATCATCGGCGACGTGGAAGGCAAGGACTGCGTGCTGGTGGACGACATCGTCGATACCGCCGGCACGCTCTGCGCCGCGGCGGCCGCGCTGAAGCAGCACGGCGCCAACAAGGTGGCGGCGTACTGCACCCATCCCGTGCTCTCGGGCCCGGCGGTGGACAACCTGAACAACTCGGTGCTCGACGAGCTCGTCGTCACCGACACCATCCCGCTCTCGCCGCAGGCGCAGGGCTGCAGCAAGATCCGCCAGCTGTCGGTGGCGGAACTGCTGGCGGAAACGATCCGCCGCATCGCCTTCGGCGAATCGGTCAGTTCGCTGTACGTGGATTGAGTCTCCGCCGCGCGCCGGCTCATCGGGGCGTGGCTTTTCGGGTTCATCTGGTCGCGGATGAGCCTTCATCGGGCCGCCGCAAGGCGATCCAACAACCTGGGTAGTGAAGAAACATGGCAAACACGCATGAAATCAAGGTGCAGCGCCGCGAGGACGAGGGTAAGGGTGCGAGCCGCCGCCTCCGTCACGCCGGCCAGGTGCCCGCCATCGTCTACGGTGGCGAACTCAATCCGGTCAGCATCCAGCTGAACCACAACGAGGTCTGGCTGGCCAGCCAGAACGACTGGTTCTACTCGTCCATCCTGGACCTGAGCCTCAATGGCGACATCCAGAAGGTGCTGCTGCGTGACATGCAGCGCCACCCGTTCAAGCAGCAGATCATGCACCTGGACTTCCAGCGCGTGAACGAGAACGAGACGCTGCGCACCGCGGTGCCGCTGCACTTCCTCAACGAGGACAAGTCGCCGGCCGGCAAGTCCGCCGAGGTCGTGGTCACCCACGAGCTGAACGAAGTCGTCGTCGAGTGCCTGCCGAAGGACCTGCCGGAGTTCATCGAGATCGACCTGGCCGACCTGGCCATCGGTGCGGTGGTCCACCTGTCCGACATCAAGCTGCCGGCCGGTGTCGTCATTCCCGAGCTGAAGCTGGGCAAGGAACACGACGTCGCCGTCGTGATCGCCAAGCACGGCAAGGAAGAGGCCGAGGAAGCTCCGGTGGAATCGGCCGAAGTGCCGGCGGCCAAGGTCGCCAAGAAGGACGACAAGTAATCGCGTGAGCCCTCGCCCGCTCCGGCGGGCGAGGGTGCGCGATGCGTCCCCATGGCAGGCCTGCGCCTCATCGTCGGACTGGGTAATCCCGGTGCCGAACATGCCCGAACCCGGCACAACGCCGGGTTCCATTTTGTCGACGCCCTGGCGGAACGGCAGGGTGAGCGCTTCGGCCTGGACAGCAAGCTGTTCGGCGAGATCGCCAAGGTCGTCGTAGCCGGGCAGCCGGTGTGGCTGCTGAAGCCGGCCACCTACATGAACCTGAGCGGCAAGTCGGTCGCGGCGGCGCTGCGGTTCTGGAAGATCGCGCCGGAAGAGGCGCTGCTGGCGCATGATGAGCTGGATCTGGCGCCCGGTGTGGCCAGGCTGAAGTTCGACGGCGGCCATGGCGGCCAGAACGGGTTGCGCGACACCATCCAGCACCTGGGTCATGGCAAGTTCCACCGCCTGCGCATCGGCATCGGCCATCCCGGCCACAAGGACCGGGTGACCAGTTGGGTGCTGGGCAAGCCGGGCAAGGACGACGAGATCCTGATCGCGCGGGCCATCGACGATGCGCTGGACGTGCTGCCGCTGGCCGTATCGGGCAATTTCATGGATGCGATGACGCGGTTGCATACGCCCAAGGCGTGAGATTGGAGATTGGGGATTCGGGATTCGCAGGCCGCTGCCTGGCGAATCCCGAATCCCGAATCACTAATCCTGGATTCAAACGATGGGCATCAAATGCGGCATCGTCGGCCTGCCGAACGTCGGCAAGTCGACCCTGTTCAACGCGCTGACCAAGGCGGGTATCGCCGCGGCCAACTTCCCGTTCTGCACCATCGAGCCCAATGTGGGCGTGGTGCCGGTGCCGGACCCTCGCCTCAACCAGCTGGCCGAGATCATCAACCCGCAGAAGGTCATCCCCACCGCGGTCGAGTTCGTCGACATCGCCGGTCTGGTGGCGGGCGCGGCCAGCGGTGAGGGGCTGGGCAACAAGTTCCTGGCCCACATCCGCGAGGTCGATGCCATCACCCACGTGGTGCGCTGCTTCGAGAACGACGACGTCATCCACGTCAACAACCGGATCGACCCGATCTCGGACATCGATACCATCGACACCGAGCTGGCGCTGGCCGACCTGGAGAGCGTGGAGAAGGCGCTCAACCGTGCCGAGCGCTCGGCCAAGGCGGGGGAAAAGGACGCCATCGCCCGCAAGCCCGTGCTGCAGAAGCTGCAGGCCGGCCTGAACGACGGCAAGCCGGCGCGCGCGCTGGGGCTGGACGAAGAGGAGAAGGCGCTGGTCCGCGATCTGTTCCTGTTGACCCTCAAGCCGGTCATGTACGTGGCCAACGTGCTGGAGGACGGGTTCGAGAACAATCCGCACCTGGAGGCCGTGCGTGCCCGCGCCGCGACCGAGGGGGCCCAGGTGGTGCCGGTGTCGGCCGCCATCGAGGAAGAGCTGTCCCAGCTGGACGACGCAGACCGGGACGCCTTCCTCGCCGATCTGGGGCTGGACGAGCCGGGCCTGAACCGGGTGATCCGGGCCGCCTACGCCCTGCTGGGCTTGCAGACCTACTTCACCGCCGGCGTGAAGGAAGTCCGGGCCTGGACCGTCCGGGCGGGCTCCACCGCGCCGCAGGCGGCGGCCGTGATCCATACCGATTTCGAAAAGGGCTTCATCCGCGCCGAAACCATCGCCTTCGACGACTTCATCAAGTACCGGGGCGAAGCGGGAGCCCGCGATGCCGGCCGCCTGCGGCTGGAGGGCAAGGAGTATCGGGTCCAGGAGGGCGACGTCCTGCACTTCCGGTTCAACGTCTGAGAAAAAAATGTGTCGGGCGCGTTGACAGACGCATCCGCACACGCCAAAATCTCGGGCTGTTTCACCCTGGTTTGATTTGGCCGCCAGGCCTGGTCAGTCCGGTGATACCGGAGGGATACCCAAGCGGCCAACGGGGGCAGACTGTAAATCTGCTGGCTTACGCCTTCGGTGGTTCGAATCCACCTCCCTCCACCAGCTTTCCGTTGTTGTTTCGAGTTGTAGTGGTCTCCCGGTGCGGGAGTAGTTCAATGGTAGAACTGTAGCCTTCCAAGCTACTAGTGCGGGTTCGATTCCCGTCTCCCGCTCCACTGAACGCCCGTACAGGGTCTGCAGCAAGTCCAGGCAACACGAACAGGTTTCACGCTCACGTAGCTCAGTCGGTAGAGCACCTCCTTGGTAAGGAGGAGGTCGATGGTTCGATTCCATTCGTGAGCACCACTTCCCATTGACGATTCACGCGAGAACTAGCAGCCATGGCAAAGGGTAAATTCGAACGCACCAAGCCGCACGTGAACGTGGGCACGATTGGCCACGTTGACCACGGCAAGACGACGCTGACGGCGGCGCTGACGAAGATCGGCGCGGAGCGTTTCGGTGGCGAGTTCAAGGCGTACGACGCGATCGACGCGGCGCCGGAAGAGAAGGCGCGCGGCATCACGATTTCGACGGCGCACGTGGAATACGAATCGGCCACGCGCCACTACGCGCACGTGGACTGCCCGGGCCACGCCGACTACGTGAAGAACATGATCACCGGTGCGGCGCAGATGGACGGTGCGATCCTGGTGTGCTCGGCCGCCGACGGCCCGATGCCGCAGACGCGTGAGCACATCCTGCTGTCGCGCCAGGTGGGCGTGCCGTACATCGTCGTGTTCCTGAACAAGGCCGACATGGTGGACGACGCCGAGCTGCTGGAGCTGGTGGAGATGGAAGTCCGCGAACTGCTGAGCAAGTACGAGTTCCCGGGCGACGACACCCCGATCATCTCGGGCTCGGCCCGTCTGGCGCTGGAAGGCGACCAGAGCGAGATCGGCGTGCCGGCGATCCTGAAGCTGGTGGACGCGCTGGACACCTGGATCCCGACCCCGGAGCGTGACGTCGACAAGCCGTTCCTGATGCCGGTGGAAGACGTGTTCTCGATTTCCGGCCGCGGCACCGTGGTGACCGGTCGTATCGAGCGCGGCATCATCAAGGTGGGCGACGAAATCGAAATCGTCGGTATCCGTCCGACCCAGAAGACCACGGTCACGGGCGTGGAAATGTTCCGCAAGCTGCTGGACCAGGGCCAGGCGGGCGACAACGCCGGTCTGCTGCTGCGCGGCACCAAGCGTGACGACGTGGAGCGTGGCCAGGTGCTGGCCAAGCCGGGTTCGATCACCCCGCACACCGAGTTCGAAGCCGAAGTCTACGTGCTGAGCAAGGACGAAGGCGGCCGTCACACGCCGTTCTTCAAGGGCTACCGCCCGCAGTTCTACTTCCGCACCACCGACATCACCGGTGCGGTGCAGCTGCCGGAAGGCGTGGAGATGGTGATGCCGGGCGACAACGTGAAGATGGTGGTCACGCTGATCAACCCGGTGGCGATGGACGAAGGCCTGCGCTTCGCGATCCGCGAGGGCGGCCGTACGGTCGGCGCCGGCGTGGTGGCCAAGATCATCAAGTAAGGCCCCGGCGGTCCCGGCGACGGGTTCGCCGGACAGCGCGAAGGGCGGGCCGGAACCTCGGTCCGCCTTCGCCGTCTAAGGGAAGGTTGTAGCAAATCGATACGCCAGTAGCTCAATTGGCAGAGCAGCGGTCTCCAAAACCGCAGGTTGGGGGTTCGAGTCCCTCCTGGCGTGCCACTTCCTTCCCCGCGGAGTCCGGCTCTGCCGTGCTCCCCTCGAGCTAAAGAGCGACAACTGACTTGAACAGCAAGGTCGAACAATCCAAAGCCGGCACGCCCGCGGCCGACATCGCCAAGTACGTCCTGGCGCTCGCGCTGGTCGTGGGTGGTCTGGTCGCGTGGTGGTGGTTCAACGGGCAGTGGGCCACGCCGCTGCGTTCGCTTGCGGTGGTCGCGGGCCTGGTGCTGGGTGCGCTGGTGTTCCTGCAGACCGGCAAGGGGCGCGATACCCGCGAATTCCTCGCCGAGTCGCGTTTCGAGCTGCGCAAGGTGGTGTGGCCGACGCGCGAGGAAGCCACCCGGACGACCTGGGTGGTCATCGTCGTGGTGATCGTGCTCAGCCTGATCCTGGCCGGTTTCGACTTCGCCATCCAGGCGTTGATCGAGTGGTTCCTGAATTTTGGCCGTTGAGGAGAGTCGCTCAGTGAAGCGCTGGTATGTCGTCCATGCTTATTCCGGGTTCGAAAAGTCGGTGGCGCAGGCGTTGCGCGACCGCATCGTCCGCGATGGCATGCAGGAGAAGTTCGGCGATGTGCTGGTCCCGACCGAAGAGGTCGTGGAGATGCGTTCCGGCCAGAAGCGCCGTTCCGAGCGCAAGTTCTTCCCGGGTTACGTGCTGGTCCAGATCGAAACCCACGACGAGGGTGGCATCCCGCGCATGGACAACGAGAGCTGGCACCTGGTGAAGGACACCTCCAAGGTGCTCGGCTTCATCGGCGGTACCGCCGATCGTCCGCTGCCGATCCGCGACGAAGAAGCGGCGGCCATCCTGGACCGCGTCCAGGAGGGCGTCGAGAAGCCCAAGCCCAAGGTCCTGTTCGAGCCGGGCGAGATGGTCCGCGTCACCGACGGCCCGTTCAACGACTTCAACGGCGTGGTCGAGGAAGTCAACTACGAAAAGAGCCGCCTGCGCGTGGCGGTGCTGATTTTCGGCCGTTCCACCCCGGTGGAGCTGGAGTTCGGTCAGGTCGAGAAGGCCTGAACCGGTCGGCAGGGGTGCCCAGGCGGCCTTGCCGAAAGCCTGATATACTGCGCGGCTCCCTGAACGGCTGAGCCGGCGGGGGCCATGGCCGCCTTCGGGCGGCCGTCGGCGCATTCGAGATACGCGATGCCGGGACGCGTGATTTTCCCGGTCCGATGGGGAGCCTTCACAGGCGCTAGCACCCGGAGAGTACTCACATGGCAAAGAAAGTTGTCGGTTACATCAAGCTGCAGGTGAAGGCCGGCCAGGCCAACCCCTCGCCGCCGGTCGGTCCTGCGCTGGGTCAGCGCGGCCTGAACATCATGGAATTCTGCAAGGCGTTCAACGCCGCCACGCAGAAGCTGGAGCCGGGCCTGCCGATTCCAGTGGTCATCACGGCCTATTCCGACCGTACGTTCACCTTCATCACCAAGACGCCGCCGGCGACGATCCTGCTGAAGAAGGCCGTCGGCATCACGTCCGGCTCCAAGCGCCCGAACACCGAGAAGGTGGGCAAGGTCACCCGCAAGCAGCTCGAGGACATCGCCAAGGCGAAGGAACCCGACCTGACCGCGGCCGACCTGGACGCAGCGGTGCGCACGATCGCGGGTTCGGCCCGCTCCATGGGCCTGACGGTAGAGGGTTAAGAGATGGCACAGAACAAGCGACAGAAGGCCATCCTGGCCGCCGTGACCCCCGGCAAGGCGTACGCCATTGACGAGGCCCTGAAGATCGTCAAGACCGCGGTCAAGGCCAAGTTCGTCGAGTCCGTCGACGTGGCCGTGCGCCTGGGCGTAGATGCCAAGAAGTCCGACCAGCAGGTGCGCGGTTCCACCGTGCTGCCGGCCGGTACCGGCAAGTCGGTCCGCGTGGCGGTGTTCGCCCCGGCCGGCGCCAAGGCCGACGAAGCCGCCGCCGCTGGCGCCGAAGCCGTCGGCATGGACGACCTGGCCGAGAAGATGCTGGCCGGCGACATCAACTATGATGTGGTCATCGCCACGCCGGACGCGATGCGCGTGGTCGGCAAGCTGGGTACGGTCCTGGGTCCGCGTGGCCTGATGCCGAACCCGAAGGTCGGCACCGTGTCGCCGAACCCGGCCGAGGCGGTGAAGAACGCCAAGTCGGGCCAGGTGCGCTACCGCACCGACAAGGCCGGCATCATCCACTGCACCATCGGCAAGGCCAGCTTCGACGACGAAGCGCTGAAGTCGAACCTGCAGGCGCTGCTGATCGACCTGGTGAAGGCCAAGCCCGCCACCTCGAAGGGCCAGTACCTGCAGAAGATCTCGGTCAGCTCGACCATGGGCCCCGGCGTCACCGTCGACCAGTCCTCGCTGTCCCTGAAGTGACGCGCCGGCGTGTCATCCCCGCGAAGGCGGGGATCCAGTGACTCGAAGTCTGAGTCAACTGGAAGAAAGCAAAGTCGCTGGGTTCCCGCTTTCGCGGGAATGACGGCGGAAAAATTTTGAGGGCAGTCGCCCAGGCCGGGATGCCGGTGCAAGCGACAGCCGTCAAAGACCGCAGGTGCGGTCAGCGCGCAACGACGACGGGCAGGGAAGCTCGTGCTGGCAGGGAATCGCCGTCGTGGCTAGCGGGACCGCTTAATCCATTCCCCCGGGAATGCGCCTGCGCAGATGGTGCCGCCTTCTGGAAGTTTTCTGGAGCACGACCGCAAGGTCGCCAGTCAGACAGGCCACCGACGGGACCTCCGTGTCCCCGGTACCCACGGAGGGGTGCCGTCCAGGACCGCAAGCGGCAGGAGTCGCGAGCGGAGTCAATAAGTGAGGAGTGTATGGCTCTCAATCTGTCCCAGAAGCAAGAAGTAGTCGCCGAGCTGGCAGACGTCGCCGCCAAGGCGCACTCCCTGGTCGCCGCCGAATACGCAGGCACCACGGTCAGTCAGATGACCGCGATGCGCAAGAAGGCCCGCGAGACCGGCGTGTACTTGAAGGTTGTCAAGAACACGCTGGCCGTGCGTGCCGTGGCCGGTACCGAGTTCGAGGTTGTCCAGGACAAGCTCGTCGGTCCGCTGCTGTATGCGTTTTCGACCGAGGAGCCCGGCGCTGCCGGTCGCCTGATCAAGGAATTCGCCAAGGGTAACGACAAGCTGCAGCCGAAGGTCGTCTCCGTGGGTGGCCAGCTGTATCCGGCCAGCCATGTGGAAGTCCTGGCGTCGCTGCCGACCCGCGACCAGGCCCTGGCCATGCTGGCCCGTGTGCTGGCCGAACCGGCCTCGATGTTCGCCCGCGCCGTCAAGGCCGTGGCCGACAAGCAGGGTGGTGGCGAAGCGCCGGCGGAAGCCGCCGCCGAAGCCCCGGCCGAAGCCTGATCCGACGTCTTCTACGGTTCTACGAACCCTAATCCCAGATAATTTCCAAAGGTAAACACAATGTCCCTTTCCAACGAACAGATCGTCGACGCCATCGCCGGCAAGACCCTGATGGAAGTGATGGAGCTGGTCAAGGCCATCGAAGAGAAGTTCGGCGTCTCCGCCGCCGCCCCGGTCGTCGCCGCTGCCGGTCCGGCCGCTGCCGCCGCCCCGGTCGAAGAGCAGACCGAGTTCACCATCGTCCTGAAGGACGCCGGTGCGAAGAAGGTCGACGTCATCAAGGCCGTCCGCGCCATCACGGGCCTGGGCCTGAAGGAAGCCAAGGACCTCACCGAGGCCGGCGGCGTCCTGAAGGAAGGCGTGTCGAAGGACGACGCCGAGAAGTTCAAGAAGGACCTCGAAGCCGCTGGTGCGAGCGTCGAAGTCAAGTAAGCCGTATCCGTCGCCGGTCCACTCAGGCGACAACCCGAGGCCGGGGGCGAAAGCCCCTGGCCTTCGGTCGTTTCAAGACGTAGCGATGTAAACGCGAGTTTGTAGTTGGAAGTAGCGGCAGAGGGCGTGCTGGTGCCGGCAATACCAGCGACTTCCAACTGAAAATTCCCCCGTTCGAAAGAATGTCCCCCGTGCGGTCGCGGACGCGCGCCCCACGCTGCCAAAGGCACAGTCACATGACGACATATTCGTTCACCGAAAAGAAGCGCATCCGCAAGGACTTCGGCAAGCAGCGCTCGATCCTCGAAGTCCCGTTCCTGCTGGCCATCCAGGTCGACTCCTACCGCGAATTCCTGCAGGAGCACGCCGATCCCGCCAAGCGCGAGGACCGTGGCCTGCACGCCGCGCTGAAGTCGGTCTTCCCGATCGCCAGCTACAGCGGCAACGCCGCGCTGGAATACGTCGGCTACAAGCTGGGCGAGCCGGTGTTCGACGAGCGCGAGTGCCGCAACCGCGGCCTGAGCTACGGCGCCCCGCTGCGCGTGACCGTGCGTCTGGTGATCTACGACCGCGAGTCGTCCACCAAGGCGATCAAGTACGTGAAGGAGCAGGAGGTCTACCTGGGCGAGATCCCGCTCATGACCGACAACGGCACCTTCATCGTCAACGGTACCGAGCGCGTCATCGTCTCGCAGCTGCACCGTTCGCCGGGCGTGTTCTTCGACCACGACCGCGGCAAGACGCACAGCTCGGGCAAGCTGCTGTACAGCGCCCGCATCATTCCCTACCGCGGCTCGTGGCTGGACTTCGAGTTCGACCCGAAGGACGCGCTGTTCACCCGTATCGACCGCCGCCGCAAGCTGCCGGTCTCGATCCTGCTGCGCGCCCTGGGCTACTCCAACGAGGAGATGCTCAACGAGTTCTTCGACGTCAACATGTTCCACATCCTGCCCGAAGGCGTGCAGCTGGAACTGGTCGCCGAGCGCCTGCGCGGCGAGACGCTGAACTTCGACCTGGCCGACGGCGACAAGGTCATCGTGGAAGCCGGCAAGCGCATCACCGCGCGCCACGTGAAACAGCTGGAGCAGTCGGGCATCGCCGCCCTGGCCGTGCCGGACGAATACCTGGTGGGTCGCATCCTGTCGCACGACGTGATCGACGCCAACACCGGCGAGCTGCTGGCCGCCGCCAACGACGAAATCACCGACGACCAGCTGGCCAAGTTCCGCAAGGCCGGCGTGGATGCCGTGGGCACGCTGTGGGTCAACGACCTGGACCGCGGTCCGTACCTGTCCAACACCCTGCGCATCGACCCGACCAAGACCCAGCTGGAAGCGCTGGTCGAGATCTACCGCATGATGCGTCCCGGCGAGCCGCCGACCAAGGACGCCGCGCAGAACCTGTTCCACAACCTGTTCTTCACCTTCGAGCGCTACGACCTGTCGAACGTCGGCCGCATGAAGTTCAACCGTCGCGTGGGCCGCAAGGAAACCACCGGCGAAGCCGTGCTGTACGACAAGAAGTACTTCGGCGCGCGCAACGATGAAGAAGCCAAGCGCCTGGTCGCCAGCTTGGGCGAGACCTCGGACATCCTGGACGTCATCAAGGTCCTGACCGAGATCCGCAACGGCCGCGGCACCGTCGACGACATCGACCACCTGGGCAACCGTCGCGTGCGTTCGGTCGGCGAAATGGCCGAGAACGTGTTCCGCGTGGGCCTGGTCCGCGTCGAACGCGCCGTGAAGGAGCGCCTGTCGATGGCCGAGTCCGAGGGCCTGACCCCGCAGGAACTGATCAACGCCAAGCCGGTGGCGGCCGCGATCAAGGAGTTCTTCGGCTCCTCGCAGCTGTCCCAGTTCATGGACCAGAACAACCCGCTGTCGGAAGTCACGCACAAGCGTCGCGTCTCGGCCCTCGGCCCGGGCGGCCTGACCCGCGAGCGCGCCGGCTTCGAAGTGCGCGACGTGCACCCGACCCATTACGGCCGCGTCTGCACCATCGAGACGCCGGAAGGCCCGAACATCGGCCTGATCAACTCGCTGGCCGTGTATGCGCGCACCAACAGCTACGGCTTCCTCGAGACGCCGTACCGCAAGGTCGTGGACGGCGTGATCACCGACGAGATCGAGTACCTGTCGGCGATCGAGGAGAACGAGTACGTCATCGCGCAGGCCAACGCGCTGCACGACGCCAAGAGCCGCCTGACCGAACAGTTCGTGCCGTGCCGCTACCAGGGCGAATCGCTGCTGAAGCCGCCGAGCGAAGTGCACTACATGGACGTCTCGCCGATGCAGACCGTGTCGGTCGCGGCGGCGCTGGTGCCGTTCCTGGAGCACGACGACGCCAACCGCGCACTGATGGGCGCCAACATGCAGCGCCAGGCCGTGCCGACGCTGCGTGCGCAGAAGCCGCTGGTCGGTACCGGCATCGAACGCGCCGTGGCGCGCGACTCGGGCGTGACCGTGAACGCCCGTCGTGGCGGCGTGGTCGAGCAGATCGACGCCGGCCGCATCGTGGTGAAGGTCAACGAGAGCGAGATCTCCGGCGAAACCGATGCCGGCGTCGACATCTATTCGTTGATCAAGTACACGCGCTCCAACCAGAACACCTGCATCAACCAGCGTCCGCTGGTGAATGTGGGCGACGTGGTGGCGCGCGGCGACGTGCTGGCCGACGGTCCGTCGACCGACATCGGCGAGCTGGCGCTGGGCCAGAACATGCTGATCGCGTTCATGCCGTGGAACGGCTACAACTTCGAAGACTCCATCCTGCTCTCCGAGCGCGTGGTGGAAGAGGATCGCTACACCACGATCCACATCGAAGAGCTGACCTGCGTCGCGCGCGACACCAAGCTGGGGCCGGAGGAAATCTCCGCCGACATCCCGAACGTCTCCGAGCAGGCGCTGAACCGCCTGGACGAGAGCGGCGTGGTGTACATCGGCGCCGAAGTGCGCGCCGGCGACATCATGGTCGGCAAGGTCACGCCCAAGGGCGAAAGCCAGCTGACCCCGGAAGAGAAGCTGCTGCGCGCGATCTTCGGCGAGAAGGCCTCGGACGTGAAGGACAGCTCGCTGCGCGTGCCCCCGGGCATGGACGGCACCGTCATCGACGTGCAGGTCTTCACCCGCGACGGCATCGAGAAGGACAAGCGCGCGCGCCAGATCGAGGAGAACGAGATCAAGCGCGTCAAGAAGGACTTCGACGACCAGTTCCGCATCCTGGAAGGCGCCATCTACGCCCGCCTGCGTTCACAGCTGGTCGGCAAGGTGGCCAACGGTGGTCCGGCCGGCCTGAAGAAGGGCGACGCGATCACCGACGCGTACCTGGACGGGCTGAAGAAGTCCGAGTGGTTCACCCTGCGCATGAAGGACGATGACGCCTCCGACGCCATCGAGCGCGCCCAGATGCAGATCCAGGCGCACGAGAAGGAGTTCGAGCGCCGCTTCGCCGACAAGCGCGGCAAGATCACCGCCGGCGACGACCTCGCCCCGGGCGTGCTGAAGATGGTCAAGGTGTACCTGGCCGTGAAGCGCCGCATCCAGCCGGGCGACAAGATGGCCGGCCGTCATGGCAACAAGGGCGTCGTGTCGACCATCGTGCCGGTCGAGGACATGCCGTACATGGCCAACGGCGAGACGGTGGACATCGTGCTGAACCCGCTGGGCGTGCCGTCGCGTATGAACATCGGCCAGGTGCTGGAAGTGCACCTGGGCTGGGCCGCGAAGGGACTGGGCAAGAAGATCCAGAACATGCTGGAAGCCCAGGCCAAGGTCGCCGACCTGCGCAAGTTCCTGACCCAGATCTACAACCACGACCAGAAGCTGGGCGAGGACCGCGTGGACCTGGACCAGTTCAGCGATGCCGAACTGATCGCGCTGGCCAAGAACCTGACCGACGGCGTGCCGATGGCCACCCCAGTGTTCGACGGCGCGGCGGAGACCGAGATCAAGCACATGCTCGAACTCGCGGATCTGCCGATCAGCGGCCAGACCCAGCTGTACGACGGCCGCACCGGCGAGGCGTTCGACCGCCACACCACGGTCGGCTACATGCACATGCTGAAGCTGAACCACCTGGTGGACGACAAGATGCACGCGCGTTCCACCGGTCCGTACTCGCTCGTCACCCAGCAGCCGCTGGGCGGCAAGGCGCAGTTCGGCGGCCAGCGCTTCGGTGAAATGGAAGTCTGGGCGCTGGAAGCCTACGGCGCGGCGCACACCCTGCAGGAAATGCTGACGGTCAAGTCGGACGACGTGCAGGGCCGCAACCAGATGTACAAGAACATCGTCGATGGCGCCCACGAGATGGTCGCGGGCATGCCGGAATCCTTCAATGTGCTGGTGAAGGAAATCCGCTCGCTCGCCATCAACATGGAACTGGAAGACTGATCGCGACGCGCGGGCGCTTCCTCGCGCCCGCGTTGCGAAACACGTCATCCCGCCCCCGACAAAGATTCCTCCTGACGGAGAAACAAAATGAAAGACCTGCTCAACCTCTTCAACCAGCAGCGCCAGACGCTGGACTTCGACGCGATCAAGATCGCGTTGGCTTCGCCGGACCTGATCCGTTCGTGGTCCTTCGGCGAAGTGAAGAAGCCGGAAACCATCAACTACCGGACGTTCAAGCCCGAGCGCGACGGCCTGTTCTGCTCGGCCATCTTCGGCCCGATCAAGGACTACGAGTGCCTGTGCGGCAAGTACAAGCGCATGAAGCACCGCGGCGTGGTTTGCGAGAAGTGCGGCACGGAAGTGACGCTGGCCAAGGTGCGCCGTGAGCGCATGGGCCACATCGACCTGGCCAGCCCGGTCGCGCACATCTGGTTCCTGAAGTCGCTGCCGTCGCGCATCGGCCTGATGCTGGACATGACCCTGCGCGACATCGAGCGCGTGCTGTACTTCGAAGCCTATGTCGTCACCGAGCCGGGCCTGACCTCGCTCGAACGCCGCCAACTGCTGACCGAAGAGCAGTTCATGCAGGCGCGCCAGGAACATGGCGACGACTTCGACGCCGCCATGGGCGCCGAGGCCGTCTACGACCTGCTGCGCACCATCGACCTGCAGGCCGAGATGGTGAACCTGCGCGAGGAAATCGCCAGCACCAACTCCGAGACCAAGCTCAAGCGCCTCACCAAGCGCATCAAGCTGATCGAGGCGTTCCTGGAGTCGGGCAACCGTCCTGAATGGATGGTCATGACCGTGCTGCCCGTGCTGCCGCCGGACCTGCGTCCGCTGGTGCCGCTGGATGGCGGTCGCTTCGCGACCTCCGACCTGAACGACCTGTACCGTCGCGTCATCAACCGCAACAACCGCCTGCGCCGCCTGCTGGAGCTCAACGCGCCCGACATCATCGTGCGCAACGAGAAGCGCATGCTGCAGGAGTCGGTGGACGCCCTGATGGACAACGGTCGCCGCGGCCGCGCCATCACCGGCACCAACAAGCGCCCGCTGAAGTCGCTGGCCGACATGATCAAGGGCAAGCAGGGCCGCTTCCGCCAGAACCTGCTGGGCAAGCGCGTCGACTACTCCGGCCGTTCGGTCATCGTGGTCGGCCCGACCCTGCGCCTGCACGAATGCGGCCTGCCGAAGAAGATGGCGCTGGAGCTGTTCAAGCCGTTCGTGTTCGCCAAGCTGCAGCGCCGCGGCCTGGCCACCACCATCAAGGCCGCCAAGAAGCTGGTCGAGCGCGAAGAAGCCGACGTCTGGGACATCCTGGAAGAGGTCATCCGCGAGCACCCGGTGCTGCTGAACCGCGCGCCGACGCTGCACCGCCTGGGCATCCAGGCGTTCGAGCCGGTGCTGATCGAAGGCAAGGCCATCCAGCTGCACCCGCTGGTCTGTACGGCGTTCAACGCCGACTTCGACGGTGACCAGATGGCCGTGCACGTGCCGCTCTCGCTGGAAGCCCAGCTGGAAGCGCGCGCGCTGATGATGTCGTCCAACAACATCCTGTCGCCCGCCAACGGCGAGCCGATCATCGTGCCGTCGCAGGACGTCGTGCTGGGCCTGTACTACATGACCCGCGCGCTGGAGAACAAGAAGGGCGAGGGCATGGCGTTCGCCAACATCGCCGAGGTCAAGCGCGCCTACGACAACCGCGCCGTCGAGCTGCACGCCAAGGTCAAGGTCCGCATCAGCGGCACCGTGATCGACGAGGAAGGCGGCCGCAGCAAGCAGACCAGCATCGTGGACACCACGATCGGTCGCGCGCTGCTGGCCGAGATCCTGCCGGAAGGCCTGCCGTTCGCCCTGGTGAACACCGAGCTGAACAAGAAGGCCATCAGCCGCCTGATCAACTCCAGCTACCGCATGCTGGGCCTGAAGGACACGGTCGTGTTCGCCGACAAGCTGATGTACACCGGCTTCGCGTACGCCACGCGCGCCGGCGTCTCCATCGGCATCGACGACATGCTGATCCCGGCCGAGAAGAAGGGCATCCTGGGCGAAGCCGAGCAGGAAGTGCTGGAGATCCAGGAGCAGTACCAGAGCGGTCTGGTCACCGCCGGCGAGCGCTACAACAAGGTGGTCGACATCTGGTCGCGCACCAACGAGCGCATCGCCAAGGCGATGATGGACACCATCGGCACCGACAAGGTGAAGAACGCCAAGGGCGAGACCATCAACGAGAAGTCGATGAACTCGCTCTACATCATGGCCGACTCCGGCGCCCGTGGTAGCCAGGCCCAGATCCGCCAGCTGGCAGGCATGCGCGGCCTGATGGCCCGCCCCGATGGCTCGATCATCGAGACGCCCATCAAGGCGAACTTCCGCGAAGGCCTGAACGTGCAGGAGTACTTCAACTCCACGCACGGTGCCCGCAAGGGCCTGGCCGATACCGCGCTGAAGACCGCGAACTCCGGTTACCTGACCCGTCGCCTGGTCGACGTGGCGCAGGACGTGGTGATCACCGAGGTCGACTGCGGCACGTCGGAAGGCCTGATGATGACCCCGATCGTGGAAGGCGGCGACGTGGTCGAGCCGCTGCGTGACCGCGTGCTGGGCCGCATCGTGGCCGAGGACGTGTTCCTGCCGGGCAACGACGAGGATCCGATCGTCACCCGCAACACGCTGCTGGACGAAGCCTGGGTGCAGAAGCTGGAAGACGCCGGCGTGCAGGCGCTGAAGGTGCGCTCCACCATCACCTGCGAGTCCGATTTCGGCGTCTGCGCCCACTGCTATGGCCGCGACCTGGCCCGTGGCCACATCGTCAACATCGGCGAAGCGGTCGGCGTCATCGCCGCGCAGTCGATCGGCGAGCCCGGCACCCAGCTGACCATGCGTACGTTCCACATCGGTGGCGCGGCATCGCGTGCGGCGGCGGTCGACAACATCACCGTCAAGACCACCGGTTCGATCAAGTTCAACAACCTGAAGTTCGTCGAGCACGCCAACGGCAGCCTGGTCGCCGTCTCGCGTTCGGGTGAACTGTCGGTGCTCGACGGCCACGGCCGCGAGCGCGAGCGCTACAAGCTGCCCTATGGCGCCACCATCAACGTCAAGGACGGCGACCAGATCACCGCCGGCCAGGCCGTGGCGAACTGGGATCCGCACAACCACCCGATCGTGTCGGAAGTGGCCGGTTTCGTGCGCTTCGTCGACTTCGTCGACGGCGTCACCGTCATCGAGAAGACCGACGAACTGACCGGTCTGGCGTCGCGCGAGATCACCGATCCCAAGCGTCGCGGTTCGCAGGGCAAGGACCTGCGTCCGATCGTCCGCATCGTGGACAAGGACGGCAAGGACCTTAGCATTCCGGGGACCGACCTGCCGGCGCAGTACCTGCTGCCGCCGCGCTCGATCGTCAACCTGCAGGACGGCGCGCCCGTCGGCGTGGGCGACGTGGTCACCAAGGTGCCGCAGGAAGCGTCCAAGACGCGCGACATCACCGGCGGTCTGCCGCGCGTGGCCGACCTGTTCGAAGCCCGCAAGCCGAAGGACCCGGCCATCCTGGCCGAGCGTTCCGGCATCATCAGCTTCGGCAAGGACACCAAGGGCAAGCAGCGCCTGATTATCAAGGACACCGACGGTTCCGAGCACGAGGAGCTGATCCCGAAGTTCCGCCAGATCATCGTGTTCGAAGGCGAGCACGTGGCCAAGGGCGAAACCATCGTGGACGGCGAGCCGAGCCCGCAGGACATCCTGCGCCTGCTGGGCGTCGAGCCGCTGGCCGCCTACCTGGTGAAGGAAATCCAGGACGTGTACCGCCTGCAGGGCGTGAAGATCAACGACAAGCACATCGAGGTGATCACCCGCCAGATGCTGCGCAAGGTCGAGATCACCGATGCCGGCAACAGCAAGTTCCTGGCGGGCGAGCAGGTCGAGAAGCAGCGCGTGATCGAGGAGAACGCCAAGCTGGCCGCGCGTAACGAGCTGCCCGCCAAGTACGATCCCGTGCTGCTGGGCATCACCAAGGCGTCGCTGGCGACCGAATCGTTCATCTCCGCGGCCTCCTTCCAGGAGACCACCCGCGTGCTGACCGAGGCGGCTGTCCGTGGTACGCGCGATACCCTGCGTGGCCTGAAGGAGAACGTCATCGTCGGTCGCCTGATCCCGGCCGGCACCGGTCTGGCATACCACAACCAGCGCCGCCGCAATGCCTCCGGTCTGACCGAGGCCGAGGTCGACGCCCTGTCCGGCGTCGTCAGCGAGCCGGTCGCCCCGGCGGCCGTGGTCTCGGACGAGGCGGGCGAGGAGTCCAGCGCCAGCTAAATCCGTACCACCCGACGGCCCCCGGGCCGTCCCAGACCACGAAAAGAGGCGCAGGACGCGCCTCGTTTTCGGCCCAGGAAGGGCGGGATCGCAGTCAGTTGGCAGGCACCCACCCCCGTCGCGTTGACGGTAGGGCGGGTGGCCGGCTATACTTTTCCGTCTAGGTGGGCCGTCTTGCGGCCTGCCTTCGTTTTCATGTCAAACAAGGCTCCGGCCTTCACACGAAGAATCCACTATGGCAACCGTCAATCAGCTGGTCCGCAAGCCGCGGCAGGCCCCCACGTACAAGAGCCAGTCGCCCGCGCTGGACAACTGCCCGCAGCGTCGCGGCGTGTGCACCCGTGTCTATACGACCACCCCGAAGAAGCCGAACTCGGCCCTGCGCAAGGTCGCCAAGGTGCGCCTGACCAACCAGGAAGAGATCATCAGCTACATCGGCGGCGAAGGCCACAACCTGCAGGAGCACTCCGTGGTGCTCGTGCGCGGCGGTCGCGTGAAGGACCTGCCGGGCGTGCGTTACCACACCGTGCGCGGCTCGCTGGACGCCTCGGGCGTCGCCAAGCGCCGTCAGGGCCGTTCCAAGTACGGCGCCAAGCGTCCCAAGGCTTAAGGAATAAACGAACATGTCGCGCAAAGGCTCTGCCCCCCAACGTGAAATCCTGCCGGACCCCAAGCACGGCAGCCAGACGATCGCCCGCTTCATCAACATGGTGATGCTGAGCGGCAAGAAGTCCGTCGCCGAGAAGATCGTCTACGGCGCCATGGACGTGATCGGCGAGAAGAACCCGAACGCCCTGGAACTGGTCGAGAAGGCCCTGGACAACGTCTCTCCGGCCGTCGAGGTGAAGTCCCGCCGCGTCGGCGGCGCCACCTACCAGGTGCCGGTCGAAGTGCGTTCCTCGCGTCGCATGGCGCTGGCGATGCGCTGGCTGATCGAGTCCGCCCGCAAGCGCGGGGAGAACTCCATGCCGCGCAAGCTGGCCGCCGAACTGCTGGATGCCTCCGAGAACCGCGGCGGCGCCATCAAGAAGCGTGAAGAGACCCACCGCATGGCGGAAGCGAACAAGGCGTTCGCGCACTACCGCTGGTAACGGCCTGCGGGCCCTTGCGATCAAGGGCCCTCGGCACCATCTAGGTGCCCCTGGGACGCGCTCCGGCGTCCCGATCCCGAAGGCCGCCGAAAGGCGGCATTCGGCCATCTGAAGATCCGCCCTCCACGGAAGGCCACGGCATCCCGCCGGCCCTCCATCAGAAAAGAGAGACTGTCGTGGCTCGCACCACTCCCATCGAGCGTTACCGCAACTTCGGCATCATGGCGCACATCGACGCCGGCAAGACCACCACGTCCGAGCGCATCCTGTTCTACACCGGCAAGAGCCACAAGATCGGTGAAGTGCACGACGGTGCCGCGACCATGGACTGGATGGAGCAGGAGCAGGAGCGTGGCATCACGATCCAGTCCGCCGCCACCACCGCGTTCTGGAAGGGTATGGACAAGTCCATGCCGGAGCACCGCTTCAACATCATCGACACCCCCGGGCACGTCGACTTCACCATCGAAGTGGAGCGCTCGCTGCGCGTGCTCGACGGCGCGGTGTTCGTCCTGTGTGCCGTGGGCGGCGTGCAGCCGCAGTCCGAGACCGTGTGGCGCCAGGCCAACAAGTACCACGTTCCGCGCATCGCGTTCGTCAACAAGATGGACCGGACGGGCGCCAACTTCTTCAAGGTCCGTGACCAGCTGAAGTCGCGTCTGGGCGCCTCGCCGGTGCCGATGCAGGTGCCGATCGGTGCCGAGGATGGTTTTGTCGGCGTGGTCGACCTGGTCAAGATGAAGGCCATCGCGTGGGACGACAAGACCCAGGGCATGACCTTCGAGTACCGCGACATCCCGGCTGACCTGCAGTCCGTGGCGGAGGAGGCTCGTGCGTTCATGGTCGAGTCGGCCGCCGAGGCCAATGAAGAGCTGATGGACAAGTACCTGGGTGGCGAGGAGCTGACCGAGGACGAGATCTATTCCGCGCTGCGTGCCCGTACGCTGAAGACCGAGATCGTGCCGATGTTCTGCGGCTCGGCATTCAAGAACAAGGGCGTGCAGGCCATGCTGGACGGCGTGGTCAAGCTGCTGCCGTCGCCGGTGGACGTGCCGGCGGTGAAGGGCACCGACGTGGATGACGAATCCAAGGAGCTGACCCGCGATTCCAGCGACAAGGCGCCTTTCTCGGCGTTGGCCTTCAAGATCATGACCGATCCGTTCGTCGGCTCGCTCACCTTCTTCCGCGTGTATTCGGGAACGCTGAATGCCGGCGATCAGGTTTTCAACTCGGTCAAGGGCAAGAAGGAGCGCATCGGTCGTCTGTTGCAGATGCACTCCAACAACCGTGACGAGATCAAGGAAGTGCTGGCCGGCGATATCGCGGCTGCCGTGGGCCTGAAGGACGTCACCACCGGTGACACCCTGTGTGCCCAGGACGCCCCGATCATCCTCGAGCGCATGAGCTTCCCGGAACCGGTCATCTCGATGGCCGTGGAACCGAAGACCAAGTCCGACCAGGAGAAGATGGGTTTGGCGCTGGGCCGTCTGGCGCAGGAAGATCCCTCGTTCCGCGTCCGTACCGACGAGGAATCGGGTCAGACCATCATCTCGGGCATGGGCGAGCTGCACCTGGACATCATCGTTGACCGCATGAAGCGCGAGTTCAACGTGGAGGCCAACGTCGGCAAGCCGCAGGTGGCCTATCGCGAGACGATCCGCAAGGCGATCAAGCAGGAAGGCAAGTTCGTGCGCCAGTCGGGCGGTCGCGGCCAGTACGGCCACATCGTCATCGAGATGTCGCCGGTCGAGCGCGGCGTGGGCTTCTCGTACGAGAGCGCCATCGTGGGCGGCGTCGTGCCGAAGGAATACGTCGCAGCGGCGGGCAAGGGCATCGAAGAAGCCATGAAGAGCGGTCCGCTGGCCGGCTTCCCGGTCGTCGACATCGCCATCAAGGCCGTGGACGGCTCCTTCCATGACGTCGACTCCAACGAAATGGCGTTCAAGGTCGCCGGCTCGATGGCGTTCAAGGAAGCCTTCAGCAAGGCCCAGCCGGTCCTGCTGGAGCCGATCATGAAGGTCGAGATCGTCACCCCGGAAGACTATCTGGGCGACGTGATGGGCGACGTGAGCCGTCGTCGCGGCATCCTGCAGGGTCAGGACGACAGTCCGTCCGGCAAGGTGATCAACGCGATGGTGCCGCTGGGCGAAATGTTCGGCTACGCCACCACGCTGCGTTCGATGTCGCAGGGTCGCGCCACGTTCTCGATGGAGTTCGACCATTACGCGGAAGCGCCGGCCAACATCGCCGACGCGGTCGTCAAGAAGAACTAAAAGACGTGATGGGTGATTCGGGATTCGTGATTCGCAAGAGCACGGGTCCCGCATCAAGCCAGCCACGAATCACGAATCACGAATCACATAGGTAAAGACAATGGCAAAGGGTAAATTCGAACGCACCAAGCCGCACGTGAACGTGGGCACGATTGGCCACGTTGACCACGGCAAGACGACGCTGACGGCGGCGCTGACGAAGATCGGCGCGGAGCGTTTCGGTGGCGAGTTCAAGGCGTACGACGCGATCGACGCGGCGCCGGAAGAGAAGGCGCGCGGCATCACGATTTCGACGGCGCACGTGGAATACGAATCGGCCACGCGCCACTACGCGCACGTGGACTGCCCGGGCCACGCCGACTACGTGAAGAACATGATCACCGGTGCGGCGCAGATGGACGGTGCGATCCTGGTGTGCTCGGCCGCCGACGGCCCGATGCCGCAGACGCGTGAGCACATCCTGCTGTCGCGCCAGGTGGGCGTGCCGTACATCGTCGTGTTCCTGAACAAGGCCGACATGGTGGACGACGCCGAGCTGCTGGAGCTGGTGGAGATGGAAGTCCGCGAACTGCTGAGCAAGTACGAGTTCCCGGGCGACGACACCCCGATCATCTCGGGCTCGGCCCGTCTGGCGCTGGAAGGCGACCAGAGCGAGATCGGCGTGCCGGCGATCCTGAAGCTGGTGGACGCGCTGGACACCTGGATCCCGACCCCGGAGCGTGACGTCGACAAGCCGTTCCTGATGCCGGTGGAAGACGTGTTCTCGATTTCCGGCCGCGGCACCGTGGTGACCGGTCGTATCGAGCGCGGCATCATCAAGGTGGGCGACGAAATCGAAATCGTCGGTATCCGTCCGACCCAGAAGACCACGGTCACGGGCGTGGAAATGTTCCGCAAGCTGCTGGACCAGGGCCAGGCGGGCGACAACGCCGGTCTGCTGCTGCGCGGCACCAAGCGTGACGACGTGGAGCGTGGCCAGGTGCTGGCCAAGCCGGGTTCGATCACCCCGCACACCGAGTTCGAAGCCGAAGTCTACGTGCTGAGCAAGGACGAAGGCGGCCGTCACACGCCGTTCTTCAAGGGCTACCGCCCGCAGTTCTACTTCCGCACCACCGACATCACCGGTGCGGTGCAGCTGCCGGAAGGCGTGGAGATGGTGATGCCGGGCGACAACGTGAAGATGGTGGTCACGCTGATCAACCCGGTGGCGATGGACGAAGGCCTGCGCTTCGCGATCCGCGAGGGCGGCCGTACGGTCGGCGCCGGCGTGGTGGCCAAGATCATCAAGTAAGGCCCCGGCGGTCCCGCGTGTCGCGCCTCCGGGCGCGCCCCGCAACCCGGGAGGGCCGGTAACGCCGGCCTTCCTTTTGGGTGCATCCGCTGGAGGCGCGAAACGCTTGCGGCAAGAGTGTTGAACGGCTACAATGCCGGCCCCCGAATGGCGACCCGCTATTCAGGATCGCAATAACTGCCGGCGCCCCCTGGGAGGAGGCCGGCCTACCGCGAAAAGAGGTGCAGGATGCGCCTCGTGTTCGCCAGACACGGAGTGTCGCGTGCCATCCTGCAGGCTTCGGCCGGGCAGGGCGCCCTGGTGGTTGACGGGGTGTGTCACGCGTCCTATACTTTCATGTCTGGGCGGGCCGGTTTACCGGCCTGCCTTGTTTTTCAGGAAGAATCCCCAGCCGATTCAGGTGCTTTCCGCTCGTGGAGTCCTCGCGGGCGGTGGGGAAATGGATCAGCTTGGACTAACCGGGGCAAGGCATCCCAGAGGCCGCGCCCGTCGCTCTTTAACGAAGGAAATTTCCGTCATGGCGGACCAAAAGATCCGAATCCGGCTCAAGGCGTACGATCATCGTCTGATCGACCGCTCGGCCAGCGAGATCGTTGAGACGGCCAAGCGGACCGGCGCGCAGGTGCGCGGCCCGATCCCGCTGCCGACCAAGATCGAACGTTTCACCATCCTGGTGTCCCCGCACGTCGACAAGGACGCGCGCGACCAGTATGAGACCCGCACGCACAAGCGCGTGCTCGACATCGTCGACCCCAACGACAAGACCGTGGACGCGCTGATGAAGCTCGAACTGGCTGCCGGCGTCGACGTTCAGATCAAGCTGACCTGAGGCCAACGACCATGACCGCGAAGAAGTATTCGTTGGGTCTCGTCGGCCGCAAGGCCGGCATGACCCGCGTGTTCACCGAAGATGGCAAGTCCATTCCGGTGACGCTGATCGAAGCAACCCCGAACCGCATCACCCAGATCAAGACCCCGGAAACCGACGGCTACAGCGCCGTGCAGGTCGCCGTGGGCAGCCGTCGCGCCTCGCTCGTCACCAAGCCGGTCGCCGGTCACCTGGCCAAGGCCAAGGTCGAAGCCGGTCGTGGCCTGTGGGAGCTGCGTATCGAAGCCGACAAGCTGGGCGACTTCACCGTCGGCGGCGAGATCAAGGCCGACATCTTTGAAGTGGGCCAGAAGGTCGACGTCCAGGGCGTCACCAAGGGCAAGGGCTTCCAGGGCACCATCAAGCGCTGGAACTTCCGCATGGGCGACGCCACCCACGGTAACTCGCTGTCGCATCGCGCGCCGGGTTCGCTGGGCCAGCGCCAGACGCCGGGTCGCGTGTTCCCGGGCAAGAAGATGTCCGGCCACATGGGTGCCGTGCAGCAGAGCACGCAGAACCTGGAAATCGTCCGCGTGGACGCCGAGCGCGGCCTGATCGCCGTTCGCGGCGCCGTGCCGGGTGCGCCGGGTGGCGACGTGATCGTGCGTCCGGCAAGCAAGGGTTGAGGAGAACGACCATGGAACTAGCCATTACAGGTAGCGCCAACAAGCTGTCGGTCTCCGACGACGTGTTCGGCCGCGAATTCAGCGAGGATCTGGTCCACCAGGTCGTCGTTGCCTACCGCAACGCCGGTCGTTCCGGCACCAAGGCGCAGAAGACCCGCGCCGAAGTGAACGGCACCACCAAGAAGTCCAAGAAGCAGAAGGGCGGCGGCGCCCGTCACGGCGCCCTGACCGCGCCGATCTTCGTCGGCGGCGGCGTGACCTTCGCGGCCAAGCCGCGCAGCTTCGCGCAGAAGGTGAACCGCAAGATGTACCGCGCGGCCATCAGCTCGATCCTGTCGGAGCTGAACCGTCAGAACCGCCTGAAGGTCGTGGAAGCGTTCGATGTGGACGCCACCAAGACCAGCGCCCTGATCGAGAAGCTGAAGGGCCTGGATCTGGGCAAGCGCCCGCTGATCGTCACCGAGGATGCCTCCGAGCACCTGTACCTGTCCGCCCGCAATCTTCCCTACGTGGAAGTGCGCGACGTGCAGGGCCTGGATCCGGCGGCGCTGGTCGGTGCCGACTCCGTGCTGATCACGGCCGACGCCATCAAGAAGATCGAGGAGTGGCTGGCATGATCATCAACGAAAAGATTTTTGCCGTGCTGCGCGCTCCGCGTGTCTCCGAAAAGACCGTGCGCCTGCAGGAACTCTCCAACCAATACGTCTTCGAAGTCTCGAACGATGCCACCAAGGCCGATGTCAAGGCCGCGGTCGAGCAGCTGTTCGACGTCAAGGTCGAGACGGTCAACGTGGTGAACGTGAAGGGCAAGAACAAGTCCTTCCGCAACCGCGCCGGCCGCCGCGGCGACTGGCGCAAGGCGTACGTGCGTCTGGCCGATGGCCAGGCCATCGACGTGTCGGCCAAGGCCTGAGGTAGACCCACATGCCATTGATGAAGTTCAAACCCACCTCCGCCGGCCGCCGTTCCGCCGTCCGCGTGGTGACGCCCGATCTGCACAAGGGAGCGCCGCATGCGCCGCTCCTCGAGAAGCAGAGCAAGACCGGTGGTCGTAACCACCACGGTCGCATCACCACCCGCCACATCGGTGGTGGCCACAAGCAGCACTACCGCCTCATCGACTTCAAGCGCGACAAGGAAGGCATTCCGGCACGCGTGGAGCGGATCGAATACGATCCCAACCGCACCGCGCACATCGCGCTGCTGTGCTATGTCGATGGCGAGCGCCGCTACATCATCGCCCCCAAGGGCCTGAAGGCCGGCGACCAGGTCATTGCCGGTAGCGATGCGCCGATCAAGGCCGGCAACACGCTGCCGCTGCGCAACATCCCGGTCGGTACCACGATCCACGGCATCGAGCTGAAGCCGGGCAAGGGCGCGCAGATCGCCCGCGCCGCCGGCGCCGCCGTGCAGCTGGTCGCCCGCGAGCAGGGTTTCGCCACCCTGCGCCTCCGCTCCGGCGAGATGCGCAAGGTGCAGGTCGAGTGCCGCGCCACTGTTGGCGAAGTGGGCAACGACGAGCACAGCCTGGAGAAGCTGGGCAAGGCCGGCGCCAAGCGCTGGCGTGGTGTCAAGCCGACCGTCCGCGGTGCGGCCATGAACCCCGTCGACCACCCGCACGGTGGTGGTGAGGCCAAGGCCGGCCAGGGCAACCCGCACCCGGTCACCCCGTGGGGTGTGCCGACCAAGGGTTACAAGACGCGCAAGAACAAGCGCACGCAGCAATTCATCGTCCGCGATCGTAGGGGCTAATCGACCATGGCACGTTCACTCAAGAAGGGCCCGTTCGTCGATCACCACCTCGTCAAGAAGGTGGAGGCCGCGGGCGGCAGCAAGAAGCCGATCAAGACCTGGTCGCGCCGTTCGATGATCCTGCCGGAAATGGTGGGTTTCACGATCGCCATCCACAATGGCAAGAACCACGTTCCGGTGCTGGTCAACGAGAACATGGTCGGCCACAAGCTCGGCGAGTTTGCCGTCACCCGTACCTTCAAGGGTCACGGTGGCGACAAGAAAGCCGGCGGCAAGAAGTAAGGAGAGATGACCATGGAAGCGAAAGCCATCCTGCGCACCGCGCGCATCTCCCCCCAGAAGGCCCGCCTGGTCGCCGATCAGGTGCGCGGGCTGCCGGCCGAGCGCGCCGTCAACCTGCTGAAGTTCTCGGACAAGAAGGCTGCCCACCTGATCAAGAAGGTCGTGGAGTCCGCCATCGCCAACGCCGAGAACAACCAGGGCGCCGACGTCGACGAGCTGAAGGTCAAGACCATCATGGTCGACGAAGGTCCGATGCTGAAGCGTTTCATGGCCCGCGCCAAGGGCCGTGGCACCCGCATTCTGAAGCGCACCAGCCACATCACCGTGGTCGTGGGCGAGGGCAAATAAGTATGGGTCACAAAGTTCATCCGACCGGTATCCGCCTGGGCATCGCCAAGGACTGGAATTCCAAGTGGTTCGCCAACAAGCGCGACTACGCCGACTATCTGGCCGCGGACCTCAAGGTGCGCGAGATGCTTCGCAAGAAGCTGGCCCAGGCCGGCATTTCCAAGATCCTGATCGAGCGTCCGGCCAAGACCGCCCGCGTGACCATCCACACCGCCCGTCCGGGCGTGGTGATCGGCAAGCGCGGTGAGGACATCGAGAAGCTGCGCAAGGAAGTGAGCGACCTGATGGGCGTCCCGGCGCACATCAACGTCACCGAAGTGCGCAAGCCCGAGCTGGACGCCCAGCTGGTGGCCGAATCGATCGCGCAGCAGCTGGAGCGCCGCATCATGTTCCGCCGCGCCATGAAGCGCGCCGTGGGCAACGCGATGCGCCTGGGTGCCCTGGGCATCAAGGTCAACGTGGCAGGCCGCTTGAACGGTGCGGAAATCGCCCGTTCCGAGTGGTACCGCGAAGGCCGCGTGCCGCTGCACACGCTGCGTGCCGACATCGATTACGGTTTTGCCGAGGCGAAGACCACCTACGGCATCATCGGCATCAAGGTGTGGGTCTACAAGGGCGAAATCTTCGATTTCAGCCAGGTGGGTCAGGAGAAGCAGGACGACGCGCGCCCCGAGCGTAGCGAGCGTCCTTCGCGCCCGGCTCGTGACCGCGACGCGAGGTAATCAGTCATGTTGCAACCCAAGCGAACCAAATACCGCAAGATGCACAAGGGCCGGAACGAAGGCCTGAGCTGGAACGGTAACCTCGTCAGTTTCGGCGAGTACGGCCTGAAGGCCACGGCGCACGGTCAGTTGACCGCGCGCCAGATCGAAGCGGCCCGCCGCTCGATCAGCCGCTACGTCAAGCGCGGCGGCAAGATGTGGATCCGCGTGTTCCCCGACAAGCCGATCACCAAGAAGCCCATCGAAGTCCGAATGGGTTCGGGTAAGGGCAACGTCGAGTACTGGGTCGCCCAGATCCAGCCGGGCCGCATGATCTATGAAATCGAAGGCGTCAGCGAGGACATCGCGCGCGAGGCATTCCGCCTGGCCGCGGCCAAGCTGTCGGTCACCACCACTTTCGTGACCCGGACGGTGCGCTAATGGAACTCAAGCAACTCCGCGAGAAATCGGCTGACGAGCTGAAGGCCCACCTGACCGAGTTGCGCAAGGAGCAGTTCTCCCTGCGCATGCAGAAGGTGACCGGCCAGCTGCCGAAGACGCATGAAACCCGCCGGGTCCGTCGCGAGATCGCTCGCGTCAAGACCCTGCTGGGCAGCCAGAAGTAAGGAGCGACCAAGATGAGCGATAACAAAGACAAAGCGCAACGCACCATCGAAGGCCGCGTCGTCAGCAACAAGATGGACAAGACGGTCACCGTCCTGGTGGAGCGTCAGGTCAAGCACGCCCTGTACGGCAAGTACATCAAGCGTTCCACCAAGCTGCACGCGCACGACGCGGACAACAGCTGCAAGGAAGGCGACGTGGTGCGCGTGACCGAGATCGCCCCGATGTCCAAGACCAAGAACTGGCGCGTGGTGGAAATCATCACCCGCGCGGCCGAATAAAGAGGAGATCTGAATCATGATCCAGATGCAGAGCTACCTTGACGCGGCCGACAACTCCGGCGCCAAGGAACTGATGTGCATCAAGGTGCTGGGCGGCTCCAAGCGCCGTTACGCCGGCATCGGCGACATCATCAAGGTGACCGTCAAGGACGCCATTCCGCGCGGCAAGGTCAAGAAGGGCGAAGTCTACGACGCCGTGGTCGTGCGTACCCGCAAGGGCGTCCGCCGCCCGGACGGTTCGCTGATCCGCTTCGACGGCAACGCCGCCGTGCTGCTCAACAACAAGCAGGAGCCGATCGGCACCCGCATCTTCGGGCCCGTGACCCGCGAGCTGCGTTCCGAGAAGTTCATGAAGATCGTTTCGCTCGCGCCTGAAGTGCTCTGAGCGGAGGACATAGAAATGGCTAACCGTATCAAGAAGGGCGACCAGGTCGTCGTCATCACCGGCAAGGACAAGGGCAAGAAGGGCGACGTTGTGCGCGTGGACGGCGACCGCGTGGTCGTCTCCAACGTGAATGTCGTCAAGCGCCACACCAAGCCGAACCCGCAGGCCGGCATCGCGGGTGGCGTGGTGGAGAGCGAGCGCTCGATCCACATTTCCAATGTCGCGCTGTTCAACCCGGCGACGGGCAAGGGCGAGCGTATCGGTTTCAAGGTGCTGGAGGATGGACGCAAACTGCGCGTGTTCCGCTCCAGCGGTGAGGCGCTCGACGCCTGAGGAATGAGGTCATGACCACCCGTCTCGAAAAAATGTACAAGGAAGAAGTGGCGCCGGCTCTGATGAAGAAGTTCGGCTACACCAATCCGATGGAAGTGCCGAAAATCACCAAGATCACCATCAACATGGGTGTGGGTGAAGCGGCGACCAACAAGAAGATCCTGGAAAACGCCGTGGCCGACCTGGCCAAGATCACCGGCCAGAAGCCGATCACGACCAAGTCCCGCGTGTCGGTGGCTTCGTTCAAGATCCGCGACGGTTGGCCGATCGGCTGCAAGGTCACCCTGCGTCGCGCCAAGATGTACGAGTTCCTGGACCGCCTGATCAGCATCTCGCTGCCGCGCGTCCGCGACTTCCGTGGCGTGTCCGGCCGTTCCTTCGACGGTCGCGGCAACTACAACATGGGCGTGAAGGAACAGATCATCTTCCCGGAAATCGACTTCGACGCCGTCGACGCGATCCGCGGCATGGATATCGCCATCACCACGACCGCCAAGAACGACGCCGAAGCCAAGGCGCTGCTCGAAGCGTTCAAGTTTCCGTTCCGCAACTGATTCGCTAGGAAGAAGACATCATGGCAAAGACCTCGATGGTCAACCGCGACATCAAGCGGGAAAAGCTGGCCAAGCAGTACGCCGCCAAGCGCGATGCGCTGAAGAAGATCATCTCCAGTACGACCGCGTCGTACGAAGAGAAGATCGAAGCGGTCACCAAGTTGCAGAAGCTGCCGCGCGACTCCTCGCCGAGCCGCCAGCGCAACCGCTGCGAGCTGTCCGGCCGTTCGCGTGGCGTGTACCGCAAGTTCGGCCTGGGCCGCAACATGCTGCGCAAGGCCACCATGAACGGCGACGTGCCCGGCCTGCGCAAGGCCAGCTGGTAACAGTCTCCCGCGCCGCCCGCGAGGGTGGTCGCACGGAGTGAAGCGACAAGTCCGGCGCAGGCCGGACTTGTTGTTGTACAATGTTCGGCTCCCGTGGCCTGGCCGGGGAGTGCCGGTCCGCCGGCGGCCCGCCTGGGGGTTCCAGGGACAACACAAGATTTTCGCGAAAGCGGATATCGGTGCTACTCATAAGGCAGACTCTAATGAGCATGACTGATCCCATCGCCGACATGCTGGTGCGCATCCGCAATGCCGCCGCTGTGGGCAAGCCGACGGTGAAGATGCCGTCCTCCAAGATCAAGACCTCGATCGCCAACGTGCTGAAGGCCGAAGGCTATATCGGCGACGTCCGCGTGACGAAGGCCGAGAACAACAAGGCCGAGCTCGAGATCGTCCTGAAGTATTTCGAAGGCAAGCCGGTCATCGAGAAGCTGAGCCGCGTGTCCCGTTCGGGCCTGCGCCAGTACCGTGGCAAGGCCGAGCTGCCCAAGGTCCTCGGTGGCCTGGGCGTCGCCATCATCTCCACTTCCAAGGGCATCATGACCGATGCGCAGGCCCGTGCGGCCGGCGTGGGTGGTGAAGTCCTGTGCTTCGTGGCCTAAGCGAAGGAGCCCAGAACATGTCCCGCGTAGCCAAGAAGCCGATCAATCTCCCCAAGGGCGTCGAACTGAGCACTCAGGGCGAGACCCTCAACGTCAAGGGCCCGAAGGGCACCCTGTCCATCGCCAAGCCGGCCGGCGTCGACGTGAATGTCGACAACGGCGTGGCCAACCTGTCGCCCGCCACCCCGGCCGACGACGCCATCACCGGCACCATCCGCGCGATCCTGGCCAACATGGTCAAGGGCGTGTCGGAAGGTTTCGAGCGCAAGCTCGAGCTGGTGGGCGTGGGCTACCGTGCCGCGATGCAGGGCAAAGACCTGAACCTGTCGCTGGGTTTCTCCCATCCGATCCTGTTCAAGACGCCGGAAGGCATCACCATCGCCACCCCGACCCAGACCGAAATCCTGGTGCAGGGCGCCGACAAGCAGCGCGTGGGTGAAGTCGCCGCCAAGATCCGCGGTTTCCGTCCGCCGGAGCCCTACAAGGGCAAGGGCGTGAAGTACTCCGACGAAACCATCATCCGCAAGGAAGCGAAGAAGGCCTAACCGGGCTTTCGGCTTCGAGGAACCAGATCATGAGCATCAAGAACACCGCCCGCCTGCGTCGCGCCAAGTCGACCCGTGCGCACATCCGCGAGCTCGGCGTGCCGCGCCTGTCGGTGCTGCGCACCGGCCAGCACATCTACGCCCAGCTGTTCACCGCCGACGGCGCCAAGGTCATCGCCTCCGCCAACACCCTGCAGGCCGACGTCAAGGATGGCCTGAAGAACGGCAAGAACAGCGACGCCGCCGCGCGCGTGGGTCAGGTCATCGCCGAGCGCGCCAAGGCCGCGGGCATCGAGAAGATCGCGTTCGATCGCTCGGGCTACCGTTACCACGGGCGCATCAAGGCCCTGGCCGACGCGGCCCGCGAAGGCGGCCTGCAGTTCTAATCCTGAAAGGCATGGGGGCGACCCCATGCCTTGTCCTGCCGGCGCGGGCTGCGCCGGGCGCGGTCGCTCTTCTGCAGCGGCCGATGCGTCACCGCTCCACACCACAACCATAAGCGGCCAAGCCGTACATACCTCATCAACCAAGGAATTCAAGCAATGGCAGAAGAACGTCAGCCGCGGGGTCGCGATCGCGACCGCAACCGCGAAGAGAAAGTCGACGACGGCATGATCGAGAAGCTGGTCGCGGTCAACCGCGTCAGCAAGACCGTCAAGGGCGGTCGCCAGTTCACCTTCACCGCACTGACGGTGGTGGGCGACGGCAACGGCAAGATCGGTTTCGGTTACGGCAAGGCGCGTGAAGTGCCGGTCGCCATCCAGAAGTCGATGGAGTACGCCCGCAAGGGCATGCTGAATGTCGACCTGAACAACGGCACGCTGTGGCACCCGGTGAAGGCCGGTCACGGTGCGGCGCGCGTGTTCATGCAGCCGGCCTCGGAAGGTACGGGCGTGATCGCCGGCGGTGCCATGCGCGCCGTGCTGGAAGCGGTGGGCGTGAAGAACGTGCTGGCCAAGGCCGTCGGTTCGCGCAACCCGATCAACCTGGTCCGCGCCACGCTGAAGGGCCTGAGCGACATGCAGTCGCCGACCCGCATCGCGGCCAAGCGCGGCAAGAAGGTGGAGGAACTCCTCAATGGCTAACGAGTCCAACAAAACCGTCAAGGTGCGCCTGGTGCGCGGCCTGCGTGGTTCCCAGTCGCGTCACCGCCTGTCGGTGAAGGCGCTGGGCCTGAACAAGCTCAACGACGTGCGTGAACTGAAGGACAGCCCGCAGGTGCGCGGCCTGATCGCCAAGGTCCACTACCTCGTCAAGGTCGAGGAGTAATCAACATGCGTCTCAACACACTGAAGCCCGCCGACGGCGCCCGTACCGAACGCACCCGCGTCGGTCGCGGTATCGGTTCCGGCCTGGGCAAGACCGCGGGTCGTGGCCACAAGGGTTCGTTCGCGCGTGCCGGCAAGGGCAAGATCAAGGCGAAGTTCGAAGGCGGCCAGATGCCGCTGATCAAGCGTCTGCCGAAGGTCGGTTTCCGCTCCAAGCTGAAGCTGGATTGCGCGGAAGTGCTGTCCTATCAGCTGGAAAAGCTGGAAGCCGGTGAGATCGACTTCGCCGCGCTGCGTGCCGCCAAGCTGGTGCCCAGCACCGCCAAGCGCGCCAAGATCGTGAAGAAGGGCGAGCTGACCAAGAAGTTCGTGCTGAAGGGCGTGGCCGCCACGGCCGGTGCCAAGGCCGCCATCGAGGCTGCCGGCGGCAGCGTGCAGGAGTAACGGACGCATGGCGCAGGGTAATGCCGCCGGTGCGCTGGCAGGCGCAGGCAAGTTCACCGAACTCCGCCAGCGCCTGCTGTTCGTGCTGGGTGCGCTGATCGTCTACCGGATCGGCTGCTTCATTCCGGTCCCGGGCGTCAATCCCGATGCCATGCTTGCGATGATGCAGGCGCAGGGCGGCGGCATCGTGGACATGTTCAACATGTTCTCGGGCGGCGCCCTGCACCGTTTCAGCATCTTCGCGCTGAACGTCATGCCCTACATCTCGGCGTCGATCGTGATGCAGCTGGGCGTGCACATCTTCCCCAGCCTCAAGGCGCTGCAGAAGGAGGGCGAGTCCGGTCGCCGCAAGATCACCCAGTACTCGCGCATCGGCGCCGTGCTGCTGGCGGTCGTGCAGGGCGGCAGTATCGCCACCGCGCTGCAGAACCAGGTCGCGCCGGGCGGCATGCCGGTGGTGTACGCGCCGGGCATGGGTTTCGTGCTGACCGCGGTGGTCGCACTGACCGCCGGCACCATCTTCCTGATGTGGCTGGGCGAGCAGGTGACGGAGCGCGGCATCGGCAACGGCGTCTCGCTGATCATCTTCGCCGGCATCGTGGCCGGCCTGCCGGGTGCGGTCATCCAGACGGTGGGCGCGTTCCGTGACGGCACGCTGAGCTTCATCTCGCTGCTGGTCATCGCGGTGGTGGTGCTGGGCTTCACGTTCCTGGTCGTCTTCGTGGAGCGCGGGCAGCGACGGATCACGGTGAACTACGCGCGCCGCCAGGGCGGTCGCAACGCGTACATGAACCAGACTTCGTTCCTGCCGCTGAAGCTCAACATGGCCGGTGTCATCCCGCCGATCTTCGCGTCCAGCATCCTGGCCTTCCCGGCCACGCTGGCGATGTGGTCCGGCGAGAACAGCGGTGCCACCACCTGGCTGCAGCGCATCTCCAATGCGCTGGCTCCGGGCGAGCCGCTGCACATGATCGTGTTCGCGGCGATGATCATCGGCTTCGCGTTCTTCTACACGGCGCTGGTGTTCAACTCGCAGGAAACCGCCGAGAACCTGAAGAAGTCGGGCGCGCTGATCCCGGGCATCCGCCCCGGCAAGGCCACCGCCGACTACGTCGACGGCGTGCTGACCCGCCTGACGGCCATCGGTTCGCTGTACCTGGTGGCGGTCTGCCTGCTGCCGGAAGTGATGCGCACCCAGCTGGGCACCTCGTTCTACTTCGGCGGCACCTCGCTGCTGATCGTGGTGGTGGTGGTGATGGACTTCATTGCGCAGATCCAGGCGCACCTGATGTCCCACCAGTACGAGAGCCTGCTGAAGAAGGCCAATCTGAAAGGCGGCTCGCGGGGCGGTCTTGCCCCCCGCGGCTGAGGTATAATCGCGGGCTTCCCGCACCAGTCCGGCCCTCATGGCCGGCTGACTTAGATGGGCGGCCCCCGCAGCGATCCGGTGCGGGGGTGAGAACCGGCCAGTCCCTGCGCCAGAGTAGCGCGGGCGGGGCAGGACAGGGGGAAACCCCGGTCCCGCACCAGGCAGGTTCCGGCGCCGGAGCATGGGCACACTCCCCATGCCGGGTCTGCGGCCGGCTTTGCCGGCACGGACTTCCAAGGAACACCGGATCGGGCTATACTTTCCAGTTCACTCCGCCTGTCTGCGCGAATCCCGTCCGGGACGACCGTACACGGGCCAATACTCACAGTTGGAGAACCGCGTCATGGCGCGTATTGCAGGTGTCAACCTGCCTGCCCAGAAGCATGTCTGGGTCGGTTTGCAAAGCATCTACGGCATCGGCCGTACCCGTTCCAAGAAGGTCTGCGAAGCCGCCGGCGTCGCCTCGACCACCAAGATCCGCGACCTGTCGGAGCCGGAAGTCGAGCGCCTGCGCGCCGAAGTCGGCAAGTACGTGGTCGAAGGCGACCTGCGCCGTGAAGTCGGCATCGCCATCAAGCGCCTGATGGACCTGGGCTGCTACCGCGGCCTGCGCCACCGTCGCGGCCTGCCGCTGCGTGGCCAGCGCACCCGCACCAACGCCCGCACCCGCAAGGGTCCGCGCAAAGCCATCAAGAAGTAAGGGGCGACCATCATGGCCAAGCCAGCTGCTGCCAAAGTCAAGAAGAAGATCAAGCGCGTCATCACCGACGGCGTCGCCCACGTCCACGCTTCTTTCAACAACACCATCGTCACCATCACCGACCGCCAGGGCAATGCGCTTTCCTGGGCGACCTCGGGTGGTGCCGGTTTCCGCGGTTCCCGCAAGTCCACGCCGTTCGCGGCCCAGGTCGCCGCCGAGAAGGCCGGCCGTGCCGCACTGGACTACGGCGTGAAGTCGCTGGAAGTCCGCATCAAGGGCCCGGGTCCGGGTCGTGAGTCGGCCGTGCGTTCGTTGAACAACGTGGGCTACAAGATCACCAACATCATCGACGTGACGCCGATCCCGCACAACGGGTGCCGTCCGCCGAAAAAGCGTCGCGTCTAAGGGGGCGATAAGAAATGGCTCGTTATATCGGTCCTACCTGTAAGCTCGCGCGCCGCGAAGGCGCCGACCTGTCGCTCAAGAGCCCGGCCCGTGCGCTGGACTCCAAGTGCAAGCTGGAGCAGAAGCCCGGCCAGCACGGCGCCACCGCCCGCAAGGGCAAGCTGTCCGACTACGCCACCCAGCTGCGCGAAAAGCAGAAGGTCAAGCGTATCTACGGCCTGCTGGAGCGCCAGTTCCGCAACTACTACAAGAAGGCCTCGACCAAGAAGGGCAACACCGGCGAGAACCTGCTGCAGCTGCTGGAAACCCGCCTGGACAACGTCATCTACCGCATGGGCTTCGCCGTGACCCGTCCGGCCGCGCGCCAGCTGGTCTCGCACCGCGGTGTGCTGGTCAACGGCAAGCCGGTCAACCTGCCTTCCTACCAGGTCAAGGCCGGTGACGCGATCGCGCTGTCGGAGAAGGCCCAGAAGCAGCTCCGCGTGCAGGAGTCGCTGACGGTCGCCGAGCAGCTCGACCTGAACCCGTCGTGGGTCGAAGTCGATGCGAAGAAGTTCAGCGGCGTGTTCAAGGCGGTTCCGGCGCGTTCGGACCTGCCCGCCGACATCAACGAAGCGCTGATCGTCGAGTTGTACTCGAAGTAATTCATTCACGCACCCCCGGGCGACTGGGGGACCGCAGGAGACAAAGCAACATGACGGGTATTACTCAGCAAGTGCTGCGCCCCCGCGGCCCGCAGATCGAGCGCCTGACCGGCAACCGTGCGAAGGTGGTCATCGAACCGCTGGAGCGTGGTTACGGCCATACGCTCGGCAATGCGTTGCGCCGCGTGCTGCTGTCGTCGATCCCCGGCTTCGCGATCACCGAAGTCGAGATCGATGGCGTGCTGCACGAATACAGCACCATCGAAGGCATGCAGGAAGACGTGCTGGAAGTGCTGTTGAACCTGAAGGATGTGGCCATCCGCATCCACTCCGGCGACTCGTCCACGCTGAGCCTGGCCAAGCAGGGCCCGGGCGTGGTGACCGCCGGCGACATCAAGACCGACCACAACGTCGAGATCCTGAATCCGGAACTCGTCATCTGCAACCTGACCAAGGACACGGCGCTGAACATGCGCTTGAAGATCGAGCGCGGTTTCGGCTACCAGCCGGCCGCTGCCCGCCGCCGTCCGGACGAAGAGACCCGTGCGATCGGTCGCCTGGTGCTGGACGCCTCGTTCTCGCCGGTCCGTCGCGTCGCGTACGCGGTGGAATCCGCGCGCGTCGAGCAGCGCACCGACCTGGACAAGCTGGTCCTGGACATCGAAACCAACGGCACCATCGACGCCGAGGAAGCCGTGCGCACCGCCGCCGACATCCTCAGCGACCAGCTGTCGGTGTTCGGTGACTTCACGCATCGCGACCGCGGCGCGCCGAAGCAGGCTGCCAGCGGTGTTGATCCGGTGCTGCTGCGCCCGATCGACGACCTGGAGCTGACGGTGCGTTCGGCCAACTGCCTGAAGGCCGAGAGCATCTACTACATCGGCGACCTGATCCAGAAGACGGAAGTCGAACTGCTCAAGACCCCGAACCTCGGCAAGAAGTCGCTGACCGAGATCAAGGAAGTCCTGGCGCAGCGCGGCCTGTCCCTGGGCATGAAGCTGGAGAACTGGCCACCGGCCGGTGTCGCCCAGCACGGCATGCTCGGCTGATGATGCAACACGAAGCTCCCGCCATCGCGCGGGAGCTTCGCTGCAACACCCTCGTCGACGGACCTGAAGGCCCGCGACGCTCCGGTCAGGGATGGCCGGTACGGACCACCCGCAGTCCACTGTTTCAGCGCCTGGAAGGCGACATCGAAGTACAACGACCCACCATTCAACAGGAATCACACCCATGCGCCACCAGAAAGCCGGTCGCAAGTTCAACCGCACCAGCGCCCATCGCGAAGCGATGTTCCGCAACATGGCCGCCTCGCTGATCAAGCACGGCCTGATCAAGACCACCCTGCCGAAGGCCAAGGAACTGCGCCGCGTCGCGGAACCGCTGATCACCCTCGGCAAGATCGATGGCGTCGCCAATCGTCGTCTCGCCTTCTCGCGCCTGCGCGACAAGGAAGCCGTCGGCACGCTGTTCACCACGCTCGGCCCGCGCTACCAGTCGCGTCCGGGTGGCTACCTGCGCATCCTGAAGTGCGGCTTCCGCGCCGGCGACAACGCCCCGATGGCGTACGTCGAGCTGGTGGACCGTCCGGAAGCGGCGGCCGAGTAGATTCGGCCCGTACCGTGTATGCAAGAAACCCCGGTTCTGCCGGGGTTTTTTGCTATGGGACGCCGGAAGCGGCCCGCGGGCGCGGGATAGCAACGGGGGAACCCTGGACCGGCGTTCGGAGGGTCGGCAAATCAGGCGGGTTCGCCTGCCGAGAAACGCGTAGGGATTCATCCGTGGGGCATGTCCTGAGGGGTAGAGGGCCTGCGATATCTGATACGTCCCCCAACGGATGTATGCAGACTTTTCATTAGGAGTCGACATGGGGTTCTTCAAGAAAGACAAGGACAAGGACGCGCCGCAGCCCGCCGCCGCGGCCGAGACCGCGCTGGTGCCGCTGAGCAACGAGGCGATCATCAATGTACTGAAGGCGCGCGAGTACAGCTACGCGGTGGACAACAGCGGCGACGTGTTCGGCAGCTGGGGCGAAGAGGGCCACAGGTTGTGGTTCCTGCGTTCGGGCCAGGATAAGGAAATCCTCAATGTCCGCTACGTGCATGCCACCCTGTTCGATGCCGGGCTGCTGCATGCGCTCTACGAATTCTGCAACGCCTGGAACGACAACAAGCTGTTCCCCAAGGCCTACGTACGGGTGAAGGAAAGCGGACGGATCAGCCTGATAGGCGAACTCACCATCGATCTGGAACATGGCGTCACCCCGCAGCAGTTGGATCTGTTCATGCGCTGCGGCATCACCACGGGCCTGCGGATGGGCGAGAGCGCCGACGAGAAGTTCGGGGGCGGGGCGCCGGTCGAGAAGTTCGGGGGCGCGGCGCCGGACGAGACGCCGGGCGTGGTGCACTGAGCCGCGGCCTTCGGTCCGAGGGGCGCGGCCATGCCTGCCGGAACGGGTCCCCAACCGCCCGTGCGGTGCAGATGACGGCCGGGCCCGTGCGCGTTGATAATGCGGCCCAGTTCCCCTACGACCGGTGCCAATGAATCCTCTTCGCTGGAGTTTCCGTGCGCAGTGTTTCCTGGGCTTCGCGATCTGCGCGGGCCTGCTGGGCTATGCGCTGTACGTGCAGTTCGTGCAGCAGCTGGAACCCTGTCCGTTCTGCATCTTCCAGCGGCTGGCCTTCGCCGCGACCGGGGTGTTCTTCCTGCTCGGCGCATTGCATGGACCCCGCCGGCCCGGTGGTCGCAAGGGGTACGGCGTACTGGCGTTCCTCGGCGCGGCGACCGGCATCGGCATCGCGGGCAAGCACGTGTGGGTCCAGTTGTACCCGCCGCTGATGCCCAGCTGCGGCCCCGGATGGGATTACATGATCGAAACCAACACCTGGCTGGGCGTGGTGCAGAAGGTGCTGACCGCCAAGGGCGACTGCAGCACCATCGACTGGAGCTTCCTGGGCCTGACCATGCCGATGTGGAGCCTGGTGTGGTTCGTGCTGCTGGCGGTCTGGGCGCTCTGGATCGGCTTCCGCGCCCGCAGGACCTCGACCTTTCGCTGATTTGACGCGGCGCACCAATCTGGCACGATGGTGGGCCCCCAGGAGTCCACCATGAATCCGTCCGACCGCAACCTACGCGCCGTCACCCTGCCGCCGAACTGGGCGCCGGAAAGCTGGCGCTCGCGTCCGGCGGTGCAGATGCCCACGTACCCGGATGCGGCGGCGCTGGAGTCCGCACTCGGCGAACTGCGCCAGCTGCCGCCCCTGGTCACGTCGTGGGAGATCTTCTCGCTGAAGAAGCAACTGGCGGAGGCCCAGGAAGGCAAGCGCTTCCTGCTGCAGGGTGGTGACTGCGCCGAGAGCTTCAGCGACTGCGAGTCCGGGCTGATCTCGAACCGGCTGAAAGTGCTCCTGCAGATGAGCCTGGTGCTGGTGCATGGCCTGCGGCTGCCGGTGGTGCGCGTGGGGCGTTTCGCAGGGCAGTACGCCAAACCGCGCTCGGCGGACATGGAAACGCGTGACGGCGTCACGCTGCCCAGCTATCGCGGCGACCTGGTCAATGCGCCGGCGTTCACGCCCGAAGCCCGCGTGCCCGACCCGCGGCGCATGATCAAGGCGCACGCGCGCTCGGCGATGACGATGAATTTCGTGCGTGCGCTGATCGACGGCGGCTTCGCGGACCTGCACCACCCCGAATACTGGAACCTCAACTGGGTAGGCTATTCGCCGCTGGCGAACGAGTACCAGCACATGGTCACCTCGATCGGCGATGCGGTGAGGTTCATGGAGACCCTGTCGGGCTCCGAGGTGCACAACCTCAACCGGATCGACTTCTACACCTCGCACGAAGCGTTGCTGCTGCCGTACGAGGAGGCGCTGACGCGCGAGGTGCCGCGCCAGTGGGGCTGGTTCAACCTCAGCACCCACTACCCGTGGATCGGCATGCGCACCGCGGCGGTGGACGGCGCGCACGTGGAGTACCTGCGCGGCGTGCGCAATCCCATCGCCATCAAGGTGGGACCCTCGGTTACGCCCGACCAGCTGCTGCGGCTGATCGACGTACTGAATCCCGAAGATGAAGCAGGCCGCCTGACCTTCATCCATCGCATGGGGGCGATGCAGATCGCGGACAAGCTGCCGCCGCTGCTGGATGCGGTCCGTCGGGACGGTCGTCGCGTGCTGTGGGTGTGCGACCCGATGCACGGCAACACCGAAAGCACGAGCAACGGGTTCAAGACCCGCCGCTTCGACAACGTGCGCGGGGAAGTCGAGCAATCCTTCGACCTGCATGCGGCGGCCGGTACGCGCCTGGGTGGCGTGCATCTGGAGCTGACGGGCGAGGACGTCACCGAATGCACCGGAGGCGCGCGGGAACTTACGGACCTGGATCTGGAGCGCGCTTATCGTTCCACCGTCGATCCGCGGCTGAACTACGAGCAGTCGCTGGAGATCGCCATGTGCATCGTGCGCAAGCAGAACCAGCTGGCCACGCCGGCCACGCGTTGACGGCGGCACCAGGCCGGCGTCACGAGCCGTGCGCGTGCGCGGCTGATGCGGTCGGTGGGAGGTGCCAGGTCTTCCCGCGCGCATACAGGCGCGCAAACTCCGCGGCCGGCACCGGCAGGCTGAAGTAGTTGCCCTGCAGCTCGTCGCAACCGTTGGCGACGAGCCAGGCTGCCTGCGCGGCCGTTTCGACGCCCTCGGCGATCGTGCGGCACTGCAATTGCGCCGCCAGGCCGATGATGGCGCGCGTGATGGCGGCCTGGTTCGGCTCGCCGACGTCCCGCACGAACGTCTGGTCGATCTTGAGGACGTTGAAGCCGTAGTTGCCCAGATAGCTGAGGCTGGAGAAGCCGGTGCCGAAGTCGTCGATGGCGATGCGCACGCCCAGGGCCTTCAGGGCGCGCAACGTGCGGTCGGTCCGTTGCACGTCGCGCATCAGCGTGGTCTCGGTGACTTCCAGTTCCAGGAACTCGGCGGGCAGCCCGCTGTCCTGCAGCGCTTCGACCACCGTGTCGACCAGGTCGTCGGTGTCGAAGTTGGCGGCGGCGATGTTGACCGACACCCGGATCGGCGGCAGTCCCGCCTGCTGCCAGATGCGGTTCTGCCTGCACGCGGCATGGATGGCCCACTGGTCGATGTCGACGATCAGGCGCGTCTCTTCGGCGATGGGCAGGAATTCGCCCGGCAGTACCAGCCGGTCGCCACGCTGCCAGCGGGCCAGGCCCTCTACGCCGACGATCCGCCCGCTCAGACTGTCGATCTGCGGCTGGTAGTGCAGGATGAGGTCGCCGTTGCGCAGGCTGCGGCGCAGGCTGTTCTCCAGTTCGATGCGCGCGTCCACGCTGGACGCCAGCTCGCGCGTGTAGAAGCGGCTGGCGTTGCGGCCGTTGCGCTTGGCCAGATACATGGCGGCGTCGGCACGCATCATCAGTGTCCCGGCATCGTAGCCGTCGTCGGGGAACAGGCTGATGCCGATGCTGAAGGCCTGGTGCAGTTCGTGCGAAGCCACGGTATACGGCGTGCCGCACAGGGCGAGCAGGCGGTCCGTGACCTGCAGCACGCTGTCGCGCGTCACCACATTGGGCAGCAGCACCACGAATTCGTCGCCGCCGGTGCGGTAGACCGTCCCCAGGTTGCCCACGTTGCGCTGCAGGCGGCGCGCCACCTGCTGCAGCAGTTCATCCCCGGTGTGATGCCCCAGCGCATCGTTGACATGCTTGAACAGGTCCAGGTCGAGGAACAGCACGGCGATGCCGTTGCCATGGTTGGTGGCGTGGGTGATGGCCTGGCCCAGGCGTTCGTTGAGCTGAAGGCGGTTCGGCAGGCCGGTCAGCACATCGTGGTGGGCCAGGAACGTCATGCGCGAGCTCAATGCGCGCGATTCGGTGATGTCGCGCAGCACCATCACCGTGCCCACCAGGCGGTCGTCGCGGTCGTGGATGGACGACAGCGAGCGCTCCACCAGCATGTACGAACCGTCCTTCCGCTCCAGCCGCAGGTCGCCCGGCTGGCCCGCCGAGTGCGACACGTCGTCCCCATCCTGCGCCTCGACCCTCGCCAGCGGCGCGACGCGGTCCAGCGCTTCGCCCAGGGCCTGGTCCAGGTTCCAGCCGCACAGCGCCTCGGCCGCAGGATTCAGGTAGGTCACCCGTCCCTCGGTGTCGACGGTGATGACGGCTTCGCGGATGGAGGTCAGCGTGACTTCGGCCAGTTCGTTCGCCTCGTGCAGTGCATGTTCCAGACGGGCCTTCTCGGTGATGTCGATCGCCATGACGAACAATCCACCGATCCTGCCGGTCTCGTCGATGTCGGGCGTGTAGAAGCTGTGCAGGCTGCGTATGCCGTCCACCGTGGCGAGGCTGCTCTCGAACTCGCCCTCGCGCCCCTGCAGGGCCGCTTCGATCTGCGGCAATCGACGCAGGTAGGCGTCCTCGCCGAACAGCTCGCGCATGTGCCGACCCGCCTGCGGCGTCACGCGCCAGCGGACCTGTTCGGCGAACGCGCGATTGTGGAAAACCAGCCGGTGCTCGACATCGAACTGTGCGATCAGCGCGGGCAGGCGATCGGTGACGCGCTTGAGGTGGTCGCGCGCCAGCGCCAGCTCGCGATGCGTGCGACGCTGTTCGCTGATGTCGTTGCCCATCAGGTACCAGCCGGCGATCCGCCGGCCCGGCTCGACGTCGGGCACGAGGTACAGGTGGACGGCACGTGGAGGCTGCCCGAGTTCGGCATCCCACGCGATCCAGCGGTCCGGCGTGCAGTCGCGCATGGCCTGCTTGAGCGAGGCCAGGAACGCCGGCGCGCCCGCATGCACCTCGTCCACGTGCCGCTCGCGCCATTCCTCTTCCGTTCCCGACCACTCCCGGCAGGCGCGGTTGGCGAACCCGTAGCGCCCGCCGGCATCGACATAGGCGATCAGGGCGGGCAGGTGGTCGGCGACCGCGTCCAGCAGGGCACGGCTGCGGTGCTCGGTACGTGCCAAGTTGCGCAGCAACAGGAACAGCAGCCCTCCCAGCCCGATGCCGGAGAGCGTCAGCGAGACGATGGTGGTCAGCCCGGACAGGGCATCCCGCAGGGGCGGAGACTGCAGGACGAGCTGCCATTCGCTGCCCAGCAGGCGGATGTTGCGCTGGGCCGTGAAGGCCGGTCGCCAGCCTTCGCCGTGGCGATCCTGCAGGGCGCGGATCTGGAAGATCGGTTCATCGCCGAAGTCGCGCGCGCGCAGTTGCAGGTCGAACTCGTCGCCGGCGGTCCTGCCGATGGCGTCCTCCATGACCCGCTGCCAGCCGAAGCCGGCCGTGGCGAATCCACGCAGCAGGCGCCGCCGGGCGTCAACGCCGGCGCGCGCCGCGACGGAATCGGCGTAAACCGGCGCGTACAGCAGGAAGCCCGGCAGACCGGTGCTGCCCCGGGAGGCATCGCCCAGCGCGACCAGCGGCGCTGCCGCCAGTTCGCCGCTGTCGCGCGCGGATTCGATGGCGCCGCGACGCACGGTTTCCGCCATGACGTCCTTCCCCAGCAGGGGGCGCATGCCCGGGGCATCCGGATACAGCAGGTCCACGACCACGTATTCGCTGCGGTCGCCAGCGGGATGGATGGTGAACGCGTCCCCGTAGCGCGCGCGCTGGGAAGCGACATAGGCGTCGCGGTCCTCATGGCGCACATGGCGCGCGAACCCGAGCCCGTGCACGCCGGATCGGCGTGTGGGCACCTGCAGCTTCTCGACGAAGGCGTAGAAGCTGTCCTGCTCGATGTCCTGCCGCCCTTCCAGCACCGCGGCGGCCGCGCGCACGGTGTCCTCGTAGGCGTTCATGTGGGTGGAGACGGCGGTCGCGATGGCGTCGGCGCGGGCGTCGAACTGGGCGCGCGCATGATCGCGGGCCTGCCGCCAGGCGGTGGCACCGGCCCACAGCGACAGCAGGCAGGCGGCGACCAGCACGCCCCACGCCAGCGAGTTCAGGTTGCGCTGACGTCGTCGTGCCGTGGAGACCGATCCACTCAGCGCACGCAGTTCCGATGCCCGGTCCGCGCCTGACTCCACGCGTGCGATCCCCACCTGCCGTTTGTATAGGCTATGACGCCACGAACGTGCCGTGGCTGCAAGCGCTTCCAGCCGCGAAACGTCTTACATTAGCCGCCGACCCGATGTCGCGTGGGGCTCTGGGGCAGGGTCGGCCAGTACTCCGGCGGCTTGCGTGCCCGCGTCCGCTGCTCGTAGTCGTAGCCGAGCGCGATCAGTCGGGCTTCGCTCCATGCCGGCCCCATGAACACGATGCCCAGCGGCAGTCCGTCGCTGTGGCCCGCCGGCACGGTGAGGCTGGGGTAGCCGGCCACGGCGGCCGCGCCGTAACCGGCGCCAGGGAAGTGGTCGCCGGCCTTGTGGTCGGTCAGCCAGGCGGGCCCCGTGGTGGGGGCGATCAGGACATCCAGCTGCTGCGCCTTCAGCGCGGCGTCGATGCCCTCGGGCCCCGCCAGGCGGCGGGCGCGGCTGCGGGCGGCGATGTAGGCCGATTCGCCCAGTCCGCCCTTGGCGTTGGCCCGTTCGAACAGATCCTGGCCGAAATGCGGCATCTCCGACAGGCGATACTGTTCGTTGTAGCCGATCAGCTGCGTCAACGTGGTCAGCGGCGCGTTGCGCTCGGCGAGGTAGCGCTCCAGGCCATGCTTGAACTCGTACAGCATCAGCTCCAGTTCGTCGGCGCTCCACTGGCCGTCGGTGGGGATCTCCGCATCCACCACGATCGCGCCGGCTTCGCGCATCACCTGTATCGCACCCTCCAGCGCCGCGGCCGCGTCGGGGTGGATGGCCGCCTTGCTGCGCAGCACGCCGATGCGGGCGCCCTTGAGCGCTCCCGGCGTCAGGCGGGCGCCATAGTCCAGGGTGGTGTTCCAGGCCGCGTTGGTCGTGGCGGCGTCGGCCGGGTCCCGCCCCGCCAGCACGCCGAGCAGCAGCGCGGCATCGGCGACCGTGCGCGCGATGGGGCCTGCCGTGTCCTGGCTGTGCGAGATCGGCAGGATGCCCTGCCGGCTGACCAGGCCCACGGTGGGCTTCAGGCCGACCACCCCATTGATCGCCGCCGGGCACAGGATGCTGCCGTCGGTCTCGGTGCCCACGCTGACGGCCGCCAGGTTGGCGGATACCGCCACCGCGCTGCCCGAGCTGGAGCCGCAGGGATTGCGGTCCAGTGCATAGGGGTTGCGGGTCTGTCCGCCGCGTCCGCTCCAGCCCGAGGTCGAATGCGACGAACGGAAATTGGCCCACTCGCTCAGGTTGGCCTTGCCGAGGATCACCGCGCCGGCCTCGCGCAGGCGCCGCACCAGGAACGCGTCCCGGCCGGGCCGGAAATCCTTCAGCGCCAGCGAGCCCGCGGAAGTGGCCATGGGTACGGCGTCGATGTTGTCCTTCAGCAGTACCGGGATGCCGTGCAGCGGGCCGCGCACCGCATTGGCGCGGCGTTCCACGTCGCGCAGCGCCGCTTCCTTCAGCGCGTCCGGGTTGAGTTCGATGACGGCGTTGAGCTGGGGCCCGGCCTTGTCGACCGCAGCGATGCGGTCCAGGTAAGCCTGTGTCAGCCGCCGGCTGTCCAGTTCTCCCGCCTGCATGCGCGCCTGCAGGTCGGCGATGTCGAGTTCGGCATAGATGAAGTCGGTCGGGGCTGCGGGCGCGGTGGCATTCGGCGGCGATGCCGGCTGGCAGGCTGCCAGGGCGAGCATCAGGCCGAGCGGCAGCAGGGATCGACGCATGTGGACACCTTTGTCACATCAGTGTGCAGGCTACGCAGCCCCCGCACCGCGCGTCAAATCGACCGGCGACGACGGATATCGCGCCACAGCACCCACACGATCACCAGGTTGACGACGAGCAGGGCCCAGGTATGCCAGCCCGGGTGGTGGTACAGCGCGTACACGTCCAGGGGCAGGTAGGCGGCAGAACCGATGCAGCCCAGCCACGAGGCCCAGGCGCGTGCGCGCCACAGGCCCCAGGCTTCCAGCAGACGCATGCCCGCATACACGGCGATGATGAGGGCGGCCACGTGGACCGATTCGGGATTGATGCGCGCCATCCACTGGCTCACCACGCCGGGACCGGCGTCGGGGATGAAGCGGGTGAGGATCGCCTGCACGCTCTCGCGCAGGCGGTCCGGGCCGAACGCCAGCAGGCCGCCGGCGAAGGCCAGGGCCAGCACGCCCTTGGCGCCCTCGAACAGGGCGATGGCGTGCAGGCCGGGATGCGCCTTGGGGTCCGGGTTGTAGGCGGCGTCGTCCAAGGCGCGGACGGCGGTTACGCCGCGCGCGAGGCGCGCTTGCGGTCGCTCTCGGTCAGCAGCTTCTTGCGCAGGCGGATTTCCTTCGGCGTGATCTCCACCAGCTCGTCGTCGTCGATGAAGTCCAGCGCCTGCTCCAGCGAGAACTTGATCGCCGGGGTCAGCTGGATGGCGTCGTCCTTGCCCGAGGCGCGCATGTTGGTCAGCGGCTTGGTCTTGATCGCGTTGACGGTCAGGTCGTTGTCCTTGGAGTGGATGCCGACCAGCTGGCCTTCGTACACGTTGTCGCCTTCGGCGGCGAACAGCTTGCCGCGCTCCTGCAGCGGGCCCAGCGCGTACGCCGGCGTGGCGCCCGGCGCATTGGCGATCATCACGCCGTTCAGGCGCTTGGCGATGGCGCCCTGTTCCTTCGGGCCATAGTGGTCGAACACGTGGAACAGCAGGCCCGAACCCTGGGTCAGCGTCTTGAACTCGTTCTGGAAGCCGATCAGGCCACGCGCCGGGATTTCATAGTCCAGGCGCACGCGGCCCTTGCCGTCGGGTTCCATGTTCTTCAGCTGGCCCTTGCGGGTGCCCAGCTTCTCCATCACGCCGCCCTGGTGAGCTTCCTCCACGTCGACGACGAGCTGCTCGATCGGCTCCATCAGCTGGCCGTCGATCTCCTTGATGATGACCTCGGGGCGCGACACGGCCAGCTCGTAGCCTTCGCGGCGCATGTTCTCGATCAGCACCGACAGGTGCAGTTCGCCGCGGCCGGAGACCAGGAACTTGTCCGCATCCTCCAGCTGCTCGACCTTCAGCGCCACGTTGTGCACGGTTTCGCGCTCCAGGCGTTCCTTCAGCTGGCGGCTGGTCAGGAATTTGCCACCGGACAGGTCCTTGTGCCCGGCGAACGGCGAGTTGTTCACCTGGAAGGTCATGCTGATGGTCGGCTCGTCCACCGTCAGCGCCGGCAGCGCCTCCGGAACGTCCAGTGCGCAGACCGTATCGGAGATCGTCAGGTCCTGGATGCCGGAAATGGCCACGATGTCGCCGGCCTCGGCCGATTCCTGCTCGATGCGCTCAAGGCCCAGGAAGCCGAGCACCTGCAGCACCTTGCCCTGGCGCTTCTTGCCTTCGCGGTCGATCACGGCGACCGGCATGTTCTTCTTCAGCGTGCCGCGCTGGATGCGGCCGATGCCGATGACGCCGACGAAGTTGTTGTAGTCCAGCTGGCTGATGCGCATCTGGAAGGCGCCTTCCGGGTCGACGTCGGGCTTGGGCGCGTGCTGCATGATCGCTTCGTACAGCGGGGTCATGTCGCCGGAGCGGACCTCCGGGTCCAGGCTGGCATAGCCGTTCAGCGCCGAGGCGTAGACGATCGGGAAATCCATCTGCTCGGCGGTGGCGCCCAGGCGGTCGAACAGATCCCACACCTGCTCGACGACCCACTCCGGGCGCGCGCCCGGGCGGTCGATCTTGTTCACCACCACGATCGGCTTGAACCCCATCGCGAAGGCCTTCTGGGTGACGAAGCGGGTCTGCGGCATCGGGCCGTCCATCGCATCGACCAGGATCAGCACGGTGTCCACCATCGACAGCACGCGCTCGACCTCGCCGCCGAAGTCGGCGTGTCCGGGAGTGTCGACGATGTTGATGCGGTTCTCGCGCCAGGTGATGGCGGTGTTCTTGGCCAGGATGGTGATGCCGCGCTCTTTTTCCTGGTCGTTGCTGTCCATCACGCGTTCGGCCAGCACGGTGCGCTCGGAGAGGGTGCCGGACTGCTTCAGCAGCTGGTCGACGAGGGTGGTCTTGCCATGGTCGACGTGCGCGACGATCGCGATATTGCGGAGGTTTTGGATGGACATGGATTCTGGGATCGGAAAAACGCACCCGGATACCCCCTTCGAAGGGGCAGGGCGCGAGGACGGGGAGGAAAGAAGGCGGCGTATTATAGCGAGCTATCGAGCCCTAAGCACCTGATTTGCCGGAGAACACTGAACGAACGCCGCCGACGACGGTCTTCCCTTGAAATCCCGGGCTGGCGCCGTGATCTGGCAAAGGGAAGGCCCGCATCCCCGGCCTCGACCTGTCGCCGCTCCCGCATCCGGCCACGTGTTGGGCGGGGAGGGGGCGTCTGGCGCTTCCATGGTCTCGTGGCCGACCCGATGTCGGGCTTGGCCGCACCCGGGTAGCCACTGCCGGCGCGGTACGCCACCATCCGTTTCCCTTTTTTCACCCCGGAGAACCACCCCATGAGTCAGCTGACCGCCACCTTCGATACCTCGCGCGGCCCCATCAAGATCGAGCTGTACCCCGACAAGGCGCCGCTGACGGTGGCCAATTTCGTCAACCTGGCCAAGCGTGGCTTCTACGACGGCCTGAACTTCCACCGCGTGATCGCCGACTTCATGATCCAGGGCGGCTGCCCGGAAGGCTCCGGCCGTGGTGGCCCGGGCTACCGCTTCGAGGACGAGACCACCAATGGCGTGCGCCACGAGCGTGGCGTGCTGTCCATGGCCAATGCCGGCCCGAACACCAACGGCAGCCAGTTCTTCATCACCCATGTGCCCACGCCGTGGCTGGACGGCAAGCACACCGTGTTCGGCAAGGTCACCGAAGGCCTGGACGTGGTCGATGCCGTCAAGCAGGGCGATCTGATCACCAAGGTCACCATCGAAGGCGATGCCGACGCCGTGCTGGCCGCCAAGGCCGAGCGCGTGGCGGAGTGGAACCGCTTCCTGAGCGCCTGATCCTGGGCTCCGTCCGGGCGGCGGCACCCGCCGCCTTGGACCTTTGGCGCATCCGGTCGCGGCGAGGGGTCGTGATACCATTTTGCGCCGCAAAAAAAGACGGCGGCGACCCTCCCTGACCTTTCCACGCGAGGTTGTGCAATGCCCCTGCTTGCCCGGCGCATCGGTCGCGCCAAGCCCAGTGCGATCATGGCGGTGGCCGAAAAGGCCAAGAAGCTGAAGGCCGAAGGCCGAGACATCATCAGCTTTTCGATCGGCGTTCCCAATTTCCTGCCCGGCGACCACGTCTACCAGGCCGCGCGCGACGCGTTGGAGAAGGACTCCGGCCAGTACGGCAGCAACCGCGGCACCGACGCGCTGCTGGACGCGTTCCTGCAGCACATCGAGGCGCTGGGCCTGACCGGCTACACGCGTGCCAACGTGTCCACCGGCATCGGCGCCAAGCACATCCTGTACAACCTGGCCGAGTCGTTGCTGGACGAGGGCGACACCATCGTCTATCCGTCGCCGTACTGGACCACCTACGCCGACATCGCCGACATCGTCAACGCGAAGGCGGTGCCACTGCCGTGCCCGGCCAGCCAGGACTACAAGCTGACGCCGGCGCAGCTGGACCAAGCGCTGGCGACGCACAAGCCGAAGGTCTTCCTGTTCAACAACCCGTCCAATCCGACGGGCATGGTCTACACGCGCGAGGAAGTCGCCGCGCTGGCCGACGTGCTGGTGAAGCATCCGGACACCTGGATCATCACCGACGACATCTACAACCGCATGCTGTTCGACGGACTGGCGTACACCAACTTCGTGCAGGCGCGGCCGGAACTGCGCGACCGCACGGTCTTCGTCGATTCGCTGTCCAAGACCTACGGCATGCCGGGCTGGCGCGTGGGCTTCATGGCCGGCCCCGAGGTGGTCGCCAAGGCGCTGACCACGATGAACTCCAACCACATCACCAACGTGCCGGAAGTGGTCACCGCTGCGGCGATCGCCGCGTTGACCGGTCCGCAGGACGTGCCGGCCGCGAAGAACGCCGAGTTCCAGGCCAAGCGCGACCAGGTGCTCGCCGCGATGAATGCGATTCCCGGCGTGGTGTGCCCGCGTCCGCAGGGCGCGTTCTACGTGTTCCCGGACATCAGCTGCGCCTTCGGCAAGTCGCACAACGGCGTGAAGATCGAGAACGATGTCGACTTCTGCAATGCGCTGCTCGACGCCAAGGGCGTGGCCTGCGTGCCGGGTTCGGCATTCGGCGAGCCGCGCGCGCTGCGCATCAGCTACACCTGCCCGACGCCGCAACTGGCGCCGGGGCTGCAACGCTTCCAGGAATTCTTTGCCGAGTTGAAGTAACAAGTACGGCGGGAACAGGGAACGGGGAACCGGGAATGAAGGTTCCGCGCGACGCTGCCCGCGATGTCCCATTTCCCGTTCCCAGGTCCCCGTTTCCGCTTTCCAAAGGAGTCCGCACCATGAAAACCCCCGTCCGTGTTGCCGTCACCGGCGCTGCTGGCCAGATCGGCTATGCGCTGCTGTTCCGCATCGCCTCCGGCGAAATGCTGGGCAAGGACCAGCCGGTCATCCTGCAACTGCTCGAGCTGCCGCTGGAGAAGGCCCAGGCCGCGCTGAAGGGCGTGATCATGGAGCTGGAAGACTGCGCGTTCCCGCTGCTGGCCGGTATCGTCGGCACTGACGATCCGGAAGTCGCGTTCAAGGACGCCGACGTGGCCCTGCTGGTCGGCGCGCGTCCGCGCGGCCCGGGCATGGAGCGCAAGGACCTGCTGCTGGAGAACGCCAAGATCTTCACCGCCCAGGGCGCGGCGCTGAACAAGGTCGCCAGCCGCAACGTCAAGGTGCTGGTGGTCGGCAACCCGGCCAACACCAATGCCTACATCGCGATGAAGTCCGCGCCGGATCTGCCGTCGAAGAACTTCACCGCCATGCTGCGCCTGGACCACAACCGCGCGCTGTCGCAGCTGGCCAACAAGGCGGGCGTCGCCGTGGGCGACATCGAGAAGCTGGTCGTGTGGGGCAACCACAGCCCGACCATGTACCCGGACTACCGCTTCGCCACGGTCAACGGCCAGTCGCTGAAGGACAAGATCAACGACGCCGACTGGAACGCCAATACCTTCATCCCGCAGGTCGGCAAGCGCGGCGCCGCGATCATCGAGGCACGTGGCCTGTCCTCGGCCGCCTCGGCCGCCAACGCCGCCATCGACCACGTCCGCGACTGGGTGCTGGGCAGCAACGGCAAGTGGGTGACGATGGGCATCCCGTCCGACGGCAGCTACGGCATTCCGGAAGGCGTGATGTTCGGCTTCGCCGTCACCACGGAGAATGGCGAGTACACGATGGTCAGGGACCTGCCGATCGACGACTTCAGCCAGGCCGCCATCGACAAGACCCTGGGCGAACTGGAAGAAGAACGCAGCGGCGTGGCGCACCTGCTGGGTTGATCGCCGCCTGCAATGAGTGCGAAGAACGCCGGGCTTATGCCCGGCGTTCTTTTTGCGGCATCGCGCATCGCCACTCCGATGGTTCACCCTCCGGGCGCGTTGCGACGCGTGACGAGCGACGTGCGTGGATGCCTCCAGGGGGCGCCATGCGACCAAGGTAGGAAGGTGGCCGCGACGGGGCAGGTCTATGCTGGTGCCGGCTGTCGGATCTGGGAGGATCGCATGGCATACGAAGACGTCTACCGGCGCTCGATCGAGCAGCCCGAGGCCTTCTGGGGCGAGGAGGCGAAGGCCATCCACTGGCATGTGCCGCCGCAGCAGGTGCTGGACTATTCCAATCCCCCGTTCCGCCGCTGGTTCGTCGGCGGACAGACCAATCTCTGCTACAACGCGGTGGATCGCCACCTCGCCGAACGCGGCGATCAGCTGGCGCTGGTGGCGGTGTCCACCGAGACCGATGTCACCCGCGAGCTGACGTACCGGGACCTTTACCGCGAAGTGAACGCCTTCGCCGCGGTACTGAAGAAGCTCGATGTCGGTCGCGGCGACCGCGTGGTCATCTACATGCCCAACATGGCCGAGGCCGTGTTCGCGATGCTGGCGTGCGCGCGCATTGGCGCGGTGCATTCGGTCGTGTTCGGCGGCTTCGCCGCGCACAACCTGGCGTTGCGCATCGACGACGCGCAACCCAAGTTGCTGATCGCCGCCGATGCGGGAAGTCGCGGCGGCAAGGTCATCCCTTACAAGCCGCTGGTGGACGAGGCCTGCGCGAAGGCCGCCACGCCGCCGGCCAGGGTGCTGATCGTCTCGCGCGGGCTGGATGCGGCCGAGCCGAAGGTGGCGGGCCGCGACGAAGACTACGCCACGCTGCGCGCCGCCGTCGGCGACGCCGAGGTGCCGGTCGAATGGCTGGAGTCGAACGAGCCCAGCTATCTGCTCTACACCTCCGGTACCACGGGCAAGCCCAAGGGCGTGCAGCGGGATGTCGGCGGCTATGCCGTCGCCATGGCGCTGTCGATGCGCACGGTGTTCGACGTGGGGCCCGGGCAGGTGATGTTCTCCACCTCGGACGTGGGCTGGGCGGTGGGTCATTCCTATAACGTGTACGGCCCGCTGATCGTCGGCGCGACCTCGGTGCTCTACGAGGGCCTGCCGACCCATCCGGATGCCGGCATCTGGTGGGCGCTGTGCGAGCAGTACGGCGTGCGCACGATGTTCTCCTCGCCGACGGCGGTGCGCGTACTGAAGAAGCACGACATCGACTTCATCAAGCGCCACGACCTGTCCGAGCTGAAATACCTGTTCCTCGCGGGCGAGCCGCTGGATGAGCCTACTGCGCACTGGATCACCGATGCCTTGGGCAAGCCGGTGATCGACAACTACTGGCAGACCGAGACCGGCTGGCCGGCGCTGACGTTGCTGCCGGGCCTGGACATGAAGCCGGTGCGCTTCGGCTCGCCCGGGTTCCCGAATCTCGGCTACAGGATGAAGGTGATCGACGAAAGCACCGGCGAGGAGGTCGGGCCCGGTCAGAAGGGCGTGCTGGTCATGCAGCCGCCGCTGCCGCCGGGCTGCATGACGACGATCTGGAACGACGATGCACGCTTTCTCTCCAGCTATTTCAGCCATTTCAAGGAACTGCTGTACAGCTCGCTGGACTGGGCGATCCGCGACGAGGACGGCTACACCTTCATCCTCGGCCGCACCGACGACGTCATCAATGTCGCCGGGCATCGCCTGGGCACGCGCGAGATCGAGGAATCCGTCTCCGGCTTCCCGGCCGTGGCGGAAGCCGCCGTGATCGGCGTGGCCGACGAACTGAAAGGGCAGGTGCCCGTCGTGTTCGCGACACTGCGACAGGCCACCGACGAACCGCATGAGCGCGTGCAGGCCGCCGATGGCATGCGGCGCACGGTGGAGCAGAGCCTGGGCGCGGTCGCGCGGCCGGCGCGCGTCTACATCGTCAATGCGTTGCCGAAGACGCGTTCCGGCAAGCTGCTGCGGCGCTCGCTGCAGGCGCTGGCGCAGGGCGCCGATCCCGGCGACTTGTCCACGTTGGACGATCCCAACGCGCTGGAGGAAGTGAAACGCGCGCTGCAGCGCGGGCCGGAAGTCGGTAGCTGAAGATCAGCGTGCGGGTGGCGAGGGCGCCGCCGGATCCACGCTGCCATCCAGCGTCCACACCACGTCGCGGCCCTGCGGATCGCGGCTGAGCACGAAGTGCGCGCTCGCGCCCGGCGTGAGCGGCAGAGGCGAGGGCGGCTCGTCGTTGTCGCCGTCGTCGTTGGCTTCGATCAGCGTGCGTTCGCCCGCATGTCCCGGGATCGGCACGATGAACAGGTCGCGTGCGTCGATGGTGCGGCGCGCCTTCTTTCTGCCGAGATCGCCGACATCGGCGATCGCACCGTCGGTTTCCATCAATGGGTTGCGGAAGTTGACCAGTAGGTCGGCCTTGATCGGCGGCCGGCCCGGCGCGGCCAACGTGCCGCCGCGCACCAGCAGGTCGGGCCACACGTCGCCGTTCTCCGGCAGTTCGCGGTAGAGCGCAGGCGATACGCCTTGGTGGCTCCCCGTCGCGATGCTGTCCAGTGCCGCTACCAGGCCGAGGAAATAGAGCTTGCGCAGGCGCTGCTTCTGCACGTCGCCCTCGATGCCGCCGGCCTCGATCAGTACGGTGCTGGCGCCCCACTGCGTGGTGAGGTCGCCGAACGCGCGCGGGTCGAAGGTTTCGTCCCAGCGCGCGATATGGCCGGCCAGGTAGGGTTCCAGCGCCGTGCGGATCACGCCCGCCACTTCGATGGCGCGCGTGCGCACGTCGTTGACGTCGGCAGCGTGGTTGTACGGCGGCGACAACAATGCGATGGCGGTGCCGCGGTCGGAGTCGCCGGCGCGGTAGCCCACACGCTGGTCGTGCAGGTTGAAGCCGTACATGGGCTTCACCTTGTCGTACAGCGCTTTCAGCGTGCGCGCTTCAGACGTCGCCAGCATGCGCGCATCGCGGTTGATGTCGATGCCCTGCACGTTGCGACGCTGGAAACGCGCGGCGCCGTCGGGATTGAGGATGGGCAGGAAATGCAGCGTGGTGTTCGCGCGCAGCGCCTTCACCTGCGGATCGTCCGGGTGTTCGCCGAGGAAGCGGAACAGGTCCGACAGCACCATCGAGGCCGTGCTCTCGTCGCCGTGCATCTGCGACCAGAGCAGTACCTGCGTCCTGCCTTCGCCCCAGCGCACGTGGCGCAGCGGACGGTTCTCCACGCTGCGGCCGATTTCTTCCACATGGAAACCGCGCGTGCGCTCCAGCAGCGGCGTGGTCACGGTCCACCAGTGCTCAGCGGTGAACACACGGTCGTCGAGGCCGGTAGCACGCAACTCGGCGTCGTAACGCGCCTCGAGGGCGGGCAGCCAGGCAGGCGGGGGCGGCACCGGCGTGGAGGCCGCGGCCGGTGCGTGAGGATTGTCGGCATTCCGGGCGATGGTGGTGGGCGTCATCATCGTCAACAGCAGGCACAGGAGGAGGGCAGGGCGCATTGCGGGCGACACGGTGGACGGACATCCGCAGGGTCCCTGCATGCGTCCGCGATGTCAAACCCGCGCGCGCATCACGCCGCCGGCGTGATGCCCGTGTAGCGGGCGCGCGGACGGATCAGGCGGCCCTGCGCCTGCTGTTCCAGCGCATGCGCCAGCCAGCCGGCCAGACGGCCTGCGGCGAACATCACCAGCGCCGGCGTCGCCGGCAGCCGGTTGAGATGGCAGATCGCGGCGAGCATGAAATCGATGTTCGGTCGCAGGCCGCTGATGTCTTCGGTGGCGGCGATCAGCGTTTCCAGTGCGGCCATTTCGCGCTCGCCTGCATGGCGTTCGCGTGCGCGTGCCAGCAGCTCGGCGCCGCGCGGATCGCCCTGCGGATACAGCGCGTGGCCGAAGCCGGGAAGATCGTCGCCGCGCTGCCAGCGTTCACTGATGAAGCGGCGCGCATGCCCGGCCTCGCGCGCGTCCGCGATCAGCGCGTACGCGCGTGCCGTGGCGCCGCCGTGGCGTGGCCCCGACAGCGCGGCAAGGCCGCTGCAGACGGTGGCGTGCAGGTGCGCGCCGGTGGAGGCGACCACGCGCGCGGCGAACGCGGAGACATTCAATTCGTGATCGGCGCAGACCACCAGCGCGGCGCGCACGAGGTCGGCGAAGCCGTCGTCGCCCGAATGCCAGGCTTGGGCGAGCACGCGGTGCACCGGCGCACCGGACGGCGGCTGGGCCACCAGCAGCGCGGCGTTGTGGCGCAGCAGCCCCGCGGCGATCTCGTGGCGCACGCGGGGCGCCGAATTGAAGGAGTGGCGCACGTCCAGCGCCAATAGCGGGATGGTCGCCATCGCGCGCTCCAGCGGCGGCAGCGAAGCATCGGTGGCCAGTGGCGCGACCACCGCCGGCCATTGGGTCGGCGAAGGCGCGGTGAACGGGTCGTCCTCCCCGCAATCCCAGAGTTGCCGCGCGACGTCCTCCAGCGTGGCGCCGTCGTGGACCATGCCGATCGCCGACCGGCCCCGGTAGTACGGGCCATCCGGCCGGATCAGGGAGATCTGCGTCTCCAGCACCGGCAGGCCCCGGTCCAGGCTCTGCGCCGCGCCCCGGGCCGCGCCACGCCCCACCTGTTTGCGCTGGGCCAGCCGCTCCACGTCCTGGCGCAGATACAGGCGGCTGCGGTGGTCCTTGCCCGGGCGCGACTCCAGCAGGCCGCGGCTGACGTACGCATACAGAGTGGCCTGGCTGATGCCCAGCAGCCGGCAGGTGTCGCGGGCGGACAGGAGGTCGGTCGCAGAGGCCATGTGGAAATATTGATTCGTTCGATCAAGATTGATCAACCCTGCGGATGGTGCCAGATTTGCTTTCCGAAGAGGGGCGTACCCTTCACGCACCTCCGGCGGCCGGCACATGCGGGCGCCAGATCGAGAGGAGTTCCCATGAGTTCCGTTTCCGCTGGCGCGAAATTCCGTACCGCGCTCGCCGCCGAATCGCCGCTGCAGGTGATCGGCGCCATCAACGCCAACCACGCCCTGCTGGCCAAGCGCGCCGGCTACCGGGCGATCTATCTGTCCGGCGGCGGCGTCGCCGCAGGATCGCTCGGCCTGCCCGACCTGGGCATCAACACGCTCGAAGACGTGCTGATCGACGTGCGGCGCATCACCGACGTCTGCGACCTGCCGCTGATGGTCGACATCGACACCGGCTTCGGTCCCAGTGCGTTCAACATCGAGCGCACGGTGAAGTCGCTGATCAAGGCCGGCGCGGCGGCCTGCCACATCGAGGACCAGGTCGGCGCCAAGCGTTGCGGGCATCGCCCGGGCAAGGAAATCGTGTCGGCCGGCGAGATGGTCGACCGCGTGAAGGCGGCCGCCGATGCGAAGACCGATCCGGACTTCTTCCTGATCGCGCGTACCGACGCCATCCAGGTCGAAGGCGTGGACGCCGCCATCGAGCGCGCCATCGCCTGCGTCGAGGCCGGCGCCGACGGCATCTTCGCCGAGGCCGCCTACGACCTGCCCACCTACCAGCGCTTCGTCGATGCGGTGAAAGTGCCGGTGCTGGCCAACATCACCGAGTTCGGCAAGACGCCGCTGTTCACCCGCGACGAACTGGCCTCGGTCGGCGTGGCGATCCAGCTGTATCCGCTGTCGGCGTTCCGCGCGATGAACAAGGCCGCGGAGAACGTGTACGAAGCGATCCGCCGCGACGGCCACCAGAAGAACGTGGTCGACAGCATGCAGACCCGCGAGGAGCTGTACGACCGCATCGGTTACCACGCCTTCGAGCAGAAGCTCGATACCCTGTTTTCCGCAAAGAAGTGACGTAGGGAGTCCACCATGAGCGAAACCACACCCGCACCCGGCTTCAAGCCGAAGAAATCCGTCGCCCTGTCCGGCACCGCCGCGGGAAATACCGCGCTGTGCACGGTCGGCCGCAGCGGCAACGACCTGCACTACCGCGGCTACGACATCCTCGACATCGCCACGACCAGCGAGTTCGAGGAGATCGCCCACCTGCTGGTGCATGGCAAGTTGCCCAACCGCGCCGAACTGGCGGCGTACAAGGCCAAGCTGAAGGCGCTGCGCGGCATCCCGGCGGCGGTGAAGGCCGCGCTGGAGGAACTGCCGCCGTCCGCGCACCCGATGGACGTGATGCGCACCGGCGTGTCCGTGCTGGGCTGCGTGTCGCCGGAGAAGGACGACCACAATCATCCGGGCGCCCGCGACATCGCCGACAAGCTGATGGCCTCGCTCGGTTCGATGCTGCTGTACTGGTACCACTGGAGCCACAACGGCCGCGCCATCGACGTGGAAACCGACGACGACTCCATCGGCGGCCACTTCCTGCACCTGCTGCATGGTGAGAAGCCGCGCGAGTCCTGGGTGCGCGCGATGCACACTTCGCTGATCCTGTACGCCGAGCACGAATTCAACGCCTCCACCTTCACCTGTCGTGTCATCGCCGGCACCGGCAGCGACATGTATTCGGCCATCGCCGGCGGCATCGGCGCGCTGCGCGGCCCGAAGCACGGTGGTGCGAACGAGGTGGCCTTCGAAGTGCAGAAGCGCTACGAGTCGCCCGACGAAGCGGAAGCCGACATCAAGGCGCGCGTGGAGCGCAAGGAAGTGGTGATCGGCTTCGGTCATCCGGTCTACACCGTCGGCGACCCGCGCAACGAAGTCATCAAGCAGGTGGCGAAGGACCTGTCGGCCGAGCAGTCGAACATGAAGATGTACGACATCGCCGAGCGGCTGGAATCGGTGATGTGGGACATCAAGAAGATGTTTCCCAACCTGGACTGGTTCAGCGCGGTCAGCTACCACATGATGGGCGTGCCGACGGCGATGTTCACGCCGCTGTTCGTGATCGCGCGCACCAGCGGCTGGAGCGCGCACGTGATCGAGCAGCGCATCGACGGCAAGATCATCCGCCCGAGTGCCAACTACACGGGTCCCGAGGATCTGGAATTCGTTCCGTTGGACCAGCGCTGAGGTCCGCGCCGCCGAACCGCGGGGCCGTTTCGACCAAGGTCGGGCGGCCCCGTGTCGTTTGTGTGACCCGTGTGGCAGCCCCGGGCGGCCACGCCGCGGTACTACTGGCGGACAGGGGAACGCCGTAGCCGTGGGAGGGGCCCACCGCGCGGCGTGGGGGGATGCCATGCAGACCAGATGGTGCAAGACCGAGGCCGGACGCAATGAAATACAGCAGCGCACGCGCAAGCTGCCGGCGGGACTGCGTTCGATCCTGTTGCTGGTCGACGGCCAGCGCAGTGACGACGAACTGCAGGCCATGATGAGCGGCCTGCATGCGCCCGACGATGCGCTCAGCCAGCTGGCGGCGGATGGCCTGATCGAACGCCGCTCCGGCGCCGCCTCGATGCTGGCCGCAGTGGCCGCCACGAAACCGAACGACGGCGCGTCCGCAGTCGCCATGACCCCCGCCGAGCGCTACAACCTGCTGTATTCGCGCATCACCGACGACATCCGTGCGCACATCGGCCTGAAGGGCTACTTCCTGCAGCTCAAGGTCGAGCGCTGCGCCAGCGCGGACGACCTGGAAGCCCTGCTGCCCGACATCGCCACCGCGATGACGAAGGCGCGCGACCACACCTTCGCCACCCGCTGGCTGGAGGACGTGCGAGCGTCGGTGGCCTGATGCGCGCCGTCCGCGATCAGGCCAGGCCTTCGGCCTTCAACGCGGCCTGCACGCCGGCATCGGCCTCCATGCGTTGCTTGAACGCGGCGATGTTGGGCAGACCCGACAGGTCCACGCCCGTGCGGTCTGCCCAGCGCAGCGTGATGTAGAAGTATGGGTCGGCGAAGCTGCGGAAACCGGCCAGCCAGTCGCGACCTTCGAGCTGCTTCTCGGCGGTTTCGTACATGCCGCGCAGACGCCGGCGCGCCGCATCCTTCACTGCATCGAACTGCGCTTGGTCGCCGATGAAGCGCGCTGGCCCGAACAGCGGATGGAACGCCGGATGCAGGTCCGAATTGACGAAGGCCAGCCACTTCGCTGCCTGCGCGCGCTGCTGCGGCGAACCATCGCCGGCCAGGTGTGCCTGAGGATACGTATCGGCGATGTAGCCCATGATCGCGGCGTTCTGGGTCAGCACGAAATCGCCATCGACGATGGCGGGCACCGCCCCGGTGGGATTGATCGCCAGGTACGCCGGCTCCTTCATCTCGGCGGCCGTCATCACCCGCACGTCGAACGGCTGGCCCGTCCACTGCAGCGCGATGTGGTCGGCGGTCGAGCACGCGCCGGGCTTGGTATAGAGCTTCATGGTGTCCCCTTGGGAAAAAGAAAGGCCCGCGATTATCGCGGGCCTTCAAGGGTTGCAGCGTTATGCGGGGTGAAACGGATCGTGTTGCGCGCGAACAGGTGGTATCGCGGCAGTCTGGCTCTCACCCCTTGCCCTCTCACGGAGGGGCGCCCCCTGAAAGAATGGCTATGGTGAATTCAAACGTGTCGCAACGCGCCCGGATAGAGAAGGGCTTGGGTTACTTTCAGGAGCGGGGCTTGAGCTTCTGCACGCGCAGGAAGGTGTGATCGCCGATCGTCGCCACGTGGTATGCGTTGCGCCAGCTGGGATTGGCGATCTGATGCGCCATGAAGTGGCTGGCGCCCGGCACGATCTCCTTGCGCTGGCCGGGCGGCAGGGCCCAGTTGCGCTCGGCGTTGAGCGCCACGCTGACCGACTTGGCCCAGGCGTCGGAATTCCTGAGGCGGGTGTTGGGGCCGACGATGGTCGGGGCGAACTGCTTGCGGGCGGTGACCACGGAGCAGACGGAATCGCCCCACAGGCCGCTGTCGCGGCGGCGCAGGGCCACCTCGGCGACGGCCTGCTGGCCGCGCAGGGTCTGGTCGCGGGCTTCCAGGTACACGGTGGTGCTGAGGCAAAGCGAATCGGCGGCCGGCTGCGGCAACATCTGCGACAGCCATAGGATCCAGGCCAGTTTCATGGGAACTCCTTGCTCCGTCTTTCCCGCACCCCTGCCTCTCCCGTCACGCTGGGAGCGACAAACCTGGGACATGCGGCAGGGCGTCATGGGGAGGCAGCCTTCACACGGGCTGCCCGGGGACCGGCAAGGCCTGACCCCGAGGGGGTCCGAGCGCCGGGCTCAGCCCGCCTGAACTGGGCGGCGGGCCGGAAAGTGCGCGCACGGTAGGGGGGGGCGTCCCAACTTGGCCTGAACGGACGGGCTTGACGGCGGGGGGCTGGATCTGGCTGAAAATTGTGAGGTGCGTCGCACCTCTACTGCCCGCGACGGAGGCGACAAGCGCGACGGCGCGTTGTCTGACAGGGCCGTCTACCCCCTGTAGGAGCAACTGTCTTTTAGCTGGTTCGCCACTCGGTCTGTTCGCGGACCATGGCATTGAGGCGGATGAGCAGCACACGCATGCAGGCGGTGATGGCGACTTTGGCGGCCTTTCCCTGCAGGCGTAGTCGCTGGTAGCGCGCCTTGAAGTCGGCTTGCTTGCGGATCACTGACCAGCACGCCATGTACAGGACACGGCGGATCGCGGCACGTCCGCCGCGGATGCGGCGTTTGCCGGCGTGTTGTCCGCTGTCCACGTTGTAGGGAGCCAGCCCGGCCAATGCGGCGATTTGGCGGCGATCCAGACGCCCCAGTTCAGGCAGGTACGCCATCAGGCTGGCGGCGGTGACCTGGCCGATACCGGCGGCTGATCGTCGAGGTGTTGCTGGGCATGGACGATGGCCTTGTCCAGATGGCGGATGCGCAGGCGCAGCTGGCCGATGTGGGCGGCAAGGTCGTCGCGGACCAAGGCCGTGCACGCTTGGGGCAGGCGGCGGCGCTCGTCGTCACGCTGCTGGACCAGTTGTTCGCGGCGCTGGACCAGCTCACGCAAGGCTTCGCGCTCGGGCTCCGGTGCCGCACCAGGGGCGCAGACCAGTTCGGCCATGCGCGCGAGCAGGGCCGCATCGATGGGGTCGGTCTTGGCGGTTTTGCCCAAGGCGGTGGCAAAGGCACGGGCCCGACGTGGGTTGATCCGGGTGACCGGCACCTCGGCGGCGGCCAGGGCCCGCATCACGGCGCGTTCGTAGCCGCCGGTGGCTTCCAGCAGCACATTGCCAACGGCCTGCTCCTTGAGCATGGCGCACAGGCTGGCATGCCCTTCGTCAGTGTTGGGCACAGAAAGAAGCTGCCGGGTCGGCAGCACATGGACGGCCAGGGTGGCCTTGGAGACGTCGATACCAATCCAGAGGGTCATGGAAGCTCGTAAACTGTGGGACAGGAGAGAGCACCCTCGTTCCTGCCCACGCTTGTGAAGTTCGAGTTCAGGCTCGTTCAACTGTTCGGGCTATGGATCGAGGTCGATGTGCGGCGGCCCTGGCTCCTACACGTGCTCGAACACAGCGGCCTGTCGGCCTGCCGCACATCGCTCTCCGCCACAACTCTAGGGGTAATTGCAGACACAAGCG